>OKNA01000014.1_pt1 | contig 194606 bp, 190 predicted proteins | sample 1611251 | NCBI WGS metagenome assembly OKNA01 (sample SAMN04436723, study PRJEB24849) | human gut metagenome | biome: human gut; feature: NICU; material: stool | host: Homo sapiens | place: USA: Saint Louis, MO | collected 2010-10-14 | reverse complement strand
CTTCGCCACTCGTGAATTTTTCACCTCTTAAGCAAGGAAGATAAATAATGATTATTGGAAACGAGCGTATCGACCTTTCCCCATTATTCCAACTAACCAGCACCAGAAATTTCCTACTCAGTTCTCTAAATCTCTTTGATGGTGTGGGCGTTTCTTCTCATAAAGTTAGTGTGTCCCGTCTGCTGGAAGATAACACCAGCCTGTTCAACCAGCCTACGGCGCGTTTCTCAAACGAGCATAACACCACGCAGCGTCAGAGCGGCAAAGAATGGCTAATCGAGCTTCCGTATTTCCTTCGTGAAGATCTGATCACTCCGTCAGATATTCAGGGCAAGCGTAAGCCAGGAAGCGATATTCAAGAAACAGTGACGGACATTTACAGCGATTACATGGGTAAACACGCTGTAGCGTTTATGCGAACCCGTGAAAGTTACCTCGCACGATCACTCTTCTCTGGTCAGGTGTATACACCTAAGACAGACGATCTGTTAATCGACTTTGGCGACCTGTTCGGCGTAGCCCCGATGAATGCCACTCTTGATCTGTCAGCTACAGATAGCAGCACTCTACGTGCGATTGACGACATGGTGAGTCAAATCACCGAAGCGGCACAAAGCCAGGCGGCGGCAGTGGAGCGAATTATTGTTTTCGCCAAGGGTGGATTCTATAGCGATCTGCGTTTCAGTCCTGCGATGGAGGCGGCTTTCCGCTATGTCAGCCCACTTGATGAAGGGAACGTAGTGTTCCAGCATCGTGAACTACTTCCAGGTGTAAGCACCTTTTCGATCCTTGGCTCAAATGTAGATGTGATCAAGGTGACAGATCCGCTCCTGATCGCACAAATGGGTGATGCCGACGCTATCGCCATCCCGCAATTCGCTAAGGGAAGTGGTATTTACACCAATATCTACGGCGCGGCTTCGTCAACGTTCGAACTCCTTAATGCTGCACCTGCGGAAGTTTATAGCTGGAGCTTCGAAAGTGAGCGCGGAAACACGATCAACGTGATCTCGGAAAACTCAGCACTGCCAGTTAACCACGGCCTGAACTTCTCCGTTCACATTAAAGCCTCAGAATAATGAGCGATAGACGTTAGCTCTTCACGTCTGGAAAATAACAGAAGAGCTTTTAATCAGGGGGCGTAGGGAACTGGAACACGCAAAGCAAATGCGCCAGCCCTTGCCCCTTTTTATTTCCAGAATATGAGGAAAGATAGATGCAAGTGATTTTAAAAAGCGCGGGGCTTCACCTCGCCGTAAATGCTGAAACAGCAGAAGAGTTATTAAATCTGGCGGGAGTGTGTCGTGTGCTTGAAATAGATCACGGTCATCTACGTCAGTTATTACATCGTGGGCGTAGTGTATCAGATGCACTTAATTATCTGGTGAGTAAGAAAGGCGGTGGCGATGCTTGATATTTCGGTCAGTCAGATCCGCAATACGGTTACATTCGTGGTGGATAAGCAGAGCATTGCTCTGGCTAAAGCCGCAGCGGATAACCTTCAAAAGCACTTCCAGAAAATAGCCGATCCCAAGATTCGCTTCCAGGCTCAGAAGCAGCGCAGACAGAAAGCTCGTCAACAAGCCGATGATGCACGTTTTAATGATAAACCTCGTGATACGAAGGAAATGAAAGCCCAACGTGCGGCGCAGAAGCAGAAAGCCAGGGATGAAAAGGCCAATCTGAAAGCGAAGCAGCAGCTACAGAAGCGCCAAGAGACAGCCGAGCTTAAACTTCACCATGCAGGGCTACAAGTGTCAGGAATTAAAGGTAAATACGGACTTGATCCTAAATCTCAATATGAAGCGTTACGTTTCATACGTCAGCAAACAGAGGAATTTGCCAAAGGCAATCTGACCAGTGACCGTATGAACGCATCTATTCGTGAGCGTGTAACCCTGTTACGCAGAGAAGCCGCACAGCAAGCCAAAGTGACACAGGCACAGCGTACCCAGTATGCCGCAGCAGCCACTAAGCTAAAGGCTCAGAAGGGCGGGAATGCTCCTATCGTCGGTGGTGGGGTATTAGGAAGCCTTGCGTTAACGGCTGGCTCCCTCGGAGTGGGGCAGCGAATTGTTGACAAAGGGAATGAAAATCTTGACCTGGTGCGACAGTCGGCTCTTGTTAAGACAAATCCTAATGCAATCAAGACAATGGTAGCCTGGGGGCAGCAACATGGGGTTGACTCAGCTAATACATCTAAAGCCGTTGATAATATGAAAGATGTTCGTGAACGCCTCGCCATGACTGTTAACGATGCTCAAATGAAGAATGGCGAATGGAAGGGTGGGGATGGTGGCATTACGTCGATAATGAACAAATTTGGATGGAGTAAGGATCAGATTTCCAAGTTCCAAGATTCACCACTCGATTTTGTTCAAGCTACAGTGAATGAAGGGCAACGCCGTGGTATGTCACAGGCTCAGATTGGTACGCTGATTGAGAGTTTAGGTGATGACCTGATGCACTACACAGATATGTTCATGAATAACGGAGCTGAGTATAACAAGACGCTGAAACAGCTTGTGGAAAGTGGTCAAACTCTTAACGACGAGCAAATCAAACAAACCTACGCTTACGGCGATCTGTCTGTGGCAATGGGTAATCTGATGAATGGTGTGGATAATTCTTTATTCACCGGATTCATGAAAGGCTTCGCTGATGGTGGTGATGACCTTGTGAAGAACACCAAAGTGATTACTGAATCGGCTGGAATGCTCGGAGAGGGGTTAGGCAATCTCTCGAAAGAAATCACCGGATTTGTGGGTGAGATTTCCAGTGTGGTGAGTGATATCAATGCTGGGCTTCGCTCTCGTTTCCCAGAGTGGTTTAGCAATGCTAACAAACCAGCGGCACAGAGTTTGTATGATGGTGCTGTTACAGGAAGTGCCAACAGTGCTGCCGATTGGGTGCAGGACAAGACAGGGTTTAATACCCGTAGTGTCGGTCATGCTGTTAAAGGTTGGTTAGGAATAGATGATAAGCCTACAGGGACAGCGGTAGAACAGTACGGCCTGAATGGTGATTCTCTGCGAGGGGAAGCGCTTCGTGATTCTGCTATATCATCCCTAACCAGCACCAATAGTGCGCCATCGTACAACCTTGCACCTGTATTCAATCTCAATCTTGAAGCGTCTGTTCCGCTCACCATCGCCAGCGATAGCTCAAGATTAAGCGATTACATTGATTTCCAGGCGAGAGCCTCACAAGCAAGTTTCGCACAGTCACTAACCTTGTCAGCCTTGAGCGGTCAAAGCAGTACAGGCGGGTGATACATCAAAGGGGCGTAAGCCCCTTTTTTGATGGTTTCAACACTACAGCAATAAATCCACGTTTTTAAAAGGGACAGATTTAAAAAGATACCCCTGTAATCCCCAAATCCCCACCTCACGCAGTAACCCCATATGATCTCTATTCTCAATCCCTTCAATAATAATTTTGTCACAGTGTTTTTTGATTGATGCAATCAGCTGGTTGAAGGTTGGTTTCTGCACCTGTTCATTAAAGAAGCAGCGATCTACCTTTACAACCTCAAAGTATCCTTCCATCAAACTAACTACATTCGCGTTTCCTGCGCCAAGGTCATCGAGCCATAGCCCATTTACACCCTGGCTCAGCGATTTTAATAAGGGACTTTTCAATCCCTTATCCAAACCAGGGAAATGCTCAGAAAGTTCAAGTTTGATGAATGGCATCGATTCGAAAGTTTGTCTAAGTATGTAGTCATGACGTATCAGAAAAGCCATTTGCTGATCAATGTTCAGTGTACAAAATAGATTCTTTTGCTCGAACCACGTTTGCTTAATGGCAATGTTTCCACATTGTTCGTATAGGAAAAGCCGCTTCCTATCTAAATCCCAAGATGAAATTACGAACTCAGGGTGAAGGGGACGTCCATCTGAGGTAATGAAGCGAGTGAGAAGCTCAACGCCTAACAACCTCTCGTCAATGCTCACAATTATTTCCGCGATAAATTGAGTCTGCATGTGTTTACTCCATGAATGTAACAGACTGATAATGATGCATTTAAAAATGCTGATCAATAAAAGCGATCAATTAGCAATATACGATTGATAATAACGATTGATATAAGCGATTGAAATATGGGGGGAAAATAAATTTCAGATCATTCCTAATCATGGGTTAGGGGGCTGAGGATTTATGTGTTCTTGAGCGGGAAGATATAAATGGGGCATCAGCCCCTTTTTTAGTTCTGGAAGTCAACTACACATAACAGGTCTTTAAGCGGTGGGCGATGCGTGTAAATAGAGGTGACGCCTAAACTTTGGGTTCGGGAATGACCAACTACAAACTGCATCAAAGGTAAAGACACGCCCCCAGATGCAAGGCAATGGCTTACGAAGGTGTGACGAAGACTATGTATGCGCCTTTTTAGCCCAAACTCATCATAATCAGGGATACCTGTTTCATTCATCAACTTACCCCATTCGACTGTTGCTGTGGTGTAGTTAGGTAAGTCACTGAAAATCAGATCACCATCGTTTAGAGCATCGGCAAGACTGAGTAAACCTGACTCTAAAACCTTATTGAGTGGTATCTGGCGTTGGGCATGTTCGGTTTTCCCGTCTTCTATATAAATGTACCAGCGTGAAGTTTCTTCATCTAAACGGATGTCCCGCTTTCTGATAGAGGCAATCTCGCCACGTCGAGCACCAGTATAAATGAGGGTGAGGAAGTACCATTTGCGCCAATCGTTATTTTCCAGTGAGAACAGCTTGGTTTTAAGCTTACTCAACTCAGTGTTGCTGAAATGACCTCTCCGATTAGGCTTCACCTCATATGTGATTCCATCGGTTGGGGATTTCTCTAACTGGTCTTTGGTTTCGACGAGGTAAGTTTTAAAAAGCGAGCGCCAGATCTTGAGATGTTTTTCAACATGCTGACTACTGATCAGATCTTCCTCTGGTACGTCATAATCAATGCATTCAGGCAAAGATAGGCGCTTGTATGGCAGCTTAGTACGAGTAGGTAAGTTTTCGGTCACTTTCAGCGCTTCACGAATATCTTGCTTAGTAACCCGATCAATCGGTTTATCACCAATAACGTAAATCAGCACATCAAAGAAACGCTGGTTCTCGTTAGCGATGCTTGCTCGCCATTTTTGACCTTTTTCTTCAACATACTGCGTCCATGCTTCGGAAAGTTTGATTGCTTGGCTTGCGGTATCTTTAACTTCCGTTGAAAAAGCCTGGTTTGTTTCAACCCTACTTTGGGGTGAAGATTTTAGTTTCTGCTCTTCTAACTGATTTTGCAGTGTTGCAATGAGTTGGCGATATCGTAGCAAATCTTTCGAATAGAATGCTTCATAGGCTTGCGCGACGGTCGCGCGGCTCATATCAAGTGCAGCACCTACTTGATTCGCAAAGGGCAAATCTCCCTTGGAAAGTTCAAGTTTCTTCATGTGAAGACTTGCAAGCACTTCGTTTGCTGTCTGATCGCTACCATTAACCACGCGTTGGAAGTGAGCTTCCGAATAGCCTTGTGCGGCTTCTACCGTATCTGAAGCAGATAATAGACAATTAGGATGTATGTTTCTGTGCCACTGTCCTAACTCCGGCAGACGCTCCACCTCTGCAATATCTCTTTCGAGTGCATGTAGAAGATAGTTGTCAAAGTCCTGCTTAGTGGCAGCTCGGTAGCCTTGCATTTTGCGTTTGAACTCTTCGAGGCTCATCGTTCCATTCTGCACAAGGGGAATGAAAGGGCGGATCTGATTCATGATCACTTCTGCTTGCTTTCGGCTATCAGTACCGAGACTCAGACGCACAAAACTTGTTGAATCATTTAGTCTAAAGTTAGTGTAGTATGTGCGCCCACGAATCATTGTGTGTGACAGCTTGTGTGACACGTTGTTTGCCATGCTGTGTACCATGAAAGAGTTACAGATCAGTGAGTTAAGTCGATTTATTGGCTAACTCGTTGTTTTAGAAAGTATACCAGACGCCTGTGAAGGCGACACCTGAGGAAGCTCAATGAGCGAGAAGTTACAGAAAGTGCTGGCGCGTGCCGGCCACGGTTCGCGCCGTGAAATCGAAGCCATTATTGAAGCAGGCCGCGTGAGTGTGGACGGTAAAATCGCCACACTCGGTGACCGCGTTGAAATCGTACCGGGGCTGAAGATCCGCATTGACGGCCATCTTATCTCCGTGAAAGAGTCCGCTGAACAGATCTGCCGCGTGCTGGCTTACTACAAGCCGGAAGGCGAACTGTGTACCCGCAACGATCCGGAAGGCCGCCCGACGGTGTTCGACCGTCTGCCAAAACTGCGTGGCGCCCGCTGGATTGCCGTAGGGCGTCTGGACGTGAATACCTGTGGCCTGCTGCTGTTCACCACCGATGGTGAACTGGCAAACCGCCTGATGCACCCGAGTCGTGAAGTGGAGCGTGAATACGCCGTGCGCGTCTTCGGTCAGGTTGATGAGAACAAACTGCGCGATCTGTCGCGTGGCGTTCAGCTGGAAGACGGCCCAGCGGCGTTCAAAACCATCAAGTTTACCGGTGGTGAAGGCATTAACCAGTGGTACAACGTTACCCTGACAGAGGGACGTAACCGCGAGGTGCGTCGTCTGTGGGAAGCGGTCGGTGTCCAGGTAAGCCGTTTGATTCGTGTCCGCTATGGCGACATCCTGCTGCCGAAAGGCCTGCCACGTGGCGGCTATACCGAGCTGGATCTGACGCAAACCAACTACCTGCGCGATCTGGTTGGCCTGACGCCAGAAACCACATCGAAAGTGGCGGTAGAGAAAGATCGTCGTCGTATGAAGGCGAATCAGATCCGCCGTGCGGTTAAACGTCACAGCCAGGTTAGCAGCAATCGCCGCTCTGGCAGCCGTAATAACAACGGTTAATCTAAAAGCCCGGTGAATATACCGGGCTTTTTTCTTCAGTAATCAATCCCTATTTGCGCTTTGATACCCGCATCGAACGCATGCTTAACCGGACGCAGCTCGCTGACGGTATCGGCCAGCTCCAGAATGTCCCGATGACACCCGCGCCCCGTGACGATCGCCGTCTGGTGTGCAGGGCGGTTCCTGAGGGCCTCCAGCACGGCTTCCAGCGGCAGGTAGTCATAGGCCACCATATACGTGATCTCATCCAGCAACACCATGTTCAGCGACGGGTCAGAGAGCATTCTTTTGGCATGCTCCCAGACGGCGAGGCAGGCTGCGGTATCTGTTTCCCGGTTCTGGGTATCCCAGGTAAAACCGGTCGCCATCACCTGAAACTCAACGCCATGCGGTTCGAGCAGATTACGCTCGCCGTTGGGCCATTCACCCTTGATAAACTGGATCACGCCCACTTTCTGACCGTGCCCGACTGCGCGGGTGGCGGTCCCAAATGCGGCGGTGGTTTTGCCTTTGCCGTTGCCGGTGAACACGATGAGGATCCCGCGCTCGTCCTGAGCGGCCGCCACGCGTGCATCAACCTGTTCTTTGAGACGCTGCTGGCGCTGCTGATGACGGTCTTCACTCATTGCGATATCCCCGGTTTGCGGCCTGGCTGAGCATCGAATGTCATTCCGGTTTTACGACGGCTGTCGTCACCCATTAGCCACAGGTAAAGAGGCATAATATCGGCCGGGGTTTTAAGCTTTTGCGGATCTTCTGTCGGGAACGCGCTGGCACGCATTTTAGTGCGCGTACCGCCAGGGTTAATACAGTTAACCCGCAGATGGCGGTTTTGATACTCTTCGGCCAGCACCTGCATCATTCCTTCGGTGGCAAATTTTGAGGCGGCGTAAGCCCCCCAGTTCGCACGACCCTGACGCCCCACGCTGGAGGAGGTAAACACCAGCGAACCGGAATCTGAGTTAAGTAATAAAGGAAGCAAGGCCTGGGTCAGGAAAAACGTCCCGTTGACGTTAACCTGCATCACCTGCTGCCAAATCTCCGGATCCTGTTCATCCATCGGGCGCACTTCGCCCAGTAACCCAGCGTTGTGCAGTACGCCGTCCAGACGCGAATAATGCGTACTAATGCGCTGGGCAAGGGCCTGACATGACGCTGACGTACAGGTCAGCAGATCGAGCGTATACCAGGGCGTGGGGGTACCGCCGGCGTTTTCGATTTCATGGGCAACGGCTTTGAGCTTTTCTTCATTACGTCCCAGCAGAATAAGGCTCGCACCGTATTCAGAATAAGTCAGCGCCGCTTCGCGACCAATTCCGTCGCTGGCACCGGTAACCAGAATGATGCGGTTTTGTAGAAGGTTTTTTTGTGGCTGATAATGCACGGTGGCTCCTCAGGCGCATTGGGCGTGACTTGCACCTTTATTTATGACTTTTCGGCTTTATGCCCGAAACCGCGTCAGAATTCAATCAGTCTACAGGACAGAACGCTGGGAAATTAACAATTTGCAAAGATTTAAACCAGAAACGGGGGATTCCTGAAGCCGCCTCGCAGAGCTAATGTCCAGAGCGAGACGCCTGCGCAGGGCTGTTGTACACTGGCGTGAAAGATTCGTGGTTAAATCAAGGTGGAACGCGTGGAATTACTTTCTCAGTATGGGTTGTTTTTGGCCAAAATCGCGACGGTGGTTATTGCTGTCGCGGTGATTGCCGTCCTGATTGTCAACCTGACGCAGCGTAAGCGTCAGCGTGGTGAGTTACGCATTACCCGCCTGAGCGAGCAGTATAAAGAGATGCGGGAAGAGATGTCTCTGGCGCTGCTTGACGATCATCAACAGAAGCTGTGGCTAAAAGCCCAGAAGAAAAAACATAAGCAGGACGCCAAAGCCGCGAAGGCGAAAGCTAAGCTCGCCACGCCACAGGCTGACGCAAAACCGCGCGTCTATGTGCTCGATTTTAAAGGTAGCATGGATGCGCATGAAGTCTCCTCTCTGCGTGAGGAAGTGACAGCGGTGCTGGCCGTGGCGACAGCCCAGGATCAGGTGGTGGTACGCCTTGAAAGCCCGGGCGGCGTAGTGCATGGGTATGGACTGGCGGCTTCGCAGTTACAACGTCTGCGGGATAAACAGATCCCGCTCACCGTGGCGGTAGATAAGGTCGCGGCGAGTGGCGGCTATATGATGGCGTGCGTGGCGGATAAAATCGTCGCAGCACCGTTCTCCATTATCGGCTCGATTGGGGTGGTTGCGCAGATCCCTAACTTCAATCGTTTCCTGAAAAATAAAGAGATCGACATCGAATTGCATACGGCGGGTCAGTACAAACGTACGCTGACGCTGCTCGGCGAAAATACCGAAGAGGGACGGCAGAAGTTCCGGGAAGATCTGAACGAAACCCAACATCTGTTCAAGGATTTCGTGCACCGCATGCGCCCAACGCTGGACATTGAGCAGGTGGCTACGGGCGAACACTGGTACGGCACGCAGGCGCAGGAGAAAGGGCTGGTGGATGAAGTGGGTACCAGCGACGACCTCCTGCTCAACCTGATGGAAGGTCGTGAGCTGGTGGGGGTGCGCTTCACCCGACGTAAGCGCCTGCTCGACCGTTTAACCAATAGTGCGGCAGAAAGCGCGGATCGCCTGCTGATACGCTGGTTGCAGCGCGGACAAAAGCCGCTGCTGTAAAGAAAAACGCGAGGCAGATGCCTCGCGTTTTCGTTTTAATCGACCAGGTGGTACTTCTCTGAGAGGGTATGCGCCAGGTATTTAAACATGTTAAACACGGCGGTGCTTTTCGGGGTTGGTAACCCTTGTTCATCAAGGAAGTATTCACCGCTGAACACCAGCACGCCATTACGTTGTTCCACGCCAGTCGCTTCAATCCCCGCCAGGGTGTCTTCATGGTCGCGAATGAGTTTGTTTGCTTCGATAAGCAGTGAAGCTCGGTCAATGGGTTGGGTCGTATTCTGCATATTCCACTCCTTAAACAGTGACAATAGTCTACGCCTGGGTCGCTTCGGGGGCAAATTTTCCCTGCTATTCGCGGGTATAAGGAACAGGGGCTGGCTGGCGGGATTTGCTTTTGCATGCTAATAAAGTTGCGTAACGAATTTTATCAGGTACAGTGTGCGCTTTCGTCATTCTGGCAACAGAATTGCTTGACATTCGACCGGGAATTCGTCACGAATGAACTTTGATGTGAGAAAAATACCCGAAAACTCAATGACCTGGATGTCGCCATACTGACGTTCGGTAAGACAAAGGGGTTGATATCCCCTGACGACGTCGCAATATCAATGGCTCGTCGTCAGCGGAAGGGAAATCAACGTGCGGCGTATTCCTGGAAGAATTAAATTAGGTAAAGGTGAATATGGGTAAAGCTCTCGTCATCGTTGAGTCCCCGGCAAAAGCCAAAACGATCAATAAATATCTGGGCAATGACTACGTGGTTAAGTCCAGCGTTGGTCACATTCGCGATTTGCCGACAAGTGGCTCAGCCAGCAAAAAGAGCGCAGACTCTACCTCCACCAAAGGGGCTAAAAAGCCTAAAAAGGATGAACGTAGCGCGCTTGTCAACCGCATGGGTGTTAACCCATGGCACAACTGGGATGCACAATACGAAGTGCTGCCAGGCAAAGAAAAAGTCGTTAACGAGCTGAAACAGCTTGCTGAAAAAGCAGACCACATTTATCTCGCAACCGACCTTGACCGCGAAGGGGAGGCCATCGCATGGCACCTGCGGGAAGTGATTGGGGGTGATGACAAACGCTACAGCCGTGTAGTGTTTAACGAAATTACAAAGAATGCGATTCGTCAGGCGTTTGAAAAGCCGGGTGAACTGAATATCGACCGTGTTAACGCTCAGCAGGCGCGTCGCTTTATGGACCGCGTTGTAGGCTACATGGTTTCGCCGTTGCTGTGGAAAAAGGTCGCTCGCGGCCTGTCTGCGGGACGTGTGCAGTCTGTGGCTGTTCGTCTTGTTGTCGAACGTGAACGCGAGATCAAAGCGTTTGTCCCGGAAGAGTTCTGGGAAGTGGATGCGAATGTCACCACGCCGGGCGGCGATGCGCTGCCGTTGCAGGTGAGCCACCACAACGACAAACCGTTCCGTCCTGAAAATCGCGATCAGACCATGGCCGCCGTAGCGCTGCTGGAAAAAGCGCGTTATCAGGTGCTGGATCGTGAAGACAAACCGACCAGCAGCAAGCCTGGCGCACCGTTTATCACGTCAACGCTTCAGCAGGCGGCAAGTACGCGTCTGGGTTACGGCGTGAAGAAAACCATGATGATGGCCCAGCGTTTGTATGAAGCGGGTTACATCACCTACATGCGTACTGACTCCACCAACCTGAGCCAGGACGCTGTCAGCATGGTGCGTGGCTATATCGAGGACAACTTCGGTAAGAAATACCTGCCGGACAGTCCTAATCAGTACGCCAGCAAAGAGAATTCTCAGGAAGCGCACGAAGCGATCCGTCCTTCTGACGTTTCCGTTCTGGCGGAATCTCTTAAAGATATGGAAGCGGACGCCCAGAAGCTGTATCAGCTGATCTGGCGCCAGTTCGTGGCCTGCCAGATGACGCCAGCGAAATACGACTCCACTACGCTGACCGTTGGTGCGGGTGATTTCCGCCTGAAAGCGCGCGGCCGCATTCTGCGTTTCGACGGCTGGACAAAAGTGATGCCTGCGCTGCGTAAAGGTGATGAAGACAGAACGCTGCCTTCCGTCAACAAAGGCGACGAGCTGTCGCTGGTTGATCTGGTACCGGCCCAGCACTTCACCAAGCCGCCTGCGCGTTTCAGCGAAGCGTCGCTGGTAAAAGAGCTGGAAAAACGCGGCATCGGTCGCCCGTCTACCTATGCGTCGATCATTTCGACCATTCAGGATCGTGGATACGTTCGCGTTGAGAACCGTCGTTTCTATGCTGAAAAAATGGGTGAGATTGTTACCGACCGTCTGGAAGCTAACTTCCGTGAGTTGATGAACTATGACTTCACCGCGCAGATGGAGGACAGTCTCGATGAGGTTGCCAGCCATAAGGCCGAGTGGAAGAAAGTTCTCGACAGCTTCTTCAGCGATTTTACCAACCAGCTTGAGAAAGCTGAGAAAGATCCTGAAGAAGGCGGCATGCTGCCTAACCAGATGGTACTGACCAGCATCGACTGCCCAACCTGTGGCCGTAAAATGGGGATCCGTACCGCAACCACGGGCGTGTTCCTCGGCTGTTCTGGTTATGCGCTTTCGCCGAAAGAGCGTTGCAAAACCACTATCAACCTCGTGCCGGAGAACGAAGTTCTCAACGTGCTGGAAGGTGACGATGCGGAGACCAACGCACTGCGCGCCAAGCGCCGCTGTAAGAAATGCGGCACGGCGATGGACAGCTACCTGATCGATCCAAAACGTAAACTGCACGTTTGCGGTAATAACCCAACCTGCGACGGTTATGAGATCGAAGAAGGTGAGTTCCGCATTAAGGGCTATGACGGTCCGATCGTTGAGTGTGAGAAATGTGGTTCCGAAATGCACCTGAAAATGGGACGCTTCGGTAAGTACATGGCATGTACCAACGACGACTGTAAAAACACGCGTAAGATCCTGCGTAACGGTGAAGTTGCGCCGCCGAAGGAAGATCCGGTTCCGCTTCCTGAGCTGCCGTGCGAGAAGTCAGATGCGTATTTCGTGCTGCGTGACGGCGCTGCCGGGGTATTCCTGGCGGCCAACACCTTCCCGAAATCGCGCGAAACCCGTGCGCCGCTGGTAGAAGAGCTGTACCGCTTCCGCGACCGTCTGCCGGAGAAACTGCGTTACCTGGCCGATGCGCCACAGCAGGATCCGGAAGGCAACAAAACCGTGGTGCGCTTTAGCCGTAAAACGAAGCAGCAGTACGTGGCGGCAGAGAAAGAGGGTAAAGCGACCGGTTGGTCAGCCTTCTTTGTCGACGGGAAATGGGTTGAAGGTAAAAAATAATCTTCACTTACCGTAACTTACCTTTGAAAGGGCCGGACTTCCGGCCCTTTTTTATTACGTTGTTATTATTTTTTGTTCCGTACTATACAGCCTGGCTATAAATGATATAGTGGTTATAGTTAACCCGTTTCTTATTATCAAATCGTATTAAGCGATTGACGCATGCGCTAAATCGGATGGTCTGGCATGAAATTACAGCAGCTTCGCTATATCGTTGAGGTCGTCAATCATAACCTCAATGTCTCTTCCACCGCAGAAGGTCTTTATACCTCGCAGCCTGGCATCAGTAAGCAGGTGCGTATGCTGGAGGATGAATTAGGTATTCAGATATTTGCCCGCAGCGGTAAGCACCTGACTCAGGTCACGCCGGCAGGGCAGGAAATCATTCGCATCGCACGAGAAGTGCTTTCCAAAGTCGACGCCATTAAATCCGTCGCCGGGGAACATACCTGGCCGGATAAAGGCTCCCTTTATATTGCCACCACGCACACACAGGCGCGTTATGCGCTTCCCGGGGTGATCAAAGGTTTCATCGAACGCTATCCCCGCGTTTCCCTGCATATGCATCAGGGCTCACCGACGCAAATCGCAGAGGCCGTGTCTAAAGGCAATGCCGATTTTGCCATCGCGACGGAAGCTCTTCATCTGTACGATGATCTGGTCATGCTCCCGTGCTACCACTGGAACCGCTCTATTGTCGTGACCCCCGATCATCCGCTGGCGGGGAAGGGCGAAGTGACAATCGAAGAGCTGGCGCAATACCCGCTGGTTACCTATACGTTCGGATTTACGGGCCGTTCTGAGCTAGACACCGCCTTTAACCGCGCCGGCTTAACGCCACGGATCGTCTTCACTGCAACGGATGCGGACGTCATTAAAACGTACGTGCGTCTGGGTCTGGGCGTAGGCGTTATTGCCAGCATGGCGGTGGATCCTGTATCAGACCCGGATCTGGTGCGTCTGGACGCGCATGATATCTTCAGCCACAGCACCACCAAGATAGGTTTTCGTCGCAGCACGTTCCTTCGCAGCTATATGTATGATTTTATTCAGCGCTTCGCACCGCATTTAACGCGTGACGTGGTCGACACGGCCGTGGCGTTACGCTCCAATGAAGACATCGAAGAGATGTTTAAAGACATCAAACTTCCTGCCAAATAATTACACCCGGTATCTTTCTCTTCTGGAAAGATACCGGTTTCCCCCTTTAAATCTAAATTAGAATTAACCTCATCTGCGCCTACTGTCATATATCGTCATAACCCATTTGATGAATAGGGTTTTACTGTCGCAAATTTGCGACAAAAGTAGAAACTAATTTACAGGTGTGCAAATTATTCTTTTCAATTATTTATTTCTGGTCAAAAGATTGAATTTTCCCAGGCTCAGATTCGTAAATTCACTGGCTTTTCGGCTAAAGTTTCTTTAGGATTTATCTCATCAGATGATTACTTGTGCCAATTGTTTGGTCTCTAAATGATAAGCGATATCGATTGTATGAGGTTAGCAATGCCGTCAGGAAGTGAAGAACCGCAAAGGGATCCCGCGCTTAAGCGTAAAGCCTGGCTGGCGGTCTTTCTCGGCTCTGCCCTGTTCTGGGTGGTTGTTGCTCTTCTCGTCTGGAAATATTGGGGTTGAATATGGTCATGACGGTGCGTACTGACGCGAGAAAAGAGATGTGTCAGCTTCGTGACAATGCTCACAAAGCGCGTAAGGCGCCAGGAACCAGCGTGCCAGCCTCCTGGCAACTGACGCCACAGCAGCAGGCCTTTATTGATGTGTTCGCAGAAGACGAACCCAAAAAACAATAATTTTGATTTTTGCGTAATGATGCAAATAGTCTGAATAAAGACTGTGCACTTTTGTACTCCTTAATAAATACACATCAGCAATATAGAACGAGGGCAGACCTCGCATCCTTAAATAATTAAAGTCTGGTGTCCCTATGATGAATAACATGACAACCGTAAAATACTGGTCATGGCTCGGCGTATTCTCAGCGTCGATCCTCTTCTGGTGTCAGCTCCTCTGGCTGGCCTTACACTAAATCGTAAAACCTCGCCACGGCGGGTTTTTTTGTTTAATCCCTCGCGTTGGACCATTCCTAAATTTATCAATTTGGGTTGTTATCAAAACGTTACGACATCTTTGTGTTATCTTTAATTACAGCCCTGATGATTGTCAGGACATCCCTGTTTTTAAGGAGGAGCTTATGTCGTTAACCCTACGCGAAGCCAGTAAGGACACATTACAGGCGGAAAATAAAACCTGGCGCTACTACAGCTTACCGCTGGCTGCCAGGACGCTTGGGGACATTTCGCGGTTACCCAAGTCGTTGAAAGTACTACTGGAAAACCTCTTGCGCTGGCAAGATGGCGACTCGGTTACCGAGGAGGATATCCAGGCTCTGGCAGGGTGGCTGAAAAATGCTCATGCAGACAAAGAAATTGCCTACCGCCCGGCCAGGGTATTGATGCAGGATTTCACCGGCGTGCCGGCGGTTGTGGACTTGGCCGCCATGCGTGAAGCTGTTAAGCGTCTCGGGGGCGATACGGCTAAGGTGAACCCGCTCTCACCGGTAGACCTCGTCATCGACCACTCCGTCACCGTCGATCACTTTGGTGACGACGATGCTTTCGGTGAAAACGTCCGTCTGGAGATGGAACGTAACCATGAACGCTATGTCTTCCTCAAATGGGGTCAGCAGGCGTTCAGCCGCTTCAGCGTTGTTCCACCAGGCACCGGCATTTGTCACCAGGTCAACCTGGAATATCTCGGCAAAGCCGTCTGGAGTGAATTGCAGGATAAAGAGTGGGTGGCTTACCCGGATACGCTGGTGGGCACCGATTCACACACGACCATGATTAACGGCCTTGGCGTTCTGGGCTGGGGCGTCGGTGGTATTGAAGCGGAAGCGGCCATGCTCGGCCAGCCGGTATCGATGCTCATTCCCGATGTGGTGGGCTTTAAGCTGACCGGTAAATTGTCCGAAGGCATTACCGCCACGGATCTGGTTCTGACGGTCACCCAGATGCTGCGTAAGCATGGCGTGGTGGGTAAATTCGTTGAATTTTATGGTGATGGTCTGGATTCACTGCCGCTGGCGGACCGGGCCACCATCGCCAACATGGCGCCGGAATATGGTGCGACCTGCGGCTTTTTCCCGATTGATAGCGTTACGCTTGAGTATATGCGCCTCAGTGGTCGCAGCGAGGAGCAGGTGGCGCTCGTAGAGGCCTACACCAAAGCGCAGGGCATGTGGCGTAACCCGGGTGACGAGCCGGTATTTACCAGCACGCTGGAGCTGGATATGGGCACCGTTGAAGCAAGTCTGGCAGGGCCGAAACGACCGCAGGACCGCGTCGCCCTGAGCAACGTTCCGAAAGCCTTTGCCGCCAGCAATGAGCTGGAGGTTAACGCCGCGCAAAAAGATCACCGTCCGGTGGACTATGTTCTGAACGGGCATCAGTATCAGCTCCCTGACGGCGCCGTGGTGATCGCCGCTATCACTTCCTGTACCAACACGTCCAACCCGAGTGTGTTAATGGCTGCCGGGCTGCTGGCAAAAAAAGCGGTAGAACTGGGACTCAAGCCACAGCCGTGGGTTAAGGCGTCCCTGGCGCCTGGTTCGAAAGTGGTTTCCGATTACCTGGCGCAGGCCAGACTCACGCCGTACCTCGACGAGTTGGGCTTTAACCTTGTGGGCTACGGCTGTACGACCTGCATCGGTAACTCTGGTCCACTGCCTGAGCCTATTGAAGTGGCGATCAAGCAGGGTGATTTGACCGTTGGCGCGGTACTTTCCGGTAACCGAAACTTTGAGGGGCGTATTCATCCGCTGGTGAAAACCAACTGGCTGGCCTCGCCGCCGCTGGTTGTAGCCTATGCTCTGGCCGGAAACATGAACATTAACCTGGCGACCGATCCGATTGGTCACGATCGCAAAAATGAACCTGTCTATCTGAAAGACATCTGGCCATCATCGCGTGAAATTGCGCGCGCGGTAGAGAAAGTTTCCACCGAGATGTTCCGCAAAGAGTATGCGGAAGTGTTCGAAGGTACAGCGGAATGGAAAGCGATCGACGTGGTGGGTTCCGATACCTATGACTGGCAGGATGATTCCACCTATATTCGCCTGTCGCCCTTCTTCGATGAAATGCTGGCGGAGCCTGCACCGCTGAAAGATATACACGGCGCGCGCATTCTGGCGATGCTGGGCGATTCCGTCACCACTGACCATATCTCACCAGCGGGGAGCATCAAAGCGGACAGTCCGGCAGGTCGGTATCTGCAAAGCCGTGGCGTGGAACGTCGCGATTTTAACTCCTACGGTTCGCGCCGCGGTAACCACGAAGTGATGATGCGCGGGACATTTGCCAACATCCGCATTCGTAATGAAATGGTCCCGGGCGTGGAAGGGGGCATGACGCGCCACCTGCCAGATACAGAGGTCATTTCAATTTATGACGCAGCCATGAAGTATCAGCAGGAGGGTACGCCACTGGCCGTTATTGCCGGTAAAGAGTACGGCTCTGGTTCCAGTCGCGACTGGGCGGCTAAAGGTCCACGTCTGCTCGGGGTTCGCGTGGTGATTGCCGAATCCTTTGAACGTATCCACCGCTCAAACCTGATCGGGATGGGGATCCTGCCGCTGGAGTTCCCGCAGGGCATAACGCGTAAAACGCTGGGTCTGACCGGGGAAGAGCAGATTGATATCAGCGGTCTGCAAAATCTGCAACCGGGTAAAACCGTTCCGGTGAAGTTAACGCGGGCAGATGGTACAACAGAAGTGCTGGATTGTCGGTGTCGTATTGATACGGCAACAGAGCTAACCTATTACCAGAACGACGGCATTTTACATTATGTGATTCGAAAGATGCTGGACTAATAAAACTCGCCCGGCAGAAGTGCCGGGCGTTTTGCGTTTACTCGCTCAGCAGGTGCCCCATCTTTGCAGCTTTGGTATCGAGGTAGTGCGCGTTTTTCGGATTGCGGCCAACAATCAGCGGCACGCGTTCAACGATATTGATGCCCGCTTCAGTGAGGATCTCCACTTTTTTCGGGTTATTGGTCAACAGACGCACTTCGTCCACGCCCAGCAGCTTGAACATATCTGCGCAGAGGGTGAAATCGCGCTCGTCAGCAGCAAAGCCGAGCTGATGGTTGGCTTCGACGGTATCATAGCCCTGATCCTGCAACGCGTAGGCGCGGATTTTATTCAGCAGACCGATATTGCGTCCTTCCTGGCGGTGATACAGCAGCACGCCACGTCCTTCCTCTGCAATATGAGAAAGAGCGGCTTCGAGCTGGAAACCGCAGTCACAGCGCAGGCTGAAGAGCGCGTCACCGGTCAGACACTCAGAATGAACGCGGGACAGTACCGGCGTCTGCCCCGAAATGTCACCGTATACCAGGGCGACGTGATCTTGTCCGGTTGCCAGTTCTTCAAAACCCACCATCAGGAAATCGCCCCATGGGGTTGGCAGTTTGGCTTCTGCCACACGTTTAAGCTGCATGTGATTCTCCATACCAGGCTGACACGTTTCGTGCCTTTGCCCCATTTTGCTTTCTGTATTGGACTATTTTGCCACAAGCCCGGCTACTTCACCTAATCACCACCACGCTATACGGACGTTAAACGCACGATCCGACATATCCACCAGAAGGTGGAAATTCAGTTATGATTGTGGTGCTTAGTGAAAAAGGAGAGGACATGCTTTCAATTGCCAGACGCACGGCCGCAGGCGCCGCCGTATTGCTTGTTATACCCCTGATCGTTTGGTTCTCCGGCTGGATGTGGAAGCCCGGACAAAACGAGACGTGGCTGAAAACCTTATACTGGATAACTGAGACGGTCACCCAGCCCTGGGGGATTATTACGCACGTGCTGCTCTGTGCCTGGTTCCTGTGGTGCCTGCGCTTTCGTCTTCGCGCGGCGCTGGTATTATTTGCCATTCTCGGAGGTGCCATTCTTGTCGGGCAGGGGGTGAAGTCGTGGGTGAAAGATCGCGTGCAGGAACCCCGTCCCTTTGTTATCTGGCTGGAAAAAACGCACCATATTCCGGTAGATGAGTTCTACACTTTAAAGCGTAAGGATCGCGGGGCGTTGGTGAAAGAACAGCTTGCGGAACAGCAGGATATCCCGACATTTTTACGCAAACACTGGCAAAAAGAGACCGGCTTTGCGTTTCCTTCCGGACATACGATGTTTGCTGCCAGCTGGGCGCTACTCGGCGTGGGGCTGCTTTGGCCACGTCGACGTACCCTCACGATTGCGATTTTGCTGGTCTGGGCGACAGGCGTAATGGGCAGCCGGATGCTGCTGGGGATGCACTGGCCGCGTGATTTGGTGGTGGCTACGCTGATTTCGTGGGTACTGGTGACGCTGGCGACCTGGCTTGCACAACGTTTCTGTGGGCCTCTGACGCCACCGCAGGAAGAGAAGGAAGAAATAGCCGAAAGGGAGTCAGGTGGAACCTGAAGCTTGATATTCCGCATTTTGACCATAAATCCATGAAGGGCGCATTACTTTTTCCGTTTCGCGCCCGCCACTAAAATGGTAGCTTATAAGGCTGATTGCAGTGAGTTGAACACGCTTTATACGCTCGAACCACATAACGGGAAGTCATGTGAAATATTTACTCATTTTCTTACTGGTGTTGGCGATTTTTGTCATTTCAGTCACATTGGGCGCGCAAAACGATCAACAGGTAAGTTTCAACTATCTGCTGGCGCAGGGCGAGTACCGGGTGTCGAGCCTGCTGGCTGTGTTATTCGCAGCGGGTTTTGTCATCGGCTGGCTTGTATGTGGCCTGTTCTGGCTTAAGGTTCGTGTTTCCCTTGTTCGCGCTGAACGTAAAATTAAACGACTTGAACATCAACTTACGCCTGCGACTGACATTCCGGCGAGCTCTGGTGTGCCGGTAGTCAAGGAATAATCGAATATGCTGGAGTTGTTGTTTCTGCTTTTGCCTGTCGCCGCAGCCTATGGCTGGTATATGGGCCGCAGAAGCGCGCAACAAACAAAACAGGATGAAGCAAACCGACTCTCCCGTGACTACGTTGCGGGGGTGAACTTCCTGCTGAGCAATCAGCAGGATAAAGCGGTCGATCTGTTCCTCGACATGCTCAAAGAGGATACCGGCACCGTAGAGGCGCATCTCACCCTGGGAAACCTGTTCCGCTCGCGCGGAGAGGTTGACCGTGCCATCCGTATCCACCAGACCCTGATGGAAAGCGCATCGTTGACCTATGAGCAACGGTTGCTGGCCGTGCAGCAGTTGGGCAGAGATTACATGGCGGCGGGCCTGTACGATCGTGCAGAAGATATGTTCTCTCAGCTGGTGGATGAGACCGATTTCCGTATCGGTGCGCTTCAGCAACTTCTGCAAATCTACCAGGCAACCAGCGACTGGCAAAAAGCGATTGATACCGCCGAACGGCTGGTCAAACTCGGCAAAGACAAACAGCGCGTCGAAATTGCCCATTTTTACTGCGAGCTTGCCCTTCAGCAAATGGGTAGCGATGACATGGATAAGGCCATGGCATTGCTAAAAAAAGGCGCCGCGGCCGATCGCAACAGCGCCCGCATCTCGATAATGATGGGGCGGGTCTTTATGGCTAATGGTGATTACGCCAAAGCCGTGGAAAGCCTGCTTCGCGTTATCGATCAGGACAAAGAGCTGGTCAGCGAAACGCTGGAAATGCTGCAAACCTGCTATCAGCAGTTAGGTAAGCAGGATGAGTGGGTTGCATTCCTGCGCCGCTGTGTTGAAGAAAACACCGGTGCCACAGCCGAGCTGATGCTGTCGGATGTCGTCGAAGAGCACGAAGGGAGTGATACCGCCCAGGTATACATTACCCGTCAGTTGCAGCGCCATCCGACGATGCGCGTCTTCCACAAGCTGATGGATTATCATCTTAACGATGCAGAAGAAGGGCGCGCTAAAGAGAGCCTGATGGTGCTGCGAGACATGGTCGGTGAACAGGTGCGGAGCAAGCCGCGCTATCGCTGCCAGAAATGCGGCTTCACCGCCTATTCGCTCTACTGGCATTGCCCTTCCTGCCGGGCCTGGTCCACCATCAAGCCAATTCGTGGTCTGGACGGGCAGTGATTTTTTAAAACACTCCATTTTAGTTACAACATACTAAAGAGTGCATTATTTCTTTCAGCACCGTGCGGTCTGTGGTTCAACAGGAAAAGCATTCGATTCTGTTCATTTACCCCGAGGGCAGGTAGAATGCACGCCGTTTATCTGTTCCGCGCCGCTGCGCGCCCATAGACGAAAAGGGCTGGTCATGACGTCTGTTACTTCCTCCACTTCCCGCGTAGTTACCGATTCTCCTGTAGTTGTTGCTCTGGATTACAATAACCGTGACGCCGCACTGGCCTTTGTTGATGGTATTGATCCCCGGGATTGCCGTCTTAAAGTAGGCAAAGAGATGTTTACGCTGTTCGGTCCGCAAATCGTCCGCGATCTGCACCAGCGTGGTTTCGACGTTTTCCTCGACCTGAAATTCCACGATATTCCGAATACCACTGCCCACGCCGTTGCTGCGGCGGCTGAACTGGGTGTGTGGATGGTTAACGTTCATGCCTCCGGTGGGGCACGTATGATGACGGCTGCGCGCGAAGCGCTGGTGCCGTTTGGCAATGACGCTCCGCTTCTTATCGCCGTCACCGTGCTGACCAGTATGGATGAATCTGACCTTCGTGACCTGGGTGTGACGTTGTCACCTGCCGAACATGCGGAGCGTCTGGCGCGCCTCACGCAACAGTGTGGGCTTGATGGCGTGGTCTGTTCAGCTCAGGAGGCGGTTCGCTTCAAATCTGAGTTAGGCCGCGAATTTAAACTGGTGACGCCAGGTATCCGTCCGGCAGGCAGCGAGTCAGGGGATCAGCGACGCATCATGACGCCAGAGCAGGCGCTGAGCGCGGGGGTAGACTATATGGTAATTGGTCGCCCGGTGACGCAATCCGCTCATCCGGCAGAGACTCTGAAAGCGATTAATGCATCACTGAAAAAGGGGGCATAATGCGTGATGCCAACACTCGTCTGGTCTATTCAACAGATACCGGGCGCATTGAAGAGCCAAAAGAGAAAGCTGAACGTCCGAAAGGCGATGGAATCGTGCGTATTCAGCGCCAGACCAGTGGCAGAAAAGGGAAAGGCGTTTGCCTTGTCACCGGCATTGATCTGGATGATGCAGAGCTGGTAAAGCTCGCCGCTGAGCTTAAAAAGAAGTGCGGATGCGGTGGGGCACTAAAAGACGGCATAATTGAGATTCAGGGCGATAAGCGGGATTTAATTAAAACGCTCCTGGAAGCCAAAGGTATGAAAGTCAAACTGGCGGGCGGTTAAAATAAATGAGCCACGGACATTGCCGTGGCTCTTTTTTTTACGTGCGTAAGTCAGACCTGAAAATACAAAATATATTATTATACCGGTGAGAGCCGTTATGGTGATTATTTGCCCACCTGGTGACCGATAATACCACCTACGGCAGCACCACCTAATGTACCCAGCGTACTACCATCCGTTAATACTGCACCACCAAGCGCACCAGCACCGGCACCAATCGCGGTGTTACGGTCACGTTTAGACCAGTTAGAGCAAGCGCTCAGAGACATTGCTACAGTGATTGCCAGAACAGCGGCGGCTAATTTTTTGCTGGTAAAGGTCATAATACTTTCTCCTGAATTATCGATTCACGGAAAGGAATGCACTTTAAGTATAGACAATATCCATACTTAAATTCTGTTCCCGTGAAAGCTGGTCGCGCAGGCGTTACATCATCACGCAGGTGATAGTCACTTCCTGTTATATCGCTAATATTAATTTTACGTGTTTAGAACGGTTTCAACAGGTAAAAACTCTTAAAGGAAGGGTCGGAATACTCTCAGAGAAAGGTTTAAGTGCGCCCATTATTCGGGCGCAGCAGGATAATCAGGCCGTTTTTTTCACAATATCGACAGTCAGGCCGTCTTGTTCTAATTGCTGGCGATATTCATCGCGTAAACGCTCATCCGTGATCACACGGCTGAAGCGCGAAGCCGGACCCATCGTATAAGGGTGTACGGCGCCAAACTTAGAGCTATCGGTCAGCACAATCGCTTCACACTCTTTGGCGAGTACGGCGTTCACCACGTCTGAACGCATCATGTCGCGACCGGTAAAGCCGGTGTCGGGCTGCCAGCCGTCAATGCCAATGAATGCCTTACTGAAGTGAACCTGCTGAACATATTGACGCGTTAATGGCCCCACCATGCTTTCGCTTTTCTTCTGGTAAATGCCGCCCAGCAGAATGACCTCGCAGCGAGTTTCCTTCAACAGATGGGCGATATAGCTGCTTACGGTAATGATGGTAACGTCTTTTTGATCGGCAAGCGTGCGCGCCAAAAGGGCGTTACTGCTGCCATTTTCAATAAAGACGGTCTCACCGTTATTCACTAAGGATGCAGCAAACTCCGCCAGTTCCCGCTTGAGCGCAAAATTGTTCATCATGCGGGTTTCAACGTCCTCGCTGTCCAGTGGAACGGCATATCCGTGCGCACGCCGCAGGTAGCTCTGTTTTTCCAGAAGATTCAGATCCTGACGAATGGTGACTTCAGAAACGCCGGTAGCTTTAGCGAGATCGACTACGCTTACGCGTCCCTGATCGATCACCATCTGCAAAATGATTTGTTGTCGGGAATTCATAGCATCCATTTAAAAGGCAAGAGCGAAAACGACGTGGTTACACTTCCCACGGGGCTTTTGGTTGAGTGGATTCTGATGCGTTATCAGTGCCGTTCTCAGCCAGCAGTTCAGACTTGAGGATCTCAAGATTACGGATAGCAGAGTGATAATCGCCCGCGACAAGAATATCCAGCACAGTATCAATACGCTGTGCCACGGCTGTTGCATCAATGTTAGACATAAGCTCACCCTGAAGCGAAAAGTTAATATTATCAATGATGCAGAAAATTGATTCAAAAGAGAAGGTAAAAAATGCAATAACCAAAGTTCATAAATGAAAGTGACAAATTTAACCCCCGTATGCTGCGGGTTGTAGGGGTGGATTAGTCTAAAACTGCGCGCAACGCGCTTTTTTATAAGAGGAATTCGACTATGACAGTTATCAACCAGACAACCTGCACATTGTTTACTGATGCTGAACGATTCACTCAACTGGCGGCTTATTATGAGGCCGAACGGCGCACGGTGTGGATGATGTTACGTGCCACGCCACGGCCTTGCTTCAATCATGCGCTGATCGAGGAGATCATGAATCTCTCCTGGCTGGTTCGCCAGTCCGGATATGTCGTTGATTTTTGGGTCACCGGATCGCTGGTCCCTGACATCTACAATACCGGCGGTGATTTACAATTCTTCGTTGAGTGCATCAAAAACAACCGACGCGAAGCGTTACGCGCCTATGCCCGGGCCTGTGTGGACTGCGTTCATGCCGCCTCACGAGGGTTCGATACCGGTGCTGTCACGCTGGCGATGGTGGAAGGAAGCGCGTTAGGGGGCGGGTTTGAAGCCGCGCTCGCGCATCATTTCATTCTGGCCCAGCGCGATGCCCGATTAGGCTTTCCGGAAATCGCGTTCAATCTGTTCCCGGGCATGGGCGGTTATTCACTGGTGGCGCGTCGTGCCGGCATGAAAATGGCAGAGGCGCTGATCTATAAAGGTGAGTCGCATACGGCGGAATGGTATGAACAGCACGGTCTTGTGGATCTCTTATTCGAGCCGTTACAGAGCTATGTTTCGGTACGGACGTTTATTGACACGCTACAGCCGAAGCTGAACGGCGTAAGGGCCATGCTGCGCGCGCGTACGCGTGTTCTGCCACTTCCGCGAAGCGAGTTGATGGACATTACAGAGGATTGGGTGGATGCCGCCTTCTGCCTTGAACCGAAGGATATCGCCTACATGGAGCGGCTGGTTATGCTGCAAAATCGCCATCAGGCGACGGGCTTACGCAAAGCCAGCTAACGGACATTCCTGGCCTGATAGCGCTTTAGCCATCGCTCGAATGCGGCTGCGGGCATGGGCTTAGCAAAAAGAAAACCCTGCCGTTCGTTGACGCCATTCTTCGTCAGAAAGGCGTCTTCTTTTGCACTCTCCACCCCTTCAGCAATGACCTGCAGATTCAACGCCTGTGCCACGGCGACTATCGCGCGCACCAGCGACTGTGAAATGGACTGCTTATGGATATCCCGGACGAAGGACTGGTCAAGCTTGATGGCGTCGATAGGGAAGCGCGCCAGCTGCGACAGGGAAGAGTACCCCGTACCAAAGTCATCAAGGTGAATTTGCGCCCCCAGGCGGCTAAATTGCTGGATCACTGACAGGGCCAGCTCTTCATTTTCGATGAGACAGCTTTCGGTCAATTCCACGTCAATCGGGCAGTATTCAAAATTCAGGTCTTTCAGCGCCTGCTTCAGGTCACTGAAGATGGTCTGGTCCGCCAACTGACGGGCGGAAACGTTGACCGCGACGCGCAGGTTGATCCCTTTGTCGCGCCATTTTGCCACCTGGCGCACCACATCGAGCATAACCCAGCGGCCAAGGGGCACTATCAGCCCTGACTCTTCCGCATAGGAGATAAATTCCATCGGCGGGATCAGGCCACGCTCTGGTGACTGCCAGCGCACCAGCGCCTCCAGACTTCTGACTTCGCCGCGCCAGGTCATTTTTGGCTGGTAGTGAATTAACAGCTGATCGTTATCCAGCGCTTTACGCAGGTTGGTATCCAGCCACAGATATTCAAATACGCGCTGGTTCATCTCTGGCGAGAAGACGCAGAATTTACCCCGGCCATTTTCCTTGGCGGTGTACATGGCGGTGTCGGCATTGCGAATAACGCTTTCCCGATCGTTACCGTGCTGGGGCGCAAGCGCGATACCAAGCGAGCAGCCGGTGTAAACCTCAATCAGCCCGATGCGGAAAGGCTGCCGCAGTCGGGTCAGAATGCGCGACGCCATAGCTTCCAGCGCGCCCTGCGAGGTATCGGTGGCCATCACGATAAACTCATCCCCACCCAGGCGCGCCAGGGTTTGTCCGTCGTCCAGGCAACTCAGGATCGCCAGCGCAACGGCCTGTAGCAGCTGGTCGCCAAACATATGCCCATAGGCATCGTTCACTTTTTTAAAGTTATCCAGATCGAGATAAACAACGCCCACCTGCGTTTCACCCCGGGAGGTGATGGCGTCGGAGATCAGCTCATGGATGGCATTTCGGTTAGGCAAACCGGTAATCGTATCCGTATTGGCGAGAACGCGCAGGCGCTCCTGGGCCCGACGCTCTTCCGTGATGTCGGTACCCGAACAGATGAGGAAAATTTCATTTTTCCCGCTGCCGCTGTGAACGAATTTATTTCTGAAGAGAAACAGGCGTTGCCCCTTGCGGGTCTTGATCCAGCGTTCGACTTCGTAGGAGCTGCCGTTACGAAAAAAACCGGTGATGTTGCGTTTTGAGGCCGCGGCTTCGCTGCGGCTCATGAACAGTTTAAACACGTTTTGCCCGATGACTTCCTGTTCCTTCAGGCCCGTATATTCTTCACTTAAACGGTTGAAGCGCTGAATATTCCCGTTCTGGTCGAGGATGACAATTACGGAGTTAGCTTCGGACACCACCTGTTCGGCGAAGGAGAGTCCCTGCGCCAGATCGCGCGCCACGGAAGGCGTGTCGTTCCATGCTGATGCCGTTCCCGCCCACTCATTTTTGTTAATTTTACGACCGACAAGATGGACGGGAACGTCCAAACCATACAAGGGAAGGGTCATGGCAATGCTGGCGGTGATAACGGTGAGCTGGCGAATCAGAGCGGCCTGCTCATCGTCCAGCGCAACCACCTGAACGATGTCAGCGCTTTCACTGGCAGCAAGATGCAGAGCATTGCTGTCTGCTGTTAGTCGCCACCAGGGGCTATGCGTACCCATGTAACGAAACAGCAAATTCTGCTCCAGATCGTCCATCCCGTTTTCTCCCGCGGCTGCTGAGTAGCGCACAAATTATTCATTTGCAGTCGACTATGACGGCTCTTTTTACTGTAGATAATTCTGGCGAAATGTGGCGGTGGGAAACAGAAAAGTGTGAGAAAAAACGATGATTTTGCGAGAGATAATACTGGGGAGAACTCCCGGCCATCCCTGAACGGAACGGCCGGGAGTCTACGCGGTTATCAGGCGACAGGGCGCGCGATAATGCTGCGGGTTTCCATGCGGACTTCAGCGATGTTTACATCAATCACGTCAGTGACTTTGTAAACCGTTTCGCCTTTAATTTGCACGGTCCCGTTTTCCTGGCTACAAACCAGTTCGTCGCGAACGGCATGCAGGAACGGGGCAGGAATAAAGGCAACGGCGCCATTATCCACCAGACGCACGCGCATACCGCCGCGGCTGATGTCAATGATTTCAGCCGGGAAACGGGTGTCAGTCCCTGCCTTATCATTCAGGAAACGCGCGTACAACCAGTCGCCGACATCACGCTCCGCCATACGGTTCAGACGGCGACGCTCTGCCATCTGCAACGTAGTCTCATCCTGTGGGCGGGCAACAGATTCCCCTTTGATGATCGCTTTCAGCAGACGATGGTTAACCATGTCGCCGTACTTACGGATCGGGGAGGTCCAGGTGGCGTAAGCCTCAAGACCGAGACCGAAGTGCGGGCCTGGCTCGGTGCTGATTTCCGCAAAGGACTGGAAGCGGCGAATGCGGCTGTCAAGGAAACCTGACGGCTGTGCGTCCAGCTCGCGGCGCAGCTTGCAGAAGCCTGGCAGGGTCAGCACCTCTTCCGGATCGACGTGGACGTCATGGGTTTTGAGCAGGGCGGCCAGCGCTTCGGTGTTAGCCGGGTCAAAGCCGGTGTGCACGTTGTAAATGCCAAAGCCTAACTTGTCGCGCAGCACGCGTGCGGCGCAAATGTTGGCGGAGATCATCGCTTCTTCAACGATACGGTTGGCAATACGGCGTGGCTCGGCGACGATGTTGAGCACTTCGCCTTTTTCCCCCAGCACAAAGCGGTAGTCCGGGCGGTCCTTAAATACCAGGGCGTGGGTCTGGCGCCACTCACTGCGGCTCTGGCAGACGCGATGCAGCAGACGAATTTGCGCAGCGATATTATCGGATTCAGGCTTCCAGCTGCCGGTATTTTCCAGCCAGTCGGACACGTTGTCATAAGCCAGTTTAGCTTTGGATTCGATGGTGGCGGCGAAGAATTCGATATCTTCTTCAATGGTACCGTCAGCCGCGATGGTCATGCGGCAGGCCAGTACCGGACGCACTTCATGGGGACGCAGGGAGCAGAGATCGTCGGAAAGCTCGCGCGGCAACATCGGGATGTTGAAGCCCGGCAGGTAGTTGGTGAACGAACGCACTTTGGCCATTTCGTCCAGCTTGCTGCCTTCGACAATCCATGCGGTAGGGTCGGCGATGGCGACGGTCAGATGCATTTTGCCATCCGCTGCCTCTTCGGCATACAGCGCATCGTCCATATCCTCCGTGCTGGCGCTGTCGATGGTGACAAAGTCCAGCGCTGTCAGATCGCGACGCTCAAGACCTTCGTCCTGCATTTTGGTCGCTACGCCATCCGGCGCTTCTTTTTCGAGGTTGTGGCGCGCCAGCGTCACCCACCATGGGACGAAATGGTCGTCGCCAAAGGTGATGAACTGGGTCAGCTCGGCGTAGAAACCGCGATCGCCTTTTAAAGGATGACGGCGCATTTCGGCAACCGCCCAGTCACCCTCGACAAAGTCATGCTCAACGTCACGCGCGGCGCGGCAAGGGATGGCATCTTTCAGGAGAGGATGATCCGGTACGATAGAAAGACGATCGTCTTTTTTATGCACTTTCCCGACAAAGCGGGTCAGGAAAGGTTCGATCAGTGCTTCCGGCTCGGCAGACTCTCGTTCCTTTTCGGTATGAATAACGGCCGAAATGCGGTCGCCATGCATCACTTTCTTCATCTGAGGAGGCGGAATGAAGTAGCTCTTCTGTCCGTCAACTTCAAGAAAGCCAAAGCCCTTTTCCGTGGCTTTTACGACCCCTTCTGCACGGGGCGTCTGGGAATGTAGTTGCTGTTTAAGCTGCGCTAGCAGCGGGTTGTCCTGAAACATAATGTTCTATTTTCGTAGCCATTGAGCGGCTGACAGTTTTACGCGATTCTCACTGCTACAGCAAGCGCTCTTTAGGTAAAGCGTGTGGTTATTCCTCTTTGCCAAGCGCCACGCGAAGACGGTCCAGCCAGCCATTAAAAGCGCCGTGGGTTAACAGGTTAATTGCCTTGCCCGGTGGGATACCGGCCTCCGTGAGAGGCGTTAACTGGGCGGCGCTAAAACGATCGGGAGACGTAAGCAGCAGCGTATGGGCGGCTGAGAGCGATGCAGATGGCTGGGCTTCGCTTTGTGGGTGGTTAACCAGTATCTCGCCCGTCAGATTCAGCAGCATCGGCTCATGGCAGAGAACCGGCGTGAGCGCTGAAAGCGCAGGTTCGGCCTGCCAGCGTGAGAGCGCCTCAAGTTGAACCGCACTGGCATATTTTAGTTCGACTACGGGCTGGGTGGCTGTCCATCGGGTAAAGCTCAGCGGTAGTGTATGGGGCTGAATGTGGTGTCCCGGTAGCCAGCGTACCGGATGGCCAAGCAGCGCCTGAAACACTGCAACCGCCCGCGCCTGAAAACCAGTAAAGCCGATGATCTGGTTGATAAGCACAATGTCATACGTTGTCAGTCCCACCTCATCAAGCTGGGTTTGCGCTTTATCGTCAATGACGTCCGGGGAGCTCGCCAGCTGGCGGGCATACTGAGTGATTTCTGCAAGGCGTCGATTGCTTTCCCGGGAAGAGTCGGGGCCCGGAAGGGGGGCGAGGAGCGCCGCGTAGTGGTTACAGAGCCGCTGGACGCCACACGCCTGGGAAACCGTCAACGCCGTGCTCAGTCTGTCGTAGGCGCTAAGCGTGTGCAGACGGTTTACGGGAGTATCGAGCGGGAATAAGAGGCGGCACAAGGTTCGGGCTGGCGTAAGCCACCCACAACAGCTTGCGGCAATGTCGTCAGGCAGGGCTAAATCGAGCAAAAAACGATCGTCGACGTTAGCGGCTTCAGGCACCAGCGGCAGAACGTCCGTCTGCGAATGATTCGACTGGGTTTCGTGATACCAGTGGCCTTTGCCGGAAAAACGGCGTTGTTCCATGGGCGTTCCTTGATCTCAAAATGGCGATCAATATCCTGGCGTAAGGCGGATGAGGGGAAAAATATTGTTAGGTGATAACAAATAGCAGAACGGAATAACGAAGTGCGGGGAGGGGAGAAAACTCTCTTCCCAGTCGGGAAGAGAGTAACAGACTTATTTGATTTCCAGCTCGTTCATGGCAGCGATGTTGAAGCCGCCGTCCACGTGAACCACTTCGCCGGAGATACCCGCGGAAAGGTCAGAGCACAGGAATGCCGCAGAGTTACCCACATCTTCGATGGTAACGGTACGACGAATCGGGGTAACCGCTTCGCAATGTGCCAGCATTTTACGGAAATCTTTGATCCCGGAAGCGGCCAGAGTACGGATTGGACCCGCAGAAATTGCGTTAACACGCACGCCTTCAGGACCCATTGCGTTCGCCATATAGCGCACGTTGGCTTCCAGAGACGCTTTCGCCAGACCCATAACGTTGTAGTTAGGGATAGCGCGTTCTGCGCCCAGGTAGGACAGGGTCAGCAGGGCTGCGCCCGGGTTCAGCATCGCGCGGCAGGATTTTGCCATCGCAACGAAGCTGTAGGAGCTGATGTCATGGGCGATTTTGAAGCCATCACGGGTAACCGCGTTCACGTAGTCGCCGTCCAGCTGATCGCCCGGAGCGAAGCCGATGGAGTGAACGAAACCGTCGAATTTCGGCCATGCTTTAGCCAGTTCAGCAAACATGCCATCAATGCTTTCGTCTTGTGCAACGTCACATTCCAGAACAATGCTGGAACCCAGCTGCGCGGCAAATTCTTCAACACGGCCTTTCAGCTTGTCGTTCTGGTAGGTGAACGCCAGCTCAGCGCCTTCGCGATGCATAGCCTGTGCGATGCCGTATGCGATGGACAGTTTGCTGGCAACGCCAGTTACCAGAATGCGCTTACCGGAAAGAAAACCCATAGCTTTAATCCTTATATTCATTGCTTATTTTGCCTTGTAATTCATAGCGTTACAGGCAGTATTTCAAAATCATTCGAAATTAGCTCGAAATTATAGCCCACTCACAGCCCCTTGTGTCACGATATTTCTCGCTCACGTGCCGTGACTGGGCGCACGAAAGACGTTGAACTGACTCTTTATCAGGCTATTTCGTGTGTATTCCAGCAGTATATCACCAGGTGCTGGGTTCGCCTCATCCAACCAGAGGTTGGCCAGAAGCTTCACGCTAAGACGGCCGGATATTAATTCGCTGGCGAGGGGATTCGGGCAATAACCTTAATTTCAAAATCAAATCCGGCCAGCCAGTTAACGCCGATAGCCGTCCAGTTTGGGTAAGGTGGCTGTGGAAACACCAGTTTTTTCACCTCCATGATGACGGGGAACTGGTTTTCTGGATCGGTATGAAACGTCGTGACATCAATCAGATCGTCAAAAGTGCATCCTGCGGCGGCCAGAGTCGCCTGTAAATTATCGAATGCCAACTGCACCTGAGCGGCGAAATCAGGCTCAGGCGTGCCATCGCTGCGGCTGCCGACCTGGCCGGAAACAAATAACAGATCGCCAGAGCGAATGGCAGCCGAATAGCCATGTTCCTCATAAAGGGCATGTCGATTGACAGGGAAGACAGGATTACGTGGATGCATGGCATTTCCTTATTCTGTCAGAGGCGTTGTTGTGGTTACTTAGGAGAAGTAACATACGCAATGTATGTGAAAAAAATGTTATTCACATACGCCGCGTATGTCAAATTAAAAATATCGCTTTTATAGGAAGTTCTATGGCTACAAAACGTCGTGCTGAAACGGCTCAGGAAAATCGCGAAAAATTGATTCATGCGGCGCGGAAGGCGTTTGCTGAGAAAGGCTTTGCTGCAGCGTCGATGGATGAACTGACGGCAAGCGTGGGGTTAACGCGCGGTGCGCTGTATCATAATTTCAGAGATAAGAAAGGGTTACTGGCGGCGGTGGTCGCGCAGATAGACAGCGAAATGGCGGGCAACGCGAAAGCCGTTGCCGCGGCCACAGACGATGATTGGGAAAGACTGCTGGCGGAAGGTATCGCCTACATCAACATGGCGCTCGTTCCGGAAGTTCAGCGTATCGTGCTTCTTGACGGTCCGGCCGTTCTGGGCGATCCGGCGCAATGGCCCAGCCAGAACAGCTGTCTTGAGTCGACCCGTCAGACCATCGAAAAATTAATCGAACGCAACGTGCTTAAAAAAATGGATGCGAATGTCGCAGCCCATCTGTTGAACGGCGTTGCGCTGAATGCTGCCTTGATGATTGCCGCGAGTGATGAGCCGCAGAAGACGCTGCCGCATGCCATCGAGGTGTTTACTCTGCTGGCAAGCGGGTTACGCAACGGCTAACGATCTTTCCGCCACGCATCGGCCGTCAATGCTTCACCAAAGTGTCCGGCAATCAGGCGTTTTGTCAGGTCGTGGAGCGGGGAGGCCAGCACGTCAGCGGTACTGCCGCGCTCAACGACTTCACCCTGGTGCATCACCAGCACCTGATCGCTGATGTGCTTCATCATGCCCAGGTGCTGAGTCACGTAGATATACGATATCCCCTGCTTTTCCTGTAGCTCCAGCATCAGGTTGATGAGTTGCGAACGCATCGACATGTCCAGCGACGCCAGCGCTTCGTCGGCGATAATGACCTTCGGGCGCAGGATCAGCGCGCGGGCCAGTCCGAGACGCTGTTTTTGGCCAGGGGCCAGCATGTGGGGGTAATAGCTGACATGGTCGGGCAGGAGACCTACCAGACGCAGGGTTTCGACAATCCGTTTGCGACGCGCTTCCGGCTCCAGGTCGGTATTCAACCGCAGCGGGAAATCCAGGATCTGCGAAATACGCTGGCGCGGGTTGAGGGACGTTGACGGATCCTGAAAAATCATCCGAATGCGCTGGCTGCGGAAAGAGTAATCACCAAATTCCAGAGGATGATCGTCAATCAGTATTTCACCGCCGCTTGGCTCAACCATACCCGCGAGCAGTTTTGCCAGGGTCGATTTGCCCGAGCCGTTTTCACCGATAATCGCCAGCGTCTGCTTTTCGCGCAGCGTAAAGCTCAGCGGTTTAACCGCCTCGACGGTCTGACGGTGAAACAGGCCGGTGCGATAGCGAAAGGTCTTACTCAGGTTACGCACTTCCAGTAAGGTTTCGACCATTTCACTCTCTCTCCATGTTCAGCGGGAAATGACAGGCAAACAGATGATTTTTCGGCCCTGTCAGGCGCGGTGTTTCAATGCATTTACGCTGAGCATACGGGCAACGCGGACCCAGACGGCAGCCAATGGGCAGCGATTCCAGCAGCGGAATCGCGCCAGGCAGAGTATTCAGACGGCTCTTGTGTGGCATTGCGCTGCCGAAATCAGGGATCGCCCTGATCAGCGCCTGCGTGTAGGGATGATGCGGCGTCGTCACCAGGTCTTCACTTGGCGCGGTTTCTACCGTTTGTCCGCAATACATCACGTCAATTTTATCCGCCCACTTGCTCAACATTTGCAGGTCATGGCTGATCAGCAAAATGGTGGTGTTGTTATTCTGGTTCAGACGCGTGAGCAGGCGGAAAATCTGCGCCTGAGTCGTTGGCTCCATCGCGTTCGTCGGTTCGTCCGCAATCAGCAGACGCGGCTGATTGGCCAGGGCGATAGCAATCATCACTTTCTGGCATTCACCGTCGGTCAGTTCGTAGGGGAAACTGCGCATCGCGTCTTTATGGTCTTTGATCCCCACACGGTGCAATAGCTCAATGGCACGGCGTTTACGCCAGCCGAAACGCTGCCACCAGCGGCCTTTATAGGTCCAGCCGGGGATATTCTGCATCAGCTGTTTCCCGACGCGCTCGGACGGATCGAGACAGGATTGCGGCTCCTGAAAAATCATCGAGACGTTATGGCCCACCAGTTTACGGCGTTCGCGCGGGGAGAGACGCAACAGATCGATGTCGTCGAAGCGCATACGATCGGCGGTCACCCGCCAGTTGTCCTTTGCCACGCCGCAAATGGCTTTGGCGATTAGACTCTTACCGGAGCCCGATTCGCCCACCAGCCCGCGTATTTCGCCCTCTGCGAGCGTAATACTGATGCGATCCACCGCTTTAACCCAGCCTTCGCCCGTTTTAATTTCGATCGTGAGGTTGCGGATATCAAGTAACGGCATTATTGCACCCCCGCATTGATTGCGCGGCGGATCCCGTCGCCAAGCAGGTTAACGAGCAGAACGCTCACCATGATGGCCGCGCCCGGCAGCATGACCGTCCACGGCGCGACGTAAATCAGCTCCAGCGCATCGCCGAGCATTGCGCCCCATTCCGGGGAGGGGAGCTGCGCGCCCAGGTCCAGGAAGCCCAGCGCTGCGATATCAAGAATCGCCATCGACAGGGCGCGGGTGATCTCCGTCACCAGCCCGGCGGCAATGTTAGGCAGCACGGCAAACCACAAAATATTAAACGTGGTGGCACCGTCCAGACGGGCGGCGACGACATACTCTTTCTCCAGTTCGTCGTGAACCAGGCTGTAAACCGATCGCACCATGCGGGGCAGAATGGCCAGCCAGACGGCGAACATCGCATGTGTGAGGTGCGGCCCCGCGAAGGCCACGACGATAATCGCCAGCAACAGCGAAGGAATCGAGAGCAAGGTATCAAGAATATGATTAAGCACGGCAGACCGCAGCCCGTGGGTTGAGCCGGCAAAAATGCCCAGCGCAAGGCCGCATATCGCGGCGGCCAGGGTGACCACGAACGCGCCGCCTACCGTAGGTGCGGCGCCGCTCAGTAAACGACTTAGCACGTCGCGTCCGAGATCATCAGTCCCCAGGAAGAACGAAACCTCCCCGTAACGCGACCACGATGGCGGTAAAAGCTGATAACCAAGGAACTGCTGATCGATGCCATACGGCGCAAACCACGAACCCAAAACACACAGCAACACGAGGCCAATGCAGCCGTAAAAGCCGATCATCGCCGTGGTGTCGCCGTAGAAATTACGCCACACGGTGCGTAGCGCACCAGGCGTGCGCTTTTCGCTGTAGACGTTATCGTAAGGCATACCATTCCTTATGCTTCAACGGGTTGGCCATGGCACCCAAAATATCGGAAACAACGTTAACAATAATAACCAGCGAGCCAATCACCATCACTCCGGCGGAGATCGCAGCGTAATCCTGCTGGCGAATGGCGTTGATCATCCAGCGTCCAAGGCCCGGCCAGCTGAAAACCATCTCGGTGATCATCGCCAGCGTCAGCATGGTTGAGAATTGCAGCCCAAGCCGTGGGATTACCGGCGGCAACGCATTGTGCAGCACATGGCGACGTAGAATCGTCAGGCGAGACAGTCCGCGTGTGGCGGCGGCTTTCACATAGTTTTGATCGAAGACTTCGATAGTGCTGATGCGCATCAGGCGGATCACTTCGGTCGTCGGTGCGACGGCCAGCGTGAGCACTGGCAGCACCATATGGCGCAGGGCGCTCACGATCATTTCGTCGCGCCAGACTGAATCGGAAAGCCAGGCGTCAACGATGGCGAAGCCGCTCACCGTTTGCACGTTATACAGCAGGTCGAAACGGCCAGACACCGGAAGCCAGCCTAACGTCAGTGAGAAGAAGAGGGTAAGCAGCAGCGCCAGCCAGAAAACAGGGATGGAAAAGCCAATTAAGGCAAGCGCGCTGATGAATTTATCCTGCCATTTATTGCGATAAATTCCCGCCAGCATCCCCACCGGGATCCCCACCATGAGGGCAAAGCCAAAGGCGAGTATACACAGCTCCATGGTGGCCGGGAAAACCATCTTCAGCTGCTCAGAGATGAGCTGTCCGTTGATGCTGGACACGCCAAAATCCCAGTGCAACAGGCCGTTAAACCAGAACAGCCAGGCGTCCCAGAGGGATGAGCCCTGAAGCGGGGCGTGCGGCGTAAAGTAGCTAAGGCTAAAGCCGACAAAGGTCAGGAAGAACAGGGTGACCAGCAGTAACAGCAGCCGCCGCAAGGTAAATATAATCATGGTTTTTTCACCTCTTGTTCTTTCTCACGAGTCACGCCCGCGAAGGAGGCGTTACCAAACGGGCTGAGTACCAGCCCTTTTATATCGTAACGGTAGGCCTGAAGGCGCAGGGAAGAGGCAAGCGGCAACACGGGAAGCTCTCTGGCCAGAATATTTTGCGCTTCATCGTAGGCCTCAATGCGTGAAGCAAGCTGTTGAGATGAGAGGGCTTTTTGCAGCACAGCATCAAATTCCCGGTTACACCAGTGCGCGTAGTTGGTCTGGGAGTTGATCGCCGCACAGCTCAGCAGCGGACGGAAGAAGCTGTCCGGGTCGTTACTGTCGGTAGACCAGCCAGCCAGCGTTAAGTCGTGATTCATGTCCATCAGACGCGCCTCCTGGAAACGGCCTTCGACAGGAACGATGATCACCTTCACGCCCACCTGGGCCATATCTGCCTGCAACAGTTCGGCGGTTTTCAGCGGGCTGGGGTTCCACGCCTGAGAGCTGGTGGGTACCCACAGCTGAAGCGTCAGGTTTTCTGCCCCCAGTGCTTTAAGCTGTTCGCGCGCTTTCGCCGGATTATATTCCGTGATCTTCGCCTCGCCGTCATAGGCCCAGGAGGCGCGGGGCAGAATAGAGGCGGCGGTTTCCGCGGTGCCGTAATAAATCGACTGCATCAGACGCTGATTGTTGATCGCTAACGCCAGCGCATGGCGCACGGCCGGATTATTCAGCGGTGGCTTATCGGTGTTAAACGCCAGATAGGCGATGTTCATTCCCGGGCGTAGGGTCAGGCGCAGGCGGGGGTCGTCGCGCAAAATAGTCAACTGGCTGGCCGCAGGCCACGCAAGGACGTCGCACTCACCGGTCAGCAGTTTGGAGAGGCGGCCTGTTCCACCTGAACCCAGATCAACAATAACCTGCGGCATCAGCGGTTTGCCGCGCCAGAAATGATCGTGTCGTTGCAGGCGAATGTATTGTCCGGCGCGGTACTCAGCTAACTGGAAGGGTCCTGTGCCCACAGGCTCACGATCGAGACGTTCCTGACGATCCTTTTTCGTCAGCTGATCCGCGTATTCGGCTGACATGACGGACGCGTAGTGCGTCGCCAGGTGCCAGAGGAATGAGGCGTCCGGGCGCGTCAGGCGAAACTCAACCGTGCGGTTATCCAGCTTACGAACGCTTTTGACCGTGTCCGCGAATTGCAGACTGTCGAAGTAGGGGAAGTTTCCGCCGTTGACGTTATGCCACGGATGGTTGCGGTTAAAGATGCGCTGGAAGGTGAAAACCACGTCATCCGCGTTGAGCTTGCGGGTTGGGGTAAACCACGGGGTGTGCTGAAAAGCCACATCATCGCGTAGACGGAAGCGGTACGTGGCGCCGTTATCAAGCACTTCCCAACTTTCAGCAAGCTCCGGAACCAGCCGATAGGTATAAGGATCGACGTCGAGCAGGCGATCGTAAATCTGTGCGGCCAGCGTATCAACAATCACGCCGCTCCCCGCCTTTTGCGGGTTAAAGGTATCAACTTGCCCGCTGACGCAATAGACGAAACCACTATCACGAATATCAGGAGGCGCAGTACGATCGGGCGCAGCAAAGGCCAGATTGCTGAACAGACCGAGTGCAAACAGGGATGATAAAACCAGGCGCATAGTTTTTAAGGTTTTTAGATTCGATCTGCAAAGTGTATCGCACTTACGCCTGCTTCGTAAAAATGTCTGGGGGTAAGTGCTGATAATGTCAGCGCATTTGATGTTTTTTGAGCAATGCCCTTAACTGATGGTAGGTCAGACCCAGCAGTTCAGCTGCCCGTTTCTGGTTATATTTCGCCTCTTTCAGGCTCCGTTCCAGCAGTTGCTGCTCCTGCTGATGCTGGAACTGGCGTAAATCGAGCGGCAACGCCGGATCATGCTGGCGCGCCGCCGGAGCAAGGGGCTGTTTAACCTCGCGCCGAAACGGATCGAGAATAATGTTGTCCAGTTCGGTCTCGCTGCTGCCATGACGGTAAACAGACCGTTCCACCACGTTTTTCAGTTCACGGATATTCCCCGGCCAGTGGTAACCGAGCAGGGTCTCGGTGGCCTGTTCGCTGAAGCCCGGAAAGAGCGGCAGGCCCAGTTCCCGGCACATCTGAATGGCAAATTGATCGGCCAGCAGCATGATATCGCTGCGTCGCTCACGCAGCGGCGGCAACTGGACGACATCGAAAGCCAGCCGGTCCAGCAGGTCGGCGCGGAATTTATCTTCTGCCACCATCGCGGGCAGATCGGCGTTAGTGGCGCACACCAGGCGAACGTTTACCTGAAGCGGCTGACTTCCGCCAACGCGTTCCAGTTCGCCATACTCAATGACGCGCAGCAGCTTTTCCTGCACCAGCATTGGCGCGGTCGCCAGCTCGTCGAGAAAGAGCGTTCCGCCGTCGGCACGTTCAAAACGACCGGGGTGCCGTTTTTGTGCGCCAGTAAACGCGCCGGCTTCATGACCGAAAAGCTCCGTGTCGAGCAGATTTTCATTCAGCGCCGCGCAGTTAAGCGAAATAAAAGGCCCGTCCCAGCGGCCAGACAGAAAGTGCAGACGGTTAGCGATAAGTTCTTTACCCGTTCCGCGCTCACCGATAATGAGCACCGGTTTATTCAGCGGCGCCAGGCGCGATACCTGCTCAAGCACTTCCAGGAAGCTGTTTGCCTCGCCAAGCAAATTGTCTTTATATTCAGCCATGATGAAATTAACCACTCCTTAGTGATATTCACCAGGTGAGAATAGCCGCTGGATGGATAAATATCAATCACACTCAGTAAAATCAATAAGATAAAAAGTTGGCATGGGATTTGTATTAACTACTCAGCAGGGCATCGCCCGATAACAGAACTATGAGGATTGAATTATGGGTATTTTTTCTCGTTTTGCCGACATCGTGAACGCCAACATCAACTCGCTGCTGGAGAAAGCAGAAGATCCGCAGAAGCTGGTGCGCCTGATGATTCAGGAGATGGAAGACACGCTGGTTGAAGTACGCTCCACCTCCGCCCGCGCGCTGGCAGAGAAGAAGCAGTTAACGCGTCGTATCGAGCAGGCGACTGCCCAGCTTAACGAGTGGCAGGAAAAAGCTGAACTGGCGCTGCGCAAAGATAAAGAAGATCTGGCCCGCGCTGCGCTGATTGAGAAGCAGAAGCTGACCGACATGGTGGCCACGCTGGAACATGAAGTGACGCTGGTGGATGATACTCTGACGCGTATGAAGAAAGAGATTGGTGAGCTTGAAAATAAACTCAGCGAAACCCGTGCACGTCAACAGGCGCTGGCGCTGCGCCACCAGGCTGCAAGTTCGTCCCGCGACGTGCGTCGCCAGCTGGACAGTGGCAAACTGGATGAAGCGATGGCGCGTTTCGAATCGTTCGAACGTCGTATCGACCACATGGAAGCGGAAGCCGAAAGCCACAGCATCGGTAAGCAGAAAACCCTGGATCAGCAGTTTGCTGACCTGAAAGCCGATGATGAAATTAGCGAGCAGTTGGCGGCGCTGAAAGCCAAAATGAAGCAAGACAACCAATAATAAATCCTGCGGCACCTGAGCGTGCCGCATCGCAAGACAAGGAGTACACATGAGCGCGCTTTTTCTGGCAATACCCCTGACAATTTTCGTGCTGTTTGTTCTGCCCATCTGGTTATGGCTGCACTACAGCAACCGCTCTTCTCGCGGGGAGCTGTCGCAAAGCGAGCAACAGCGGCTGGCGCAGCTCTCTTCTGAGGCAAACAAAATGCGCGAACGTATTCAGGCGCTGGAAGCCATCCTGGATGCGGAACACCCGAACTGGAGGGAGCGTTAATGGCTGGACTAAATCTGAATAAAAAACTGTGGCGCATCCCGCAGCAGGGCATGGTTCGGGGCGTTTGCGCCGGGCTGGCACACTATCTGGATGTCCCGGTAAAACTGGTACGTGTGGTCACCGTATTGTCGATTTTCTTTGGCCTGGCCTTTATTACACTGGTGGCTTACATCATTCTGTCGTTTGTACTTGATCCGATGCCGGAAGGTGAGCTGGATGCGGAAAACACGCCAACCAGCAGCGATCTTCTTAACGCGGTGGATGAACAGCTGAGCGCAGGGGAGAAGCGATTGCGCGAGATGGAACGTTATGTCACCTCCGATACCTTTACGCTGAGAAGTCGTTTCCGTCAGCTTTAAGAGAGAACTTACATGAAACAAAACTGGCAACAGGCCGGTCAGAAGGTAAAACCCGGCCTGAAAATCGCAGGTAAACTGGTTCTGATGACGGCGTTACGTTATGGTCCGGCTGGTGTGGCGGGCTGGGCGATCAAGTCTGTTGCCCGTAAGCCGGTCAGAATGTTGCTGGCGGTCGCCCTGGAGCCGCTGTTACAAAAACTGGCAAAACGCGTTTCACGTCGCTACTTTTCACGCTAATCCCGCTCATATAAGCCCTTTCTCGCGCTGAGAGAGGGCATGAATTCCCCCTCTGCTTTTTCTCTTTCTTTGCGGCAGCTCACATTACTGCGTTGCGCTGCTTTGAGAATGCCTTTTTCAGCCCCCAGGTCCGTTGACAGATATTTTTCATGGGAGTAGATTGCCACTCCGTGGGACCGCTACCATGGAAAATAATGTGAACGCAAAAATTAAATACCTTATCAATCATATTTACGGTGAATCATTTTCAGATGCACACCTTGACGTGTTATTAACTAAGCTTCAACAGGCGGCGGTTAATATTACGGAGAAGCGTAAGTCAGGCTGGGATGAAAAAGATGTTGTTCTGATTACCTATGCCGATCAGATCTCCGCGAAAGGGGAGAAAGCATTGCCGGTATTTACCCGGTTCTATAATGAGTGGCTTTCTCGTACTTTTTCTCATGTCCATCTTTTACCTTTCTATCCTTGGTCATCAGATGATGGTTTTTCCGTTATTGATTATCATACCGTTGCACCTGAAACGGGAAACTGGCGCGATGTCGCGGAATTAAAACAGTCAGCCAGCTTAATGTTTGATTTCGTTTGCAATCATATGTCAGCGAAAAGCGAATGGTTTGCGAATTATCTTGCGCAGAAGCCTGGTTATGAAGATTTCTTTATTTCTGTCGACCCGGAAACCGATTTATCCGCGGTGACGCGCCCACGCGCTTTACCGCTGTTGACGCCGTTTACGCTTAATGATGGCAGCGTTCGTCATTTATGGACTACATTCAGCGATGACCAGATCGATCTCAATTTCGCCTCGCCGCAGGTACTGATTGCAATGGTTGACGTTCTGCTCCATTACCTCATGGAAGGGGCGCGTTATATTCGTCTGGATGCGGTCGGGTTTATGTGGAAAATCCCGGGAACAACCTGCATCCATCTGGAACAAACCCATTGCCTTATTCAGCTGTTCCGCGCCATTACGGACGCCGTGGCACCTGGAACGGTGATCATTACTGAGACAAATGTTCCGCACAAAGACAACATCTCTTACTTCGGTGATGGTGAAAACGAAGCCCAGATGGTCTATCAGTTTTCCTTACCTCCGCTGGTGCTGCATGCCGTTCATCGTCAGGATGTGAAAGCACTTTGCCAATGGGCGGGGTCGCTGGCACTGCCTTCTTCACACACTACATGGTTTAATTTCCTGGCCTCGCATGATGGTATCGGTTTGAATCCGCTGCGCGGCATTCTTCCGGAATCAGAGATCCTCTCGTTGGTCGAAAATCTTCAGCAGGAAGGCGCGCTGGTCAACTGGAAAAATAATCCTGACGGAACGCGAAGCCCTTATGAAATTAATGTCACCTATCTTGATGCGTTAAGTTTACAAGACAGTTCAGATGAGGAACGTATTGCACGGTTCCTCCTCGCGCATGCTGTGTTGTTAAGTTTCCCAGGCGTCCCGGCTGTTTATATTCAGAGCATTCTTGGTTCGCGGAACGATTATGAAGGCGTCGAACGCCTCGGATATAACCGCGCGATTAACCGGAAAAAATACACGGCGGGGCAGCTTGATAGCGAACTGAATAATAAGAAGAGTATTCGTTATCAAATTTATTCTCGTTTGAGTGAGTTTATCGCTATTCGTCGCGGCGAGAGGGCGTTCCATCCGGATAGTCAGGCTGCTTTCGACGCAGTGGGTAAACAAATTCTTAAAATTATTCGTGTTGCTGAAAATGGCGAGCGAATTACAGCATTATTTAATTTTAGCAATAAAATGCAGACCGTTTATGAACAAACGCTTTCTGGTAAGGAATTATTATCAGGACAGGATATTAGCGGTACGGAGCTGATCCTCAATCCATGGCAGGTAATGTGGATTAAAGAAAACTAAAAAGGACCCTAAAATGAAAATGCCAAAAATTGTGCTGTTATCAGCACTGGTTTCGTGCGCCCTGTTATCAGGCTGTAAGGACGATAAAGCATCTCAGGTCACCATTGAGTTTATGCACTCGTCGGTAGAACAGGAGCGTCAGGCCGTTATCACGAAATTGATTGAAAAATTCGAAAAAGAGAACCCGACTATAACGGTGAAACAGGTACCCGTTGAGGAAGATGCCTATAACACCAAGGTTATTACTCTGGCACGTACCGGTGCGCTACCGGAGGTGATAGAGATCAGTCATGACTACGCCAAAGTCATGGATAAAGAGCAATTGCTGGATCGTGACGCCATCGGCCGCGCCGTCAAGGCGGTGGGCGAGGAGACATTTTACGACGGTATTTTACGCGTTGTTCGCACGGAAGATGGCAGCGCATGGACGGGGGTGCCGGTTAGCGCCTGGCTGTCCGGCGTCTGGTATCACAAAGATGCGCTCGCGGCAGCGGGGATCGAGGAACCGCACAACTGGGAACAACTGCTGAAAGCCAGTCAGGCGCTCAACGATCCGGCTAAAAAACATTACGGTATCGCGCTTCCAACCGCAGAAAGCGTCATGACGGAGCAGGCTTTCTCGCAATTTGCTTTGTCAGGAGGGGCCAACGTCTTTGATGCAAACGGCAGCGTGAAAATCGATACCCCTGAGATGTCGAAAGCGCTGGAGTTTTATAGGGCACTGGCCGCGAACACCATGCCGGGCTCGAATGATGTCATGGAGATCAAAGACGCCTTCATGAACGGTTCTGCGCCTATGGCCGTTTACTCTACCTATATCCTGCCCGCGGTCTTCAAAGATGGCAATCCGGCCAACCTGGGGTTCGTTGTCCCGACGGAAAAATCATCAGCCGTGTACGGCATGATCACTTCTTTGACGATCACTACCGGCCAGACCGAAGAGGAAACGCAGGCCGCCGAGAAATTTGTCACCTGGATGGAGCAGGCTCAGAACGCCTCTGATTGGGTCATGATGTCTCCGGGCGCCGCGCTACCGGTCAATAAACTCGTGGTGGGCACTGATTCCTGGAAAAACAACGACGTTATCAAGGCCTTTGGTCAACTGCCTTACGAGCTGATTGCGCAGTTCCCGAACGTCCAGGTGTTTGGTGCCGTGGGCGACAAGAACTTTACCCGCATGGGAGATGTTACCGGGTCCGGCATTATCAGTTCCATGGTGCATAACGTGACGGTGGGACAAAAAGATCTCAATGCGACGTTAAGCAACAGCCAGAAGAAACTGACTGACCTGATATCACAACGATAGGAGCGCTTTGCGAAGGGAATTATGAAGACGTTGTTTTCTGGTCGTTCAGATATGCCTTTCGCCATGCTGCTGTTGGCCCCCAGCCTGATTTTGCTGGGGGGCCTGGTGGCCTGGCCAATGATTTCTAACATTGAAATCAGTTTTTTACGTTTACCGCTGAATCCGCGTATTGATGCGGTGTTCGTTGGTCTGGATAACTACATTCGCATCCTGGGCGATGCTGCGTTCTGGCACTCCCTGTGGATGACGTTCTGGTATACGGCGCTGGTGGTGATCGGCAGCACCGGACTGGGGCTGGCCGTAGCGATCTTCTTTAACCGTGAATTTCGCATGCGGAAAACGGCACGTTCACTGGTGATACTGTCCTATGTGACGCCGTCTATTTCACTGGTATTTGCCTGGAAATACATGTTCAACAACGGCTACGGAATTGTGAACTATCTTGGCGTTGATCTGCTGCATCTCTACGATCAGGCGCCGCTGTGGTTCGATAACCCTGGCAGCAGTTTTGTCCTGGTCGTGCTGTTCGCCATCTGGCGTTACTTCCCGTATGCCTTTATCTCGTTCCTCGCGATTCTACAGACCATTGATAAATCCTTGTACGAAGCGGCAGAGATGGACGGGGCGAATGCCTGGCAGCGTTTTCGTATCGTGACGTTGCCCGCCATCATGCCGGTGCTGGCCACGGTGGTCACGCTGCGCACCATCTGGATGTTCTACATGTTTGCGGATGTTTATCTGCTCACCACCAAGGTCGACATTCTGGGCGTATATCTCTACAAAACCGCCTTTGCGTTCAATGACCTGGGTAAAGCAGCCGCCATTTCCGTTGTGCTGTTTGTGATCATATTCGCTGTCATTCTGCTGACCAGAAAAAGGGTAAACCTCAATGGCAACAAATAAACGCGTTCTGGGCCGTATCGGTTTTTATCTGGGACTGGCGGTATTCCTGATTATCACGCTGTTTCCGTTTTTTGTGATGCTGATGACATCGTTCAAAAGCGCGAAAGAGGCGATCTCACTGCACCCGACTATCCTGCCGCAGGAGTGGACGTTACAGCACTACATCGACATCTTTAACCCGCTGATTTTCCCGTTTGTGGATTATTTCCGTAACAGCATGGTGGTGTCGCTGACCTCCTCGGTCATTGCGGTGTTTCTCGGTACGCTGGGCGCTTATGCGTTATCCAAACTGCGCTTTAAAGGGCGCACGACGATCAATGCGAGCTTCTACACCGTCTATATGTTCTCCGGGATCCTGCTGGTAGTGCCGCTGTTCAAAATCATCACCGCGCTCGGCATTTATGACACCGAACTGGCGCTGATCATCACCATGGTGACGCAGACGTTGCCGACTGCGGTCTTTATGCTGCGCAGCTATTTCGACACTATCCCGGACGAAATCGAAGAAGCCGCGATGATGGACGGCCTGAACCGCCTGCAAATCATCTTCCGCATCACCGTGCCTCTGGCGATCTCGGGTCTGGTGTCAGTCTTCGTTTACTGCTTCATGGTGGCGTGGAATGACTACCTGTTCGCCTCCATTTTCCTGTCCAGCGCCAGCAACTTCACGTTGCCGGTGGGGCTGAACACGCTCTTCAGTACGCCAGATTACATCTGGGGTCGCATGATGGCGGCATCGCTGGTGACCGCACTGCCCGTTGTCATTATGTATGCCCTGTCTGAACGTTTTATTAAAAGTGGTTTGACCGCCGGCGGCGTAAAGGGCTGAGGCGGCCGATTTTAACAAGGAGTGAGTCATGAAAAAATTAGTTGCGACAGCGCCTCGTGTAGCGGCGCTGGTGGAATACGAAGATCGTCCTGTTGCAGCACATGAAGTGAAGATTCGTGCCCGTTATGGCGCCCCGAAACACGGCACCGAAGTTGTGGATTTCCGCGCGGCAAGCCCGTTCATTGATGAAGAGTTTAACGCCGAGTGGCAGATGTTTACCCCACGTGAAGAGGGGGCAGCACGCGGCATCGAATTTGGTAAATTCCAGCTGGGAAACATGATCGTCGGCGACATCATCGAATGTGGTGCGGACGTAACGGAATACCAGATCGGCGACAGCGTTTGCTGCTACGGCCCATTGCAGGAAACGGTCATCGTCAACGCGGTGAACAACTATAAGCTGCGCAAAATGCCGCAGGGCGCATCCTGGAAAAACGCCGTTTGTTACGATCCGGCTCAGTTCGCCATGAGCGGCGTGCGTGATGCTAATGTCCGCGTAGGGGATTTCGTTGTAGTTGTCGGGCTGGGCGCTATTGGCCAGATTGCGATTCAGCTGGCGAAAAAAGCTGGCGCGTCAGTGGTTATTGGTGTCGATCCTATTGAACATCGCTGTGAGATCGCCCGCCGTCACGGTGCAGACCACTGCCTGAACCCAATCGGTACCGATGTCGGTCTTGAAATTAAGAAACTGACCGGCAAGCAGGGCGCGGATGTGATCATCGAAACCAGCGGCTTTGCAGATGCGCTGCAATCTGCGCTGCGCGGACTCGCCTACGGCGGCACGATCTCTTACGTGGCTTTCGCCAAACCTTTTGCGGCAGGCTTCAACCTGGGCCGCGAAGCACACTTCAACAACGCGAAGATTGTCTTCTCCCGCGCATGCAGTGAACCCAACCCGGATTATCCACGCTGGAGTCGCAAGCGTATTGAAGAGACCTGTTGGGAATTGCTGATGAACGGTTATCTCAATTGTGAAGATCTGATCGACCCGGTCGTCACCTTTACCACCAGCCCGGAAAGCTACATGAAGTATGTCGATCAGCACCCGGAACTCAGTATCAAAATGGGCGTTACTTTTTAAGCTAAGGACAGCAAATCATGAAAATTGCAACACAAAACCAGGCCTTTTTCCCGACCGCTATCATGGAAAAATTCGAATATATCAAAGCGATGGGATTTGATGGCTATGAAATTGATGGCCGACTGCTGGTTGAACATCTCGACGAAGTGAAAGCCGCTATCAAAGCCACCGGTCTGCCGGTTACGACGGCGTGTGGCGGATACGATGGCTGGATCGGGGATTTCATCGAAGAACGCCGCCTGAACGGTCTCCAGCAGATTGAACGCATTCTGGAAGCGCTGGCAGAAGTGGGCGGCAAAGGGATTATCGTCCCGGCTGCCTGGGGGATGTTTACCTTCCGTCTGCCGCCAATGACTTCGCCACGTAGCCTGGATGGCGATCGCAAAGCGGTCAGCGCTTCCCTGCGCTGGCTGGATGAGGTAGCAGCGCGCACCGGTACTACCGTCTACCTGGAGCCGCTGAACCGCTATCAGGATCATATGATCAACACCCTGGCCGACGCGCGTCGTTATATCGAAGAGAACGGCCTGAAGCACGTGCAGATCATCGGTGATTTCTACCACATGAACATTGAAGAAGACTCACTGACGGAAGCGCTGCATCACAACCGCGACCTGCTGGGTCATGTGCACATTGCTGATAACCACCGCTATCAGCCGGGCAGCGGCAGCCTCGATTTCGCCAGCCTGTTCGGTCAGCTGCGTGCTGATAACTATCAGGGTTATGTGGTGTACGAGTGCCGGGTTCGTGCCGACGATCCGGCTCAAGCCTATCAGGACTCACTCAATTACCTGCGTGAATGCTAAGGATGACGAGCGTGATGAGTGCTTCTACACCTTTGCCTCTGCGCGTCGTCATCATTGGCGCCGGGCAGGTTGCAGACAAAGTGCATGCCTCGTATTACGCCACGCGCAGTGATGTTCAAATGGTGGCTGTCATGGACAGCCGCCTTGAGCAGGCACAGGCGTTCGCGGAACGTTATGCCATTCCATCGGCATGGCAGGACGCTCACGAGATGTTGCAGAAAGTAAAACCGGATGTGGTGAGCGTCTGTTCGCCTAACCGGTTCCATTTTGAACATGTGATGGCGGCTCTCGAAGCGGGTTGCCATGTGATGTGTGAAAAGCCGCCGGCAATGACGCCGGAACAGGCCGACCAGATGCGCATCGCGGCGCGCAAGGCAGGAAAAGTCCTTGCGTATGATTTTCATCATCGCTTTGCCCTGGACACCCAGCTCCTGCGCGATGCGGTAATGAACGGCACACTCGGTGAAATTTACTTCACTTCCGCGCAGGCGCTGCGTCGCTGCGGTGTGCCGGGGTGGGGCGTTTTCACCAATAAATCGCTCCAGGGTGGCGGGCCGCTTATCGATATCGGCATTCATATGCTGGATGCTGCGATGTACGTGTTGGGCTTCCCGGCTGTGAAGCGGGTAACCGCACACAGCTTCCAGAGACTGGGGAACCGGAAACACACCGGTCAGTTTGGCGAATGGGATCCTACGCAGTTTACCGTGGAAGATGCCCTGTTTGGCACGATTGAATTCTGCAACGGCGGCGTTCTGCGTCTGGACACCTCCTTTGCGCTTAACATCCGCGAGCAGTCCATCATGAACGTCTCTTTCTGCGGTGATAAGGCAGGCGCAACGCTGTTCCCGGCGCATATCTATAACGACGAAGCCGGTGTTTTAGAAACCCTTATCCATCGTGAAGAGGCGGACGATCAGCGCCATCTGCGCAGTATGGATGCCTTCGTGCGTCATGTGCTGGGAGAGCACGTTATGATCGCTGACGCAGAACAGGGTCTGGTTATACAACAGCTTGTTGCCGCGCTTTATGAATCAGCAGAAACAGGGGAAAGCGTGACATTATGCTGAACGTGTCTGTATTAAACGATCCGGGCTTTTGTCCTCACAGCCTGAACAAATATGCCTCTGTCATGACATGCGGGAATGGCTACATGGGCATTCGCGCTACGCATGAAGAAGATTACACCCAGCAGACCAGAGGCATGTATCTCGCGGGGCTTTATCATTGCGCGGGTCGCAACGAGACTACTGAGCTGGTCAATCTGCCGGATATCACCGGTATTGATGTTGAGCTTGATGGCGTCAATTTCACGCTCCTGTCAGGCGAAATTCTTGAATGGCAGCGCGAGCTGGCCTTTGCTAACGGCGAACTGCATCGCAACGTTGTCTGGCGTGCACCCGACGGGAAACGTTATCGGCTGGAGAGCCGTCGTTTTGTTTCGCTGGACCAGTTGCCCTTAGTGGCAATGCAGTTCTCGATCACACCGCTTGATGGCGACGCTCAGGCCGTGCTGAAAACCGGCATAGATGCGACACAAACGAACAGCGGCAGACAGCATCTGGATGAAATCTCGGTCAGGATCTTTGACCAGCACTACATGCAGGGCGTGTATGAAACGCAGGACCGTGCATCTGAGGTTGTGGTTTCGGCGTATTGCCAGCTCTCGACGAAAAGCGACAGCTGTTTCACCGCCAAAAACCGCCGTCTCAGCGTGCATCATTCGCTGACGATTGCTAGAGGTGACACTGTCACGCTTGAGAAGATCGTCTGGGTGGCTCATCGTAGCGAGAAAGCGCTGTCGCAGGAGTCATTCGCGCGCAACGCGCTGGCCGATCTTAAAGTCTGTGCGGCAAGAGGTTATGAGGCGTTGCTTGAAAGCTCAGCGTATGCCTGGAAAGATGTCTGGCGCGACGCACGTGTGGAAGTGACTACCACAGAGCAACAGGATCAGCTGGCGCTGGATTACGCCGTCTGGCATCTGACGACAATGACGCCTGCTCATGATGAGCGAAGCAGTATTGCGGCGAAAGGGCTGACGGGTGAGGGGTACAAGGGGCACGTCTTCTGGGATACCGAAATTTTCCTGCTGCCGTTCCATCTGTTTACCCGCCCGCAGATTGCCCGCAGCCTGCTACGCTATCGTTGGCTTAATCTGGCAGGCGCACGGGAAAAAGCGCGCCGTAACGGTTGGCCGGGTGCATTGTTCCCGTGGGAAAGTGCGGCCAGCGGACAGGAAGAGACGCCAGAATTCGCGGCCATTAACATCCGCACTGGGGTTCGCCAGAAGGTGGCTTCCGCACTCGCTGAACATCACATCGTGGCTGATATCGCCTGGGCCGTGGTCGCTTACTGGCAGGCAACACACGACGATGCCTTTATGCGGAATGAGGGGCTGACGCTACTGATGGAAACCGCTTCGTTCTGGATGGGACGCGCGACGGAAATCAATGGTCGTCTTGAGATCCATGACGTGATCGGACCGGATGAATACACCGAGCATGTCAACAACAACGCCTACACCAACTATCTGGCCTGGCACAACGTTGCCTGCGCGCGTCAGTTTATGGCGATGTTTGGCCGTGAAGATGCGCGTTTTACGGGGAATGCCGGGAAGTTCCTGGCGCGCCTGTGGCTGCCAGAGGCCGACGCAGACGGTGTGATCCCGCAGGATGATACCTTCATGGCAAAACCTGCCATCGATCTGAGCCGCTATAAAGCCAAAGCGGGTAAGCAAACCATTCTGCTTGATTACTCTCGCGCGGAAGTGAACGAGATGCAGATCCTGAAGCAGGCCGATGTGGTGATGCTTAACTACCTGCTGCCGGAACGGTTTACGCCGCAGCAATGTGCCGCCAATCTGGCGTTCTACGAGCCACGCACGATTCATGATTCATCCCTGAGTAAAGCCATTCACGGCATTGTGCTCGCACGCTGCGGTGACACCGAGGGGGCGTATGCCTTCTGGCGTGACGGTATCGCCATCGACCTGGGGGACGACCCACACAGCAGTGATGACGGTATTCATGCCGCCGCCACCGGTGCGATCTGGTTGGGCGCTATTCAGGGGTTTGCTGGCCTGCACATTAGCGAAGGGGAGCTGCATCTTTCACCGAAACTGCCTGTTCACTGGCAGAAACTCGCCTTCCCGCTGCGGTGGCGGGACGCAACAATGTACATTACCTGTGAAGATGACCAGTTAACCATTGAGACTACCGCACCTGTCACGTTGACGCTGTGGGGTAAAACGCTGCATGTATCAGGGCGAAAAGTCTGCGCGCATAAGGACTTTCTTGCACCTGTTAATGGGACCGCTACCACGGAGGGGCGCCATGACGCTTAACGCTGTTGTATTCGATCTGGACGGGGTGATCACCGATACCGCGCATCTTCACTTTCTGGCCTGGCGCGCCGTGGCGGAGGAGGTTGGTATTACCTTCGATGAAGTATTTAACGAACAGCTGAAGGGAATAAGCCGAATGGACTCCCTCCAGCGCATTCTGAAACATGGCGGGAAAGAGGGGATGTTTAGTGACGAGCAGCGCCTGGCGCTGGCAACGAAAAAAAACGCGCTTTACGTCCAGTCGCTGGCATCACTGACGCAGGATTCGCTGCTCCCGGGTATTCGCGACGTGCTGGCGGATATTCGCGCCGCGAAGGTCAAAATTGGGCTGGCATCCGTATCGCTTAATGCCCCTGGGATTTTGCACGCGTTGGGTATTCATCAGGCTTTCGATTTTTGCGCCGATGCTTCGCGCATTTGCCGCTCAAAGCCGGACCCGGAGATCTTCCTTGCAGCCTGTAAAGGACTGAACGTGCGTCCTGAAGAGGCCATTGGTATCGAAGATGCCGCCGCAGGGGTAGATGCGATCAACGCCGCAGGAATGCTGTCGGTCGGGATTGGGCCTGGCCTGAACCATGCGGGATTACAACTTCATTCAACGCAGGAACTGACCTGGGAACGCCTGACGGCGTTCTGGGCATCCCGGGCGTATTGATAAGGAATTAATAATGGCTCAACTGTCTCTGAAACACATTCAGAAAATCTATGATAACCAGGTCCACGTGGTTAAGGATTTCAATCTCGAGATTGAAGATAAAGAATTTATCGTCTTCGTCGGTCCATCGGGCTGTGGGAAATCCACGACGCTGCGAATGATTGCCGGCCTTGAGGAGATCAGCGCAGGTGAACTGATTATTGACGGGGTTTGCATGAATGATGTTCCCGCCAAGTCCCGTGATATCGCAATGGTCTTCCAGAACTATGCGCTCTATCCGCATATGACGGTCTACGACAACATGGCGTTTGGTCTGAAGATGCAAAAAATAGCACCTTCCATCATCGAAGAACGTGTTAGCTGGGCGGCCCAGATCCTGGGATTACGCGACTATCTCCAGCGTAAACCTGGCGCATTGTCAGGTGGTCAGCGTCAGCGCGTGGCGTTAGGCAGGGCGATAGTGCGTGAAGCAGGGGTCTTCCTGATGGATGAACCGCTGTCAAACCTCGATGCCAAGCTTCGTGTACAGATGCGCGCTGAAATCAGCAAGCTGCACCAGAAGCTCAACACCACCATGATTTACGTGACGCACGATCAGACGGAAGCCATGACGATGGCGACCCGTATTGTGATTTTAAAAGACGGCATCATTCAGCAGGTGGGCGCGCCGAAGCAGGTTTACAACGAGCCGGCGAATATGTTCGTTGCAGGCTTTATTGGTTCACCTGCGATGAACTTCATTCGTGGCGCGATCGACGACCGATACTTCGTGACGGAAACGCTGCGTCTGGAGATCCCGGAGGAGAAGCTGGCCGTACTGAATGCGCAAGGTTACCAGCGCAAAGCGGTCGTCTTTGGGATCCGTCCGGAAGACATTCTCACGCTACAGCGCAGCGGTGAAAATATCGCGGCGAAGATCAGCGTCGCTGAGCTGACTGGGGCAGAATTTATGCTTTATGCCAACGTGGGAGGGCATGAACTGGTTGTCCGTGCGGGAGCGGCGGATGATTACGTTGCAGGAGATAATATCGGCATCCAGTTCGATATGAGTAAGTGCCATTTCTTCGATGCTGATACTGAAGCAGCTATTAGATAAGAAAGGTATTCGCCGGAAATGAAAGTTTCCGGTTTTTTTGTATGTTAATTATAAAGGAATATTTTAATGAGTACTCTACTAAGAAGTGCTGCGCTCGTTCTGTGCGCAGGGGTAAGCTGCGCGCAAGCAACAGAGTCAACCAAACAGTGGGAATTTAATATTGGTGCCATGTATGAAATTGAAAACGTCGAAGGTCAGGGCGACGATAAAGATGGATTATATGAACCTTCCGTGTGGTTTAACGCCACGTATGATGCGTGGACAATTTCACTGGCGATGTATCAGGAAGGCCCGGTTGATTACAGCAGCATGACGCGCGGCACCTATTTCGATCGTCCTGAATTTGAATTACGGTATCGCTTCATTGGCACAGAGGATTTTACGCTGGGTCTTACGGGCGGTTTCCGTAATTATGGATATCATTTTAAAGATGAGCACGGTGCGAAAGACGGTAGTGCTAATATGCAGCGCTATAAAATTCAGCCTGACTGGGATGTGAAATTAACAGATGACTGGCGTTTTGGCGGTTGGTTTGCCATGTACCAGTTTGCGAATGACCTGGGAAAAACCGGTTATTCTGACAGCCGCGTCGAAACGGAAACCGGATTTACCTGGACAATAAACGAAACCGTCTCTGCAAAAGTTAACTACTATTTAGAGCGTGGCTTCAATATGGACAGTTCACATAATAACGGTGAATTCTCCACCCAGGAGATTCGTGCCTACCTGCCTGTTTCATTAGGCCAGACAACGCTTACACCTTACACCCGTCTGGGGCTCGATCGCTGGTCAAACTGGGACTGGCAGGACGATCCAACTCGTGAAGGGCATGACTTCAACCGACTGGGTCTGCTCTATGCTTATGACTTTGCGAATGGCCTTTCCATGACGCTCGAGTATGCCTACGAATGGGAAAATCATGACGAAGGCGAGAGCGACCGCTTCCACTATGCGGGTGTCGGCGTCAATTACGCGTTCTGATGACGTTATACCAGGGGCGTTTGCCCCTGGTTTTTAGCGTAACGAAGCTGCATCTGAAAAATGTGTTTCAACCAATACCTTATGCGGCGCAGGTTTATCCGCAATGCACCTGAACAACAAATCGCAGCTCTCTTCGCCCAGCTTTTTCGTGGGGATATCAAAGCCGCCTGGTGCAGGGGTTAAAATGAGAGATAGCATCGGGTCGCTGTATCCTGCCATTGCGACCTGTTCCGGGATCGCCAGATTTAGCGCATCCGCGGCACGATAAAGACTCAGCAATTTCATGCTGTCAGTCGCAAAAACCGCATCGGGCGGGTTGTCTGAGGAGAGTAGCTGGCAGGCCGCCTGAAGCGCGCTTTCATGGGTATAGCCGCCATCGATAACCCAGGTCGGGTTAATTTCGATGCCGTGTTTCTCAAGGCTGAATTTATAACCCGCCAGGCGATCGATAGAGACGTGATAATCGAGCGGGGCATGCAGACAGGCAATTTTGGTGCGGCCATGCGTGATAAACGAGTCTGTTAATATGGCGCTGTCGCGGAAATTATCCGTGTCGACAGAATAGATATTCTGGTAATTTCCTTCCACTTTACCAATGACGACCACGGGCACACCGTATTCATCCAGCGTCGAGAAAAACGACTCGTTCGCCGGCGAGCTTAGCATGATGATGCCTTTGATCATCTTCTGCTTTATTTTACCCACGCATTTTTGCAGATCATCTTCACTGCTTTTGGACGTTTGTAAAATAACATCAAAACCTTCTTCTTCTGCTTTTGCCGTAATGGCATGCAGTACATCTGAGAAAAAGGGATTTCCTGCAGTGGTCTTGGTTGAGCGGGTCGAAATAACCATAATGGCGTCGAAGCCAGAAGAGGTGAGTGCGCGGGCAAGTTTATTAGGTTGGTAATTTAACTCATCTATCGCCTTCAACACCTTTTCACGCGCTTCAGGAGAAATATTCGTTTGTTTATTCAGAACGCGTGACACGGTTGATTTCGAAACGCCAGCAACGCGGGCAATATCATAGATGGTGGGTGACATACACCTTACTCACTCCAGACGGACAGCAATTGCGTCCATCTTACTGGAGAGAAAACGGCAATAGCAATAATTAAGAATTGATAATCAACGATCTGCCCCAATTTACTGTATTCTGAAGTGACTTTGTTCAGGGTTCCAGACAATGAAGGACGGCGATGAAGCGACTTAAAAACGAATTCAATTCTCTGATGAACCGTGGCGTTGATCGCCATCTGCGTCTTGCCGTTACCGGGCTGAGCCGCAGCGGTAAGACGGCATTCATTACGGCGATGGTCAATCAGCTGTTGAACCTGCATGCTGGGGCGCGCCTGCCACTGCTTAGCGCGGTGCGCGAGGAGCGATTGTTAGGCGTAAAACGCGTACCGCAACGTGATTTTGGCATCCCCCGTTTCACCTATGATGAAGGTCTGGCACAGTTATACGGGGAGCCTCCCGCCTGGCCCACCCCGACGCGTGGCGTGAGCGAAATTCGCCTTGCGCTTCGTTTTCGCTCGAATGAATCCCTGATGCGTCACTTTAAAGAAACGTCCACGCTGTATCTCGAAATTGTGGATTATCCGGGAGAATGGCTGCTCGATTTACCGATGCTGGCGCAGGATTACCTGAGCTGGTCCCGACAGATGACCGGTCTGTTGCAGGGGCAGCGGGCAGAGTGGTCGACCAAATGGCGCCAGCTTTGCGAAGGGCTGGATCCGCTGGCGCCGGCGGATGAAAACCGTCTGGCCGTGATAGCCCAGGCCTGGACGGATTACCTGCATCAGTGCAAGCAGGAAGGGCTGCATTTTATTCAGCCTGGCCGTTTTGTTCTGCCGGGAGATCTAGCCGGTGCTCCCGCGCTACAGTTTTTCCCGTGGCCGGACGTTGACCGCATCGGCGAATCGAAGCTGGCACAGGCAGACAAGACCACTAACGCCGGTATGCTCCGCGAGCGATACAATTATTACTGTGAGAAGGTGGTTAAGGGTTTTTATAAAAATCATTTTTTACGCTTTGACCGCCAGATCGTGCTGGTGGACTGCCTGCAACCCCTCAACAGCGGGCCGCAGGCGTTCAATGATATGCGGCTGGCGCTGACGCAGCTGATGCAAAGTTTTCATTATGGCCAGCGTACGCTGTTTCGCCGTTTATTCTCGCCGGTCATCGACAAGCTGCTGTTTGCCGCCACAAAAGCTGATCATGTGACGGTCGATCAGCACGCCAACATGGTATCCCTGCTGCAACAGCTGGTGCAGGATGCCTGGCAGAACGCGGCGTTCGAAGGGATTAGTATGGATTGTCTGGGTCTGGCGTCCGTACAGGCTACGCAGAGTGGGTTGATTGACGTGAATGGCGAGAAAATTCCGGCCCTGCGGGGCAACCGACTCAGCGACGGTGAGCCGCTCACGGTCTATCCGGGGGAAGTTCCGGCGCGTCTGCCGGGCCAGGCTTTCTGGCAAAGCCAGGGTTTTCAGTTCGAAGCCTTCCGTCCGCAGAGTATGAACGTTGACCAGCCATTGCCGCATATCCGTCTGGATGCCGCGCTGGAGTTTTTAATTGGAGATAAATTGCGATGACGGAACCGTTAAAACCACGCATTGATTTTACCGGCCAGCTTGAGCAGTCCCCGCATGAGGCGTTTAAAACGGCGCAAACCTTCAGCGGGCCGCAGGCCGACAACTTTGCTCCCGTGCTGGCAGACGAACCGATGGTTGAAGAGGGGCAGGCGGAAGCGGTTGTTGATGCGGCACTGCGCCCGAAACGCAGCCTGTGGCGTAAGATGGTGACCGCCGGGTTAGCCCTTTTTGGTGTGAGCATAATTGGTCAAGGCGTGCAGTGGGGCGTCAATGCCTGGCAAGCCCAGGACTGGGTAGCGCTAGGGGGATGCGCCGCCGGGGCGTTGATCGTTGGTGCGGGCGTCGGCTCGGTCGTGACCGAGTGGCGTCGCCTCTGGCGTCTGCGTCAGCGTGCGCACGAACGCGATGAAGCGCGGGATCTGCTGCACAGCCACGGCACCGGAAAAGGGCGTGCTTTTTGTGAAAAGCTTGCGGCTCAGGCCGGGATAGATCACTCTCACCCGGCGCTTCAGCGCTGGTATGCGGCGATCCACGAAACCCAGAATGACCAGGAAGTGGTCACGCTCTATGCGCACATTGTTCAGCCGGTACTGGATGCGCAGGCTCGTCGTGAGATCAGCCGCTCGGCGGCGGAATCCACCCTGATGATTGCCGTCAGTCCGCTGGCGATGGTGGACATGGCCTTTATCGCCTGGCGCAACCTGCGCCTGATCAACCGCATCGCCAGACTGTATGGCATTGAGCTTGGCTATTACAGCCGACTGCGCCTGTTCAAACTGGTGTTGCTGAATATCGCCTTCGCCGGGGCAAGCGAACTGGTGCGGGAGGTCGGGATGGACTGGATGTCGCAGGATCTTGCGGCGCGTCTCTCTGCCCGGGCGGCGCAGGGGATTGGTGCCGGTCTGCTGACGGCACGCTTAGGAATCAAAGCGATGGAGGTTTGTCGTCCACTCCCCTGGATCGATGGCGATAAGCCGCGGCTGGGGGATTTCCGTCGCGAATTGATTGGTCAGCTTAAAGAGACGCTCAATAAAAAACCTGCTCAGTGAGGTTTCGTTTACTAATCGTGCGGGCTGTCAATATTTGTTGACAGCCACCTTCCCGAATACCGTGATCTGACATATCATTTTACTGTTATTGGCTTAAACGGTGAATTTCCCATGCGTCTGGAAGTCTTTTGTGAGGACCGTCTCGGTCTGACCCGCGAGTTACTCGATCTTCTTGTTTTACGTAGCATTGATTTACGTGGCATAGAGATCGACCCTGTCGGGCGAATTTACCTCAATTTTGCCGAAATTGAATTTAATACCTTCAGTAGCCTGATGGCCGAAATCCGCCGTATCGCTGGCGTTACGGATGTACGCACCATCCCTTGGATGCCATCCGAGCGGGAACACCTTGCGCTGAGCGCACTGCTGGAAGCAATGCCGGAGCCGTTTCTCTCTCTCGATCTGAAAAACAAAGTCGAGCGCGTTAACCAGGCCAGTTGCCAGCTGTTTGCGCAGACTCAGGAAAAGCTTATCGGTCATCACGCCACGCAATTGATCCCAGGTTTTAATTTCCAGCGCTGGCTGGACAGCAACCCGCAAAATACCCATAGCGAGCACGTCGTCATCAATGGACAGAATTTCCTGATGGAGATCACTCCGGTCTACCTGAAAGGGGAAAATGCCGCGCGGGTGCTCACCGGCGCGGTAATCATGCTGCGCTCCACGGTGCGCATGGGACGCCAGTTACAGAACCTTTCCAGCCAGGACGTCGGCGCATTTAGCCAGATTATTGCGGTGAGCCCGAAGATGCGTCACGTGCTCGACCAGGCGCGCAAGCTGGCAAATCTTACGGCACCGCTGCTGATTACCGGGGATACCGGTACGGGGAAAGATCTGCTGGCGCATGCTGTGCATATGGCCAGCCCGCGTGCGGCAAAACCGTATCTGGCGCTGAACTGCGCGTCTATTCCTGAAGATGCGGTGGAAAGTGAACTGTTCGGGCATGCGCCGGAAGGCAAAAAAGGCTTCTTTGAACAGGCGAATGGCGGCTCGGTGTTGCTGGACGAGATTGGTGAAATGTCGCCACGCATGCAGGCGAAACTGCTGCGTTTTCTCAATGACGGTACGTTCCGCCGCGTGGGGGAAGATCATGAAGTGCACGTGGATGTACGCGTCATCTGCGCCACCCAGAAAAACCTGGTGGAGCTGGTGCAGAAAGGAGTATTCCGCGAAGATCTCTACTATCGTCTCAACGTTCTGACGCTCAATATTCCGCCGCTGCGCGATTGCCCGCAGGACATCATGCCGTTGACGGAACTGTTCGTCGCCCGTTTTGCCGACGAGCAGGGCGTGCCGCGTCCGAAGCTCTCTGCCGACCTGGGTACCGTGCTGACGCGTTACGGCTGGCCGGGCAATATTCGTCAGCTAAAAAATGCGGTCTATCGCGCATTAACTCAGCTTGAAGGGTATGAACTGCGTCCTCAGGATATTCTCTTGCCGGATTACGATGCCGGGACGGTCTCGGTAGGCGAAGAGGCAATGGAAGGCTCGCTGGATGACATCACCAGCCGTTTCGAGCGTTCGGTGTTAACGCAGCTTTATCGCAGCTATCCGAGCACGCGCAAGCTGGCTAAACGTCTTGGGGTGTCACATACCGCGATTGCGAATAAGCTGCGCGAGTATGGGTTAAATCAGAAGAAGGGTGACGAATAAATAAAAAAGCCTCTTTGCAGAGGCTTTTTTACGTTTAGGCTTTAAGCGCCTCAAGTGCAGCGGTGTAATCCGGTTCGGTAGTGATTTCGTTAACCAGCTCACTGAAAACAACGTTGTCGTTTTCATCGATTACCAGCACCGCACGAGCAGCCAGACCTTTCAGCGCGCCTTCGGAAATGGCAACACCGTATTTTTCCAGGAAATCCGGGCTGCGCAGAGTGGAAAGGGTGATGACGTTGCTCAGGCCTTCAGCGCCGCAGAAACGAGACTGGGCAAACGGCAGGTCAGCAGAAATGCACAGCACCACGGTGTTGTCCATTTCGGTCGCCAGCTGGTTGAATTTACGCACTGATGCAGCACAAACGCCCGTATCGATGCTTGGGAAAATGTTCAGGACTTTACGTTTGCCAGCAAACTGGCTCAGCGTGACGTCAGACAGATCTTTAGCCACCAGAGTAAAAGGCTGTGCTTTGCTGCCAGACTGTGGGATGGAACCTGCAACAGCAACCGGGTTGCCCTGGAAATGAACGAGTTGTGACATAGATATCTTCCTGTTTACAAATAGTTAACGTCGTGGCTAGTGTATGTCATCCACAGTTAGCACGGCAAACCAATTTTCTGCCTTTCCGGCCTGCAAGGAGTCAGTGATGAGAAGCGTTAAGGTCTATGAAGAAGCCTGGCCATTGCACACCCCGTTTGTGATCTCGCGCGGTAGCCGTAATGAGGCCTGCGTGGTCGTGGTTGAATGTGAAGAGGACGGCGTAAAAGGCGTCGGGGAATGTACCCCTTATCCTCGCTACGGAGAAAGCCTGGCGTCAGTCATGGCGCAAATTATGACGGTGGTGCCCGAGTTGCAGGCGGGCCTGACGCGTGAGGCTCTTCAGCAGAGGTTGCCGGCCGGCGCGGCACGTAACGCGATTGACTGCGCACTCTGGAGTCTGGAAGCGGCGAAGCAACAAAAACCGCTACCTTCGCTGCTGGACGTTACGCTGCCGCAATCGATCGTCACCGCGCAAACGGTGGTCATTGGTGAACCAGAGCAAATGGCCGCCAGCGCTCAGGCGTTGTATGCCACCGGTGCAACCTTATTAAAGGTGAAGCTCGACGATCGTCTGATTAGCGAACGCATGGTCGCCATTCGTGCGGCGGTACCTGATGCCACCCTTATCGTCGATGCGAACGAATCATGGCACAGCGAAGGGCTGGCAGCCCGTTGTCAGCTGCTTGCCGATCTGGGCGTTGCCATGCTGGAGCAGCCCCTCCCGGCAGAAGACGATGCCGCGCTGGCGAATTTTATTCATCCGCTTCCCGTCTGTGCAGACGAAAGCTGTCATACCCGTGAGAGCCTGTCAGCCCTCAAGGGCCGCTACGAGATGGTGAACATCAAGCTGGATAAAACGGGTGGGTTAACCGAGGCCCTGTCACTGGCAAAGGATGCGCAGGCGCAAGGCTTTTCCCTGATGCTGGGCTGTATGTTGTGCACGTCCAGAGCGATCGGTGCTGCACTCCCGCTGGTGAACAGCGTGCGTTTTGCCGATCTGGATGGCCCAACCTGGCTGGCGGTTGACGTTTCACCCGCCCTGAGTTTTACCTCCGGCGTACTTCATCTTTGAGGCTGCCAGCGCAGAAGATCTGTCATCGCTCTGAGGTATTTTTCACTCGCTTCATCCGAGGAAATAGGCGGAAACTCTGCGGTGATACAGTGAAGACTGAGGTCCGCGCACCAGTTGCCAAACGACCCGGGCGTTTCATACCCGACGCTGGTTACCAGAGGTAGAGCAAACGCATCCGCCAGCCACTGCCCGAGCGCTGTATGACGAGGATCTTCAATACAGGCGAGGGGATCGTGGAAAGAGACAACCCAGGCCGGGTGGATCTTATGAATAAGCTGACACAGCGCCTGGGTTTCGGGCTCGGAACCCGGTTTTTCTCCCGTAAGCAGGACCACATCTCGTTCCTGCGCCGAACTGTTCCAGCGATACACCGTTTCACCGGCACGCCAGTTTGCTGCCGGAAAGTTCCTGTTAAGGTCAACGCCTCGTGCATTCGCCCGTAATCCAAGCTGGCATCCGTCCGGGTTGACGGTCAAAATCACATGATGTCGTCGTAAATCGGGGGCCAGCGTACGTAGCGCGAACGAAAGCGTCACGATGGACGAGTTTTCATCGCCATGTGTGCCCGCAATGATTAAGCCGCTAGTGCGATCGGGCTCGGGAGCCGGAAACCAGATCAGTGGGGCGCCTAAAAATGAGCGGCCATAATGTTCAGTCCCGGGCGGGAAGGCGCCGCGTTCCGTTCTTGGTCGGGTGGTTGCCATAATAAACCCTGATGATGAAGTCGCTTCTGGCAGTGTTGTGCAAAACCCGCGCTTAATCAAATAGTTTCCGTCTGTGTGTAAAATTGCCTGACATCAACTTTCCTGAGGAAGCATTTGCATTTCTCCGTTTCGAAACAAATAATTACGCATCTGCCTGTTACCTGACATCATTAAGGGGATCGTATGAAGCATCCTGTTTCGCTTCTTTGTACTGCGCTGTGGCTGTGCGGGTTTTCTTCACTTTCATATGCCGCGGAGGTTCCCAGGGGAACGGTGCTGGCGCAAAAGCAGGAGCTGGTTCGACACATTAAAGATGAACCCGCCTCGCTCGATCCGGCAAAAGCGGTGGGTTTACCCGAGATACAGGTGATCCGCGACCTTTATGAAGGGCTGGTGAATCAGAACGAAAAAGGGGAGCTGGTTCCCGGCGTGGCGACGCGCTGGCAGAGCAACGATAACCGTGTCTGGACGTTTACGTTGCGGGATAACGCGAAGTGGTCTGACGGTACCCCGGTGACGGCACAAGATTTTGTCTACAGCTGGCGTCGTCTGGTTGATCCTAAAACTACGTCACCTTTCGCCTGGTTTGCAGCGCTGGCGGGTATTAATAATGCGCAGGCCATTATCGATGGTAAAGCTGCACCGGAAACGCTCGGCGTGACGGCAGTCGATGCTAAAACGCTGCGCGTGCAACTGGATAAACCGCTGCCATGGTTCAGCAACCTCACGGCTAGCTTTGAGTTCTATCCTGTTCAAAAGGCAAACGTGGAAAGCGGTAAAGAATGGACGCGCCCTGGCGCGCTCATCGGCAACGGTGCGTATGTGCTGAAAGATCGCGTGGTGAATGAAAAACTGGTGGTTGAGCCGAATACTCACTACTGGGATAACGCCAACACGGTGCTTAAAAAAGTCACCTTTGTGCCAATCAACCAGGAGTCCTCAGCGACCAAACGCTACCTGGCGGGCGATATCGATATTACAGAATCGTTTCCGAAAAACATGTACCAGAAGCTGCTTAAAGATATTCCGGGACAGGTTTATACACCGCCACAGCTTGGGACCTATTACTACGCCTTTAACACACAAAAAGGCCCAACTGCGGATGCCCGCGTACGTCTGGCGCTCAGCATGACTATCGACAGACGTATTATGGCTGAAAAAGTACTGGGAACCGGTGAGAAACCGGCCTGGCATTTCACTCCCGATGTCACTGCCGGTTTTACACCGGAAATCTCGCCATTTGAGCAGATGTCGCAGCAGGAGCTAAATGCTCAGGCGAAAACGTTATTACAGGCGGCAGGCTATGGTCCCCAGCGCCCGCTGAAATTAACGCTGCTGTACAACACGTCTGAAAACCACCAGAAAATCGCCATTGCCGTCGCATCTATGTGGAAGAAAAATCTGGGTGTTGACGTTAAGTTGCAGAATCAGGAATGGAAGACCTACATCGACAGCCGCAATACCGGGAATTTCGACGTGATCCGTGCGTCGTGGGTAGGGGATTACAATGAGCCGTCGACATTCCTGTCGCTGCTGACGTCCTCTCACACTGGCAACATCTCACGGTTCAACGACCCTGCTTACGATAAGATTATTCATCAGGCGACGCTCGAAACCACTGAAAAAGCGCGTAATGCAGACTACAACATGGCCGAGAAGATCCTCGCCGAGAAAGCGCCGATAGCCCCTATTTATCAATACACCAATGGCCGCCTCATTAAGCCCTGGGTTAAAGGGTATCCGATAAATAACCCAGAGGATGTTGCGTACAGTCGTACAATGTATATTGAAAAGCATTAAAAAAACAGGAAAGACGCTTAAGTGGTTTTGGCAAATAGCTATACATCGCTTAAGCGCCTGAACACACGGTTCATGGTACCTACAGGCTAGTTATTATCAAAATTCCTTTCATAAAAAATCATTTATTCTTTTGATGAATACTTCGAGCGACATCTCCTTTCCAGTTTATTGAAAAGCGTGCAAGCATTTATACATCCTCCATGTAATAGCTTAATTCCTGCTATTTAAAACCTGACTTTTGTCCGATATAGGATTTTTCCATATTCAGGAGGTTTATTGAATAAGATGATATGTCTCTGCGATTTTGCAGCTGATGCTTAGATCAGCATTGATATAAATCAATTATTCAACGACAGGTGGCAATGAATTCAATATTCTCTATCAAGGCAGACGTTCCTGCTAATCTATTGTGAATAAATGGTTAATACTTTCTGCGTGCCACTTATATCTGGAATTTATAAATACTAGTGATTAGTGGAAAATTCTTAAGAAAAATCCATATGCAGATCTTTGATCTGAAAAGTTGATCATGAATGGGCTTTTGCTCTAATATGGTTTTGTAAAGACCCGTCACTCACTTAACTCGTATTTCTTGCAAAGAAAGGGACTGCTATGGCCGATTCATTTCAGAATGAGGTGCCCAAGGCACGCATAAATTTAAAGCTGGCGCTGCATACAGGCGGCGCGCAGAAGAAAGTCGAACTGCCGCTTAAACTTCTCACCGTCGGTGATTTCAGTAATGGAAAAGAGAATCGTCCATTGTCCGAAAGGAAGAAAATCAACGTCAACAAAAATAACTTTAATAGCGTACTTTCGGAATTTAACCCGGAGGTTAATCTGACGGTGCCTAACACCATGGCTGTCGATGGTTCGGAGGAAAGTATAAAACTGAATTTCTCCGATATTAAGGATTTCGAACCTGAACAGGTTGCCCGCCAGATCCCCCAGCTCCGCGCCATGCTGGCCATGCGTAATTTATTACGCGACCTCAAATCCAATCTTCTTGATAACGCCACTTTCAGAAAAGAACTCGAGAAAATTCTTAAGGACCCGGCGCTGTCTCAGGAATTACGCGACGAAATGAGTGCACTGGCCCCGAAATAAGCGGCATGTGTAATTTAATGGATTAACCGGGAATATGCTGATGTCTGTGAATAGTGAAACCGCCTCCGCGCAGGGGCAGACCATCGTACTGGAAAAAGAGGGCGTTTACGCCTCCCTGTTTGAAAAAATCAACCTGACTCCGGCCTCGAGCCTGGGTGATATCAATGCGTTTCTGGATGATGCCGCGCTTTCTGACGCGCCGGCGGGTGAACGCCTGACGGCGGCGATGCAGGTGTTTATGGACTGCATCCGCAAATCCGGTCAGCCCGTGGAGAAGCTCGACAAAACGCTGATTGACCACCATATCGCCGAACTGGATTTCCAGATCAGCCGTCAGCTGGATGCCGTAATGCATCACCAGGCGTTCCAGAAGGTGGAGTCCCTGTGGCGCGGCCTGAAGCAGCTGGTGGACAACACCGACTACCGCCAGAATGTGAAAACCGAGATTCTGGACGTCTCCAAGGATGACCTGCGCCAGGATTTTGAGGATGCACCGGAACTGATCCAGAGCGGCCTCTACTGGCACACCTATACCGCCGAATACGACACCCCGGGCGGCGAGCCGATTGGTTCAGTGATTTCATCCTATGAATTTGACGCCAGCCCGCAGGATGTGGCGCTGCTGCGCAATATCTCGAAAGTGTCTGCCGCCGCACACATGCCGTTTATTGGCTCTGTCGGCCCGAAATTCTTCCTGAAAGACTCTATGGAAGAGGTTGCTGCGATTAAGGATATCGGCAACTACTTCGACCGCGCTGAATACATCAAGTGGAAATCCTTCCGCGATACTGACGACGCCCGCTACATCGGCCTCGTGATGCCGCGCGTGCTGGGGCGTCTGCCGTATGGCCCGGACACCGTACCGGTGCGCAGCTTTAACTACGTTGAGCAGGTGAAAGGCCCGGATCACGAGAAATACCTGTGGACCAGCGCGTCGTTCTCCTTCGCGTCAAACATGGTGAAGAGCTTCATCAATAACGGCTGGTGCGTGCAAATACGTGGCCCGCAGGCGGGCGGGGCGGTGAAAGATCTGCCTATTCATCTGTACGATTTGGGTACCGGCAACCAGGTGAAAATCCCGTCTGAGGTGATGATCCCGGAGACCCGCGAGTTTGAGTTTGCCAACCTCGGCTTTATTCCGCTCTCGTATTACAAAAACCGCGACTATGCCTGCTTCTTCTCGGCGAACTCCGCGCAGAAACCGGCGTTGTACGACACCGCAGATGCCACGGCCAACAGCCGCATCAACGCCCGTCTGCCGTACATCTTCCTGCTGTCGCGTATTGCGCACTATCTGAAGCTCATCCAGCGCGAGAACATCGGCACCACCAAGGACCGCCGTCTGCTGGAGCTGGAGCTGAATACCTGGGTGCGTAGTCTGGTGACGGAAATGACCGATCCGGGCGATGAGTTGCAGGCATCTCATCCGCTGCGTGACGCGAAGGTGGTGGTGGAAGATATCGAAGACAACCCGGGCTTCTTCCGCGTGAAGCTGTTTGCGGTGCCGCACTTCCAGGTGGAAGGCATGGATGTGAACCTGTCTCTGGTGAGCCAGATGCCGAAAGCGAAAGCGTAACGTAAGGCAGGAAGCATGAAAACGGAACAACCGTTATGGGGCAGGGGCCAGATGGTCTCTCCCCAGCACTTCCAGCAACAGGCCGCGTATGCGGCCTGGTCTGCGGAATGCATCGCCCGGTTAGGCCTCTCCCATCCCTGGGGAGTGATTGAAGCCACATTCGAACCGGATGCACTGAAACTGGGCCGCGTGCAGGCCCGCCATCTGCACATCCGTTTCCCCGACGGGACGCTTATCGACACGGATAATGCTGACGATCTGCCACCGGTTCTGGCGCTGGAGAGTGAATCAAATGAGGTGGTAGTGATGCTCGCGCTACCGCTGCTGCGCGCGAATGGTGGCAACTGTCTTAAGCCCGATGAGGTAGCCGGGCGTCCTGTTCGCTATCGCCAGCGTTGGCAGGATATCCGCAATACCTTCGGGGACGATACCCGCCAGATTGCGGTAATGCGTCCTGAGCTGACGCTGCGGTTTGCACATCAGAACAACAGCGATTACCTGACCTGTCCGGTTGCCCGCCTGCAGCAGGATCTGCAGGGGGCGTGGCAGCCTGATGAGACGTTTCTCCCCCCGCTCCTGGCCATCCAGGGCAGCCGCTGGCTGTTAACCCAGCTCGAACAGCTGATGATCCAGCTACGTGTACGCCTGAGCCGACTGATGGCCATGCGACGGGAAAGTAATGAGCGCATGGCAGACTTTGCCGTGGCCGACGTGTCGCTGTTCTGGTTGCTGAATGCCCTCAACAGCGCTGAGCCCGTGCTGGGGCAATTTCAGCGCCATCCGCAAAGTCCGCCTGAACGCCTGTATCCGGAGCTGGCCCGCCTGGCGGGCAGCCTGCTGACCTTCTCGCTGGAGCACCAGGTGAGTGCGATCCCGGTCTGGCAGCACGAGCAACTGAATAACGTATTTCCGTCGCTGTTTGATTTACTGGGGGACCTTCTGGAAGCCAGTCTGCCATCGCGGGTGGTGGCGATTGAGCTTGAGCACGATGCCCGGCTGCACTTCTGGCAGGCCCGTCTGCATGATCCGCGTCTGCGTGAAGGGGCGGATTACTACCTCTCCGTGCGTTCAATGGTGCCGGTGGCTCAGCTGCAGGAGCAGTTCCCGCGCCAGTGCAAGGTTGGCAGCCCCGATCATGTCAGAAGTATCGTCAATTCATCGCGGGTGGGCGTGCCGCTGACCCCGCTGCGCCATGTGCCGGCAGCCATTCCGTTACGTCTGGAAAATCAGTATTTCAGTCTTGATGTCTCTCATCCTCAGGCCATTGAAATGCTCCAGGGCGGCACCTGCATGTTTTACGTTCCGGGCATGCTCGGCGAGCCTGAACTCGAACTCTTTGCGGTGCTGAGAACATGAGTGAGCGTAAACGCGGCGCTGCCGCGGCCATTGATATTGATGCCCTGCTGCAGGATACCTGGCTGCAGGTGATCAGCCTGCGTCACGGTCCGAAATTTCAGGATGGAGAAGGGCGCACGCTGTGGGAGCGTTGCATTGCTGATGTCGAACGTGTGCAGCGTGAGCTGAAAGCGGGCGAACTTGATGAAGCCAGCTGCCGGCATATTCTCACCGCACAATGTGCGCTGCTGGATGAGGCGGTTAAGAGTCGCGGTGTGGAGGATGATGCCTGCGTGCAGTGGTATGACATTCCCCTGCAGGGGCACTTCCTTGGCACCATGGACGCCGGTGACACGCTGTGCGATCGGATGCGCGATGTGCTGCGTGAACCGGCTCCTGACCACGCTGTCGTGACCTGCTTCCAGCGGGTCATGATGCTCGGATTCCTCGGCAACTTCCGCTCCCTGAACGATCCTGAGCGGCAGAAACTCATGAATGCACTTAATGAACATGTTGCGCCGTTCAGCTATTCACAACCCCATCCCGTTCTGGCGGAAAGCCATGCCGGACGGGGGATAGGGGGTTGGCTTGCTTCATGGCCCATGCGCATTGGCCTGAGTGTGGTGGTGGTCACCGCATTATGGTGGGGACTGGATTGCTGGCTGGATCAGACACTGCTTACCCTGCTGCCGGGAGCCGTGAAATGAGCCCTGCACAACAACGCGGGCTTGCGCTCTGGGCTGCCCTGCTGAGTGCAGTGGTCTGCCTGTGGTTTCTGCCAGCATCCCGGCTGGTTTCCGTTCTCGTCCTGCTGGCGGTACTGGGGCTAATCATGGCGTTCTGGGCTGTCGCCTGCCGTCGCGTGCAGCACGATTTCACCCTGTGTCTGGAGGACCTGCCTGAAACCAGTTATTGCCAGCCCGTGGTACTGGTCTGTGGCGATCTGCCGCTTGCCTGGCCGCATCAGTCACCTGTACTTACTGTCACGCAGGGCTGCTGGATCCGTGTTGAGGATCATCTGGAACTGGAGCAGGCCGCCCGTCAGGTACTGTGGTTGCGCCCCGACTGGGGACGTCAGCTGTCAGTGATGGTCAGTGTTTGTCCGCAGCAGCACCCTGACAGTGAACGCCTTACCAGTCGTTTGCTTGCCCTGCGCTGGCAGATTAGTCGGTTGCGTAAAGCAACCGGCCATTCTGTGCCACTGGTTCTGAATGGACAGGTCGGCAGTGCGATGATGAATGACATGCTCTGGCAGACGGCGATCCTGGGGGAAGGGGTAAAGGTCTGGAGTGGGACTTCAGCGCCTGGCTCAGTTGCTGAATGGGTTAATACTGGCGGAACGCCTGCGATGCATCAACAGGTGCTTATGAACAGCCTGATGAGCTGGTTCCAACAGCACGTCCACGCTGTCCTTATGGATGAAAACCCCGATATTCCTGTCATTGAACCTGTTGCGGTTCTGTGGGGATTGGGCCCGATCCTGGCCGGAAGCATGGCCACCTCTGTCTGGACAGCGTGGTTGTCCCGCCATACTGCGATGCAGCAGGTGTCTGGCTGGCAGCCGGCGGGAACGGACAGTACGGTTATTTCCCTGTTCCCGAATTTTGTCCTCCCTTTACTGCCAGAAGGACGAGGCCTGACACCGCATGGACGAACCTGGCGCGGTGCGCTCGGAATCTTCACGCTGGCAGCCATTGCTGCGCTACTCAGCAGTGGCTGGAATAATCGCCAGCTGCTGCAACGCGTTAGCTTCGATATTGTCCGTTACAACAGCATCGCCATGGATGATTACGGTCCTAAAGCCAGCGCCGTACAGGTGCTGCGCGAGGATGCGGCGCTGCTGGATGAGCATGCACGCAATGGTGTACCGGCCCGGCTGGGTCTGGGGCTTTATCGGGGGGAACGTCTGCGAATACCGGTGCTGGAAGCGATCCGCTCATATGTGCCACCACCTCCTCCACCAAAGCCTGTGGAAAAGGTCGCGCCGAAAATCATCCGCCTCGACAGCATGTCGCTGTTCGATACCGGCAAATGGGCGCTGAAAACCGCCTCAACAAAGCTGCTGGTGAACTCACTGGTGGGCATTAAGGCGAAGCCCGGCTGGCTGATTGTGGTCGCAGGCCATACCGACAGCACCGGGGATGACCAGTCCAACCAGGTGCTGTCCCTGAAGCGTGCGGAGTCGGTGCGCGACTGGATGCGGGACACCGGCGATGTGCCGGAGAGCTGTTTTGCGGTGCAGGGCTACGGTGAAAGCCGACCTGTCGCCACCAACGACACGGCGGAAGGCCGGGCGCTGAACCGCCGTGTCGAAATCAGTCTGGTGCCGCAGGCGAACGCCTGCCAGCTGCCGGGCAACACCCCCGCGTCATCGCAGGATGATGGCGCTGATAACAACTTAACGGAGTAATTAACATGGCAATTCCAGTCTATCTGTGGCTGAAGGACGACGGCGGCGCGGACATCAAAGGGTCTGTGGACGTTCAGGATCGTGAAGGCAGCATCGAGGTGGTGGCCCAGGAGCATAACCTGTACATCCCGACCGACAATAACACCGGCAAGCTGACCGGCACGCGTATCCACACCCCGTTCCTGTTCACCAAGGAAATCGACTCCTCCAGCCCGTACCTGTACAAGGCGGTGACCACCGGCCAGACCCTGAAATCTGCGGAATTTAAGTGGTACAGAATCAATGACGCGGGCCAGGAAGTGGAGTACTTCAACACGAAACTTGAGAACGTGAAGCTGGTGAAAGTGAATCCGAAGATGCACGACATCAAGGACCCGGCGTTCGAGAAGCACAACCACCTCGAGCAGATTGAACTGCGCTACGAAAAAATCACCTGGACCTACAAGGACGGCAACATCATTCATTCCGATTCCTGGAACGAACGCGCCACCGCGTAAGTCGCATGCGGACAGGGCCCTGTCCGCAGTTTTTTGCACAGCGTCTGTATGCACGGACGCTGTGCAAAGAAAAACACAATCTGCCTGCCCGACCTGATGCGCTTTGGGATCCTGAATAACAGGGAACAGCGACGGGCGGTAGCGTGTCCGGAACTGATAAAGAGAGAGTCTCATGGAAAATCCAGCCATCCTGTTACGCCGTCTTAACCCTTACTGTGCCCGCGCGATGGAAGGGGCCGCTTCCCTGTGCCAGACCCGCGCCCATGCGGAAATCCTGCCCGAGCACTGGCTGCTGAAGCTGCTGGAGCAGGGTGAGGGCGACCTGACGGTGCTGGCGCGGCGCTACGAATGGGATATGGATACGATATGGCAGGATATGCTGGGTTTTCTGGACAGCCTGCCACGTTCGGTGCGCAGCCGTCCGCAGCTGTCGGACAGTGTCCGGGCTCTGATGCAGGAGGCCTGGCTGCACGCCTCGCTGTCGGGGGAAGAGCACATCCGCAGCATTCACCTCCTGATGGCCCTGGTGGACAAACCGAAACTGGTGCGCTGCGACGGCCTGTGGCCGCTGCTGACGCTGGCGCAGAGCCAGCTTGAGCGCCTGCGGGGGCTTCTGGATGCGCAGTCGGATGAACGCCCGGAGGTGCAGCAGGAAGCGGAGCTTACGCAGGGCGATGAGGTGGAGTTTGTCGGCCGTCCGGTGAATGCGGATATAAAAGGAGAGCTGAACCCGGCGTTACAGAATGCGCTGGACAGGTTCACCCTCGACGTCACCGCCCGCGCCCGTGAGGGCAGAATCGACCCGGTCTATGGCCGCGACAATGAAATCCGCCAGATGGTGGATATTCTTTCCCGGCGCCGCAAGAACAACCCGATTCTGGTCGGCGAACCGGGAGTCGGCAAGACCGCCCTGGTTGAAGGACTGGCGCTGCGCATCGCCGAAGGGAATGTGCCGGACGCGCTGAAGCCGGTCTCCGTGCGCACCCTTGACCTCGGCCTGTTACAGGCGGGTGCAGGCGTGAAGGGTGAGTTTGAACAGCGCCTGAAAAACATCATCGACGCGGTGCAGCAGTCACCCCTGCCGGTTCTGCTCTTCATTGACGAGGCGCACACCATTATCGGTGCGGGCAACCAGGCGGGGGGCGCCGATGCGGCCAACCTGCTGAAACCGGCGCTCGCCCGCGGTGAGCTCAGAACCATCGCCGCCACCACCTGGAGCGAATACAAGCAGTACTTTGAGCGCGACGCCGCGCTGGAGCGTCGTTTCCAGATGGTGAAAGTTGACGAGCCGGACGACGACACCGCGTGCCTGATGCTGCGGGGACTCAAGCCACGTTACGCGCAGCACCACGGTGTGCATATTACCGATGAGGCGGTCAGGGCGGCCGTCACGCTCTCCAGACGCTATCTGACCGGACGCCAACTGCCGGACAAGGCGGTTGACCTGCTGGACACCGCTTCGGCCCGTGTCCGCATGAGCCTCGATACGGTGCCGGAGCCACTGACCAGGATGAAGGCGCAGCTCACGGCACTTGCCATGGAGAAACAGGCGCTGCTGGAGGATATCGCGGTGGGCAATACCGCCCACGGCGAACGTCTGGCCGCCATCGGAGAGGAAGAAGTCGGCATCATTTTGCAGCTCGATGAACGGGAAACCCGGTACGGCCAGGAGCTGAAACTCACGGAAGAACTGCTTGCCTGCCGCACGGATATCTCCCGCCAGGGAGAGATTGCGGACCTTCAGATGCAGCTTACTGCCGTGCAGCAGAATACCCCGCTGCTGGGGCTGGATGTGGACGCGCGTACTGTCGCCACCGTTATCGCCGACTGGACGGGCGTACCGCTCTCTTCCCTGATGAAGGACGAGCAGACGGAACTGCTGAGTCTTGAGCACAGTCTGGCGAAACGCGTTGTCGGCCAGGACAGCGCACTGAATGCCATTGCGCAGCGCCTGCGCGCCAGCAAAACCGGTCTGGCGCCGGAGAACGGCCCGCAGGGCGTGTTCCTGCTTGTGGGGCCGAGCGGCACAGGCAAGACCGAAACCGCCCTGGCGCTGGCCGATGAACTGTTCGGCGGCGAGAAGTCCCTTATTACTATCAACCTCTCGGAATACCAGGAGCCACACACCGTCTCGCAGCTCAAGGGCTCACCGCCGGGCTACGTGGGTTACGGTCAGGGCGGCATTCTGACCGAAGCCGTCCGTAAGCGTCCGTACAGCGTGGTGTTGCTGGATGAAGTGGAAAAGGCACACCGGGACGTGATGAACCTGTTCTACCAGGTGTTTGACCGGGGCTTCATGCGCGACGGCGAGGGGCGGGAAATTGACTTCCGCAACACGGTGATTCTGATGACCTCGAACCTCGGCAGCGACCTTATCATGCAGATGCTGGATGAAAATCCGGACGCCACCGAAGGCGACCTGCACGAACTGCTGCGTCCTGTCCTGCGGGACCACTTCCAGCCCGCGCTGCTGGCGCGCTTCCAGACGGTGATTTACCGTCCGCTGGCACAGGCAGCGATGCGTACGATTGTCGGCATGAAGCTCGGCCAGGTGAGTCAGCGCCTGGCCCGGCATTACGGCATGAAAACCGCTATAGCAGACAGCCTGTCTGATGCGCTGACCGATGCCTGCCTGCTGCCGGACACCGGGGCGCGCAATATCGACAGCCTGCTGAACCAGCAGATTCTGCCGGTCCTGAGCCAGCAGCTGCTGAGCCAGATGGCGGCGGGAAGGAAGCCGCATACCCTGACGCTTGGCTGGGATGAGGAAGAGGGCATAGTGCTCGAGTTTGACCGGACAGAAGGTGAGCATGCATGAGCAGTAATCTTCCCTTACGATTCAGCCACAGCCATCACCTGCTTTCGGTGAAGGGCTGCGATGCAGGGCTTGATGTGCTGGCATTTGAGGGCGATGAAGCCCTGAGCACGCCGTTCAGCTACCGTACTGAATTCACCAGCGCGGATCATGCCATCAGCAAAGAGATGATGCTGATGAAAGCGGCTTCCCTGACGCTACAGGCCCCGGTAGACCAGGGTTACGGTATCAAAATACAGCAGCCGGTGAGGGTGATTCAGGGCGTGGTGACCGGTTTTGAACGCCTCAGCACGTCAAAAGATGAAACCCGCTACGCCCTGACGCTTGAGCCGCGTCTGGCACTGCTTGACCGCTCGCACCAGAACGCCATTTACCAGGACATGTCCGTCCCGCAAATTGTGGAGAAAATCCTGCGCGAGCGCCACGGCATGCGCGGTCAGGATTTTCTGTTTTCGCTCACCAGAGAGTATCCACGCCGGGAGCAGGTGATGCAGTACGCTGAGGACGACCTGCACTTCATCACCCGCCTGCTGGGCGAGGTCGGTATATGGTTCCGCTTCACCACCGACACGCGCCTCAACATTGACGTGGTGGAGTTTTACGACAGCCAGCAGGGGTATGAGAAAGGCCTGACGCTGCCGTCTGTACCGCCATCGGGCCAGCATTCAAAAGGCGTGGATTCAGTCTGGGGAATGGAATGTCATCACAATGTGGTGCAGAAGCAGGTCAGCACCCGGGACTACAACTACCGTCAGGCCACGCAGGACATGGACGCCCGGGTTGACGCGACCGGCGGGGATACCACCACCTGTGGTGAGGCCTATCACTGGGCGGATAACTACCTGACGCCCGGCAGCGTGTATGACCGTAACCCGGCAGCGGAGTCCGGGGCGTTTTACGCCCGCATCCGGCATGAGCGCTACCTGAATGGCCAGACGCAGACCGTTGCTTTCACCAGCTGCCCGACCCTTTCACCGGGTATGCGGCTGAAAGTCACCGGCGGGTACGAAGTGGCGGAGGTGTTTACCCAGGGCGTGGTGGTCACGGCGATGCACAGCCATGCCCGGCGTGATGCAGACTTTTGCGTCAGGTTTGACGGTATCCCGGACAGCGCGGACTTTTGCTTCCGCCCGGCGCCAGGCCGCCGCCCGGTGATGGCCGGCACCTTACCGGCCCGCGTCACCAGCACCACCGAAAATGACACCTACGGGCATATCGACAAGGACGGTCGCTACCGCGTCAATATGCTGTTTGACCGTGAGAACTGGGAAACCGGGTTCGAGAGCCTGTGGGTTCGCCAGTCCCGCCCGTATGCGGGGGACACCTACGGCCTGCACCTGCCGCTGCTGGCAGGCACCGAGGTGGCGATTGGTTTTGAGGACGGCAACCCGGACCGGCCGTACATCTCCGGCGTGCTGCATGACTCTGCTCACGGCGACCATGTCACTATCCGGAACTACAAACGCAACGTCCTGCGTACCCCGGCGAACAACAAAATCCGCCTCGACGACGAGCGCGGGAAAGAGCACATCAAGGTCAGCACGGAGTACGGCGGCAAGAGCCAGCTGAACCTCGGCCACCTGGTCGACAGCGAGAAACAGCAGCGCGGTGAGGGATTTGAGCTCAGGACGGACAGCTGGGGTGCGATACGGGCGCAGAAAGGACTATTCATCTCGGCGGACGGGCAGGCGAAAGCGCAAGGACTGCAGCGTGAAATGCAAGCTGCGCTCAAAGAACTTGACGCTGCCAGAGAGGTGACTTCTGGATTACGTCACGCTGCTCAAGCAGCCCAGGCGGAATTAGCCGATCTTGAGAAACAAACAACATTAATGAATCAGACGCTTAGCGATCTTAAGCAGCAAGCATTACTTCTGTCTGCCCCTTCAGGAATTGCGCAGGTCACCCCCGCGAGCGTACAAGTTTCGGCGGGGGAAAATCTAATTGTTACTGCTGGTCAACATGCAGACATTAGCATTGCCAAAAAATTAACTCTGGCGGTGGGCGATATTCTGAGCTTATTTGCACACAAACTGGGAATAAAAATGTATGCCTCGGAGGGCAAAGTAGATATTCAGGCACAGTCGGACGCGCTGAATTTATTTGCTAAAGAAAAGCTTTCGGTCGCCAGTTCAGACAACAGCGTTGTCATATCAGCCAAAAAAGAAATCCTTTTGGTTTGTGGGGGGGCATTTATACGGTTAAGTGATGCGGGGGTTGAAGTTGGTACTGGCAAAAACGTCACGTTGAAATGTATTGCGGTTCAACAGCAGTCTGCGGCGACGTTAAATTCAACGCTTTCGCTACCTTCTGGCTGCAAACCTGGGGTAATTTCTGCAGCCCAACAGCAAGGGGCTGTGGTGATGCTTAGCTAATACTTGAGGAAAAAGATGACTACAAAATTAGCCGTTTTAGGTGACAGGACGAGTAATGGGAAAATAATTTCTGCAACTGCGAATTATTTTAGTGATGGAAAACAGGCGGCACAAAATAATGACAAAGCCATCTGTACTGTCTGTAAGGGAACATTTCCCATCCTGGCCACTGCAGTTGGTATCGTCAGTAATGGCATACTTCTGGTACAGGATCAGGACCGTGTGCTTTGTCTATGTCCCGGCCATAAAGTGATCGCAGGCTCTAATTTTTTCACTGGCTAAATAAGAATTTTTTATTTACAGGCTTAATTAAAAAAAGGATGTGAATATGGCATGCCAAGGGTTATGCACAACGAAAGGCCTGACAGTACTGCCCGTGCGCTATGCTGTTGTGCCAGAAAATATTAATGCCAGTTTACCGGGATGGGCGAATGATGCGCGCATAACAGGGATAACGCTCGCCAGTAATGAAAAGTACACACTCCGCGCGCTTCGCCAGGGCTACCTTTACGTTTTTTATGAAAAAGGAAAACAGGGCATCAATTACTGGCAGTGCTACAGCGTTGCGCCAGACGGCTCACTGTGGCTGCAACAGGTGGCGTCTAACCCTGTACCGGTGGATAAAGCGCTGTGCGAAACGGGCGAGCATATCGCGCAAAACGTCGAGTTCATGAGCATTGAATCCCCGGATAAGTGCGGCAATGTGTGGTTTGCGTTCAGTCAGTATCCGTGGGAGCAGGAAACGCTCGATCGGTATCGCACCAGGCCAGAAGATCGCACTGAGAGAATGCAGAAAGTGATGCCTTCGGTGTCGGGGTCCCAGCGCACAAAAACAGGGACCGATGTCACCGCAGCAAGCCTGAATCAGGTACTGGACTATCAGGTGCCTTCTGTTTCTGGTCAACTGCCTGGTCCGGATGAGGCGAAAGTGGTAAATGTCAGCCAGGTAACGTCACTCTGGGATCCGGCGGTGGATGCCCCCTGGCGGGTCAATAATGATGTGGTGAAAATGCAGTCCAGCCTGTATCCGTGGGCAAAAAGCCGCAGTGGCAGGGCAGCCGCGACGGTCACGGCCATGGAAAACCGAAGTGAGGGGATGACGCCGCTGCTGCTTCCACTCTGGGATCCGGTGGGAATTGTTCATGAGCTGAACGGATGGAGCCAGGATGTGCTGGGGCGCCAGGCGCAGTTCCTGCAGGAGCGGGAGCTTGAGTTCGCCACAAAAACAAATCTCGATGCCGTCAGAACGCTGCTGGAAAGCAATGCCGAATCTCTGGAGGACGCAATGCGGAGACGAAGAACTGATGGTCCCATGCTGACAGACGAATATCTGGATTCGCGTCTGCAGGCGCTTGAGAACAGGTATCAGGGTAAGCCTGATGTGCTGGCACAAATCAGGGCAGATGACAGGTTAGTCAGAAACTGGCATGCAAAGAACGTGACGGCATCATACCCGGAGAGTGTGCTGATGAGTCCACCCGAACCGCTGGCTGCTCACCAGCGACGGGTTGCCGCGATACAGGCGCAGGTCGATGAGGAGCTGGCGTTAAATCTGCCTGAACCCTCGCAGGATTTCAGTGGAGTCCGGGCCCGGAGCTGGGCACCCTATCAGAAAAAGCTCAACACAACCCGGCAGGCGAATTTTGATACCTGCTACACGAGCCTGGTTGATGCGGTTAACGCTATCTTCCGGAAGCGTATCGTCAGCGTGGTAAACTGGCTCAGTGCACCGGTACTGCTGGCAACGCTGGATGATTTCCACTGTGAGGCACAGCGGGCAGGGCTGTTCTACCAGTCAGCGGTGGGGATGGCCATGCACGGGATTAACAGCTGTCCGGCAGGGGCGGCAAAGATAGATGGCTGGTGGAATGAGTACAGCACTAAAAATCGCGGGAATCTGCTGTGGCGGCATGTGGCGGCCAATAACCCGCAGCTAATCAGTGAGCTGGAGCCGTATCTGGCGACGGTGAAAGGGAAAAAGGACGAGGACGTGACGCCTCTGACGGCGACCGCCATGACGGCAGCCCTGATGCAGCAGGTCAGCAATATGAAAAAGCTGGAGGGGTATTACCAGAAATCGATGAACACTGTCGTGAAGGGGCTGCGGGAAAATGCCAGCAAACTGGAAGTACAGCTCTTCAACACGGATGCGTTTATCGTCACGGTGGGAGACAGGGTAAGCCGCATTCTGCGGGTGGATAAGGCAGGCGAGAAGCTTGCGACCACGGCGTTCAGGCTGATATTTATGATAAGGGCGGGAATACCTTCAGAAAAAGTTCACTCGTTAGTGAATGCGTATCTGAAAGATGCCCCGGCGTTACGTCAGACGGTGCTGGAAGGTATACGGCGCAGCGGACGTTTTATGGCGAGCGGGAATGAAGTCGCCGAGATTAAACAGAGAATGAGCAGCAGGCTGGAAGAGCACTTTGCATCAGAAAAGGGCAAGGCCGAATATCGGCTGGCGGGAATAAACAGTCTGTTGCTGGTGCTGAATGCGATGGATTTTATCTACCTGTGCGGACAGGTAAGGGATGAGAAGAAGCCGCTGGCGAGCCTGCTGGCCAGCGGGCTGGCGATGGTGAGTCAGGGGACGTCGGTTATTTTGCCGGCAATAGAAAAAGGTCTGGAAGCGCGTGAGCTTACGGTGGCCTGGGTCAAGGGGGTTGGGGCGGCAGCGAGTGGGACTGCATCTTTGGTTTCTATGTATACAGATTGGCTTTCAATGAAAGCAGAGTTTCAGAATAATCGTTTTTTGCTGATGGCTTTGATGGGGTTAAAAACATTTGTTGATGTCCTGGCGGCCACAAAATCAGTCGGTCTTCTGCTGGAACAGTTTAGTGAACCGATAGCTAAAAAAGTAGCTGGGAAAATTACGGATTTTTTGGCTTGGGAGCGTTTCGGGATCCGAATACTTGCAGTACTGATAACTTGGGAAGTGATGATAGCGATAACTTTGTTACAGGTGGTTGTGACCTGGATATCGGACGATGAGCTTCAGATATGGTGCAGGAAATGCGTATTTGGAACAGCACCGTTCAACCGCAGTGTGGCAGACCAGAATAAAGCCCTGGAAGGGGCGATAAAGGATATTACATGAATTCAGTTGAAAATCAGCAGATATGCTCCCGTTTTGTTGAGCCAGAGAAATTAGCAGACCTGCGTACAAAGCGAGAGATTGAGATGATGAACGGCAGGCCGTGGACGCGTGAGCTTCCCCCTCCGCCGGTATTGCCGCCTTATGGTCCTCTGGAGAAAATATCAGGACAACTGGAGTCTTTTCGATATGAAAGATTCAGGGAGTATTTTGGTGTAAATGCCTACTGAACCCACTCTATGCCGGAGATAACTGACGGGCAGCGTGGTGCGGTTGCTGCTGCAGCGATAGTTGCAGGGAGCCCTGGTGTCGGGGCTGTAATGATGGCTGAAAGCGAATCTTCAAATGATTCGGAGGAATATGTACAGGGGATGATTAATGGTCAGCCATTCCGCGGCTGGGTGGGTGTAACCCGACTAAAAGCGGGAGATAATGTGGACATGATTGCCGAGTGGCAGCAAGACCATTATGAGGTCTATGCCATTGCGTTACCGGAAGAGCGGATAGTTTCTTTGTGTCCGAAATGTGATATGGGACATATTGCGCATATGCTTTGGCGAATTAAAAATATGTTTATCTTGGACATAATCTTTATCATGGCATTTATATGTGTGTGTCTGATTAAATCATTTTCTGAAAATGAATGGATAAGTGAGGGTTTTTGGAGATATTATGGATTTCCTATCTTTGTCTTTTTGTGTGGTAGTGCAATTGTTTCAGGGTTAATTGCATTCTTTGCTTATAAAGCCTGTGCACCCACTTGGTGTAAATTGGCTGAAGAAATATTCCATTTGTTGGAAATGAAGAATGTTACCAATGTGAATCTAAAGAAAATCACTAAGAAAAGAGAACGGCATCAGAAAAAAAGATAAATGGCATGAACCATCAAGTCAATTTCATGATCCACAACCAACGCGTAAGTTTGGCTACTTGTTTGAACACTGGTATTACTATTAACTAAGAAAACGAAAATCCTGATTTTTGTTACCGGCACACTACCGGGCTGTATGTGCCAGGGAAGTCGTCAGAGATTTAGGTGCCACGATACAGACAGAGCCTCAGACTCAGGAAAAGATATTAGCCGCCAAGATGATATCCGGTACAGAATGCATATATGTAAAACTGGCGGCCACATATTTTGATGTCAGAACACTGGCTATTTTAATGACCCAGGAAACCATGGTGGCAATAAGTTTGTTGCAGGTGGTTGTGACCTGGATATCGGACGATGAGCTTCAGATATGGTGTAAAAAATGCGTATTCGGTACAGCACCTTTCAACCGCAGTCTGACAGACCAGAATAAAGCCCTGGAAGGGGCGATAAAGGATATTACATGAATTCAGAAGAGCAGCATCAGATATGTTCCCGTTTTGTTGAGCCAGAAAAATTAGCAGACCTGCGTACAAAGCGAGAGATTGAGGTGATGAACGGCAGGCCGTGGACACGTGAGCTTCCGCCGCCGCCGGTATTGCCGCCTTATGGTCCTCTGGAGAAAATATCAGGGAAACTGCAGTCTTTCCGTAGCGAATATTTTCGGGAGTATTTTGATGCAGATGCCTACCGGACCAGCACGTTGCCGGAGATATCAGATGGCCAGCGCGGAGCCGCCGCCGCCGCCGCGATAGTCGCAGGGAGTTCTGGCGTCGGGGCTGCCATTATGGCTGAGAGCGAATCATCAAATGATTCGGCGGAATATGTGCAGGGAGATATTAATGGCAGACCATTTCGCGGCTGGGTGGGCATCACCCGACTTCAGGCTGGCGATAATGTGGACATGATTGTTGAGTGGCAGCATGATCATTATGAAGTCTATGCCATTGCGTTACCGGAAGAGCGGATAGTGTCTGTATGTCCGAAATGTGATATGGGGCATATTGCGCATATGCTGTGGCGGATTAAAAATATGTTTATTCTCACGGGGATTTTTTTCTTCTCAGTGCTTTTTGCGGGAGTTCTGAGTGAAGTGATTGAAGATACCTGGAAGGGCTTTGAGTTATTTATCACCACATACTTTTGGTTGTACGTTATAGCATTGTTGGGGGGAGGGGGTCTTTCAGGATTAATTGCATTCTTTGCTTATAAAGCCTGTGCTCCAACACACTGCAAACTGGCGGAGGAGATATTTCATCTGCTGGGTGTGAAAAATATTAGAACAGTAAACCTCAATAAGGTGACAAAAAAACGTGAGCAACAGCTAAAAGACAATGGGAAGTGGCATGAGCCGGGTGATAAAAGTAAACCTGCCTGTCCCAGTGGGAAATTCATTTATTCAGATGAAGGCTGGTTTTACTACTAGACAGAAAAAGACAGTGTTATTTTGGTTACCCTCGACAGGAAACGAGGTAAGCCAGCATGCCCAATTTTGAAATTTACCTACTCAGGAGAAAATTGCTATCTCTACTGAGAGAGGGAGCGGCTAAATATGAATAAGATAATGATGTTTTATGAAAATCATAAATAAAAATTAACTGAAATATTTTCTAATATTATTCTGATAGGGTTGATTATGGATGGTAAATTTTTTAACGACATACATGAATAAATTACCAATGCTGCTTTTGGGAAAAATGGGAAATGTTTTCTGCTAATAGATGCATCTTTAGAACAGTATCATTCAGAACTTTTTTTGCCCGGTATTCTTAGAGAGTATAAATCTTTTCCGGTTACATTCCGCCAGGAAGAACTTCAGGGGGCTTTACCACTTTACCTTTTCCCTATTAGTGCCTCCAGCGAGAGAGATGGTCAATTGTTTAAGAATAGTATTTACCATTCATTAAATGAGTTGAAAATAGAAAAACTTGACTCCGGGGAAGGGCGTAGCGTCTGTGCGTGGATTTCGACGGATTTAACTGGGGAGCAGCTTGCTGAACAGGTCGCTTTGTCCGCCGTACAGTCGATTCAATCAGTTGGTAATATATTACTTCGCTATTACGACCCATCAGTATTTGGTTTGTTAATGTATACGCTAGATAAATGGCAAAAACAACAGCTATTAAGCAATATTAATACATGGTCTTATATTGATGGAGGCGGAATAGCTCAGGTGGTGAATGGTGATGGTAAATGCAAAAAAAAATTAAACTACTCACTTGGATTAACAGAGCAAAATGCATTAGAAATGGGTCGAATTTTAGTTGTTAATTATATTTTGCGAGCATATCGGAAAATGAGAATGCCGCATAAATTTAGTGAGCGTGATGTTATGGGATTATTGCATCCTGCGTTGGATTATTATTATTCAACTTTCTCAACATCCGATAAGGATGTTATTGATTTTGGGCTTGATGTGTTGAGCGCGCAGCGGCTATTTTATCAGGATGAGGTATTTAAGAAGATCTTATTTAGTAATCGCAGTAAAGACCTTCAGTCATACTCAGATATTAAATCCATAATTGACAGTATGGCATGTTAAGAAGTTTTTTCTCTTAAAGAAAATGTGCTGTTAACAATGATGGAGAATGATATGAATTGGCCTGTGCAAATAATCCCTCCAGTCGATAAGATTCCTGGAATTAAATGGAGTAAATGGTTTTTTTCTTTCATAAGTATTTTGTTGATTGTGGTGGTTAGTTGGGTTGGGGCTAAAATTATTTTGCCTGCTGAAGATGATGAGCTTTTGAAATTGCTTACCCTGTTGTTTTTTTCGGTGCCCCTAGCTTTTTCTGTCATAATTTCCGTTAGAATCTATTACCATGGTTTGTGTTTGTCGGCATTCGAAGCAAGAGAGCGCGAAGCAGCATTGGTCAGGAAAGACTGGACTGAATGGGCAAGTAAAAAGTTTTATGTTTCCGCTTATAAACTATTTCTCCCTTCTGCAATATCGCAAACCGATATAGCAATGTCTCATTCGGTTGAAATATATAATAACCAGCGATTGAAACTACGGGGCCATAACGATGATTTATATACTGAAGAACAACTGATTTACGAACTGTTGTCGTCTGTCAGAACAAGGCTGTTACGGTTGAGTGAATCATGTATATTTGATGTTATATTTACCTATGATAGTAATTATATTACTTTCTCAATATTTCAAGAGTGTTGGGCTGCGATCGGGTTTGATGAAAATTGCTTGCGTAATTATTACTGTTGGAGTAAAGCATTAGGGCAGGGATTTGATACATTATCCAACATCTCAAAAAATCGGGTGTCAATAATAATATCTGCAAACATTGAAACTTTTGTAAAATACCCCCCTGACTCAACAGAGTTCGCTTCAATATTGCTGGTGACTCATCAAGGGCAACCACCTGAAAAAGACAATAATGGTGTGGCTTTGCGACCAATGGTATGCAACAGAAATCTCACCAAACAAGAGGTCATCCACATGATGACTTACCAGTCAGATATTCTTAAAACGACAAGAGTACTTTTTAGCAATATGAGTGCAGAGGAAGCTTCAGAAGTTTCGGGGATATTAAGACTCTCATCTTTATCTATGAATGTTGAATGGGAGTGTGAGATAATGCATTTGAATTTGATGCTGGGTAATTTAAATGAGCACCATTTTTGGTTGGTGTTTACTCTGGCACTTTTCATATCAGAAAAAAATAATGAGCCGGTTTTAATGGTCACTGGCGTTGGTGATGAATACCTTTTAAATGTCATTAAGCCATTTGATAATAGCAAGGAGCATTAAATTGAACACCTCGGCAAAATGGAGAGTGATTGGCCTTGTATCCTGTCTCATTATCTTTGGTATGCTGACTTTTATAGGATGTTACTACTATGGGGATATCTTTGGATGGGTATCCTCAAAAGAAAAAGTGAGCCTTTGGTTCTTATGCATGTTTTTAATTTCTGTGTTCCTGATGTTGATGAACTTCGGTGTGTGGTTCCATCAAAAAGAGTATCGCTTTCAGCATATCGCGGGAGGGAAGTCCGTCACAGCTAATGTTCTTAATAACTATAAAAAGTCCAGTAAAAAGGATCCTGTAAAAGCTCATTTACGCCGACGCTATAGCTTCTTGTGGCAAAACAAGATCCGCCTGCTGTTGATCACCGGCGATGAAGCCGCGATTGAGCAACTGGTACCTGGCCTGCAACAGCAGCAGTGGCTTGAAGGCAACCGCACAGTGCTGATTTACGGTGGCAGCCTGGCATCGGAGCCTGACCGCGAAAAATACATCGCGCTGCGTAAACTGCGCCGCGGGCGTCCGATGGACGGGATTGTCCGTGTACTGCCTGAGTCACTTAATCTGACCCCACAAATCAGTGACAACGATTTACGCGGCCTGGAAAAAATCAGCGAACTGCTGCGTTATTCCGCTCCGGTCTGGCTGTGGCAACTGTGCAGCAGTCACTGGTCGCAGGGTACGCGTCCTGAGCAGGCGGTAGGGGCAAGCTTTCCACCACTCGCAAAAGAAGATGATGTAATCCGCCAGCTGGAACTGATGCTGCCGGCCCTGCGGGCGCAGGGGATGAGTCAGGTCGCGGAAAACAGCAGCCACGACTTCCTGCTGCGCCTGAGCCAGCACCTGAACGACGGTGCTATTGCCCGCTGGGCTCAGCAGTTGCAGCCATGGCTCTTTGTTTCTCAGCAGCGCGTCCCGCTACGTGGTCTGATGTTCAGCCTGTCGGAGAAGAAACCTGCCGGAATGTCAGCGGGGACAGCCGATGCTGAGAATTATGGATCACAGCGTCATGCCCTGACTCTGCCAGCAACCTGGCAGGGTATTGTTGACGACTGCACCCGCGTACGTGGCCGTCGTGTCGGTATGCCGTGGGAACGAGCGCTGGCCTGGGCACTGATGGCCATCATCAGTGTCTGTGGGGGAGGGATGCTGCTGTCGTTTGCGGTCAACCGGTCACAAATAGTTTCTGTTGCACAGCAGGCTCATGCTCTGGTGGAGCACCCTTCTGTATCGGATTACCAGCTGACGGCCCTGCATGCTTTGCGTAATGATGCCGGTCGCCTGCTGCACCATATTCAGGACGGCGCGCCATGGTATCAGCGCTTTGGTCTTAACCATGATCAGCAATTGCTTGACGCAATGCTGCCCTGGTACGGGGTGGCGAACAACCGTCTGATACGTGATCCGGCAAATGAAGCGCTTAAGCAGAAGCTCATTGCGCTGGTCAATTCGGCACCCAACAGCGACCAGCGGACACAGATGGCGAAACCAGGTTATGACCAGCTGAAAGCCTGGCTGATGATGTCCCGTCCGGATAAAGCTGATGGTGCATTCTACGCGCAAACCATGAAAACCGTGCAGCCGACGCGTTTAGGTATCTCAGCTGGCCTGTGGCAAAGCCTGTCACCGGATTTGTGGGCCTTCTACATCACCGAACTGCCTAAGCAGCCACTGTGGAAAACCACACCGGATGCGCAACTGGTCAGCCAGAGCCGCCAGGTGTTGTTGCAGCAGATAGGACGGCGCAACGCGGAAAGTACGCTGTACGAGAACATGCTCAAATCCGTACGTCGTAACTTTGCCGATGTGTCTCTGGAGGACATGACTGGCGGTACCGATGCCCGTCGCCTGTTTACCACCGATGAGGTGGTGCCGGGCATGTTCACCCGTCAGGCCTGGGAGGGAGGGATTCAGCAGGCCATTGAGAAAGCGGCAAACTCCCGCCGCGATGAAATCGACTGGGTACTGAGCGACAGCCGGAAAACCGTTTCCTCAGACCTGTCGCCGGAAGCACTGAAAGCACGTCTGAAGGAACGCTACTTCACCGACTTTGCCGGTAGCTGGCTGAGCTTCCTCAACAGCCTGCAACTTAATCCGGCAAACAATATTGCAGACGTCACTGACCAGCTGACGCTGATGAGTGATGTTCGCCAGTCACCGCTGATTGCCCTGATGAACACCCTCGCCTGGCAGGGGCAGGCCGGCCAGAAGAGTGAAGGCCTGTCGGACTCCATCATCAAATCGGCTAAAGACCTGGTAGGCGGGAAGGACAAACCGGTAATTGACCAGTCAGCCTCAGGCCCGCAGGGTCCACTGGATGAAACCTTTGGACCGTTGCTAACACTTATGGGTAAAAACAACGGCAGCAACGTTATGTCGGCTGACAATTCACTGAGCCTGCAAACGTATCTTACCCGTATCACCCGTGTGCGTCTGCGTCTGCAACAGGTCGCCAGCGCCTCTGACCCTCAGGAAATGATGCAGAGCCTGGCGCAGACCGTATTCCAGGGCAAAAGCGTGGACCTGACCGACACCCAGCAGTACGGCAGCCTGATTGCTGCAAGCCTGGGCGAAGAGTGGAGTGGTTTTGGCAGCACCATGTTTGTGCAGCCGCTGACCCAGGCCTGGGAAACTGTGCTTCAGCCATCGGCAGCGAGCCTGAATGATAAATGGAGTCGTTCCGTGGTGGCGAACTGGCATACGGCATTTGACGGACGTTTCCCATTTGCTGTCAGCAAGAGTGATTCCTCTCTGCCAATGCTGGCTGAGTTTGTGCGTAAGGACAGCGGACGCATTGAGCGCTTCCTGACCACGGAACTCGGCGGTGTGCTGCATAAGGAGGGCAGCCAGTGGGTACCGGATAAGGTCAACAGCCAGGGACTGAACTTTAACCCAGCCTTCCTGCGGGCGATTAATCAGCTCAGCCAGCTATCGGATATCTTGTTTACCGACGGCAGTCAGGGCATCAGCTTTGAACTACAGGCGCGTCCGGTACCGCAGGTGGTAGAAACGCAACTGACTATTGATGGACAAAAGCTACACTACTTCAACCAGATGGCAGACTGGCAGAGCTTCCGCTGGCCTGGTGACACCTACAAGCCCGGAGCCATGCTGACATGGACCACCGTCAATGCGGGTGCACGTCTGTTTGGTGATTACAGCGGAACCTGGGGCTTTATTCGCTGGCTGGATGAAAGTAAGAGAGAGCAGCTTGACCGCAGTCAGTGGATGATGAGTTTTACCGCCCCGGATGGTCGTACCCTACAGTGGGTACTGCGTTCACAACTGGGCAGTGGGCCGCTGGCGTTACTCGCACTGCGGGGCTTCACGCTGCCAGATCAAATATTTAGCGTAGATAGCGCGGCTATGGCGCAGGCGCTGATGACCAATACAGAAAACAGTGACATGGACGGAGTCGAATAATGGACGCTTTGCAGAATCTGGTTGTTGCCTGCCAGGCAGATGAAACCCTGCTGCGACAGCAGGCGCAGTCACATTCCGAAAGCTGGCAGCGCTGGCTTACCCCGATCAGTGAGAACAGTCCTACAGGAGAAGACCCGGGTTATGACGATGATTTCCAGCGTATCCGGGAGGAGGTCAATAAACTTTCCAGTATTGATACCGGGCTGATTTGCCAGCTGGCTGAAAAGGTGTTGAACACTGTGGCCAAAGATGTCCGGGTTGCTACTTACTATTGTTGGGCGCGCTTGCACCAGGACGGTGAAACCGGGTTTGCTGAAGGGCTTGAGCTACTTGCGGGATTACTAACGCGCTATGGAAAGCAGCTTCACCCACAGCGAGAGCGAAGCCGTAAACCAGCACTGGAGTGGCTCGCAGGCTCTCGTCTGCTTGACAGCCTGTTACTATGGCCAGAAGTGGTACGCGACGATGCCCAGCGTACGACCGGTGCGTTGCTTCTCATCCGAGACAGTCTTGAAACTGAGCCTGAAGCGTCACGTCCAGATCTGAGTGCCCTGTACAGCGCGCTGGGATCCCGCCTGCTGAAAGCTGGGGGCGTGGATGCGGTAATACCCCAGAACGCCAGCAGTAAAACACGCGCGCAGTGGGCATCTCACGCGGCAGAACAGGACGCGCCAGTGCTGAGCCACATCACGTCAGGTCAGGATTTGCTGGCTCAGGCCCGAACCCTGACGGGATATCTACGTGAGCAACCCGATGGCTGGCTTGCCGCACACCGACTGATGAAAAGTCTGCGTCACGACACGCTGAGAGCGATCCCGGCACCGGATGCCGAAGGGAAAACGCGCATCGAACCGCCGCGGGCTGACCAGCGAGCAATGCTCAAACGGCTGTATTTGCAACAGAGCTGGCTGGAGATACTGGAACAAGCGGACAGCACTTTCTCGCGTGGCGCCAATCATCTCTGGCTGGATTTGCAGTGGTACATCCATCAGGCCCTGATTAAATCAGGCCAGGATGTGCTGGCCGATATCATTATCGCTGACCTGAAAGGGCTGCTGCGGCGCCTTCCTGGACTTGAAACGCTGGCCTTCAATGACGGCACACCCTTTGCTGATGAGGTCACGCTGAACTGGATAAACCAGAGCGTGCAGGACGAGATGTCCAACTGGCGGGATGAGCCTGTTAATGCCTTGAGTGAAACAGGCAACGATATTCTGGCCCTTGAACCGGAAGCTTTGGATAAAGCTGACACGGATGGTCTGGATGCCACACTCCAGTGGCTGCAAACGCGCCCGGGCACCGACACCACAAAAGACAAATGGTTGGTGCGTCTGCTGATGGCACGTGTGGCGGAGCAGAAGGGTAAGAATGAGCTGGCTCTGCATCTGCTGGGTGAGCTTGACGGTGCAGCACAGGCCATCACCCTCACGCAATGGACGCCAGCATTGTTGTTTGAAGTGAAATCGCGCCGCCTCAGGCTGCTGCGCATGAAAGCCGCCCGCAGCGAAACCGATAAGTCACGGCTTCAGCCAGAGATGGACCAGCTTCTGGCGGGCCTGATTGCGCTTGACCCGGCAGGCTGTGCGGTGCTTTGCGGGTAAAGCGACTGACATACCTTTAAAACACATTTATTCAGGTTCTTATGGATGATTTAACCCTGCGTTATTACGACGCTGAAATGCGCTACCTGCTGGAAGCCGGCGAAGAATTTGCCCGCGCTCACCCTGAGCAGGCAGCAATGCTCAATCTCGATAAGGCGGGCGCGCGCGACCCGTACGTGGAGCGCCTGTTCGAGGGCTTTGCCTTCCTGATGGGCCGCCTGCGCGAGAAGCTTGACGACGACCTGCCGGAACTGACCGAAGGGCTGGTCAGCCTGTTGTGGCCGCATTACCTGCGCACCATTCCCTCGATGTCGGTGGTGGAGTTCACTCCTGTCTGGCGTGAGATGAAAGAACCGATGCGTATCGCCAGAGGTTTCGAGGTCAATTCGCGGCCGATCGGTGAAAAAGGCACGCGTTGTCGCTACACCACAACTAAAGAGATAACCCTTCAGCCACTGGCGTTGGAGCATGCCCGCCTGTCGACTGATCCTGACGGGCGCTCTGTCATCAGCCTGCGCTTCAGTTGTAGCCATCTTGCTGACTGGAGCCGTGTCGATCTCAGCCAGATCCCGTTCTATTTCAATGCTGACGCACCGCTGGCCTGCGCTATGCATGAAGCTTTTACCATGAATACGGCGCGTCTGTGGCTGCGCGTGCCAGGTGACGTAGACAGAAGGCCGATGGACGGGTATTTCACCGCACTGGGGTTTGGTGATGATGACAGGCTGTGGCCGAAGGGGGACAGCAGTTTCAGCGGTTACCAGTTGCTGCTGGAGTACTTCACCTTCCGCGAGAAATTTATGTTCATGGGGCTGCGCGGGCTGGAGGCCGTGATCTTTCCTTCTGAGCTTCCTTGGTTTGAAATCGACGTGGTGCTGGCGGATCGCTGGGAGCATGACTTCAGCTTTACCGAAAAGCACCTGCGCCTGAATTGCGTGCCGGTCATTAACCTGTTCCCGCTGGAATCCGATCCGCTGACGCTCAATTCTCTGCAAACCGAATACATGCTGCGCCCGATGCGCGTGCAGGATGGCCATACCGAGATATATACCGTGGATTCGGTGATGTCGTCGAGTCAGCATACCTACGTACCGTTTTCGAGCTTCCGTCATAAGGGAGGAATGATGCGTCATGAAGCACCGGAATATTACTACCACACCCGCGTGCGCCGCGGTCCGTCCGGTCTGCATAACACCTGGCTCATTCTTGGCGGCGAAGCATTTGATAATCATACCGTCCCGGAAGACGAAAGCCTGTCGCTGACGCTCACCGGCACAAACGGTCAACTGCCACGACGTGCGCTGCAAAGCACCGTGCTTGATACGGTGATGAAAACCACTTCGGTCAGCATTGCCGTGCGCAACCTGTGTGCGCCGACGCTGCCTTGTTACCCACCGGCGCAGGACCGTTTCCACTGGCGCGTGCTGAGTCACCTTGGCAGCGGATTTCTGTCGATGATGGATAATGCCGACGTGCTGCGCGGTACCCTGGCGCTGTATGAATGGACCGACAGCGAGATGAACCGTCGCCGCCTGGAAGCCATCATTGACGTGAAGCACAGTGAAACCGAACGCTTTGAGCAGGGCTATCTGGTGCGCGGCGTGCAGATTGAGGTGACCCTGGACAGCCATGGCTTTGCCGGGCGCGGTGACATCTGCCTGTTTGGCGAGATGCTGAGTCGTTTCTTTGCGCTCTACACCGACATTTATTTGTTTAACCGACTGATTATCATCCTGCAACCTACCGGAGAGCGCCTGGAATGGGAAGAGAAGCACAATCGCCGTATTCCCGGCTGAGCCCACGGCTGGAAGCCGACCTGCATCGCATTAACTTTTACCGTTTATGCCAGTTACTGGAGAAGCGTAACCCGGGCAGGCCGCTTATGGGCTCGACCAGTCACCCGGGGGATGATCCGGTACGCTTTGCCCCACATCCGGGGATGGGATTTCCGGCCAGTGAGATGAAAGCCGTGGAATATGATGAGGAGGATGACAGCCGGCCACCACTCATCCGCACGACCTTTATGGGAATGTACGGTGTCGACTCACCCTTGCCGACGGCGTATCTCGATGACATCGCTCAGCGTCGGGAAGGGCATTATGCACTACAGGGTTTTCTGGATATCTTCAGCCATCGCATTCTGACGCAGTTTTACCGTATCTGGCGTAAATACTCTTATCCGGCCACCTTTGAACCCGGTGGTACGGACAGCATCTCGCAGTCACTGCTGGGCCTGGTGGGGTTGGGTATTCCCGGCACAGCAGACCACATTGCCACACCGGTATCCCGTTTTCTGGCTTTGCTGGGTGTCCTACAGCAACCGGGCAAAACGCAGGAGGGGATGCAGGCGCTGGTGACTTTGCTGGCCCCGGAAACCACCGTGAAGGTTAGCCCGTACTGCCTGCGGCCGGTGGAAATTGGTCAGCCACTGGGCTTTTACGGTGATGACGATTTTCTGTTGGACGGCAACACGCCACTGGGTGACGAAGCGATGGATGCGGGTAGCCAACTGCTGGTTGCGCTTAGGACGGATAATGAACAGGAGGCACAGGGCTGGAAGCCGGACGGTCTGCTGTATCAGGACTTTATGGTGATGCTTCGTGTCTGGCTCGGTTGGCGTTTTAAGGCAAAACTCACCCTGACCACCCGGACCCGACTTCTTGCCGTTCCGCCGCTTGGTGAAGGCCCTTTCTGGCTCGGGATGAACGGCGTGCTGGGGGCTGATGAGGGGGAGTTTACAGACGATATCCCACCGACCTTTACGACGGAACTGGGCTATTACACCGGCCTGAAGCCGGCAATATCACAACAAGGAAACCGACGTGTTACGTACAAGTTCAATTAAACACGCGAGCTTGCTGCCTGCTCTGCTGGCATTCAGCCTGACGGGGTGCGGGGTGACACAGGGCATCACTGATGGCACCAAATCGGCATTTAACTCCGTGTTCTACAAAAAAATTAAGATGCTGCACCTGGATTTCACGGCGCGTGAAGCGTTAAACACCGATTCCCGCGAAAATAACTCACTCTCCGAGCCGGTGGTAGTCCGCGTCTATCAACTGAAAGACCGCAAAATCTTCGATAAAACGGTTTACCAGCAACTCCTGAAAGATGGCGAAACCATCCTGAAAGCCGACCTGCTGACGACCCGAGATGTGGTCGTAAAACCGGGTGGTGATACAAATCTTGATATGCCAATGGAAGAAGAAACGCAGTTTGTCGCGGTAGTCGGCCTGTTTCGTCACCCGGACCTGGACAACAATACCTGGAAGCAGGTTCTAAAACGTGAAGATCTCGATCCGGATAAGCCGCGCATTCTGGAGGCTGGGAATAACCACCTTACGTTACAGCCATTGAAGGATGACTGATGCCACAGGGACATAATACGCCATCGCTATATGAAATGCTGAGCGGCAATTTCTCAGGTGGCCTGAACCTCAACCAGGTCAGCGAACAGAATCAGGTGATTTTATCAGTACTCGATAACATGCAGCGCATCCTCAACTGCCGCGCTGGTACGCTGGCTCACCTGCCAGACTACGGCCTGCCGGATATGACAAAAATCCTCCAGGGGATGCCCGGAACCGCCCATCAGCTGATCACCACACTGTCGGCCGTGTTGCTGAAATATGAGCCGCGCCTGAATCGAATTAACGTGGTGATGCAGGAACAGATTCAGGCCGGTGAGCTTCGCTACGCCATTGACGCGGAGCTGAAGGGGGTCGGGTTAGTTCGATATGGTACGGAATTTATGCCGGAGGGCAGGGTATTAATCCGTCATCTGAAACAACAGCAATACCTCGATGCACGTGCCGCCATCTAGTTATTACTCAGGTTAAAACAGTTATGACAATAAATTCTGAACGCCAACTTAAAACCGGCGGGGATCCGCGCACGCTTGCGGATTACGCTGCCTTGCGCGAAGAAATGAACAAGCTCACCCATCCGGCACGCCCGGATGTGAACTGGCAACACGCGGAAACGCTCTGTCTGTCACTGTTAGGGCATAACGGTGTGGAGCTACAAACGGCTGCCTGGTATACGCTCGCCCGTACGCATCTGGCCGGATTGTACGGTATGAATGAGGGGCTTGCGGTACTTGCTGCACTGGTAGCCCGCCAGTGGGGAAACCTATGGCCACAGCCTGTCCATGCGCGAATCGAAATCCTCAGTGCACTCAGCAAGCGCCTGCAACAGGTAGTACGAACGCTATCGCTGACGTACGCTGACTTAGGGCAGCTGTATCAGTCTGAAGAGCATCTGAGCGCTTTGGGGGACGTCTTGCAGCGTATGGAACTCAAGCATGCTACTCAGCTTGATGCTCTGCGCACGATGATGCAGAACGCAGCAGTGCGTCTGGAAAACAGCGAAAATACGGACATGAGTCTGCACGGTGACGCATTGGGTGCTACGGAAATTCACCTCGTCGAACCGACTGAGCGTAGTAAATGGGTTTATGTGGTTGAGCCCGAGCCGGTGCTGAACGTTGGGGTGGTTAAAGAACCTCCGGTGTCGATGAAACCCTGGAAGCCATTTGCTGCTGGTATGTTGACCATGCTGGTGGCAGCCAGTGTCGTCGCAGGAGGATGGCAGATGTTGCATGCGCCAGATTCGGCACAAGCGCAGCTAGCCGCGGCTCTGGCTCCTCTACCTCAAGGGCTATCTACAGGGCAATTAGAGGCGCTGCAACAAACGTCACCGTCACCGGAACCGGGGATTGGCAGGACACAACAGCTGTTAGCGCAGCTTTTACAGTTGAAACCAGACTGGGCAGTGAGCTTCGGCGACCGTCTGGTGCAGCAGGCGCTGACGCTGTGGCCGGAAGAGGCCAAACCCCTGGCGCAACATTGGCAGAAACAGATGAGTATCGCTGCGCTAGCAGATTTAGATCTGAATGGATGGCATCAGGGTATGGCGCAGTTGCAGCAGTTGACGAACAAGCTGAACGCACTGGATGAACAGAAGGGGAAGTACATGACGGTGAGTGAACTGAAATCAGACGTGTTTGCCATGTCGCAGTCATTTAGCCAAACCATACCGCTTGAGGAGCAGCTTCGTCTGCTTTCCACTCTACCTGCCGGGCAACCCCGGTCAGCAGCGCAGCAAAACAAGGTCGAACAACATCTTCAGCAGTTGATTGTTAGCTACGCCCTGCTGAAGCACAAAAAAGAACAATAAGACTGGCGAAAAACACGGAGTTAACATGTCAGTAAGAGAGCGTTTTTTTAAGAAAGTGCAGCAGAATAACGTAAATAAACCGATTCATATTAATACGGCTGAAGCCGAAGTCAGGGCTTTTTGTCAGCGGATGGATGATCTTGCACAGCAAATTATTGTTTGGTTTGAGGGTTCTGGTATTGAAGTCCTGTTATCCCAAAAGCATATCACCGATTTGAGTACGGTCGGCTACAGCCTCAGTAGCAGTATATGTCGTTATGTCATCACGACTGTCATTCTGCGAAATGGAGATCGCAGCGTCAGCATTATGCCAGAACAGATCATCAGGGGATCAGAGAAGGGGTGTATGACAATGTGCATTAATGCCCCCGGCAGTATATCGGGGGAGAGGATATACCATTTAAGTATGGCGCCTGAAACAGGCTGGTATATTCGTCACGGACATCAAAGTGTGAAAGAGAATGTTCTCATGACGGAGGACTATTTTTTCCAGTCAGTCGACTGTCTGGCCTGAACGTAAGCCAGCCTGGTGGGAGGTCACGGTAACGTAGTTGATATATATTAACTACGTTAACTTATTAAGCATGACTAAACAATGTTGCCCTACGGTACTCCTTCTTAAATAGGTAAGCGCTAATATTTAAGGGGGGGCGGTAACCAAACTACAAGCTGGATATTTACCGTATATCATGCTTTTTATCTGCCTTAAGCGAAACTGCTCAAATCAAACTGCAAAACAACAAACCAACGACGAACGTGAGGACAAAATACTGTGGCAATGCTATAAACCTTAGAGCCCACAAAAATATAAAGTCGTAGGAAAAACTATGCTAAGAAATATTAGTGTCAGAACCTTCATTGTCTATTTCCTTTTATGTGTGTTTTTGGTAAGTGATGGAGTTATAGCGCTATTTTCAGGGAGTTTTTCGCTTTTTATTGCAGTCATTATCGTACAATGTATCGCCTTAATTTTACTCTGGGCGTATATGACAAAATATCTTGTGACGCCGATCAATACTGTGAAAAAAAGTATTGAAGAAGTGACGTCAGGCAATCTCGGCGTGTCGATCCCTGAATTCGGCAACAACTGTGCGGGACGACTGATCCCGGGCATTAATAGTCTCTCCAGCAACATTGCAACGCTGGTCCGTGAGATCCGCGCCTCCTCGCAAACCGCGATGACCCTGTCAGATCAGCTTTCTTCACGCAGCGCGCAGCTTTCCGTTAAAACAGAACAGCAGTCAGCTTCGCTGGTGCAAACGGCAGCCAGCATGGAAGAGATGGCTGCAAGTACAAAAAATAATGCCGACAATACCCGTTTAGCCAGCGAACAGGCGAATATCGCGACGTTGCAGGCGCGTAAAGGCGGAGAGTTAATGGGGCAGGTCGCGAACAATATGCAATCAATTACCGACTGCGCCCAGCAAATGACAGAAATTATCTCGCTGATTGACGGTATCGCTTTTCAGACCAATATTCTGGCGCTTAACGCCGCCGTTGAAGCGGCAAGAGCGGGCGACCATGGAAAAGGATTTTCAGTGGTCGCTGGTGAGGTCAGAAGCCTGGCGCATCGTAGCGCCGAAGCGGCAAAAAATATTAAGTCATTGATTGAAGTCACCAGCCATAACGTGACGCAGGGCGTTAACGTAGTCTCTGAAGCTGAAAAAAACATGCACGACATCGTTACCGGCTCGGGCAACGTGAGCCGACTGATGGATGAAATTTCCGCCTCAACATCGGAACAAGAAAAAGGGATTTCACAAATCACGCTGGCATTGTCAGAGCTGGAACGCGTAACACAGAGCAATGTGTCGATGGTTGAAGAACTGAACGGTTCGTCAGATGTGTTGCGCAATCAGGTGATTGAACTTCAGACACGAACACGTAATTTCCGTCTGAAGAACGAGTACCAGGCTGATAATGCGTTAATAAGCCGCGAATGGGTGGTGAATTCCTGAGCATATTCAGGATGATGCCTCACATAATTATTGCTTAACCCTCGACGAAAGCTAGACTGACACCGAAAGAGATAAATCGGTGGAGGCGCTGTGGAGAGCATTAAAGGGTCTGAAGTTAACGTACCTGACGCGGTTTTTGCATGGGTACTTGATGGGCGCGGGGGCGCAAGGCCGCTTGAAGATCAGGATCACATCGACAACGAACACCCATGCTGGCTGCACCTCAACTACACGCACCCGGACAGCGCCGAGTGGCTCGCGTCCACGCCGCTATTGCCCAACAACGTTCGGGATGCGCTGGCGGGAGAAAGTCTCAGACCTCGCGTCAGCCGGATGGGTGAGGGGACGTTAATAACACTGCGTTGCATAAACGGCAGTACGGATGAGCGTCCAGATCAGCTGGTGGCAATGCGTGTCTACATGAATGAACGATTGATTGTTTCCACCCGTCAGCGAAAAGTGCTGGCGTTGGATGACGTCATTAACGATCTGAAAGAGGGCACGGGGCCTACGGATTGCGGAAGCTGGCTGGTGGATGTATGTGATGCGCTGACCGATCATGCCAGCGAGTTTATTGAAGAACTCCACGATAAAATCATCGATCTGGAAGACAACCTGCTCGATCAGCAAATTCCCCCACGTGGTTTTCTGGCGTTGTTGCGAAAACAGCTTATTGTTATGCGCCGCTATATGACCCCGCAGCGCGACGTCTATGCGAGACTGGCCAGCGAACGCATGAGCTGGATGAATGACGATCAGCGTCGCAGAATGCAGGATATTGCTGACCGGCTGGGACGTGGTCTGGACGAAATTGATTCGTGTATCGCCAGAACGGCGGTCATGGCGGATGAGATAGCACAGGTAATGCAGGAGTCATTAGCCAGGAGAACCTATACCATGTCGCTGATGGCGATGGTCTTTTTACCGAGTACGTTCTTAACCGGGTTGTTTGGCGTCAATCTTGGGGGGATCCCCGGCGGTGAATATCACTATGGCTTCACCACGTTTTGCATCATGTTAGTGGTTTTGATTGGGGGTGTTGCATGGTGGTTGCATCGTAGTAAATGGCTGTAAATTTACGCATTTTCTAATGCTGCGACTGCTTCAAAACGACATTTTAATTGAGCGAAGTCAATAAACTTAGACCATATTAGGTGCAATATGACTCCCGCAGGTGAATGCAACGTCAAGCGATGGGCGTTGCGCTCCATATTGTCTTACTTCCTTTTTTTGAATTACTGCATAGCACAATTGATTCGTACGACGCCGACTTCATAGTCGGCTTTTTTTTGCCTCCTGTTTATCTGCGTCTACCCTTTAGGGGTAAGCACCCTAATCTGGAGGAAAAGATGAGTATGCTACTTGCCCTGCAACGCCTGAACACATGGCAGTCCGATCCGGTGCCCACCGATCCGACCCCAATTCCCGATCCCATCCCGCGTCCGCAGCCGATGCCGGATCCGCCACCGGACGAAGAACCGATTAAATTGTCGCATCGTTAGCGGAGATCTGCGAGGATACGCGCCATCTGACTGCAATCATTACCATGAGAGTATATTGTGACCGCTTTTTCCACGCTGAACGTTCTGCCTGAAGCCCAACTGACAAACCTGAATGAGTTGGGTTACCTCACTATGACCCCTGTCCAGGCCGCCGCGCTGCCGGCTATCCTTGAAGGCCGGGATGTGCGCGTGCAGGCGAAAACCGGTAGTGGAAAAACGGCTGCATTTGGACTCGGCCTGTTGCAGCATATTGATGCAACCCTGTTTCAGACCCAGTCCCTGATACTCTGCCCGACGCGCGAGCTGGCCGACCAGGTCGCGGGTGAGCTGCGTCGTCTGGCGCGTTTTTTGCCTAACACTAAAATTTTAACGCTCTGCGGCGGGCAACCGTTCGGTGCGCAGCGCGATTCCCTTCAACACGCGCCGCATATCATTGTGGCAACGCCGGGGCGTCTGCTTGATCACCTGCAAAAAGGCACCGTTTCACTCGATGCACTGCAAACGCTGGTGATGGATGAAGCTGACCGCATGCTGGATATGGGATTCAGCGATGCGATTGACGACGTGATCCGCTTTGCGCCCGCCACACGTCAGACGCTGCTTTTTTCTGCCACCTGGCCAGAGGCGATTGCGGCGATCAGCGGGCGCGTGCAGAAGAACCCGCTGACCATTGAAATCGATACTGTCGATGCGTTACCAGCGATTGAGCAGCAGTTCTTCGAGACGTCGCAGCAGGGCAAAATTCCACTGCTGCAAAAATTGCTTAGCCAACACCAGCCAGCGTCCTGCGTGGTGTTCTGTAATACCAAAAAAGATTGTCAGGCGGTGTGCGATGCCCTGAATGATGCCGGACAGAGCGCATTATCGCTGCATGGCGATCTGGAGCAGCGCGATCGCGATCAGACGCTGGTGCGTTTCGCTAACGGCAGCGCTCGCGTGCTGGTTGCAACGGATGTGGCGGCTCGTGGTCTGGATATCAAATCGCTTGAGCTGGTGGTGAATTTCGAACTGGCATGGGATCCTGAAGTGCATGTCCACCGCATCGGACGTACCGCGCGTGCGGGTAACAGTGGTCTCGCCATCAGCTTATGCGCGCCTGAAGAGGCGCAGCGCGCTAATATTCTTGCGGAAATGCTGCAACTGAAACTCAACTGGGTGAATGCCCCCGGTAATATCAGCATCGCTCCGCTGGCGGCGGAAATGGCCACCCTGTGCATCGACGGCGGAAAAAAAGCCAAAATGCGTCCCGGTGACGTTCTGGGGGCGTTAACAGGGGATATCGGTCTCGACGGGGCAGATATTGGCAAGATCACGGTCCATCCTGCACATGTCTATGTAGCGGTTCGCCAGTCGGTTGCGCATAAGGCCTGGAAACAGTTGCAGGGCGGGAAGATTAAAGGGAAAACCTGCCGCGTTCGGCTGCTGAAGTAAGGGAAAAAAGCGTCTCAGAAGCACTGTCTGAGACGCAGTCAGGTTATTTCACTTCCACCACGTTCAGGCGCAGTTCATCGAATTGCGCATCCTCTTCCTCTGGCTGCCAGCCAGCAGGCTGCATCGGGATCTCTTCGCGGTCAAACGCCAGATCCCCGCCGTTCACCACCTCTGAACCGTGGTTAATACCTTTGAAATCGAAAAGTTCAACATCGGCGAGGTGCGAAGGCACCACGTTCTGCATGGCGCTGAACATGGTTTCGATGCGGCCCGGATAGCGTTTATCCCAGTCACGCAGCATGTCGCCAATGACCTGACGTTGCAGGTTCGGCTGTGAGCCGCACAGATTGCACGGAATGATAGGGAAGGCTTTGGCCTGAGAGAAACGCTCAATGTCTTTCTCGCGACAGTAGGCGAGCGGGCGGATCACGATGTGTTTGCCGTCGTCACTCATCAGCTTCGGTGGCATTCCCTTCATTTTGCCGCCATAGAACATATTCAGAAACAGCGTTTGCAGAATGTCGTCCCGGTGATGACCCAGCGCAATCTTCGTGGCGCCCAGTTCGGTTGCGGTGCGGTACAGAATGCCGCGACGCAAACGTGAGCAAAGCGAGCAGGTCGTTTTGCCCTCAGGGATCTTCTCTTTTACAATGCCGTAGGTATTCTCTTCTACGATTTTGTACTCAACGCCCAGGTTCTCAAGGTACTCCGGCAGGATATGCTCCGGGAATCCTGGCTGTTTCTGATCGAGGTTAACCGCGACCAGGGAAAAGTTCACCGGTGCGCTTTGCTGTAGATTGCGCAGGATCTCCAGCATGGTGTAGCTGTCTTTACCGCCCGACAGGCAGACCATGATGCGATCGCCTTCTTCAATCATGTTGAAGTCTGCAATGGCTTCGCCCACGTTACGGCGCAGTCGCTTTTGCAGTTTATTCAGGTTGTACTGTTCTTTCTTGTTAATCTCTTGATTTTGTTGCATCTATTCGTTACTCAGATCTCAAATGGGGCACAGGGTGAGAAAACGATTTCAAAGCGTCAGCTTCGTGTTCATCTCTTCTATCCATGTAGCATAGATTTCATACACCATCTGCGCATTTACGTGCCCCATCTGGTTAGCGATAAAAGACGGGTTTGCGGCTACCGGTAAAAACCAGCATGCGAAAGTGTGTCGTGTATGGTACGGATTGCAGCGCCGAATGCCAGCACGATTTACAAATCAGCCCCTCAAAGAAGTTTGGTTAAGACTAACGGGTTGTCTACACTTACAGCTTACGCAGTAAAAACGGAGGTGAAAATGACTGACCGTCCCGTTAATAGTGACCATCCTGATTATAATCCCAGCCCGGATAACCCGGAAAAGGATGGAAGAAAACCTAAAGATGATCCTGGCTCAGCGCCTGAATCAGGCGATAAAGTTCCAGAGTAATGACCAGCCGCCTTTACGAAGGCGGTTTTAACACCCATTACGGCCTCTCTATGCGCAACGCTATTCACGATATTCCGATACCCGCTCAGAACCCCCTGTTTTGCCGGACGAGAAGGTAAGATAAAGCACCGATCTCATCCCAGCGTTCCAGCACGTTTTACAGTTCTCCTGCTACGCTTTTGAGGGGGACAAGGGAGCGCTTCTATGAAAAATAAAGACGAACAGACAGGATTAGTTGGGCTGGCGATTGGTGCCGCCGTTATCGGGCTGGTTTCAGCGCAGAAGATCATCAACCGTGAAAGTATTGTCGATGAGCTGGTGAGGCTCGGCAGGCAGAAGGGGGATGGTGTCGAAGATGAGGTCTTTTTAAAAGCGGCTGAGTTAGTGAGAAAAGGGGTATAAGCGATGGCTGAAATTCGTCATGCACAGTGTCATTGTGGGGCGGTGAAATTTACTGTTGAGCTGACGGACGGCCTGAATACCGCACGGCGATGTAGCTGCTCGTTTTGCAGGATGCGCGGGGCAGTAGTGGTTTCCGCGCCGTTGACGGGTATTAAGGTGACGCAGGGCGCGGACACGCTCACAGAGTACCGTTTCAACACCGGCACGGCGCGCCATTTCTTCTGCTCGGTTTGCGGTATTTATACGTTCCATCAACGACGTTCCAATCCCAATGAATATGGTGTGAATGTCGCCTGTCTGGAGAATGTTACGCCATTCGACTTCCCGGAAGTGGCGGTAATGGATGGAGTAAATCACCCAATGGATGGCGACAGCGGGGTAATTGGCTATCTCTCTTTTCGTAAAGAGCAGGCGAAACAGAGATAAAATTAGCCCGCAGATCGCTGCGGGCTAACGGGATTAGAACTGGTAAACCAGACCTAACGCTACGATGTCATCCGTACCGATGCCATTGTTTTTGTAGAATGAATCATCTTCATCCAGCAGGTTGATTTTATAATCAACATAGGTGGACATGTTTTTGTTGAAATAGTAGGTAGCACCGACGTCAGCGTATTTCACCAGGTCTTTATCGTCCTGACCATTGCCCAGATCTTTACCTTTGGACTGTAAATAGGAAACAGCCGGACGAAGGCCGAAGTCAAACTGATATTGCGCGGTCACTTCAAAGTTCTGGGTTTTATTTGCAACCGCATCTGCATTGTCGCCGTACGGCGTCATATTACGGGTTTCGGAATACATTGCAGCCAGGTAAATGTTGTTGGCATCGTATTTGAGGCCTGCGGTCCATGCATCCGCAGTATCACCGCCCGCAGTAGTGTAATTTACCTGATCGTTAGTACGGTCAGATGAAGCATATGCCGCGCCTGCGCTGAAGCCCATGCCGAAATCGTAGGTTGCGGAGATACCGTAACCGTCACCATTTTCATGACGTGTATCACGACCGTTGTTGGTCCCTTCATTAGTAGAGCAGAAATTCTCATCGCAGTTATTACCTTCATTATTACCCTGATACTGCACCGCGAAGTTCAGACCCTGCACCAGACCAAAGAAGTCGGTGTTACGGTAGGTCGCCACGCCGTTTGCACGACCGGTCATAAAGTTATCGGCATAAGTATAAGAGTCGCCACCAAATTCTGGCAGCATATCGGTCCAGCCTTCTACGTCGTACAGGACGCCATAGTTACGGCCGTAATCGAAGGATCCGTAGTCGCCCACCTTCACACCCGCGAAGGCCAGACGCGTCCAGGACTGATTGTCAGAGCCTTCGGTGTTGTTTGCCTGAATGTTGTATTCCCACTGCGCGTAACCGGTCATCATGTCGTTGATTTGGGTTTCACCTTTGAAACCCAGACGCATATAGGTTTGGTCGCCATCTTTTGACGCATCGTCAGAGAAATAATGCAGACCATCTACTTTGCCATACAGATCCAGTTTATTGCCGTCTTTATTATAAATTTCAGCTGCGTGAGCGGCTCCAGCCATTAACAAAGCGGGGATCATCAGTGCCAGTACTTTTCTTTGCATTTTGATTATTCCTTTGCAGTTATTTTTTTATTGCTTAGTGAACTTTCCGGGCTGGAAAGCTGTCCCATGCTAAATCACACTGAGGGCTGATGAATAAAATATAATTGTTACGGGTTGAGTAAAATCTAAAGCAAATGATGCGTTTGAAATAACAATTGATGCCGTGAATTAATCGTTATAATCGATACAAAATAAAAATTATTAATTAAGTGGTAAAGAAGGTATTCTCCATGGCGTTATATGCCTTTAAGATTTTTTCATCCATAATTCACGTGAATATTGTTCAGAACGTTGAGGCAATTTTCACCGAACTTCTGGATTAGCCCGGTGCACGTGCATCGGGCTTTTTTATGGCAAAAAAATGCCCGGACAAGCCGGGCATAACGGTTATTCGCTGGTTGATTTTTCCGCTTTCCCCGCCAGCTGTGCAAGGAAGTCATAACGCTTCTGAAGATCCGCTGCCGCGTCCCTCCATAGCTGCTCTGCTACTTCTGGTTGTTGAGCGTTCAGCCTGCGGAAACGCTGCTCCTGAAGTAAGGTTTCGGCAAGGGCGTCTGAAGGCGGACGTGAATCCAGCGCCAGCGGTAATTTTCCTTCATCGGCACGGCGCGGGTCAAAGCGGTACAGCGGCCAGAAGCCGGTTGCGGTAAGCTGACGCATCTGGTCGTGGCTAAGCGCCAGATCGTAGCCATGCTCCTCACACGGGCTATAGGCGATGATCAGCGACGGTCCAGGATACGCTTCCGCTTCCTGAATGGCTTTCACCGTCTGGTTAAGCTGCGCGCCCAGCGAAATCTGCGCGACGTAGACGTGTCCATACATCATCATGCTGACGCCCAAATCTTTACGCGCCTTTCGTTTGCCATGCTCACCAAATTTCGTGACCGCACCCAGTGGGGTTGCTTTCGAGGCCTGTCCGCCGGTGTTGGAATAACACTGAGTATCAAGCACCAGAATGTTAACGTTTTCGGTGAGGCTCAGGACGTGATCAAGACCACCGAAACCAATATCGTAGGCCCATCCGTCGCCACCGATCAGCCAGATAGATTTTTCAACCAGCGCGTCAGCATCGGTCAGCAGTTGTTCAGCCCCTTCAACACCCTGAAGCGCGTGGCGCAGTTCAGCAACCTGTGTGCGACGAACGTCAGGCGTGGCCTCCGCATGCAGGGCGTCATTCAGCTCTGCCGGGATTTTATCGGCAAACTGTTCCAGCAGACGCATTACGCGGGCGCGGTGCTGATCGACCGTCAGGCGGAATCCCAGACCAAATTCTGCGTTATCCTCAAATAGCGAGTTTGCCCAAGCCGGGCCGCGGCCATACGCGTCGGTGGTATAAGGCGTTGACGGCAAGTTCCCCCCATAGATTGACGAGCAGCCCGTCGCGTTGGCAATCAGCATCCGGTCGCCGTAAAGCTGGGTAAGCAGTTTGATGTACGGCGTTTCACCGCATCCGGAACACGCCCCGGAGTACTCGAAGAGGGGGGTGATGAGCTGCGAGGTACGAATGTCAATGCGTTCCAGCTTGTTGCGATCGATTTCGGGCAGGTCGAGGAAGAAGTCATAATTCACTTTCTCTTCTTCAACATGTTCCAGACGCGACATCATATTAATGGCTTTGATTGAGGGATCCTGACGATCTTTCGCCGGGCACACCTCGACGCACAGGTTACAGCCGGTACAGTCCTCTGGTGCCACCTGAAGAACATATTTCTGGCCACGCATATCACGGGATTTTACATCCAGCGAGTGCAGACTTTCCGGTGCGTCCGCCATCGCTTCTGGCGACACCACTTTGGCGCGAATGGCCGAGTGCGGGCAGGCCGCCACGCAGTGGTTGCACTGGGTGCACAGCTCTTCTTTCCAGATAGGGATCGCTTCGGCAATGTTGCGTTTTTCCCAGCGGGTCGTGCCCATCGGCCAGGTGCCATCAGGCGGAAGCGCAGAGACGGGAAGAGTGTCGCCCAACCCGGCAAGCATCGCCGCCGTAACGGTTTTGACGAAATCCGGGGCAGCGTCAGACACCACTGGCGGCCGGTTCGGGCTGCTGGTATTGACCGGCTGCAACGGCACCTCGAACAGCGACTCGCGGGCCAGCGCCAGCGCCTGCCAGTTGCGCTCAACCAGCTCCTGACCTTTGCTGCTGTAGCTTTTGGCTATCGCCCCCTGGAGCTCCATCAGCGCGCTGTCGCCCGGCAGAATATTGGTCAGGTGGAAGAACGCCATCTGCATAACCGTATTGATACGCGCGGCCAGGCCGCACTCGCGGGCGATCTTCGCGGCGTTAATGACATACAGGCGCGCCTGTTTCTGGTTTAGCACCGCCTGGACTTCCTGGGGCAGTCGTGCCCAGACCTCATCGGTGCTATACGGGGTGTTGATCAGGAAAATACCGCCGGGCTTCAGGCGCTCGGCCATCTGGTATTTATCGATAAACTGGAGCTGATGACAGCCAACAAAATCCGCCTGAGAAATCAGGTATGCCGAGCGGATTGGATGTTCGCTGACGCGCAGGTGCGAGACGGTCAACCCGCCCGCTTTTTTGGAATCGTAGACGAAATACCCTTGCGCATACCACGGCGTGGAGTTACCGATAATTTTGATGTTGTTCTTGGTCGCCGAGACGCTGCCGTCGCTGCCCAGACCGTAGAACAGCGCTTCCAGTTTCGCATTCGAGGGCAGGGTGTTTTCCGGCAAAGGGAGAGAAAGGTTAGTCACGTCATCATAAATGCCGACCGTAAAGCGCGGCTTCGGTTTTGCCTCGCGCAGTTCAGCAAATACGGCCAGGACGCACTCCGGCCCGAACTCTTTGGAAGACAAACCATAACGCCCGCCAATGACGCGCGGCAGCGTTTCGCGTTCACCGTGATTAAACGCCTCAGCCAGAGCGGTCATTACATCAAGGTAAAGGGGTTCAGCCTGCGCGCCAGGCTCTTTGGTGCGGTCAAGTACCGCCACGGCACGCGCGCTTTCCGGCAGGGCTGCGAGCAGATGTTTCGCAGAGAATGGACGGTAGAGGCGAACTTTTAGCACGCCAACTTTTTCACCACGCGTAAGCAGCTCATCGACCACCTCTTCGCAGGTGCCGATGGCGGAGCCCATCAGGACGATCACGCGCTCGGCCTGCGGATGACCGTAATATTCAAATGGCTTATATGCGCGACCCGTCGCAGCGGAAAAATCGTCCATCGCCTGTTCGACGTGCTCATATACCGCGTTGTACCACGGGTTTGTCGCCTCGCGGGACTGGAAATAGGTATCCGGGTTGGCAGAGGTACCCCGGATCACCGGATGTTCCGGATTGAGGGCCCGAGCGCGATGGGCATCAATGTCAGCCTGCGGTAGCAGGTTCAGTATGGTGTCATCCGGCAGCGGAACGATTTTATTGATCTCGTGAGAGGTGCGAAAACCATCGAAGAAATGAATAAATGGCACTCGACTTTTCAGCGTGGCGATATGCGAAATCAGCGCGAAGTCCTGTGCTTCCTGCACGCTGCTGGCGCAGAGCATAGCGCAGCCGGTCTGACGCACGGCCATCACGTCTGAGTGGTCGCCAAAAATAGAGAGCGCGTGTGTGGCTACAGTACGTGCGGCGACGTGCAGGACAAACGGCGTTAATTGTCCTGCCAGCTTGTAAAGCGTGGGGATCATCAACAGCAGCCCCTGAGACGAGGTGAACGAGGTCGACAGGGCACCGGTCTGCAACGCACCATGCACGGTGGCAATGGCGCCGGCTTCGGACTGCATCTCAACAACCCGCGGGACATCGCCCCAGACGTTTTTTACCCCATTACCAGCCCAGGCGTCAGCCTGTTCAGCCATCGTGGAGCTTGGGGTGATGGGGTAGATGGCGATAACTTCGCTGGTGCGAAACGCAACAGACGCGACTGCACCATTGCCGTCAATAGTTTGCATAGGACAACACCCTTACATTGCGCAAAAATGAAGGGCCTGTAAAACGACGACAGACCCTGAATATTATCTGTGTATTTTAGCAAAGCTCAGGTTTTACGATTTTCGCTTTTGTGTCCTTGGTATGCGCTGTATCAATGACTGGATGGCTATTCGCGATAAAAAATTGCGAGAAATTGTTACCAGAGCGCATAAATACGCACATCCGCTCTCGACGATGCGGCGCGTGATGCCTATTATGCATAGGTTTCGCTTTAACTATGGGGAGGAAGGTATGCGTTCTGCATTTTGGGTCGGATGTGCCGCGTTACTGTTGTCGGCATGCAGCAATGAACCTGTACAGCAGGCGACTGCGGCACACGTTACGCCAGGTATGCGAGCGGCTATGTCCAGTTCAGGCCAGGCCAACTGCGCAATGATCGGAGGATCACTCTCCGTTGCCCGTCAGCTCGACGGCTCCGCTATCGGCATGTGCGCGTTGCCAAACGGCAAACGCTGTAGTGAGCAGTCGCTTGCCGTAGGATCGTGCGGGAGTTACTGAGTTATTCAACTCGCTTAAACATTAAAGACTTATTGGCTGTCGCCAGCGTTAACTGGTCTTCGGTCAGGTCTACCTGAGCGCCTGTGCGTAGCATATCGGCGAGGGTCTGATCCAGTTCATTAAGCTGCGGCTCGGTGCAGAGTTTCCGCGTCATTGCCAGCGTTTTGACCGTCAACTCTCCTTCGGACAATTTTCCCTGGCCGTTGAAGCCGTTGCACATTGTGCCGGAGACGGCAATGTTGTTAATCAGGCTGATACTGGGCTGCGCGCTGAACCGAATTTCAGGCTGCGTTTTCAGGCCCTTAACCGCTTTTCCATCAACGTTTTCCAGCACGAAACGGTGATTCTCTAACTGATTGGTCTGAACGGAGGCTTTACCGGGATTAACGCATCCCGCCAGTGCGAGGCTGATTAAACTTACTGCCGCGAGCTTTTTCATTTTTCTTCTCAAACTATCAATGCTGTAAATATTTTTTCAGTGTAACCATACCCTCCAGGGTGTTAATGGGGTTTATCTGAAAGTGCGAGATAAGGACCGGGCGGCAACGCACCCGGTGAATGAATTAGTGCGATTTAAATCCGGCTGCGGCCATCAGCATTTTAAAGAGCATACTTACGCAGGCCAGTGCCAGGACGCTGCCGCCCCAGATGATGGCAAGCCACATCAAACGTTTCCATACAGGTTGTTGCATCAGTGATAACCCTCCCCATGCTGTACTTTTCCGCGAAAAACGTAATAACTCCAGAAGGTGTAGACCAGAATCACAGGAATGATCAACAGTGCGCCCACCAGCATGAAGCCCTGGCTTTGGGCTGGCGCAGCGGCCTGCCAGAGGGTAATGTCCGGCGGGATGATATGCGGCCAGATGCTGATCCCAAGCCCGCTAAAGCCAAGAAAAACCAGCCCTAACGTCATGATAAACGGCAGTGTATGGCTCGCAGGATCGTTCAGGCAGCGCCACTGGCACAGACTCAGGATCGCAACCAGCGCAGGAACGGGCAGCAGATAAAACAGATTTGGCAGCGTAAACCAGCGCGCAGCAATGGCTGCTTGGGCGAGAGGGGTCCATATACTGATTACCGCAATGAATACCAGAAGCAGGAGCAGAAGCACTTTCGATACCTGACGCATCCGCTGTTGCAGGGCATTTTCACTTTTCATTACCAGCCACGTTGATCCTAACAGCGCGTAAGCCACCACAAGACCCGCACCGCAGAAAAGATTGAACGCGGTAAACCAGTCAAACGGACCACCGCTGTAAGCGCGACCGGTGACGCTGAACCCGTGGATGACCGCGCCGACGGTGATGCCCTGGCTGAAGGCCGCCACAATTGACCCGCCAATAAAGGCCTTATCCCAGAACGGACGGTGCGCCGGAGTCGCTTTGAAGCGAAATTCGAAGGCGACGCCACGAAATATAAGCCCGATCAGCATTATTGTCAGTGGAAGGGTTAGCGCGTCGATGATCACCGCATAGGCGAGAGGAAAGGCGCCAAACAGGGCCGCACCGCCAAGCACCAGCCAGGTTTCGTTGCCGTCCCAGACGGGAGCCACGCTGTTGACCATTACGTCGCGATCGTCCGCATTCGGCGTTACCGGAAACAGTATGCCTATCCCCAGATCAAAACCGTCCATCACGATATACATCAACGTGGCGAAAACGATAATCACGAACCAGATAATGGAAAGATCGATACCCATTACGGTTACTCCTTAAATTCAGTGGTGACGGCAGAAAGCGGACGAGCAGGGCGGCCATCGGATTCAGTCGCGAAGGATTCATAAGGCTGCGGCCCTTTTTTAATCAGACGCACCATATAGCTGTAACCCACGCCGAACACCGCGGTATAAACCACGAAGAAGGCCAGCAAGCTGATGCTCATGTGCAGATCGCCATGTGCGGAAACCGCATCCTTCGTACGCTGTAGCCCATAGACGACCCAGGGCTGGCGGCCGACCTCCGTTGTTACCCATCCGGCGAGGATCGCGATCAGCCCGGACGGCCCCATCAGCAGGGCAAACCACAGGAAGGAACGTGAGGTGTAGAGGCGCTGTTTGTAACGCAGCCAGACCGCCACCATGCCCAGGAAGAGCATCAACATCCCTAAACCGGCCATGATGCGGAAAGACCAAAAGACAATGGTGGCGTTCGGGCGATCGTCTTTTGGGAACTCCTTCAATGCCGGAACCTGTTTATCGAAACTGTGGGTCAGGATAAGGCTGCCGAGAGCGGGAATTTCAAGGCTAAAACGGGTCCGTTCCTGCTCCATATCCGGCCAGCCAAACAGCAGCAACGGAGTAGGCTCACCCGGGGGATTCTCCCAGTGGCCTTCAATGGCGGCTATTTTCGCGGGCTGGTGTTTTAAGGTATTAAGCCCGTGCATATCACCCACCAGTGCCTGAACAGGGGCTACGATCAACGTCATCCACAACGCCATGGAGAACATGGTGCGAATGGCAGGGGTGTTGTTTCCGCGCAGCAAATGCCAGGCCGCGGAGGCTCCGACAAACAGTGCACTGCTGAGAAATGCCGCTATCGACATGTGCAGCAGGCGGTAAGGGAAGGAGGGGTTAAACACCACGGCAAACCAGTCCACCGGAACGACCTGACCGTTGATGATTTCATACCCTTGCGGTGTCTGCATCCAGCTGTTTGACGAGAGGATCCAGAACGTAGACATGAGGGTCCCCAGTGCCACCATGCAGGTCGAAAAGAAGTGCAGCCCCGGCCCGACCTTATTCCAGCCAAACAACATTACCCCGAGGAACCCCGCCTCAAGGAAGAACGCGGTGAGCACTTCATAGGTCAGCAGAGGGCCGGTAATGCTGCCCGCAAACTGCGAAAACCCGCTCCAGTTGGTGCCAAACTGATAAGCCATCACCAGGCCGGAGACCACGCCCATCCCAAAGTTGACGGCGAAGATCTTCGACCAGAAATGGTACAGCGAACGCCAGACGGGGTTTTTTGTTTTCAGCCACAGCCCTTCCAGCACGGCGAGATAGCTCGCCAGGCCAATGGTTATCGCCGGAAAAATAATATGAAAGGATACGGTAAAGGCGAACTGTATTCGCGCAAGATGAAACGCATCTGGACCAAACATGCACTGCCTCAATGTTAAACGATGTGCTGTTATGATAAAGAGGGGGAAAATGAGATAGCAGAAGCAGAAATTGATAATTTATCTATAACAGTTGTGGGAAAAGGTGAACTTTATCTGGCTGATATAGCTAACAAGGAAGAATAAAAAATTTCTTTTTATGATTTTTACGCATTAAACAGCTTGATTTGTCGCCTGCAACATGCGTTAATGGATTTCTGGTTTTGAATCCAAATAAATATCTGACGTAGTTTTATAAAGCAGTTCTCATCACGTTGTGCCTCTCCGCAGCCTCTCTTGGGTCTTTATCTACATTCCGATTAGTTTTGTATCGAACCAACTTTTGCCTGATCGGCTCATGAGTAATTTACGTTTTTACGTTTACAGGAGAATCCTATGACTTCTTATATCCATTTCCGCTGCCCATGCTGTCATGGCTCGCAGTACCGCACCTCAGCTTTTGATGTGTCTGACAAAAATCCGTTCGGCGCAAAATGCATTTTCTGCAAATCGTCGATGATCACGCTCGACCACCTGGCCGCAGCGCGTTCTGCTCAGAATCACATTACTGAGTACCGCAAGTAATCTACCGCGTTTCCCATAACAGTTAGCAAATTCTTCTCTTTTTCTCCTGCTGATATACACTGTCAGCAATAAGGAGAATCTGATGAAAAAATACCAGCGTCTGGCGCAACAAATTATCTCGCAGATTGAGCTTGGCGTATGGTTGCCGGGCGATAAGCTGCCTTCTCTGCGAGAGCAGGTGGCAAGCAGCGGCATGAGTTTCATGACCGTGGGCCACGCGTATCAGATGCTGGAAAGTCAGGGGCGCATTGTTGCCAGACCGCAGTCAGGCTATTACGTTGCCGCCCGTCCGACCACACACCAGCCAGCACCACCCGCGCAGGTGATGCGCGATGAAGTAGTTGACATCAACACCTATATCTTCGACGTGCTACAGGCCAGCCGCGACCCCTCCGTTGTCCCTTTTGCCTCGGCATTTCCCGATCCGCGCCTATTCCCGCTTCAGCAACTCAACCGCTCGCTGGCTAATGTCAGTAAAACGGCCACGGCCATGAGCGTGATTGAAAACCTGCCGCCGGGTAACGTCGACTTACGTCATGCCATTGCCCGTCGCTACGCTCAGCAGGGGATGAATATCTCCCCGGATGAAATTGTGATCACCGCGGGCGCGCTCGAAGCACTCAACCTTAGTTTGCAGGCTGTCACTGAACCAGGTGACTGGGTTATCGTTGAAAACCCCTGTTTTTATGGCGCACTCCAGGCACTTGAACGTCTGAAACTGAAAGCGCTGTCGGTTGCTACTGACGTGCGTGAGGGCATCGATCTCAGTGCCCTTGAGCAGGCGTTAAATGATTATCCGGTGAAAGCCTGCTGGCTGATGACCAACAGTCAGAACCCGCTCGGCTTCACGCTGAGTGCAGAGAAGAAAGCTCAGCTGGTGGCCTTATTAACCCGGCATAACGTCACGCTGATTGAAGACGATGTTTACAGCGAACTCTACTTTGGCCGCGAAAAGCCGCTTCCGGCAAAGGCATGGGATAAGCAGGATATGACGTTGCACTGCTCCTCATTCTCCAAGTGTCTGGTGGCCGGTTTCCGTATTGGCTGGGTGGCGGCGGGAAAACATGCGCGCCGTATTCAGCAGATACAGCTGATGAGTACGTTATCCACCAGCTCCCCCATGCAGCTGGCGCTGGTGGATTACCTGGCGACCAAACGTTACGACGCCCACCTTCGTCGCCTGCGGCGCACGCTTGCTGAACGCAAACAGCAGGCCTGGCAATCGCTTTTGCGCCATATGCCTGCTGGCGTCAAAATCCATCATAACGACAGCGGCTACTTTTTATGGCTGGAACTGCCTGAACAGCTGGATGCGGGGCAGTTGAGTGAAAAGGCATTAACTCATCAAATCAGCATTGCGCCCGGCAAAATGTTTTCCACCTCCAATATCTGGACACCGTTTTTCCGTTTCAATACCTCATGGGGATGGGGCGAGCGGGAGGAGCAGGCGGTCGTCCAGCTGGCGGCGTTAATTCGCGAAATGATGCTGCCCCCAGTCACACCTTGATGAAAATTCCTGAAGCGACATGACGCGCGGTCTACCTTTAGTAAGGGAGTGCGGATTGGTGACGTGACGTTGTCACGCATCGACCCGCCAGAACGTGTACTGACAGCGAAAACTATGTCGATTTCAACAGGACGATGCTATGCAAAATCAACTGCTGATTAATGGTGAACTGGTGACCGGCGAGGGTGAGAAGCAGGCGGTTTACAATCCTGCCACGGGTGAAGTATTGCTGGAGATTGCTGAAGCGTCGGCAGCACAGGTGGACGCTGCCGTCCAGGCTGCCGATCGCGCGTTCACTGAGTGGGGGCAAACGACGCCCAAAACGCGCGCCGAAAGTTTGTTGAAACTGGCTGATGTGATAGAAGCCAACGCTGACGCGTTCGCACAACTGGAGTCGCTAAATTGCGGGAAACCGCTGCACTGTGTCCAGGGAGATGAGATCCCGGCCGTGGTCGATGTGTTTCGCTTCTTTGCCGGGGCCGCCCGCTGCCTGAATGGGCTGGCTGCCGGAGAATACCTCGAAGGACATACCTCAATGATTCGCCGCGACCCGGTTGGCGTTGTCGCCTCTATTGCGCCCTGGAACTATCCTCTGATGATGGCGGCGTGGAAGCTGGCGCCCGCGCTGGCGGCGGGAAACTGTGTCGTCATCAAGCCGTCTGAAATCACCCCGTTGACGGCGCTGAAGCTGGCGGAACTGGCGAAAGATATCTTCCCGCCAGGCGTGTTGAGCGTGCTGTTTGGTCGCGGCAAAACCGTAGGAGATCCGCTGACCGGTCACGAAAAAGTCCGTATGGTTTCTCTCACCGGCTCTATTGCTACCGGAGAACATATTATCGGGCATACCGCATCTTCAGTTAAACGTACCCATATGGAATTGGGCGGAAAAGCGCCGGTCATTGTCTTTGACGATGCAGATTTGGATGCCGTGGTTGAAGGCGTGCGTACGTTTGGTTTCTACAATGCTGGTCAGGATTGTACCGCAGCCTGTCGTATCTATGCCCAGAAGGGGATTTACTCCGCGCTGGTCGAAAAGCTGGGCGCAGCTGTTGCCAGCCTGAAAATGGGCGCGCCGGACGATACATCAACGGAGCTGGGCCCGCTCAGCTCCGCCGCGCATCTTTCCCGCGTTTGCGCTGCCGTGGATGAAGCCAAAGCCCTTGGACATATCCGCGTCGTCACCGGTGGCAGTAAAAGAGAGGGGGCAGGATATTACTTCCAGCCAACGCTGCTGGCCGGGGCGAAGCAGGAAGATGCGATCGTCCAGCGAGAAGTGTTTGGCCCGGTGGTCAGCGTGACGGAATTTGAGGATGAAGCGCAGGTGCTGAACTGGGCTAACGATTCGCAATACGGCCTGGCCTCGTCCGTCTGGACAAAAGACGTCGGACGCGCCCATCGCCTCAGCGCACGGTTGCAGTATGGCTGCACCTGGGTCAATACCCATTTTATGCTGGTGAGCGAAATGCCGCACGGCGGAATGAAATTATCCGGTTACGGCAAAGATATGTCGGTCTACGGACTTGAGGATTACACGGTAGTCCGACATGTGATGATCAAACACTAAACCCTCATGCCCGGCGCAGTGCCGGGCGATTCAGCTTACCAGCCACATACCTCGTGTTCATTTTCCGTATCGTAGGCGCGAACGGTATTCACCAGATCCTTCACGACATCTGCCGCGACGTCCGGAATCAACAGCTCCATTGGCGCTTCTGTTTCATAATCCACCGACACGCCGTTGCTGTTGTTGGTGACGGTCACGGTATAGGTAGCCTTACCCATTATTTACTCCTTATGCGTGTTGACCACTTTACCGATACCCGCACCGCTGAGCGTGACGGCAGGATCCGCGAAAAAGTCGATATTAAAATAGGTGTCGTCGGTCAGTAGCTCAATGCGGTGCCATTTTTGCGGTGGCGAGATGCCAAAAGAACCGGCCTCAATGATCACTTCCAGATCGGGTTCGGTGGCATCGCCATCGGCAAAGCCAAAGTAACGCACCGCACCCTGCATGACGGACAAACGACCGTACACTCCGGCTTTGGTGTTGTGATGGGTAAAAAGCGCTTTTGGGGCGCTCTCTTTATTCCAGAACGGCGTCGAGCGGGTATGAACAAAGTTTTCAGGAATACGTAACATAATAGTTTCCTTCATGTTGTCGGACGCTTAAAGGGACTTAAGCACCTCAGGTTCAACAAAGAATTCAATATTGAACAAGGTATCGTCGGTCATCACCTCAATGTGGTGCCATCTCTCTGGCGGGAAAACGCCAAAACGACCCGCTTCAATGACGAGCTCGCTGTCAGGCTCAGGTGTAAATTCATCAGCATAGCCCAGATAACGCACCGCGCCGCGCATCACCGACAGGCGAGGGTAAACGCCCGGCTGCGTGCCCGTATCAAGGTGACGTTTAAAAATGCCGGCGGGGGCCGTTTCTTTGTTCCAGAAAGGCGTGGAACGGGTGTGAATGCAACTCTGCGGAATGCGTAGCATGTTTCCTCCCTTAAAAGCCTGCTTTTATTAGACTGCTTTCTGCAGGGATGGATTAACCAAAAAGTGCATTCTATATGCATCTTATCAATAATAACCGTTTTGCTTTACCCGGCGTTGTTACACAAGGTACTCAGTTGTTATTATCATTAATAATTAAGTGGTTATTGTGTAACGAAAAAACTTGATCTGTGTCAACATATGACGCATATTGCGTGCGGTTATTTTTCGGCTCAGGTAAACAGAATGACGTTGTATCAAAAGATGTTGGTTTTCTACGCAATCATGGCCTCCATCTGCGCATTAATTACCTGGTTCCTGTCTAAAGATCGTAAACGTATTCGCCTGTTGAGCGCATTCCTGGTGGGATCTACCTGGCCGATGAGCTTTCCTGTTGCCCTGTTAATCTCTCTTTTCTGAAGCACGCTTCAAGAATCGGCATCCAGACATAGCATTCCATACATTGAGGCTGTATAAATATACAGTCCGTCATACATGGAGTGCTTATGAACAGTTTCTATTCACAGCAAGCAGGCTGCACGGTGCGCTGGCAGGATCTTCCCGGTTTCGGTGACCCGGTTGTGTTTATCCACGGGTTGGGCTGTGCATCGTCGTATGAATATCCTCGTATTGTCTGTGATACCTGTTTCGGGGGGCGCAGAGCCATTCTGATCGATCTCCCCGGTAGCGGTTACAGTGACAAACCTGACAACTACCGTTATCGCACAAGTGAACAGGCGCAGGTGGTGGTTGAACTGTTAGACCATCTCGGCCTGGATAGTCTTTGGCTCTATGGTCATAGCATGGGGGGGAGTATCGCTATCGAAACGGCAACGCTGCTAAAGTCACGCGTTAAAGGCCTGATAGTGTCTGAACCCAATTTTCATGCGGGTGGCGGGATGTTCAGCCGGGCAATTGCGGCCCAAACGGAACAACATTTTCTGGAACAGGGCTATGATGACATGCTGCGGGCGGAAACGACGGCGTGGTCTGGAAGCCTTCAAAGCAATGCCCCCTGGGCCGTCTGGCGCGGCGCAACGAGCCTGGTCAAGGGCGTTAAACCCGACTGGGAACACCTGTTTTTGTCATTGAGCTGCCCGGTCATGTTAGTTTTTGGTGAGTGGTCCCTGCCTGATGAAGATTTTAATCGCCTGCAACAAAAAGGCGTTGCTGTAAAAATTATCCCTGATGCGGGCCATTCAATGTCCTGGGAAAACCCGTCAACGTTGGCTCAGGCTTTGTCTGGCTTCATAAACGGATCATGGAGGGGTAGCCCGCATTGCTGCGGGCTGCAATGATTAAGACAGCAAGGCAGACAAGGCTTTCCGCGCATCAGGCTTAATGTCATACGGGCACTGATAATCCACATTCTCAATCGCGCGGGTGTAGAGCGCAACCAGCCAGTCATAAACATAGGCTGTCGCCGCATGAACAGGCTGCTCGCCAAGTCGGGTAAGCCGGGGTGAAGCGCAGCTCACAACTGGCGTCACAAAAATTGGCTGACCTTTGCGGATCCGGCTTGCAGGCCGTTCAGAAACGGGCGTCAGTTCATAGCCAAGCCAGCTAACGAAATTGCCTGTCGCGGCATGCAGCTGCGCAGCACTGCTTTTATCTGTTTCTGCAATACGTTGCAGTTGCAGCGGCAGATCCAGCCGGTAGCTGGTAACGATCAGCACATCCGCAATTTGCTGCAATACCTCTGGGTCCAGGCCCAGACGGGTGGCGGCCGCGTCGTTGCGACTCCACTGACGAAGATGGTTAACCCACACGTTATGGGCCAGTCGCGCCTTGTCTTTGGTCTGCAACGCGCCTGGATATTCCGGCGTCTCTTCCGCAAACAGATCGATAACGTCGTTAAACAGGCCGTTGACCTGTTCCTCACGGGGCTGGTGAACCGTCAGCAGCGTCTCAAACGCATTTAACGGCGGGAGAAGTCCTTCAAGCAGTTCACCATGACGAGCGGCGCTGCCTTGCAGCGTTCGGACCATTTTTTCGGCCTCTGCCCGCCCTGCGCCTGGCTCCTGAGTGAGTGGGGCGACGTATGCGCGCATCAGCGTCGAAAGAGACTGTTGCAACAGCCTTTTCAGCGCGTGGAGACGCTTCTGGCGCTGTGCTGGAAGGGTAGCCTGCGACAGCCATTCAATTACCCGCTGCATACTGTGGGTATCGAGCGCCTGGAGCGTGCCCCAGCGCAGACCCGGCTGGCCCAGCAACTGTTGCACCGCTTCGTCCAGATTCTGCTTTGTGGTAAACCGCGCATCGTGAGGGGTAATGGCCCAGACCAGGCCCGGCAACGCGGACTCTTCCACCGGCTGCGTCTCTTTGACCCAGTTTTGCAGGAGCCTGGCCGTTTTTGCCGTCTGCTGGTGGTGGGCCGTCGCATTGCAGATAACCAGGACATCCGGCTGTATGTGCTGACGATAATGCTCCAGCAACCACAGGCATTTTGCCTGCGTCATCAGCGGCGTGTTTTCCTCAGAAATGGCCGGAATATCAATAATATCTACGTTATCCAGAACGCAGTTTTCAACGGGCAGCACCACTTCGCGGGTCAGGCAGGCCAGCACATCGACGGGCAGGCTAATGGCATTATGTAACTCGCCGTTATTTACCGGATGAAGCAATGTTTCCTGCGCTTCCGGCACGGTAAAGGCCCCGTGAGTAAGGAAACCTTCACACGGCAGACCAAAACTGTCCACCAGCAGACTCAACGGCGCCGCAAGCGCGCTGGCATGGCTGGTTTGATGCAGCACCTGGGCGAGTTTAAGCCACTGCTGGGTTAACTCCTGCTGCTCACCCCACAGCAGAGACCAGACGCTGGCGCGGGTGCTGAGATCAAGCGACGGAACCAGCAGGGCAAACTGATGCCACAGGGCATCATCAATATGCTGCTTAGCGCCGGGTACTACGGTTTGCCAGAACCGGGCAACGGTCGCGACTTCCTGCGCCGTTATTCCCGGCACGCTGTGCGGCTGACGCAGCGTACGCCACTTCTCAAGCCGGGCTTCAATCACCGATTTATCCACCGCACGGATCTGCGGATCCAACGTAGTGCGGGCGATAAACAGCTGTACCAGCTCGGCCTCCGTTACCAGGCTCAGGCGCAGGGGAAACGCGTCGTCTGCGACCTCGCTGGTCGCTCTGGTGAAACGCACGGCCATATTGGTCGGCGCATGCCCGGGGTTAATATGCGAGAAGTAATCAAACGTGCGTTGACCCGGCGTAACGTTCAGCCGTTCGTCGCCGCTGCCGCACAGGGAGGCCAGCAGATGCGCTTTCGCGGCCTGCGAGTGGCCGTATAAGCCGATGCTGCCCTGGCAGACAAGGGCACGTTCGAGGGCCTCTTCACGCGCGCGAGCAGCGTTAAGGCGGGCAAGCAGGGCGTCGGCTTCGTTATCCAGCATCGGGGCGTGCTGTCGCGTCTCGTTGATCCACCCGATTAAGGCCTGAGTGGTGGCAGTCGTCGCAGTCATTTGAGGTATACGCTCCCGCTGTCGATCCAGTAGTGGCTGCCGCTGTGTCGGCGATCGGCCAGAGTATTCAGTTTAAAGGTCAGGGCGTCCGGCGGCACTGGCGTGCCGTCCTGTAGCCAGGCATCACTCAGCTCGAAAGATTCCGGGCCCTCCTGCTTACTGCCGCCACACAGCTTCAGGCGCACGTTCAGTACGCCGTCGCCCGCAATGGCTTTCGCCAGCTCGGCAGAGTTGATGCTCAGGGTATAGAGCGGCGTCGCGGGCCAGCGGGCATTGGCCAGTTGCCGGAAGCCGAGCGTAACGTTGCCGCGCAGCGGGAAGTGCAGACGGGCGTCCAGTTTCGCGCCGGGTTTATCGAGGTCGATATCGTGATACCAGACGTTCTCGTCCCGCAGGGTATTGATGGTGTTATCCAGCACGCCCAGATAGCGCACCGTAGAGTACGCGCCAATATCTGCTGCTTTAAAGTTAAAGCGCGGCAGACGAAGATCCAGCGCCAGACTACAGAGCATCGCACCCACGGCGGCGGTGGATTTCGGGTTGCCGATCCGTCCCTGCTGGCTGAACGGATACCATTCATGAACCTGGTATTTATCCAGCCAGACGATGCGGTTGACGGGTACCGGTTGCAGGTGGCGAATCAAGGCCTGAACGCCTGGCAGACAGCCTGGCCGTCCCGTGATCAGCAGAATATCGCAGCTGTAGTGAGAGATCGCCTCACATACCGCATGCAGCGGGGCGGCAAGCGTGAACTGACCCGCCAGCATCGCGTCCTGCATCTCGCGGAAACTGACGTGCAGCGGGACGCTGAACAGATCAAAGTGTTCTGAGCCGGCAGGCAACGCATGGTCGATCGCCTGCCGGAGATAGTTCATCACGTTGCGGGTCGGTTTTTGCGCAAGCAGATCGCCAAAGGTGGCATGCAGCCCGGCCAGCGGATCGTCAACATCGCTCGATTCCCACGCCGCCAGGATCGCGTGGCCGATCGGCATAAAGAGCTGAAGTGCCGTCTGCTGGCGCAGGACCGCCTGGGTATCGATCCGCCCGGAGTCGCCGAACAGGGATGCCATCAGCTGGGAAGCATCGGCTATGCCGGATTTCTGAAGCTGGGTTTGCAGTGCGGGCAAAACATAGCGCTGGATCACGTCCAGCAGTGTGTCGTCGCCAGCGACCTTGAACCCTTCGCGGAACAGCAGTTGCGGGGTGATTTTGACGTTATTACCGGTACCATCGTCTAGCTGATAGTGCGTGATGGCCATATCCGTCGTGCCGCCGCCGATATCAATCGAGGCCACGCGCAGAGCGCGCCCCGGCTGGACGCCAGGCTCAGGCGCGCGATCCGGACGGGCAAGGGAGGCGAAAAAGGCCTCGGTCTGGCCACCGAAGTGGGAAATGGCTTCGTTATACAGCCACACCAGCTGGCCGCAGCTGGCCTCGTCCCACTCCATCTGGATCTCAGGGACCGGCACCACGCTTTTTTCCTGCTGTTTACGGCTGGCAAAATCTTCATCCTGCGGATGCCAGCCCATCGCTTTCCAGACGATGGCGATGGCTTCGAACATGCGGCGGCGGAAAATCTCGCGCTCCTGTTTCGGCATCGCCGAAGGCAGGGTGAGGATCAGCGTTCGCAGCTGGCGGGGAGAGGCCGGGAAGCCAAGCCGCAAGCGGGTGGCTACGCTGTTAATCTGGCCAAGCGCCTGAGCCAGCAGCTCGCAGAGCATGTGCGTCATCAGGGTGCTGCGGCTGTACTGCGGCGAGAACACCGGCAGGCGCTCATCCTGCGGCAGCGTAAAGAGCGGTTCCCCGTCGTCGTTCATCAGGTTCATCAGCGGAAACGCGGTTGCCAGCGGTTCGCGCTGAGTTTTGCTGTTCATCTGGCTAAAGCGCCAGTCCTGCACCACCGGCGTCTCGTCCCACAGATAGCGACGCGGGCTGGAGATACCGCTGTTGCCTTCCGTGCCCAGACGCTGCATCGCCAGCTTACGCGCTTCATCACCCACGCGGACAATGGATGGCCAGACGAACGCATCCTCCCGGCCGCTTTCCACCGAGAAGTGCTGCTTGCCAAAACGCGCTTCAGAAAATTCAAGACGGCTGGTAAAAAGCGGCTCATTCAGGAACTGCGGCTCACTCAGGGAACGCACCTGGAGCTCAGCCGTCTGGCGCAGGCCGTCGTTGGCATCACCATGATCTTCAATAATCACGCCGCAGGTGTGGGTGTTGCCTACGTCAAGGATCAGATCGACAGGAATAGCAGGGGTGCTCAGGGTATGGGTGACAAACTTCACTTCCGGCACGGTGAGTTGTTCACCGAGCATGGAGAGCAGGTTGAGCCAGTGCGCCTGATATTCAAAGCTGCGCATGGCCTGATGCAGCTCGCGCTCGGCGCGTTTTTCAACACCGTCAGCATATTGTGTGAAGGCTTCACGCAGCCAGCCGTCAATCCAGGTCTGGTCGAGGAAACTCTCAACCTCACTGTCGCGCCAGGCGAGGGCGAAACGCGTGCCGTTAAGAATGTCGTTTTCAACCGGCGACAGGGCAGACGTCGCATGCTCCGCAATCTGGCTGTCGAGCGCGACGGTGACCCGGTGCGTATTGCCAGCCGCGTCGGGCGTGGACAGCTTCCGTACCTGGACGCGCGCCCAGTTATCGGGGCCATCAACAAACGTCCGCGGCGGGTTAAAGCGCAGGAAAGGGAGCGGCAGCCAGACACCGTCCAGCACGGTCAGGGAGTCATGCAGTGGAATGGTGCTTTCAGGCTTGACCACTTCCGGCTTCCCGCCATCGGTGGCAGGCAGCGTGTACCGGCCGTTGACCAGGTCAAAATCCAGGCGCAGCAGCGGGCCATTTGCCGTTTTACGCACGAAACGCCCGTTGCTGGCGGTGTCCTGCGGAGTCAGGCCAAAATCGAGAAACTGTACGCCGCTGTTTGATTAGACTTGAGATAAATGACAGGGAATAAGTGAGATAATTATGGGAAGAACTGGGTCAACATGGGAAGAGATTGGATGGAATATGCAATAACCTTACAGTATGTGAAAATCAGACCGGCCCGAAAAAAAACAGAACTCGCACCAGCCTGATTGCAGATATTACTCCTTTTTCCCCGTATCGGCATCAGGTTCGCCATCAAACAGTTTGCCCTGCATCCGATCCAGTTCTTCTTTTCTGACCCGCTTCACCACGCTGTAAACCCACTGTAGTGAAACACCAAATTTGCGGGCCAGTTCGTGATGGTTGCGCCCGTCAAACTCCAGGAAGATTTCCCGGTCGCGCTGGCTGACCTTCCAGACCATCCCCATAGGGAAATAGACGTTTTGCCCGCCCCAGACCTGCATCATGCGGTTCGCGACGGCCTGACCTATCTGGTCGGCAACTGCGGGTTCAATATCAATAATCTCGCGGACGGTCTCAGAGGTGTGCTGTGCCAGTTCCACCAAAAGTTCCGGCCCTTTACTACGAAACTGATTCAGGTCGCTCATTGCTTCACCCCCGCAGCTCTGCGCTGCCACTTCTTCAGTTTCTCAATAACGCTACTCGCCTGCTCATTGCTGAGCCAGCGTAACGCGCTGATGCCCGTTTCCCGTTTAACCCACAGCGCCAGCGCCTGCTCTGAACTGTCACGGACGACGCCTGCCGCAGCCATTTCAAGCCATAGCGCACGGATTTTCTTTGACTGCGGATGACTATCCAGCGGTAAGCCGGACGTGGCTTTTCCGGCAGGCTTAATGCGAAAGCCTTTCTTTTTCATGGATTCGAGCACGCGGTTTAGCTGCGGGGTATCCATCCCTTTGGTTGAGGCTTTGCCGGTCAGCCCCTGTAGCATCTGGCGGTAGGTGTCCTCATCCATCTGGAGATCGCTGCGGGCAATATGAATGAGTTGAATAAGACGCTGTTTAGTCATCATCGCCACTCCTTTTACCTGCGCTACCGATATAATCGACATATAAAGGAAGAGCTACAGGCCAGCACAGGAACATCACGGCCCAACTGATCCAGTGTCCGGCACCGCTGTAACGTGAGTAAAACCCTGAGCGGCGGTGCAGTTCAGCAGTACACCACCCCACGAGACCATACCAGAACAAGGCACATACAATAGATTCAGCCATCATGATGAATTCCTCCCCAGTTAATATGAATATTGCGGGCCGCAATAACAGGGTCGTTATTCCACCAGGCACCTGACATGTAGTTTTTAACCTGTTCACGTCCGGCAATAACCCCAATTTGAATGCCCGGTCTGACATTCTTAAAAAAAGCACGGGCAAAAATATATTTGGCAGTTGTACGGCAAGGTTTCAGTGATTTCTTCTTGCGTAATAACATAATCATTTAGCCCCCAGTTGCTGCTTGTTACAGCGCTGTTGGCAAGCGAGGTCGAGGCGCATTTTCCCGGTCTTCATACGGAAAATAGTTTTGAGTGCAGCAGTAGATGCGATTGTGTCTACGGCCAGTATCTCATCAACAATTTCGTCAATAGAATCCAGTAAATTCGGCGCTAATTGTGGGACTGTGTATAGAAATATCTGGCGACGTGGATCTGTATTTTTGTCCTTATTTTCTATGGATAGCATTGCCGCATAACCATCTCGCTCTAGGTCTCGCAGTTCTTCTGCATCGGTCCAAGCAATTGGGACAGAGCCATCTGCCTTGCGGCGTTCCTGAAGTTCCGCCAGCGCTACAACACAGTCATGAAATATCGGGTCTATCTTTGTTCCGCTGATGTAACTATTTAAAGTGTTATCGTGGTCAGCCCAGCGTTTAAGACTTTTATGTATTTGAGCCAGACGCTCATCTGTTAAGTTCTTATTCTGCGGCATAAGTCACCCCCAGACGTTCGGCAAGGCGTTCCAGCTTTTTCTGTTTATGAAAGTCAATCATCAGGCCCATCCCGTTGAGGCGGAACTGTTCAATCATGATTTCAACGTCAGCCAGTTCGCCAGCCAGATCAACTTCATTGCCCAGTCCGTTCATGTTGCGGGCAGCGGCAGCGGCCAGTTCGGCGGCTTCTTCCATCAACTTCAGCGCCTGTGCTTCAGGGCCAAAGGTTTTCAGGGCCAGATGGTAGATCGTCGAGCGGTTATATAATTTCATGCCTTTCATTGTTTTGCCTCGCAGGGGATGAACTCCATGGCCGGGACTTCGGTGTAGTAATGCTGGCTGCAGTGCGGGCATACCAGCGTGATGAGGACGGCTGGAACATGGTATTTGCCAGAGGTAATGACGCTGGCGTCGCTGAACTTCAGAGTGGTGATACCTTTCTTACAGTTGGAACATTTGATGGACATGATTTATTCCTCAATGCTGTTTTCGGCGTGCAGAAGCCCACGGCGCTGACGCCGAAATAAAAAGAAATTGATTTAAAATTAAATGGCAGCGATATCTAACGGAATATTAATTAGCTTCCCGTGTTTATCTTTCTCCCGGAAATTAATATAGGTTTTGGACATTGCCACCTGCAGTGATTCCGATATGGCCTCCATTGCCCGGTTCCAGCGCTCGTCCTGAATCTTGACGCGGCGCAGGGAAAGAATGCGTCCGGTATTAAGCTGGCCCTCTTTGTCCACCTGGAAAGCATCGCTGATGATGGCCCGCAGGTTGGCGTTCGCGCCTTCCGACCACTCGGTGACGCACTCGTCTATCAGGTCTTTGGCAATCTGCAGCTCTGGCCCGAAGGTCAGGGTTTCCTGCACGCGGATGGTGATCTGCTGAGCACCGTCGAAGCTGCTGAAGGTCACGTTGCCTTTGGCACCGCCACGCGTTCTGCCGTACTTCTCGGCCACAAGGTCAAGCCAGGCATAGCACTCGTCAAAGGCACGACGCTTGAAGTCGCTGAGTTCATCGCGTTTAACTTTCGCGGCGGCAACCTGTTCTTTAACGAAAGAATCCATCGCAAGGTCATAGTCAGACACCTGGTCAACCGGCACCAGACGCCCCTTGCGGTCTTTCATGTAGTCTTCTTTATTTACTTCGCTCATCTCTGTTCACCTTATGGTTAATGTAATGACTCTGACCAGGTAATACGGCAGCCATGCAGTTCAAAGACGCCCTGACGAAAGCGTCCTGAGCCGTCATGGCCAACATGGGTATAACTCGCTTTGCCCTGCTCCAGCAGGCGGGCACAGTGCCCGTTGCGGGCGATACGGATAACCGGCTTACTGCCAGCAATCATGACGCTCTGCACGGTAGTGTTCATGGCGTTGAGCGCCATAATGGCAGACTGCACCTTGCTCATCTGCTGGTTGATATCGGCGATGGATTTCATGGTTAAACCCCCTTGACGACGTCGGCATTGACCTGCGGAACCCCGATTTCAGCAGCCAGATTCATGGCCGCTATCACCAGGTTACTGACGGCCAGCGGATACAGCAGGCTGACCATGCTTTTACGGTTACTGCCCAGATTGCTCAGGCGGGCGCGGATGGCCTCCACTGCGCTGGCGTCCATGATGTCGGCCAGCTGTTTACCGGCGCGTTGCAGTTTGAACGCCAGAAACTCTTCCAGGCTGTTGTCCAGCGGCAGCAGTTCAACCACCTCGCAGCGCTGCACGACCTCACGGACTTCCATGTTGCGCTCGGACAGTTTGTCCGCCAGTTCAGGCTGGCCAATCAGCACGATGGACAGTAGTTTTTTAAAGCCCGATTCCAGCTCAAAGAAGCGTTTCAGGTGCTTCAGTGTCGGGATGGGCAGGCTGTGGGCCTCCTCAATCACCAGAACGTGGCTGAAGCCCGCCTGGCTGCTGTCCTTCAGGACGCGGTGCAACTGGCGGAAGCGGGCGTCCTGGCTGCGTTTGATGCTCTCCAGTGGCGCGATGGTGCTGATGATGGCCTCGGCGATAGCAGCCGCCTTCAGGGTTTTGCCCTTCACGTCGTTGTCTTCCATGGCGATGATGTATGGCTCGATAACAATCACCGGCGCGTTCTCGCGGTTGACGCGTTCAATCAGGTCGCGACGCAGTGTGGATTTACCCGCGCCGGACTCGCCGATAACCGCCAGAAAGCCACCGTGGCGGGCTGTCTGGAACAGTGCCTCACGCACGTAGCGGATATCCGGTGTGGTGAACACATCGTCCGCGCCCTGCATGGCCTCATCAGCGAACGGGTCACGGAAAAGGCCAAACGCTTTTTTGGTTGCTGGAAATAACACCTGCTTTTTGAGTAACATGTTCTCTTCCTCACTGAGGTTGGTTTTATCGGTAGTACCCGCTGTACGGGGCGTGACAGCGCCCTGTGCAGCATCAAAACTCTTCGCTGTATCAATTCCCTGACTTTCCAGCCAGGACGTCAGACGCTGGCGCACCGCCTCCGGGCTGGTGCGGGGCCACTCGTTGTGGTTCACAATCTGGGCCAGCGTGGCCTCGGAAACGGCGACGGCTCTTGCCACCACCGCCTGCGGGATGCGGGCCTCTTTCAGTTGTTGCTTCAGTACCAGCATGTTTTTCCTCCTCAGTTGCCGTTAACGATGCTGATAACGCTGCTGCGGGCCGGAGTGGTCAGGGTGACCATCACCTCATCCAGTGCGGCTTCCGGTACGCCGTCCGGGTACCGTGCCGTTAACTGGCGGTAACATTCCGGCGTCCAGGTATGGCCGTTCGCACTGAACTTCTCGCGCAGGGCTTTCGCGGCCTCCACATGGGTCAGCGGACGCTGCTCAATACGCGGCCCGCGCACATCTGAAGCCTGACCGCGCTTCGGCATATAGGCCGGAAGCGTGGTGTCGTCGATATGTTTATACGGGTCAAGTCGTCCGCCAAACGGCAGCGCCTTCGCCTTGCGTGCAGCAGCTGCATCGGCGGCGTTGTCGGTGCCGGTGACCAGCTCTTCGATTTCTTTTGCCGCCGTTTGCGCCGGGGTCTCCGGCAGGGCTTTGTAGTTTTGGCCAAATACCGCCGCGCTTTCAGCAAAGCCAAACTCGTTCTTTCTGACCTCTTCAACCAGGAAGAACGTCTCGTGGCCGTCCTCACCGGTCAGTACCACTTGCGCTACATCGCTGCGCCACGGGTTACGGGTAATCATCAGTTTTTCGCCGACCAGTACGCCCGGTACCGTCGAAACGTCAAACTCATTGCCCCGGAACGAGACGCGCAGTTTTGGCGTGACCTTACGGAGTTCCGGTGCGGCTACCGCCAGTTCGCGGCAAACCTCAACGGATGGCGCTTTTTTCAGCTGGTCAGCATTAATCTTCAGCCAGATATCCGTGCGGGTTTTACCGTGGCGGCTGTGAACAGCCGTGGCGTTAAAGTGGCTGCGCCATTTCACGGCCAACGCGTTCAGCTCTTCCAGGCTGTGAACCGGCTGGAACTTGAGACCCGGTTCCAGCTTGCGTTCGATAATGTCACGCGCCTTTTCCACCTGCCCGGTGGCGCGGGCGTTATGCGGCTTGTGCGCTATCAGGTTGATGCCCAGCGAGCGGCACATGTTTTTCGTCATACCGGCGGTGTTGGCAGAGCCGGGGTCGAGGTAGAGTATTTTCGGTACGCCGTGCAGCACATCCGCGCCACCACGTTCCTGCATCGCATTGATAAGAACAGAACAAAGGTTCTCGCCGGATTCCGCCCCCATCACGTACTCAACGTAAATCCAGCCGCTGGTGTGGTCGGTAATCTCGTAACTCCACACGCGGTCACTGGCGATGCGGGCAATGTTGGCGGGCTTGTTCTTGTAGAATTTCGCACTGTCCATCACCTGCAGCCCTTTATGGCCGTTGCTCAGGTAGTAGAGCGTACAAAGTGAGGCATCAATCTCCCATACGTGATTGGGATGCAGGCTGGCCATCTCGGACGACGGAGCCGGTGCGTCAAGCTGTTCCGGGTGCAGGCCATAGTTACGCAGGGCGCGGCTGATGGTGTCCTCGGACAGCGGGAAAAACTCGCCTGTCGCCTCATCCGTTCTGCCTGCGGTGATAAAGCCGTTTGAACGCAGGGTCTCCACCGCATCCGCGATGGAATAGAGGCGCTTACCGTTCTTACGGGTGGCCTCGCGCAGCGTGGCGGATATCAGCGCGGCTTCGTCGCGGCTCAGGGCGCTGCGCCCGGCATCGGCGCGTTTTTTGCGTTTATCAGTCACTGATACCTCCTTCAGTTTGCGCAGCAGGGTGGCGCGGGACATGCCCAGTTCAGCGCAGGCGGCGTCGTATATTGCACCGCGCTTACCATGCCCCGCGTCACGTGCCGCGCGGGCAACATAAACCAGTCGTTCAGTCAGGGCGGCACTCATGGGTTATGCCTCCTGCCCGTTAATCTCTGGCGTCGGGTCAGTCAGCCATGAAGGGGCGGCGTTGCCAGTCGGTTCGTCCGGCAGGTCAAATGTGGAGCGCAGGCCACGCGCGGTGCTTTCCAGCTGGCAGACCAGACCGGCCATAAAGTCTCTGGGGGTATCAATCATGTTTTCAGCGCAGTATGCGCACAGGGTCTCAAAGGCGCTGGACAGTCGAACCGCGATGGCAGATTCCGCCTCAACCGCTAACGCCGTCACTTCTGCCCGCAGCTTCTTCACCTCTTCGTCAGGCTTAGGCGGCTGGATACGGGATTTCTTCTCCAGTTTGGTGGAGAGCGAGTCGATTTTTTCGTTTTTGTCGGCGAGTACGCGTTGTTGCGCTGCGCTGGTTTCGCGGGCTTCACGTAGGGCTTGACGCAATTCTCTACAGCTCATGCGGTCGACATCATCTAGCTTCAGACCAGCTACAGTGCCACCATCAGCCAATTCAGCGAGAGATTCATCATCTTCAGTCATCAATTCAAAAAGTTTGGATTTACCCAAATGTGCCAACGTTGGCACATTTGATTTCAGTACGGGGGATAAGTATTTAGTCGATGCTTGCATCATCCGTACAGAAGTTCGGTATGGTAAGCCCAACTCATTTTCAAGAATGTTAATAAATTCCCCGTGCGGCTCATTTTCTTTAAGAATTACAAGGCGTTTACCTGCTTCCAGCATGGCCTCAGCACTCTGCGCCATATAAAATCGTGTTTCGTGAACGATACGATCACGTTCATACGGCAGACCATCACCGAACTGCTGCATGATTTCGAGTCGATGTTCGGTCATGGCATTAAGATTAACGTTGAGGCCATCACTCAGCGGTGCATCTTCCATTAGTTCAACTGGTTGTGATTTTGTGCGTCCCATTTCAACTCCTTAGCGACTGCCAGCCATAACACGCTGGTTGATTTCATTAATACGATCCTGCGCCCGCGCCATTTCGGTACTGTGCGCCATGGCGATTTGTAAGAGTTGGACTCCAGGGGCAAAACGCCCGTTATCCAGTTTCAGGGCCAGTCCTTCTTCGATAAGGGTGTTCAATGCACGATTGATATTCGCCGGTGACTCGCCCAGAGCCGATGCCAGTTCACCGTTAGAAACACCGTTCAGAGCGTGGCCACGCAGTGCTTTAAGAACGCGCAGAATGCGGGAGCCAGAACTGGATACATTTGCCTTACTCATGTCACATTCCCCTTTTTGCGATATGTGATAATCTGTTACACGGGCTAAAACGTTATGCCGCATTTGAATCTGGTTTCAGACCCAGCTTCACGGCAATTTCGTGTGATTTGCCGTAACGACCTTTGGTGAAGCCGTTAAGAACCCGGTAGACCTCATTGCGGCTGTAGCCGTTTTCTTCAGCCCAGCGGGTGAAAGTGACCCCGCGCTGGCGGAAGAGTGATTTGACTTGTTCTGCAGTCATCGTTGTCTCCTTTGTTGATGCAATGATGTTTGCCTTATGTGTGATAGATTATATACACATACGTGTATAAAGCAACGAAAGAGACGCAAATGTGTATAGCTGAGCGATTAAAAGAAGTACTAAAAGAAAAGAAAATCAGCTCAATCAAAGAGTTCGCTGAGATTTGCGAGCTACCTTACCGTACCGCTCAAAGCTATTTGAATGGCGACAGGGAACCTAATATTGCAGGCCTAACGAAGCTATGCACACAGTTGGGTATAAATCTCAATTGGCTTCTCACAGGTGTTGGTGAACAATTTATCTTGGGAGATGGGACTTCATCAGTGCAGGGTATATCAACGGAGAAACAGGCTCTGATGGATGCGTTTGATGATATGAGTCCTGAGCAGCGGAGGGCTATTCTTGAGGTCGGTAAAGTCCTCACTCAACCAAAACCAAGCAAGTTTGCTGGGTAGGGAGAGGGCTTATAAGAATTTCACGGTAAAGGGAATGTGGTTGAGTTAGCTGCTTATCGGGAAAGGCTTATCAAAAAAAAGTAAGGTGGCAAGGCCTAAGCTCTTGCCACGACAGAACTGTTAATCTTTGACCATAAACCAACCTTCAAAGTAAGTGCCTTTAGACCCTGTCTCTTTCTTTTCGCAGGCGAACATTTTCTCGTTTGGCAATCGTCCAGTCACCATGTCTGGCTTATCCTGAATAATTTTGAGTGGTTCGCCACCATTTGCCTTTATAGCTGACAGACATTCTTGTAATGAATGAAATTCAGCTTTCATGACGCTATCAGCCATGGTATTTCCAGCGACTAAAAAGGTAGAAATCAGAACAGCGGTCTTAAATTTCATAGCGTTATCCATTGTAAGTGGGTTCAAATTCGGTGGCCTATTAACGATTCTATTTAATTAAAAATTACAAATCACTAATTCTTTCCTTGGCGTAGCTTTACCTGTGACCTTCAAGTTGTAGCTGATATCAACTGTCTGAATGTTCAGTCCATTGAACGCCTGCCGCATTTCCGGGATATCGTTCACCGATATAATCATCTTCCCTTTGGTACTCCGCGCCAGCTCTGCCATGTAATCATAGTTTTCCAGCCCGAACTCCACGCCATAGCCTTCCGTTCCCCAGTACGGTGGGTCACAGTAGAACAGCGTATGCGGGCGATCATATCGCTCTATGCACTGGTGCCAGTCCAGATGCTCTATCAGTGTTCTCGACAAGCGCAGGTGTGCCATCGACAGTTCTTCCTCAATACGCAGGAGATTGAAGCGCGGCGCACTGGTTGTAGAGGTACCGAATGTGTGATCGGCGACCTTGCCTCCAAACGCCTGTTTCTGCAGGTAGTAGAACCGGGCCGCCCGCTGTATGTCGGTGAGTGTCTCCTCCGGCGTATCCTGCAGCCATTTGTAAATCTGACGGCTGACCAGTGCCCATTTGAACTGGCGGACAAACTCTTCCAGGTGATGTTTTACCACCCGATAGAGGTTCACCAGTTCGCCGTTGATATCGTTAATGACCTCGATCTTGCTGGGTGTCTTAAGGAAATAGAGCGCAGCTGCCCCGCAGAACGGCTCCACATAGCAGGTATGGGCTGGGAACAGCGGTAGAATATGCTTAGCCAGACGACGTTTGCCGCCAATCCATGGAACGATGGGTAAAGATTGTTCTTTCATTATCCGTAAGCCTTTTGCAATCAGTGAAAATATGGCAGGCTAGTCTGGTCTCGCGAGACTGACTGAACCCTGGTCGGCTCACAGTGCATACCTGTGGGTTGATGACCAGTCCGGTGTTCGAGCACCGGGCTGGTCGTTCTTTCACTGTCAGGATGAGGTTTAGGGATAACTGTTTTCTATTAACGCGATTTACTGGATGTCTTACCTACGTGCAGTGTTTGTTCGATAAGGATTGTTTTCTGAATGGGAACGTATTACACACTTGATTCCGCTAATCGTCTGCCTTCGCCTTGTCATGTAATTACCGGAAAATACGAACCTGAAGTGCCTGAGTTAGCCGCCTTCCTTCATCAGATCTATCCTGGTGGTCTTTCTAAGCACGGTCATAACTATCTCTATAACCCCGGCCCTAAAATGGAAGATGACAGTGGAATCAGCAGAAGTCTGCTGGTCGGGCTGGTGTTTGAGTTAGTTCGCCGTAGCCATTTTCCTGACAAACCCTCCCGCTATCAGTCACTGTTTGCCTGTCAGCATCTGAGTGAAGTCAGGAAGTTCCGGGGATTACTGGCCGATGAAAGAGGCGAAGAGGAAATCAGAACGGCACCGATATATGAAGTCATCACAGATGAGCCGGTGCATCGCGGAGATATGAGGTTATTGAACAGTGATTGCCCGGTGCTGGAACTGTATCACCGGGCCTGGCTTTACTGGTCGGGAGAAACGGCTCCGGTTAAGACTGGTGAGGAAGAACCGTTCTGGGAACTGCTGATTCCGCTTCCAGTATTCGTTGGTCGCAGGATAACTGAGTAGCAGGATTAGGTGCGGCTTTAAATCGTGATGTCGCCGCCACATTGCCAATCATCATGACGTTGTTTTCTCCGCTGGCGAAATGACTTCTTCTCTCTTCAAGTGCAACCAGCGCGTTTTTCAGTTCTGCAATCGCTTCGGTTGGGCAACATGCATCCACGCTTAGCGTGTAAGTTTTATTTTTCTCTCCGGTTCTGATCCCAAAGAGGAACGCTTTTTTAAAACCGGGCTGTTTCGGTTCAGTCATCGTGCTTGCCTCCCCTGTGTTTTGTGTGCCACCATTCTGGCCGCTTCCCTCTGCGAACACTTATAACGCGCTTTAAAATCCGTATCCCGCCACATTTGTGATGCTGTCTCCCACACAACAAGGAGACACCCATGAAAAACCTGAAAAAATTCATTCCCCCTGTTAAAAAGCCCCGTCTCAGCGGCTGGCTGCTGACCTCTGTGCTGTTACTCGGCACCATCGGTCTGGTATCGCCCCAGCAGTTGCCGGTGGTTGTCTACAAGCTGTCGCTCATCACGCTGGCGGCTGTGCTGGGCTACTGGCTTGACCGTTCGCTTTTCCCCAAATCCCGCCCCGGTCAGTACCTGAAGCACGATGACAGGCTGATGGCTGATGGTCGCTTCCCCGTCCAGACTGGCCTTCACCTGGTCTTTTCCGCTGCGCTAATCCGCCGTGCGTTGATTGTTGCAGCAGTCTGTCTGGCCGTAGCGACGGGGCTGTAACCATGAACTGGCCTCAAATCACCCTCATCATCCTGCTCGCCTTTGGTCTGGGCGTAACCGCCATCAAGCATGGCGAGCCACGCAACGATAAATACAGCTTCTGGTGGCAGCTCGCTGGCAACCTGGTGATTGCCTGGCTGCTCTGGTGTGGCGGTTTCTTTAGTCAGGCCCGCGCAGTCCTGCCGCCACAGGCCGCTCTGCAGTATCGCGATGATGTGATCCGTAATGCCCGGCTTGAGTGGGGACTGTCTGCGCCGGTGGCCGACTTCGCCGCACAGCTGCATCAGGAAAGCGGCTGGCGACCTGATGCGGTCTCGCCGGTTGGCGCTCAGGGGCTGGCGCAGTTTATGCCCGCCACCGCCGACTGGATAAGCCAGCTGATGCCGGGGCTGAACAGCCGTGAGCCGTTTAATCCGGCATGGGCCATCCGGGCGCTGGTCAGCTATGACCGCTGGCTGTGGCAGCGCGTCAGCGCCGCCAGCAACTGTGAGCGTATGGCCATGACGCTGTCGGGCTATAACGGCGGTCTGGGCTGGGTACAGCGGGACAAACGGCTGGCCTCACAGAAAGGGCTGGACAGTGCCCGCTGGTTTGGCCATGTCGAGACGGTGAATGCCGGACGCAGCGCCGCCAACTGGCGTGAGAACCGCCATTATCCGCAGCGTATCCTGCGGGAGCTGGCTCCGCGCTATCTCACATGGGGAGGCAGCAGCTGTGTGGAACCTGGTTAAAAGATTACCGTGGCGCGGCATGGTGCTGGCGCTTGTTCTGGTGGCTGCGCTTTATGGGCTGAACCGCTGGGGCTATCACGACGGTTCTGAGGACGCAAAACGTGACGGTGACGCAGCGCTCAGTCGGCTGCAGTCAGCGTTTGATACCTACAAAACCGAACAGACATCGCTTGAGAACGCTGCGCTGCGGGCCTGGGCAAAACGGTATCAGGAGCAGGTTGCTGCCGGGCATCAGGCCGAAGCCAGTTACCTTGAGCAGATTGCTCAGCTTGAGAGCCAGAACAAACTACTACAGGGGCAAATTAACGATGTCACACAGCGCTGGATTGATGAAAAAGGCAAGAGCCATCCCATTGAGTGCGTGTTTACTCGCGGCTTCGTGCGCCAGTACAACGCCGCGCTCGGATATGACAACGCATCCGTCAACACCGGTCATTCAGACACAACTGCCGCCGCTGGCACCGGCACTCGCGCAGCGTCCGGGCAACCTGAAGCCGCTGACGCCTGGCTACGCGACTCAGGCGTCTCCCAGCGTGACGTCCTCGCCAACATCATCGACAACGCGAAGCAGTGCCGCATCTGGCGCGGCCAGATAAACGGGCTGCTGGACGAACGGGAAGGATTACAGAAATGACGTTGCAGGTTGAATTCTGGACGGTGGTGGGCTTTCTCATCACCTTCATGAGCTTTGTCGGCGGCATGGCCAAGTGGCTGTTCAGTAAAGCGGAGGAGCGTCAGGCGGCGCGGTTCGCCTCCCTTGAGCAGTCGCTGCAACAGTCCGCCTCCAACTGGGGCGAGCTGGAAAAAGAATTTATGCGGTTTAAAGCGGATTTACCGCTGAACTACGTCCGCCGCGAGGATTACATCCGTGGCCAGACGGTCATCGAGGCCAAGCTGGACGCACTCTACAACAAACTGGAAGTGGTACAGCAGTACCGTCATACAGGAGGTCACCATGGTTGATATCGCCCGCGTGCGCCGGGAATCCCTGCGCTGGAGTCTGCTGGTTGCTCTGAACAAAACCCGCCCGTATACCGCCAGCGAGACGCTGCTGCTGGATGTATCCCGCGCCATCTACCCGGACACCACGCCGCTGGAGCTGCGCCGTGAGCTGGATTATCTGGCCGACCGCAAGATGGTAGATCTGGAGAAAAAACCCTCCGGCGACTGGTTTGCCGACCTGACCCGCCTCGGCGTCGACCTGGTGGAATACACCGTGGAATGCGGCCCCGGCATCGCCCGCCCGGAAAAGTACTGGAGTGAATGATGGCCAGACGCAGCACGATAGAAAAGCTGCCGGAAGACGTGCGTCGCTGGCTTGAGCGGGCGCTGACTGAATCTGGCTTCAGCGGGTATAACGAGCTGGAGTCCCTGCTGCGTGAGCAGGGTTACGTCATCAGCAAATCGGCTATCCATCGCTATGGCCAGAAGATTGAGCGCCGCTATGGTGCCATCCGTGCGGCTACCGAAGCGGCCCGCATGCTGACCGAGGGAGCTGCTGACGATCAGGATGCGCGTTCGGAGGCGGTGATCGCCCTGATTCAGACCGAGCTGTTCGAGAGCATCGTCCAACTGCAGGAAGCGGAAGAAGGCGAAGTCGACCCCAAAGAGCGCGTGGCGCTGCTGTCGAAGGTGGCGAAGAACGTGGCCACGCTGTCCCGCGCGTCCGTCAACCTCAAGAAGTTCCAGTCCGAAGTCCGGGCCAGAGCGCAGCAGGCGGCCAGCAACGCCGAGAAGATTGCCCGTAAGGGTGGTCTGTCAACCGATGCGGTACAGGCGCTGCGCCGTGAAATTCTGGGGATTGCCACATGAGCCAGCTTGCTCCCGTTTTGCCTGATACCTCGGCGCTGGATATCCCCGCCGTTCTGATGCCTTACCAGCAGCGCTGGGTGGCTGATACGTCGCCGCTCAAGGTGATTGAGAAGAGCCGCCGTACCGGTATCACCTGGGCTGAAGCGTCCGATGATGTTCTGACCGCAGCCTCTTCAGCACCTGCGGGCGGGATGAACGTGTATTACATCGCCTATAACCAGGACATGACCGTCGAATATATCCAGGCGTGTGCGATGTGGGCGCGGGCATTCAACTATGCCGCCAGCGAAATCGAAGAGGGTTTCTGGGAGGAGGACGAAGACGACAAGCACATCAAGACCTACACCATCAAGTTTCCCGACTCCGGTTTCCGCGTTGTCGCGCTCTCCAGTCGACCGTCGAACCTGCGTGGCCGTCAGGGCATCATCGTTATCGATGAAGCGGCGTTCCATGAGCAACTGGACGAGCTGCTGAAGGCGGCGCTGGCGATGCTTATCTGGGGCGGTAAAGTGCGCGTTATCTCCACCCATGACGGTGACGATAACCCGTTCAATACGCTTATCGGTGATATCCGGGCCGGGCGTCAGGGGGGGAGCGTACACCGCATTACTTTTCAGGAGGCCGTGTCCGAGGGACTGTTCCACCGCGTCTGCCTGCGTACCGGGAAAGAATGGTCGGAAGCGTCCGAGCAGGCGTGGATGGCATCGGTGTACAAATTCTACGGTGCCGGTGCATCGGAGGAGCTTGACTGCGTTCCGGCCAACGGAGGCGGAGCCTGGCTGTCCCGCGCCCTGATTGAGTCCCGTATGTCGGCAGGCACACCGGTGTTGCGCCTGACCTGCCCGGAGGGCTATGAGCTGAAGCCCGACGACGTTCGGTGGAGCGAGACGCAGGACTGGCTAGATGAGAATCTGAAACCACTGCTGGAGGCGCTTCCCGCCGATGCCCGCTCGTTTTTGGGGCGTGACTTTGGCCGCAGCGGTGACCTGTCAGTGGACTATCCCCTGCTGCAGGAGAAAAACCTGGTACGCCGCGTACCGTTCGTGCTGGAGCTGCGCAACGTGCCGTTCAAACAGCAGGAGCAAATCGCGTGGTATCTGATGGACGGCCTGCCAAACCTGATGGGCGCGGCGCTCGATGCCCGTGGTAACGGCTCTTACCTCGCCGAATACGCCATGCAGCGCTACGGCTCCAGCCGGGTTAAGCAGGTTATGCCTACTGAAAACTGGTATCGCGAGCATATGCCGCCGGTCAAGGCTGCGCTGGAAGATGGCAACCTGGTGGATTTACCGAAGGATGAAGACACGCTGGACGACTTGCGGGCCGTTCAGGTGGTCAACGGCGTTCCCCGCGTGCCGGAACAGCGCTCAAAAGCGAAGTCTGACAGTGGCAAACGTCACGGGGATTCAGCCATCGCGCTGGCGCTGGCGTACTTCGCCAGCCGTGAAATTAACAAAGGGCCGGTGAAGGCAAGCTCACGCCGTCGTCGTCAGGCGGCCCGTATGCTGGAGGATTACTGATGGCCCGTGGACTTTGGGTTTCACCCAATGAGTTTGTCTCTTTTGCCGAACCCAATAAAACGCTGACGGAGCAGATCGCCTCGCGCAGCCGCTCTATCGACTTCTTCGGGCTGGGAATGTACCTGCCTAACCCTGACCCCATTCTGAAATCTCAGGGCCGGGATATCCGCATCTATCGTGAACTGCGTACCGACCCGCTGGTTGGTGGCTGCATCCGCAGGCGTAAGGCGGCGGTCAAGTCGCTGGAGCGTGGTCTTGAGCGCGGTCATGCCCCGGCGCGGGTATTCAGCTTCATCCGGGATATGCTCGACGATCTGGATTTGTCCCGCATCATCGGCGAGATGACCGACGCCGTTCTCTACGGGTATCAGCCCTGTGAGATCATGTGGGGGCGTTCTGTTAAATCCTGGGGCATCGCCGATATCGTGGGTAAGCCGCCAGAGTGGTTCCAGTTCGACAATGACAACCTGCTGCGTTTTCGGGCAAAAGACGCCGGGCTGGAAGGCGAGCCGGTACCGCTGAACAAGTTCGTGGTACCGCGTCAGGACGCGACCTACGACAACCCGTATGGCTTCCCTGACCTGTCAATGTGCTTCTGGCCCGTGACATTCAAAAAAGGCGGCATGAAATTCTGGGTGCGTTTTGCCGAGAAATACGGTTCACCGTGGGTCATCGGCAAGCATCCGCGCGGGACAGCCCAGGGTGAGATTGACCTGCTGCTGGACTCCATGGAGGCAATGGTGGAAGACGCGGTGGCCGCCATCCCTGACGATTCCTCCATTGAAATCAAGGAGGCCGCAGGCAAGGCCGACAGCAGCGATATTTATCAGAACCTGATTACGCTTGCCCGCAGTGAAATCTCCATCGCCCTGCTGGGGCAGAACCAGACCACCGAGGCCAACAGTAACCGCGCCTCCGCGCAGGCCGGACTGGAGGTCACCGATGATATCCGTGACGCTGACGCTGATATCGTGGAAAGCGCGGTGAATCAGGCCATCAGGATGGCGGTATCAATGAACTTTGGCGATGTGGCCAGCCCCGTCTGGAAGATGTGGGAACAGGGAACGGTCGACGATACTCAGGCAACCCGCGACGAGAAGCTCAGCCGCGCCGGTGTGGTCTTCACCCCGCAATACTTCAAGCGTGAGTACCAGCTGCAGGACGGCGATATTGACGAGACACCACCGTCAGAGCGCCAGAAGAACACGCTGCCGCTGTCGTTCGCCGAGGCCATAGATGCCGATATTCAGGCCCAGCAGGATCTCGATGATGCGCTGGATATTCTGATGAAAGGTGGCACCTTAAACGGCGTACTTGCGCCGGTGCTGGAGCCGCTCTTTAACCAGGTGAAAGACGGCGTTAACCCGTCTGAGCTGCTGGGGGCGCTGGCTGAACTGTACCCGCAGATGAATGCGGATGACCTGCAGGAACGGCTGGCCCGTATCATGTTTGTTGCAACTGTCTGGGGGCGTCTGCATGAGCGTGACAACGGCTGAACTGGCGTACTGCATGACGCTGCCCCCAAAACGGGCTGTCAGCTACCTGAAGTCCAAAGCGTATAGCTTCACGTGGGACTGGGAGGAGATGTGGCAGGATGCCCATGCCCGCGCCTTTACCGTCGCCAAAGTGACCCGGCTGGATATTCTGGAAGATATCAGGAGCGCCCTGCAGCAGGCACTGGATGAGGGCAAGACTGACCGCTGGTTCCGCCAGCAGCTGGAGCCGGAGCTGCAGCGCAAGGGATGGTGGGGGCCACGTGACACCACCGACCCGGTAACGGGCGAGCCGGTCACCATCCAGCAGGGCAGCCCGTGGCGGCTCGACACCATCTTTCGCACCAATATGTCCGTACTCTACAGCGCCGGTCGCTGGGCGGAGCAGATGGAGAACGTCGACGACAGGCCGTACTGGATGTATACCGGCATCAACGACAGCCATACCCGCAAGAGCCATCTGGCGCTGCATGGTCTGGTGCTGCGCTATGATGACCCGTTCTGGCAGGCGTTCTACCCGCCGAACGGCTGGCGCTGCCGCTGTGGCGTCATTGCCCTGAGCGCGGCGGATGTGCGTGCCCGTGGCCTGAAGGTGTCAGATTCTGGCTCAGCCATGGGCTGGGAGCTGAAGCTGGTCTCAGAGAAAACAGGCGAGATGCAGAACGTCGCCACCTTCAATACCGGTACCACGAAGGTGGCCACCGACGTCGGCTGGTCTTACGCGCCGGGGGCTGCATACCGTCCCGACCTTGCCCGCTATCAGGGTACGCTTCAGCCGCTGGCACAGCAGGAACTGAGAGGATAACGATGGCTTCCGATAACCTGGTCAATATCACCATTAACGATGAATCCCTGCGCCGGAGCCTCCGTGCGCTGGACCTGGCTGCCACAGACCTGGAACCCGCGATGCGCAAAATCGCCGGAACCCTGCTGGCGGAGACGCAGTTTAACTTTCTCGATGAGGGGCGTCCGGGGTGGACTCCCTCGCTGGCAGCAGAAGAGCGCGACGGACAAACACTGCAGGATACCGGGCGTCTGATGGGGTCAGTATCAACCGACCATGACGACCGGCAGGCAGCGGTTGGCACTAATGTCGTTTATGGGCCGATTCACCAGTTCGGTGGTAAAACGGGGCGTAATGAGTCCGTTGAACTTCCGGCCCGTCCGTTCCTGCCGCTGACAGGGGACGGTGAGCTGCAGCCTGAAGTGGTTGTCCCCATCCTCGATACGATTGTCCGCCATCTTGAAGCAGCGGCCCGTCGCTGAGTTTTGTCTCTACAGGCGGGTGATTTATCATTGCCAGCCGCTGAGGGGCTGTATTACCTTTATAAAGGCTTTACAGCCCCCGCTTTGCACCACTATTCGCCCGCAGCGTGACATTCCCCGTACTGATACCCCCGATTTTTTCTAAAGCAGATTAAAAGCGCTGCTGATGCTTTTTCCACAGACTGTCCCCGACAACGTAACGCGGGACAGCAAAATGCCAGCCATTCACATTTTTAAAGCCGGTACTCATACCGATATGCACGGCACGAAACTGCCGTTCACGCAAAGCGATCTTGCCGCCTGCGTGAAAGCCTATGACCCGTCCGTCCATGAAGCACCACTCGTTATTGGCCACCCCAAAACGGAAGACCCGGCGTGGGGCTGGGTGAAATCCCTGTCGCTTAGCGGCGGCGATCTGCTGGCAGAGCCTGACCAGCTCGACCCGCAGTTTGCCGAACTGGTGGGCAACGGACGCTTCAAGAAGGTCTCCGCCTCATTCTATCTCCCTGACTCACCGAACAACCCGAAGCCCGGCACGCTTTACCTGCGTCATGTCGGCTTTCTGGGGGCGCAGCCACCTTCCATTAAGGGGCTGAAGCAGGTCTCGTTTGGTGAGAAAGAAGAAGGCGTCGTGGAGTTTGCCGACTGGAGTGATATCACCAATGCCTCTTTATGGGGCCGTCTGCGCGATTTTCTGATCGCCCAGTTCGGGCTGGACGAGACCGACAAGGTACTTCCTTCATGGCAGGTTGATTCCCTGCGCGAAGAGGCTTACCGCGACACCGGGAAGTCTGAACCGGACTTCAGTGAACACAATCCCAACCCTCAACAAGAGAACAGCACCATGACTGAAGAAGAAATCAAAGCGCTTCAGGCGGAAAACACACGTCTGAAAGCGGAAGCCACCCAGCGGGCAGAACAGGAAGCGAAGAGCAAGCAGGACAAACTGCACGCGGAGAACGTCTCCTTTGCCGAGAAGCTGGTTGGCGATGGCCGACTGACCCCCAAAGCGAAGTCGGTAGTCGTGGCCATCCTGGACGCGGTCTCTGCAGGTGACAAGCCGGTTGAGTTTGCCGAAGGCGATACCCGCACCCCGCTGGCCACGGCGTTTAAGACGCTGCTGGACAGCACTGATCCGGTACTGAATTTCAGTGAGCATGCGACCAAAGACCGCGTGAGCACGGATATCAAAACGACGTCAGCGGAGTTCGCTGAAGCCGACCCGGAACGTCTGGCGCTGCATCAGAAAGCGCTGGAACTGTCGAAAAAAGAAGGCATCAGCTACGACGCTGCTGTCTCCCGCTGCCTGTAATTAAGGAGAGAACATGTCTGACTATTTAAAGGGTAAGCGCGTCGTTGACCCGGTGCTGACCAGCATCGCACGCGGTTATAAAAATGCCGCTTTCATCGGCGAGCGCATCTTCCCCATTGTCCTTACCGATAAGGAAGGTGTGACCGTGCCGACCTTCGGTAAATCCGCTTTTGTGGAGTATGACACCGAGCGTGCCGTGGGGGCTGACAGTAACGTTCTGGTACGTGAGAAAACCGGCAAGCTGGACCTGGTTCTCAACGAGCACGATCTGGCCGCGCCGGTGGACTATCGCGAGCAGGCGGAGTCGATGTTCAACGAAGAAGCCAAAGCCATTCGCCGTGTGACCAGCGGCGTCAACCTGAAACGCGAACTGTATGCGGCCCGTCTGGCCCAGGACAAGAACGTCTATCGCGCGGCTAACGTCAAAGCGCTGGCCGCTGCCGACCGCTGGGGCGGTGGCAAGGGTGACCCGATTGGCATCATCGAAGGCGGGATCGAAGCGGTGCGTAACGCCACCGGCCTGCGTCCGAACCTGATGACCATGGGGGCCAGCGTCATGTCGCTGCTGAAGTTCCACCCGGCGATTCAGGCGGCGATTGGTGCCAACGAGCGCAAGCGTATCACCATCGAAATTCTGAAAGACCTTTTCCAGCTGGAAGATGTGGCGATCGGCGAGCCGGTCTCCATGGCCTCCATGAAAGACGCGCAGAACAAGGACAAAGTCCCGACCGATATCTGGGGCGACAACCTGATGCTGCATTACGTCGGCAAACCCCAGCCGGGCACCGACAGCGCCGACGAAAACGAACCGTCCTTCGGTTACACCCTGCGCCGGAAAGGGATGCCAGTGGCGGATAAATACGACGGCGTCGGCGGCAAAGTGAAGTACTGCCGTTATACCGATATCTACAAAGTCGCCGTGGTCGGTGGCGATGCCGGGTATCTCGTCACCAACATTGTGAAATAAGGAGATGGTCATGGGTACAACTCAACAGGTCATTCTGACCACCACTGTCGTCGCACTTGCGCCCCTCTCTCAGCAGCGTTTTGTGGGGGCCGATAACGCCCCCTGCAAGGCCGGAGCCGTGGCGCTCGGTGTGGCAGAGGTGGATGCTGCTGCCGGTGATGTAACGCCGGTCAACGTACTGGGTATTGTTGCCGTCGAGGCTGGTGCTGCGATTGCTAAAGGGCAGAACGTCCAGTCGGATGAGAATGCCTGCGCCGTTCCCCAGACAGCCGCATCGGGCGAGACCCCGGCGGGCATTTCTGCCGGGATTGCGCTGGATGAGGCGCTGGCCGAAGGTGACGTTATCCGTATCCTGCGCGGGGTGTGATATGTACTGCACCCTCGCGGATTTGCTTGAACAGGTTCCTGAGCGGACGCTAATCCAGCTCACCAATGAGGAGCTGGACTTCGACTCGCCCGCGACGGTGAAAGCTGAGGTGGTGGACAGCTGTATTCGCTATGCCGATGAACTGATTGATGCCCATCTGCGCGGACGCTATACCCTGCCGCTGGCGGAGATACCGACCGTTCTGCGGGACATTGCCATCACGCTGGTGCGTTACCGGCTCTACACCCGCCGCCCGGAAGGGGCTGTCCCGGATACCGTGAAGGATGACCACAAAGAGGCCCGGCGACAGCTGGAGGGGTTGCGTGACAACAAGCTGACGCTGGGGCTGCAGTCCACTCAAAAAGACGTGCCTGAGTCCGGTGAAATCCGGGCGCGGGCACGTCGCCCCACCTTTGGCGGGCGCGATGGCTTACTGGAGAAATACTGATGAACGTTCTGCCCGTCCTCGATGCAGTACTGACCCGGTTACGGGAGAAGCTGCCGCAGCTGCAGGTGGAGTACTTCCCGGAGAAACCGGCTGAGTATCGCCTGAATCATCCGGTTGGAGCGTTGCTGGTGAGCTATGCCGGGTCGCGCTTCGATAAGCCGAATGATATCGGCGCGGTGCTCCAGACTCAGACTATCCAGCTCTGCGTCACGGTAGTTTTCCGCCAGCTCAACGGTAAAAGAGGCGCGATTGACGTCCTGGATGCAGTCCGTCGCATCCTCGGTGGCTACACCCCGCCGAACTGCCGCCGTCGCATCTGGCTGACCCGCGAGGTGTTTATCGGTGAGGTCAAGGGGCTGTGGCAGTACGCCCTCGACTTTGCCACTGAAAGCGTCTTTATCGAAGACAGCGATTTACCGTCCGGCCCGCTGTTAATCGAAGTGAATTATGAGGAAAGCGAGTGATGAAAGAATACCGCTATTCCGGCCCGGCCAGCGGCGTCACGCTGTCGGACGGAACCGAAATCCTGCTCTGGCCGGGGAAGAATGTTTCCCTGCCGGAGGAGCATGACTATGTGAAGGTACTGGTGGCGCTGAAGCATCTGACACCGGTATCTGAAGAGACTAAACCCGCCAGCACACCGGTTGTGCAGTCACCAAAGCGCAGGAACGCCGGCGACAACGATGTGAAAACGGAGGACTCCCATGGCAGCTAACTATCTGCATGGCGTCGAAACCATTGAGGTGGAAAACGGTGCCCGCCCGGTAAAAACGGTGAAGTCTGCCGTCATTGGCCTGATTGGTACCGCCCCGATGGGGGACGTCAATACGCTGGTGCAGTGCCTGTCTGAGAAAGATGCAGCGGCGTTTGGCAGCCAGCTCACCGGCTTTACCATTCCGCAAGCGCTGGATGCGATCTACGACCATGGGGCAGGCACCGTTCTGGTCATTAACGTGCTTGATCCGGCTGTGCATAAAACCGCTGTGGCCGATGAAGATGTAACGTTTGACAAGGCGACGGGCAAGGCACAGCTGGCTAATCCGGTGGTCGCGCAGCTGGTACTGAAACCGGACAGCAATGGCCAGCCTTATGTGGAAGGTCAGGACTACTCGCTTGATGCACAGACAGGAGTGATTACCAACCTTGGTAAGAGCATTGCTGCAGATGCAACGGTGAAGGCCAGCTATAACTATGCTGATCCAACCAAAGTCACCCCGGCTGATATCATCGGTGCCGTTAACGCGGCGGGCAACCGTACCGGCATGAAGCTGCTTAACGACAGCTTCAACCTGTTTGGCTACTTCGCAAAAATACTGATTGCCCCGGTCTTCTGCACCCAGAACAGCGTCTCGGTTGAGCTTATCGCCATGGCTGAGAAGCTGGGCGCGGTGACCTACATCGACGCACCGATTGGTACCACTTTTGCTCAGGCTCTGGCGGGGCGTGGCCCGGAAGGCACCATTAACTTCAATACCAGCTCCGACCGCGTCCGTCTGTGCTACCCGCACGTCAAGGTGTACGACGCGGCCACCAACAGCGAACGGCTGGAGCCGCTGAGCCAGCGTGCTGCAGGTCTGCGTGCCAAGGTCGACCTGGACAAGGGCTACTGGTGGTCGTCCTCCAACCAGGAAATTCTGGGTATCACCGGCGTGGAGCGCCAGCTGTCGGCAATGATTGACGATCCGCAGAGCGAGGTGAACCTGCTCAACGAACAGGGCATCACCACGGTCTTCAGCAGCTACGGCAGCGGCCTGCGTCTGTGGGGCAACCGTATGGCGGCATGGCCAACGGTCACCCATATGCGCAACTTTGAGAACGTTCGCCGTACCGGTGATGTGATCAACGAGTCCCTGCGTTACTTCAGCCAGCAGTACATCGACATGCCGATTACCCAGGCGCTGATTGATGCGCTGACGGAGTCGGTCAACGCCTACGGTCGCAAGCTGATTGGCGACGGTGCGCTGCTGGGCTTCAGCTGCTGGTTTGATCCGGCCCGCAACGAAGAGACGGAGCTTGCCGCCGGTCACCTGTTGCTGAGCTACAAATACACGCCACCACCACCGCTGGAGCGACTGACGTTTGAGACTGAGATCACCTCGGAATACCTGTTAACCCTGAAGGGGAATAGCTGATGGCAAAGATTGAGATCAACCGCATCACGAATGCTAACATCTACCTGGATGGCGCTAACCTGCTGGGCCGGGCCGAGGAGGTCAAACTCCCGGACGTGTCCATGACCATGCAGGAGCATAAGGCGCTGGGGATGGTGGGCAAAGTGGAACTCCCAGCAGGCTTCGACAAGCTGGAGGGTGAGATCAAGTGGAACAGCTTTTACCGCGACGCGATGCTGTCTGCTGCGAACCCGTATAAGTCGCTGGCGCTGCAGTGCCGTTCCAGCGTCCAGCGCTACAGTTCGCAGGGGCTGATTGACGAAATTCCGCTGGTCACATTCCTGACAATCATGTTCAAGAAGAACCCGCTGGGGACGTTCAAACAGCACGAGAACGCTGAGTTCTCCAGTAGCTTCACCTGCACATACATCAAGCAGGTACTGGATGGTGAAGAGCTGCTGGAGCTGGACTATCTGGCCAACATCTTCCGCGTCGGCGGCGTTGACCAGTTGACCGACTACCGCATCAATATCGGGGGCTGACGGTGACCGTCGAGATTGAAGATAAAGGCGGGAACTGTGGTTCGATTGGCATGGGAAATGGTACGTGGTTTACCATCCTCGATATTCCGGGGGTGGAAAACCTTTTTAATACCCGTAAAACCAATGACCCGATTGACTGCACCCGTACCAAAGCACGGAAGCTGGCTGACCTGATTGAGGCATGGGAGCCACCTGACCACTGGTTCACCGGCATTGGAAAATCCGAAGGAAAGGCACTTCTTATCGCCTTCCTGCGTAACTGCAAAGGCTTTCGCACTCACTGATATCACAGGGGCTTCGGCCCCTTTCTTCTTAATCCCCTTTAATATCCGTCACGTCCACCTCCAGACATACTGCTCTGAACTTACACAGGAGCACGATCATGTCGCAGACCCAATCCGATACTTTTAAGCTGTCTTACCCCTTCACCACCGCAGCAGGCACCAGAGTTGAGCAGGTTGAACTGAAACGCCTGACGGTCAAAGACCTGAAGCAGGTGCGCAAAATCAGTAAAGACCCGGCTGACTGGGACGAACCGCTGATTGCCCGTAGCACCGGTATTCTCCCCGAAGACCTCGATAACATGGATCTTGCCGATTACATGGAGCTGCAGAAACGATTTCAGCAAGTCACTGGGCTGGGCAAGAGCGACGAAAACGCTGATGCAGGCGCAGGGGCTGCTGGCGAGGTGGTTTAGATTTCAGCCGGGGGAGATTGATGCCCTCGATACTGACGATCTGGAGATGTGGCTGGAGCAGGCTGAAGAGCAAATCAAAAGCGAGTTCGGCGACAATCAGTAACTCCTCATCACTTAACAGCCGCCACTCGCGGCTGTTCTGCATGGTTCTCAGACATTTTCCTTCCGTTTTTCCGCTTTCAGAGGATAACCACCGTGGCCAGTGAATTTTCAGTCGGCGTCATTATTGGCGGCATTGTCGGTAGCAGCTTCCGCTCAGCCGTCAGTGGCACCCGACGCGCCCTTGACTCCCTGGGTGATACATCCCGACGCCTGCAGGAGCGCCAGAACGCCTTAACCCGTGCGACTGAACGTTATGGCCAGTTAGGTTCTTCGCGGATGCAGCGCCTCAACAGTGAGCTGCTGCGGGTAAGTCGCACAATGGAGCAAATCGAGCGCCAGCAGCGCCGTCTGTCAGCGGTTTCGGCCACCAGTGATGCGTTGAAGGCTAACCGCATGGCGCTCTATGGTCAGGGCGCAGAAACCTATGCCATCGGCAGAACGTTGGGCGCACCGGTCATGGCCTCAGTCAAACAATATGCCTCGTTTGAATCACAGTTGCGGGATATCAGTGTCACCGGTGATCTGGATGCAAAACAGGAACGTGCGATTGGCTTGGCTATCAGGCAGGCCTCGCTGAAGATTAACCAACTGCAGGAGTCTCTGATGGGTGGAGTCGGACAGTTGGTTGCTGATGGTATGGCTCCTGAACAGGCAGCAACATTTGCTGAGATGCTTGGGAAGACAGCTACAGCAACTAAGGCCGATATGACCGATCTCGCCAAAATGACTTATGCCTTCAGCGATGCGCTCAAAATTACTGACGCTAAAGAACTGGAACAGGCATTTGGTATGGCTGCTACCGGTGCAAAACTCGGCTCGTTTGAGCTAAAAGACATGGCGAAGGCTCTGCCGGGGATGACGAAAGCATTTGCGGCGCGTGGCATTACCGGGAAAGAAGCGATCATGGAGATCGTTTCCAGTTTGGAAGTCGGCAAAGGTAGCGGCTCTGCAGAAGAAGCCGTTACTAATATGTCCAACTGGCTGGCGGCTATGGGGCGAAACGATACCATTCAGAAATATGCCAAGGCCGGGATTAATTATCAGAAATCCATGCAGAACTTAGTAGCGCAAGGATTCTCGCAGTATGAGTCCTCACTAATGATTGCCAACGCTTTTATTGACGACAAAGGTAAGGCGTTTGTTCAGCAATGGGAGAAAGCTGGTGCCGTTGGTGATCGGGAAGGCCAGCAGAAGCTAATGGAGTCCTTTGGTCTGGCAGAAGTCTTCACTGATATCCAGACCGTTAACCATTTACTGTCAATGCGTCAGGGCTGGGATAAATATCTTTCCAATAAGCAGGAAATGAAAAGCCCTACAGCCCAAAATACGTTGAGCACTGATTTTACAAAGCAAAATGATACTCTTGAGGCACGTTGGCGCAGAACCCAGGTTGGGTTTAACGAGGCAGCCATCAGCATTGGTGAATCACTACGACCAGCCCTAATTCAACTGGGCGAGACGTTTATTCCTTTAATGGACAGCGTCGGCAAATGGATAGCCGCAAATCCGCAACTTGTTAGCGGCACCATAAAGGTTGTGGGAGCATTACTCGCTTTCAAAATGGCCACTATCGGTCTCAAGCTGGGGCTGAATCTCCTTATTTCTCCCTTTGTTAACGTCTGGAAAAATGCCGTGCTCCTGCGGGCCAACTGGCTTCGCCTGACGCTCGCGCTGGGTGAAGGCGGCAAACTTCGCTGGCTGGTGACCGGCTTCAGCGCCGTCGCCAGAGGAGCCAGAACACTAGGTGGTGTGCTGTCAGGCGGGCTGGTTCGCGGCATTATGCTCGCCGGGCGTGCCGTTCTCTGGATTGGTCGGGCGTTGCTGATGAATCCCATCGGCCTTGCCATCACCGCCGTCGCGGCGGCGGCTTATCTTATCTACCGCAACTGGGGGGCTGTCAGCAGCTGGTTTAAACAGCGCTGGGCTGACATTAAAGAGGCGTTTAACGGCGGTATCGTGGGGATTGGTAAGCTGCTGATTAACTGGTCGCCGGTTGGTCTGCTCTATAAAGCCTTTGCGGCTGCGCTGAAATATCTCGGCGTTGATCTGCCCGCGAAGTTCACTGACTTCGGTGGCCATCTTATCGACGGGTTGATAAACGGCATCAAAAACAAATGGGAGTCGCTCAAAACCACCGTCACAGATATGGGCGACAGCGTGGGCGGCTGGTTCAAGGAAAAGCTGGGCATTCATTCGCCGAGCCGTGTGTTTATAGGCTTTGGTGACAACATCGCGCAGGGTGCCGCTATCGGCCTGCAGCGCACCACACCGCTGGCAGCGCTTGCCGGACAACGCTTGGCAACAGAGATGACTCCTGATGTTCCCCGTATCCCGTCGCCGGAAATCATGGCTGCGGGATATTCAGGCCGTGGCGCAGCTGCTTCTGGTGGCGGAGCGTCTGGCGGTATTCAGGTCAGCTTTAATCCTCAGTTTTTCCTCAATGGCAAAGAAACCGCAGCGCCAGCCGGACTGACCGGCGCACTGAATATGAGCCTGCATGAACTGGAGAAAATGCTGGAACGTCTGCTGGCTCAGAAACAACGTCGGGGGTACGAATAATGTTTGCGGTACTGGGTGATATTGAGTTTGAACTGATTACTTACTGGGACGGTTTCGAGGCAACGTTCGGCGTCGATTATGCCGAACATGCCCGCATCGAGGGTAAGCCCGGCCTGCAGTTCGTCGGCGATAAGCTGGACGAAATCCAGATAAGCCTGGTCTTCCATCAGCATTATTGTGTGCCCGACGTGGAGCTGGCGAGACTGAGAACGGCCATGAAAGCCCATCAGGCGCTGGCGCTGGTTTTCGGCAACGGTGACTATCGCGGCTGGTTTGTGATTACCGACGTGACCGCGACCAGCGAGCAGACGGACAGCACAGGCAACGTGCTGGCCGTCAATGCCACCGCATCTCTCCGGGAGTACATCGGCGACCCGAAGAACCCGCTACAGCCTCCTGCGATACGCACGCAGGTTCCCGGCGTCGGGGCTGTCTCAGGTGCCGTACCTTCTCCCTCCGGGGTGGCGCAGTACGTTCGCGACGGCGTCAACTATGCCAAACAGGCGCAGTCTGTTCTCCAGACCACTATCAGCGCCGTTCGGGTGGCGCAGAAAATGAAGGATAACCCCGCAGTCGCGCTGACCCGCGTGCCGGGGCTGATGAGCGGACTGGGCAACGTGTCCGGGGCGTTAGGCCAGAGCGTTCCGGCATTCAATGCGCTCTCTGAATCCATGCCTGATGCCATCAGTCTGGCCAGAGCCACCAGTGATGCGGCCACGTATGTCCAACAGGCGCAGTCTTCGCTGAGCGGCGTGGACGGCAGCAATATCGCGGCAGCGCTGGATGCTGTTTCCGGGCAGCTCAACTCCGCCAGCACCACGTTCACCCGGATGTCGCCGGGGTTAAGCACCATGGCAGCTAAAATTCTGGCGAGGAGTGTGTGATGTTTCTTGAACATGTCACCCGTGACGGAGAGCGCTGGGACTCTCTGGCATGGCAGCACTACGGCGACCCACTGGGCTATCCCCGGATAATTGCCGCCAATCCGCACGTGGCCATTACGCCGGTGCTGCCCTCCGGGCTGTTGTTACTGATCCCGGTTATCGAGGCTGAAGAAGCCACCACAGAAGAGGATATTGCCCCATGGCTGAGATAAACAGCACGGCACAGGCCGCATCAGCGTTAACCGGCGTCAGCGATGTTCTGAGTCCGGTTTTCACCCTGTGGTATCTGCAGAAGAACATCACCACCGATATCGCCCCCTATGTCACCCGCGTAACCTACAGCGATAACATCAAAAGCGAGTCCGATACCATTGAGGTGGAGCTGGACGACACCGATGGTCGCTGGCTGGATAAGTGGTATCCGGGCAAGGGTGACACGCTGACGCTCAAGATGGGCTATCAGGGCGAGAAGCTGCTGTCCTGCGGTACGTTCTCGATAGACGAGATCGAGGTGAGTTCGCCCGCGTCCGTTGTCGCTATCCGGGGCGTGGCCACGTCGGTCAACAACGCTCTGCGGACAAAATCCAGTCGTGGTTTCGAGAGCACCACGCTGGCGGCCATCGCCGGGCGGATTGCCAAAAAGCATCAGCTGAAGCTGGTTGGCAGTATTGAGTCCATCAAAATTGACCGGGTGACCCAGTATGCAGAAACGGACGTGAGCTTCCTGCGTCGGCTGGCCAGCGAGTATGGTTATGCCGTAAAAGTGGTCAGCGACCAGCTGATTTTCTCTCATCTGGCCACGCTGCGCGGTCAGGAGCCGGTAAAACAGTTGAAGCCACAGGATGTGTCCAGTTTTTCCCTGCGTGACACCATCAACCGCGTCTACAAATCCGCGAAGGTAAAACACCAGAAGAGCAGCGATAAAAAGCTGATCGCCTACGAGGTTGCCGGTGGCACCAGTGAAAGCGATAAACAGGTCAAACTGGCAAAAGTCACCAGCGCTGATTCACTGAAGGTTAACAGCCGCGTCAGCGACCCGGACAGCGCCCGGATTAAAGCGGATTCGGCGCTGGCCAGGCATAACGAATATCAGCAGAATGGCTCCCTGACGCTGATGGGGACACCTCAACTGACAGCAGGCAACAAAATTGAACTGGTGGGTTTTGGTCAGTTATCCGGGCCGTGGCTGATAACCACTGCCCGCCATGCGTTTGACCGTAACAGCGGCTACATCACAGAACTGGAAGTGGCACGAGGGCCAGTCACGCAGGGCAAGGCGAAAAAAGGTAAAAAGACTGGCAAGAGCCAGACACTGACCGTCTACAAATACGATGGCACCACATCCACGGTAATAAAGGGAGATAAGTAATGTCTGTTGTCACCCGTCAGGTCGGCACGGTCAGCGCCGTTGATGCCGACAAGGTTCAGGCCCGCGTTCGTCTGCCTGAGTGCGATAACCTGCGCACTAACTGGCTTAACGTGCTGCAGCGCAACACCCAGGATAACAAGGATTACTGGCTCCCTGACGTGGGGGAGCAGGTTGAGGTGCTGCTCGATGCCAACGGCGAGGATGGTGTCATTCTGGGGGCGGTGTACTCAGACGTCGATAAACCGCCGTTCAGCGACAAAAACGTCCGGGGCACGAGATACGCGGATGGCGCAGAGTTCAGCTATAACCGCGCGACCCATACGCTGACGGTCAAAGGCGGTATCGAGCGCGTAGTAATCGAGGTTGCGGTAGGTATCACCCTGAAGGGGAAAACCATTGATTTGACCGCTGACACCACCACGGTGAACGGCAACCTTGAAATCAACGGCAATGCCCACTCAACAGGCAGCATGCTGTCTGATGGCCAGAACTCTAATCACCACTCCCACTGACCTTCTTAAACGCCTTTAATATCGGCGTTCCCGCGCAGGGGCAATACTGCCCCCATGAAAACAACTTCCGTATTCTGGCAACCGGCTCTGCAGGCCCCTGGCGAAATCGTCCGGGGGCTGGATGATATCTGGCAGGCCATTCAAATCATACTGCGAACTCCTCGCGGCAGCGACCCGCATCGCCCGGAGTTCGGCAGCAACCTGCACCTTTATATCGACTGGCCCATCGACCGGGCTATTCCGCATGTGGTGCGCGAGTCCGTCGATGCCATCCGGCGCTGGGAGCCTCGCTGCCAGCTTATGTCGGTTAAACCTGCCGTCGACGGTGAACATCTTACGCTCCGGGTGAGCTGGAAAGGCTCTGACGGACAGCCCCGGACTCAGGAGCTTTTATGGCGCTGACAGAACCCGATTTCATTGAGCGCGATGCCGACAAAATCACGGCTGAAATGATTGCTCAGTACGAAGCCGCAACTGGTAAAACGCTGTACCCCGCTCAGGCTGAACGCCTGTTGATTGACCTGTGGGCATACCGCGAAATGCTGGTCAGGGTGGCGGCGCAGGAAGCGGCCAAACAGAATCTGGTCGCCTTTGCCCGCGAGCCGATGATTGATTACCTCGGTGAACTGGTCGGTGTTTACCGCCTTGCCGCGCAGCCTGCCACCACCACGCTCCAGTTCTCCGTGGATGAGGCACTGGCCATTGACGTGCTGATTCCGGCAGGCACCCGCGTCAGCGCTTCCGACAGCATTACTTTTGCCACCGATACGGACGTGGTGTTAAAGGCAGGATTGCTGCTGGTCAATGCTACGGCCACCTGTACCGAGCCGGGAGCCGCTGGCAACGGCTGGCAACCTGCACAGGTCAGTCAGTTGCTCGATGAAATTGATAACGTCGACCTGCTGGTGAGCAATCTGGCGGCCAGTTCTGGTGGTTCAGAGCAGGAAGACAATGACAGGCTCCGCGAGCGTATCAAACTGGCCCCGGAATCATTCACCAACGCCGGAAGCCGTATGGCATACCGCTTCCATGCCATGCAGGCCCATCCCAACATTGTCGATGTTGCCGTGCTTTCCCCGGTTCCCGGCACCGTAGAGCTGTATCCGCTGCTCAGCACCGGTCTGCCGGACGACAGCATCCTCACGCTGGTAGAGAGTTTCTGCTCGGACGAAAAAGTCAGGCCGCTGACTGATACCGTGCGGGCTAAAACACCTGTGCAGGTGGATTACGCCATTGAAGCCAACATCACTATCTATCGTGACCAGGATGCCAACTCGATAAAGGACAACGCCAACAGCGCCATACAGAACTGGGTGGCGTCCCGTACCGCCACGCTGGGGCGCGATATTGTCCCCAGTCAGATTATCAGCGTGCTATCCGTTGCCGGAGTGTATCAGGTCGAACTGGTGACACCGGTGCTGAAGGTAGTGGCAGAAAACGAATGGGCAAACTGTACGGCGATCACTCTTAACATGACCGGGGTGTCCGATGGCTGAGCCGCTACAACTCCCGCCACCGCTTGAGGGGGATATCAGCCTCAGAACGCTGGGAAGACTGGCCGGGCGACTGGATAACATCGACCTGAGCGTACTGATGGTCTATCTCGTCGATATTGTCGACAGTTCTGCGCTGCCATGGCTGGGCGAGCAGTTCTCACTGTTCGGCGATGGCTGGGAGCTGGCGGAATCGGACGATGTACGCCGCATGCTTATCAAATCTGCCATCGAGCTGCACCGCTACAAAGGGACGCCGTGGTCAATCAGGGAAATTATCCGCCGTTTCGGCTTCGGCGAAGTGGATCTGATTGAAGGCACTGGCCAGATTGGCTACGACGGCAAACACACCTACAACGGGCTTTTCGTCCATGGCGATGCGGAAGCCTGGGCGGTTTATCGCGTCATCCTTCAACAGCCCATCACTAACGATCAGGCGGCGCTGTTACGCCAGACGCTCGCTGCCTTTGCTCCGGCCCGCTGCCATCTGGCGAGCCTGGAGTATCAGTCTGTCGCTATTCGCTACAACAACACCGTCAACTATGACGGCAGCTATAACCACGGGAGCAGTTAATTATGGCAAACCTACCCGAAACCCCGCAGTGGGAAGAAGGCATCTACCAGATTGAGGTCTCCGACCCCGTACTGGGCGGGCCAGACGGAATTTCTAACCGCCAAGGTAAACAACTGGCCAGTCGCACGCTGTACCTGAAACAACAGGTTGAGAAAGACGGTACAGACCTTGCGAAACACATCGCGGCAGCAGACCCGCATACCCAGTACGCGCCGAAGGTCAGCCCGACATTCACCGGCACGCCAACAGCGCCCACGCCTGCAAATAGCGACAACAGCAAGAAGCTGGCGACGACGGAGTTTGTAGCCAAAGCACTTGCGGCACTTGCAGGCAGCGCCCCTGAGACGCTGGATACACTCAAAGAGCTGGCTGATGCCCTCGGCAACGATCCGAATTTTGCGACCACGGTGCTGAACAAGCTGGCGGAGAAGCTGGCCAAAGACCAGAACGGTGCTGATATTCCTGACCCGGCGCTCTTTGTCAAAAACCTTGGTTTAGGGGAAGGCTCTGCTTTGCCGGTGGGCGTGCCTATTCCGTGGCCATCTGCAACACCCCCAACGGGATGGCTTAAGTGCAACGGAGCCGCGTTCACTGCTTCCCAGTACCCCAAGCTGGCTCAGGCTTATCCGGCGCTCAGACTGCCTGATTTACGCGGGGAGTTTATCCGTGGCTGGGATGACGGGCGGGGTTTAGATTCAGGTCGTACACTTTTTACTGCTCAGGCCGATGAATTGCGTTCTCACAACCACCGATTTATCAATGAATACGGCACACCCTCTACAAATTTCATTGCTTTCACCGACCAAAACAGCGAGGGCGTTGACGGCGGCCTGCGCGAGGGTTCAAGGGCATGGACTTACATCACGATGGAGAAGACGGGAGGCAGTGAAACCAGACCGCATAACGTTGCATTTAATTACATCGTGAGGGCCGCATAATGGCAGAAGCACAATTTAACGGCGATATGATCGCTGTCGTTGCCGGTGAAATCACCGTTTATAACTTCGATGGTTCAACCCGTGAATATCGTTCATCATCCGTCGAGTATGTTGCCGTCGGTATCGGACTTCCGGCACATTCCTGTATTGATGCTCCTCTGGATGCAAAAGAGGGACTCGTTATCTGCAGAACATCTGATTTTTCAGCATGGGAGTATGTTGCCGATCATCGGGGTGAAACTGCCTACAGTAAGGAAACCGGACAACCAGTTATAGTCAGTGTTCTGGGAGATTACCCCCCGGATTCAACCCCTGAAGCACCCGCAACACCCTACGATAAATGGGATGGACAGAAATGGGTGACCGATGCAGTAGCGAAGCGCAAGGCCGATATTGAATATGCCGGAGAACAGCGGCAGCGGCTCCTTTCTGAGGTGGATGACATAACATCTGACTGGAGAGTGGCGTTGATGCTGGGTGATATCAGTGACAACGATAAAACTAAACTTTCAGCATGGATGGCTTATAAATCAGAAGTGAAAGCCGTCGATATTTCGACGGCTCCTGACGTCACATGGCCAGTTAAGCCGGGGGCACAGGCCAGCTGATATCTGGTGCCACATTTGTATCCAGTGCCTGCAACTCCCTGATATAAGTCAGCCAGTTAATCAGGCTGGCTTTATCTTTATCACCGATGACACCCAGCTGTAGCTCGGTCTGCCAGAGACTGATGGTTGCCCTGGCGTCCTCTGTCAGTGCTGCTTTTCTTTGTTCAGCCGCTTCAACATCTGCAGCGTGTTTTTTATCGTTATCTGTCATCCATGCTGTGCCGTTCCAGATATCGTATGGTGTACCGGGGGCCAGCTGAGTGGAGTCTTCCGGGTAATCGCCCAAGCCGGAAACCACTATAGCCGCGCCGGAGTGGATGCTATATACCGTTTTCCCCCGATGGTCAGGTATATACTCCCACGCGGTTAAATCCTGAGTTCTGCAGATGGCGTACCCCGCGCGGGCTTCACCCGGCACGTCAATACAAGAATTGGCCGGAATTCCAACACCTATGGCAAGATACTCAATGGAAGACGATAAGTACTCACGGGTTTCACTGGTGTAGTTATAAACGGTGACGTCTCCATCTGCTGTGGCAATAAAATTATTGTCCAGTTCTGCTTTTGCCATCATTCAGCCCTCACGATGTAGTTAAATGCGATGTTTCGCGGACGTGTTTCAGATGCTGAGCGGGCGATACCAGCAGAATCAAAGCTGACAGCATAGCCTGTTGTCTGCTGAGTCGTCGGTGTTTGTACCCGTTCCGGCCCTTCGGAAAACACGCCACCTGTAGAAGCGTGTGGCCTGGTCATCAGCCCTATACCATTCCCCATTTCAAGAGTACCTGTCAGACGTTGTAACGCATCGGCCTGCAGGCTCAGCAATGTGCGCCCTGAGTCTACCCCCCGCCCGTCATCCCAGCCACGGATAAACTCCCCGCGTAAATCAGGCAGTCTGAGCGCCGGATAAGCCTGAGCCAGCTTGGGGTACTGGGAAGCAGTGAACGCGGCTCCGTTGCACTTAAGCCATCCCGTTGGGGGTGTTGCAGATGGCCACGGAATAGGCACGCCCACCGGCAAAGCAGAGCCTTCCCCTAAACCAAGGTTTTTGGAAAAGCGGTTACACATAGCGAAATCTGTAAAAATCCTCCCACCGCGACAAAGAGGAGGAGAATTGATGGCCGTCATTGGTTATATCCGCGTATCAACAATCGACCAGAACAGCGATTTACAACGTAATGCACTCACAAGCGCAAACTGTGACCGTATTTTTGAAGACCGTATGAGCGGAAAAGTTGCCAGCCGCCCCGGTCTGAAACGCGCTTTAAAGTGCGTTAATAGCGGAGACACCCTGGTCGTGTGGAAACTGGACAGGCTGGGGCGCAGCGTTAAGAACCTGATCGCACTGATATCAGAGTTACATGAACGCGGTGCCCACTTCCGCTCTTTAACAGACAGTATTGATACCAGCACTGCCATGGGGCGTTTCTTTTTCCATGTGATGTCGGCACTGGCGGAGATGGAGCGCGAGCTGATCATCGAACGAACACTGGCCGGTTTGGCAGCAGCCAGAGCACAGGGACGCATAGGTGGAAGGCCAGCGCATTAAAGCCGCATGAACGGGAACAGATTGGGCGGCTGTTGGCTAAGGGGCATACCCGCCAGCAGTTGGCCATTATCTACGGGGTGGGGTTATCGACGCTCTACCGGTATTTTCCGGTAGATGGTCGGAGGAAGGATGACGCGGTAGCATTGTAATTCTTTTGCAAATATTGAAATGCCGCAGCGGTGCCATTTATCTCACGGAAATGGGCGCATTTATCGCGCGGCGCATCAGCTGTTAGCAATCAGCGTCACGCTCTGTTTATAGTCGCAAAGATTAACCAGCATAGGATCAGACACCTGCTTTCTTGAACGTCAGAGGAACGACGGTGTTGGCATCGTAACGTGCGGTGCATTCCGCCACGTCGCTGGCACCTGCCTTACAGGTCACTTCCGGCATCGGATAGCGTGAACCGTCGGTGCAACGAGCGTTTCCGCGCGTTTTGATCAACAGCTCGCCGTTGCTGTGTAATCCGGAAAAGACGTCTACCCGGCAGACAATGTTGTCGCCATGCACGACCCGGGCGAAACCTTTATTGTTCTGGATCTGGTAGCGCAGAGACGGCGGTTTGCCGGTGAGCGGATCCTGCACATCGAGAAACGCGCGCCAGGTGCCGTTCAGGAAGCGCGTTAACCCCGCTTTGACCTGGTTTGCCTCCATCACCATCGCATCTTTCGGTATCGCGGTAATGACCACCGGTTCGGCTGCCGGGGCAGGCGTCTTCACCTTGGGCTCTACCACTTCTGCCTGGTGCAGCGGGAGTTTCAGCTCAAGCGGCTCAACCGTCTTCACGGGGGCCGGAGCAATGGCGACAGGTGCTGGCGCTGATGAGGTAACTGGCGCTGCGGTCGGGGCCTGTTTTGGCCAGAGCAGCGGCGTGGCAATGGCTGCAATAATGACGGCGGCAACCGGCAGCAACCACAGGGGGGAGCGACGTTTTTTCTGCACCACCGCTGGTGCGGGCTCTGACGGCACGGTGTTCATGCGCACCGGCTCTGGCGTATACAGCTCATCTTCGGTGATACGGACGGTAGCCACAGGCGTGATAAGCGGCGCGTCGGCCTGCTCGAAGGTCACCACCGGGGCCGGTTCTGGCTCAGGTTCAGGTTCAGGTTCAGGTTCGTTAATCATCACGGGTTCAGGTTCAGGGACCAACGATTCGCGCAGGCAGTCCAGCACGTCGTCGCGCGCGTTTTCGTTAAGATTGACGAAACCCCAGAAGCAGATCACCGGTTTGCCATCCACCAGGAAAACAAAGTTTTCACCGGGAAACTGGAACGCTTTAGAGAGCAGAGATCCAAACAGTTGCTGCGCCGTTTTCGGTGACTGAAGGCATTTTTTACTCACCGACTCTATGCTGGCGAGCGTGTTTTCCAGATAGCGCAGGGCGCGAAAACGATCGTCTTCATCCGCCGCCTTCCAGCTGGAGACGGTTCCCTCAACCGGGGAGTACCAGTCAACGCGATCGCCGCCGTCATTGACCTGAGGAATGGCCAGGCAATCGACGATAGCCTGCTGTTTGCGCAACCGAAGCGCTTCGCGGATTTGCAGCGCTGATTCAAAAACGGCCTGTCCGCCGCCGCCAACGGCCTGAAAATCATCCAGATTACCGCTGCGTAAAAGTGTTTTTGCCACGATTTGGTCCTGTAGACTTCTTCACGCCATTACTTTAACGAAACAGGTAAGCAAGCAAACGGCGGAGGAGACGACAAAAGGGACGATTTCTTGCGGCATTGATCGTAACGGTTGTGCTTGACGAATAATGGACCTTAAGGCAAATCGGTTTCTGCGGGCTGATGTTAAAACCAGCGAAATGTACGGCTTTAGAATAACCTGATAGTGATTCGTTATTTGTCAGGCCAAAACGTCTGTGCTGTTATTACTGTTCACTATAATAAAACCGAAAGGGTAATAACCATGTTTACAGGGAAAACCGTGCTCGCCCTCGCGCTGAGCGCGCTGCTACCGGCAAGCGCCGCATGGGCGGCAAACAAAGACACCATTATCTACTGCTCCGAGGCGTCGCCGGAGTCGTTTAACCCGCAGATCGCCAGCTCTGGCCCCTCGTTTGTCGCCAGCTCGCAAACGCTGTATAACCGTCTGATTAACTTCGACCCGGTAAAAAACACGCCGGTGCCTTCTCTTGCGGAGTCGTGGACCATTTCGCCAGACGGCAAAACATACACGTTTACCCTGCGTAAAGGGGTGAAATTCAACAGCAATAAATACTTCAAACCGACCCGTGATTTTAACGCTGATGACGTTATTTTCTCCGTTATGCGCCAGAAAGACCCTAAGCATCCCTATCACAATGTTTCCCAGGGTAATTACGAATACTTTAATGACGTGGGCCTCGACAAGCTCATTCAGGATGTGAAAAAGATCGACGATTATCACGTTCAGTTCACGCTGAGCGAACCCAACGCGGCTTTCCTGGCCGACTGGGGAATGGACTTCGCCTCGATCCTCTCTGCCGAGTACGCGGACGCGATGCTGAAAAAGGGCACGCCTGAAAATGTGGACACCTGGCCAATCGGCACCGGGCCGTATGTGCTTCAGCAGTACAAGGTGGATTCGCTGATCCGCTACGTCGCCAATCCGAACTACTGGGACGGTGAGGTGCCGACCAAACACCTGATCTTCTCCATCACGCCAAACGTTGAGACGCGTCTGGCGAAGCTGCAAACGAACGAGTGTCAGATCATTCCTGCGCCGTCGCCGGTGCAGTTTGAAGCGATCAAGAAAAACAAAGACCTGACGCTGCACTCGGTGGATGCGCTGAATGTGGGGTACCTGGCGTTCAACACAGAGAAAAAACCGTTTGATAACGTGCTGGTGCGCCAGGCTCTGAATTACGCGACGGACAAAAAGGCCATTGTGAACGCGGTCTTTATGGGGTCTGGTACGGTCGCTAAATCGCCGATCCCGCCGAACATGCTCGGCTTTAACAAAGATCTGAAGGATTACGGCTACGATCCGGAAAAAGCGAAAGCGCTGCTGAAGCAGGCGGGTCTGGAGAAAGGCGCGGAAGTGACCCTCTGGTCCATGCCGGTTCAGCGCCCGTACAACCCGAACTCCCGACGCATTGCAGAGATGATCCAGGCTGACTGGGCGAAGGTGGGCGTGAAGGCGAAAATCGTCTCTTACGAGTGGGGGGAATATCTCTCCGGCATGCGCAAAGGCGAGCATGATTCCGCGCTGTTCGGCTGGATGTCTGATAACGGCGATCCGGACAACTTCGCCGATGTGCTACTGGGTTGTAACAGCATCAAAACCGGATCTAACGCCGCGCGCTGGTGTGATAAGGGGTATGATGAGCTGGTGCAAAAGGCCAAACTGACCAGCAACCCGGACGAACGTGCGAAGCTGTATGGTCAGGCACAGGAGATTTTCTACCAGCAGGCACCGTGGATTGCGTTAGCTAACGGCAAAACGTTCTACGCGACCCGCAGCAATGTGACCGGGTACAGCGTAAGCCTGATGGGCAGCGATTTCTCAAAAGCGAAGCTGAACTGATCGTATTTTGCCGGGTGGCGGCTATGCCTTACCCGGCCTACGGGTGTCAAATGTAGGCCCGGTAAGCGTAGCGTCACCGGGCATGTGAAAAGGAGTGACAATGTCACATTTAAATGATGTTATCGCCCGCGTCGATGCCACCATCGAAGAGAGCGTAATTACTCACATGAACGAACTGCTGATCGAATTAAGCGATGATGCAGAGCTCAGCCGTGAAGATCGCTATACCCAGCAGCAGCGCCTGCGTACCGCGATTGCGCATCATGGTAAGCAGCATAAAGAAGAGGCGGAGGCGCGCCATGCCCACCTTACACAGGGTGGGACTATTCTGTAAGGGTTAAAACTGGCGCCGCGCCACCAGCCAGGCGCCGACCACCAGCATCACTGCGCCGCAGACCGGGCCAACCAGCGCGCGCAGGGGAACGCCGTTGCTCTTAAGGATGTCCATCACCAGGCCGCCAATCAGCTGGCTTGCCACCAGGACGGCAATGGTCGTTGCCGCGCCCACATTCTGATAGCCGCTAATACTGGCAAAGACAAAAAAAGACCCCAGCAGGCCGGGGATCAACGTCCACCAGCGCACCGTTGACGCCAGTTCGTTAAACCCCGCCAGGCCATTTTTCACCAGCAAAATGCTGACAAACAGCACAATCCCCACCAGCGAGTTCAGCAGCATGGCGATAAGAATGGTGGAGGAAGATTGCGTAATACGCACCATCAGGGTGTTTTGCACCACCAGCCCAATCCCGGCGGCTACCAGAAACGCTAACGTCAACGATTGATTCATGGCAGAGCATCCGGATCGCTGCGCTCATCAAGCTGGAGCTGCATAAAGGTTAAGTCCAGCCAGCGACCGAATTTGGTTCCCACCTGCGGCATATTGCCGGTGGTAATAAAGCCCAGGGTTTCATGCAGATGAATTGACGCCTGGTTCTGCGCCTCAATACCGGCAACCATCACGTGTTTACCGATCTGGCGGGCTTCCTTGATTAACTCCGTCATCAGCAGCCGGCCAATGCCTTTGCCCTGATGTTCGGGATGAACGTACACCGAGTGCTCCACCGTGTGGCGAAATCCGTCGAACGCTCTCCAGTCGCCAAATGAGGCGTATCCCGTCACCACTCCGTCTTCTTCACTGACCAGAACTGGATAACCCGACAGAGTACGCGCCTCAAACCATGCGATACGGTTATCGGTGTCGACAGTTTTATCATTCCAGATGGCGGCGGTGTGCAGCACCGCATGGTTATAAATTTCACCGATAGCGGCACAATCTTCTTTGCAGGCATGACGAACAATCATGGGTAACCTCTGGCTGTGTTGTTCACTATAGTAGTACGATTTACTCACAATATTACACAGTTCTTATATTGCATCGCTACGACAAAATCCCTATTTTTTTGTCACAAAACTGCCCCGAAAAACCATCCGTACACTATAGTATGACGTCATGAATACAATGACAGACAATATGAATCAACGCATTAGCGCCCGCATACGCCTTGAACGCGAGTCGCGGGGCTGGTCATTAAGCGAACTGGCCGAACGGGCAGGTATCTCACGCGCCATGATCCACAAGATTGAACGGGGAGACAGTAGCCCAACGGCGACGCTGCTTGCGCGGTTATCCGGTGCCTTCGGTATTAGCATGTCTACGCTTATTGCGCGCGCGGAAATGCAGGAGGGCAAACTGTTACGTCTGGCGAATCAGCCCGTCTGGCGTGATCCGCAAACCCACTATTTGCGTCGCCATGTGTCGCCGCGCAGCGATATGCCTATCGACCTCGTCCAGGTGGAGCTACCCGCAGGTAGCGATGTGCCGATGCCCGCCTCCTCTTATGCGCTGGCACGACAGCTGATTTGGTTGCAGGCAGGTGAACTGGTCTTTCTGGAGGGGGATACTCGCCATGAAATGAAGGCCGGAGATTGTCTGGAACTCGGGCCGCCAAACGACTGCCGGTTTATCAACGAAACGGATGAATCGTGCCTTTATCTGGTCGTGCGGCTTAATCAGTCCGGCTCATAATGCACAGGCGATCCGCAGGATAACGTGCCAGACTTGAATGACATTTTCAGCAGTAAGGAGCGATGAATGAGTCAATCTACTACGCAAAACCGACGCTGGGTACTGGCTTCCCGTCCACACGGCGCGCCGGTTGCCGATAATTTCCGCCTGGAAGAGCAGCCGATCCCCGCGCCCGCAGAGGGGCAGGTGTTATTACGCACCGTATGGCTCTCGCTTGATCCGTACATGCGAGGCCGTATGAGCGATGCGCCATCCTATTCACCTCCGGTCGAGATTGGCGCGGTGATGGTGGGCGGCACGGTAAGCCGCGTCGAGACCTCCCGTCATCCGGATTATAAAGAGGGTGAATGGGTTCTGGGTTACAGCGGCTGGCAGGAGTATGAACTATCCGACGGGCAGGGGCTGGTCAAGTTGGGTGAAAACCCGTCGCATCCTTCATGGGCACTCGGCGTGCTAGGGATGCCGGGCTTCACCGCGTATATGGGGCTGCTCGATATCGGCCAGCCTCAGGGAGGGGAAACCCTTGTCGTGGCGGCGGCCACGGGGCCGGTCGGCGCAACGGTGGGGCAGATCGGTAAAATCAAAGGATGCCGGGTCATCGGCGTGGCTGGCGGGGAGGAGAAATGCCGTCATGCGGTCGACGTGCTCGGTTTCGATGCCTGTCTGGATCACCATGCGGATGATTTTGACGAACAACTGGCTAAAGCCTGCCCGCAGGGCATTGATGTGTATTACGAAAACGTCGGCGGTAAAGTCTTTGACGCCGTGCTGCCGCTCTTGAATACCTCCGCGCGCGTGCCGGTTTGCGGACTGGTCAGCGGCTACAATGCGACCAACCTGCCGGAGGGTCCGGACCGCTTACCGCTACTGATGGGGACCATCCTGAAAAAACGCATCCGTATGCAGGGTTTTATTATCGCGCAGGACTATGGTCATCGTATTGACGAGTTCCAGCAGGAAATGGGCCGCTGGGTGCAGGAAGGCAAAATTCACTATCGCGAGCAGGTTACGGAAGGGCTGGACGCGGCGCCGGACGCCCTGATTGGCCTGCTTGAGGGGAAAAACTTCGGCAAGGTTGTGATCCGCGTGGCGGCCGACTAAACAGAGCATCGGTTATGGCGGGCAGTGTCCGCCATAATTATTTGTGAAGATACGATATATTGTCTTTAATTAATCCATAAGCTTTGCGCGCCTCGGCCCAGCTGAGCCAGAAGTGAAAAATGCAATATTATTTGAACGATTTTAATATTACGCGCGCCCCTCATACCAGGCATGACGATACAGGATATATCTAACCGGCGATGTTTTTTTAAACAGACGCTGAAAATGGCATTTTGTTTGGCTACGGGAATTAAACATGCTTGATTTGGAACATATGGAAAAAGCACAAAGAATCAGTCTGACTTTGCAAGTAGAGAACAGTTTAAAGGGAGCATTAATTACGGGCTCATTAAAACCTGGGGCTCGACTCGTTACAAAAGAGATTGCGGATAAATTGGGCACCAGTATCACACCGGTGCGCGAAGCCCTGCTGCGCCTGGTGTCGGCGGGGGCATTACAGGCCACGCCAGCGCAGGCGTTTTTGGTGCCAGAAGTGACGCTGGAACGCTATAACGAAATTAACGCCATCAGAAAGCAGCTTGAACCCATGGCCGTTGCGGCGGCGTGCCAGAATATGACCGAGACCAAACTGGATGCGTTACGCGCGCTGTCAGATAACTTCAGTGCCGCCATGCATCAGGGCGATGTACAGAAAGCGATCCATGCCAACCGCGTGTTCCGGTTCACGCTCTATCAGTATGCCGAGATGCCGACCCTTCACTCCCTGATTGAGCAGCTCTGGGTACGGATTGGTCCGTGCATTCACTATCTGCATGAAGAGTTAAGCGAGGTTCCCGCAGCGACCTATCATTATGACGATCTGCTTTCTGCGCTTGAGCAAAGGGATGTGACGGCCAGCCGGGAAGCGATCGACAAAGCCATTGATGAAGCCAATATTCTTCTGCAACGGCAATACTACAGTTAAGGATCCCTCTGGCGCACTTATTTGTTTATTTGTATCAAACGTCCTTGATTATATTCCCGGCGCATCAGGCAACCGGGAATGATGTTATTTTGCTTATTTTTTTACCGGCAACGTGCGCTGCCGGAGAATGGTTTACTCAAAACGATAAGAGACCGACAGGCCCACGCCATAGTTACGACCAGGGGCAGGTTCGTAATAGCGGTTGTAGCCAGCGTTAACAATCTCTGAACCGGCGTACTCTTTATCGAACAGGTTATCGACGCGACCAAAGACGTTCATTCCCCATTTGCCGTAGTTGAGTTTATACCCGGTATTCAGGCCCACTACGGTATAAGAGGGCGCTTTAGCGGTGTTGGTATCGTTGGCCATGACATCGCTCATGTAGCGGGCATCTGCCCCTGCGTACCAGCCTTCCTCAGGCTCCCAGCCAAACGACACATATCCCATGTTACGGGCGATCCCCGGCATCCGGTTGCCGCTACAGTCTGCATTGCTACAGACGTTGGTGCGGTAGGTGGCATCAAGATAGGTCCACGCCATCTTCAGCTTCCAGTTCTCGGCAAACTGCTGGTCGAGCGCAATTTCCACACCCTGACGGCGCGTTTTCCCCGCGTTTTTATAAGTCGTGCGACCATCCTTGCTTTCGTCCACCACGATCTCATTGTTGGTATCCGTGCGGAACAGCGCCGCCGTCAGGATGCCATTGCCGATGCGGGTTTTGCTGCCAATCTCATAGGTGTTGTTGGTGGACGGTTGCAGGTTCATATTGAGGCCACCTTTGCCATCAGAACGGTAGGAAAGTTCGTTGATGGTCGGCGTCTCAAATCCCCGTCCTGCCGCGGCATACAGGTTCCATGCGTCGGTCACGGCGTATTTCACCGCACCTGCCGGGAGCCATTTGTGGTAGCTGGCGTCGCCGCTGTCATCACCGTTTTGCGGGGTAATGTAACGATCGTTGGAGTCAAACCAGACGGAGCTATAACGTACGCCCGCCTCTAAGGACAGTTTTTGCGTTAGCTGCCACTGGGTTTGCAGGTAGGGATCCAGGTTCCACATCAGATTGCGTTCGTCACGGCGTTTATTACCCTTCACGCCATAATCTGGCACGCCGTTGCCCATCACGAAGTTCTCATACCCGCGACGATTTTCGCTCATGTTTTCGTAGTTCAACCCGGTGGTAAATGTCACCGGAACCAGCAGTTCGCCGCGGTGGGTCCAGCGCGTATCAATACCCTGATAGTGACGCTGCATATCAATCACACCGCCCGAATGCGCAGGATTCTCGCGCTGAGTGGACGCCGGAATGGACTGGTACTGAGTCATTTCACGCTCACCGGCATACATCATCACGCTGAGGTCGTCCTGTTCGCTCAGCTGACGGTCGTAGCGAATCCCGGCCTGGGTCTGCTTAATGGTCTTACGCGTGTTGTACTGATCGCCACGTGGTGACTGGCGCGGGTTATTCTGCCACTCCTGATAACTCAGTCCGCCCGGATCGTTGGCTTTCATGTCCACGCTGTTAAAAATCAGCGTCAGCTTGCTGACATCATCAATGCGCACGCCCAGTTTCGCGTTGGCGAGGTTTTTGCGCGCGCCGCTGTGGTCGCGATAGCCATGGGTGGTAAAACGGGTAGTGGATACGGCGTAATCCACATCGCCCGCCTGAGTACCATCACCCACCGCCCCGGTGGCCTTCATACCGTAACGCCAGGTGCCGTAGCTGCCGTAATAGCTGCTGGCTTCAATGGTGGCTGGCTGTTGTCCGGTCTGGGTGTTGATGTTGATCACGCCGCCGGAGGCATTACCGTACAGGGCAGAGAAGGGGCCGCGCAGCACGTCGACGCTCTCTATGCTGTTGAGGTCAATGTTTGATGTCTGCCCCTGGCCATCGGGCATGGTTGCCGGAATGCCGTCCACGTACATGCGGATCCCGCGTACGCCGAAGGTTGAGCGCGCGCCGAATCCGCGAACGGAAAGTTGCAGATCCTGAGCATAGTTCTGGCGGTTCTGGATTTGCAGGCCAGGTACGCTCCCAAGGGATTCAGAAAGGTTGATGCGCGGTGTGGCATGTCGCATATTCTCGCCGCTCACCACGCTGACTGCGGCCGGGGTGTCCAGTTCTGAGACGGTTTGCGGCGTGGCGCTGACGATCATGGTCTGTTCATCCGCGGCCATCGCACTCAGCGGGCCAAAAATGACGGGAACGAACAACAGGGGGAGTGAGGCCTTATGGGCAGTAATAATTTTCATGGAGTAAGCCGGTTAAGAAAAAATTCGAACCAAATCAACTGGAACCTGTGTATATATGTTAAATCCTTTGTAAATGTTATGAAAACTATAACCGCACATTTCGTGAATGTAAGGTTTTGCAGGAAAGAAATACTCCACATTCAACTCATTAATGATTACTATTCTCATTAAAATAACGGCAAAGCGATGACTTTGCCCGCCGGAAGCGATGTCAGCGGTAAATATCCTCATTTAAAAAGGAATTGTTATGTCTTTACGTCATCTGTGCTCGCCGCGCCTGCGTGGGTCTCTGCTGTTGGGCTCTTTACTGTTTGCCGGTACGTTCCAGGTTCATGCCGCTGAAGAGATGCTGCGCAAAGCGGTCGGCAAGGGCGCGTATGAAATGGCCGTCAGCCAGCAGGAAAACGCGCTGTGGGTTGCGACGTCACAAAGCCGCAAAACCGATAAGGGCGGCGTGGTCTATCGTCTGGATCCGGTCACGCTGGAAGTGACGCAGGCGATTCATAACGATCTCAAGCCGTTTGGCGCCACGATCGATAACGCCACCCAGACGCTGTGGTTCGGTAACACCGTCAACAGTGCCGTGACGGCGATTGACGCCAAAACGAGCGAGGTGAAAGGGCGCCTGGTGCTGGACGATCGCAAACGTAGCGACACGGTGAAGCCGCTTCAGCCGCGCCAGCTGGTGGCCGATGACACGACCAATACGGTATACATTACCGGCATCGGCAAGGAGAGTGTGATCTGGGTTGTTGATGGCGCAACGCTGAAGCTGAAGGACACCATCACGAACACCGGCACGTTCAGCACCGGACTGGCGCTGGATGCGAAGGCAAAACGCCTGTATACCACCAATGCGGACGGTGAGCTGGTGACCATTGATACCGCGACCAACAAAATCCTCAGCCGTAAGAAAGTACAGGAAGACGGAAAAGAGCACTTCTACCTGAACCTGAGCCTGGACACTGCCGGCCAGCGTGCGTTTGTGACGGATTCAAAACAGCCTGAAGTGCTGGTGGTGAATTTGAAAGATGGCAGCGTAATGCAGAAAATCGCCGCGCCAGAATCGCTGGCCGTACTGTTTAACCCGGCGCGTAACGAAGCCTATGTGACGCACCGCGAGGCGGGCAAGGTGAGCGTGATTGACGCCAAAACTTACAAAGTGACCAAAACCTTCGATACGCCGGTTTACCCGAACAGCCTGGCGCTGTCTGCGGACGGTAAAACGCTGTACGTGACGGTGAAACAGAAGTCTACCCGTCAACAGGAAGCCACTCAGCCTGACGATGTGATTCGTATCGCGCTTTAAGGTGGGAATTGCCCGGTGGCGCTGCGCTTACCGGGCCTGGAAAACCATGAAATGCAGGCCGGGTAAGGCGTAGCCGCCACCCGGCTTTTTTATTAACGCGACGTCTCTTCCACCAGCGGACCATCCTGTTTGTCATCTCCAGGATGAACCGGGGCGGTACTGTGGATTTCATTCACGCGTTTACGCACGCCAAACCAGCCAGCAATCAACAGCACCGCCAGCAGCGGGATTGTAGCGATGGTGTAGGTGCCGTTAGGGTAGTCGAACGCCATCAGCACCAGCACGCTCAACAGGAATAGCAGGGTAAGCCAGGATGTTACCGGCGCGCCCGGCAGCTTGAAGCTGACGTCAGCCGCTTTCCCTTCTTTAATTGCTTTGCGCAGACGCATCTGACACACCACGATAAAGGCCCAGGAGGCGATGATGCCCAGCGCAGCGACGTTCAGCACGATCTCAAACACCTGAGACGGCACGAGATAGTTCAGGAACACGCCAAAGATATACACCACCAGCGTAGCCAGAATACCCGCGTAAGGCACCTGCTGCTTGCTCATCTTCGACATAAACTTCGGCGCAGAGCCCCCCATCGACATGGAGCGCAGGATACGGCCCGTCGAATAGAGCCCGGAGTTCAGGCTGGAGAGCGCGGCAGTCAGTACCACGATGTTCATGATGCTGCCCACGTACGGCACGCCCAGCTTAGAGAAGAAGGTCACAAACGGACTTTGCCCCGCCTGGTATGCATTCCACGGCAGCAGCAGTACCAGCAATACCACGGAGCCCACATAGAACAGACCGATACGCCAGATCACGCTGTTGATGGCTTTTGGCACCATCGTCTGCGGATCTTTACATTCACCTGCCGCCGTACCGACCAGTTCGATGGAGGCAAAGGCGAATACCACGCCCTGGACCAGAACCAGCGCTGGCAGCAGGCCGTGCGGGAAGAAACCACCGTTATCGGTAATCAGGTGGAAGCCGGTGGCGTTGCCGTCCAGCGGTTTACCGGTGCCGAGGAATACGGTCCCGACCACCAGGAAGATCACAATGGCCAGCACCTTCACCAGCGCGAACCAGAACTCCATCTCGGCGAACCATTTCACGCCGATCATGTTCATGGTCCCGACGATTGCCAGCGCCCCGAGGGCGAACACCCACTGCGGCACATCGCCAAACGCGCCCCAGTAGTGCATGTACAGCGCAACGGCGGTGATATCGACGATACCGGTCATTGCCCAGTTAACGAAGTACATCCAGCCCGCGACATACGCGGCCTTTTCACCGAGAAATTCACGGGCGTAAGAGACAAAGCTACCGCTGGAAGGGCGGTGGAGCACCAGCTCGCCGAGGGCGCGAAGAATGAAGAAAGAGAAGATCCCGCACACCAGATAGACCAGGGCGAGAGCGGGGCCAGCCATTTGCAGACGTGCGCCTGCACCTAAAAAAAGACCTGTACCGATAGCGCCGCCGATGGCGATCATCTGCACCTGACGGTTGCCCATCGCCTTGTGATAGCCCTCTTCATGAGAGTTCAACCAGCGACGTTTAGCAGCATGATGATCGGCTGCGCTTTTATTGCTTGTTTTCATTGAGTTACCTGTTTGCCTGTCTGAACCATTAACGTGATAGTCCTGCCTGGCAGAAGCCGAAACAAACGATTGCTTCTGCGCAGACACATGCTGCCTTTCCAGTCATTCTGTGTATGGATAAGGCAAAACATGGCGAGGCATCCTACCCGCAATTGATAAGCGACGCAAAATATAACCGTGCCGAAAGTGATGCTCGTCGAAGGAAATCGTGTGGTCAGAGCAGACTGCGATCACAACGCGCTGAATCGTGACGTTTTTTTAGGCAAAAAGGTCTGTGAATGCTGATTTAATCATCAGGTTTACTTAATAGTTACCTATAGGTAGAGCTTATGGATGCCGCAGAGCTGCGATAAGTAATGAAAACGCGGAAGTGTGCTGGCGGCGGCTCGGATAATAGAGATGATAACCGGCAAAAGCCGGACACCAGGCTTCAAGCACACGCACTAACCGGCCCTCAGCAAGGGCGTCCTGAACCGCATCTTCCGGGACGTACGCCAGCCCCAGACCGTTTTCGGCGGCATCAATGCGTTGCGGCAGGCTGTTGAGGATCAATTGGCCGTCAACCCGCACGCGCAGCTCACGTCCGTCCCGTTCAAATTCCCAGGCATATAATCCGCCGCGTGTGGGCAGGCGCATATTAATGCAGCGGTGCTGATCAAGCTGCTCCGGCGTTTCCGGTACCCCGAAACGATGCAAATAGTCTGCCGACCCGACGACCGCCATGCGCATGTCCGGGGCAATACGTATCGCAATCATATCTTTCGCCACCTGCTCACCCAGACGCACCCCCGCGTCAAAGCGGCCATCGACAATATCTGTCAGCCCATCGTCCACCGTGACTTCAACGTTGATGTCAGGATACTGCGCCATAAAGGGTTTAAGCACAGGCCACAGCACGGCAGACATGGCGTGCTCCCCGGCGGTTAGGCGAATATTCCCGGCAGGTCTGTCGCGGGTATCACGCAGCGCGGTAAGTTCCTGCTCGATCTCCAGCAGATGGGGGCTTAAGCGCATGAAGAGTTGCTCGCCGGCCTCGGTAGGGGCCACGCTGCGGGTGGTGCGGGTTAACAGACGGACTTCCAGCCTCGCTTCCAGATTGCGCATTGCGTGACTGAGCGCCGACTGAGATACCCCAAGCTGCGCCGCGGCGCGGGTAAAACTGCGCTCCCGGGCGACAACCATAAAGGAGAGCAGATCGTTGAAGTTGTCTTTTAACATGGCGGCTTATCCTATTTATGAATTGAACTCATAGTTCCTTTCTGATTATGCACTCTAATGCTCCCCATGGCTTTACGCTACTGTTAACGCAATAGCAAACGAGGAGTAGATCATGAAAATTATCCGTAGCGGTTCGCTACCTTCCGTTCATGGGCCAGAGGCCTGGTTTACCGGCAGCGTGCGCATTGACGCACCTTTCCAGGCGACTGAACCGGCAAAAGTCGGCGGCGCGACCGTCACCTTTGAACCCGGCGCACGTACCGCCTGGCATACGCATCCTCTTGGACAAACGCTGATCGTGACGCAGGGGCGTGGCTGGTTACAGGAGTGGGGGAAAGAGGCGGAACCGCTGAATCAGGGTGATATCGCCTGGATCCCACCCGGCGTGAAGCACTGGCACGGTGCAAGCGTGCAGACGGCCATGACCCATATCGCCATCGCAGAAGCTGTCGACGGGAGCCCGGTGGCATGGCTGGAGAAGGTCACCGACGAGCAGTATCCGAACGAGTAGTCTGGCGTTTCGTAAACAAATTATTAACGTTATGATTCGATCCGTTTTCTTCAGCATGTGCAGGCGGAACGGTGAAAATCAATATCATAGGCACCAGCGGAAGTGGGAAAAGCACGTTTGGCAGACGAATCGCGGAGGCGCTGGCTATCCCTTACATTGAGATGGACAGGCTTTACTGGCGATCGAACTGGCAGGGAACACCGGATGATGAGTTTCTTGCAACCCTGGAAAAAGCGCTCGCCGCCTCGCCTGACTGGGTCCTGGACGGGAATTACAACCGCACACGCGACGTTAAGTGGCGCGACGTCGATCTGGTGGTGTGGATAGATCGTGGGTTTATCCGCACGCTCTGGCAGGCGGTGACGCGGGCCTCCAGACGCGCCTGGCACAAACAGGAGCTCTGGCCCGGCACGGGGAACCGCGAAAGCTTTCGTCGGTCGTTCCTTAGCAAGGACTCTATTATCATCTGGACGATCAAAACCTGGCGCAGCAACCGCAAACGATATGAGGCGGATATGCAAAACCCGCAGTACGCACACATTCGCTTTCTTCGCATTACCCGACGGCAGGATGCGGAAAGACTCATTACATCGCTCAAATCACGCCGATGACAGACTCTCTATTGCCGTTTTCCGGCAATCCAAATGTAAATTAATTGTTTCTCAGAGGTGAAATCCGCCTTTAATAATGACGACATGTTAAGTCAAACGAGAACGCAACATGTCATGGCGAATCAGCATTCTGGATAAAAGCCCCGTCGCAGAACACGAAACAGCCGCCGATGCGCTGGCGCGAACCTTAGCACTGGCGCAACAGGCAGAAACGCTGGGTTATCACCGCTTCTGGATTGCCGAACACCACAATACCCCGCAGCTTGCCAGCCCCTCGCCGGAGCTGCTGATTGCCTGGATCCTCGGGCAAACAAAACGTATTCGCGTGGGCTCAGGCGGCGTCATGCTGCAACATTACAGCCCCTATAAAGTCGCCGAAAATTTTAACGTACTGGCCGCCATTGCGCCGGGCCGGGTTGATCTGGGCGTTGGCAAAGCGCCCGGCGGTCTGCCGCTCTCTACCCGTGCCTTGCAGCACGGCCTTAATCCGCAGGAAAAAGGCAGCTTTGCTGAACAACTGACGCAGCTCGATCGCTGGATCCGCCCTGAAAATCAGTCAGCGGAGGATGACGTTCGCGCCACGCCGCTGCCGCCGGTGCCTGCCCGGGGGTTTCTGCTGGGCGCCAGCACAGAAAGCGCGCTGCTGGCGGCCTCCCTCGACTGGCATTTTGTCTTTGCCGCCCATCTGAACGGTGATCCTGAGCTGCTGCGCGAGGTCGTCACAGCGTGGCGTCAACACAGCGTCCGGGAGGTGATTGTGGCCGTGCAGGTCATTGTTGCCCCAACCCAGGCTGAGGCCGATGCGTTGGCGCAGAAGGTTGAAGTGTGGGGCGTGGAGCTGGTAAACGGACAGCGCGTCACCGTGGCCAGCGAAGAACAGGCCTACGCCTTTGCGCGGCAGGCGGGGAGTGACCCGGTGCGCATCGCGCGTCGGGCGCAGTCTCTGCTGGCCGGAACGGCGGATTCGGTGCTTGAACAGCTCAACGCGCTGCATCAGCAGTGGGGAATTGACGAATTTATCATCGACACGCCGGTCGCTGATGGCGCAACGCGCGTGCAGTCACTGCGACTGCTGGCCGAGGCGCGATTTAACAGGGAGGTGACCGTATGAGCTTTAGCGAACAACTGATTGCCTGGCGCCGTGAGCTGCACCAGAACCCTGAACTCTCCGGTCAGGAGGTCGAAACAACGGCGCGCCTGCGCGAGTGGCTGACGGCGGCCGGGATTGCACCGCTGCCTTACGATCTCCAGACCGGACTGGTTGCGGAGATCGGCACGGGCAACGCACTGGTTGCGCTGCGTGCCGATATCGACGCGTTACCCATCGACGAGCGCAGTGGGGTGCCGTTTAGCTCCCGGCGTGCGGGGGTGATGCATGCCTGTGGCCACGACATCCACACCAGCGTGATCCTCGGCGCTGCGTTAAAGCTGAAAGAGCGGGAAGCCTCGCTCAACGGTCGCGTGCGGATCCTGTTCCAGCCTGCGGAAGAGAATTTCGGCGGAGCAAAAAGTATGGTGCGGGCCGGGGCGTTACGTGACGTACGCGCGATTTTCGGAATGCATAACGAGCCTTCACTGCCGGTCGGCGAGTTTGCTACGCGCGGCGGCCCATTCTATGCGAACGTCGATCGCTTCGTTATTCATGTTACCGGCAAAGGCGCGCATGCCGCACGTCCCCATGAAGGCAACGACGCCATCGTGCTGGCAAGCCAGCTGGTGACCGCGCTGCAAAGCGTTGCCAGCCGTAACGTCAATACGCTGGATTCGGTTGTTCTGAGCGTGACGCGCATCGCAGGGGGGAATACCTGGAACGTGCTGCCGGAAAGCGTTGAGCTGGAGGGCACGCTGCGCACGCACCGTACGGAAGTGCAGCAGAAAGTGAAAGCGCGCGTCGGTGAAATCGCCGCCGGATTTGCCAGCGCCTTTAGCGCGCAGATCAACATCACCTGGTACGCCGGGCCCACCGCGCTGGTGAACGATGAACACTGGGCCGGGTTTGCCACCTCGGTCGCGCGCGAAGCGGGATATGAAACCCGGCATGCGGAACTGCACATGGGCGGGGAGGATTTCGCGGTCTATCTGCAAAACATACCCGGCGCGTTTGTCAGCATTGGCAGCAACAGTCCGTTTGGGTTACATCACCCGGCATTTAACCCGGACGAAGCATTAATCGAACCCGCTGCCCGCTATTTTGCTCAGCTCGCGGAAAAAGCCCTGCAACACGTTTAATTAATTTGAGGTGAATATGTCTGCACATCGTCAATTGCGGCTGGGGACCATTTTGCATGGTGCATCCGGAAATATGTCTGCCTGGCGCCATCCCGCGGCGGTCGCGGATGCCAGCATTAATTTTGAATTCGTCAAAGAAACGGCTTTAAAAGCAGAAGAGGGCAAGCTCGACTTTATATTTGTGGCCGACGGTCTTTATATTAACGAGAAATCCATTCCGCATTTTTTAAACCGCTTTGAGCCGCTGACGGTGTTGTCCGCGCTGGCGAGTATCACCTCGCGCCTGGGGCTGGTCGGCACGTTATCCACCTCGTACAGCGAGCCTTTCACCGCTGCACGCCAGTTCGCCAGCCTCGATCACCTGAGCAACGGACGCGCAGGCTGGAACGTGGTGACGTCGCCGCTGGAAGGGTCAGCGAAGAACTTCTCCCGCGAAAAACACCCGGAGCATGCGCTGCGCTACCGCATTGCCGATGAGTATCTCGACGTGGTGAAAGGGCTGTGGGACTCCTGGGAAGGGGATGCCTTTATCCGCAATAAAGAGAGCGGACAGTTCTTTGATGCGTCGAAACTGCATACTCTGGATCACCACGGTGATTTCTTCCAGGTTTCCGGCCCGCTGAATATTGGCCGCACCCCGCAGGGACGTCCGATTGTCTTTCAGGCTGGCGCGTCCGACGACGGTAAAAAGCTGGCGGCAAAACATGCTGACGCGATTTTTACCCACCATGACACGCTGGAAGAAGCCCAGGCTTTTTACCGCGATGTTAAACAGCAGCTGGAAAGTCACGGCCGCCGCGCAGGGGATTTACATATATTCCAGGGCGTCAGCGTGATTGTTGGAAACGACGCCGATGACGTAGAAAACCAGTATCAAACCACGGCGGCACTGGTCTCCATTAATGATGCGCTGAATTACCTTGGACGTTATTTCGAGCATCACGACTTCAGCCAGTATTCCCTCGACGCGCCGTTCCCGGACATTGGCGATTTGGGCAAAAACAGCTTCCGCAGCACCACCGATGAAATCAAGCGTAACGCCCGTGAGCGCAACTTAACTCTGCGTCAGGTCGCGCTGGAAGCCGCATCGCCGCGCCCGCGTTTTTCCGGCACACCGGAGCAGGTGGCCGATGGTTTACAGGCCTGGTTCGAGGAGAAGGCGGCGGATGGCTTCATCATTCAGGGCGGTACGCCGGACACCTTCCCGCGCTTTGTCGACCAGGTGGTCCCCCTTTTACAGGCGCGCGGCCTGTTCCGCACCGACTATCCCGGCACCACGCTGCGCGAAAGTCTGGGCTTAGACGAGCCCAAAAATCAGTTCACACAACAATAAAAGAGAAAAACGCTATGCAGAAATCATCGCTTATTCTGGCGCTTGCGCTGGCTTTTACCCCTGCCGTCTGGGCAGAGAACGTCAATATTAACGGCACCGGCGTGAGCATTGAGGCCAATAAAACGCCGATCAATACCGCCAAAAACAGCGATGCGATCGCGCAACTGCCGAAAGACTATCGCTTTGCCGTGCCGGGGAAATTTACCGTGGCGGTGGCGGGACTGAATCAACCGCCGCTGACGGTCTTTTCCGACGACAACAAAACCCTGCTGGGAAGTGAGGTCGACATTGCGCGTCTGGTGGCGGACAGCCTTGGGCTGGAGCTGAACGTGGTGCCCACCTCCTGGGAGGACTGGCCGCTGGGGGTGGCCTCCGGGAAATACGATGCGGCTATCAGCAACATCACCGTCACCAAAGCGCGCAAAGAGAAGTTCGACTTCGCCACCTATCGCAAGGATTCACTTGGCTTCTACGTGAAATCCACCAGTCCCATCAACTCGCTTGTGAAGGCAGAGGATATCGCCGGGCTGCGCATCATCGTGGGTTCCGGCACCAACCAGGAAGCCATTCTGCTGGCATGGAACGAAGAGAACCTCAAAAAAGGGCTTAAACCCTTTACGCCGATCTACACCAAAGACGACGCGGCCCAAACGCTGGCGCTTCAGTCCGGACGCGCGGACGCCTACTTTGGCCCGAACGTGATCGGCGCCTGGAAAGCGGCGCTCAACGGTAAAACCAAACTGGTCGGCAGCGTCGACGGCGGCTGGCCGAAGGCGGCGCATATCGCGGTGACGCTGAAAAAAGGCAGCGGCCTGGTCGAACCGGTACAAACCGCGCTGAACGGCGCAATCAAGAACGGAGATTACGACAAGGTGCTAAACCGCTGGGGGGAAGGCGTGGAGCGTATCTCCAGTTCCGAAGTTAACCCGGCGGGTCTGGGCGATTAAGGAGGCGCTATGCGCGAACAATTTCGTGACGTTTCGCCGGAAGATGCCGATCTTCAGCCCATTATCGAGGGGCTTTTCGGTGAGTACGCCGCTCGTTACGGCGACTACTTTTCAAAGGATGCGGAAGTCGAGCTGACAGAGTGGTACCTGGCGCCGCAGGGGCTGTTTATCGTCCTGGAGCGCGATGGCGAGATCATCGCCACCGGGGCGTACAAGCCCTTCGACGAAAATACCGCAGAGATCAAACGTATCTGGACGAATAAAACGCTGCGCCAGCAGGGACTGGCCGCGCGCGTGGTACAGGAGCTGGAGCGCCGGGCGGTGCTGGCGGGTTACAGCCACATCTACCTGACTACGGGGTTTCGTCAGCCGGAGGCGGTGCGGCTCTATCTCAGTCAGGGGTATCAGCCGCAGTTCGATCTCAACCGCGACCCGGAAGAGTATAGCCAGCCGCCGTTCGACGGTCGGCTGCGTTTCACCAAGACGCTGATCCGCGAAGCGCTCAGCAAAACCGCATAAGGAGCGACGATGAGCAACGTTGAAACCATAAAAGTGGTCCCGGCACGTTATCCGCTGCGCGCTGCTGGCGCCGTGGTGGCGCTGTTTGTGCTGGCTGTCGTGATCCAGTCCGTGGCCTTTAATCCGCGCTGGGAATGGGCGGTATTTGCCCGCTGGTTCTTTGACCCGGTGATCCTCGAAGGCGTCGGACAGACGCTGCTGCTGACGTTGATAAGCACCGTACTGAGCGTGGTGATTGGCGGCATGCTGGCGCTGGCTCGGCTCTCGTCATCATGGCTGTTGAACAGCCTGGCGTGGGGTTACATCTGGCTGTTCCGATCGCTGCCGCTGATCGTGGTACTGATTATCCTCTATAACTTCTCCTATCTCTACGACACGCTCTCTCTCGGCGTACCTTTTACCGGCATTACCTGGGGCAGCTTTGAAACCATCAACGTTCTCGGGCAGTTTTCTACCGCCATCGTGGGGCTGACGCTGGTGCAGAGCGCCTATACGGCGGAGATCATTCGCGGGGGCTTCCTTGGGGTCGACCACGGTCAGTATGAGGCGGCCGCTGCGCTGGGTCTGCCGGCGTGGCGTCGCACCGTGCGCATAATTCTCCCCCAGGCGCTGCGCACCATCCTGCCGTCCGGGTTTAACGAAATCATCAGCCTCGCCAAAGGGACGGCGATGGTTTACGTGCTGGCGATGCCGGAACTGTTCTACACGATCCAGATGATCTACAACCGCACCCAGGAGGTGATCCCGCTGTTGATGGTGGGGGCCGTCTGGTATCTGGTGATCACCACCGTACTGTCTGCCATCCAGCATGTTATTGAGCGTGGACTCGCCCGCAGCGAGCGCCGCTCCGCCGTAAACCAGAGCCGGGCGACCAGCCGCGGGCGTTCCGTCACCACTTCGTCAGCACAGGAGCCCGTTCATGCAAGCCTCTCCTGAAGGACACATTTCCATAACCGGCGTCAGTAAGTTTTTTGGCCGACATAAAGCGCTCGATAACGTTACGCTTGAGATCCCACCGGGCTCCGTGACGGTGATCCTCGGACCCTCTGGATCGGGAAAATCGACGCTGCTGCGCACTATTAACCATCTGGAGCGCGTAGACGAAGGCTTTATCCAGATTGACGGGGATTACATCGGATATCGCCGTCAGGGTGACAAACTCTACGAGCTCAAAGAGAAAGAGATCCTCAAACAGCGCGTCAACGTTGGGTACGTGTTTCAGAACTTCAATCTTTTTCCGCATCTCACGGTGCTGGAAAACCTGATTGAAGCACCCATCGCGCATAAAAAGTTCAGTAAAAAAGAGGCTGTTGAAAACGCCTACAGCCTTCTGGATGTGGTAGGTCTGCGCGATAAAGCCGATGCCTGGTCGCGTCACCTCTCCGGCGGCCAACAGCAGCGCATTGCCATTGCCCGCGCGCTGGCGCTGCGCCCGCGCGTGATGCTGTTTGATGAGCCAACTTCGGCGCTGGATCCGGAGCTGGTTGGCGAAGTGCTGGACGTGATTAAAAAGCTCGCCCGCTCCGGCACTACGCTGGTGGTGGTCACCCATGAGATCGGCTTTGCACGGGAAGTGGCGGACCAGGTGGTATTTATGGTCGACGGTAAAATTGTGGAGCAGGGCAGCAGCGACGACGTGTTAAACCGACCGTCGCATCCGCGAACGCGCCAGTTCCTCTCAAAAGTGCTGTAAGGAGCGCAGATGAAATATGGACTCCTGGCGGGGCTGGTCTTCACGACGGCGAGTCACGCCAGCATTGATTTAAAGGCCAATGAACAGCCGCTGCCGGTGACGGTTGATCAACAGGCAGTGGCGAAAATCCCGGCGAACTATAAATTTGTTGAGCCGGGTACCCTCACGGTGGCGATTTCAGCCCTGAATTCTCCGCCGCTGGCGCTGCTGGCCAGTGATAACCGCACCCGTATTGGCAGCGACCCGGATATCGCCCGGTTACTGGCGGGCAGTCTGGGGCTGAAGCTGAAGCTGGTGCCAACGGCGTGGGAAGACTGGCCGCTGGGGATCTCTTCCGGGCGCTATGACGTGGCGTTGGTGAATATCGCCGTCACCGAGCAACGTAAGGAGAAGTTCGATTTTGCAACCTATCGCGTCGATTCCCTGGCCTTCTCGGTGAAATCCACCAGCAACGTACAGTCGATCACCAGTGCGAAAGATCTGGCCGGTAAAAAGGTGATTGTCGGGTCAGGCACCAATCAGGAACGTATTCTGCTGGGCTGGAACGAAGAGAATAAAAAGGCCGGGCGCGAGCCTGCGTTGCCGGTTTATCTGACCGACGACGCCTCAGGCAATCTCTATATTCAGTCCGGCAGGGCGGATGTCTTCTTTGGACCGCAGTCCGTTTCGGCCTACAAAGCCGCGTTAACCGGCAAAACCCGCGTCGTGGGATTAGGCCCGAAGAAAGCCTATGTCGCCACCACAACCAAAAAAGGCAATGGGCTGGTGTATGCGTTGCAGGCTGCGCTGGACGGTGCGATTAAGCGCGGGGATTATCAAAAGGTGCTGGCGCGCTGGGGGGAAGCGGGCGAAGCGGTGACGTCTTCAGACGTTAATCCACCCGGGATAACCTACTAATGGTGCTCTATACCCTAAATAATTCGAGTTGCAGGAAGGCGGCAAGGGAACGAATCCCCGGGAGCGTACATAAGTACGTGACTGGGGTGAGTGAATGCAGCCAACGCACCTGCAACTTGAAGTATGACGGGTATACACTTAGGGTTTTCATCCCTGAGGAGGCAACATGATCAAACTCTATGGCGTACCCGGCTGGGGATCGGCAATCAGTGAGGTGATGCTGACTCTGGCAGACATCCCGTATCAGTTCGTCAACGTGGATGGGTTTGACCAGCCCGGCCCGCAGCGCGAATTGCTGTTGAAACTGAACCCGCTGTGCCAGGTGCCGACGCTGGAGCTGGAAAATGGGGCGATCGTGACGGAAACCGCGGCGATCGCCCTGATGGTGCTCGACAGACGACCCGACCTCGCGCCGCCCGTTGGGCAGGCCGAGCGCCAGCAGTTTCAGCGCCTGCTCATCTGGTTTGTGGCGAACGTCTATCCCACCTTTACGTATGCAGATTACCCGGAACGCTGGGTGCCTGATGCCCCGGAACAGCTGAAGAAAAACTGTATTGAGTACCGGAAATCCCTCTATCTGTGGTTTGACAGCCAGCTCAGCGCCTCGCCTTATGCCTTTGGCCAACTGCTAACGCTGCTTGACGTCTATATTGCCGTCGTGCGTACCTGGGGGCCAGGTCATGAGTGGTTTACCACCAACGCACCTAATATCACCGCCATCGCGGATGCCGTCTGCGCGTTGCCAGAACTGCACAAGGTGCTAAAAGCTAACGACATAATCTGATAACGTGGAACGCTAACCTATAAAAGGAGCCCTGCCCATGCCTCACGTTGATATCAAATGTTTTCCACGCGATCTGACTGACGAACAAAAAACGGCCCTGGCGGCGGATATCGCCGAAACGATAGTCCGTCATCTGAACAGCAAAGATCGCTCAATCTCCGTGGCGCTTCACGAAGTCCAGGAAGCTGACTGGAAGGCGCAGGTCTGGGATACCGAGATTGGACCTAAACTGGATGAACTGATTAAGAAGCCCGGCTATTCGATGTAACTCGCCTGCCGGGTGGTGCAGTATCACCCGGCGATCCCCGCCTTTCATTCCTTTCGCAAAAATCGATAATAAACAGCACAACGTTTCCGCTACAATTCACTCCTCCGAACAATATTCGTTAAATCAGCAGGTAAGCACTACAACTGCACCAGATTAAGTACAGATAGTAAAAGGATAATTTTTTCATGACAAAATTACCTCGGTTTTCACTCGCCTTTATTCATCCTCGTTACTGGTTCAGTTGGGCAGGCATCGCCGCACTCTGGTGTACGGTCCAGCTCCCATATTCGCTTCTGTTAAAAGCAGGGCACGGACTCGGGCGTCTGGCTATGCGCATGCTTCCACGCCGCGTGGAAATCGCCAGACGAAATCTTGAGCTTTGCTTTCCGGAGATGAAAGAGGGTGAGCGCGAGCGTTTGCTTGAGCGTAATTTTGAATCGGTTGGAATGGGCGTCATCGAAACGGGCATCGCGTGGTTCTGGCCTGACTGGCGCGTGCGCAAACACTTCAGCGTGACCGGCTACGAACATATGGAACAGGCAAGGGCGCAAGGAAGGGGCGTGGTGCTCATTGGCATGCATTTTCTCACGCTGGAATTAGGCGCACGCATCTTTGGCATGCTCAACGCGGGTATTGGCGTCTATCGTCCCAACAACAATGCGTTGCTCGACTGGCTACAGACGCGCGGTCGTCTGCGTTCCAATAAAACCATGCTCGACCGCTACGATTTGAAGGGCATGATCCGCGCGCTTAAGCAAAACGAGATCCTGTGGTATGCCCCGGATCACGACTATGGAAAAACGAATAGCGTGTTTGTGCCGTTTTTTGCCGTCCCGGACGCCGCGACAACTGCCGGGAGCTATATGCTGGTGAAAAGTGCCAGACCGGCCGTGATCCCGTTTGTACCACGCAGAAAAGCAGACGGCACAGGGTATGAGCTGATTATCCTGGACGATATTAGCGATACCTTGCAGGGAGGCGATAAAGTGGCCGTGGCTACGCAGATGAACAGGGCGATTGAGCGTGCGGTGATGATGGCACCCGAGCAATATATGTGGCTGCATCGTCGCTTCAAAACGCGTCCTGAAGGGCAACCGGACCGGTATGCGCGAAAAAAACAGGTCCAGTCCTCAGTCAGAACTTTCTCTGCCAGCGATATGTCGGATCGGTCGAGTATCCAGCAGTAACACAGGGGGCGGATGCCGTTGCGCTCCGCCCTTTATAAAATCTGCGCCGCTGGATAGAATTACCGCATCCACCTTGTCGGGATGCAAAATATGACCGGAAGAGTCGACTATCACCTTGAAAAATATCTCCTCACCGAAGTCGCCGAGCCAGAACGTCTGACCCGCCAGTGGGCAGAAGTGATGCGCGAGTGTCGCGAGCAAAAATCCGGTGCGGAAGAGCGTTTGCGTCTCGCGCTGCTGAATGTGGATTATGTGACCAGCTTTGAGCTTCCCTTCCGGTTACTCCTCACCCGCGCTCCGCAGTTGATTGATGGGATCAGAAATGAGTTCCAGCTCAGTCAAAAAAATGTCCTGTTCAACGGCAAGCGGTTTGGCTGCGTTTACAGCCTTAAACAGGACCTGGAAAGTGTTCCTGACGAATTTACCTATCACCTGAAAACGCGGATCCAGCGAAGCGACAGCACTGGCGGAAGTGAAGTACCTTACCGGCAAATTGCACAGCAGGTGAAAGCGCCCAGGGAACGACTAAAACTGGCACTCGAAAATGGACTATCTGTAACGGCGCTCGACGGGCTTTTCTGGTTTGGCATTCAGCGCATCGCGGCCGATGTGCAGAGGCTAAGAAAAACGGGCACGAGGATTGTGACGTCAGAGACTGAGGTGTTTGATACGCTAACGATGACAACCCGGCGGATCCCTGTCTACAGCCTGACGCAGCCGGAATGAGCCTTGGTCGCTGAATCGTCGAACGTCTCAGAGAAGACAAAAAAGGCGGTAATCTCTTTCTCAGATATACCGTGCTTCAGCAACGCTTTCATTGACATTATGCCCCTTAGAAAGAGGGGCGTTTCACGTGATGGCATTGCTACTCAGCAAATGCCCGCAATGCCTCGCCATCAAGACGATAGCGTACCCATTCGGACTGCGGTACCGCGCCGATGCTCAGATAAAAATCAATTGCAGACTGGTTCCAGTCAAGCACGCTCCATTCCAGCCGGCCGCAGTGACGTTCCACTGCGCATTGCGCGATATTTTTAAGCAGTGCTTTTCCCGCACCCTTGCTGCGGTATTCCGGGGAGACATACAAATCTTCCATATAGATGCCGTTGCGACCAAGCCAGGTGGAATAGCTGGTGAAAAAAACGGCATACCCCACAGCATGGCCTGCATATTCGGCAACCAGCGCTTCGGTTTTACTGTCTGCACCAAACAGCGTTTTACGGATTTCGTCCGGCGTGGTGACCACTTCTTCTGGCGCTTTTTCATAGACTGCGAGTTCGTAAATCATATCGTATATTGCCGCTGCATCTTCAGGTCGCGCCTGACGAATCGTAATGCTCATTCCTTTCCCTTTATCTTTGTTTGTAGTTGATGGGGATAAGCATAAAGGCTAATGTCAGAAGAATTAAGTGCAATGAAATCAATAAATGATGAATATTATGCATCCAGCCTTAAGGCGCCTTGATTTAAACCTTCTGCCGGTTTTTGACGCGATTTATCGCCACAGTTCCGTTCGACTTGCGGCAGATGAGCTGGCGATGAGCACCTCGGCGCTCAGCCATGCCCTGTCACGGCTGCGTGTTTCGCTCAACGACCCGCTGTTCTACCGGGAAGGACATCGAATGTGTCCCAGCGTCTATGCCACCCAGCTTGCGCCAGTTATTGCATCGGCCCTGAAATATCTTGACCAGGAGCTGTCGCCGCAGCCGGAATTTGATCCTGCTGTCAGTACAGCGTGTTTGCAGATCGCGATAACGGACTTTACCGCGTTCTGCATATTCCCTGCGCTCATGAATACGCTTCAACATGCGGCGCCTGGCTTGCGTCTGGAATTACGATATTTGCCGCACAGCCCGGCGTTGACGGAATTACTGGCAGGCGAGGTGGATTTGGCCCTGGGATTCAGCACCATTGAGGATCGCCGGTACCCTGAGCTGGAAGAGATCAGCTGGTTCGAAGATGAATATGTGGTGATTAGCAATGCGAGCCGGAGCGCGCTCACGCTGGAGGATTATCTCGCCGCCCGGCATCTTGTGGTTACGCCGTGGAATGAGAAGCAGGGGGTGCTGGATTTGCAGCTGGAACGCATGGGTTATACCCGACACATTGCAATCAAAACCCCGTCTATGCTCAGCGCCCCGTTTGTTATTGCAGAAAGCGATCTGCTGATGGCGTTACCTCGATTCGCCGCTGAAAAGCTGCTGCCAGCTACCCGTATTAAAATTTTTGATTTACCGTTCCACATCAGTCCGTTTGAAGTAAAAATTTATTCGCACAAGCGCAGCGGGAAACGAGGCGTCACGAACTGGCTCAAAGCTACGCTGCGCGCGCTGGCCGAAGGGCAACAGTCAGAGCGCTTATGATTTCGACTGTAACAGGATTGCCATCAGCCCCGGAAAGCGGGCGTCCAGATCTTCTCTTCTCAGTGAAATCATATTCTCGCGCCCCTGCGGGCGCTGCCAGATCACGCCGCTGTCGCGCAGTACACGCCAGTGGTGAGTCATGGTTGATTTCACCACCTCGTCCGGGCGCAGCGCGTTGCAGCTCAGCTCACTGCCGTCGGCCAGCCGTCGAATAATCGCCAGCCGCAGCGGATTGCCGAGGGCGAACAGCACATTTTCCAGCAGTATTTGTTCAGGTTCCGGGTGGTTTGGGATCATCGTTTTCCTGCGTCTCGCGTGAGATTAAGCTATATCAACAATAGGTCAACCGTTAAAAAATAGTTCGATAATACTCGTACAATAGGACTATTATAACAAACGAACAAACACGCGACTATCCTGGTCGTCACAAACCCGTCATGAAGACGTAAGGAAATATCATGCCCCGACCCATTCCACTCGAACGTTATCGCAACATCGGTATCTCCGCGCATATCGATGCGGGCAAAACAACCACCACTGAGCGCATCCTGTTTTACACCGGGATGAGCCACAAGCTGGGTGAAGTACACGATGGCGCGGCAACCACCGACTGGATGGCGCAGGAGCAGGAGCGCGGGATCACCATTACGTCGGCGGCGGTGAGCTGTTTTTGGCCCGGCATGGACAGAGGCTTTGAACCGCACCGCATCAATATTATCGACACCCCCGGGCATGTGGATTTCACCATTGAGGTGGAACGTTCCATGCGTGTGCTCGACGGCGCGGTGATGGTTTATGACTCCGTCGGCGGCGTGCAGCCGCAGTCGGAAACCGTCTGGCGTCAGGCGAATAAATATCACGTCCCGCGTCTGGCATTCGTCAACAAAATGGACCGCCCGGGTGCGGATTTCTTCCGCGTGGTGCGGATGATGCAGGAGCGGCTGAAAGCTAATCCGGTCCCGATTGTGATCCCCGTGGGCGCAGAGGAACACTTCACCGGCGTGGTTGATCTCATCAAGATGCGCACCATTCTTTGGGATGATGCGACCCAGGGCATGGCGTTCACCTACGCGCCGGTGCCCGACGATCTGCTGAGCACCGCGCAGACGTGGCGAGAAAAAATGGTCTCGTCTGCGGCAGAAGCCAGCGATGAGCTTATGGATAAGTACCTTGAGACGGGTGAACTGGATGAAGCGGAAATCATCAAAGGGTTACGGATCCGGACGATCTCCGGTGAAATACAGCCCATGCTGTGCGGCAGCGCTTTCAAGAACAAGGGGGTGCAGCGCATGCTCGACGCGGTGATTGAATTGATGCCGTCTCCACTGGACGTGCCCGCTATTGATGGGGTAGACGAAGATGGACAGCACGCCGAGCGCCACCCAAGCGATGATGAACCATTCTCTGCGCTGGCCTTCAAGCTGATGAGCGATCCGTACGTCGGACAGTTGACCTTTATTCGCGTCTATTCCGGCATACTGCGCAAAGGCGACGCGGTTTATAACCCGGTGAAGGGCAAAAAAGAGCGAATCGGGCGCATCGTGCTGATGCATGCCAACGACCGCCATGAGGTGGACGAGCTGCGCACAGGGGATATCGCAGCCTGTGTCGGGCTGAAAGACGTCACCACCGGTGACACGCTGACCGACCCGAATGCGGTGATCACCCTTGAACGGATGGAGTTCCCGGACCCGGTTATTTCGCTGGCGATTGAGCCGAAAACCAAGGCCGATCAGGAGAAAATGGGGATCGCCCTACAGCGCCTGGCGGCGGAGGATCCGTCTTTCCGTCTGCACACGGACGAAGAGTCCGGTCAGACCATTATCTCCGGGATGGGCGAACTGCATCTCGAAATCATCGTTGACCGCATGAAGCGTGAGTTTGGCGTTGAGGCAAACATTGGTCGTCCGCAGGTCACCTACCGTGAAACCCTGCGTAAAGCGGTGAAGGATATTGAAGGTAAATTTGTCCGACAGTCCGGCGGGAAAGGGCAGTACGGTCATGTGGTCCTGAGTCTGGAGCCGTTAGCAGCCGGAAGTGGTTTTGTGTTTGAAGATGCCACCAAAGGCGGGGTAGTGCCGCGGGAGTACATCCCGTCGGTGGAAAAAGGCTTGCGAGAAGCCATGAATACGGGTGTGCTGGCGGGCTATCCGGTTGTCGATGTGAAAGCGACCCTGACGTTTGGTTCCTACCATGACGTTGACTCCTCGGAGATGGCCTTCCGCATGGCGGCGATCCTCGGCTTCAAAGAGGGCGCGCGGCGGGCGGATCCGGTTATTCTTGAGCCGGTGATGCACGTTGAGGTGGAAACGCCGGAAGAGTATGCCGGGAACATTATGGGCGATCTCTCCTCCCGCCGCGGCATGGTGCAGGGGATGGCAGAGCAGTACGGCAGCCAGATTATTCGAGCTGACGTCCCGCTGGCTGAAATGTTTGGCTACGCCACCACGCTGCGCTCGATGTCCCAGGGGCGCGCGACGTATACGATGGAGTTCCATCATTTTGCGGAAGCTCCGCGGAATGTGGCGGATGAGATTATTGCGAAGCGCGTGAAGAGTTAATTAATTGCACATGGTAGTCATTTGGCTACCATGTGTTTTTATTATTACGACAGGGAGTTTATGCCTGTTACTTAATTAGCGTCGCCGATCGCACTTTCCATTTTCCTTGCTCTTCAACGAGACAATCTGCAATAACATGATCTTGCTTCTTACCAAATGCGACATAGACGTTTGTGCAAACGGCGTCAAAATCAGAATGTAAGACGGTTATCTGATTCCAGTCATCATCCCAGTCCTGCGCTTTGATAAACATATCCGCATCGGGCATATCTTTGTCGTTACTGTCGCCAGAGTACATTTCTTTAATTGCTGCAATGGTCCCTGAGGCTACGTACTCGTTCATAATGTCTGGATTGAGTACGGGCGGTTTGTTCTGATCTAACTGCGCTATATACCATTGATTGAATTTAAGCGCCGCCTGACCCGGTGCATAAATGTTTTCTGCGGCCGCGAGCGGAGAAAGGGCGAAAAGTAAAAAGTAGAGTGGTTTCATTAATCATCCCTGAACAGTTCGTAATGAGGTTGTATGTTGCGGTAAGCCTGCATTGACTAATGTGCGCCCCATATCTTTTGCCAGACGCGTGTTGGGGATTTTTAATCGACCACCCGCTCTGATCGCTTCTGTTACGTAACGAGCACAATAACCCGTGCTGCTGGGTTGCGCGTGTGATTTCGCATATGATATTGCGCCATCTTTGTTCCATGACATGGATATTTCCTTTACGAAAGATTGTTTATGCAACAGCTTCTGAAATATCCTCCGTTTAACATCGTTATGATAAACATAAAATGCCATAGAAATTTTATATAATTCAGATGGGTATAATTAAAAAATCAATCCAGCGCCTTCACCATCTTCCCACTCGTCACAAACGTCCCGGCCCCCAGATGATGCAGCGTATTCAGCTTATCCCCGTCAAACTGCCAGCGTCCGGCGACAAATGCGCGTTCATCTGCCGCGGCGGAAACCACTTCGCCAAACAGGGTGTCATATTTCTCGGCCGCAGAAGTGACAGGTAATAACCGACACTCCATCCACGCCAGACATTTCTCTTCTATAACCGGCAGACCAAGCTCAGGGCCATGAATAACCGGGATCCCGTAGCAGTTAAATTTATCCTCGTCGCGCCCGCTGACGCTGCCGACCGCCCAGGTCCAGTTGGCTGCCGCCACGCCGGGGATCACAATGCCGAATTTCCCGCTGCGTTCGATCAACTCCCGTGACCACGCGCTTTTGTCTACCACGATCGCGATACGCGGGGGTTCAAATTCCACCGGCATAGACCATGCGGCGGCCATGACGTTGCGACGATCGATGGTCTCATCCCGGCTGGTGATGAGCACGGTTGGACCGTGATTCAGAAGACGGCTGGCATGACGTAATTCAACAGGACGAAAGTGGCTCATAGGATCTCCTCATGTACACGATGAGTATGGCCAAAAAGCACTTTTGCGCATATGCATTAGGGAAAATAGTTTATAAACAGGGGATATCACATCATGGAGCAAATCATGTCCCCATTTCTGAGTGCTTATTTTGCCCGCACGGGCTGGCAGCAGCCCGTACAGGTTAATATCGATACCCTGCGGGGGCTCCATTTACACCATAACTGCGCGATCCCTTTTGAAAATATTGACGTCGTTTTGCCGCGGAAAATCCATCTGGACGACGGGTGTCTGGTGGATAAACTGGTCACCGCGCGTCGGGGGGGATATTGCTTCGAGCAAAATGGCCTGTTTGAACGGGTGTTGCGCGAAGTTGGGTTTACGGTACGCAGCGTGCTGGGGCGGGTTGTGCTGGCGAATCCGTCGCAGATGCCGCCGCGCACGCACCGGTTGCTGCTGGTTGAGCTGAACGGCGAGCGCTGGATCGCCGATGTAGGATTTGGCGGACAAACGCTGACGGCGCCGATTCGTTTGATCGCTAACGAGGAGCAGGAAACCCCGCACGGGAGTTATCGTTTGCTGAGCGAGGGTAACGACTGGGTACTGCAATTCCGCCATCACGAGCACTGGCAGTCGATGTACCAATTTGACCTGGGGACGCAGTACTTCAACGATTACGTGATGGGTAACTTCTGGTCGGCGCACTGGCCTCAGTCCCATTTTCGTCATCACCTGCTGATGTGTCGCCACCTGCCGGATGGGGGCAAGCTGACGCTGACCAACTTCAATTTTACCCACTGGCAGAACGGTCATGTGGAGGAGCAGATCCATTTGCCGGATGCGGAGGCGCTATATAATCTGATGCAGGAGCGGTTTGGCCTGGGCGTTGATGACCCGAAGCACGGCTTTACACTGGCAGAGCTGACGGCAGTAATGGCAGGGTTTGATACGCATCCGCAGGCAGGGAAATAGCCCGGTGGCGACTACGCCTTACCGGGCCTACGGGAGTATACGTAGGTCGGGTAAGGCGTAGCCGCCACCCGACAAATCAACGGCGCGATCTTACCACCTGATACCGACGCGTGAAGTACTCAAACGGCGCGCTCCACACGTGCACCAGGCGGGTGAACGGGAAGATGAGGAAGATCGTCATCCCCAGCACCAGATGCACGCGGAAGATCGGCGCGACGCCGCTCAGCATTTCCGACGAGCCGCCCTTAAACGTGACGATCCCCTGCGCCCAGCCGACCAGCTTCATCATCTCGCTTCCGTCAGGGTACTGAGCGGAGAAAGGAATGGTCGACAGCCCAAGGATGCACTGAAGCAGCAGGATACTCATGATGATAATATCCGGCGTGGTGGACGTGGCGCGCACCCGCTGGTTGAACAGGCGTCGGATCAAAAGCATCGACCCACCGATCAGCGTCAGCACCCCGCAAATACCTCCCGCAATCATGGCTAACTGCTGTTTAACCGCGACGGGTAAAAACCAGGCGTACATCCAGTGCGGGGTTAACATGCCGAACAGGTGCCCGAAGAAGATCCCCAGAATCCCAATATGAAACAGGTTCGAAGCCCAGTTCATCCCGCGCTTGCTGAGCATCTGGCTTGATGACGCCCGCCAGGTGTACTGCCCATAGTCGTAGCGCAACCAACTGCCGAGGAAGAAGACGGTGGCGCAGATGTACGGATAAATGTCATAGAAAAACACGTTCAGGTAATGAGTCATTTTGGGCCTCCGGCGCTGACGTCCACGTACTGCGGCGCGACGTCCTGGCTAAAGCGTCGTTGATATTGCTGCATCGGCGAACTGTCGCACGATGTGGCGTTGTCTTCGATAAACTTGACCTGTTCCTCTTCCCACACGGCGTCCAGCGCCTGACGGGTATCATCCCGTTTTTCACCGGATACCTGTTTCGCCACGCTGTCGCTGGAAAGCCGTGTTTCCGCCAGCGACAGCAGGGCGTCAAACAGCTGGTAATGCGCTACCTCGCGCTGTTTCAGGCGGCCTCCAATCAGCGCCAGTATAGGCGCGACGTTTTGCAGCCCTTCACGCGCCTCGTCGTCGCTGACGATACTGAGATATTCCAGATAGAGCGGCAGATAGTCCGGCAGCTCGCGGCAATCCAGCTCCAGCCCGGCTTTCTCATACTGGCTCATCAGGTCGACCATCGCCTGACCGCGATCGCGGGACTCGGCGTGAACGTGCTCGAACAGCAGTAGTGAAGTCGCGCGCCCCCGCTCGAAAACTTCACACCATTCGGCCTGCTTATCCAGCAGCGGGGCGCTCAGGTGCTGCTGCGCAAACGGCAGTAGCATGGGCGCATCCTGTTCCACCAGGGAAAGCGCTTCTTCACGGTTATCCCAAAGCAGCTCATCGGGATACTCAATCAGTAGCGCGATGATTTTAAGGATCTGCATTATTCTCCCTCCCCGTGATCGCGCACCTCGGTAATGTTGATCGCGTCGATGCGGCTGCTGTTGAAGAGGTTGAACCTGGTGTCGGAGCCGTGACAGCCGTCACCGAAGGTGAAGCCGCAGCCGTTTTTCTCAGGGAAGGCGTCGCGCGCCATTTCGCGGTGGCTGGTCGGGATCACGAAGCGGTCTTCGTAGTTAGCGATGGCCAGATAGCGGTACATCTCCTCAACCTGCGCTTCGGTCAGGCCCACTTCCTCAATGGCGCGGGTATCGGTCACGCCTTCCACGGTCTGGGAGCGTTTGTAGTGGCGCATCGCCATCATGCGCTTCAGAGCGCGCAGCACCGGGCCGGTATCGCCCGCGCTGAGCATATTTGCCAGGTATTGCACCGGGATGCGCAGGCTTTCGACCGCAGGCAGTACGCCGTCGCTCTGCGGCAGGCCACCCGCGTCCGCGTAGGACTGAATCGGTGACAGCGGCGGCACATACCAGACCATCGGCAGGGTGCGGTATTCCGGATGCAGCGGCAGGGCGAGCTTCCAGTCCATCGCCATTTTGTAAACCGGGGAACGCTGCGCTGCGTCGATGACGTTCTGCGGGATGCCCTGCTTCAGGGCTTCTTCAATCACCGCCGGATCGTTCGGGTTAAGGAACACGTCGCACTGGCGCTCATACAGATCGGTTTCATGCTCGGTGCTGGCCGCCTCTTCAATACGGTCCGCGTCATACAACAGCACGCCAAGGTAGCGGATGCGTCCAACGCAGGTTTCTGAGCAGACGGTCGGCTGGCCGGACTCGATGCGCGGATAGCAGAAGATGCACTTCTCTGACTTGCCGCTTTTCCAGTTGAAGTAGATTTTCTTGTACGGACAGCCGCTAATACACAGACGCCAGCCGCGGCATTTGTCCTGGTCGATCAGCACAATGCCGTCCTCTTCGCGTTTGTAAATCGCACCGCTCGGGCAGGTGGCGACGCAGCTCGGGTTGAGGCAATGCTCGCACAGGCGCGGCAGGTACATCATGAAGGTGTTTTCGAACTGACCGTACATCTCTTTCTGGATCTTCTGAAAGTTTCGGTCGCGGGCGCGTTTTTCGAACTCGCCACCCAGCAGCTCCTCCCAGTTTGGCCCCCAGACGATCTTATCCATCCGCTTACCGTCAATCAGCGAGCGGGGGCGGGCGGTAGGGAGGTGATCCCCCTCCGGGGCGCGGTGCAGATCCTGGTAATCGAAGGTGAAAGGTTCATAGTAATCGTCAATCTGCGGCAACACGGGGTTGGCGAAAATTTTCGACAGGACGCCCATTTTTCCGCCGAGGCGCGGGGTCAGCTTGCCGTGAATACTGCGGATCCATCCGCCTTGCCACTCATCCTGATCTTCCCAGTTTTTCGGATAGCCGATACCCGGTTTGGTTTCGACGTTATTAAACCACGCATACTCCATCCCTTCGCGCCCGGTCCAGACGTTCTTACAGGTGACCGAGCAGGTGTGGCAGCCAATGCATTTATCGAGATTCAGTACCATGCCAACCTGTGAGCGTATTTTCATTTTTTCGCCTCCTGAACCTGATCCCGACCTTCGCCGTCCAGCCAGTTAATGTTTTTCATTTTGCGGATCATAATGAACTCGTCGCGATTCGAGCCGACGGTGCCGTAATAGTTAAAGCTGTACGCCAGCTGCGCGTAGCCGCCAATCATGTGGGTCGGTTTCGGACAGACGCGGGTGACCGAGTTGTGGATCCCGCCGCGCCGTCCGGTCACTTCTGACCCCGGAATGTTCAGAATGCGCTCCTGAGCGTGGTACATCATGGTCATGCCCGGCGGCACGCGCTGGCTAACCACCGCGCGGGCGGTGAGGGCGCCGTTGGCGTTGAAGGCTTCGATCCAGTCGTTGTCCTCAATCCCCAGCTCGCGCGCGTCGGTTTCGCTGATCCAGACGATTGGCCCCCCGCGTGACAGGGTCTGCATCAGCAGGTTTTCGCTGTAGGTGGAGTGAATGCCCCATTTCTGGTGCGGCGTCAGGAAGTTAAGCGCTTTTTCCGGGAAGCCATTCGGCGGGATCTCGCGCATATGGGTGACGCTGCGGGTATCAATCGGTGGACGATAGGCCACCAGACTTTCACCGAAGGCGCGCATCCAGGCGTGATCCTGATACAGCTGCTGGCGGCCGGAAATCGTGCGCCACGGGATCAGCTCGTGAACGTTGGTATAGCCTGCGTTATACGAGACATGCTCGCTCTCAAGGCCGGACCACGTTGGGCTGGAGATAATTTTGCGCGGCTGCGCCTGAATATCGCGGAAGCGAATTTTCTCGTCTTCTTTGTTCAGCGCCAGATGGGTGTGATCGCGCCCGGTCAGTTCGCCGAGGGCCTCCCAGGCTTTGACCGCGACCTGACCGTTGGTTTCCGGCGCAAGAGCGAGGATCACCTCTGAAGCATCAATGGCGGTTTCAATGCGCGGTCGGCCTTTGGCCGGGCCGTCGAGCTTGACGTAATTGAGCTTGCCGAGGAAATCGACTTCGTTTTGCGTGTTCCACGATATGCCTTTTCCGCCGTTGCCGAGTTTGTCCAGCAGCGGACCGAGAGAAGTGAAGCGCTCGTAGGTTTCCGGATAGTTGCGCTCGACGACCGCAATGTTTGGCGCGGTTTTACCGGGGATGAGATCGCACTCGCCTTTGCGCCAGTCCAGAATATCAAAAGGCTGCGACAGTTCCCCCGGGGAGTCATGCTGTAGCGGCTGTAGCACCACGTCAGTTTCGGTGCCGAGATGCCCGACGCACACTTCAGAGAAGACTTTGGCGATGCCTTTGTAGATCTCCCAGTCGCTGCGGGACTCCCACGCGGGGTCAACGGCGGCAGAGAGCGGGTGAATAAACGGATGCATGTCCGAGGTATTCATATCGTCTTTTTCATACCAGGTGGCGGTCGGCAGGACGATATCGGAGAACAGGCAGGTGCTGGACATACGGAAATCGAGCGTCACCAGCAGATCCAGCTTGCCCTCAATGGCGGCGGTTTGCCATTCCACCTCTTCAGGTTTGACATCATCCGTTGAGCCTAAATCCTCGCCCTGAATCCCGCTCTCGGTGCCAAGCAGGTATTTTAGCATGTACTCATGGCCTTTTCCGGACGAGCCAAGCAGGTTAGAACGCCAGACAAACAGGTTGCGCGGGTGGTTCATGCCGTTGTCCGGCTGTTCGCAGGCGAATCGAATATCGCCCGATTTTAACGCCTGCACGGTGTAATCCTGCGGCGACATTCCGGCGGCGTCGGCACGGGCCTTAACGTGCAGCGGGTTGAGGTTGAGCTGCGGCGCGGAAGGGAGCCAGCCCATGCGCTCGGCGCGGACGTTGAAATCAATCAGATGTCCGGTGAATTTCGACGCGTCTGCAAGAGGAGAAAGCAGCTCCTGTGCGGTGAGCTTCTCATAGCGCCACTGGCTGGCGTGGTTGTAGAAGTAAGAGGTGCTGTTCATCTGGCGCGGCGGACGGTTCCAGTCCAGTGCGAAGGCCAGCGGCAGCCAGCCGGTTTGCGGGCGCAGCTTCTCCTGGCCGACATAGTGCGACCAGCCGCCGCCGCTTTGCCCGACGCAGCCGCAGAAGACCAGCATGTTGATCATCCCGCGGTAGTTCATGTCCATGTGGTACCAGTGGTTCACACCGGCCCCGAGGATGATCATCGAACGACCATGGGTTTTGTGCGCCGTGTCGGCAAATTCACGGGCGATTTTTTCTATCAGGTAAGCGGGTACGCCGGTAATTTGTTCGCCCCAGGCCGGGGTGTAGGCTTTGATCTCGGCGTAGTTTGCCGCCGCGTTACTGTCTTCCAGACCGCGATCGAGGCCGTAGTTTGCGAGGACCAGATCGTACACGCTGACCACGCGTCTCTGGCTACCGTCGGCCAGCGTCAGGGTTTTACTCGGTACGCGGCGCGTCAGCACCGGCTCCTGCTTCACGCTGCGGAAATGCGGGTTCTCGTTGCCCCCGAAGTAAGGGAAGGCCACGTCTGCCACACTGTCGTGGGTGATGAGCAGGGAAAGCGTCAGCTCGGTCTCCTGTCCCGCGGCCAGCGACTCCAGGTTCCATTTGCCTTTTTCGCCCCAGCGGAAACCGATAGAGCCGTTCGGCGCCACCAGATTTCCGGCGACGTCAAAGGCGATGGTTTTCCACTCCGGATTATTGGTTTCACCCAGCCCGTCGGCCAGATCCGACGCGCGCAGCATGCGGCCCGGCACCACGCGACCGTCAGCCTGTTCATCCAGCAGGACCAGCATCGGCATGTCGGTGTAGCGGCGGCAATAGTTGAGGAAGTAATCGCTCGGGTTATCAAGGTGGAACTCTTTGAGGATCACATGCCCCATCGCCATGGCAAGGGCACTGTCGGTACCCTGTTTGGGGGCCAGCCACTGGTCGCTGAGCTTCGCCACCTCCGAGAAGTCCGGCGTAATGGCGACGGTCTTGGTGCCTTTGTAACGCACTTCGGTAAAGAAGTGGGCGTCCGGGGTACGCGTCTGTGGCACGTTCGAGCCCCAGGCAATGATATAGCTGGAGTTGTACCAGTCCGCCGATTCCGGCACGTCGGTCTGCTCGCCCCAGGTCATCGGCGATGCCGGAGGCAGATCGCAGTACCAGTCATAGAAACTCAGGCACGTGCCGCCGAGCAGGGAGAGATAGCGCGTACCGGCGGCATAAGAGACCATCGACATGGCCGGGATGGGGGAAAAACCGGCTACCCGATCCGGGCCGTAGTTTTTGATGGTCCAGACGTTGGCGGCAGCAATCAGCTGGTTAAGCTCTTTCCAGTTTGAGCGGATAAACCCGCCTTTACCGCGCGCCTTTCTGTAGCTTTGCGCTTTCTGTGGATCGTTCTGAATGGCATCCCAGGCCAGCACCGGATCGGTATGCTGCGCCAGCGCCTCGCGCCAGAGCTCGATCAGCCTGCGGCGTACCAGCGGGTACTTGAGACGGTTGGCGCTGTAGAGATACCAGGAGTAGCTTGCGCCACGCGGGCAGCCGCGCGGTTCGTGGTTAGGCAGGTCAGGGCGGGTACGCGGGTAGTCGGTCTGCTGGGTTTCCCATGTCACCAGGCCATTTTTGACATAAATCTTCCAGCTACAGGAGCCGGTGCAGTTAACGCCGTGGGTGGATCGCACAATCTTGTCGAACTGCCAGCGCTGACGGTAACTGTCCTCCCAGTCGCGGTTGGTGTGGTACACCTGGCCGTGCCCATCGGCGAAACTGTCGCCTTTTGTTTTGAAGTAACGGAAGCGGTCCAACAGTTTGCTCATGACATTTCTCCTGCTTCGATAACATGGCCGGAGGGTGAGGCATCACGCTCCGGCGAAGAGGTAGTTATTATTTTTGTGAGGATTTGCGGCCGTACACCAGCCAGGTGACGAGCACGCAGACGATGTAAAACACGAGGAAGACTTTCATGGCGCCCACCGGGGAACCGGTCATCGCTAGGGAGGTGCCAAAGGCTTTGGGAATAAAGAACCCGCCCACCGCACCGATGGCAGAGATAAAGCCCAGCGCCGCAGCCGTTTCGGTCACCGCTTCATGCTGTGCCTGTTCATCGCTCCCGCCCTGTTTTTTCACGCGGTCGAGGGTGATTTGGCGAAAGATAATCGCGATCATCTGGAAGGTCGAGCCGCTACCCAGGCCTGCGGTCAGAAACAGGCCCATAAAGACCAGATAGAAGGCGATAAAGCTGCCTGAACCAGACCCGGGGAGCGTCAGGAAAATCAGGGCGCTAAAGATGGCCATAAAGACGAAGTTGATCAGCGTCACCCTTACGCCGCCCAGTCTGTCCGAAATCATTCCGCCAGCCGAACGCGCCAGGGCGCCGATCAGTGGGCCAAAGAAGGCGAGGTGGAGGATATTAACGTCCGGAAACTGGGTTTTCGACAGCATGGCAAAGCCTGCCGAGAAACCGATAAACGAGCCGAAGGTTGCCAGATAAAGCAGGCTCAGCAGCCAGAGATGAAAGCGCTTAAGCACCGGAAGCTGGCTGGCAATGGACGCTTTCGAGCTGGCGATGTCATTCATGCCTAAAAACGCCGCAATGGTGGCCAGAATCAGCAGCGGCGCCCAGATCCACGCCGCGTTCGCCAGCCACATCGTCGAGCCATCCTCCTGCGGTACGCCGTGCACGCCGAGGAAGGTAAACATCGGCAGGAAAATCACCAGCGGCGCAACCAGCTGCATCACACTCACGCCCAGGTTACCCAGCCCGCCGTTAATGCCCAGTGCGCTGCCCTGTCTGGCTTTCGGGAAGAAGAAGCTGATGTTTCCCATACTGGAAGCGAAGTTGGCACCGGCAAAACCGCAAAGCAGCGCGATGATGATGAAGATCCAATAGGGCGTGGCGGTATTCTGGATGGCGATCCCAAGCCAGACACAGGGTACGACCAGGATAACGGTGCTTAACACGGTCCAGTAACGCCCGCCAAATATCGGCACCATAAAAGAGTAGGGGACACGCAATATCGCGCCGGAGAGAGAAGGTAATGCCGTTAGGGAAGGTGCGAATAAGCAGGTCATTTCTTCCCAAGCTGACTCGCTGATTAA
>OKNA01000012.1_pt1 | contig 211535 bp, 223 predicted proteins | sample 1611251 | NCBI WGS metagenome assembly OKNA01 (sample SAMN04436723, study PRJEB24849) | human gut metagenome | biome: human gut; feature: NICU; material: stool | host: Homo sapiens | place: USA: Saint Louis, MO | collected 2010-10-14 | reverse complement strand
GGGCCATCTCACGACCGCGGAAACGCAGCGTGATCTTGGCCTTATCGCCATCTTCCAGAAAGCGAATCAGGCTGCGGAGTTTTACCTGATAATCGCCATCGTCGGTACCAGGACGGAATTTGATTTCCTTAACCTGGATAACTTTTTGCTTCTTCTTCTGTTCCTTAGAAGATTTACTCTTTTCATAAAGGAACTTGCCGTAGTCCATAATACGACAAACTGGCGGTTCGGCGTTAGGGCTGATTTCAACTAAATCTACTCCAGCTTCTTCAGCTTTTTCGATCGCTTCTCTCAGACTCACAATCCCCAGTGGTTCACCTTCAAGATCTGTTAAGCGAACTTCCTGGGCGCGAATCTCGCCATTGATACGATTCGGACGTGCCGTTTGAACTCGTTTTCCGCCTTTAATACCTTATTCCTCCAGTTGTTGAAGACTGCGGCTGCGAATCTCTTGTTGCAGCTTCTCGATCACTTCATTTACGTCCATGCTGCCGAGGTCTTTCCCGCGACGGGTGCGCACGGCCACTTTGCCGGCTTCGACTTCTTTGTCGCCACAGACCAACATATACGGGACACGACGTAAAGTGTGCTCGCGGATTTTAAAGCCAATCTTCTCATTTCTCAAGTCTGCTTTTACGCGAATGCCCGCATTTTGTAGTTTCTGCGTCAATTCTTTAACGTAATCCGCCTGAGAATCGGTAATGTTCATCACAACTACCTGCACTGGCGCAAGCCAGGTTGGGAAGAAGCCCGCGAACTCTTCAGTCAGGATGCCGATGAAGCGCTCCAGTGAACCGAGAATCGCACGGTGAATCATAACCGGCACCTGACGCTCGTTGTCTTCGCCAACATAAGAGGCGCTTAAACGCTGCGGCAGGGAGAAGTCCAGCTGTACCGTTCCGCACTGCCATGCGCGATCGAGGCAGTCATACAGGGTAAATTCAATTTTTGGACCGTAGAATGCGCCCTCGCCCAGCTGGTATTCGAACGGAATACCGTTCTCTTCCAGCGCCACGGCGAGATCCGCCTCTGCGCGATCCCATGTCTCATCGCTACCGATACGTTTTTCCGGACGCGTTGAGAGTTTGACCACGATCTTCTCGAAGCCAAAGGTGCTGTACATATCGTAGACCATACGAATACAGGCGTTAACTTCATCACGTACCTGATCTTCAGTACAGAAGATATGCGCATCATCCTGAGTAAAGCCACGAACACGCATCAGACCGTGCAGCGCACCTGATGGCTCGTTACGGTGGCAGCTACCGAACTCCGCCATACGCAGCGGCAGATCGCGGTAGGATTTCAGACCCTGGTTGAAGATCTGAACGTGGCCCGGACAGTTCATTGGCTTGATGCAGTATTCACGGTTCTCAGACGAAGTGGTGAACATCGCATCTTTGTAGTTGTCCCAGTGGCCGGTTTTTTCCCACAGCACACGGTCCATCATGAACGGGCCTTTCACTTCCTGATACTGGTACTCTTTCAGCTTGGAGCGCACGAACGTTTCCAGTTCACGGAAGATTGTCCAGCCGTCGTTATGCCAGAACACCATCCCCGGCGCTTCTTCCTGCATATGATACAGGTCAAGCTGCTTACCGATTTTACGGTGGTCACGCTTAGCCGCCTCTTCCAGGCGTTGCAGGTACGCGTTCAGGGCTTTCTTATCGGCCCACGCGGTACCATAGATACGCTGCAACATTTTATTGTTGCTGTCGCCACGCCAGTAGGCGCCTGCGATTTTCATCAGTTTGAAGTGATGACAGAAGCGCATATTCGGCACGTGCGGTCCACGGCACATGTCGACATATTCTTCGTGATGGTACAAGCCAGGCTTGTCATCATGAGCGATGTTTTCATCAAGAATCGAGACTTTATAGCTCTCGCCGCGCTTCACGAAGGTTTCACGCGCTTCATGCCAGCTGACTTTCTTCTTGATGACGTCATAGTTCGTTTCGGCGAGCTCATGCATACGTTTTTCGAGCGCGTCGATATCTTCCTGTGTCAGGGTGTGGTCAAGGTCAACGTCGTAGTAGAAGCCGTTGTCGATAACCGGGCCGATCGCCATTTTGGTGTTGGGCCACAGCTGCTTAATAGCATGACCTAACAGGTGCGCACAGGAGTGACGAATGATCTCCAGACCTTCTTCGTCTTTCGCGGTGATGATCGCAAGCGTTGCATCGCTTTCAATCAGATCGGACGCGTCTACCAGTTCACCGTTTACGCGGCCTGCAATGGTTGCTTTTGCGAGTCCAGGACCGATATCCAGTGCAACATCCATTGGGCTTACAGCGTGGTCGAAATGGCGTTGGCTGCCATCAGGAAGAGTAATTACAGGCATTTTATATCCTTATTTGCAGTGATGCCCCACACATAAGAGCATATACAAAGAAAATAATCGTGATTAAACAGTAGATTACGAAACCATCTGACCAACAATCGTCAAATTGGTTCGTCATCATGCACCTGCCGATTCAGATAAATGCGGATTTACGGCAAGCAGCGTAATGGTAACACTATTAACAGGGCGAATGCACCTTCCCGCGACCGATTTGAACCGCTCATTCTTATGTCTGCGTTCATGAACTTTTGTTGACGGGGGCTCGCAATCCGAAAGTGCTGAGCTATTCTTGATCTGGTCCTTAAACATCGAAGGGGTATCACATGAATGTATCGAGCAGAACCGTTGTGATATTGAATCTACTTTCCGCTGCTGGTCTGGTATTGATACTTGCCGACAGATTCCACTGGTTTTAAGCCGAACCGCTGTTCTGGCATAACCTGTTGTCCCGGGTAAAGCGCTTTCTGGCGCAGACTTTGGTAGACTAAGGGTATCAACTGACAAGGATTGGGTTATGCCAACAAAAAGATTTGCCGTTAAGCACTGGAAAATGGTCGTGGTGTTAATCGCTATTTGCGGCGCGATGTTGCTGCTGCGTTGGGCCGCGATGATCTGGGGCTAATAATATGTCAGCGAAAACGTGCCGTGAATTTACTGAATAAATCTTAACTATCTTTACGATAATTTATGGTCCAAAACCGGTACGTCATAATCCGGTTTTCGCCAGGCTGTGACAGCGTATATATTCCATCACATGTGGCAGTTGAAATATCAGGACCACTCACCCGCCACCAGCTTGTGTACATCAAATGCATCATTCATTGACTGGCCGGTAGACTGGGAGCCAGGGGCAATGTTGGAGCCTGCTTCAACATCAGAGGCTTTAGCGATCCCGACTGGGCTGTTAACGTCACTGGCAGGTTGCGTCATATTATCAGCAGCAAATACGCCAAATGAAAGTGCGGAAAGCACCATCGCTGCTGTAGCGGTTTTGATTTTTTTCATAATTCTGTTCTCATACTTAATTAATGCAGAAATGCCTGAGGCGAGTTTTTTGCCTGTGCCGTAAGTGTAGATCTGGATCACACTTTTGCCTAGTCAAATTATTTATCAAATCGTGTCAAATAAACTGAATAAGGCCTGGCCGCCTAATTATGGAGAAATTATGAAGACGAAAGCATGCCTATTATTTCAAAACGCCGTTTAATATAAATAAGCACAGTTTCAAAAAATAAAAAACAGGCCGAGAATAGTCCCGGCCCGAAGAAATTACATTTTATAACCTAAAGAAATCGTGGTTCGGCGATCGGTATGTTCCGGCGCGGAATCAGGCGGTGAAGAGTTCCAGGTTACGTTGTACGCCACCTTGAGTCCAAAGTGTTCGTTGATAGCCACGTTCAACGCACTTTCAGAGTTCAGCGTTGTATCTTCAGCACCAAACACCGACACACCCTGGGTGAATTTAGCGTTGTCAGTCATTTGCCATGCGTAGGTGCCCGATGCATAACCCAGCGGCTGGGTTTCATCTTCGCCGTTGGTGTACTCGTCGTAACGGACACCCGGACCGAATTCAAAACGGAGGCTGTGCACCGGTCCATTCAGGAACTGACGACCATAACCCGCAGTCATGACATCGCGCTGGCGATAGCCGTTGTAGCGGTCAGTAAGCCAACTCGCCTGCCCAAACAGGTAGTCATAATCTGTCATGTTGTAACGGCTACGCCCACCTACCGCGTATTTCTCAGAGGAGCGTTCATCGTTAGCAGATGTGTTGCTGGCATTGCCCCACAGCGACCAGGCCGTGGTGTTGCCGTACCAGGTCAGGGTGCTGTCTGCGGTCATGGAGGAGCTTTTCGTGTTACCGGATTGCGCCAGATACCCGGCATTCACGTTACCTTCAAAGGGTTTTTTGGCAGTGGAGGGATCGTCCATGACAGTAAAAACGGTATCATCGGCGGTTGCATTCAGTGACGCAAATACGCCACCCGCCAGCATCAGTGCTGCGGGTACTGTCTTCAAAAGCTTCATTTATTTTAGGAGTCCGTACAACATAAAAAGAGACCGTCACGGTCTCGGAAACTTTCTTGCGGATCAATGACAAGGCGACCATAGAAAGGTAACAAATTATAAAAAGCCGCAAATAACATAGCAATAATTTCTTCTTTCATTTTTTGAATAAGAACGATCCCAAAACGCGATTTAATGTATATACCCGGCCAAGGTTTTTTGTCAGCATTCATTTTTAAAATCATACTGTTATTTACGTTGCCTTCCTGCCAAACGGTGCCAGGCTTAAAATAACCCATGATAAAAGGAGGTCATGATGGCTTCGATTTACACGCTGACGCTCTCCCCTTCCCTCGACTCTGCGACCATGACGCCGCAAATCTATCCGGAAGGTAAGCTGCGCTGTAGCGCGCCGGTGTTTGAGCCGGGCGGCGGCGGCATTAACGTGGCGCGCGCAATTACCCATCTCGGCGGAAAAGCAACCGCCATCTTCCCCGCTGGCGGCGCCACGGGTGAGCATCTGGTTGCGTTGCTGGCAGATGAACAGGTTGCCGTAGATACCGTTGACGCCAGAGACTGGACCCGGCAAAACCTGCATGTCCATGTTGAATCCAGCGGCGAGCAATATCGTTTTGTGATGCCAGGGGCGAAGTTGAGCGATGATGAGTTTCGTCAACTGGAAGAGAAAGTGCTGACCATTGAAAGCGGCTCATTGCTGGTGATCAGCGGTAGCCTGCCGCCGGGCGTCAAAACAGAAAAGCTGACGGCACTGGTTCAGGCGGTGCTCCAGCGCGGCATCCGCTGCATTGTCGATAGCTCAGGCGATGCCCTGAAGGCGGCGTTAGAGCCCGGACAACTTGAACTTGTCAAACCTAACCAGAAAGAGCTCAGTGCGCTTGTCAATCGCGAGCTCAACCAGCCTGATGACGTGCGTACTGCCGCAGAAGAGCTGGTACGCACGGGCAAAGCGCATCGCGTTGTAGTCTCTCTCGGTCCTCAGGGTGCGCTGGCCGTCGACAAGACGGGCTGCGTGCAGGTTGTTCCACCACCGATGAAAAGTCAGAGTACCGTGGGTGCCGGTGACAGTATGGTTGGCGCGATGGTGCTGAAGCTGGCGCAGGGCGCTTCGCTTCTGGAGATGGCACGCTATGGCGTCGCGGCAGGGAGCGCTGCCACCATCAATCAGGGAACCCGTCTGTGTTCGCTTGCGGATACCCAGAAAATTGTCGATTACCTGGCGAGAAGCTGAACGTGCTTCCCCTTCCCGTGGAGGGGGAAGTCGCCAAATATGGCTTATCGACTATGCTAAGAAAACTTTCAGGATAACAACGAGGTGAATTATGAGCAGTGGTGATATCACCCGCTACGTCGTAACCGTCAATATTCATGAAGCATCGCTGACCGAACTGAATGAACTCAACAACGCTTTCACGCGGGCGAATTTTCTGCTCACGCTGACGGACGATGAGGGCAATATTCACGATCTCGGCTCGCTGGCCTTTGGCCTGATAAGCCCGCTGAGTCAGGAGGAGGTGAAGGCGCTGGCCAGTAGCCTGGTGGAAAGCGTGACTGACAAAGCCACGGAAATTGATGTGGATAGCTGGGAAAACTGGCATAAAAAAGAGCAATAAGTGCCCTGTACAAAATTAAACCGCTCAGTTGTGCGTTAGTTCCTGTTTTTTTATAGCCGTTTTGCGCTAACTTTATGATCTGGCAGACAACATGGGAGAGACATCATGTGGCAGGCTATCAGTCATCTTTTAAGTGAGCAGCTGGGTGAAGGTGAAATTGAACTGCGTAACGAACTGCCAGGCGGAGAGATCCATGCCGCATGGCATTTACGTTACGCCGGGCGCGATCTCTTCGTGAAATGTGATGAGCGCGAATTGCTCCCCATTTTTACGGCCGAAGCCGATCAGCTTGAGTTGTTATCGCGCAGTAAAACAGTCAACGTTCCACAGGTTTTAGCCGTTGGCAGCGATCGTGACTACAGCTTTCTGGTGATGAACTATCTTCCGGCGCGCCCTCTGGATGCGCACAACGCCTTTATTCTCGGCCAACAGATCGCCCGTTTGCACCAGTGGAGCGATCAACCTCAGTTTGGGCTCGATTTCGATAACGACCTCTCAACCACCCCACAGCCAAACGCGTGGCAACGCCGCTGGTCGACTTTTTTTGCCGAGCAGCGCATAGGCTGGCAGCTGGAGCTGGCCGCTGAAAAGGGACTAGCGTTCGGCAACATCGACGCGATTGTTGAACACATTCAGCAGCGTCTGGCTTCGCATCAGCCTCAGGCTTCCCTTCTGCACGGTGATTTATGGTCGAACAACTGCGCGCTTGGGCCTGATGGTCCCTATATATTTGACCCGGCCTGCTACTGGGGCGACAGAGAATGTGACCTGGCGATGCTGCCGTTGCACCCTGAACAGCCGCCGCAAATTTATGATGGCTATCAGTCTGTCTCGCCGTTACCTGCGGGTTTCCTTGAACGTCAGCCGGTTTATCAGCTGTACACCTTGCTAAACCGGGCGATTTTGTTTGGCGGGAGTCATCTGGTGAATGCCCAGCGGGCGCTGGACCGTATCCTGGCGGCATAGCGGGAGGGGGCGGCAATACGCCCCCTTTGACATTACAGGAAGCCGAGCAGCGTAAAGAAGAAATACCCGGCCACAATGATAATAACCGGCAGGATATAGAGCGGGAAAAACTGCACAAAAATGGTATGACGCGGAACGACAATGCGCGATTCGATCTGCTCGCGGCTCATCCCGTCAGGGCCTTTCGCCTTCTCAAGTATCAGCTGATCTTCCACCCCTTCGCGTAAAAAGCGGGTCTGGCGGCTCATGCGTGCGCCGGAGGCCTGCAACGCCATCGCGATAAAGATCAACGCATAGATTATCCAGAACCCGACATTCAGCTGGTGGTGAAAATCCGGGGTGGGCGAGTTGAACCAGAAGACGTTCAGGAATGGGGTGTTAAACCGCATCATCTCAATCATGACGTGGGCAAAATCAAGCATGACGGCATTAATGCCCGGCTGTTTTTCGCTGTGATCGTACATAAATTTAAGTACGGAGATCAGCGTTGAAATCAGGGCGGGAATGAAAATAACCCAACCAGCAATACGTTTTAAGACTGCGATGCGTCCAGCTTGTTGATACGTCATTAGTTCCTCTTCATAAAGACGCGTTATTTGTGCCTAAGTCTACCTGCTGTCGGTCATTTTCGCCCGATCTTTGAATGCAATATGCTAAATTGCTTGTGCTTAGCACCGTTCGTCTTACCCCAAGATAAGGAGATGTTGTAATGTCGACACCGCGCCAGATACTTGCCGCTATTTTTGACATGGATGGATTGTTGATTGATTCCGAACCCCTGTGGGATCGGGCTGAACTGGACGTGATGGCCAGCCTCGGCGTCGATATCAGTCGTCGTAATGAGCTTCCCGATACCCTGGGGCTGCGCATCGATATGGTGGTTGACCTTTGGTATGCCCACCAGCCATGGGTTGGCCCGGATCGCGACGAAGTTACGGCGCGCATTATCAACCGTGCTATCTCCCTTGTAGAAGAGAATAAGCCTCTGTTACCGGGCGTACGCGACGCTATCGCCCTGTGCAAGGCGCAAGGGCTGAAAGTGGGGCTTGCCTCTGCCTCACCTCTGCATATGCTGGAAAAAGTGCTGACGATGTTCGGGCTGCGCGACAGCTTCGACGCGCTGGCCTCGGCCGAAAAGCTTCCTTACAGCAAGCCACATCCGCAGGTGTATATGGACTGCGCCGCGAAACTGGGGCTGGATCCGCTTACCTGTGTGGCGCTGGAAGATTCGGTTAACGGCATGGTGGCGTCCAAAGCCGCACGTATGCGCTCCATCGTTGTGCCGGCTGAAGAAGGCCGACACGATCCCCGCTTTGCCCTCGCTGATGTCAGGCTGACGTCTCTTGAAGAATTGACTGCCCGCCATCTGCGCGGAGAGTAACGCTCTTTCAGGCAGCTTCGGCTGCCTGTATCACAAAATCAAAACAACGTTTTACTTTATTTGCTTTTCTCATTCCAGACTCCTATCCTTACGTGCAGAATGACAATAATCTGACTTCTGAGGCGCGTATGATACTGGATGCTTTTACTCTGGCAGGAAAAGTGGCGATGGTGACCGGGTGCGATACCGGTCTGGGGCAAGGCATGGCCATTGCCCTCGCCCAGGCAGGATGCGATATCGTGGGGGTAAACCGCAAGGTTCCTGACGAAACGGCAGCGCGCGTCACGGCGCTGGGACGGCGCTTTATCGCAATTCGCGCCGATCTCGGCAAGCATGAGAGTATTCAGAGCGTCGTGGATACCGCCGTCACAGAGATGGGCCGCATCGATATTCTGGTTAACAATGCCGGCACCATTCGTCGGTGCGATGCGCTGGAATTTAGCGAGAAGGACTGGGACGAGGTTATCGATCTCAATCTGAAATCGGTCTTTTTCCTCTCTCAGGCAGTAGCGAAACAGTTTATCGTGCAGGGTCAGGGCGGCAAGATCATTAACATTGCCTCCATGCTCTCCTTCCAGGGCGGCATTCGGGTGCCGTCCTATACGGCTTCGAAAAGCGGCGTCCTCGGGCTCACCCGCCTGCTGGCAAACGAATGGGCGCCGCTAGGTATTAACGTGAACGCTATCGCGCCGGGTTATATGGCGACAAATAACACCCAACAACTTCGCGATGATGAGCAGCGCAGCCAGGCGATCCTCGACCGTATTCCGGCGGGCCGCTGGGGACTTCCGGAGGATTTACAGGGTCCGGCGGTGTTTCTGGCCTCGGCGGCGTCGGATTACGTTAACGGCCATACCCTTGCCGTAGACGGTGGCTGGCTGGCGCGCTAACCGCCGGTTTGTGACAAAGAGTTACACCGTCACCTCTTTCACATACTGTATAAAAACCCTATACTGTATGGATTGACAGTTTACCGGGTTTTATCATGACGGCGGAAGGCCACCTGCTTTTTTCACTTGCCTGTGCAGTGTTTGCTAAAAACGCTGAACTGACCCCTGTGCTGGCCCAGGGGGACTGGTGGCATATTGTCCCTTCTGCCGTGCTGACCTGCCTGCTGCCGGACATCGATCATCCAAAATCATTCCTTGGTCAGCGGCTGAAGTGGATTTCAAAACCCATCGCCAGAGCCTTTGGTCATCGCGGGTTTACCCACAGCCTGCTGGCCGTATTTGGCCTGATTACACTCTTCTATTTGAAGGTTCCCGAGAGTTGGATAGTCCCGGCGGATGCCATTCAGGGCATGGTGCTCGGCTACTTAAGCCATATCCTCGCCGATATGCTGACGCCAGCGGGCGTTCCGCTGCTCTGGCCCTGCCGCTGGCGTTTCCGCCTGCCAATCCTCGTGCCGCAAAAAGGCAACCAGCTGGAGCGCGTTCTGTGCATGGCGCTGTTTGCCTATGCCGTCTGGATGCCGCAGACATTGCCCGAAAATGGTGCAGTGCGCTGGTCATCGCAGATGATCAACTCGCTGCAATTTCAGTTCAATCGTTTTATTAATCACCAAATTGAACATTAAACCGGCAATACAATCACTTTTGTCATAAACCATTCCATATGGATATAAGCCCCACATCACACTTCTGATAACCTTGCGCCAACAGGTTCGGTAAAAACCGACCGTATAATAAATCAGGAGAACGGGGATGAATTTTCCACTCATCGCGAACATTGTTGTGTTCGTCGTATTGCTATTGCTTCTCGCCCAGGCTCGCCACAAACAGTGGAGCCTGGCGAAAAAGGTACTGGTTGGTCTGGTCATGGGCGTGGTGTTTGGCCTGGCCTTACACGCTATTTACGGCTCCGACAGCCCGGTACTGAAAGATTCCATTCAGTGGTTCAACATTGTCGGTAACGGCTATGTACAGCTGCTGCAAATGATCGTTATGCCGCTGGTATTCGCCTCAATTCTGAGCGCCGTAGCCCGGCTGCATAATGCTTCTCAACTGGGTAAAATCAGTTTCCTGACCATTGGCACCCTGCTCTTCACCACGCTGATTGCGGCGCTGGTGGGTGTGCTGGTTACCAATCTGTTTGGCCTGACTGCTGAAGGTCTGGTGCAGGGTAGCGCTGAAACCGCGCGTCTGACGGCGATTGAGACCAACTACGTGGGTAAAGTGGCCGATCTGACCGTTCCGCAGATGGTGCTCTCCTTCATTCCGAAAAACCCGTTTGCTGACCTGACCGGTGCAAGCCCAACCTCCATTATCAGCGTAGTGATCTTCGCTGCGTTCCTGGGCGTGGCTGCGCTGAAGCTGCTGAAGGACGATGCGCCGAAAGGCGAGCGGGTTCTGACTGCCATCGATACCCTGCAAAGCTGGGTAATGAAGCTGGTGCGTCTGGTCATGCAGCTGACGCCGTACGGTGTCCTGGCGCTGATGACCAAAGTCGTGGCAGGTTCTAACCTGCAAGACATCATCAAGCTTGGCAGCTTTGTGATTGCCTCGTACCTCGGTCTGGGCATCATGTTTGTTGTGCACGGCATCCTGCTGGCGGTGAACGGCGTTGGCCCGCTGAAATATTTCCGCAAAGTCTGGCCGGTGCTGACCTTCGCCTTCACCAGCCGTTCCAGCGCGGCATCGATTCCGCTGAACGTGGAAGCACAGACACGTCGTCTGGGCGTACCCGAGTCTATCGCCAGCTTCTCGGCCTCCTTTGGCGCCACCATCGGGCAGAACGGCTGTGCGGGTCTCTACCCGGCGATGCTGGCCGTGATGGTTGCCCCAACCGTAGGTATTAACCCGCTGGATCCGGTCTGGATTGCGACGCTGGTCGGTATCGTGACCATTAGCTCCGCCGGTGTTGCGGGCGTGGGCGGCGGCGCGACCTTCGCTGCGCTGATCGTTCTGCCTGCGCTGGGGCTGCCGGTAACGCTGGTTGCCCTGCTGATCTCTGTTGAACCACTGATCGATATGGGTCGTACCGCATTGAACGTGAGTGGTTCAATGACCGCCGGTACCCTGACCAGCCAGTGGCTGAAGCAGACCGACAAAACGATTCTCGACAGTGAAGATGATGCCGAACTGGCACATCGTTAATCACTGCTGAAATAAAAAAACCGCCATCGGGCGGTTTTTTTATGGCTGTTATTCTTCAACCTCTTCATCCTGGCGGGTCTGCATTGCCCATCGCTGCGCCGATTCCGGCACCGTAAACGCAGGGGAGCGACGGAAGTGCTCGCCAATCAGCACGAAGGCAACGTATTTACCCCGCAGCATCCAGACATCGCGAAAACCATCCACCTTCAGGGCATGGTCTGGCGGCGCGGGCTCAACGCGGGGTACATAGCTAATAACCTGGCGGTTTTGTTGACGAAGAGGTTTCATAAGCGACGGGTTCACTAAAGCAAATTCTTAAAGCAGGAAATTTCTATCATAGCCGATTCTCCCCCCGCCCGTCGCGCCTGACGTATCGCAGATGGCTCCTTTCGCTAATCAATATCTGAAAACGCTTAGTTCGCCTGCTAATTCTTAACATTGTTCTATCCTTAATAGGGTTTTTAGGAATGAACAAAGGAGAAGCGTGCAATGTCGAACAATGATAAACCACATCAGTCACCCATTCATGGGACTGAAGAATCTCAACCGGGAATGGACTCACTTGCCCCAGCCGACGGCTCACACAAACCATCACCGGGTCCTTCCGCACCGGGTGAACAGCCTACCGCCCCGGGCAGCATGAAAGCCCCGGAAACGGAAAACGAAAAGCTGAAATCGCTCGATCCTCACCGCAAGGGCGGTGAAGGCCATGCGCTGACCACGAACCAGGGCGTTCGCATTGCCGATGATCAGAACTCCCTGCGCGCCGGAACGCGCGGCCCGACGCTGCTGGAAGATTTCATCCTGCGCGAAAAAATCACCCATTTCGACCATGAGCGTATCCCTGAGCGTATCGTCCACGCTCGCGGCTCCGCGGCGCACGGCTATTTCCAGCCGTACAAGAGCCTGAAGGAGATCACCAAAGCAGATTTCCTTTCCGATCCGAACAAAATCACACCGGTTTTTGTGCGTTTCTCTACCGTACAGGGCGGCGCGGGTTCGGCCGACACGGTGCGTGATATCCGCGGCTTCGCCACCAAATTCTATACCGAAGAGGGCATTTTCGACCTCGTCGGGAATAACACCCCGGTTTTCTTCATACAGGACGCGCATAAGTTCCCTGACTTTGTCCATGCGGTAAAACCAGAACCACACTGGGCCATACCGCAGGGACAAAGTGCGCATGACACATTCTGGGACTACGTCTCCCTGCAACCGGAAACCCTTCACAACGTGATGTGGGCGATGTCTGACCGGGGGATCCCGCGCAGCTATCGCACCATGGAAGGCTTTGGTATTCATACCTTCCGTCTGATTAACGCTGAAGGTAAAGCGACGTTTGTGCGTTTCCACTGGAAACCGGTCGCGGGGAAAGCGTCGCTGGTGTGGGATGAAGCGCAGAAGCTGACTGGACGCGATCCGGACTTCCACCGTCGCGAACTGTGGGAATCCATTGAAGCCGGTGATTTCCCGGAATACGAGCTGGGGTTACAGCTGATCCCGGAAGAAGACGAGTTCAATTTCGACTTCGACCTGCTCGACCCGACCAAGCTTATTCCTGAAGAGTTGGTGCCGGTTCAGCTGGTGGGTAAAATGGTGCTTAACCGCAACCCGGATAACTTCTTCGCGGAAAATGAGCAGGCAGCGTTCCACCCGGGCCATATTGTGCCGGGGCTGGACTTCACCAACGATCCGCTGCTGCAGGGTCGTCTGTTCTCTTACACCGATACGCAGATCAGCCGTCTTGGTGGACCTAACTTCCATGAGCTCCCAATCAACCGTCCGACCTGTCCGTACCATAACTTCCAGCGTGACGGGATGCATCGCCAGGATATCGATACCAACCCGGCGAACTACGAGCCGAACTCCATTAACGATAACTGGCCGCGTGAAACCCCGCCGGGGCCAAAACGTGGCGGATTCGAGTCGTATCAGGAGCGCGTGGACGGAACAAAAATTCGCGAGCGCAGCCCGTCATTCGGCGAATATTACGCTCAGCCTCGCCTGTTCTGGAACAGCCAGACCCCGATCGAACAGCAGCACATTATCGGCGGCTTCAGCTTCGAGCTGAGCAAAGTGGTGCGTACCTACATTCGCGAGCGCGTGGTCGACCATCTGGCGCATATTGATATCCAGCTTGCCCAGGGCGTGGCGAATAATCTCGGCATTACGCTGACTGACGAGCAATGCCATGCTGCACCGCCTAAAGACGTGAACGGGCTTAAGAAGGATCCGTCCCTGAGCCTGTACGCGGTACCTGGCGGGACGATCAAAGGCCGCGTAGTGGCTATCCTGCTGAACGATAAACCGCGCGCCAGCGACGTGCTGGGGATCATGAGGGCGCTCAAGACTCAGGGCGTCCATGCCAAACTGCTTTACTCACGCATGGGTGAAGTGACGGCCGATGATGGCTCCGTCCTGCCGATTGCCGCGACCTTTGCCGGGGCACCGTCCCTGACGGTTGATGCGGTGATTATGCCGTGCGGCGACGTTGAGAGTCTGCTCGGTAACGGTGATGCCGCCTATTATCTGCTGGAAGCCTATAAGCACCTGAAGCCAATCGCCCTCGCAGGCGATGCGCGGAAGTTTAAATCGCTGCTGAAGGTACCGGATCAAGGGGAAGAAGGCATTGTCGAAGGTGATAACATTGACGATGCGTTTATGACCCGGCTGTTTGACCTGCTCGCCGCGCACCGCGTGTGGTCGCGCAGCAGCAAGATTGACCAGATACCGGCGTAAAAAAAACCGGGTGGCGCTACGCTTACCCGGCCTATATTTCGACTGATGTTGTAGGCCCGGTAAGGCGAAGCCGTCCCCGGGCTTTATTTTGCTCACAAATCCCTGAACGTCCCCAGACGATACCCACGCTCGGCAATCGCATATTTCAACGACGCCGACGTTAGCACGTCCAGTTCCGTCAGACGCGGCCAGCAGTAGGCGCTCTTACGTACGATGTTATCGACAAACGCCGGATGCGCCATTACCTCAAGCGAGCGCTCCCCTTTTGCGGCGGAGGCATCCAGCACCTTCAGGAACAGCGCTTCGTCGATATCGTCGCCATAAAATGCGCTGCTGAACCCCTCCGTTGACGTCACCGCAACGTCCGGCAGTCCGCGCACCTCCCGATCCACGCGCATCGCCACGCCTTTACGTTGGGCAAATTCTGCCACAAGCGGGAAAATCGCCGGGATCATATGCACATGATGATGACTGTCGATATGGGTGGGCTCGCGGCCAAACACATCCACAAAGCGGTTAAACTGGCAGTCCAGCTCGCGGGCAATCTCATCAAGTGGCAAAGCGTCCTGCTCCGCCATTTCCCAAATCCATTTACCCAGTTGCCCGTCGCGCGTCAGCCCCGGCATCGGTGAAAGGGGCAACCCAAGCGTCAGCACAAAGTGCATGCCCACGCCCAGTTCGGGCAGCTCACGGCTTAACTGCGCCGCATGTTCCACCGCCTCACCGTTGATGAGCGCTGTTGTAGAGGTCACGACGCCCCGGCGACAGGCTTCGATAATGCCGTAGTTCTGCCCTTTTGACAGGCCGAAATCATCGGCATTGACGATCAGCAGGTTTTCCATCGCGCCTCCTCTTAACGGTGTGTGAGTTTCAGTTTCTCAACCGTTGCAGCAAAGTTTGGCAGCCATTTCTCATGCGCCAGGATCATCTCACTCGCGAGTTTTTCAGCGTCACGGTCAGAATGCACCAGCGGGCTCAGGTTCAGCGCCAGCAGCACGTCATTCAGCTCGCCGCTCAGGGCCGCATTGCTCGCCGCCACTTCAAAGCCTTTGATGGTATGAATCAGGCCCATCACCTTATCGTCGAAGTGGGTAATGCGGGGATGCGGTTTTGCACCCTCGCGCCCAAGGATGCAGGTCATCTCCACGGCCCAGTCTGCCGGGATATTGTCGATGTGCCCATGATGCGGAACGTTCACATAGTGCTCGGCCTGCTTGTCATTGTAAATGGCGTTGATCACTTCACACGCGGCATCTGAATAGTATGCCCCACCGCGCTGCTCAAGCTCTTTCGGTTTGACGTTCAGGTTCGGATCTTTATACAAATCAAAAAGCTGCTTCTCTACTTTCTGTACAACCTGAGCGCGTGCGCCACCTTTGTAGTATTCGCCCATTTCAATCGCCAGCATCTCTTTCTGCTTGAAGTAGTAAAGCAGATACGAGCACGGCAGCAGATTCAGGGAGCGGATCAGCCCTTCGCTGAACGGCAGATCGAAGATGTTTTTCACCGAGGCCGCGGTCAGGCGACCAGAGGCAACGCCATCAAGCAGCTCCGCAAAGCGCGATTGCCCGTTCACAATCACATCTTTGATAAAGACCATGTGGTTCAGGCCGAACAGGTCAATGGACAATTCATCGTTATCGGTTAGCGCCAGCACATCGCGGATGAACATCTTCATGCCGATCGGAATATTGCAGACGCCGATAAAGCGTTTGAAACCGGTGTGACGATAGACTGCCTCGGTGACCATCCCGGCCGGGTTGGTAAAGTTAATCACCCACGCGTTCGGGCAGATCTCCTCCACGTCTTTAATGATGTCAAAAATGACCGGAATCGTACGCAGACCTTTAAACAGGCCACCTGCCCCGTTGGTTTCCTGGCCCAGATAACCGTGGCTCAGCGGAATACGCTCGTCCAGCTCACGCGCCTTCAGCTGGCCGACGCGCAGCTGGGTGGTCACGAAGTCAGCATCTTTCAGCGCCAGGCGGCGATCCAGCGTTTTATGCACGGTTAAAGGCACGCCTGCTTTTTCAACCATGCGTTTGCACAGTTCAAAAATAATATTTAGCTTCTCCTGACCTTCTTCAACATCCACCAGCCATAATTCGCTGACCGGTAATTCATGATAACGTTTCAGGAAACCTTCAAGTAATTCCGGGGTATAGCTGCTGCCGCCACCAATGGTTACGACTTTTAATTTCTTTTGCATAAACTCTCCCTTAGCTTATCAGGGTAATCGCCTGCAAGGTATAGCGTACTCTTCCCGCTATTTGGGCAAGCCATTACGTCAATATTCCTGGCGGATAACCGCCGAAAGTTAATTAATTACCGTTAAATTTTTGCGGTAACTGTTCGGTGTGAATGAAGTCATTTTCTTAAAGGTTTTAATAAACAGGCTGGGGCTGCTGTAACCCGATTCGTAAGCGATATCGGTGACAGAGTAGTTAGTAATTTCCAGCTGTTTTTTGGCAAAATTGATGCGGATTTCATTAATAATTTGAACAGGCGTTTTACGGTAATAGCGCTGCGTGGCGCGCGTTAAATATTCCTGCGATTTACCCGACAGCGCCACCATGTTTTCCAGGGCGTTATCGCTGAACTGTCCTTTGTCGTGCATCAGCTCCACGGTACTGCGCAGCCACTGAGGAATATCATCCACCACCTGCTGTTCTTCACGGTGATGGCGAAGACGGTTCATGACGTAGAACGTCACGGTTTCAATAAATTCATCAAATTCATTGTCGCGGAAATTCAGCGAGGCGATAACCGTTTCAATCCAGGTCATAAACTCATTTTTAACGCGGTACACCTGTGACGCCACAAAGCAGAACGGAACCAGCGGCAGATAGTGCTTCTCGAAGAAACGCCTGCTCACCCCTACGTTAAGAATGCGGGTCGCACCAAACTCATAAAAGCTCTGGTGATAGGACCCCATCGGCAGGAAGACGAAATCGCCACGCTCAAGCAGGACGCGCTTACCGTTAATCTCCTGATAGTAGCGGCCGGTCAGAACAATCGTGAACTCGTAGTAGTCATGCTGGTGCAGACCGCTGGCGCTCTCCGTTTTGTTGTAAATCACCACGTGAAAATTCTTGCCATTAAACAGCTGCTGCTCATGTGCGGTTTTGATTTCCATCGTGCTGACCTCCTGGTGCCTGTTCAGACTTACTGCATCTTCTCGTGAAGCTCGATGAGCTCCGCTACCATCTCGCGCGCCAGCATGGAGGTCATCAGGTGATCCTGCGCATGTACCAGCACCAGACTCACTTTCATCTTTCCTTCGCCCTGGTCGCTTTCGATGAGTTTCGTCTGCACCAGATGCGCTTCGTTTAACGCCGTACGGGACTGCTCCATCATGGTTTTCGCGGCAACAAAATCGCCCTGCTTAGCCTGCTTAAGCGCCGCATACGCCAGGCTTCGCGCCTGCCCGGAATTGATGATGAGCCCCATCACCACCTCTTCCAGATCGTTCACTGCGGTTTCTTCGGCAACGATACTCTCTAAATCTAACATCTTTAAGCTCCTTTACGCTGGCGCGGGTTGCCCCGCGCCGTGCAATTTTAGAATTTCAGTGCGAGGGCGATATCCTCCTCGCTCTCTTCTTCATCGATAACCGTTGCAGCCTTGTTCGCAATCGCCACGAACGGCATGTAGAGCAGGGTTGCAATCCCGAGGTTGAATATCGCCAGCAGGAAGGCGGCCACGCTACCGTTGGTGTTGAAGAACGCGCCCAGACCAGCTGGCATCGTCCACGGCGCAATGTTGGTCACCGGCGGGATAATGCCCAGGTAATACGCCGTCAGCGTAATCGCGGCCAGCAGCGGCTGAACCAGGATGAATGGAATGAACATCACCGGGTTCATGATAATTGGCAGACCAAACAGGATCGGCTCGTTAATCTGGAAGATGCCTGACGGCAGGGCCAGCTTCGCAACCTGACGATGGTCGGCGCGGCGAGAGACAATAAAGACCGCGATGATCAGACCCAGCGTCGCCCCGGTACCGCCCAGGAAGATATAGGAGTCAAGCATCGGCTTCGCCCACACATGGAAGGTTTTACCGGCCGCGAGCGCCGCATCGACGGAGCCGTACTGCTGGTAAAGCGCGACGTTTTCCAGTGCCCACGGGGTCATAATACCGCTGTCCAGCGCCGCCAGTGCCAGTGAACCATGCACGCCGAAGAACCACAGCAGGGAGGTAAAGATGACATACGCCCAACCGACCACGCTACCCATCGACGCCAGCGGCGTTGAGATAGAGTCCATAATGATCTGGTGGAAGTTAGTCCCCCAGTGAGAGAGCGCCCAGGCAATAATCCCCATGATGGAGAGAATAATGAAGCCCGGTATCAACGCGGAAAATGAACGAGAAACGGAGGCCGGAACGCTATCCGGCAAGCGGATAACCCAGTTGCGGCGAATGATAAAGGTGAACATTTCGGCCACCACCAGTCCGATAATAATACCGGAAATGATGTTTGCCCCACCCAGCCAGTTGGCGCCCACGGCGTAAGCGTCGCCCACGCTGTACGGCGTGACGGTCATAAACGCGGCAATGGACAGTAAGCCCGCCGCCAGCGGATCCACCTTACGCTCTTCCGCCAGCGCCATTCCAATAAAGAAAGGCGCCATTAGCGACATAATACCCAACGTACCGTTGTATACGTTGCCGCCAATGGCTTTTAAACCATTAAGGGTTTCAATAGTGGAAGCATCTAACCTAATTCCTAATGAATAAAAAAAGGAACCTTCTCCAAAGCTGAGAAAAACGTTGTTAATTAAAACGAACATTGCCCCGGCTAATGTCAACGGCATTAATTTAATAAAGCCGTTCTTAATGGCATTAACGTGAGGCTGCTTTCCTATTTTAACAGCAAAAGGAAGGAGTACCTTTTCAAGTGAAGCGATGACTTTACTCATAGGAAAATACCCTTAAATGCCGCAACGACCGTTACGGCGTATTGTGTGTAAAATAACTCTTTGACGGGAAAAATAAAAAATTAATTAGCAGCTTTTTTAATCGCCGCAACAGCAGCTTTTAATACACCTAAACCATCAATCTTGCCGTATAAAACGGAATCGATCACTTCGACCGGCTTATTAGGGAGCAAACGTTGAATTTCTGGCAGCATATAAGCGATTTGTGGCCCGAGTAAAATTACATCTGCTGTCTGGCCCTTTTCGCCCGCCAGCGTTTCCGGAAACGCCTCAATCACCACAGGGACTTCATATTTTTCGGCCTGCGCGCGCATTTTTGAAACCAGCAGCGAAGTGGACATGCCCGCAGAGCAGAACAAGTAGATATGTTTCTTTTCCATGATAATTTCCCTCTTATTGGTCTGACCGCCGTCGCGCTATCACTCGACTCGCTATCCTGGCTGACGGGCAGTGTGCTGAACATTGTTTGTCGTTGAAGTGAGTATACGCAATGGTACAGGGAGGGGATAATTCTGGATAGACTAAAATTGTCTCTCATTGACCTGGCTTGTTGACTACCTTCACATTTCAGGCAAATATTTCGCGCTAAGAAATAAGATTTACGTATGCATAAAAAAACCGGCCATCAGGCCGGTTTGTTAACACTTTCAGGCAAGCGCGGTTACTGCGCCTTAGGTGCCTGTGGATCGGTGTCATATTCAGCGCAGGTCTGGTAGCCCGAATTGATCACGTGACCGGTATCATCCAGGGCGACAAAGTAGGTTTCTGCCTTACCATTACGTTGACCCAGAATATAGGTCTGGCAGGTGCCACGCGCGTGGATCATAGTGACTTCTGAAGAAGGTTTACCGGCAATGGCTGCAACCTGGGAACGCGTCATGCCTTTTTTGACGTCTTTTACCACTGGCTGTGTGAACTGATCTGTGGTGCGATCGTAAGCTGTACACCCAGCCAGCATAGTCAGTACCGCCGCTGCGCTTAAAATTCCTGCTACGTTCTTGTTCATATTCCGTCCTCTTGTTTATCAGCGTGTTAACTAAGCATGGGATAAAAATTACTATTGTTCAACTTTGCGAGTTACGCCAGACGAATTTCGGAAAATTCTAATAAAACAACGATAAGCTGCTAAATCGCTGTAAAACAGTACACTCAAAACTGTGATCCTTGTCGTTTCCCCGACAAAGGGTTAGTTTTAACAGATCACACTTTCTGTTTGGTTCTGCATAGGGAGGGCGTAATGGCTCTGCAACAAGAAATTATTCAGGCGCTGGGCGCGAAACCTGCGATTAATGCCAAAGAAGAGATCCGTCGTAGCGTTGATTTTTTGAAAGCTTACCTGTCCGCACACCCTTTCCTGAAGACGCTGGTACTGGGTATCAGCGGCGGTCAGGACTCCACTCTGGCCGGTAAACTAAGCCAGATGGCCATCACCGAGCTTCGTGACGAGACCGGTGACACCGCACTGCAATTTATTGCCGTACGTCTGCCGTATGGCGTGCAGGCCGACGAGCAGGACTGTCAGGATGCGATCGCCTTTATTCAGCCGGACCGAGTTCTAACCGTGAATATTAAAGGTTCGGTGCTGGCAAGCGAGCAGGCCTTGCGTGAAGCCGGTATTGAACTGAGCGATTTTGTTCGTGGCAACGAGAAAGCCCGTGAGCGCATGAAAGCGCAGTACAGTATCGCAGGGATGACCAAAGGGGTCGTCGTCGGCACCGACCACGCCGCGGAAGCCATCACCGGTTTCTTCACCAAATACGGCGATGGCGGCACGGACATCAACCCCCTCTTCCGCCTGAACAAGCGTCAGGGTAAGCAACTGCTGGCGGCGTTGGGCTGCCCGGAGCACCTGTATAAGAAGGCGCCAACGGCAGACCTGGAAGACGATCGCCCTTCCCTGCCGGATGAAGCCGCGCTGGGTGTGACCTATGACAACATCGATGATTATCTGGAAGGCAAAACGCTCGACGAAGGTACCGCAAAAATTATTGAAGGCTGGTATCTGAAAACCGAGCACAAACGCCGTCCACCCATTACGGTGTTTGATGATTTCTGGAAAAAGTAAAAGCAAAACGGTAACTCAGTTTTGCAGGCCGGGTAAGGCGTAGCCGCCACCCGGCTCTTTTTTAACCACCAAACACCTGCTACACTGTATGCCTGAACAGTATATGGAGCAGTATGTGAGCAGGCGTCAATCCGCCCCGCGTCTTGAGTTTGAAGCGGCGGCTATCTACGAATATCCCGAGCATCTTCGCCCCTGGCTTGAGGCGCTGCCTAAACAGCCTGGCGTCTATTTCTTCCACGGCGACAGCGACACCATGCCGCTCTATATCGGCAAAAGCGTAAATATCCGCAGTCGGGTGATGTCGCACCTGCGTACGCCGGACGAAGCGTCGATGCTCAGACAGTCCCGGCGGATCACCTGGATCGAGACGGCAGGTGAACTGGGCGCGCTTCTGCTCGAAGCCCGGCTCATCAAGGAACAACAGCCGCTGTTTAACAAACGCCTGCGCCGCAACCGCCAGCTGTGTTCCTTGCAGGTTAACGCGGGAAAACCGCAGGTCGTTTATGCCCGGGAAGTGGATTTTTCGCATGAACCGAATCTTTACGGTCTGTTTGCCAACAAACGTGCCGCACTGCAAACTCTGCAATCCCTTGCTGATGAATTACAGCTTTGTTACGGCCTGTTAGGACTGGAAGCGACTACCCGCGGTCGCGCCTGTTTCCGCTCCGCGTTGAAACGCTGCGCCGGGGCGTGCTGTGGAAAAGAGAGCGTTGAAGAACATCATGCCCGGTTTATGGCTGGCCTGGCCTCAATCAGCGTCAACTGCTGGCCGTGGGAAGGCGCGGTGGCGTTGAAAGAGACCCGCGATGCGATGACGCACTATCACGTCATCCGCAACTGGCTCTGGCTTGGCGCGGTTGAAAGTCTGGATGACGCTGCCGCCCTGCTGCGCACACCTGCCGGGTTCGATCAGGATGGCTACAAAATTCTCTGTAAGCCGCTGTTAACCGGTAAATATGAGATAGTCATGCTCAATGACCCGGCAGCCAGGTAATTTCACTGAACAGCAGCGACCCCTTCGTTTCCAGTAGACGGAGGGTATGGCTGCCCTCTTGCCAGCTGGCGCCCTGATCGGCGGTCAGTAATTTATCGCCCAGTTGCCAGGCGCCGCTTAATACGAACGCCACGCCACCGCGTGATGCGAAGGTAGTGAACGTCCGGGTAGCAACGCGCACTTTTGCCTGGCAGTGCTCCCGTCGGGTCATGACATTGAAATCCATCGACATCTGCCCCTCCGTGAGCACGGCTTTCACCGTCAAATCGCCCGCAAAGCCGTAAGGCTGATGGTGTTTCAGGGTATGGCAAAACGCCCTCCCCGCATCCAGCGTCACCTCGCCGCCTTCCAGCAGCGTAATCACCCGGTCAACGCCCGGAAACGCGGAGAATTCGCCGTTACTGGCGATGGAGGCGATGCTGGCCCGCCAGGAAAAATCCCGCGTCGCGGGAGGGAAACAGCAAATCTCACGCGTCTCACCCGCGCCGTTACGCCAGAGACTGACGGGTATTTTACGGATATCAAAGAATTCCATGACCACTCCTGAAGGACGCACCGTGCGCCAGGGCATTTTCACAGACGTATTATCGGCAACGGTATGGCCAGACCTTAGGCATGGGGCAAAAGAAAAACCGCCGGTCCTGTCCACAGCGTTTTCGCTTGTGTAGACAGGAGCCCGGCGGTCTTAAGAGAGTGAACCGATTATTCGGCTGGTGCAGGCATTTTACCTTCCGGCGCTGCACGTTCTGTCAGACGCTTCTCAAAATTGGCATTAAATTGCTTTTTCTGTTCCGGCGTCAGAATGTTGTAAATCTTGTTCTGGGTTTCCATGTGGGCCAGCATGCGCGCTTTATGCTGCTCGGCCATTTTGTCGATCTGCGCTTCTGCTTTTGCTTTGTCGAAGCTGTCGCTGGCAATGATGTCATGCATCGCGCGGCGCTCTTCCAGCGGAGGACGTTTCATCTGGTCACGCTGACTTTTCCTGATGTCGCGGATCTGCTGCTTCTGCGCATCGGTCAGGTTCAGATCTTTAAACATCATCATCTCATGATGCATACCCGGCTTGCCTTTATGATGCATCATCATTTTGCCTTCTGCCGGCGCGGCGGTAGTGGTCGCGGTATCGGCGGCGAACGCCATGCTGGTAGCGCCCAGAGCCAGGGTAGAGGCAACAAACAGTGCAGTTAATTTACGCATAATGTCTTTCCTTACTTTCAGTTATTCTTCGGCGCTATGCCGTGTTGACGAGATTAACTTTACGGGGTTTATCGTCAATTAGTCAGAGCAACGGTAAAACAATGAAAGTATAAAAAACACGTTTTCGCCAATTATGGAGAAATTAAGGAAAAAGCGTGGAGAGATGAAACAAAAATATTCAACAGCATGATTTTAAAGAGATTGTGGAGGAGTATAGCGAAGTGCCGTTTAATAATAAAGCAATTCTCCAGGAATATTCCGCAAACACTTCCAGAGCGCTTTTAACGTTAAGAAATTAATTCTTCGTTTCCCCTCCGGTCTGCGCGAGGGGAGACGATCAGGGCATTTTTTCCAGCATCAACCCGGCTCGTAAACCAAACGCGACTGACGGGTTAGGAAATAAAACATATTCCGTGGGGTTCTGTACCGCATAGCGCGTCTCACCATCTTCCGCCAGCAGGACGCCCTGGCGAAACGGCGTGAAGTTCAGCGTATGGGGCGCCATATGAAGCTGGAAAGCTTCACTTTGACGCGTGATCTGCTGTACGACCCGATAGCGCACGACGGGTTCCCGGGTGGGTTCCGGCGCAACCCCTGCGAGCAACGCCCGAAGCGCCTGATGCGTAGGGGCAAAACGCGTCAGGTCGTTTTGCCCGAACGGCAGCGCTTTTCCCAGCTCCAGCGTGCAGGACAGCGCGCCGAAATTCTCGCAGGTGAAGTGGGTAAACGTGCCGCCCGGCGTCTGGTGGAAAACCAGCGCTTCCAGTCCCGCGTCGCCAAGCCAGGTCAGAAACGCCTCATCCCACGGCTGATGGCGCTGCGGTAACACGCCAAAACGTACGTGGTACGAGGCGCGGATGGCGGTATGCAGATCGAGGTGCCAGCGCGTTTCCCCCGCCCCGGCAAAAAACGCCGTGACCACCTTCTCCAGCCATTGCGCACGTGTCGTTTCATCACTCTGTGGAAATTGCGCCCAGCGGCCACCAAACATTCGGTTGATGTCGCTCACGAGATACCGTTTGTTTTGCGCCAGCGCAGGCGGATTTCCCAGTACCACCAGCAGACGGCAGTGCAGCGTGATCTCTGCGCGATACAGCGCGCGCAGCAACAGATCGACAATCTCCACAGGCGCGGTTTCATTCCCGTGAATGCCGGTAGAAAGCAGCAGCGACAGGTTATATTGCCCCGTCGGCGTCAGTCTAAGCACGCCCGGCCCCAGCCATCGCCAGTGGAACGAGGGGCCTTCCCCCTCGTGCCGCTCCGGTGTCTCTTCAGCCAGCGTCAGCGCCAGAAAGTTTTCCATATCGTCTCCTTAGCGCTGGAACGGATAAACCGATCCCAGTTGCAGGATGGTTGATAATGCATCCAGCGCCTCGCGGCCTTCGCGCAGCAGCTGCGGATCAACCAGATCGGCCTGAACCAGACGGTCACGATAGTAGCGGTCCACCCAGTCATTGAGGGTATTGAACAGCGTGTCGTTCATCATCACCGACGGATTCACAGCCTGCATTTCCTCAGGCGTTAACACCACGCGCAGTCGCAGGCACGCCGGTCCCCCGCCGTTGGCCATACTTTCCCGCAGATCAAACACGCGCAGTTCATCAATCGGGTTATCCGCCTGCACCAGTTCGCTGAGATAGCGCCAGACGCCCTGATGGTTGCGGGACTCCTGCGGCAGCACCAGCATCATGCTGCCGTCATCCCGGCTCAGCAGCTGGCTGTTGAACAGATACGTTTCGACCGCATCCTGCACGCTTACCGCCTGCGTGGGCACCTGAATCGGCATAAATCCCGGCACGCGTTCGCGCAGCGTGGCCAGCAACTTTTCCTGATGGGCAAACGCCTGCTCGTGGCAGAACAGCACCTGACGGTTGGAAACGGCAATCACGTCGTTATGAAACACGCCCTGGTCGATCACCTGCGGATTTTGCTGGGCAAAAATCACCTGAGTAGGATTAACCTGGTTCAGCCGTGCAACCGCCTGGCTTGCGGCTAAGGTTTGTCTCGCCGGATAACGAACCGGCGCGGCGTGGCCACCCTCTTCCCGTCCATAGATAAACAGCTGCAAGCCTGGATCGCCGTAATCGCCACCCAGACGGTTGTGGTTTGCCGCCCCTTCGTCGCCAAACATCGCGACCTGCGGCAGCGCCGAATGCACCTCAAAATGCGCATCATGATTAAAAATGGCGCGCAGCACGCGCCCGGTGGTCTCCGCTTCGCTGGCGCGGTGGAATTTGTTGTTCAGGTTAGCGACAGTCAGATGCACTTTGCCGTCCAGCGTATCCGCCGACGGCGCGACGGTGGCGGCATTCGCTACCCACATTGAAGAGGCTGAACTGGCCGCGGAAAGCAGCTGTGGGGACTGCGTACCGGCTTTTTCAACCACCTGTTCATCCGTACCGCTGAAGCCCAGCTGGCGCAGCACGGCCACGTTCGGCCGCTCCTGCGGCGGGATCACCGCCTGCGGGAAACCGGCATCGGACAGCGCCTTCATTTTCAATAGCCCCTGCTTGGCCGCCAGCTTCGGGTTCGAGACCTGGAAACGGTGCTTCGTCGAAGCTTCATTGCCGAACGACAGCCCGGCATAGTGGTGCGTCAACCCCACCAGTCCGTCAAAGTTAACCTCACGCGCTTTCATGGGCGTCACCCTCTGTAAAATCCAGCCCCGGATTCAGCGTCTCCGGCAGCGTCAGCGCCGGGGTTTCCAGGCTTGCCATTGGCCACGCGCAGTAATCGGCGGCATACCAGGCGCTGGCGCGATGGTTGCCCGATGCCCCTACGCCACCAAACGGCGCGGTGCTCGCCGCGCCGGTCAGCGGTTTGTTCCAGTTCACGATCCCGGCGCGCGCTTCCAGCAGCAGCTGGTCGAATTTCTCGCGATGCGGGGATATCAGGCCGCTCGACAGGCCGTAGCGGGTGTTGTTGGCCATCTCGATCGCCGATGCAAAATCGTCATAGCGCCAGACGCACAGCAGCGGGCCAAAGACCTCTTCATCCGGCACGTTGCTCGTCGCACTCATCTCAATAATCCCCGGCGTCAGCAGCGATGTGCCCGGCTGAACCAGCTTCGGCTCCAGCAGGGTTTTCGCCCCGCGCGCCACGTGCTCCTGCCACGCTTTCAGCACGTTCAGCGCCGCCTGCCCGGAGATCAGCCCGCCGATAAACGGCTGCGGCTCGGTATCCCATTTCGCGGGAACCAGACGCCCGCTCACCTCCACCAGACGCTTAAGAAACGCATCCCCCTGCGCGCCGCGTTTAACCAGCAGGCGGCGGGCGCAGGTGCAGCGCTGTCCGGCGGTAATGAATGCCGACTGAATGGTCAGGTGGACCGCAGCATCGATATCATCCGGATCTTCCACAATCAGCGGGTTGTTGCCACCCATCTCCAGCGCCAGAATTTTTTCCGGCTGCCCCGCCAGCTGACGATGCAGCTGATAACCCGTTCCGGCACTGCCGGTAAACAGCAGACCGTCAATGTCGCTCAGCGCACTCAGCGCCTGACCGGTTTCACGCCCGCCCTGCACCAGATTCAGCACGCCCGGCGGCAGCCCTGCCTGCTCCCAGAGTTTTACCACCGCTTCTCCGGTTAAGGGGGTTAACTCACTCGGCTTGAAGATAACGGTATTTCCCGCCAGCAGCGCAGGCACAATATGCCCGTTCGGCAGATGCCCGGGGAAGTTGTACGGGCCAAACACCGCCAACACCCCGTGCGGACGGTGGCGCAGCGTGGCGGCGCCGTCCGGCATCCCGGTATGCTGCTCACCGGTGCGGGCATGGTACGCCTTCACCGATATACCGATTTTATTGATCATCGCCGTCACTTCGGTTGTTGCCTCCCAGCGCGGCTTGCTGGTTTCGCAGGCAATGATGCGGGTCAGCTCGACTTTATTGGCCTCCAGCAGCGCAGCAAATTTCTCAACCAGCGCCTGGCGCTCGGAGAATGGCCGTTTCGCCCATGCCGGAAACGCGCGGCGTGCAGCCTGGCAGGCCTGCTCAACCTGCCCGGCGCTGGCGTCGTTCCCCGACCAGAGTACCTCCTGGCCGACCGGGTTAGTTTTTGTCCGCGCGTCACCTTCGCCCGTTACCCAGTCACCGTTAATCCATAGAGTCATGCTGTTTTCTCCTCAGGGCAGAGCCGCACCAGGCGAACCGTGTCGCCAGCGTTACATTTCAGGGCATCCAGTTGCGCAGCCGTCAGTACCAGACGCTCGCATGTTGGGTTGGTTCGCACCAGCATGGCGCGGAAGTTGGCGTAATTCTCGTTCGAGACAAGACAGGCTGGCCACTCGCCCGGCGCGGGCTGGCCTTCTGAAACCTCAACCAGGCGGCTTTTTCGGATGGCGCGTACGCGGTCAATATCGCATTCCAGCGTTGGGCCGCCGTCAAAGATGTCGACGTAATTACGGTAGCGAAAACCCTCTTTCTCCAGCACTGCACGGGCCGGGGCAGTTTGCGGGTGAACTTCGCCGATCACCGCCTGCGCTTCCGGCGTTAAGAAATGGGTATAAATAGGATGCTTCGGCATTAACTCGGCGATAAACGCCTTCTGACCGGTACCGCACAGGTAATCCGCCCGGCTGAATTCCATGGAGAAGAAGCGTTCGCCCAGGCTCTCCCAGAACGGCGAGTAGCCCGTCTCATCAATTACGCCGCGCATCTCCGCGACCACTTTTTCGTTGAAGCGGTCGCGAAAGGCGGCCATAAACATGAAGCGCGATTTGGAGAGCAGATAACCGTTACCCTCTTTGCGCCAGTCCGGATCGAGAAACAGGGTGCAGAGTTCGCTGGCGCCGGTATGGTCATTACAGAGAAAGAGCGTCGGCAGCGCGTTGTAGACGTTCAGCTCTTTCGAGGCGTGGACCATCGTGCCGACGCGGTAGTTGTACCACGGATCGTTGAGCCCGACGGCCACCTCGATGGCGCAAATCCCCGCCACGGTTCCCGTGTCGGTCTCTTCCAGCACGAACACATAGCCCTGTTCGCTTTTTGGCAACGTCCCCTGCCAGGTTTGCAGGGCGCGCTCAATGCGCGCCGACAGCGTTTTTTCATCGGCAGGCAGCGAGGTCAGCCCGCCCCCTGTCTTACCGGCAAGCTGCATAAGCCCGGCGAGATCGCCGTGCGCAACGGGACGGATGACCATCATGATGACACCCCGGACTTCACCTGTTCGCAGGCCAGCGCAAAACGATCTAACCCGGTTCTGACCTCTTCCTCACTGACGATCAGCGCAGGGGCAAACCGCACCACGTTAGCGCCGGCAATCAACACCATCACGCCCTGCTTTGCCGCTTCCTGTGAAATCAGCTTCGCTTTGCCAGCAAACTCAGGGGCAAGCTCACAACCTATCAACAGCCCCAGACCGCGGATCTCTTTGAACATTCCGGTCTGGTTATTGATGGCGGTAAGACGCTCAACAAACCACTGGTGACGCTGCTTCACGCCGCTAAGCACCTCAGGAGTGTTGATGATATCCAGCACCTGTCCGGCGACAGCGGTTGCCAGCGGGTTACCGCCGTAAGTGGTGCCATGGGTGCCCACGGTCATCACGCTGGCGAATTTATCGGTGGTCAGCATCGCCCCCACCGGGAAGCCGCCGCCGAGCGCTTTAGCTGTTGAGAGCACATCCGGGGTCACGCCATAGTGCATGTAGGCGTACAGCTCACCCGTACGGCCCACGCCGGTCTGGACTTCGTCAAAAATCAGGACCGCGTTATGCCGATCGCACAGCTCGCGCAGCCCTTGCAGGAACGCTTTCTGGGCGGGCATGACGCCGCCTTCCCCCTGCATGGGCTCGACAATCACCGCACAGGTGGTGTCGTCAATCAGCTCGCTGGCAGAGTGTAAATCGTTATACGCCGCATGACGGATATCCGGCGGCAGCGGCGCAAAATCCTGAGAATATGAGGGCTGACCACCCGCACTGACGGTAAACAGCGTGCGGCCATGGAAGGCATTTTTAAAGGCTACGATGCCGCTCTTGTGCGGGCCGAATTTATCGTGCGCATATTTGCGCGCCAGCTTCAGCGCCGCTTCGTTCGCTTCCGCGCCGGAGTTACAGAAAAAGACTTTTTCTGCGAAAGTGGCGTCGATCAGCTTCTTCGCCAGACGCAACGCCGGTTCGTTGGTATAACCGTTGCCGGTATGCCAGAATTTCGCCGCCTGATCATTCAGCGCCTGCCGCAGCGCCGGGTTTGCATGCCCCAGCGCATTCACCGCAATCCCACCCGCAAAGTCGATATACTCTTTGCCCTGCTGATCCCACAGGCGAGAGCCTTCCCCACGTACCGGAATAAAAGCCGCCGGAGCGTATACCGGCATCATCCATTCATCAAAATTTTCACGCGTAACTGACAGAGACATAGCGACCTCATCCGGTAAATAAAAGGTTGTTTAAATGTTAAATAATTGAGTGTTTGCACTGTGAATGTAGATTGCAGCGTTCGTGCCAGCCAGCGATAAAAATGCATAAACGGATTTGGGTAACAGAATATCAATGAGTTACAATATGGAGTTATTCACTATTAATGCATAAATAGTGAATATTTTTACGGCAAGCGGCGCTTTGCCGCACGAAAACAAGAAAGAGTATGCACATGCCAAATATAATTCTGGAATTGTGATCGCTCGCGAAATTTATCGGTCCTTTACGCCCTGTTCGAGGGCAAAACGCGTCGAAATGGTGCAAATATTGCACCGTCGGCATTATCTGTCGCAGTAATTGGGCGAAGCGGATAACAGACGACGTAAATTCTGCTACCATCCTTGCACTATTCACCTTGCATTGGCAGCGACTATGAAATTTGTCTCTTTTAATATCAACGGCCTGCGTGCCCGGCCTCACCAGCTCGAAGCGATTGTTGAGCAACATCAGCCAGATGTGATCGGCTTGCAGGAGACAAAAGTTCACGACGATATGTTCCCGCTCGAAGAGGTAGCGAAGCTGGGCTATAACGTTTTTTACCACGGTCAGAAAGGCCACTACGGCGTTGCGCTGCTGACCAAAGTTACGCCGGTGTCGGTGCGTCGTGGCTTTCCGGGTGACGGTGAAGAAGCACAGCGTCGTCTCATCATGGCTGAGCTGCCTTCCCCGCTGGGTAACATCACTGTGATTAATGGTTACTTCCCGCAGGGTGAAAGCCGCGACCACCCGACCAAATTCCCGGCCAAAGCCAAATTTTATCAGGATCTGCAAAACTACCTTACGACCGAACTCAACAAAGATAATCCGGTGCTGATCATGGGGGATGTGAATATCAGCCCGACTGATCTGGACATTGGCATTGGCGAAGACAGCCGCAAGCGCTGGCTGCGCACCGGGAAATGTTCCTTCCTGCCGGAAGAGCGCGAGTGGATGCAGCGCTTGCTTGACTGGGGGCTGGTGGATACCTTCCGCACCGCTAACCCGGAGACGCAGGATCGCTTCTCGTGGTTTGACTACCGCTCTAAAGGCTTCGATGACAACCGGGGCCTGCGTATTGATCTGCTGCTGGCGAGCGCCCCCCTGGCCGAACGCTGCATCGAAACCGGTATCGACTATGACATCCGCAGCATGGAAAAACCGTCCGACCATGCGCCGGTATGGGCAACGTTCAAGCTGTAATCCTCAGTGAATATTAAAAAAATCAGTCTCCTGTGCGCCCTTCTGGGCGCATTTGTTTTGATCGTTGTTTTGCTTCCTCCGGGCATGCTCTCCCTCGACACGTTAAAAATACACCAGCATACATTGCTCGATCGTGTGGAGCAGGCGCCCCTTCAGAGCGCGCTGATCTATTTTGCGGTTTACGTTCTGGTCTCTGCGCTGTCGATACCCGGGGCCGCGCTTCTGACGCTGCTCGGCGGGGCGATTTTCAGCCTGTGGGAGGCGACGCTGTTGGTGTCATTGGCCTCGACGCTCGGCGCCACGCTTGCCATGCTCGTCAGCCGTTATCTGCTGCGTGACTGGGTGCAACGGCGCTTTGCCGCACAGATGAACACGATCGATGCGGGGATGGTTCGCGATGGCGCGCGCTACCTTTTTGCCCTGCGCCTTATGCCATTGTTTCCGTTCTTTCTGGTCAATTTGCTGATGGGGCTAACCCGTATCCAGGTGCGTCACTACTGGTGGGTCAGCCAGCTTGCGATGCTACCTGCCACCGTCATTTATCTGAACGCCGGACGCGAGCTGGGAAAACTCACCACGCTGCGCGATATTCTGTCGCCGGGACTGCTGTTCGCCTTTACACTATTAGGGTTATTACCGCTGGTCACTCGCTGGCTGTTTTCCCGTTACATCCCTTCGATTAAAAAGTGAGGCATTATGCGCCGGGTGCGTTTTTGCGCGTTTCTGACGAGTCTGCTGCTGGCAACCTCTGCCTTCGCCGCAGAAAGCTGGCAATCCATTCAGCAACAGGCCACCGGGCAGACCGTCTGGTTTAACGCCTGGGGCGGTGACGAGGCCGTTAACCGCTACCTCGACTGGGTGAGCGGCGAGATGAAAACGCACTACGCCATTAACCTGAAGATCGTTCATCTGGCCGATGCCGCCGATGCGGTGAAGCGGATCCAGACGGAACAGGCCGCAGGACGCAGCAGTAACGGGTCGGTGGATCTACTCTGGGTAAACGGGGAAAACTTCCGCACGCTGAAGGAGGCAAACCTGCTGCTCACCGGCTGGGCGCAAACCCTGCCCAACTGGCGTTACGTCGATACCCGTAAACCGGTCACGGAAGATTTTGCCATCCCGACCGATGGGGCGGAATCCCCATGGGGCGGCGCGCAGTTAACCTTCATCGCCCGTAAAGCGAGTATGCCGACGCCTCCGGCAGATCCCCACGCGCTGCTGGCTTACGCTCAGCAGCACCCTGGCAAGGTGAGCTATCCGCGACCGCCGGATTTTACCGGCACGGCGTTTCTTGAACAGCTTCTGCTGGCATTGACCGCCCATCCGGAGGCGTTAAAAAACGCGCCGGACGGCACCTTTGCAGAGATCACCGCGCCGCTGTGGAACTATCTTGATACGCTGCATCCCCTGCTGTGGCGCGAAGGGAACGATTTTCCGCCATCGCCTGCGCGCATGGATACGCTGCTGGCCAGCGGCAGCCTGAACCTGTCGCTCACCTTTAACCCCGCCCATGCGATGCAAAAGGTGGCGAGCGGTGAACTGCCTGCCGACAGCTACAGTTTCGGCTTTCTCAAAGGTATGATCGGCAATGTCCATTTTGTCGCAATCCCGGCAAATGCCAGTGCGAGCGCAGGGGCGAAAGTGGTGGCAAATTTCCTGCTGTCACCGCAGGCGCAGATCCGCAAAGCCGATCCTGCCGTCTGGGGTGACCCGAGCGTGCTGGATGGTGCCAAACTACCTGCGAAAGCGGCAAAACAGCTTCATGCCTTTACCCCTTCAGGCACGCCTGATGTGCTTCCCGAACCGCACGCCGCCTGGGTTAACGCCCTGGAGCAGGAATGGCTTCGCCGCTACGGAACCCGCTAAGCGGGCTGGTCTGGGCGGCAATGGCGGTCATTTATCTGCCACTGCTTCCCGCCAGCGGCATGCTGCTGGCCCCGGCGTTTTCTCTCAGTAACTGGGCGGCGCTGTTTGCCGACCCGCAGCTGCCGCAGGCGCTGGCCGCTACGCTGGTATCAACCCTCATCGCGACGCTGGGTTCACTGTTTATCGCCCTGAGCCTGCTTGCGCTTCTCTGGCCGGGTGATGGCTGGCAGCGCCTGAGCACCCGTCTGCCGTGGCTGTTAGCCGTGCCGCACGTCGCCTTCGCCACCAGCGCGCTGCTGCTGTTTGCGGAAGGCGGTCAGTTTTACCGGATCTGTACAGTCTGTTCGCCGCAGCTTGACCGCTACGGTATCGGGCTTGGCCTGACGCTTGCGGTCAAAGAGAGCGCGTTCGTTCTGTGGGCAATCTACGCCGCGCTGCCTGAGAAGCGCCTCGCACAGCAGAAAATTGTCCTGCATACCTTCGGCTACGGACGAATGCAGGCGCTCAACTGGCTCGTCCTCCCGGCTATCGCCCCCGCGCTGGGCGCCGTGATGCTGGCGGTGCTCGCCTGGTCGCTTTCCGTGGTGGATGTGGCGATCGTGCTCGGGCCGGGCAACCCACCTACGCTGGCGGTGCTGGCCTGGCAGTGGCTCACCCAGGGCGATGCGCAGCAGCAGACAAAAGGAACGTTGCTGTGTCTGGTGTTGCTCCTGCTGCTGGCCGCACTTGCCGCGGTGGGATACGGCCTCTGGACGGCATGGCGGCGCGCCCAGCCTGACCCCTCCGGGGTACGTCGCGCTTCGCATACCGCGTTGCCCGCACGGACGCTGGGCGGGTCACTGCCGTTGTGCGGCGTGCTTTGTGCGCTGGTTCTGCTGATGCTGGCACGTCGGGGCGACATCGGCCCCGTCAGCGACAGTCTTTCACTGGGACTGCTGTCCAGCCTGACAGCGCTGGCCATCCTCATGATCTGGCTTGAGTGGGGACCCCAGCGCGGCGCGGTGTGGATCTGGCTGCCGCTTGCCCTCCCGGCGCTGCCCCTCGTGTCCGGGCAGTATGCCGTGGCGCTGTGGCTGGGCATCGACGGCCAGTACGCTGCGGTGCTCTGGAGCCATATGCTCTGGGTTCTCCCGTGGATGCTCCTGGTGCTGCAACCGGCCTGGCGCAGGCTCGATCCCCGGCTTATCCTCACCGCCAGAACGCTGGGCTGGCGACAGGCGAAAATTTTCTGGTTAGTGAAATGTCCCCTGATGGTTCGTCCGGCCCTGCTGGCCTTTGCGACCGGCTTTTCCGTGAGCATGGCCCAGTACATGCCCACCCTCTGGCTGGGAGCGGGTCGTTTTACTACTCTGACGACGGAGGCGGTCGCCCTCAGCAGCGGCGGCAGCGTTCCGATCCTCGCCAGCCGGGCGCTGGGTCTGTTGCTGTTGACCAGCAGCGTATTTGCCCTTGCCGCGCTGCTCGCCCGGTTCGTGGGCCGTCACAGACAAGGATTACGTTAATGCTGAACGTGAAAAATCTCACCATTGCGCCACTCTTACGTGAGGTCAACTTCCGCGTCCCGGCAGGGGAGATTCTCACGCTGATGGGACCCTCCGGGAGCGGGAAATCGACCCTTTTCGCCTGGATGGTGGGCGCGTTATCCGCTGATTTTAAGGCGCACGGCGAGCTGTGGCTGAACGATCGTCGCTGCGATATGCTCCCCGTGGAAACGCGCGGGATCGGCATTCTGTTTCAGGACGCCCTGCTGTTTGACGCCTTCAGCGTGGGGCAAAACCTGATGCTGGCGTTGCCGACGCACATTGCCGGACGCGCGCGGCGCGACGCGGTAGAGCAGGCTCTTGAATCTGCCGGGCTGGCAAACCACTATGTCAGCGATCCGGCGACCCTTTCCGGCGGCGAGCGCGCCCGGGTCAGCCTGCTGCGCGCCCTTCTCGCCCAGCCGCAGGCATTGCTGCTCGACGAACCGTTCAGCCGACTGGATAAAACGCTCCGCGCCTCATTCCGGGCGTGGGTATTCGAAACCACTCGCCAGCGCAAGATCCCGATGGTGCTGGTCACGCATGATGAGGAAGATATCCCGCCCGGCGGAGAGGTGATTGAGATTTCTCGCTGGCAATAATGTGCTAACGCAATGTTTTTGGCTTCAGGAGAGACGACAATGCCACCCTCTTTTAATGACGTCAGGTTTTTCGATGAAACGTGTTTCTCAACTGACCGCGCTGGCTCTGATCTGCGGCCTCGCCTCACTCTCCTCCATGGCGGCTGATATGCCCCACTCCCTCACGCTGGACCGGCTCCAGGCGCAAAACGGCGCGGTAATTGATACGCGCATCAGTGCGTTCTATAACGGCTGGCCGCAGACGCTGCGCGGAACGTCCGGGCATGAACCCGCCGCGCTTAATCTCTCTGCAGGCTGGCTTGGGGCAATGAGCGATGAACAGCTCAGCGGCTGGGCAAAACAGCATCGGATTACGCCTGACATGCCGGTTGCGCTCTATGGCAACGATGATGACAACAAGACCGTCAAAACGCGGCTGGAAAAAGCGGGTTTTACCCACGTTTCTATCCTGAGCGATGCCCTGCAACAATCCGACCGTTTGCAACGTCTGGCACATTTTGAACAGCTGGTTTATCCGCAGTGGATCCACCTGTTGCAGCAGGGCAAACCCGTTACTGCCGCACCAGCCGGAGAGTGGAAGGTGATCGAGGCTGGCTGGGGTGCGCCGAAGCTTTATCTCCTGAGCCACATTCCCGGCGCGGGCTACATCGACACCAATGAAGTGGAAAGCGAACCGCTGTGGAATAAGGTCGCTGACGAAAAGTTGAAAGCGATGTTGGCGAAGCACGGGATCCGTCACGATACCACCGTCATTCTGTACGGTCGCGACGTATATGCCGCCGCGCGCGTGGCGCAGATCATGCTCTACGCGGGCGTGAAGGATGTGCGTATTCTGGACGGCGGCTGGAAGGCATGGTCAGACGCCAGCCTGCCCGTTGAGCGCGGAACGCCTGAGAACGTGAAGCCAGCCCCTGATTTTGGCGCGCCGATCCCGGGCCAGCCCCGGCTGATGGTGGATATGGAACAGGCCCGGGGAATGCTGCACCGTCAGGACGCCTCACTGGTGAGCATTCGTTCCTGGCCAGAGTTTATCGGTGAAACCAGCGGCTACAGTTATATCAAGCCAAAAGGTGACATTGCCGGTGCGCGCTGGGGCCATGCGGGTAGCGACGCGACCCACATGGAAGATTTCCACAATCCGGATGGCACCATGCGCAGCGCCGATGACATCGCCGCCATGTGGAAGACGTGGAATATCCTGCCGGAGCAGCACGTTGCGTTTTACTGCGGCACCGGCTGGCGCGCGTCTGAAGCCTTCATGTACGCCCGCGCCATGGGCTGGCAAAACGTTGCCGTCTACGACGGCGGCTGGTACGAATGGAGCAGCCATCCGCAGAACCCGGTCTCCACCGGCGCGCGCGGCCCGGAGAGTACACGCTAGCGGGGGAGTGACTTCAGCGTCACGTAACCGCTCCAGATGCGCGTTGTGGTGGTCAGCCAGCACAACGCGCCAAACGCCCAGGCAAACAGCGTGAAGTGTGCCGGAAACAGGCAGCACAGCACAAACAGCGCGATGGTCTCCGTTCCTTCCGTTAATCCTCCAATGTAATAAAGCGACTTGTGCGCGTAGCCGGGGTTGTCGATATTATGCTTCCCCGCCAGCGCGGCAAAGGCCAGGAAACTGCTGCCCGTCCCCATAAACGCGAACAGCAGCCAGGCGGCGGCGATCGCATTGTCAGCCGGAGCGGCCAGCGCGAAGCCAAACGGTACCAGCGCGTAAAACAGGAAGTCGAGGGCGATATCAAGAAATCCTCCCGCGTCCGTCAGGCCACGGCGACGCGCCAGCGCACCGTCCAGACCATCCAGCAGCCGGTTCAGCACAATGGCGACCAGCGCCGCCAGATACCAGCCCAACGCCAGAAACGGTAACGCCAGTACGCCAATCGCAAACCCGGCGAGCGTTAACCCATCAGGCGTAATAAACGGTTTATCCAGCGCGGCGGCCAGCTGATTTAACCCGGGCTTCAGCCGTGGATGCAGATGTTTATCCAGCATGCGGTTCACCTTTAAACGTGGCACACAGGCCCTGAGCCGGGATATCCAGCGCGGCGTTAAAGCGGGCGGAAAGGTTCTGAAAGGCAATCAGAGCCGTCATTTCGGTGATAGTCTCTTCGCTAAAGTGGCGCTTCAGCTGGTTTTTGATATTTTCATCCACCTGAGGCGGCGTGGCGGTGACCGCTTCCGCATAGGCCAGCGCCGCGCGCTCCTCTTCGCTGAACAGGGTGGAATTTTGCCAGTCGTTGACGGCCTGCACTTTATCCAGCGCCCCGCTCCGCTCGGCCAGACGCAGGCTGTTGGCATCAATACAAAATGCGCAGTGGCAGATCTGCGAGACCCGCGTCATTAGTAACGAACGCAGAACCGGCGTCAAACGCGCCTTGCGCCGCTCCAGATAGCCGACAAATAGCGCTACCAGCCAGAAAAGACGCGGCATACGCCCCCACCAGCGCGTGGGGTTCAGCACCGCGCCGAAGTGTTTTTTCTGCATGGCAGCAATGGGCTTGAGGCTGACGGGAAGGGTTTCCATGGGCGCAACCCAGGCGGCTGTCTCTTTCACCTGATTCTCCTGATGACTGGACTCTTTGGCAGGGCACGATAATATGTCGTTTTTCGCTATTAATTATTGACGAACATGCTGAAAACACTCGATGTTGTTGCGGCCATCCTCGAAAAAGAGGGCAAGATCTTGCTGGCGCAGCGTCCCGAACATGCCGATCAGCCAGGAATGTGGGAATTTGCGGGCGGGAAGGTTGAAGCCGGTGAGACCCAGCAGGAAGCGCTGATCCGCGAACTACGCGAAGAGCTCGGCATTGAAGCCGTGCCCGCGCGGTATGTGGCAAGCCACCAGCGGGAAGTGTCGCAGCGGCTGATCCACCTCCACGCCTGGCACGTGCCGGAATTTAGCGGCGAGCTGAAGGCGCACTACCACTCGGCGCTGGTGTGGTGCACGCCAGAAGACGCGTTCACGTATGATTTAGCCCCGGCGGATATACCGCTCCTGGAAGCGTTTATTCTTTTACGCGACGCCAGACCAGCGGGTTTGTACTGAGGGTGCGCTCATCACGCTGGCACTGCAACAGCACGCCATCCGCCCTGACCACTGCGCCTTCGGAATAGTTTTGATCCTGATAGATACAGCACTGATTACACGGCTGCGCACGCTGCCCGCCAGCGCTAAAAACCTCTGGCGGCACGTTAACTTCGACATCCGGGCGAATGCGATCAGCCTGTGCCCCGGCGGACACCATCAAACATAACGCGGCCATTGCGAAACGGTTCATATACTTAATTTCCTTTGCATCGTTTATATCTATAACGGTAGATCCTGACGGGATCTTTAATTTATCTCGTCATCGCTTTTGGTTATGACGCGCGCCTTGTCATTAATTTCCCTTTCGGCCTAAATTTCTGCTTGCCTCTCAAAGCGGTGCGGGTGGTATAGTCAAAAAAACGACACAAAACATCTCCGCCACACGCATAAATTATTATAAGAGGTTCTTATATCTATGGATCAGACACGCTCTCTGGAAAGCTTTCTTGCCCATGTACAACAGCGCGACCCGCACCAAAGCGAGTTTGCCCAGGCCGTTCGTGAAGTCATGACCACCCTGTGGCCCTTCCTTGAGGAAAATCCGCGCTACCGCCAGATGGCGCTGCTTGAACGTCTGGTGGAGCCGGAGCGCGTCATCCAGTTCCGCGTGGCGTGGGTGGACGATCGCAATCAGGTACAGGTCAACCGCGCGTGGCGCGTGCAGTTTAACTCCGCCATTGGGCCGTTTAAGGGCGGGATGCGCTTCCATCCCTCGGTGAACCTGTCGATTCTGAAATTCCTCGGCTTCGAGCAGACCTTTAAAAATGCGCTCACTACCCTGCCGATGGGCGGCGGTAAAGGCGGGAGTGATTTCGATCCGAAAGGCAAGAGCGAAGGCGAAGTGATGCGCTTCTGCCAGGCGCTGGTCACTGAGCTCTATCGCCACCTTGGGCCGGACACCGACGTTCCTGCCGGGGATATCGGCGTGGGTGGTCGTGAAGTGGGCTTTATGGCCGGGATGATGAAAAAGCTCTCCAACAACAGCGCCTGCGTCTTTACCGGCAAAGGTCTGTCGTTTGGCGGCAGCCTGATTCGTCCGGAAGCGACGGGTTACGGTCTGGTCTATTTCACTGAAGCGATGCTTAAGCGTCACGGGCTGAGCTTCGAGGGGATGCGCGTGGCGGTCTCCGGCTCCGGCAACGTGGCGCAGTACGCTATCGAGAAAGCGATGGAGTTTGGCGCGCGCGTAGTGACCGCCTCCGACTCCAGCGGCACCGTGGTGGATGAAGCTGGCTTCACAGCAGAAAAACTGGCGCGTCTGTGCGAAATCAAAGCCAGCCGTGACGGCCGCGTGGCGGATTATGCCCGAGAGTTTGGCCTGACCTATCTGGAAGGTAAACAGCCGTGGGGTGTGCCGGTGGATATCGCCCTGCCGTGCGCGACGCAAAACGAGCTGAACGTGGATGCCGCCCGGACGCTGATTAGCAATGGCGTGAAGGCGGTAGCGGAAGGGGCAAATATGCCCACCACCATTGAAGCGACCGATCTGTTCCTGGACGCAGGCGTACTCTTTGCGCCAGGCAAGGCGGCGAACGCGGGCGGGGTGGCAACATCCGGTCTGGAAATGGCACAAAACGCCGCGAGAATGGGCTGGAAGGCGGAGAAAGTGGATGCCCGTCTGCACCACATTATGCTTGATATTCACCATGCCTGCGTGGAGTACGGCGGTGAGGCTTCACAGACCAACTACGTGCGCGGCGCCAACATCGCCGGGTTCGTGAAGGTGGCCGATGCGATGATCGGGCAGGGTGTGATTTAGTTTCGCTGCATTCTCGCCCTTGCAGGCCCGGTAAGCGTTATCGCCACCGGGCTTTTTTACAGGCCGCAGAACTGCTTTTTGCCGGGTGGCGGCTTCGCCTTACCCGGCCTACGGTTTAAGCGGTGGTATTTTTGGCTGCGCTTTTTTTCTTTTTGAACGGTTTCTTCGCCCCGCCACCCGGGGCAACCATCCCCCGGAATCGCTTCACTGGCGTGCTGCGCGCCTGATCAATCAACTGATAAAGCGTCCCCACCAGCGGCTGCATAAAGTCCTGGTAACGGCACTGCTTTTCGCTGATCTGCGTAAGCACCGACTCCCAGTGCGCGGTCATGTCCGGTCTGGCGGCCAGCTCTGGCAAGGAGTGAATCAGTGCCCGGCCCGGCTCTGTCGAATGGATATAGCGCCCTTTTTTCTCGAGAAAACCACGCTTAAACAGCAACTCGATAATCCCCGCGCGGGTTGCTTCCGTACCCAGACCGTCGGTGGCGCGGAGGATCTTCTTCAGATCTTTATCCTGCACAAAACGGGCGATCCCGGTCATGGCCGAAAGCAGCGTCGCATCGGTGAAGTGGCGCGGCGGCTGGGTCTGACGTTCAACCACTTCGCCTTTTTCGCACAGCAGTTCATCGCCTTTGGCTACGACCGGCAGCGGCGTGCCGTCGTTCTCTTCGTCACGCTCTTTGTTGCCGAGCAGCGTGCGCCAGCCCGCTTCCGCGAGGAAACGCGCTTTGGCGATAAATTTGCCTTTGGCAATTTCCAGCTCAATAACGCACTTGCGGAAAACCGCGTCCGGGCAGAACTGCATCAGATACTGACGCGCGATCAGGTTATAGACCTTTGCTTCGTTGTCGGTCAGGTTGACGTTGCTGGTGCGCGCCGTCGGGATTATCGCGTGGTGGGCATCGACTTTTTTATCGTCCCAGCAGCGGTTATGGGTATCCGGGTTTACCGCCGGTTGCGGCAACAGATCCGGCGCATGGACACCAATGGCATTCATCACCGAGTGGCGTCCGGCGAAGTGTTCCTCCGGCAGATAGCGGCTGTCCGAACGCGGATAGGTGATCAGCTTGTGGGTTTCATAGAGCTTCTGGCAGATATCGAGCACGTTCTGCGCGCTCAGGCCAAACTTTTTCGCGGCCTCGATCTGCAACGCCGAAAGGGAGAACGGCAGCGGTGCGGGCTCTGATTCCCGTTTATCGTTATAGCTGGTAACGATCGCGGGCTGGCCGGTAATGCGGTTAACCACGTGCTCCGCCAGCGGACGATGCAGCAGCCGTCCCTCTTCGTCCTGATATGACTCACAGGCATCGCTCGGCTGCCAGACGGCGGTAAAGCGTTCGTCTTTCGGCGTGACGATATGCGCTTTGACTTCGAAGAAGTCTTTGGCGACGAAATTTTCGATCTCTTCGTCGCGACGCACCACCAGCCCCAGCACCGGGGTTTGAACACGCCCAACAGAGAGTACGCCCTGATAGCCCGCATTGCGTCCCAGGATGGTGTAGGCGCGGGTCATGTTGATCCCGTACAGCCAGTCGGCACGCGCACGCGCCAGCGCGGAGACACACAGGGGAATAAATTCGCTGTTGGCGCGCAGGCGCGAAATCGCGCGCTCCACCGCCTGCGGGTTGAGGTCGTTAATTAAACAGCGCTGCACCTGCTGGCGCTTTTCCGGTGCCAGCTCCAGGTAGTCGAGCACTTCGTCGACAAGCAGTTGCCCTTCCCTGTCCGGGTCACCCGCGTGGACCACTTCCGTCGCCTCATGCAGGAAACGCTTAATGACGTTGAGCTGTTTGGTGACGGAAGGACGCGGTTGCAGACGCCACTTTTCCGGCACGATCGGCAGATCGTTGAGGTTCCAGCGGGCGTAGCGGCTGTCGTAGACATCCGGCTGCGCCTGTTCAAGCAGGTGACCGATACACCAGGTGACCACCTGCCCGTTACCGCATTCGATAAAGCCATCACCTTTGCGATGCGGCTTGGGCAGCACGTCGGCGATGGCTCGTGCCAGACTCGGCTTTTCGGCAATAAACAACCGCATCGAATTAACGGATCTCAATCATCGGGCGGCCACCGCGGGCGGTCACCAGCTCGCCAATGGCCGTCAGGGTGATGCCAAACTCGGCCGCCGTTGCCTGAACGTCAGCTTCTGCTTCCGGCGTCACCGCCAGCAGCAGGCCGCCGGAGGTTTGCGGATCGCACAGCAGATTGCGCCACGCTTCCGGCATTTCGCCCATTAAATGGCCGTAGCTGGCGAAGTTGCGCTGCGTCCCGCCCGGAACGGCGCCCTGAGCAATGTACTCTTCCACGCCCGGCAGCTTCGGCACATCCTGATACCAGACCTGCGCCTGCACGCCCGCGCCCTGACAGACTTCAGAGAGGTGTCCCAGCAGACCAAAGCCGGTCACGTCGGTCATGGCCTTTACGCCGTCGATACTGGCGAATGCCGCACCGGCAAGGTTCATCTGGCACATCACTTCCGTTGCCAGACCAATATGCTCGGGCTTCAGCAGGGATTTTTTCTCGGCGGTTGTCAGTACGCCAATGCCCAGCGGCTTGGTGAGGAACAGCTTGCAGCCCGCCTGCGCGGTGCTGTTGCGCTTCACGCGTTCGGTTGGCACCACGCCGGTGACGGCCAGGCCGAAGATCGGCTCCGGCGCATCGATAGAGTGACCACCGGCCAGGGCAATACCCGCCTGCTGGCAGGCAAAGCGTCCGCCTTCGATGACATCGCGGGCAATCTCCGGCGGGAGGGTGTTAATCGGCCAGCCCAGAATGGCGATCGCCATAATCGGCTTACCGCCCATCGCGAAGATATCGCTGATGGCGTTGGTGGCCGCAATGCGTCCGAAGTCGAACGGGTTGTCGACAATGGGCATAAAGAAGTCAGTGGTGCTGATAATGCTGGTGCCGTTACCTAAGTCATAAACCGCTGCATCGTCACGCGTTTCGTTACCGACAAGCAGGTTCGGGTCGACAAACTTCGCCTGTTCACTGTGCAGGATGGTCTCCAGCACTTTCGGGGAAATTTTACAACCGCAACCGGCTCCGTGGCTGTATTGCGTTAAACGAATGGTTTGCTCGCTCATGGACGTCTCCTGTCATCTCAATCGCGCTATGGTAGCGCTCATTCCATAAAGAGGTAAGTATGACTGTCTGAATTCTGCGGCGGATGCTCAGAATCCAGACAGTTTAGCGCGTGTAATCAAAAACGGCTGACGAAAGGCGTGGTGTCCGGCACGCTAATGGTGCTGGAGGCTTTAAGCTGCGGGGTGCCGAGATAGAGGAAGCCGACAATTTTATCGTGTTCACCGCAGGAGAAGCCTTCCCGCACGGCGGCGCTCCCGGTCAGCGGCCCGGTACGCCAGATGCCGTTAAAGCCCTGCGCGACGGCGGCCATCTGCATTGCCATTACCGCGCAACCGGCAGACATCTCCTGCTCCCAGACCGGCACTTTATGGTCGGCCTGGCATTTTGCGACTACCGCGATGATCATCGGCGCACGGAACGGCGCGTTGCGGGCTTTATCAATCCCCTTCTCATCCTGGCCTGCGGCAACCGCCCCCTGCTCCAGCAGCTGGCTGAAGCGGTCGCGCCCTTCGCCTTCAATAATAAAGAAGTGCCACGGCTGCAATGTGCCATGGTCCGGCGCACGCATTCCGGCACGCAGAATGTTTTCCAGCTGCTCGCCGACGGGGGCCGGGTCGGCCAGGCGGGAAGCGCTACGACGGTTAACAAGCAGTTCAAGTGCGTCCATTGGTTAACTCCTTTCGTGAAATTTACTCACAAAATTAACACGACAGCAGAATTTGTTACAGCGTGGCAGGCGATTCCTGCTGACAAGTGGCGGTTGGGTCATTACGATAACCGCACATTACCGTCCTGTGGCGACGGAAACAGTCCTTTTCTGGTTAGGGAGAATACATGCGAACCCTTTGGCGAATCTTTGCCGGTTTCTTTAAATGGACGTGGCGACTGCTCAACTTCGTCCGCAACCTGGTGATGAATATCTTCTTCATCTTCCTGGTCCTGGTATGCGCAGGTATCTGGATGCATCTCAGCAGCGCCAGCCAGGCGCAGAATTCGACGCGCGGCGCACTGCTCCTTGATATCACCGGGGTGATTGTTGATAAGCCATCGACCAGCAACCGTCTGGGCGTGATTGGCCGCCAGCTGTTCGGCGCGACTTCAGACCGCCTGCAGGAAAACTCCCTGTTTGATATCGTCGACACGATCCGTCAGGCCAAAGACGATCGCAACATTACCGGTATCGTGCTGGATCTGAAAGATTTTGCCGGAGCCGATCAGCCTTCGATGCAGTACATCGGGAAAGCGCTGCGGGAATTCCGCGACAGCGGTAAACCGGTCATTGCCGTCGGCGACAGCTACACCCAGGGGCAATATTATCTGGCGAGCTTTGCTAACAAAATCTGGCTCTCTCCGCAGGGCACGGTCGATCTTCATGGCTTCGCCACAAATGGTCTGTACTACAAATCGCTGCTCGACAAGCTGAAGGTCACTACCCACGTCTTCCGCGTCGGGACCTATAAATCTGCCGTGGAGCCGTTTATCCGTGATGATATGTCCCCTGCCGCCCGTGAAGCGGACAGCCGCTGGATTGGCGAGCTGTGGCAGAACTATCTCGGCACCATTGCCGCTAACCGTCAAATGACCGCTGAGCAGGTCTTCCCGGGCGCGCGCGGTGTGCTGGAGGGCCTGCGCAAAGTGGACGGCGATACAGCGAAATACGCGCTTGATAACAAACTGGTCGATCGGCTGGGTTCCAGCGCTGAAATCGAAAAAGCGCTGACCAAACAGTTCGGCTGGAGTAAAGAGGACAAGAACTACAGCGCCATCAGCATGTATGACTACGCCGCGAAAAAGCCGGATGACAGCGGTGACAGCATCGCCGTGGTGTTTGCTAACGGGGCCATTATGGACGGTGAAGAAACGCCGGGGAACGTCGGCGGGGACACCACCGCGTCGCAGATCCGCGATGCGCGCCTGGATCCGCAAGTGAAGGCGATTGTCCTGCGGGTGAACAGCCCTGGCGGCAGCGTCAGCGCCTCCGAGGTGATCCGTGCTGAGCTGGCCGCCGCGCGTGCCGCGGGCAAGCCGGTCGTGGTCTCGATGGGGGGCATGGCGGCTTCAGGGGGGTACTGGATCTCGACGCCAGCCAACTACATTGTGGCTAACCCAAGCACGCTGACCGGCTCGATTGGCATCTTCGGCGTGATCAACACCGTAGAGAACAGCCTGGATTATCTCGGCGTTCATACCGACGGCGTTTCCACCTCGCCGCTGGCGGATGTGTCCGTGACTAGATCTCTGCCGCCTGAGGTGTCCGAGATGATGCAGCTCAGCATTGAGAGTGGCTATAAGCGCTTCATCACGCTGGTGGCGGATTCCCGTAAAAAAACGCCAGACCAGATTGACCAGATCGCGCAGGGCCACGTCTGGACCGGCCAGGATGCGAAGAGCAACGGTCTGGTAGACAGCCTGGGTGACTTCGACGATGCCGTGAAGAAAGCGGCGGAACTGGCGAAGCTCAAGCAGTGGCACGTTGACTATTATCAGGACGAACCGACGTTCTTCGATATGGTCATGGACAGCATGTCCGGCTCCGTCCGCGCCATGCTGCCGGAAGCGCTTCAGGCGTATCTGCCGGCGCCGGTGGCGACGGCGGCTAAAGCCATGAAAGCGGAGAGCGATAAGCTCGCGACTTTCAACGATCCGCAAAGCCGTTACGCGTTTTGCCTGACCTGTGCGAACGTGCGTTAAAAACCGTCCCCTCTTCCCGTTAAGAGGGGATTTTTTCTTTTGAAGAACAAGAACTCATTACCATGCAGAAGAAATCAATATATGTCGCCTATACCGGCGGTACCATCGGTATGCAGCGCTCAGAAAATGGCTATATTCCGGTTTCTGGCCACTTGCAGCGCCAGCTGGCGCTGATGCCTGAATTCCACCGTCCGGAAATGCCAGACTTTACCATCCACGAATATGAGCCGCTGATGGACTCCTCCGACATGACGCCGGAAGACTGGCAGCATATTGCGGACGATATTAAAGCCCATTACGACCAGTACGACGGCTTCGTGATCCTGCACGGCACCGACACCATGGCGTTCACCGCCTCGGCGCTCTCCTTCATGCTGGAGAACCTGGGCAAGCCCGTCATCGTGACCGGTTCGCAGATCCCGCTGGCGGAACTGCGTTCAGACGGGCAGATCAACCTGCTTAACTCCCTGTACGTGGCCGCAAATTACCCGATCAACGAGGTAACGCTGTTCTTCAACAACCGACTGTACCGCGGGAACCGTACCACTAAAGCGCACGCTGACGGCTTTGACGCGTTTGCCTCACCTAACCTGCAACCGCTGCTGGAAGCGGGGATCCATATCCGTCGTCTGGGCACGCCGCCCGCGCCAAATACTGCAGGCGAGCTGATCGTTCACCCGATCACCCCGCAGCCGATTGGCGTGGTGACGATTTATCCGGGTATTTCCGCCGACGTGGTGCGCAACTTCCTGCGCCAACCGGTGAAGGCGCTGATCCTGCGCTCCTATGGCGTGGGTAACGCCCCGCAGAACGGTGAGTTCCTGAAAGAGCTTCAGGAGGCGAGCGATCGCGGGATTGTGGTGGTGAACCTCACCCAGTGTATGTCCGGTAAGGTCAATATGGGCGGCTACGCCACCGGCAACGCCCTGGCGCACGCTGGCGTGATCAGTGGTTTCGATATGACCGTTGAGGCAACGCTGACTAAACTTCACTATTTACTGAGTCAGGATCTGGATATTGATTCCATTCGCCGCGCCATGATGCAAAACCTGCGCGGTGAACTGACGCCGGACGAATAAGGAGTTCCCATGAAGCAACGCGCCCTGTTACTGGTCGATTTGCAAAATGATTTCTGTGCGGGTGGTGCGCTGGCCGTCGCGGAAGGCGACAGCACCGTAGACGTCGCGAATTCGCTGATTGAGTGGTGTAAGGCTCGTGGTGAAGCGGTGGTGGCGAGTCAGGACTGGCATCCGGCAAACCACGGCAGCTTTGCCAGCCAGCACAACGTTGAGCCTTACAGCCAGGGCGAACTGGACGGACTGGCGCAAACCTTCTGGCCCGATCACTGCGTGCAGCAGACGGAAGGCGCTGAGCTGCATCCGCTGCTGAACCAGAAAGCCATCGACGCGGTGTTCCACAAAGGTGAAAACCCAACCATCGACAGCTACAGCGCATTCTTCGATAACGGTCACCGCCAGAAGACGGCGCTGGACGCATGGTTACGCCATCATGAGATCACCGAGCTGATTGTGCTGGGCCTGGCGACGGATTACTGCGTGAAGTTCACCGTGCTGGATGCGCTCCAGCTGGGCTATACCGTGAATGTCATTACCGACGGCTGTCGCGGGGTGAATATTCAGCCGCATGACAGCGCCCAGGCGTTTATGGATATGGCCGCAGAAGGCGCAACGCTGTATACGCTGGCTGACTGGATGGAGACGCAGGCGTAAGCTTTTTTAGCCGGGAGGCGGCTTCGCCTTACCCGGCCTACTTTCTCTGGTTTTGTAGGCCGGGTAAGCATCAGCGCCACCCGGCAAAACCCCCTCCCCGATCTCCCATAAAGTGAACTCCCTCGCATCACAAGCGAGGCGGCGATGGTATTCTCTTCAGGCTGTTTTTTCGCCACGCCTTTTCTGTGGCGTGGTTATTTTTATTCAGTCAAAGAGGAACTTATATGAAACGTTTGCCCTTGCTGGCAGCATTACCCTTGCTTTGCGCGTCACTGGCTTCCGCCGCGCCCCTGATGTCTGTGGGCTACTTCAATGGCGGTGGCGATGTTACCGCCGGACCGGGTGGCGATATCAATAAACTCGATGTCCGCCAGATCACACACCTCAACTACTCGTTTGGTCTGGTCTATAACAACGAGAAAGACGAGACCAACCCTGCACTGAAAGATCCGGCAAAACTGCATCAAATCTGGTTATCACCCAAGGTGGCATCCGACCTGGCGTTACTTCCTCAGCTTCGTAAACAAAACCCGAATTTAAAAGTGCTGCTTTCCGTTGGCGGCTGGGGCGCACGTGGTTTTTCTGGCGCAGCGGCTACCAAAGAGAGCCGCGCGGTGTTTATTCGCTCCGCGCAGCAGATCGTCAGTCAATACGGCCTGGACGGGATCGATCTCGACTGGGAGTTCCCGGTCAACGGCGCGTGGGGACTGGTCGAGAGCACCCCAGCCGACAGGGATAATTTCACCGCGCTGTTAAAAGAGATGCGTGACGCGTTTGGTAAGAAAAAACTGGTCACGATTGCGGTGGGCGCAAATGCAGAAAGTCCGAAAAGCTGGGTGGATGTGAAGGCCATTGCCCCCCTGCTCGATTACATCAACCTGATGACCTACGACATGGCGTACGGGACGCAGTATTTTAACGCGAATCTGTATGACTCCAGCGCCTGGCCAACGGTGGCTGCCGCAGACAAATACAGCGTTGATTTTGTGGTGAATAACTATCTGGCCGCCGGCCTTAAGCCGCAGCAAATGAACCTCGGAATCGGTTTTTACGGTCGTGTACCGAAGCGCGCCGTTGAACCGGGTATCGACTGGAGTAAACCGGACGCGCAAAACAATCCGGTCACCCAGCCCTACTTCGGGCCGCAGGAACTGGGCCTGTTCAAATCGCTTGGCTATGACCTGACCAAAGATACCTACGTGAAATACAACGATATCGTCCGCAAACTGCTAAACGATCCGCAGAAACGCTTTACCGAGCACTGGGACGAACAGGCGAAGGTGCCGTGGCTGTCGGTAAAATCCGCCGACGGGAAGGCGCTGTTTGCGATCTCCTATGAGAACCCGCGTTCCGTGGCGATTAAAGCAGATTACATCAAGGAGAAAGGTCTCGCCGGGGCGATGTTCTGGGAGTATGGCGCGGATGACAACAACCAGTTAGCGAAGCAGCTGGCGGAGTCGCTTGGGATCCCGCACTAAGGTGTAGTGTGCCGGGTGGCGGCTTCGCCTTACCCGGCCTACATGGGAGCTTTATTTGAAGGTTGCAATCGGCTTCGGCGTGATGCCGAAGTCTTCTTTCAGTTCGCGCTTACTTTTCATCACCATCTGACCGTTAGTGTCGATGGTCATGTGCTGGGCGTTGGTATTGTGACGCGCCTGCCACAGCATCACCAGCTGCAAGCTGTTCTCTTTTTGCTCAGGTGTGAGCGCCACACCGTCCGGCCATTTTCCCAGCTCAACGGCCGTCACCAGGCGCTGATAAACCTCCGGGGTCATGCCTGCAATCATGTCATCAATATTCACGATCTCTCCCTTTCAAAGGAATAATTTGCTGAATCGTTTTTTCAACCCTTGGTCTGGTCGCCGTTTTCGTCATCGGTAAAGCTCATCGAAGCCGAATTTACGCAGAAACGCTCCCCCGTCGGCTGCGGGCCATCCGGGAAGACATGCCCGAGATGGGCGTCGCAATTCCCACAACGAATTTCGGTGCGCACCATGCCGTGCGAGGAGTCCGTCAGATAGCGGATCGCATCATCGCTGACAGGCTCGTAAAAGCTTGGCCAGCCGCAGCCAGAATCGTACTTAGTCTGGGAGTTAAACAGCGGTGCATCACACACCAGGCAATGGTAGACGCCTTCCCGTTTATTGTGCAGCAAACGCCCGGTAAACGGCGGTTCCGTGCCGTGATTTTGCGTTACGTAAAACTGCATCTCTGTAAGGTTTTTTTTCAAATCGTCGGGGTTATGTTGGTTCGACATATGCTTACATCTCGCTGTTGAAACAGACATCTTTTAACCCAGATTCTAACAAAACATTAACACCCGCGCGTGCACTTTTGATCTAAACTTATGTGTCGCGAAAAGGCGGTCAGGCAATTGTGATCAATTTCACATTTTAATCCTGCAAGGCCTTTAAAATTCCGGGCGCAGCCCCCATGTGGTTGCTAGCTCAAAGGGAAAGTGAGGCGAGTCAGTCGCACAAACGTTAGTCACAGGATTGATTTGTCGCAATGATTGACACGATTCCGCTTGACGCTGCGTAAGGTTTTTGTAATTTTACAGGCAACCTTTTATTCACTAACAAATAGCTGGTGGAATATATGACTATCAAAGTAGGTATCAACGGTTTTGGCCGTATCGGCCGTATTGTTTTCCGTGCTGCTCAGAAACGTTCTGACATCGAAATCGTTGGTATCAACGATCTCCTGGACGCTGAATACATGGCGTACATGCTGAAGTACGACTCAACTCACGGTCGTTTCGACGGCACCGTTGAAGTGAAAGACGGCCACCTGGTTGTTAACGGCAAAACCATCCGCGTTACTGCTGAGAAAGACCCAGCTAACCTGAAATGGAACGAAATCGGTGTTGACGTTGTAGCTGAAGCTACCGGTATCTTCCTGACCGACGAAACTGCACGTAAACACATCACTGCGGGTGCGAAGAAAGTTGTTCTGACTGGTCCTTCCAAAGACAACACCCCAATGTTCGTTCGCGGTGCAAACTTCGAAACTTACGCTGGCCAGGACATCGTTTCCAACGCATCCTGCACCACCAACTGCCTGGCACCGCTGGCTAAAGTTATCAACGACAACTTCGGCATCATCGAAGGTCTGATGACTACCGTTCACGCTACCACCGCTACTCAGAAAACCGTTGATGGCCCGTCTCACAAAGACTGGCGCGGCGGCCGTGGCGCGGCTCAGAACATCATCCCATCTTCTACCGGTGCTGCTAAAGCAGTAGGTAAAGTACTGCCAGAACTGAATGGCAAACTGACTGGTATGGCGTTCCGCGTTCCAACTCCTAACGTATCCGTTGTTGACCTGACCGTTCGTCTGGAAAAAGCTGCTTCTTACGAAGAAATTAAGAAAGCAATCAAAGCTGCTTCCGAAGGCCCAATGAAAGGCGTTCTGGGTTACACCGAAGACGACGTTGTTTCTACCGATTTCAACGGCGAAGTGTGCACTTCCGTGTTCGATGCTAAAGCAGGTATCGCACTGAACGACAACTTCGTGAAACTGGTTTCCTGGTACGACAACGAAACTGGCTACTCTAACAAAGTACTGGACCTGATCGCTCACATCTCCAAATAAGTTGAGATGAGTGCTTGATCCTAAAAGGCGACTTCGGTCGCCTTTTTTATTGTTTTTAGACAGAGGATTGCTTAATGATTAATAAAATTTTTGCACTTCCGGTAGTCGAACAACTTACCCCTGTGCTCTCCCGCCGTCAGATTGACGGCGCCGATATCATCGTCGTCGATCATCCGCGCGTTAAAGCCTCCGTAGCGCTCAATGGCGCCCACCTGCTCTCCTGGAAACCAGAAGGCGAAGAAGAAGGCCTGTGGCTGAGCGAGGCCACCTCGTTCAAAAAAGGGGCGGCGATCCGTGGCGGCGTACCGATCTGCTGGCCATGGTTTGGTCCGTCAGCGCAGCAGGGATTGCCGTCTCACGGTTTCGCCCGTAACCAGCAGTGGACACTGAAAGCCCACAACGAAGATGATAACGGCGCGGTGTTGACCTTTGAACTTCAGGCAAATGATGAAACGCGCGCCCTGTGGCCACATGAATTCACCCTCTATGCCCGCTTCAAGCTGGGTAAAACCTGCGAGATTGAACTGGAAGCGCACGGCGAATTCGAAACAACGTCCGCCCTGCACACCTATTTCAACGTAGGCGACATTCAGGCCGTTAAGGTGAGCGGACTTGGCGATACCTTTATCGACAAAGTGGACAACGCGAAAGAAGGCAGGCTGGACGACGGCGTTCAGAGCTTCCCGGACCGTACCGACCGCGTGTATCTGCACCCGGAAGCCTGTAGCGTCATCCACGACAGCGCGTTGAACCGCGGCATTGACGTGGTTCACCACCACCATAGCAACGTGGTGGGCTGGAACCCGGGCCCTGCCCTTTCCGTCAGCATGGCAGATATCCCGGATGACGGTTACAAGACCTTCGTGTGTGTGGAAACCGCGTGCGTGACCGCCCCGCAGAAAACCAGCGAAGAAAAACCGTCCCGCTTAGGCCAGACGATCAATATTGTGAAGCGCTAATATTTATCAGGCACCATAAAAAACAAACGGGGCGCAAGCGCCCCGTTTTAATACATCACGTTCTGGTCAGAACTTGTAGGTCACACCCACGGAGAAGATGCCGGACCAGGACTTGTCGACCATCGGGCTGTCCTTCACTTCGTCGCTCAGACGGGTATAACGGCCAGTACCGTACACGTTCCAGTCACCGAGGAAGTTATAGGAGGCGGTGAGTTCCAGGTACGGATCCCAGCCATCATCAGCGCTGTAGCTATTCAGACCACTGCGGCGAGACTCAGCCTTAGACACGCCATAGTAGTAGTCATTGTAATTCTCGCTGCTGTACTGCACACCGATACCCGGCGTCAGGGTCACCGCGCCGTTGGTATAGCGATAAAGCCACGCCAGATCCCAGATGAAGCCATTGCTGTTGTCCAGGGTATCGCCCGCCAGCGCCGTGCGCAGGAAGCCATACTCGGTATTATGGACGTAAGAAAGCCCGGCCATCAGTGAGCTTCTGCGCTTGTCCAGCTGACGAAGCGCATTGCTGTCGCTGTCGCCTGGTTTAAAGTACGTTGGGTCGTAATAGGCCATGATGGAGAGCTTATCGGCCGTATCGTTCCACAGATAGTAGCCGCCGCCCAATCCACGGAACCAGAAGTTATCGCCTTCATAGGTGACAACGGGGACAGGATAAACGTCGCGGTCATACTGCTTGTACGGGCTGTTGATCACGCCAGCACCCGCGCCAACAGTCCACTGGCTCTCAGCCTGTACGGTGCTCGCTGCGGTCGCGGCAAGGATGCCCAATGCCAGAAGTTTGAGTTTGGTCACAATCCATTCTTTCCTGTAGTCAAATAATCAGCGGGTGAAGTGTAACCGCCATTCCCGTACATCCCAAAATTTTTTGCGCGCGAATCCATTTGATTAACCCGTTATTTTTCATTTTTCAGATGACATCCCGCTTTCATTTATGTGACCGATAAATGAAAAACCCCCTTTTCGCTTATAACCGCAGTGGAAATTTTTGGATGAGTTATTGATATGTCATTGAAAGTAGATTTTATCCGTATGCAAGTTTTGCAATTGCCATCTACGCTTTAATTTAAGAAGAGGTTTTGCTGAACACCCTGCGGTTCATAGCCTTCGACCTGGCACACAGGTTGCTGCTCTGGCAGTGAGGTGCGAAAGATTCTCTTCCGGGAGCCTCCACTACTCATACGAACGGCTCTTATCCTGTGCTAAAAAACGAAAGGACGGCATGCCATGAATATATTCGATCACTATCGCCAGCGCTATGAAGCTGCCAAGGACGAAGAGTTCACACTGCAGGAGTTTCTTACCATTTGTCGGCAAGATCGCAGTGCCTATGCCAATGCGGCAGAACGGCTATTGATGGCTATCGGTGAGCCAAACATGGTTGATACTGCCCTGGAGCCACGGCTTTCCCGTCTTTTTTCGAATCGGGTAGTCGCCCGATACCCGGCGTTTGAAGAGTTCTATGGTATGGAAGATGCCATTGAGCAGATCGTCTCCTACCTGAAGCATGCCGCTCAGGGGCTGGAAGAGAAGAAACAGATCCTTTACCTGCTGGGTCCCGTCGGCGGGGGTAAATCCTCCCTGGCTGAACGGCTGAAAGCGCTGATGCAGCGCGTGCCGATCTATGTGCTGAGCGCCAACGGCGAGCGCAGCCCGGTCAATGACCATCCGCTGTGCCTGTTTAATCCGCAAGAGGATGCGCAAATTCTGGAAAAAGAGTTTGGCATTCCGCATCGCTATCTCGGTACGATCATGTCGCCGTGGGCGGCAAAACGCCTGCACGAGTTTGGTGGGGACATCACCAAATTCCGCGTCGTGAAAGTGTGGCCGTCTATCCTCGAGCAGATCGCCATTGCTAAAACTGAACCCGGTGACGAGAACAACCAGGACATCTCGGCGCTGGTGGGTAAAGTCGATATCCGTAAGCTGGAACATCACGCGCAAAACGACCCGGATGCCTACGGCTATTCCGGTGCGCTATGCCGCGCCAACCAGGGGATTATGGAATTCGTCGAGATGTTTAAAGCACCGATCAAAGTGCTGCATCCGCTGCTGACCGCCACCCAGGAGGGGAACTACAACGGGACGGAAGGTATTTCCGCCCTGCCGTTTAACGGGATTATCCTCGCCCACTCGAACGAATCTGAATGGGTGACCTTCCGTAACAACAAAAACAATGAGGCGTTCCTTGACCGCGTGTACATCGTCAAAGTGCCTTATTGCCTGCGGATCTCCGAGGAGATCAAGATTTACGAAAAACTGCTCAACCACAGTGAGCTGGTCCATGCCCCTTGCGCACCGGGAACGCTGGAAACGCTGTCACGCTTCTCGATCCTGTCGCGCCTGAAAGAGCCGGAAAACTCCAGCATTTACTCCAAAATGCGCGTGTATGACGGCGAAAGCCTGAAGGATACCGACCCGAAAGCCAAATCGTACCAGGAATACCGCGATTACGCCGGGGTCGACGAAGGGATGAACGGTTTGTCGACGCGTTTCGCGTTTAAGATCCTCTCCCGCGTCTTTAACTTCGACCACGCGGAGGTGGCCGCCAACCCGGTACATCTTTTCTACGTGCTGGAACAGCAAATTGAACGTGAACAGTTCCAACAGGAGCAGGCTGAACGCTATCTGGAGTTCCTGAAAGGCTACCTGATCCCGAAATACGCCGAGTTTATCGGCAAAGAGATCCAGACCGCCTACCTGGAATCCTATTCCGAATACGGCCAGAACATTTTCGATCGGTACGTCACCTACGCTGACTTCTGGATCCAGGATCAGGAGTACCGCGACCCGGATACCGGCCAGCTGTTTGACCGTGAATCCCTGAACGCAGAGCTGGAAAAAATTGAGAAACCGGCCGGGATCAGCAACCCGAAAGACTTCCGAAACGAGATTGTGAACTTCGTGCTGCGCGCCAGAGCGCATAACAACGGCCGCAATCCAAACTGGACCAGCTACGAAAAACTGCGCACGGTTATAGAGAAGAAAATGTTCTCTAACACGGAAGAGCTGTTGCCGGTTATCTCGTTCAACGCCAAAACCTCAACCGACGAGCAGAAAAAGCACGACGATTTTGTCGACCGTATGATGGAAAAAGGCTATACGCGCAAACAGGTCCGCCTGCTTTGTGAATGGTATCTGCGCGTGCGTAAATCGTCTTAAAACAAGTGCCCGGTAACGCGCTTACCGGGCCAACAAAATGTCCGGCACTTACGGACGCTGCAAGTTGGCAAATGCAGTACGGGGGATATATGACCTGGTTTATTGACCGGCGTCTTAACGGCAAAAACAAGAGCACAGTGAATCGCCAGCGCTTCTTGCGCCGTTATAAAGCGCAAATTAAACAGTCGATCTCCGAGGCCATCAACAAACGCTCGGTGACCGACGTCGACAGCGGCGAATCCGTCTCCATCCCCAACGATGACATCAGCGAACCGATGTTTCATCAGGGGCGTGGCGGCCTTCGCCATCGCGTGCACCCTGGTAATGACCACTTCGTCCAGAATGACAGAATCGAGCGGCCACAAGGCGGAGGCGGCGGTTCTGGCAGCGGTCAGGGACAGGCCAGCCAGGACGGTGAAGGCCAGGATGAGTTCGTCTTTCAGATTTCAAAAGACGAATATCTCGACCTGCTGTTTGAGGATCTGGCCCTGCCGAATCTGAGAAAGAATCAGCACCGTCAGCTCAACGAATACAAAACCCATCGCGCGGGTTATACCGCAAACGGGGTGCCCGCCAACATCAGCGTGGTGCGTTCACTGCAAAACTCGCTGGCGCGACGCACGGCGATGACGGCAGGCAAACGGCGCGAACTGCGCGAGCTGGAAACCAGCCTGAAAGTGGTGGAAAACACCGAACCGGCGCAACTACTGGAAGAGGAGCGCCTGCGAAAAGAGATCGCCGAACTGCGGGCGAAGATCGACCGGGTACCGTTTATCGACACGTTCGACCTGCGCTATAAGAACTACGAAAAACGTCCGGAGCCTTCCAGCCAGGCGGTGATGTTCTGCCTGATGGACGTGTCAGGTTCAATGGATCAGGCCACCAAGGATATGGCTAAGCGTTTTTATATTCTGCTCTATCTGTTCCTGAGCAGAACGTATAAGAACGTGGAGGTGGTCTACATCCGCCATCACACTCAGGCGAAAGAGGTGGATGAGCATGAGTTTTTCTACTCGCAGGAGACCGGTGGCACCATCGTGTCGAGCGCCCTGAAGCTGATGGATGAGGTGGTGAAGGAGCGCTACGACCCGGCGCAGTGGAACATCTACGCCGCCCAGGCATCGGATGGCGATAACTGGGCGGATGACTCGCCCCTGTGTCATGAAATTCTGGCGAAGAAGATCCTGCCGGTGGTGCGCTACTACAGTTACATTGAAATTACCCGTCGCGCCCACCAGACGCTGTGGCGAGAGTATGAGCATCTGCAAGCGATGTTCGATAACTTTGCGATGCAGCACATTCGAGACCAGGATGACATCTATCCGGTCTTCCGGGAACTGTTCCAGAAACAGTCTTCCACCAGCAACGCATGAATCAACAGCCAGCGCTCCCGCTGGCTGTTTTCTTTCAGCCCTCTCCCTCCCGTGCTAATGTAGCAAGCTACGTATTGGCTAATCACAGGTGAAATCGTTATGTCTGATGACGTGATCGGGACGACAACCCATCAGCAGCTAATCAGCTTATTAACCGAGCAGGAGGCGCACTTTCGTGTGGTGGCGCATGAGGCCGTAGGGAAATGCGAAGCGGTCAGTGAAATTCGCGGGACCGATCTCCGCCAGGGAGCAAAAGCGCTGGTCTGTAAGGTAAAAGGCAACGGCGTTAAGAAACATATTCTGGCAATCCTCGCCGCCGATCGGCAGGCCGATCTGAGCCTGCTGGCCAGCCATTTCGGAGGGCTTAAGGCATCTCTCGCCAGTCCGGCCGAAGTGGATGCGCTTACCGGCTGCGTTTTCGGCGCCATTCCCCCCTTCAGCTTTCACCCGGATCTGACGCTGGTCGCCGATCCACTGCTGTTTGAGCGCTTTGACGAGATCGCCTTTAACGCCGGTCTGCTGGAAAAATCGGTGATTATGGATACCCAGGACTATCTGCGTATCGCCCGTCCTGAACTGGTGTCGTTCCGTAAACAATAAATACAGAGGCTGGCTAACGGTCAGCCGTTTTCCAGCAGCAGCACGGAAGCAATCAAAATAATCGCGATGATAAAAAACGATGAGGAGATAATCAGCGTTTCGACAAACATAGGATCGTTCATGATGCCCTCTGCTTTGCCCATTTCCTTTTTTTTTACTCCCGCATAATGACAGTTAAATGACAATGACGCGTCCGCGAGATGACGATTTTTCGCTGAAACGATTCGCTGTTAACTCCCCTCCCCCGTATAAAGTCACTGTTTAAATACTTTATTTGTTACCGGTATCACGAAAAGAAATTTACGTAACCCCGATGCCAGATCTCGCAATTGTTAACCTTTTCATGATGGTTAACCTTGTTTACGGAGCACCTCATAAATAAACCTTACACTGGCAAGGTGAATACAATGACCGAGATAATTACCCGTAAAGAAAAAATCAGTTATGGGTTAGGCGATATGGCGAGCCACATTGGGCTGGATAACGTCATTATTTTTCTGACGTTTTACTATACGGACGTGGTGGGGTTACCTGCCGCATTCGTGGGCACTATGTTTCTTCTGGCGAGAACCGCCGATGCCATAATTGATCCGGCGATGGGCTATATCGCAGACAGGACGCGTACCCGCTGGGGAAAATTCCGCCCCTGGATGCTGTGGCTGGCGCTGCCCTTTGGCGCAAGCTGTCTGCTGACCTACGCCGTGCCGGCGTCGCTCGACCTGCACGGTAAAATGATTTTCGCCACCGTCAGCTATACCCTGATGATGCTGATGTATACCGCAATCAATATTCCCTATTGCTCCATGGGCGCGGTAATTACGCCCGACAACGATGCGCGAATTTCCCTTCAGTCTTATCGCTTTTTCCTTGCCACGCTGGGTGGCGCGTTGTCGACATTCTTTATGATGCCGCTGGCAGAGTTTTTAGGCGGCGACGATAAATTACTGGGCTACCGCTGGGCGATGGCCATTATGGCGACCGTCGCGGTCATCATGTTCTGGATCTGCTTCGCGAATACGCGTGAACGTATTAAGGCTCCCGCCACCCACAATAATTATCTTGCGGAACTACGGGATTTATTACGAAACGACCAATGGCGAGTTGTCGCCGTCCTGGTATTAACCAATATTGGTTTTGGCGTTATTCGCCTTGGCGCAATGATGTATTTCGTCACTTATTATCTCGGTAGCGCAAGCTATTTTATGTGGATGCTCGGGGCGCATATTCTCGGGAAAGCCGCAGGCAGCGCGCTGGCCAAACGTCTGACGCAGAACGTCAGCAAAGTGCAGATGTTTGGATATTGTTCCGTACTGGCGGGGGTACTCAGCATCGCCCTGTTCTTTGCGCCTAAGTCGGTGCTTATTCTGGTGCCCATGACGTTTATCGTCTCCACCCTTTACCAGGCCACCACCACGCTAATGTGGGTGATGATGGCGGATGTCGCCGATTACGGCGAATGGAAACAGGGCAAACGCATGGACGGCGTGATCTTCTCCACCTTCCTCGCCGTACTCAAGCTGGGGATGGCGATCAGCGGCGCGATTGTTGGCTGGACGCTGGGCTTAAGCGGCTATGTTGCCAATGCCCCGGAACAAACTACCACGGCCATGTACTGCATCATCGCCCTCTTCACCGTCGTACCTGGCATCTTGTCGCTCTGCGCGTTTGCCACGTTGCGCTGGTACAAACTCGACGACAGCACAATGCAATCCATCCATCTCGCCAAACACCCTGTTTAGAAGGACGCATTATCCATGAGTGAGCTGATTCAACATTCCAACTGTATCGAATGGCGTTTTGAACGCCAGATCCTGCGCATCGAACCCTGGGGAGAAAACAGTCTTCGCGTCAGGGCCACCTGCTCCCCGGCATTTGATGACGCCTTACAGGCACTGTTACCCGCCGCCCCTAGCCAGGCCGAGATTGTCGCCGAAGCGGAAAGCCTGACGCTGCGCAACGGCAATATTACCGCGACCCTGAACCTTAAAGGTCAGCTGGCCTTCTACAATCAGCGCGGCGAACTGCTGCTGGAGGAGATGTGGCGCCAGCGTTCAACGGTGGGTATCGGTGCCAGCGAGAAGAGTCAGGATAAATATGTCAGCGCCCTGAAGCTGGATGGCCGCGAATTTAAACCGCTGATGGGCGGCAAATATCAGCTCACCGTCCGGTTTGAATCGCGTCCGGATGAACGCATCTATGGCATGGGTCAGTATCAACAGCCGTGGCTGGATCTGAAAGGCTGTACGCTGGAGCTGGCTCAGCGCAACTCCCAGGCCAGCGTGCCCTTTATGCAGTCCAGCCTTGGCTATGGCCTGCTGTGGAACAACCCGGCGATTGGTGAAGCCAGCTTTGCAAAAAATCAGACGGAATGGCGCGCCCGCGTCACAGGAGAGATGGACTACTGGATCACCGCCGCTGACACGGTGGCGGAGATCACCCGCCAGTATGTGAAAGCCACCGGTACTCCGCCCCCCGCCCCGGCGTTTATCAGTGGACTGTGGCAGTGCAAATTGCGATACCGCACCCAGCAGGAGGTGCTTGAGGTTGCGCGGGAGTATCGCCGCCGTAATCTGCCGCTGTCGGTGATGGTCATCGACTTTTTCCACTGGCCGAATCAGGGCACCTGGTGCTTCGACCCCGTAGACTGGCCCGATCCTGAAGGCATGGTCGACGAGCTGCGCGAAATGGGTATTGCGCTGATGGTGTCGGTGTGGCCAACGGTAGAGGCGCGCAGCCCCCTCTACCCGCTGATGAAAGCCAAAGGCTGGCTGGTCAGCAGTGAGCGCGGCGTGCAGGTCAACCTCGATTTTATGGGCAATACCACCTTCTTTGATGCGACCCATCCAGAGGCGCGGAAATTCGTCTGGGATACGGTGAAGAAAAATTACTACGACATGGGCATTAAGCTGTTCTGGCTGGACGAAGCGGAGCCGGAATATCGCGCCTATGATTTTGACAACTATCGCTACCACGCCGGTCCGGTACTGGAAGTGGGCAATCGCTACCCGCGTGACTTTGCGCAGGGCTTTTACGATGGGCTCCAGGCAAACGGCGAAACCGACATTGTTAACCTGGTACGCTGCGCCTGGGCTGGCAGCCAACGCTTCGGCGTGCTGGCGTGGTCGGGTGATGTCCACTCCTCGTTCCATGCTTTTCGCAATCAACTCGCCGCAGGACTGAATATGGGGCTGGCGGGGATCCCATGGTGGACGACCGATATCGGCGGCTTCCAGGGAGGGAACGTTAACGACCCGGCGTTCCATGAATTGCTGATCCGTTGGTTCCAGTGGGCGGTGTTTACACCGGTTCTGCGCATGCACGGCTATCGCGAACCGCAGATCCAGCCCCCGGAGCGCTACCGTGACGGCATTCCTCAGTGTAACAGCGGTTCGCCTAATGAGCTGTGGAGTTACGGAGAAGAGAATTACGCCATCATGCAGCACTGGCTTACCGTGCGCGAAACCCTGCGCCCGTATATTGACGCGTTGTACCGGCAGGCTCATCTGCACGGAGACCCGCTTATGCGTCCGCTGTTCTGGCACTATCCGAAGGATAAGCAGAGCTGGGCGTGTGAAGATCAGTATCTGTTTGGTGAAGATCTTCTGGTGGCGCCGGTTATGCAGGCCGGTCAGCGTGAGCGCGATGTCTGGCTGCCGACGGGCAATAGATGGATCGCCCTCAACGGTGAGCGCTACGCCGGTGGGGAGCATATCCGGGTGCCTGCGGCGCTGGAAACCATCCCGGTGTTTATCCGCGAAGGGAGTCCGCTTATCCAGCAACTGGTGGACTGACGTCAGGCAAGTGCCCAAAAATAGACAATTTTTTTAGTAAAGCCTGCCTGCCGTCGCGTTTGCGCGTAAAGTAAGCAGGCTTACTATTTTTGGCAAGGATCCCGTCATGTTCGACCCTACACTACTCATACTTCTGGCCCTGGCTGCTTTGGGTTTTGTCAGCCACAATACCACCGTCGCGATTTCCATTCTGGTCCTGATCATCGTTCGCGTCACACCGTTGAACACCTTCTTCCCGTGGATAGAAAAACAGGGGCTTACCATCGGGATCATTATTTTGACCATCGGTGTGATGGCCCCGATTGCCAGCGGAACGCTACCGGCCTCAACGCTGCTGCACTCCTTTGTGAACTGGAAATCGCTGGTGGCGATTGCAGTGGGCGTTTTTGTCTCATGGCTTGGCGGGCGCGGCGTGACGCTGATGAGCAGCCAGCCTTCTCTGGTGGCCGGGCTGCTGGTGGGCACCGTGTTAGGCGTGGCGCTATTTCGTGGCGTGCCGGTTGGCCCGCTGATTGCTGCCGGACTGGTTTCGCTGTTTATCGGGAAGTCGTAGTCAGGCTGGCGATATAGCGGGCGGGCGTCTGTCCCAGTCCTTTCTTGAACATGGTGATAAAGGCGGTGGTGGAGTCATACCCCAGCGCCTGCGCCGCCTGCTGGACCGACTTTCCGCCGATCAAAAACTGCAATGCGACAATCAGCTGGAGCTGGTGTCGCCAGCGGCGAAAGCTTAAGCCGGTCTCTTTCACCACCAGCCGCGCCAGATTGCGCTCGCTCATGGCAAAGTGGCTGGCCCACTGCGCCAGCGTCTGCCAGGCGGCAGGTTCGTTTGCCATGGTCTCACTCATCAGACGAATTTTCGGATGCGGAGATACCGGCAGCTGGAGATGCTCCTGCGGTTGCAGGGGCAGTTCATCAAACAGGACGTCAACCAGCCTTCCGGTAGCGGGAAGAGGCAGTTCCTCCTGTGACCTGTCCGCGAGCGCCAGCACCAGCTCCCGCACCAGGGGTGATATTTTCAACGTACAGGTACGGGTCGGCAATTCGAGCGCACCGGGTTCAATAAACAGCAGGCAGAGCTGCGCGCCGGGCGTCGCCTTGTTGCTGTGCGGCGTTTGACCCGGGATCCACACCGCATACTGGGGCGGCACCATCAGCATCGCGTTCTCTACTTCACAGGTGATCGCTCCTCCCAGCGCCATAATCAGCTGCCCTTTGCGGTGCAGATGCAGCGGAATGTACTGTTCTTGTGCCACCACGCGGATGCGAAAGGCCACCGCCGCGTCGTGCTGGCTATCGGGATCGTAGCCGTCGAGTCCCAGTCCATACATAAAGTTGTCCGATATTAGCGATAAACTGTCATTTTAGCCTGATTTCAACCACGACTTAAATCGGTATGGTATGCGCTCGCCTGAACGTAAGAGACAATAATGACTACTGCTATTCAACCTTCCGGGAAACAGGGCGCGCTGCTGGTTGCAGGCATCCTGATGATCGCCACGACGCTGCGCGTCACCTTTACCGGGGTCGCCCCCCTGCTCGACACCATCCGACAGGACTATGGCTTAAGCACGGCGCAAACCGGCCTGCTCACAACGCTGCCTCTGCTGGCCTTCGCCTTTATCTCTCCCCTTGCCGCAGGCGTCGCCCGGCGCCTGGGCATGGAGCGCAGCCTTTTTATCGCTCTGCTGCTGATTTGCATCGGGATTGGCGTACGTTCGCTGCCGTCGGCCTCGCTGCTGTTTATCGGTACGGCGATCGTGGGCTGTGGGATTGCGCTGGGCAATGTCCTGTTACCCGGATTAATCAAACGTGATTTTCCGGGCCAGGTCGCAAAACTGACGGGGGCTTATTCGCTGACGATGGGGGCCGCCGCTGCCGCAGGGTCGGCGCTGATCGTCCCGCTGTCGCTGGGGAATGCTGGCTGGCACGGGGCGCTGTTGATGCTGATGTTCTTCCCGCTGGTGGCGCTGCTGCTGTGGTTACCGCAATGGCGCCAGAGGCCGGCCGCCACCCTGACCGGCGCGGGCGCGTTGCACAATCGGGCAATCTGGCGCTCCGCACTCGCCTGGCAGGTGACGCTTTTTCTGGGCATTAACTCGCTGATTTACTACGTCATTATCGGCTGGTTACCCGCGATTTTACTTAGCCACGGCTACAGCGAAACGCAGGCTGGCTCCATGCACGGACTTCTCCAGCTGGCAACCGCTGTTCCCGGTCTCGCCATTCCGCTGATCCTGCACCGTCTTAACGATCAGCGTGGCATAGCCGGGCTTGTCGCTCTGATGTGCGCCGTCAGTGCGGCCGGGTTCTGGTTCGCGCCGGGGCTGGCCGTCGTCTGGACGTTGGTGTTTGGCTTTGGATCCGGCGCCACCATGATCCTCGGCCTGACGTTTATCGGACTGCGCGCCAGCTCGGCCCATCAGGCCGCCGCGCTCTCCGGCATGGCACAGTCGATTGGCTATCTGCTGGCGGCCTGTGGCCCACCGCTGATGGGGAAAATTCACGATACCGCCGGAGACTGGCGCATTCCGCTGCTGGCCTGCGCTCTGGCTGCGGTAGTGATGGCCCTGTGCGGCATGCTGGCCGGGCGTGACCGGGAGATCACACCCCGCTGACATTCAAGGCAGACCTGACGGTCTGCTTTTTTTATCCCTGCGCCGCCCGCAGCATGGCCTGTACCAGCACCACCGGGCGCCCTTGAAGCGCAGCCCGCTCATGCTGGAACAGGGTGATGACAAAGAAAGGATGGGTCAGCAGCTCTGCCGCGCGGATCTCGCCCTGCTCGTCCCAGCCCGTTACGCGCATGTCGCCCCGCTCAAGCTGGCTGGCAAACTCAGACGAGACGCCGTAATTGCAGTGATAACCTTCCTGAATTTCCGGCTTGCCGTACGCTTTGGCAATCAGCGTGTTGTTCCGCAGCTCAATCGCGTCGGTTTTTTCCACCAGCGAGCAGGCCAGCGGCGCAATCACCATCCTCCCCTCGGTATCGGTTTCGGCATGGCCTGCATCGTGCCAGCCCAGCACATTACGGGCATACTCAATCAGCGCATGCTGGAACCCGCCGCAGGTGCCGAGAAAAGGGATGCTGTTCTCACGCGCGTAACGCGCGGCAATAAACGCCGCCTCGGTGTTTTTATACGGGCTTGCCGGTACCAGCCAGATGGCATCGTACCCGACCAGGTCTTCGGGGTTGGTCAGCTCAGGCGTGGCGAGCCAGTCATAATCAGCGGTGAGATCCAGAACCGCAGCGGCGTCGTCAATCGCCAGCGGGATCGCCTGGTGCGCAATAACATCGGGATTGTAATCACCAACCAGCGCAATGCGCAGCGTCGTTTTAACCGGGGAGAGTTCCATGAGAGATTCCTTATGCCGGAGGATTTTCAGATAACATAAGGAACCTCAGACTACCGATCTTTTGCAATTATCACAATACCTTAAATTGGGTGGTTAAACGCCGGGTGCTATAGTGTTCTTGCCGAACGTCGCACGGTAGGAGGAAAACGGATGATTCAATGTAAGCGCGTATATGAACAGGCAACGTCAGACGATGGTTACCGGGTGCTGGTAGACAGACTCTGGCCGCGAGGGATAAAAAAGACCGACCTCGCCTGTGATGAGTGGTGTAAAGCGCTAACGCCGTCCATCGAACTGCGGAAAGCCTTTCACAGTGAAACGATCGATTTCACCGCGTTCAGTGAAGCCTATCGTAAAGAGCTGGCGCAGCAGCAGGATGAAGGCAAACGCCTGGCGGCCCTCGCCCGACAGCAGACCGTGACGCTACTCTATGGGGCGAAAAATACGGAGCAGAATCACGCGCGGGTACTGGCGGACTGGCTGCGTGAACTGTGATTAACCGATTGCCAGCTCATCCACGTTGTGTGGCATCTCGTCGGGAGTAAGCGGCATCAAATGTTCCGGGCGAACAAACGCAAAACCGTGCTGATTATCAAAGGCGTAAACATCACCGGTGACCAGCCACAGCGCACGCGCTGATGTATCAGGTAATTGCGTCATGACGCCGTTAACCGGGTTCACAAAACGCTGGCCCGGCTGACAAAGGCCAAACAGCTCCACGGATTTACCGATATTTCGACGGCCCGCCGTCGTACGCGCACCCACAATTATCGCCATGCTGCCCGGTTTTAACTGAAACATACTTCTTCTCGCAAACGTACCGCCAGAAACTGGCTAAGAATAATCCTAAAGAGAAGTGTATCGCAGTTTTATTGCCGTTGTCATCTGGTCGGTTGCGGGTGATCGCGGCGATAGAGATCCCATTCATCGATCACTTCCCCGCCTGGCAATTTGCACTCGGTACGTACGCCCTGCGGGCTTTGTACAGGGATTTGCTCTCCCCCTTTCTCCAGACAGTACACTGACGCCGGATTTGCCATACCAATAGCGTGCGGCGGTTGAGGCGCATCGGGAGGAGGTGTCTTTGTTGAGCATGCGGCCAGCGGTAAAACCAGCGCCAGGAGAAGATATTTCATTATCATGATCCTTCAGGGTGTTGAAAACGTCAGAGTAACGGGTCATCGCCGTTTTCTCCATGATTTCTCCATTAAACCTGCACGATTCATCCCTATAGTGGTGTCTGTTCTCACTCTGACCAGAGAACATCATTCCGTAATCAAGATGTTTTGCCCCGATCTCAACATCGGGGCTTTTTTTTAGCCTCTCCTTCATCCGCTTTCAGAAGAATCTATAAAATTAATCCTGTTCATGTTTTACTATGACCGGAGTCTATATTTTCAGCATAACATGCAGATACAGAGGTCTTCTGCATGGGAGTCAACCTGCCTCATGTCAGATATCATTCTTGCCCGTGTTTCAGAAACCCTCTCCACCGAGCAATCTCTCGACAGTCTGGTGCGTCAGCTACTGGAAATGCTGGAAATTGTGACGGATATGGAATCAACCTACCTGACCAAAATCGATATCAACGCGCGTTTGCAGCACATTTTATATGCCCGTAACAGCAAGCAAATGCAGATCCCGGAAGGGTTCAGCGTGCCCTGGGACGAAACGCTCTGTAAGCGCGCCATGGATAGCGACACCTTGTTCAGTAACGAGGTGCCCGACCGCTGGCCGGAGTGTGAAGCGGCAAAAGCACTGGGTATTACAACCTATATGAGCGTGCCGGTTCACCTGGCTGACGGTTCTCTGTACGGCACGCTTTGCGCTGCCAGCACCGCACAGAAACAGTTCAGCGAGCGTGGCGAGCAGGTGATCAGGCTCTTTGCCGGGTTAATTGGTCAGTACATTCAGAAAGAGTCGCTTGTGCTTCAGCTTCGTGAAGCAAATGCGGCGCTCATTGCCCACTCTTACACCGACGCCCTTACCGGCCTGCCGAATCGTCGCGCCATTTTTGAAAACCTTACCACCCTGTTCTCACTGGCGCGCCATCTTAACCGCAACGTCATGATTGCCTTTATTGACCTCGATGATTTCAAGCGAATCAATGATCAGTACGGTCATGAAGCGGGCGATCGGTTCCTCGTTCAGGTCGGCAATCGACTGACTCACCAGCAAACGCAGGACGAAATTATCGGCCGGCTCGGCGGCGATGAATTTCTGGTTGCCAGCCTGAGTCACAGCGATGATGGCGACGCCAGCACAGAGGTCAACGCTATCAAAACCCGCCTCAACGGCCGTATCACGGGTGAATATGGGTTAGGTAATGTCACTATTCTCTATCCCGGTGCAAGCTATGGCGTCGTTATTGTTGATCCTCACTGCACAGATGAAGATAGTGCCCTGCGCACCGCAGACCTCGCGATGTATCAGGATAAAAAAGGAAAAAACAAAACAGGCTTTGTCGCGTTAGATTAAAACCGTACACTCTACGGCCTTATACAAACTCAAACAGGTGATGGCATGAGAATAGGGATCCTCTTTCCGGTGGTTATTTTTATCACGGCAGTAGTGTTTTTAGGTTGGTTTTTCCTTGGCGGTTACGCCGCGCCGGGGGCATAAATGAGAAAAACGACCCTCATCATGCTGATTGTCGCCATCGTGGCCGTCGCCGGTACGCAGTTAGGCTGGTGGTAACGCCCAAAGTAAAAAGGCCGCCCTCAGGCAGCCTTTTTTAACACAGGTCAGATTTAGCTTTTGATTTTTCTGTAGATAAACAGAACAACCAGCGCGCCAATCACCGCGACGACAAAGCTGCCGAAGTTGAAGCCATCAACTCTGCCAAAGCCGAACAGGGTACTGATCCAGCCACCGACGACTGCACCTACAATCCCCAGAACGATCGTGACGATGAAACCGCCGCCATCTTTGCCCGGCATAATCCACTTCGCCAGGATCCCCGCAATCAGCCCAAAGATAATCCAGGATAAAATTCCCATAGCTTTCCTCTCTGTATGGTTTTTGTCATTAAATCAACGACACAGAAAAGGATAGCACAGGATCTGAGAAAGGAAATTTGTGATAAGAATCACACGGTTCGTTTGAGTAAAATCTGAGCAATAAAAATTGCCGTTCCACACTCATCGTGGGGTTGCATCTTTTACTGAGAAAGATTATCTTTCTCATTACTGAATAGTTGAGCAAATCACTCAGGTATTCAGTACGACATTGCTCACATTGCTTCCAGTATTTCTTGCCCACTTTTTAGTGGGCTTTTTTTTGCCTCACCCCACCAAAATCTGGCGTTTTTTCCCATGAGGTGAACCGCTATTCTCTGTGGCTACTGAACAGCAAAGTGAATCTGATAACATGAACGTATCGAGCAAGTTCGTCATCTGCCTTAATCTTGTTTCTGCCAGTACGCTACTGTTACTGCTCTCAACACGGTTTGAGTGGTTCTGAGATGTAATGAGTCGGCATGGTGGCTTTCCTTTCAATCACGTGCGGGCTCAACGCGCATACTTGTAGCTTTAATGACCTGTGTTAAGATCCCTGCACCTCAGGACATGGCGGGACAGCAGGAAAATGAACAAGGCCATTGCCGTTGCTATCATCTCAACCTTTATGGTCGTCCTGTCGCTGTATGCGGTTAACGCCATTATCGTTGAGCAGCAAAAGGACCGGCAGAGGGAGATCTCCCACACGCTCTTACGCTATTCCGAAGACTTGACGCAAAATATCGCCAGTACGCTTAAAAATACCTCCGCGAAGGGATGCGATAACGCCAGCCTGAACGTCTACCGTAATTTAAAGATGCAGAGTCTCTATTTCGCCGATGTGGGGTTTATTGAAAATGGGAAAATCACCTGCACCGCATTTTGGGGCAAGCTGGCAAATCCCATCGCCCTTCCCTCTGAGCTTCACAACACCCTGAACGGATTCAGTCTGGCGCAATTTTCACAGAAAGATTTTTTTGTAGGCAATGCGACAATTTATAACCATCTTATTATCTTCACATCACGTTCAGCCTACGATAAATTCTCTCCGGTCACCGCCAACTATTCACTTCGTTCTACCACGAAAGATTTCGACCGAACCTTTTATACCGTTACGTCACCTACAGAAAACCTTAGCCGCTTGTCGTCACTGTTATTCACGCAGACCGTGACGCAGTGCAGCACGCGCTGGGATTTGTGCGTTACCGTCACCCACCACAATGCCGGACTGGCATCGCTCTCCCGCGTAGTGATGGTACTCCTGTGCCTGTTTTTATACTTTATCTGGGTATCCCTGACGCTGTTTTCTCTTCGACTTTATGAAGATCGACTTTCTCTTGAGCGAACGCTGGTCAAGGCGGTGATAGCGAATACTATCAGCGTTCATTTTCAGCCCATAATTCGGGTTGCTGATAAGAAAATCGTCGGGGTTGAAGTGTTATCAAGATGGCAGGATAACAATCACAAAGAGGTTTCTCCTGAGCTGTTTATCCCGTTAATTAAAAAAATTGGTCTGTATAACGTTTATTATCAGAACATGATAAAGAAATCCCTGGCGGAAATTGCCGGGCTGGCGGCCGAACATCAGTTAATGATTTCACTGAACGTTGGCCGGACGGAAATTGAAGACGGCAAATTTCTGGCGGTATTACGTCATGCATGCTTAGAGAACGCTATTCCCTTATCGTTAATCAAAGTTGAGTTATCCGAGAATGGCGTTTCCACCTCGGCCATCCTTGAAGAGTTTTGTGAGGATCTTAAATCGGCAGGCGTCAAAATTTCAATAGACGATTTTGGCGTGCAAAACTCTAATCTGGCAAGGCTGTCCAATCTCAAATATGACGAAATCAAAGTGGATAAGTCGTTAGTGGATGGCATCAACGAGCATTATAAACAGGATATCCTGGTGATCTTTAGCGACGCGCTCGCTAAACTGCACAAAACCCTGGTGTTTGAGGGAGTCGAAAGCGAAACGCAATATCAGTTCATCGCGCAGAGATACCCCGATGCCCTCGTGCAAGGCTGGTACTTTTCAAAATCACTAACCCGGCACGACCTCGCCAGCCTGCTGGCTTACTCAGCGCGATGAAGCGTTATTCATTGCCCCATTGATTCAGGAAGTTCGCAATATCGTCAATGCGCGCTTCATCTATCTCCGCCTGGACAGCCATCTCCCGCTGCGCCTCTTCACTGATTTCCTCATTGTTGTATAAGCGAGTGAGCAGCAGCTGAAAATAGTGTGCCAGTGGCGTACGCTCCGCCTCTTCTGGCGGTTTTGCCGTTTCAGTCGCATACTCGTCGACGATGTCATAATACTTGAGCGGGATATCATGGGTCATAGCGTTGTTTTCCGTCTTGTGTGCATAAAAAACGGGAACCCTCAGGCTCCCGTTGTCATTTAACCCAGCGAGTGGATTACATGTTCGCGATAATCGCGTCGCCAAACTCTGAGCATTTCAGCAGTTTAGCGCCTTCCATCAGACGTTCAAAGTCATAGGTGACGGTTTTCGCGTTAATCGCGCCTTCCATACCCTTAACAATCAGGTCTGCGGCTTCGAACCATTCCATATGACGCAGCAGTATTTCAGGGAAGAAATGATTATTTATTGATAACTAAAGAAAAACAACTAAAAAGTGACATTTTTCAAGCAATCCTAACCACTCGCTAACCATTTGATTTAGCGTAATCGCTTTTGGGTTTTGATAACCGCTTTCTTGACGTTCATCACTATCTGGGGCTATATTCTCGCTGCACCAGCAAAATCTGGTGCCGGGATTGGCGTCCCGGAATCAGCAGAGCGCATAACCGCGCTAAGCGGTTTTTTTATGCGTTGAGCACGGCCACTTTCGCATTATGGTGGGGCGTGCGGGGGCGGAGAAATCCGCGCCGGGTCTTTGCTGCCGGTTACGCCAACCCTGTACGTCTCACCACCTCACTGATTGGCGTCAGTAGTGGTGATAACCTAAGCAGCGAAGGATTGTCCCATGAATACTGAGTTAACTTTCCGTAGTCATACTTTCACGCCAGCTATCCGCGATAACAAATTCTGGTTAACGTCATCCCAGATCGCAGAAGCTCTCGAATACTCAAGCACTAAATCCATAACCAACCTATACAACCAAAATGAAGACGAGTTCACATCAGAAATGACTCAGGTCACTGAATCAGTGACCTCAGGAAATTATCGAAAAAAAGTCCGCATCTTCTCCCTTCGCGGAGCCCACCTGATCGCGATGTTTGCCAGAACGCCAGTCGCAAAAGAATTCCGCCGTTGGGTGCTGGATATCTTGGATCGTGAAGTTGGCGAGGCGGCGTCTCAAGCAGTAACTTCGCCTGGCACATACGATTCCCGCACCCTCTGCTACAAACGTAATGGCGTAACAATCAACGAAATCCCTTTGCGAGATGAAGAACTTGTGATCACTCTCGAATCATGGGTGCAGTTGGCCCAGAGCAATGGATGGATTGTTATGCGACAAGATGAGCTCATTGATAAGCTGGTCAGAGGAATCGAAAGTTCATTGGTGAGGCATTAGAGTGGCAAAAAATGAACACCATAGCCCGGCGCGCACCTGATCGCTGGCAGCAACCTTAACAACACAGGGCAGCCCGCTATTGCATATAGCGAGGCTGCTCAGTTAGCATAAAATGAGGAAGGGGCTTCACTTGTACTCGAGATTAGAGTTAACAACATATGTAGAAGTATTGATGATCAAAGGATATGCAAAAAATGATTAATTCGCAACAAGTGCAATTCTTTACTAAGGCACTTTATCTTACTACCTTTACACTATTATTGGTAGTGTTACCCTGTGCGTTTATCCATGAAAAAACTGCACGTGTAATATTTTATTGGTGTGGATATTTATCGGTAGTGGGTTTATTCCTAAATGTAGTAATAACTAAGGAATCTCTGGTTCGTAAAAACATTACTTTCGCATTTTTGATTCTATCTTTACTCTTCTTGGGTTGGTCAATGTTATCTGAATTTTTCTCAGGTGATACATCTTCAGAATTGCTATACACCCCCGGGAAACGCTGGTTAGTGGCAGCTGCAATCTCATTCTATCTTTTGAACCGGAAGTATGAACCAACAAAAATTCTCAACACAAAATCTATAATATATATGATGGCTTTAGCTTTCATATTAGCGAGCACTTTCGGAATCATTCAAGGGTTTATTAGCGACACGCGCATTTTACTTGGGATCAATCGTGCAACTTTAACGGCATATGCTTATAGTGCTTTTTCATTAGCCTTTTCATCAACTATAGCGGCAACCTTTAAAGATAAAAGAAAGTACTTTATTCAGTCTTTAGTTCTAATTATTTCAACATATGTGATTTTTCTAACTCAAACAAGGGGTGCGATGGTGTTACACCCTGCTCTCAGTCTTCTTTTGTTGCTCTCATGGATGTTCAAAGATAAAGTTCTCAATTTGAAGGTGTTAATGATCTCCGTTTGTTCATTAGTCATCATAATTTCTTTAAACTCAAAAACAATAATGAGTCGTTTCGATTCCACTCTTCAAGAAATTAGAGAATATAATTTAGGTAATGACCATACTTCTTTAGGTGCAAGATTCAGCATGTGGAAGCTTGGAGTGATTGCCTTTAGTGATTCGCCTTTTGGTCAGAGCGAGTCTCAGAGAAATAGTATAATAAAAGAATACCTGCATGATCAAAATGAAAAATCCGAAGCTGAGGGCTATCTTCAAGTGCATTTACACAATGAATTTATCCAGTACGCTTCCATTTTTGGTGTTTTTGGATTGATCTCTTTATTTTTCTTTTTCTATCTATTGATTTTCAAAGCGAGTCACCCACATGTTATCGGGCCAGTTGGCATTCCCACAATAGCAATTTTACTATATGGGTCAACAGATGTTTTATTGACGTCAATTGAACTTATAGTTATTTTTTCCACAACAATTATTCTTTCAAGCATGGCAAGTGGCTATCAACAAGGAAAGTATAAACAATGAAGACATATATCATTAATCTAGAAAGCGCTCATGATAGAAGGGAGTCAATGGAATCCCAAGCTAAACGCCTGGGGCTTGATTATGAACTTATTCCAGCAATAAACGGGAATGCTATACCTGTAAATATGCTTTCTCTCTTGAAAAGAGATCATAGCTACGCGGTAACCCCCGGTGAAATTGGTTGCTCATTGAGCCACTTAACGACATATAAAGCACTAGATGCATCTAATGATGATTGCGCTTTAGTTGTTGAGGATGACATATTCTTACCTGAAGATATTTCTATTTTTCTCACTGAAGTAGAAAACTCAATACCTAAAAACATTCCATATGTTTATTTGCTGTCTAAAGTAAATCATTATAACAGCAAAAGCATTTTAGATTTATCAAATGGGCGCTCGGTACATGATGTTTATAATGCTGCATTCTCACACGCATATATTATAAATAAACCCGCGGCTCGCATACTTCTTGATAAACTATTCCCTATTTGGTGCGTAGCTGATCAATGGCAAACTTTTAAAGAATTCGGATTCATTCATTTACGTGGGATTATTCCAGAATATATCAACACGAACCCAGCCCATGAGAGCGTCACAACCATTGGAAATCGGAATGACAGCTTAATACAGCAAGAAAAGAATGACGCATGGAAAGCCATTTACTCCGGGCGGTCATTTAAGATCAAGTTAACTAAGGCTCTCAACCTTCTCTTTCATCGACCATTCCAGAAAATAATCAAACAATAATAAATTTTGCGCTGATTTTTCATCAGCGCATCTTCATCTTTATTTATCACTTCGTAGAAGTGTCTCTAATTTACAGGGCTATCGGGCCAGATTACATCAGGTGCTTCCGACGTATCAACCCGCATCAACTTCACACGATATTCCCTCCACGCCAACAAGAGTGATTCTTCATCCTCTGTTGCCATCCCTAAATCAACGGCATCTTTCAGAGTCTCGATTTGTGTATTTGCATAGGTTAATAACTCCTGTTTTTCTCGTTTGGCTTCTGCCACATGATCCACAGGTGCGGAGATAATCATCCCTTCATCAACAATAAAAGTACCTCCTAATGCATCAATACCGGCATTAGTGAATTCATCAGGAACATTTTCTGGTGAAATTTCCACAACAGCCTGATTAATTGGAAAAATCGAACTGGCATCGTATGAGAAGTGAATGATTTTTTTAGTTTCGGGATTGTATGATATTTTTAGATTTTTTGTTGATAGTCTTCTAAGCCATTGATACCAATCATTCCCATATTCATCTCTAAGAAAAACAATATTCATCTCTGGAGATTTTGCAATGTAATATAATTCAAGTTCCTCTGATGAAAGTTTAGCGACCTCATCCGCAGTATACTTTCCCCACTTCTCTAATGGGTTGTATATTTTAAACACACCTGATTGCATTTCCATTAAGCTACCCATGCAGTATACCAATTACCGTTGATGTTATATTGAATATATCGATATTGTACTGCCGTATAGTTTGTCTTTTGCATCACAGCAGTAACTACAGCCCCATCTGGAGCATATGCAAAATTACCATCATTATTTCCGTTATCTGCCGTTCCAGGTGAAGCTAACCTGACACCACCCTGCAAGAAATTAGACGACGTCCATGAAATTGTCGCAAAGTTACCGCTAACCCAGTCCTGAGGAGCAAGATTGATAATCGCCCCTGTAGATTCTTGCCGCACATATGGATATGCAGGGTTGTTTGATGAAAGCCCAACGGTAGTAATCGAGTCACGTCTTGCGTATGGGCTTAAATCCTGTTGTGGCGGTGGGTTATTGGGCGAGTACACCCGTACTCCTGGCGTGTCGTACAGGCCCGCCCCCGCCTGAATCAGCCCCACGCTGCTGATATTCCTCCCTGAGTGAATATCATCCTTAGCCTCAAGATAATTTGGGGCTATTACATTCCCATTTGACTGGATATCAACTGATGGACCTCCACCCGCCCGCAGGTGTAAAACTTTATCGTCAGAAGCGTAAACAAGCCCCACCTCTTGGACGTTCGAATTATAGAACCAGAGATGCTTATTACCTGAGCCATAAATGTTGATTGCATTTTGACTTAAATCAATTGCTCCATTAAGTGCTTTTACATACCCAGGAAAGGTTACGGTCTGGTTATCCGAATCAAATTGTACTGTGCGAAAATAGCGCCAGCCTATGGTAGTACCATCATCTTCCCGAATGGCGAGGATCAACTTCGAATTCGTGTAGCTGACGAACTGGATCAACGGCCTGTTTACCCTCCCCCCCTGAGCGGGGCCAGTGGCGCACACGACATCTATATAATAAAAATCCTGCGTAATGAACGGTGGGTTATTGGTACACCCACGCGTATCAATAAACAATGATTCACCGACGACAAAGGGGTAAGTCGCAAAATCAATCGCGCCGTGATTCGAGTCGGAACTAAAGTTCCCTTTATAACCAACCGGCACGAGCGCACCCTCTGCATTGTCAGCAACATCCCTGACAGCCGCCGCCCTGAGTTCTAAATGTTCTCTGGCTAACGCCTTATCCTGGACATCAGAAAGATTATTTTCTTTCTGCAGGGCATTAACGATACGAGGGTCATCCCCGGCGGCGACTGTATTCGCCGTTGTACCAACATCCAGTACAGCGGCACCTTTCAGCCCAATATTTTTCCGGGATTCACTGGCATCCTTCACATCGCGCAGGTTTGCATCCTGGCGAAGGAACAGGCCATCCCCGGTAGCCACTTTAAGCTCAATATCCGCCGTTTCTGACACGGCGAGGCGAAACTGGAGCGTTACACTGATGCCACTTACCGGCTTCTCAATTGCTGCACAGTTCGCCACGGCATACAGTTCGCCGGCATCGGTTAACAGCCCGACCTCACGAACAACAAAGCCCCCCACATCGGGAGGCAGTACCAGCTGCGCAATAAACTGATTCGCCTGGTCCGGTGAGACCTGCAACGCTGAAATCCCCGCCCGATACACTTCGTGGTTCAGGGTTGTTTTTGCCGGATCAGGCGTAACGGGCTGACCATTACCGTCACCCACGACAAAATCTTTAATAATGACGGGTTTCCCGGTCGCAGAAGACTGCGCCTCCAGCTCTTTACCTCTGTTGGTCAGAATACTGTAATATTTATCAGCCATGGCTAAACTCCTGCCTCAATATCGACATCAATCCAGGCGGTAACAGCACCGCCGGTATAATAAGTTCCCCTGGCGCCCAGGTCGGCAATCACGTCAATGGAGGTCAACAGACTCCTCAGGTTCTTCGCTTTATCGACCTGCCGCCGAATACGCTGATACAAAGCGTCATCAACTTCCTGAAGGCTGTAAACCTCAACGCGGAAGGTGTAGGGAGCCTTAGGCGGCTGATCCTCCCACCACTCCACCACGGTCGTCGGGAGACTGACAGCGCTCAGTGACCGCCTGACAGCGCCGGCAGTACCGCGATGCTGATGAACATAGGCGGCATCTTTTAACACCTGCCGCTTTTCAGCCTCAGTCCAGGCGTCTTCCCAGGAGTCAACCGCAAACTCCCATGCGAGCCAGGGCAGCAAGTGCGCCGGGCAGGTATCGGGGTCTTTCACCTTACGCACCATGCCCGTATCCAGTGCGGTGATCTGCTCCGAGCTGGCCTGCTCCTGCGCCCGCTCAGGCTGAATGGCGGAGGGCGGTAGCAGGGAACGAAATTTATCCACCGGAGCCTCCTTTGCGGGTGACGTTTATCGCATTACACCAGGGAGCCTGCCCGGCGGCCGCTTCCAGATCTACGACCGGACTTATCAGCCTGACTCTGGAGACGCCGGGCTGCTGGAGTGCAGCGTAAATTGCGGAAAGCGGCACGAGGCCGTTTATGCGATGTGAAAGCAGGGTGTAGCTGGTCAGCGTGCTGATGGCATTCTCCAGCACCGTCTGCGCATCCGGTCCGTCGGGTATGTCCAGTTCAGCTGTTACCGCATAGCTGACAATGGTGGCGCTTTTGACACTGACATAATCAGTCAGAGGCCTGACCTCATCGGCGCTTAGTTCGCTCATCACCTTTTCCGTCAGGCCGGGGCTGGCCTCACCATTACCGGTTCGCGACAGGACATAGACATCCACTTCACCCGGGCGGTTGTGCGTTTCCGGACCATAGGCATCCGCATCCAGCACATCGTTATCCGCGGATTTGGCATGAAAGCGGTATGCGTTGCGCGCTCCTGCCGTGTTCAGCTGCGCCCACGAAAGCTGGATACGCTCACGGAAAGCGTCATCGTCTTCATAGACAGGATCGACGGGTGGCACGGCATCCGGGTCGCCGGGATTTATCACCAGGCGGGAAACATTAAAACCCGCACCTATCTGGTCAAGATCGGCTCCTCTGGCGCTGGCAAGGAAAACAGCGCGTACTGCATCATTGACACGCTGAAACGCCAGGGTGAGCTGGTAGGCGTTGATTTCCCCCTGTTTATACGCCGGGTCTGATTCAACCAGAGCGTCGAATTCCGGATCCAGTTCGCGCAGACGCGCCAGCCAGCGGGTAAAAATATCGGCGGCATCCGGTACCACAATGGCATCCGGTACCGCCAGCGCGGACAGGTTAATTACGTCGTAACTACTTGCCATAAATCTGTATTCCTCCGGTGCTCACGGGAAGATTATTCTCTTTGTTGATCCCCTCGATATCGACGACACATCCTGTTTCATCGGCCGGGAAAGTGACCATCACACGCGTGACCCGCAACCGTGGCTCCCAGCGCGCCAGCGCTGAGGCCGTGGCCGCGATAATCCGCAGTCGGGTGAGATCGTCGCGAGGGTTGTCCACCAGCGAAAACAGGTCACTGCCATAATCACGAACCAGCACACGGCTGCCGAGCGGCGTGGAGAGGATATCGCTGACGGACTGGCGCAAATGATCGCTGCCGGACAGGCGTTTACCGGTCCGGCTGTTTACACCATTCATAATGTTTTTCCGTATGTGGATCGCCAGGGGCGGAGAGTTAACCGAAATAATCCGGGCCGGTTTTATCCTTGCTGCCGGATTTTTTAGAGGATTTCGCAGGCTTGCGGATATCAACCACCAGGTTGTACGTGTAGCTGAATCCGGCAGGCGTCAGGGAATAGACCAGCGATTCCACCACCCAGGCACGATCTTCCCGCTCGCCAAAGCCGGACGTGGAAACGCCGGATTCTGCCGTAAGCGGGACATGTTTCGGGCGGCACGGTCCCGTCACCGTCATTTTCTGCTCATTGCGCCGGGCCTGCGTTTTTTTCGATTTGGCCTGCTGGTCAGCAGTGGCCTTTGCGGGCTGGGTATAGGGATTCGCCATCGAGGGGCCGTCATGGTCAACCGTGGTGGTTTTGGTCTTCCCGTCCGCTTCATCGTAATAGCGAACACCGATTTTTCCTGATGACTTACCGCTGCTGCCGGTGGCTTTCCCCGTCGAACTCCCCCGCTCGCCCTCACTGTATGACCAGTTTGAGACTTCCTCCGGGGTGATAACCATTTCCCCAGTCTGCTCACCTGAGGCGTTAGCCGTTGCGCCCTGCCTGAGAAAAAGCCAGTATCCGCCGGAAGGTTTACTGACCGCGTTCCAGGTCCGGGCCAGTCGGGTCAGCAGGTTGGCGTCAGACTCCGCAACCTGATCAACATGGTCAATATGGATATTCGCAAGTTCCGTGGCCACTTTCGGTACCAGACCGTTTTCGGTGGCCACGGTTTTAACCAGATCCGCCAGCCGAAGATTATCCCAGCTGCGTGTTTTCTGGCTGAGCACATCGCCGGGCTGTTTTTGCGCATTCATGGGCGCGGCCGTGGCATAAATCTCGATACGCCGCGGCGGACCGCTGCTGCCGACGCCGGACACCACAAACCAGCCTTTATCCACCAGCTGGTCGTTGAAGCCCAGTGCCACGCGTAGCCGCGCGCCTTTTGTCGGCAAGGGGAGGGTTTCTGAGAGTAACGTGATTTTCAGCTCATCCGCTTTTGCCGTGGCACCGCCGTAATCGGTCAGCGTTATCTCTGCCAGGCTCTGCTGCAGCGCGCGGGTGATATCCTTACCCTCCGCGGTGACGCTGAACGCCGGCGCGTATTCCGGTTTCACAATCTGTTCAGTCATATTAATCCCACAGGCTGAAAGCTGAGTCCTGAACCGGCGGGGCCAGATCCGGCAGGGTTATAAACAGACCAGACGGATAAACCGCGCCAGCATCAGCCAGCCCCGGATTCGCTTCAAGCACCTGCGTCACGATATAAGACAGGTTTTCCGTGCCGTAATGCAAAGCGCAGACTGCATCCAGCACATCACCATCACGGGTTTGATATGTCGTCGGCATAATGTTTCAGCGTCATCGTCCAGTTTTTATTTCGGTGACCACCACCGGGCAGGAAACGGTTTGTCGTGTCGGAGAAGTCGATCACCACCCACCAGCCCAGTACATCCCCTTCACCGCTGACCAGCTGCTGTGGCTTGTTCTGGTCGGCGAGATCGTAGAGATCGTTAACGGCATCCACCCCCTTACGGAAGAAGGCATGCGATTCACCTTCAAGCCGGACGGTTCGCCCTGGCTTGCCGGTATACTGCAGCAGGTCCTGTTTGCCGATGCGCTCCTGCTCGCTCCATCGCCAGCTGGCCTCACGGGTCAGCTGGTTATACGCGGTGGTATCGATGGAAAATGCGAAATCGCCCAGCATCATCATCACCCTGGCGGCCTGGGCACCACGCGCCGCGCTGGCACCGGCCTGCCCGAAATCTTCAAAAACAGGAATGATTTCACTCACCAGATTTGCCCTCCGTCCAGCATGCTGTTATTACCATTAAAAGCAGGGCTGCTTTTCGTCATACCCTCGACCTCATCAGCAATCGCCCGCTCGTCCTGCCCGGGTGCACCGTGAATTTCAAACCGGTATTCAAAGCGGCGATTGTCTGTCAGCTGTCGGGGTGCGGCGGGAGCATCTGCTGAATCCAGCTTCTGCAGCAACATATCCCAGCGACCTTCAGCCTCTGTGCTGGTAACCTGCTGGAATGAATCCTGCTCCGTAATGCCCGGTACCACCTGCGGCGATGTTTCTGGCGGTAACGGCGACAGCAGGATCCGGGGATAATGATCCCATGCCGTAGGGCCGGTACCGGGCGTGACAGACTGCGGCTGTGCCGGCTTCATTAACCCGTCCGGCCCGAACAGTCCGCCGCTGTTCTCGGGGGTCATATACTTATCGAGGGTGGTGTTGAATGCCTCCTCGTCATCACGGAAAAAGCCCCGCGTATCCCGGTAAGATTTTTTCACATCGTCAGGCAGGTCCGGCTTTTCCTTTAGCTGCTGTTCAAACCATTCTCCCTGGCCGTTTCGCTGCGCTGTCATCCGGGCGATATCAACCGAGCCGGTCATGGCCAGCGATTTAAGGACATCCCGCTGATCGCTTCGCTCATCCGGCAGCAGCCAGGACAGTTTTTTTGCCAGCGCGTACGCCACCTTCCCGACAAAAACAATTCCCTGCCCGAACGTCAGCACGCCCGGATAGAGATCATTACGCAGGAAACTGACAATGCGTTTGATCCCGCCGCCTTTAAACCACTCTGCCAGATCATCAGTAAGACGGCGCACATCCGGTGCCAGCTCGTTACCCAGCTGGCCGGAGATTTCCGCCACCGCAGAAGAGAACACGGTCTGCAGGTTGGTAATGGCGCGGTTGCCTTCCATTGCACCTTCTGCGCCCTCTTTTGTGACCAGGTTATACCGGCGCTGCTCGTCCATCAGATCGCGGTAACTCTTCCCGGACTGCTTCAGCAGCATCAGCAGTTTGCTGGCCTCACCGCCAAACAGGGAATCCAGCGCAAACGAGGCTTTCGATTCATCCTGCAGGCTGAGCGCACGCTCAACAATTTTCTCAAACTGCGCCATGTCGCTGAGCCCGGCAAAATCCCCCGCCTTAAATCCCAGCGTTTCAAACGCGTCCTGCAGCGATCCCTGCTTGCCGTTCTGCTTGTACTCCCCCGCCTTGTGCAGATACTCCTCGAACAGATCGCCGATATTCTCCCCGTTCATGTCGTACTGTTTTGCGAGCGTGTCCCAGGCATCAAACGTCGGAATGTCCACGCCATAGCTTTTCGCCATGCCGGCACGCCGGGCCGTCTCCGCGTTGGTGGCCGCCGGGGCAATCAGGGTGCCCAGGGCGGAGGCCACTACCCCGCCGCCGCCGATCGCCAGCCCCGGCGCCACCATACCGCCCAGCTGACCGGCGATACCCAGCCCTCGGCGAAACAGACCTTTACCGGCTCCCTTGAATGCCGCCAGCCGCTGTGCCTTCTGCATCTGCTGGTTCAGTTTCTGCTGCTCGGCTTCGGTTTTGCGGATTTCACGGGATACATCGCTGTAACGCCGTTTAAGATCGCCAAGACTTTGCCCGGCGAGCTTTGCCCGCTTGATTTCCGCTGCCAGCTTCGCCTGGTCTTTGGTCAGTTTTTCTGACTGCTTCCCGACGTCCTTCAGGCTCTTTTGCAGGCCGTTCGCTGAACGATTCCATGAGCTGTCGATATTGCCGCCAAACGTAATGACGGCCTTAAGGTTCTGGCTTAGTCCGGCCACGATTTACCGCCTCCACTTCGTCGGTGAGAAAATCAGAAAACACGCTGAACGGCATATCCAGGTATTCCGTCATGGGAAAATGCAGGCGCCGCCCGAGAAAGCGTATCGCCCGGATCAGGCTTCTTTCGGTCGCTCCCCGGGCGGGAGCATAAAAACATTAAATGCGTCCAGCAGCTGCGCATAATCTGCCGCCGTCAGCTGCCAGATATCCTGCTCACTGAGGTTGCACAGCAGCGCAATCATGCGCGCCTCTTTTTCTTCTTCGCTGCCCCGATCCTTGGAAAAAGCAATGCGATCGCGCACCAGCGGCTCGCGCAGCGTCACCTGTTCGAGCAGGCCACCGTTCTCAAAGGAAACAGGGGAATACAGTTTGATAACGCGGGTTTCACCAGGAAAACTCATAACACTCTCCGTAAAGTAAAAACGGCCCGAAGGCCGTTACAGGATAAAGACAGGCTCAGAGACGGACTTTCGCCGCCAGGCCGGACAACACATCCACGCCATTCACCCGGCGCGAGAAGCGCTCCGTATCAATTTCAAAGAGCTCGCGGCCATCTTTGGTCTGGCGGTAATAGCTCACGGCAATGTCCACCGTGACAGCGTTTTCGGACAGGCTGTCCTTGCCCCGCGCATCCGGCGTGACGGTCTGCACAAAGCCCTCGATCTCCTCGATGGTGCCCAGCGCGGTGCCGTTCGCCAGATAGCCCTGATACGCCGTAAAACGCGGGCGACTGCCGCTGACAAAACCAAAGGCAGTCAGCATGTCCGTGTCCACCCCGTAAAATTTCAGCTGGCAGGTCAGGGCCTCCATGCCATCATCCACGGGAGAAGGTGCATCCTGCGCGCCGGTGCGCAGATCGGTTTTGACAATGGACAGAGCCGGCGGCGTAAATTCATGTGCGCCCTGAATACGGATCCCCTGCCGGAAGAAGGTCCAGACGCGTAACGTGTTTTTCTCGCTCATGCTGCCAGCATCTCCTCAAGCGCATAGTTGTTATTCACCCGGACGCGCAGGCTGATAAGTTCAGTCGGCGATTTCGGACCAAAGTCATAGTTGATGTACAGCACGCCCGCCGCCATGCTTTCAGCGGTGTTAAGCTCCTCATCCAGCCAGGCACGACCGCCAAAGATGGCTCCGAGCCCGACCAGCTGGCGCATATAGGCATTGATGGTGCCGATAATGTCGTCGGCGTTTTCCCGGTCCAGCGGACGGTCAACGTACTCCAGCATCGTCTCCTGAATGCTGTCCTCGATGACGTCTGCAGTGCGACGAACCGATTCAAAGCGCCACTGGGGATTGGTTCCGCACAGGCGGTTACCCCAGTGCTTAAACCCGGCCCGGCGGATGATGGTGGAGACGTTCTGCATGTTGAGCAGGTTCGCATCGCAGTTTTCATCACCGAGAATAAACTCGTCGATCTGCTCCACGCCGAGGATATTGTTGATGTCCTGGTTAGATTTGCTCCACCACCAGCCCTTCTCAAAGTCGATGCGGGCGCGAAGCCCCGCCGCAAACGCTGAGTACGGGCGGTAGACCAGCTGGCCGTCGGCATTGCTGACCTGAACGCGCGGGCGCAGCAGCTCAGTGCGCATGCCATAGGACTGACGCCGCTGGACCACTTCCTGCAGCGTGGCACCTGACGCACAGTCAACATACGCCACTGCCCGCAGCTTGCCGGCAACGGTTTCCAGCGCCTTGCCAACTGCATCATCTTCACTGAAGCCCGGCGCGATGACGATACGGGGCTGGTACGTTGTGACCGATTTCGCTGATGACAGTGCGCCAATACCTGCCAGCACCGCCGCACGCTGTTTCGCTTCTTCGGTTTCTTCCGACACACGAACCACTACCGTCAGGGCATTGCGCTGATCGTTGATTTCGGTCAGCGCTTGTTTCAGCGATCCCTGCTCACCCAGGCGGGAGAGCATCGTGGTACCGACAATTGCCACCGGCGTATTCAGCGGGAACGGCTCATCCTCGCCGCCGGACAGCTGCAGGCTGAACGGCGTGACAATACCGCTGCCAGTACCCTTCGCGGTCACTTTCACATCCGCCACCGCACCCACGGCCGTGACCACCTCTGCTGGCGTTGCCGTCAGCTTGCCACTCTCATCACAGCCCAGCGTGATGGTCAGCCTTATAGCCGTCGCATCCCAGACAGCTGTCGTCGCCACCTCAGCAGGATTTTCCGCATCAGGGACGCCGGCTACCGCGTCAACCACCACGACATTGCCCGCCCTGCCTTTGACCGTTGCAGCAAAATCCACAACGTTATCCAGGATGGGTGTTCCGACGGTACCGCCTGCCGGAATACCCGCAGACGCATCCGGCGCGGTACCCACCAGGCCGATAATCGCCGTCTGGATCGTCATGACCGCGACCGTACCGGATGTCAGTTCGATCGTTTCCACACCATGTAAATTCGCCATTCATTTTCTCCAGGCATAAAAAAACCTGCTGAAGCAGGTCACATTTTCTGATTAGGTTTTCCGGTCGTACCGCCACTGTCTCCCCGGTGATCATGGTCATTGAACGTCTGACGGATCCCGCTCATTTTCCCGGTACCGTCTGAAATCTCCTGAGTGGCACCAATATTTCCGGCCACGTTCGCGTCGGCATTGAATTGCGACACGCCCTGCACGGTGAGGGTTTCAGTAATTTCCACCGGACCGTCCAGCGTACCTTTCCCGATGATTTTGTAGGTGCCGCCCTCCGCCAGGGTAACGGTCAGGGCATGCGCGGCACGGTCATAGCGGATCTCGGTACCGTCGCCGTATCGGGTGATATGCTCGCTGTCGCTGCCCTCCGGTACCGGCAGACCGCCGGTATTCCAGCCGGGAAAAACCCGGCCATTATTAAGCTCCCCAGCCTCCGACAGCACTGTGACTGCATCTCCCACCGCATACGGGTTCGAATCCGCCCGGTTCGCCCCGGCAAAACTCTGACAGAGCGGCAGCCAGGTGGTCACGATGTCGCCCAGATCCACCCGGCACTTCGGTATGCCGTCATGCTTAACGGAATGAATTACCCCGCGCCGGACAATATTTGCCAGGCGGCGCTGTAAATCGCCCTCGATTTCACTCATCAGGTTTTGCCTCGTATATCAGCTGGTAATCGTCCACATGTGCGCGTCCGATATCCGGTGCCTTGCCCAGCCAGGCAGCTTTCAGCGGGGCATTCAGCTGTGCAAACGGATCGGCACCAAAGGCGGCTGCCTGGGTAAATGAAATGCGCCAGACAAGGTAATCATCCATGCGCGGATCAAACTCATCGCGTGCCGCATCGATAAACACGGCTGGCTCCAGACTGGTCAGGCCGAACTGCTGGCCGTCAATCCACTGGGTAATGTCCGCTGCCGCCGTGCGCAGGAAAATTTCCGGGCGACTGACACCAGCTCCGGCTGCATCCACCACCACGAACAAATCGCAGGACAGATTGACGTTGAGCTGCCCCTCGTTGCCCCCGCCCTGCTCCCAGCCGTTAATGGAGAAATAGACTGCCGGGGTGATCAATCCGGTAAAGCGGGGGATATTTTTTTCCGGGTACGCATCGGCGTCCCGCACCCACGCAATGTTTTTCAGCGCGCCGGTAACGGCATCGTGATACTGCCCAAGCAGCAATGGCTCAGCCATGGTCCACCTCAGACAGAAATACGGGCCTTCACGCGCCCGCGCAGATCGGTTTTAAAGTGATGCATAAAAATCTCCATCGCCTCCGCAAAGGCGTTATCTTCGATGTAGTTCAGCATCGGCTCATAAATATCAACTTCAGCCTCGCGGGTGCGGCGTGTGTCCGGATCGCGAATTACCACCGTCCGCCGGTTTTCACGGCGGGTGCGCGCCACTTCCCCGTTTTCAAACGTGCGCGGGGAAAGCAGGCTGCCCTTTGGGGTGAATCCGGCGTTTTCTGCCTGGCGTCGCGCCTTTATATACCGCCCGGTGGATTTATCCCGCCGGGTATGGTGAGGCCTGACCCGCCCGTTGATCCGGCCTTTCAGGTCTTTTACCTTGATGGCATTGAGACCAAACCAGAGACGAAAATTATCCAGCCGAGACTGAGAAGCGCGATCAAGACGAAAGGAAAGCAGACGCCGGCGCACCAGATCCAGGCTGCGTGGCGCCAGCCCGTCTTTCAGGTCTGCCATCGCTTTTTTGCGCAAGGTGGCGGCGGTACGTTTCAGCGCGCGGGAATACGCTGCCCGAAACTGTTTATGGGTGGCACCGATGTGCTCCGCTATCCGCCAGATGGCATCCACATCGATATCGACGGGCAAATCCCGTCGCAGTCTGGACTCACGCGCCATGTCAGCTCCACTTATTGATATCCGGCTGCACTTTACCCGGTGCGCCATACGCCAGCGTGACGCGGGTACGGCCTTCTTCATCAGCCCCGACGTGCGTCACACGATAAGCCGTGCCGTTGATCTCCACACCGTGGTGCTTCTCAAGCCCCGCGATATCGGCGGTCATCGCGATGAAGGCCGGGGCCCGATCCTGAATTTGCCCCCCGCCGGGCACGTCAACCGGGGCATCAGGCGTCTCGAAAATCACGGTGACAGGACGCAGCTCACTGCCAATGGAGAGGACAGCAGGCACCTCTTCGGCAAATGCCCGGGAGATCCGGGCATCCGCGTTTAACAGGCGTTGACGAAAGCGGTTCATCAGAACCCCAGGCGCACGCGGGTTTCGGTTTCGCCCGGGTTGTTGGTGATCCACGCCGTGCCCGCCACTACCAGCGCATCGTCAGCAGGTTTCACCGCCGTCAGCAGTCCGGCGTCGTTCAGATATAGTTTTGTGCCACGCGGCCAGGTTTCGTCCGCCACTTTAGGCAGCACAAAGACCCCCGTGGTATGCAGAACGCCTTCCCCGCCATTCGGGATATCCCCGTGTGCCACGCCCATAAACTGCCCGACCGCCACCGGATCGCCGGATTTCACGTCCTTACCCGTGCTGTTGCTCCAGTCCATCGTGGTGCCGTCCTGATAATAATTTGTCGCCATCGTTATTCTCCGCAAAGAAAAGGGGCGGTCAGCACCACCCCGGGTATAAAAAAACCGTCAGATGACGGTCGTTATTTTTTGGTTACTTTAACCATGCCGCGCCAGTCAAGCGGTGCCACACCTGCATCGATGCGGACCTTGAATGCAGCACCGTCTACGGTGAAGCCCTGCTGCTGCTCCAGATATGGCGTATCAATACCGTCGAGATAGGCCACTTCGATAGTGTCGCGTCCCTGTGCTGCAGTCAGGTAGTAATCCGTCGGGCTGCTGTCATCCAGGCGAGCCTCAGAGGCTACCGTCACAAAGTTCTGGATCGGGTTCACAATACCACTGTTGGCATCTGCACCTGGTACGCTTGCAGATTTGATCAGCTGGTTTGCCCGTGACTCAATTGCCACAGGCGTCAGCATAAAGGCCGGACGAATGTTCAGACGACGATCGCCGGATTTTTGCAGCAGCATCGCTTTACGGGCCGTATCCAGGCCTTCAATACTGAGATCCGCTGAGACCAGGTTGCCGTGATCGGCATGGAACAGCGGCTTGCCGTCCGACATTTTTGGATTGCTGGTTAAAACAGCCCAGACCAGATCGCCCACGGTGGCACGCGCAGCAAGCCCCATCGCCTGCGGAATACGGGTCAGCATGTCCAGGTCATCGTTGATGATGGTCTGTCGGTCGATGCTGAACAGTTCGCCGTAGGTCGCCAGCGCAATCGGCTCACCGCGATCCTTGATGGTGACATATTTATATTCTGCCCCGGCACGAACCTTACGAAGCGATGCCAGTGATTCAAGACCGACACGGTGTGCGGTTTTGAAATCGGTCAGCGTGCCCTTACGGGTCCATTGTTCAAAGGTTTCGGTGGCTTCATCCCAGCCCATCAGCGCCGCTTTGTGCGCCACATCCATCAGGATATTGCCGAAATCGCTGCTGCTGTGGGTGAACGCCAGTCCGACCATCGCCTGTGCCGTGCCAGCACCGGAAATACCGATGCCGCGATCGACCAGGGAGGCGCGCGCCAGTTCGCGCAGGGTGTAACCATTGTAAGCGTTATCCTTCTCGGCCTGCGCATAGCCCGCGCGGGTCATTACCGCAGCGCGAATGGAATCACCGACCAGATTGCCGTTGCCGGCATAAAGATGAATGGCACCCGGACCGGCGCTCGGGGTGGTGCCCGCCGCCAGCGCCTGCAGCAGTTTATCGCGGGCTTTTTCAGCGTTACAGGAAAAGTCGGCAAGGCACTCCGCCTTCAGCGTCGCAAAGGCCGGGAATGCCTCAAACACCGCGGAAACGGAACTCACGCGCTCCGCGTTCGCCGTCTGCATCTGCTGCTGCAGCTGCTGGGCCAGCGCGGTGATATCGATGTTTGTCATCTGCGGCGCGGGCTGTTGTGGTGCTGGCGGGGTAAGGTTCGCCTGTACCGGAGCCGGTTGCTGTGGCTGATTCACCGGAGCTTCGGCGCGCGGCGCAAAAAGGGATTTAATCTGTTCTGGCATATTCTGGTAATCCTTCAGTTTATTTTCATTCACACAGGCCGCGGCCTGCAGTTCAGGTTCGAGGGTGTCGGCAAAGCCCTTTTCCACCGCTTCGGCACCGTTAAGCCAGGTCTCCGCTTTCAGCATCGCTTCCAGCTCCTCCTGCCCCAGTCCGGTTTTGTTCATGTAGGCGCTGAGCATCAGGGCTTCATTCCGGTCAAGCCAGTCGGCATAGTCGCGCATGTCGTCGGAATCCCCGGCGATGCCGCCCCAGGGTTTGTGGACCATGATCCAGGCGTTTTCCGGCATGTGCACCGTGGCGCCGGGCAGACAGACAATCATCGAGGCCATACTGGCCGCCACGCCATCCACCCAGATATCCACCTTTGCCTTCAGTCGCGACAGGGTGTTGTAGATGGCAAAGCCCTGCATCACATCGCCGCCGGGGCTGTGGATATGCAAATCCACCGCGCTGGCCTCAAACACCCCCGCCTCCTTACAGTCAGCGACAAACTGCTGGGCAGTGATACCCCAGCCACCGATCACGTCGTATAGAAAGATTTCAACGCGTCCGGCGGCCAGCGCGCGGATTTCATACCAGCACTGGCCGTTTGCCGCATCGACACCCGCCAGACTGGCGCAGGGGTTAATCATCATCGTCCGGCTCACGCCGGGCATCGTTTGTTTTTGCCGTTGCATCTGGCATCGCTCCTTTGTCGTTGGCGGCGTCGGAATCAAACACCAGCCCGTGTTGACGGTTAAATTCAGTTTCACGCAGTCGCTGGCGCTTAACCTCCTGAGGATTTTTCCCCCTGGCCCGCGCCCATTCCGCTTCAGTACCGGCACCGCCACGCACAATGGCTTTCCACGCGTTGGCCTCTTTACCCGGATCAATCCAGGGCATCACCGGCCCGAGATAAAGCGCGTTATAGAGAGAATTCGGATCCACATCCGGCGGGACTTTGATACCGCTCAGTAACGCCATCGCCAGCCATGCGCGGTAAACGGGGCGGCTGTGCTGGCCGACAAACCACTGCTGCAGGACGTTGTAACCTTCGAAGCTTTCCACCAGCTCCTGACGCTGGGAGCTGTAGGTGCCGTTATAGTCACGGGCAATGCTGGAATAGCTGCCGCGCGTACCGGCGGCCACGGCCCGCATCTGCCCGTTCCGGAATTCATAGAGGTGAACGTTCGGGCGGTTTGACTCCACCATGCCCAGGTCTTCGCCGGGGCGGAGTTCGTCGTAAATCATGCCGGGCGCAATATCGTAGTGGCGCTGCCCACCGGGCGCTGAAAACTCACCGTCTTCCCCCATAGACTGCGCATCGCCACGCTTGATATAGAACCCCAGCGCAGCGGCAATACGGGCGGCCACGCGCTCGCTCTCTTCATAATCCTTGATGTCTGACAGACGGGTAATGACCCCGTGGATCAGGCTGATACCCCGCAGCTGGTGCAGACGCTTTCGCTGCGCCAGGTGAAGCATGTTGTCAGCGGAGACGGTTTTGAGTTCGGCGCTGAACCGCGTCATGTTTGCCGGGTGGTATTTGTAAACCCGGTAGCCGACAGGACGCCCCCAGTCGTTCACGATGATGCCCTGGCGAACCTGCTGGCCAGCGGTGCTGTTAATGAACGGCACAAAATCCGCCTCCAGCATTTCCAGAGAAAACGGTACCGACGTGGCATGCTGCAGGCCGGATACGTTTCCCCTGACCAGCTGCGTGAACACTTCCCCGTCACGTAGTGCTGAACGCAACAGCAGGCGTTCAGCCTCCGGGCGGGTAAACATGCCGGTTACTTCAGGACGCACTGACCATTCCGCCCAGAGCGCCGAAAGCTGCCCGGCGAAATCGGAATGGAGATTACCCTCCAGATCGAGAGGCTGGGGCTCAACATGGATGCCGTGAGCCCCAATCACCCTGTCTTCCATTTTGTCGAACAAGCCGATCACAAGGTCATGGTTTTCATCCAGCCAGCGGGCCTGCTCACGCAGGGACTGACCTGCAGCAAACACAGAGGTGTCCGCTGACTGGCTTTGTTTTTTCGCTTTGTGCAACCGTGACGGGTTTGCCGCTTCATACGCATTGAGCCGAAGCCTGTCCCGCGCGCGTGCCGCTGCCCACCCGGGGGAAATTGCCCCCAGTGTTCTTTCAAGAATGCCCATAAAACGCCTTACAGAAAGTTAGCGAGTTTGTACGAACCACCACGGCTGTTGACTGCGCGCCAGCGACGCTCCCAGTATTCGAGCTCGTCGCGCAGCGCTTTCGGATCGTGGTTGGTAATGGCGCGACCGTTTACGCCGGTAAAGGAAATATTCTTGCCGTCCAGCGAATCCTGGTAGGCCTGACGCACCATTAATAACGTTCTCCAGATGTCGTCTTTCGTCACAGCCAGCCTCCCTTGCCGGAAGTTCCCAGCCAGTTGCCTGACAATACATTTTCCTTTTCAGTCTCAACCCTGGCTGACGGCTGAACGGTTTTGGTTTTTTGCACGGTTATCTCCCGGGGGCGTTCCCCTTCATGAATATTTGGGTTGAGATCCTGCGGCTCAGCCCATGCAGGAGGTTTTTCCCAGTCGCGAATTTTTTCGTAGCCACGCAGAACCGCCACGGCGTGGGCATAGCAGAACAGGTCAAAGGCTTCGTTGGCACCCTTGCCGGGTTTGCGCCATTTCCCGTCCACGCCACGCTCTTCGTAGGTGAGTTCCTCGTAAAACCACTCACCCAGCCAGTCGGGAAAATGGATATATCCCGCGCCGGGTGTCTCACGGTCCAGATTGTTGCTGAGCTGATCCTTGAGCAGGTCTGTCTGCAGCAGATACACCGGCACCTCACCACGCGCATCGGCGCGACGGTCGCTGCGTTCAGTATTATTCGGGTGGGTTTTAGTGATGATTTTCTGGCGCTTTGTGCTGTCACCCTTGACCAGGTAAACACGTTTACCCAGGCCGTCACGGCGGCACTGTCGCCAGAATTTATAGGCGTTATCGGTTACGCCCTCTTCACCGCCGCTGTCGACGGCCATTGCCAGTACCGGCATACGGCGAGTCGGATCAGCCTGCAGGGCATACGTTTTTTTCAGCACATCGGAGACCAGCAGCTGCCAGTCCTCCGGATACGCGCCGGGATGGATCGGCTCCGCCTCGCCATGCTCATTGCAGCGCAGCGACTGGCGGATGTTGTAACGGTCCACCAGCCAGCGTTCACCATTTTCGCCATAACCGATAATCTGCACGACGAAACGTCGCTTTTTGCCGCCCTGGACGTCAACGGCCGCCAGCAGGAAACGCACTTTTGGCGGAACCAGGCGTTTACCGTAATCCTCCGCACGCAGCATCAGCGCATCGGCGCGTCGCTGTTCGCTGGCCGATCGCGGCAGATACGGTAGCCCCCAGTCGGTATTGATTACCGCCTTGAGGGTTTCTTCGCTGCCGGTGGCCTCATACTCCTGCTCAGCTGTCAGCAGCTTGTACACCAGCTGCGCCCAGGTCTGATACGCGGCTGCGGGTCCTTCCATCCAGAACGATGCAATGCGCGAACGGCGTGGCTCACCGGTAATATTGCCGTCACGGTCAATACTCTGACCTTCACGCAGCCAGACTCCCACCCCGTTAAGCTCGCGCTTTTTATCCGCAGTGATAACGCTGCTACAGTGCGGGCAAAGCAGATGGGCCGACTCGCTGGCTTTCACCGGGTCAGGGTCATCGCGGTAGCCGGTCATCGCCTCCATCGCTGGCTGAAAATATTCACCACAGTGCGGGCACGGCCAGTACCAGCGACGACGATCGCCACGGTTGTACAGAGAAAGCGCGCCTGTTGTTGGTGGTGCTTCATGGGGTGACTTGCGGCGCCATTTGCTGTCGCGAATGTCCCGGCCTGGCGAACACTCCACCAGAGTCATACCAGCAGACATAAACGTCGTGGTACGTTTGGAAGCCAGGGTAAAACCGTCACCCTCACCGTCGATGTCCTCAGGGAAGCGGTCATAATCCGTGAGCGCCACACATTTGAAATCTGACGAGGACATGATGTTGATGGATGGCCAGCCAATCTTGAGATAGTTCCCCGCCAGAAAAGTACGATCATGCACGTTGTTATCGTTTCTCAACGGGCTAAGGCGTTTTGCCACCTCAGGACTGACACGGAAGGTTCGCGCCAGTCGCTTTTTTGAGTGCTCGCGGGCTTTCTCTTCGGTCATCTGAACGACGAGCATATCGGACGGGTCACAGACAATGTTGTATACAACCCAGCCATCCACCAGGCCGATCGTTTTCCCCGTTCGTGCCGGACCCACAAATACCACCGCATCGTATTCGCGCATCGCGAGGCAGTTCATCGGCTCAATCACATACGGGGCGACGGCAGGGTCCCACGGTACCGAGTTACCGGCCCCCATGGGGACGCGCATAAATTTCTGAACCGCCTCAGCCACAGGCATACGGCGCGGGGCTTTGAGAATGGCGGAAGCGTTACGCCTGACTTCCGCTGCCGTGGCCTGTCGCATGACTTACTCCTCTTCTGGCGTATCCTCCTGTTCCGGTGAGTCGGCCTGCTCAACTTTGAGGGCTATCTGATCGCGCAGATCGTCAATAACCTGCTGCACCCTGACAACCGCTGCTGGGGTCATGGCGCAATCGCGCTCAAGAATATCGGGTAACGTTTCCAGCACCTGAACCATAGCTTTCGCCATGGAGGAAAACTCTCGGGTAACTTCGGAGGCCGGGATCAGCTCCCCTGTTTCCTGCTGAAACTTGAGCCGCTCACGCTCCGACTGAAACCAGGCTTTGCGATCGGGGGGAAGCATTTTGTCGACGTCCACCAGCTCAGATGGTGTGGTGCTTGTCAGCAGCTCACGCAAAATATCGGTGATTGCGTACAGCTTAAGTTTCGGGTTGCTGCCGGGTGCGGGTTGCACATTTGCCAGCTTGCCTGCGACCGTCTGACGGTGCAGATCGGTTATGGCTGCCAGCTGAGTGATATTCAGCCGGAAATTTTTCAGTTCGTTATCCATGATGGTGAACAAAAAATAGTCATTTCGACATCCTGCAAATGCTCAGGACTGAAATATCAAGAGGTTAAACGGATGATGATGAAACCCATAAAATGCAAAAAACTAGCCGTTTTCCGCGTGTCCTCGCCCCCTCGGTGTTCATATCCGCCAGGAGTACCTTTTGCGAATGATAGTAATTTGCATCTCTACTGTGCCCCCAGCAGATCTGCCCCTTGCAGATCACTGCCGCCAGCGACCCAAAATAGATGAAGGGGGCGACCTGTTTTTTTATCAGGATTTATTGCCTGACTGTTTGCAGTTAATGTCCCTCTTGCGGCGATCTTACACAGGGATTTTTTTCTGGAACAGCTAACGATTTCCACTCACGAAAATTTGGAAATCCCCATCATTTCTGTAGCCAGCACTGGTCATCGGCGTATAGGAGCTATTCCTTCATCTCCCAAGAATAGCTCCATATCTTTGGTTTGATATTGCACATAGCACCTGGAGGTTTTATGAACGCAAGGATATTTATGGACTACTGCCACGCAATTGATGTTCCTACATTACTGTCGCGAGCAACGCTAAGTGATGATGACACAGGAACAGCATTGCGACTCCACCTGCTCTGCGAACGAATGGTAGAGGCGTGGATTTGCGCATGTTGTGATTGCGCCAATCTTTTCGGGAGCGATAAAAATAAAGTGAGAATAGAATGTGACGCAAAAATAGCCATGGCCGGAAATCTTGGGGTGCCTTCTGAGCTGGTAAAAACACTTAAAACATTCAACTCGTTAAGAAATGATCTAGCTCATAATCCATCTATCCAAGAAATACCAAATTCAAGAATCCAGAGCATGAAGGATTCTTTAAATGGGTATTTAGCCCTATTTGGCGATGAAATAACATTAGAGAAAACGCTCGTAAGAATTGAGGGGGCTGACGGAGAAACGATCGAACAGAACGCGTTCAACAGTACCGAAACACCGAATAGACTTAAGCTCTGCTTGATTTTCGTTAAAATCATGAAGTGCTTGTTAAAACTTGTGGCGGCCAATCATAAAGGAAATTGGGACAATCAATTTGGTCAATTTGAATACAATATAACCTTGAATACAAAACTAAAATAACGACAGACCGTATTCTTATTCCCGTTAAGATGAAAAGACCGCCTCACCTGCTGGTGGGCATAACCATTATCAAGCCCACCAGCAGGTGGGCTTTGTAATAGCCACTCAATCGTCGAGCTGCAGTACGCCATGCTCTTCTGAACCTGAATAGGCGACCAGACCAGTGTATTCCGGGATAACCTCTCCATCATCGGCTTCAAATGCCGGAATTGTTGCGTGGGTGATCGTATACGCCGCTTGACATTCTGATTCTGCAAACTCAGCGAGCGATTTAATTTGTTCAGAGGTAAGCACTATTTGAGTCATTTTTTATCCTTAGTCGAGATAGTAATCATCATTTAGACGGCGACGGTTCGCGCTGCTGGCGTTGTGCGGACAGGCGTTAGAATTGTGACCGGTGGCGCCGCAGTAGCTACAGCGCAGATTCACCCGGCGAGCGTTGCCACTCCATGTATGCGGGCAATTCTCGCGGGTATGTAAACCCGAACCGCAAAATGTACACCGCCTGTAACTCATTGCCCGGCTCCCAATTGTTGCTGACGCTGTTGCTCAATATCACGGATTCCCGCGAAGTTATTGTTGCCCTTCTCGATGACGGCCAGCAGCGGCTTAATCCACAAAACCGCTTGGCAGTACGTCATTGAGCTGGTGGCAGCGGTACGATCATCGGCTGCGTCAGGTCCGTCGGTATCGGCGTGCATTGCGCTGGAACGTAAACGGTGCGCGTATTCGAGCAGCCCACCAGCAATGTCAGCAGGAACAGGCAGATCACAGGTTTTTTCACGGCGGAGAATCTCCCGGTATTCGATTACGGTTTCTTCGGTGCTGGTGTCGATCAGGGAGTTAAGCCTGTTGGCATGTTCTGCAACCTGATTGAATCGATTGAAGTTGAATGCCTGGGTGGCGATCACCTGCCCCTGCAAAGAGTTGTCACTTCGCAGAACGTCGTTATCGCTCTGAAGGTTACTGGCGTCCGAGCAACTCTTAACGAGGGCGACCGAAAGGACAGTAATAACGACAACGCCGATAAGACCTGGATTAATTTTCATTGGTCCAGCCCCCAGCATGCCAGCGCACTTTCTTGATCGCGCCGCTCGACCTGCCCATAGCAACCATTCTTCTGGCCTTTGGTTAGTCGGCAATCACGGCCACCGTCTTTAATCCACCAGCGAATAGCTTCACAGGCCCCTTTCCGGTCACCAGCATTGATGCGCTTATAGAACGTGGACGGGAAGCATTTACCCGGCCCGATGTTGTACGGGCAGAAAGATGCGATCCCGGCTTTCTGCGGTTCGGTAAGCGGCACCTTAATATTGCGATCAACCCACGCAAGCGCCTTATCCCGTTCGATGGCGTTTACCTGGTCGCATTTCGCCTGTGTTAGCTTCATGCCCTGGACCACCGATTTACCATCAACCATCGTGGCGCCGCGGCAAATAGTCCAGATACCACTGCTATCTTTGTACGCCGTCAGGCTGTTACCCTCTTTTTCATTCAGAAACTGATCGAGAATAACGGATGCAGGCGCGCCAGCTAGTACCAGCCCCAGAACAGCAGCACTCAACTTTGCCCGGTTCCCCATCACTCACCTTCCTTTTGTAATGCCTCAACAACCACGCTTGCAGCTGCAGGACGTTCGTGAAGGGGTTTGTCACCAACACCTTTTAGGTAGTCATTGACCATTTTCGTTCTCTTCTCATCCTCTTTACGCCTGCGGTGTGCATCAACACGCCCGTTGATGTAGGAAGCAAGCGAGATAAGTAAACCGGCAGCGCCAAAGAACATGAACACCAGATCCTGAGTGGTAAATCCAATGGCAGAAGCCAGAGCCGCTACCCACGCGAAGAACTGCGTGAAGATGTTCCCTGAATCGTTCATTTTCATCGTCTCTCACCTCGCTGTGTGCGGGTGCTGTATGGGGAAACAAAAAAGGCCACCAGATGGCAGCCTTAGAAAAGGAAAACCTCGCCGAAGCGAGGCTATTTGAATTTGAGGCACCTCATCCAACAAACCACCCGAGGTTAATTGGATTTTGACGAGATGCTTTTGGATGAGCGCTGGACCCAAAGGTCAGTATTTTCACACAGCAATTTTGCAAAAAGCAGCGCCCATTCAAAACCGGGGCGCTTTTCAGTCACTCCGGGGAACCCATCATCGCAGACCGAAAAGCTTAAACTGGAGCGGGCAGCGGGAATCGAACCCGCATCATCAGCTTGGAAGGCTGAGGTAATAGCCATTATACGATGCCCGCATGGTGCACTATACTGGAGTCGAACCAGTGGCCTTTGCCTCCGGAGGGCAACGCTCTATCCATCTGAGCTAACAGTGCATGGTGCCGACTACCGGAATCGAACTGGTGACCTACTGATTACAAGTCAGTTGCTCTACCTACTGAGCTAAGTCGGCAGTGGTCCGCCACCGGAGCCTCGAACCCCGTACCACAACACCTGGGTTGCCGCTCTTCCCGATGAGCTAGTGGCGGTTTGGTGGCCCTTGTTGGGTTTGAACCAACGACCGGGCGATTATGAGTCGCACGCTCTAACCGCTGAGCTAAAGGGCCAGGAGCGCGATGATACCTAAGCGAAACTACCCTTGCAACAATAAGGTCTTATGACAACCGGCGATATGACAGGGGTACTGGTGCTATGCACCTTCGCGAATACCCCTGTCGTATCGCCGGATAACAAAAAACCCCGGCAGGCGGGGTTTAAAGTTTTTTCAAATTGTCGCTTTACATCGCTGCCATCGTGGCGCAGCTCTGCCAAGCATGAATGAATTATCTGATTTTCTGGCCCGTTTTCAATGTTTCATCGCAAAAATAGCACTTTTTGCCAAATCTCGGTTTCATGAATTTTCTTTCAGGGCATTTCGCGCTGACAGAAACACCTTCGCCCTGAATATTTCCAAGCACCAGCGCACACGCTTTCTGGCCTCGTTATCCGTAAGCCATGGTGCCAGACTCTGCAGATCTCTGGTGATGTCCGCTATTTTCTTACGCGTGGTGTAATACTGGCGCCCAACAATGTAAACCGGATCCTTCAAATCAAACGCATGCAGCACTACGCTCTCCATAAATTCAGCGTCATCACTATTCATTGCCTCGTCAATTAAGTTGGCCGGGGGTTCAGGCCAGAGTATCGAGCGGGCGCGACGCATTGCCTGTTCACCGCGATAACCCTCCTCCCTAGCCTGAGTTAGTGCTGCAGTAAAACGTTCAAGCGCTTTATCAGACCAGTTCTTCCCCCTGATAACGTTCCAGCATGAATGCCCGCACGGTTTCGCCGGTGCTGTGCCGCCGCGACCACTATCACCCCATACGGTTAGCAGCGATTTAATCCACCCGGACTGGACATCATTCAGGAGAATACTTTTCCCGAGCCAGCTCTTGCGTGGTGCCATTGCTGTTTTTCCCAGCCCTTCAAGATACTGGCGTCTCTGGCGTGGTGTCATCATCTTTAATCCTTACGCCAGAACGCCGAGCGCGTAGGCCCGGTCCAGCACTTTAATAATCATCTCCGGCTGCGAGCCATATTTGCGCTCGAATGCCCGCCGGTCGTTATGCAGTTCGTTATGATGTTTACGGCAGAGTGGGATCGCAAAAATGTCATGGGCTTTGGTTGCCATGCCACCCTGCCCCCATCCAATTAAGTGGTGTGGGTCATCTGACTGCTGCTGGCAGCATTCGCATGGTTGAGTTTTCACCCAATCAAGATATTCGCGACACTCCCAGCGCAGGCGTTTTGGGCGACGCATGAAGGACTGCGGAGGAGCAGGATCCACCAGCACACCCACCAGCGGTTCGTCGATGAAGTCAGGTACGTCAACAGCAGCGACTTTCTCAGCGAGAATGCTGGTGGCCGGTATCCTTGGCGTTAAATCACTTTCGCGCCCAATCTTACTGTCCTCAGGCAGGCGAAGCGCTTCACGGGCCGCAAATTCGGGAAGTGCTTCAGTAACGCCAGCACGAACCGCCCACCAGCTGAGTTCCGCGAGCGAGATCTCACGGGCCTTGTCCATGCCAAGAGAAATACGGACAGAATCGAGAACAAAGGCGATTACATTCCGGCGCGCCAGCTCAGCCAGTGCCTCAGTGTGTTGATCACGTAACTCATTGTCGCAGTAGCCGCATAGCAGAATCGAGCCAGGTTCATGATGCATTACGGTCATCTCATGATAGTGATAATCGCCATGAGTGTTCTGGCACTTTCCCCCACCGTAGTGGAGCAGCCAGTAATCAAGCCCACGTATACCGCCCGCAGCACGAATGACATTCTCATTCAGAAAGAAAGTTCTCAGTTGCTCGTTTTCAGCTAACGGTTGCCGTGCATCGGGAACGAGACCTGTCTGATATCCCGACATGCTGACAGGCTGACGTTCGATCAAGACTCTTCCGCTCCCAAACAAACTCAGCAGCTCCTTGCCTGGCTTCAGCAACACAACACCTAATTCACGGACAATTACAGGATGTAACAGAGCGCGCATCTCTATTTTACCTCCGTGCGTGTGAACACATGTTTTGCTGTGCTCTCTGCGATGAGGCGAGATGAGGAAGATATGCGCTGACTAACCAGAACCGCGGATCTATATCGAGGCTTTTCTCGACGGTTACGCCATTGGATTCGTAGCGAGCCACCAGCTCATTGGCTTCTTCAGTTGTCAGTCCGGTGTGGGTGAACCAGCTTTTTTTCATTGGCTGGCCCCTGATAATTTCAGGTATTCAATTGCACGATCACGGGCGCCGGGTTCGTTGTTGAGCAGCTCACGTAGTAACTGAACGGCCATTACCGGTTCTTTACGCCCGTTAATGCGGATCCCGCGAGAGGTTCCTGGTGCCAGTGTAATAATGCGTTTTCGCTCTAATGCACGAAGGTGGGTCAGCGCTGCGTTAGGTGAAGCAACGCCAAGCAGATTCGCCAGTTCCTGGCAGGTTGGAGGGTAGCCATGCGTATTCACAAAATCCACGAGCAGATCCAACACTTCCTGTTGTCTCGGGGTTAGTTGTGACTCAGGGGATGTAGTTAAGCCGGCGCAGCCTGAAAGCTCGCCAGCAGGAATTGAGTTCAATTTTGTCTTGGTTGTTTGCGCCATGGTTTTTCTCCAGTGGCGCAGCAGGTGCCGGTTGTTCAGGCCAGCTACGAGAGTATACCAGAGGGCGGAGAAGGACGGTAGCCTGCCTTCTCCAGCATTTTGGTGAAGAGGGACGGAGAGCCAACTATCTCATCTTCTCTGAGAGGCATGAATGAAAACATGTCCCCCTTTCGATACATCAGGGCACGGTCGCACCGGGGGAAACTTTCAAAATAAGCAATAACCGCCCTGTCCGCACAACGAATTAACGCAAAACCGGTATCCGGTAGATGCTCCATGCCCCCTCCTCTTAATCTTTCTCGCTACCAGTTCCGGTTTACTCGTTTTCAAAATTTTCAGTCACTTCCACTGACTCATCGCCTGAAGCACACTGAAGCGCCGTTAAGTCAGGATCGTTATTAATCGCTTTTTCCCGGATCTGAGCCTCAATTTCAGCGGCAGTGTCAGGATGCTCGTTCAACCAGACGACAGCATTACTGCGGCCATTCCCAAGCTTTTCACCCAGGTAGTCGTACCATGCGCCCGTTTTATTTATCAGTTTAAGCTTCACTCCAAGCTCAAGAATTTCATCAGAACGAGATATACCTTGCCCGAACATGAGACGGTAGGATGCCTGTTTGAATGGTGGGGAAACTTTATTTTTTACGACTTTTATTGTGGTGTCCTTTCCAGTGACCTGGTCACCTTCTTTAATGTTACGTGATCTGACATCGAGGCGAACGGAGGCGTAAAATTTGAGGGCATTTCCGCCGGTAGTGGTTTCCGGATTGCCAAACATGACGCCGATTTTCATGCGCAGCTGGTTAATGAAGATAACGATGGTTTTGGTTTTACTGACTTCACCCGCAAGTTTGCGCATGGCCTGTCCCATCATTCGCGCCTGAAGCCCCATCTGCGCATCCCCTATTTCACCTTCGAGTTCTGCCTTAGGCACCAGGGCAGCTACAGAATCCACAACAATCAGGCCAACGGCCCCAGAACGTACCAGCGCGTCTGTTATTTCAAGCGCCTGCTCGCCAGTGTCAGGCTGGGATATCAGCAGATTATCAATATCCACCCCTAACTGCTGCGCATAACGAGGATCGAGGGCATGCTCCGCATCAATAAAAGCACACTGCCGGCCTTCACGCTGTGCGCTGGCAATTGCCGAAAGCGCTACCGTAGTTTTACCTGATGACTCAGGTCCATAAATTTCAGAGATACGCCCAACCGGAAAACCTCCCCCCAGAGCAATATCCAACCCAAGGGAACCCGTAGGAACCATTTCAACATTTAAATGCGAACCGTCACCAAGACGCATGATTGCTCCCTTCCCGAAGGATTTCTCAATCTGACCCATCGCAGCTGTGAGCGCCTTTTCTTTTTCTTCCCTTGTTGATGGTTTTGATTTGTCAGACAGAACAGGTTTTTTCTTATCAACGGCCATAGCGGAATCTCCTCATCTCACACGGACAACTGTACATAAACACATACTGGATATAAAAACAGTACACCCAAAGAGAAAAATGATCAACCCGCATAAAGCACTTTTTGCTAAAGCCAGATATCTGTTTCACATGACTTTTTTTATAGCATGCATAAAAAAACCCGCCAGCAGCGGGTTATTGATGTGGATCCATTAAGGGTGCAAAAACGAGTAAAGCCATGGAAAATTTTCAGGTTTTAGGTGTCCGGGCCTGAACCTAAAATAGCCAAAAAAGAGACTATGCATGACCGGAAAAACCGATCACGTATCACTTTTTGAATCAGATTGCTCATCTTCACTTTCTTGTTTCAACATTCTGAAATGCGCATACATGGCAGAGTTGAATAAGGAAATCGATTCGATTTGATCGCGAGGTATGACATGCCTGTACTGTGAAAGTGAGATCGGCTTAGATGTGAAAGTAATCCCACACTCTTTATAGTGATCTGCGTAGTTCACATCCTCAACAAAGGAAAGAGTATCCTTGTCTCGGTACCCACTTAGAAAAGGTACGATTACTACCGTATCAGTATCATGCTCTTCAAGACGGGCCTCATGCACCATTCCAACATACACTTTTCTGGATTTGAGTGTAATTGACACCAGTAGTTGTTGCTGGCTGTTAAGAGATTCAAGCAGAACAGCTTCTACTGGACTGCTCTTCGCGATCTCATCAAATAAGTGACGCCGGTATGCGGGATTTTTTAAGCGTTTCTCTTCCTGTTTTGATTCCCCGAGACTGATCACAGCCGTAACCACCACCAGCGCAATAAATGGCAACCCCATGCCTGCGATGCGAACATCCCAGAGATCATACGCAAAAGTGAAATGGTGTAAATCTGGTTTAAAAAAGTGCGGAATGTTGAAAAGCAACATTACAGCAAAGACAAAACACCAAATTAGCAGAAGAATCACAAATCCCATGCTCAGGTAAATAGAACCTTTCAATGCAACCTGAAAGTAGGATTGCCAGCCTGTAGATTTTTTGAAGAGGAGTTTGGAAGGTATGTGGCTATTGATGAATAAATAACCACATACCAAAACAACGACAACTAGTGCTGCGCTCATGCCTATCCTTCATTTTTTTTCTTTGAAGACAGAGCATTTATATTATAAAGAAAGGCACTTTGCACATTTTGGTTGTGCGGGTTGATTTTCAACGTACCACTGCGATCGAAAAAATAAGGGTCCGTTGCACTTTTTTCAGCCGGATTTTCTTTAGTATCCCATCGATTGCTGACCAAAATATCCATAATACGATCTGGAGTGGCCAGCGTTGCCAAGAGGCGTTTCATAGTCATCATAAGTCACTCCTAACCAGTAGAAAAGTCGACACTGCGCTCTGTACTGGTTAGAAAAGCGTAAACAATAACACCGGATTAAGCAACAACTAAAGATGCTCAACGAATAGATATGATGACACATGAACAGACTTGAGATTCTCTTTCCCGTTCATGTGTCATGTAACAAATAGCTATGCCACCTTGCTTTGGTACCTGCATAACTCTGGTAAGTTCACCCTAACCAGCGCCTCAGCGAACGGCGGCGGTACCGCATTGCCGCATCGGGCTACCTGCTTATCCTTTGCATACTTCACGCCACGGTAATCACGATCGATGATGTACCACTCAGGAAAGCCCTGCGCCCGGTATAGTTCATGAGGCTGCAGCATGCGCATGCCGATATCAACAATGCGATATACTACCCCGTCAATCGTCACCAGACCGGTGCTGTCCGGGCCGCAATATTCACGCAGAAACTCTAACGCCTGATCCGCACGCTGTTCGTCGTACGCATCCACGGCCAGCATTGTTCTCACCTCTCCGACGTGTGTACCACCAGCGGTAATGGTCGGCATTGGCGCATCAGTTCGCTGTCCGTCCCGGCAGGTGCCGCGAAGCTTTACCAGGTGCGAAGTAACAGCCGCATGATGATCGACAGTCGTTACGGAATGCATCGGCTCATCCATACCCACGCCAGCGCCCTGGTAGTTTCCGCCATAGTGCTTCGCCAGGAACGCGCTAACAGTGGCAAATTTATTGCCGCCTGCCGTAACGGTACCCATAGGGTTATCCAGCGATAACACGCGCGGAGCCTGACCCGGTCGCTCACCGTAGCCCATTTGAATGAGCGTGGGCACCACTAGCTGAGATTTACCGCCACCACCAGCTGTGATCGTCGCACTCGGTTCATCTGCCCGGTGACCGATACTGGAACCGAACTGGCGGCCAATAAACGGTGCCAGCGAAGCCTCAACCATACCCAGAGCATGCCCATTTCCGCCCGGGCGCTTCGATGTACCGGCGGTGATGGTCGGTACCGGTTCAGTGAGCTCCTGTCCGGCCGCACCAGTGCGGAACTTCGTAAGGTGTGGCACCGCGATGGCATAACCATGGGTTTTGGTAATGGTCTGCAGCGGTTCGCCCAGAGACTGCCCACGGAAACAGTCGTAATTGCTTCGCGTACTGGTGTGGTTGCACTTCACAATGAAAGGCGTCGGATTGTCCAGGACAAAGCGCTGTATGCCTCTAGCGATGCGCTTCAGCGTGTTCACTGCCAGAGGCTTTTTGCGTCCAAAAATTGAGGCTGCGCCAATCGACCAGTCGATACATTCCGCTGCAGTGCGCCAAGGTGCCAGTTTGCCCGCCTGAACCGCCGGTGACTTAGGATCCCCGTGTGTTGGTTCCGGCCAGACAATCGGCTTTCCGTCGCAACGCATGACCATGAAGAAGCGCTTTCTGATCGTCGGTGCACCATAATCACATGCACGTAGCTCGCGATACTCGACGACATAACCCAGACCTTTTACCAGCCGTGCGGCATCTTCGCTGTCCAACGAAATATTCAGAAACTCGCAGCATTCGGCTAACGCTGGGTGATCCGGTGAAATGCCGGTAGTCAGCATGCCAATGAATGCTTCAAAAGTTTCTCCTGCTCGGGCTGGATCAGGACGCATTTCACCAGCGAGCAGCGGCCCCCATGTTTTAAATTCTTCAACGTTCTCCAGCTTCATCACTCGAGGCTTAACATCAAGCCCCCAGCGCAGAACTACCCAGGCCAGCCCGCGGATCGCTTTCTCGACAGGCTTAGCACCTTTCGCCTTAGAAAAGTGGCGGCAGTCTGGTGAAAACCATGCCAGCGCTACCGGACGGCCAGCGGTCGCAACCTTTGGCCTGACCTCGTAGACTGATTCGCAATAATGCAATGTGTCCGGGTGGTTTGTGGTGTGCATCGCCACGGCATTCGGGTCATGGTTGATCGCAATATCCACGCTGCGGCCGATAGCCATTTCAATGCCTGTACTCGCACCGCCGCCGCCGGCAAAGTTATCGACAATAATTTCTCTCACGCGTATTCCTCCATGGCGGCGGCCAGCGAACGGGCAGCAACGACAATCGACGGTACCGGCATTTTCTCAAGCCACATCCGGTTGATGTGATGCTTCAGGCGGCGCTGGTGGTGTGCCGGGAGATCCCCGGCGTTTTCAATCTGGCTGTAGACCATTCCGACTTCGGCAGGCCATACGGTTTCAGGCACTTCCGCCAACAGAAGACTTTCCAGCTCGATAATTCGTTTCGTGGCGTATTGCAATTGCGGATCAAGGTTTATCTGCGGCTCACCGTCTTTAACAAAGGATATCCAGTGGGTTTTGTCATTTTTCCCGGTACGCTGGCCGATGATTGGCTTCACATCCGTAAGAGCCAAAATCTGGCTGACCGGTATCTGTGTTTCATTCCATTTAAAAATTAGAACACCTTGTGGCCGCAACACCCGAAAAGCCTCCTTGAAACCTGCTCGAATATCTGCACGCCATGTTTTTTTATTCAGCCGCCCGTATTTCTTACCCATCCATGCCGCCTGACCAACACGTTCAAGATGCGGCGGATCAAACACAACAACCGAGAAAGATTCATCAGCGAACGGGAGCGAACGAAAGTCAGCGATCAGGTCCGGGTTTATAACCAACCGACGGCCATCACATAACTCATGTTCTTCAGCACGAATATCGGTGAACAATGCGCGAGTGTCGCGTTTGTTGAACCAGAACATGCGGGAACCGCAGCACATATCGAGTATTGTTTGCTCGGACATGTTTACTCTCCTTTAGCGGCGGCGCGGCAGGCATTCCAGATTTTCTGTGCCAAAAATTTATCACCAATGTTATGCGCCAGCAGGCTGACAATCTGACCGGCCAGGCCTTTTGGCATTTCCTCCGGCAACATCAGCGCTGGCGGAGCGGTGTAAACAACACTTTCAATCCAGTGCGCGCCATTCTCATTGCAATGGCACTTCAACTCTAATGGCTCGTCCAAACCCTCTGCGCCACACGCGCTACAGGTAAAAAGTTTGCGGCTCCTTGCTTCGAGAGATGCCAACGCCAGTTTCATCGCAGCCAGCGCCATAGTCGCATCTTCGTTTACTGCGCCTGGCGTCGCATCGCGCTCTTCTTCAAGCTCCACGATAGTCTGATTTAGCCATTCTCTTAGGGGCGCATTCATCACTTCAATCCCTCCAGCATTGGTAGCCGGTACACAGGTACCGCTTTGTATTCCTCTCCCGGTGATTCTGCCATTTCGTTGAGGGCGCTAATTTCTGAGGCTAAGGCATCCTCGCCATAAGCAACGCAGAACTCATCTAAATGCGCCTCGCCTTCCGAATCAGCTATGGCATACAGGAACGGCTCGGCCTTCAACACTGCCTGCGCAATTTTAGCCAGGCATTTATCCATCTGCGCCAGCTTGCTCTCAGGGAATCCGGCAACCATCGCGAGTCGCATTTCTGTACGCGCAATCAACTGCTCTTTGGTGAATTCTTTGGTAATTGTGTTCATGCTGCCGCCTTGTTGTGTGAAAAACGCTTCAGGTCAAAGTCGATTGTTGCCCGCTGGTCACGGAAAATTCCGCAGCGCCCATGGCGAACCAGGCCACCCTGCTCCACCGCTACGCGGAGATATTTTTCCGCCGTGGTCCGGTGCAGGCCGAACATCGCAACGACGTCATTCGTGGTGATGCGTCCCTGCTCCTTCACCAGTTCGATAATCCGGTTGATGATCAGGGTGCGTTCTTTGTCGGTTTTCTTTCTGGCCATCGGTTACGCCCTCCCTGCCATGCGAAGACAAACTTTCCGGCGCTTCGCTATTCGAGCTACCTCTACAGCGCTGCCGGCGATCCCAAACATGTCGGTGTACACAGCTGCCGCTCGCCGCCATAACCCCTTTTCCTCAAGTGCTTTCGCTTTCTGCTCTGCGGATTGCATCCTGACCGGATCGCTTTTTTCCACCATGCAGGGAAGGATCACATCCGGAATAACGGCATCTGGTGCCACGGTGTACATAAACTGGCCCCCACTACGCGCGCGAACTAACACGCCTTCATTGCTTAACTCACGCAGTAACTTCCCTGATGCAGCGCTGGACATATCAAGTGCTTCGCAAATGTCGCCAACAGCGCAGTTCGGTTGGTAGCGCACGAAAATCGCCACCTGATCTTTCTGGGTTAATGGTTTGGTCATTGGTCAATTCTCGATTAGTTGGTTAAACCTGCCGCTTTGCGGCGCTTGTACTCTTCCATCAGCAGCTGTGCCGGAGTTGGCCCTGCCGGATGCTGCGGTGCAGCAAGCTGGCGACGGATTGGTGGAACCGACAGCCCGTTACTCACGTGCTTCGTCCATTTTGTCAATAACTTCTCAGCGAGTTTCTTCAGTTCCCCCTCAGTCATCTGGCGCTCTATGCCAGTCCTGCGCATTTCGATGCAGATGTGGTACAAAACCGGCTGCGGCCACGGGTATTTATCACTTCCCGAAAAACGATATGACTCGTTACGCCAACGGCGGTATTCAGCCATCACCCGATCCGATGTAAGCCCGAACGGGTTAGCCCCACTCTCAGAAACCAGCGATACGAACTCAGCCAGATCAGGAGGCCATGTATTACCTACCGCGCAGCGCTCCATGCACTGCTGGCAAACCAGTTTAATCTGGGCCTCAGTCATCGAACCTATCTGAGCTATCCAGAGGGCCGTAGGCTCTGCCCCATTCTTCTGCGTCCATCGGTTTGAGAAGATTTCCCCCATCACCTGCCATAGCCGCCATGCCGTTTCCGTCGCCATCAAGTCCGTTCCGGCGTCGCCACTCTGCGTGTGCTGATTGAATTTGCTGAACAGCTCGGGATGCTGTTTGTTCTGGTCGAACTGCTGCATTGTCGGTACCTCCGGATTGTGGTTTTGTCAGGACCTTTGCGCGATCCAGATGGCGGGCCAATTTTTGCTCCCACTGGATTTGATGAAAAACTTTCCCTTCGGCTTGCCAGTAAGCGATAAAACTACTCAGTTCCGCTTCAAAATTTATTCCCGCCTTCAACGGCATTCCCCACAAAACCGCCTGACGTTCAAAATCGACTGATGGTTTCCAGTCCTGATGCATCTGGAATTTCCCGAATGGTTGGTGTGCTCCAAATCCAATACCGGGTTGGTTCGGATAATCTGGAACAGCTGGTTCGACCAGTTCGCTATGTGTGGGGTTTAGATCTTTATGGTTCCTTGGTAGATTCCGTGTCCCGTTTTTGGGACTGTTTAAAGGGAAAAACGGTACTCTTTGGTTAAAATTCGAACTATTAACAATCCCGATTTTGGTATTGTTATCCTCGTTAACAGTCCCGCTAATGGTACTGTTTGCATTAACAGTTCCGTTATCGGGATCATTTCGTTGAACAGTCCCCTTTTTGGTACCGTTTAAACGGTCCCGATTTCGGGCTTGTTCTGCATCGGGGATGCTTTCTTCAACGCCCACCAGCCTGTAAACAGGTATTTGTTTAGTCCTGCCACGCCGTTCCCCGGTGTCCACAACAAGGCCGATTTCCTGTAGATGCTGCAATCCTGCAAGCACAGTCTTTCTGTCCATCTCAGTAGCCTCTGCAAGCGCAGCGACAGATGGATAAGCGCATAAGTCAGCACCGCACATATCAGCCAGCCAGGTTAAGATCGCCTTGCTGGAAGATTTTCCGGTTTTAACTTTTTTGGCCCACCGCATTGCATCAATGCTCATGAAGCCTCCGGGTTGAATTCATTGGTCAAAACTCGATTAAAAAAATTGCGGCGCTACGGCGCTAATACTCGCCAGTAGTGGTCCCGCCGTCTCAGCTGGTAGCATGTTGAATAAGGCGATCGCCGCTTCACGTATTTCTTTCTCAAGTTTCTGTAGCGGAGCGCCGGCAAGTTTCGCCTGGTGTGCCTCGCTGCATTCTTTGATTGCGCTCGCCACCAATTCGGTTTCTGTCTTTGCCTTACTGAGACCGTGCTTTCGGGCGATCTGAATAGGCATGGCAGCAATGATTGCGCCAGAAAGTTGCATGACGTAAGCGGTGTATTTATCAGACCCACTTTCGTTTTTCAGGTACCGGAAAAGATTCTGCTTATTAACCGCGATGCCGCGCCCACCACGCTTCGACCACTGCTCAGCCACCAGTTGCGCGATCTTTTCCTGAGCCTGTCCTGGTAACGTTGACTCCCACTCCCGAACAGCCTCAAAGATGGTGCGACTGCGTATCGAGTCTCTTCGAGTAGGAGTAAACTGATTATTTGTTTTCAAAGAAATAAAAGTCTGGGGAATAGAATGTTCATAAGGGATCTGGTGCATGCCTCACTCCTTATGTGAGTTAGGTGGAAAAATGCTATCGAGGGTACATTGAGACCCGAGCTCATTAAATTTTTCGACTATGCGGCGGCAATCACTCAGATTTGGTTTGCGAGTGCCATTTTCATAGTTCGATATGCGCGATTGGCGCCACCCAAACATCAACGCCAATTGCTCTTGTGTTAGTCCGAGAGATTGTCTCTCACTCGCTATATTGTTCATATTTGACCTCGTGCTTATCGATGGACGGAATTAAAACACGCTACGTGTTTGAATGTCAACACTATATGTTTTTGAGTGATAACACGCTACGTGGTAAAAACAATTTATGAATACAAATGAACGAATTGCTGCGCGGCTTAAACAAGCCAGAGAACAAAAGGGACTGTCTCAGAAGGCACTCGCAGAGCTGTGTGGGTGGGCTCAATCTCGGATTGGCAATTATGAATCGGCTAGCAGAGCTATTGGTATTGATGATGCGATCGCTTTGGCAAAAGCTCTACGAATACCACCGGCAGAGCTAATATTTGGGCCCGAATCAACTCAGGAGTGGATAACTCCGCAACACAGAAAATTGATTGATTTGTTTGATCAGCTGCCTGAAGCCGAGCAGGAACGGATGATCGATTTGTTTCAGGTTCGATTGAAAGAAATTGATGACTATGTGGAAAAGTATCTGCGTGGTCGTTTTAAATCTTCTGAAGACTGATCGCCTTTAACATCACTGAAACCAGCCTGACGGCTGGTTTTTTTTGTTTCTTAACGTCCTGCCTCAAAAAAATTTACCCGCCAAAAACACATCACGTGTTGACACAATATCACGATTTGGGTTTTACTATAAACACAGCACGGTCATCAAGGCAGGACGCCCACGAAGTAGCTGCCGGCGGCATACGAAACACCGGATGAGATGACAATACAATCGCGCAGCAGGTTTACCGTTCCGCCAGCCTGGCGTTAAAGGCACACAGGAGTTAACAATGATCGATTTCGCACGCAAAAAAGCTGGCTGCCAAGCCGTTCGCTTAAATCTTTTTGAAGTTCTGGTTCGTAAGTTTTGCTACTTACTGGCGCAAAAAGGCAATCCAGAGCTAAAAGCATGAACTCGTTCTTTGCCCTGATCGTTACCGTCTGCGCCCTCACCGGGGAATGCTCAGACATCATGCTCGGTGTTTACCAGACCGAATCTGTTTGTAATGCAGCTGCAGCAGAGCAGCAAGTAAAAGGAGAGTGTTACCCGTACAAACTGGCTGACGACCAACAGCCCGCTTTCAGCCTTTAATCGAGTTGTGACCAATGGCTGTTACCAGCCTGATGCCAGGTGCACATGGCATCGTGATGGTAATACCGCCATCGCAACCAAACAGGAGTCGATGACCTGTTCTGGTTAAATTGGAAAAGTTAACTTTGCCCGCATCCCACTGCGGGCCCTTTTTCCGGAGGGTATATGTCAGCAAACGATCTGGCATTGAAATTCAGCACTGCACCGGCAGAACAGTTAATCGGCGTGTTGCCCGTTCTTGAAGTTAAAGAGGCTCTCTACGATGAAGTGTCTGACGATGTGATGAATGAGGTTTGTACTGAGCACGGGTTTGAAATCGAATTTATCGAGCAGATCTGTGACGCCTTCGCCACAGCAATGAAGCTAGCTATTAAGCAACCGGCCAAAGAAGCTCGCGCCACGCTGAAAGCAGCATTGAAAGCGTACCCGGGGTACGGGCGAGATCCAGACAAGTCCTCTTAAAGCACAAAACCCGCGCAAGGCGGGTTAAGTGCCCGGTCAGCCGACCAAAGCTTTCCGGAATCGAGTTTTGACCAATGACCACTACCCAAGGCGGCAATCATTAGCTGCGGGTATCTTACAACCAAAATTAAGGACCCGATATGGAATTTTTCTATTTTATTAAAGCAACCCAGAAATCAGGCAAAGAGGATGCCGTGATCTGGTTCACCGCTAAATCAGAAGCCCGCGCCAATTTGCAGCTGGATGTTGAGCTGGAAGATGCAGGCATTGAAACCGGCCGCGGCAAGGATTATGTCAAGCCTGTCCGCACCGATTTTCCGGTGTATAACGACCTGCCTGAAGAAAGTGCAGTAGATTACACATGGTGCAAACGCTACGAATTGCAGGACGATGGACGCACCTGGCTGCCGAAGGCAACTGCTGAGTCTGCTGGAGCCGTGGACAATACTGCCTCTCCGGAAACGACCGTTAAAGTTGAAACTATCGACGAGAGTGTGACGCTTGAAAACCGCACTCCAGCGGTTCGTTTTGCCTTCCATCTGACCAGCGACAAATATCACACGCATATCAGTAAAGAGCAGCAGCTGGCTGCCAGCGAAATGTCACTGGATGAAGGCAACACCTATCTCCAGAATCTGCTACTGGCGAAGAATGACACCCCTGAAGTTGCCGAACTCAGCCTGAACGCTGAGTGGAAACTGATTCAGGCGATTAAGCAGGTATTCGCGCCAGATGAAGAGCACGAAGTAAAGCTACTTGCTACTTTCATGGCAGACTGGCTGAGAGTAGATGCCGACGACCGCAATGAGTTAGTGAGAGAGTGGAGGAGCGGAAAGCTTACTCTGCTCAAATCAGAAAGAACCAGCGACGCCGGGGTTGAAACTGGTCATCATCTCGCAACTCATGATGGTATCCAGATCGGCGAGCACGATGATGAAAACACCCGTTATCCAGTGTGCAAAATGCCGTTCCGTAAGCAGCTTCTTGCTCAGTTCACCACCAACGAACTGCGCCACCACGTAACCCGCGAAGAATACGAAGCTATCAGCGCGCTGGAGATGGACACTGACAACAGCTACGTTCAAAACCTGTTGCTGGCGGCAGAAAACTGCGAGGAAGTTAAGGGTTATGATACCAAAGACCTCTGGCGCTACACCGACGCCATTCGCAAGGTGTTCAGCCAGGAGAAGCGTCACGAACTCGCTTTGGTTCTCCGTTTCACCAGAATCTGGGCGGAGACAGATTACATAGATCGTGGCCTGCTGATTAAAGAATGGGGTAAGGGTAATCGGGTGAGCACGATTAATCGAACACCTTCCGGCGCGAATGCTGGCGGCGGTAATAAAACCGACCGACTGACACCACTAACTAAAACAGGTCGAGATTACGAATTAGCAATGGGGCTCCTGGCGCGTCGGTTTGAGTTTGATATTTACGCTCCATCGCTTGAAATTGACGTAAAAGCCAATGCCATCATGAATCTCAACTGGCCTGGCGAAGATGATGTTCTGGACGAGTTTCTGGCGACATGCAAACTGTTTGATCAAATGCCAGGGGGTATGGATTATTCCCGCGCCTGTAACGTTGCAACAGTAAAAACCACCCCAGAAAATCTCTGGAAAGATCCGGTTAAACACCTCGAATATCTTAATCGTGTCATGACTGAAACCGATCATGCACACCCTGATCAAACATTGGTTGATATCGCCTGTGGCCGCTCCTCCTTGCCTGTGCCAATGGCTAATGTGGCGCAACCATCAACAGATGATGTTGATCGCCGGCTTGCTGTCGGTCGTGGTGAGTTAGTCCCGGGTATCAGTGACCCAGCAGCTGCAAAATGGGACGGTGCCCACCGCCAGCTAACCGCAACTCACGAAGAAAATTTACAGCGGGTTCGTGAAGAAGGCGCCCTTCAGCGGGCTAACGCTGTAACTAAAATATCAGCAGAAGAAATACAGGAAGTGGAGACCACCAGCAATGTGCAGATGGAAGAAACTGGCAATGATGAAACCACGAACGGCACTCCGTTATCAGAGGGCCAGGAAGAAGTTGTCACAGGCGAAAGCTCTACTGAAACTGATAGCGACGCAACTGCCCTAAATAATGATACCGGTCATCATAATAATGATTCGGCTGATATGCTTTATACGCACCTTATGGTGGATATCGAAAGCATGGGCAAAAAGCCCGGCGCGCCAATAGTTTCCATCGGAGCGGTATTCTTCGACCCGGCATCCGGCCAGACGGGGCCTGAGTTTTATAAGGTGATCTCTCTCGAATCGGCAATGGAATGGGGCGGCGTTCCTGATGCCTCGACGATCCTCTTCTGGTTGAAGGCAACTCCTGAAGCTCGTTCAGAGATAGTTATGGATCATGCAATCCCACTGGATGACGCTCTCCTTCAGTTCAAGGATTTCATCGCCGAGAATGCAGCGAACGGCAAGGATACTGTCCAGGTCTGGGGAAATGGTGCCACTTTCGACAATGTTCTTCTGGAGGATTCATACGCCCGGACCGGGATCTCCTGCCCATGGAAATACTGGAACAACCGTGATGTAAGAACCATTGTTGAACTGGGTAAAGCCGTGGGATATACGCCCCGCCATGAAATCCCGTTCGAAGGAGAACCACATAAGGCTATTTCAGATGCCCGCCACCAGGTGAAATATGTTTCTGCAATCTGGCAGCACCTGACTGAACACTGATTTTTTAAATTCAGAATTTGGCCCAGCAATGGGCCATTATGAGGTAAAGCACATGCTTCAAATGCTGACTTTAGAAGAATGGGCCGCAGAAAAGTACCGGAGTAATCCACCCAGCTTAAATACGTTGCGCCGATACGCAAAGGAGAGCATGTTCAACCCGCCGGCCAAAAAAGAAGGTCGCTATTGGCGGGTAAGAGAAGATGCCGAAATTACAGGTAACCTGGCTCAGCCCGTGATTAAAAAATCTGATTCGCCAATGCTTCAAAGGATACTATCTGATGGCTGCACGTCCACGTAAAAATAACGTTAAAGTACCTAATCTTTATCCGTTATTTAGCCGTAAAGTTAATAAAATATACTGGCGCTATAAGCACCCTATCACCGGTAAATTCCACAGCCTCGGAACCGACGAGGCTGAAGCAACAGCAATTGCCATTGAAGCTAATGCCCGATTGGCTGAACAACGAACCAGGCAAGTATTGGCTATAAGTGACAGGATAGCCACCAGCAAAGGAAAAGCGATAACAACCAATACATGGCTTGACCGCTACTGGAAAATACAGGACGAAAGACTTGAGAGTGGCGACATCCGCCCGAACACCCATAAGCAAAAGGCTAAACCAGTCGCATTACTTCGTGAAACTGTAGGCATGAAACTGATCTCTGCTGTAGATGTAAGAGATATTGCTCAAATCCTCGAAATTTATGTTTCAGAGGGACAGCCAAGAATGGCTCAGGTAATACGTTCGGTATTAATCGATGTTTTTAAGGAGGCGCAACATTACGGTGAGGTCCCACCAGGTTATAACCCTGCCCTTGCCACCAAACAACCCCGGCGACGAATTACCAGGCAGCGTTTAAATCTTGATGAGTGGAAAAAAATCTTCGAGATAGCTGATGCTAAACATCAATACATGGGAAATGCAATGCTCCTGGCACTCGTTACAGCTCAGCGACTCGGTGATATTTCCAACATGAAATTCAGCGATATTTGGGATGACCATCTTCATGTTGTTCAGGAAAAAACCGGGAGCAAACTTGCAATCCCTCTCTCCCTGCGACTGGATGCGATTGGCTGGTGTCTGAGGGATGTGGTTGCACGCTGCCGCGATTATGCGGTGAGCCCTTATCTGATTCATTTCTTTCGTGCTACCTCAATGGCAGAGCGTGGATCGCAGGTAAAGTCAAATACCATAACAACGAATTTCAGTAAGGCGCGGGATAAAGCAGAAATAAACTGGGGGGACGGCACGCCAGCGACGTTTCACGAACAACGATCTTTAGCAGAACGTCTATATGAGGCTCAGGGTGTAGATACCCAAAAGTTGCTTGGACATAAATCGCCTAATCAGACAGCGCGGTACCACGATGATCGCGGTAAAGGATGGACAACAATAGCTGTTTAGGGAGGGAGTTTTGATAATTTATTTTGATAAAATTTTGATAACCGTTCGAAAACTAATAATAAAAACGGGAACCAGTTGGCTCCCGTTGTCATTTAACCCAGCGAGTGGATTACATGTTCGCGATAATCGCGTCGCCAAACTCTGAGCATTTCAGCAGTTTAGCGCCTTCCATCAGACGTTCGAAATCGTACGTTACGGTTTTCGCGTTGATTGCGCCTTCCATACCCTTCACGATCAGGTCTGCGGCTTCGAACCATTCCATATGACGCAGCATCATCTCTGCGGACAGAATGATAGAGCCTGGGTTGACTTTGTCCTGGCCTGCATATTTCGGTGCAGTACCGTGAGTTGCTTCAAACAGGGCGCACTCGTCACCGATGTTCGCGCCCGGGGCGATACCGATACCACCGACCTGCGCTGCCAGCGCATCAGAGATGTAGTCGCCGTTCAGGTTCATACAGGCGATCACGTCATATTCAGCAGGACGCAGCAGGATCTGTTGCAGGAACGCATCGGCGATCACATCTTTAATGATGATCTCTTTACCGGTGTTCGGGTTTTTAATTTTCTGCCATGGGCCGCCGTCGATCAGTTCACCGCCGAACTCTTCGGTCGCCAGCTGGTAGCCCCAGTCTTTGAACGCGCCTTCGGTGAACTTCATGATATTGCCTTTGTGAACCAGGGTCACAGAGTCACGATCGTTGGTGATAGCGTATTCGATGGCGGCACGCACCAGACGCTTGGTCCCTTCTTCGGAGCACGGCTTGATGCCGATGCCGCAATGCTCAGGGAAGCGAATTTTCTTCACGCCCATCTCTTCGCGCAGGAATTTGATCACTTTTTCTGCATCAGCAGAATCCGCTTTCCATTCGATACCGGCGTAGATGTCTTCAGAGTTTTCACGGAAGATGACCATGTCGGTCAGTTCCGGGTGCTTAACCGGGCTTGGAGTGCCCTGGTAGTAACGCACCGGACGCAGACACACATACAGATCCAGTTCCTGACGCAGCGCCACGTTCAGGGAGCGAATGCCGCCGCCAACTGGCGTGGTCAGAGGGCCTTTGATAGCAACGCGATAGTCGCGGATCAGGTCCAGCGTTTCGGCTGGCAGCCAGACGTCCTGGCCATAAACTTGAGTCGATTTTTCACCGGTGTAAATTTCCATCCAGGAAATTTTACGCTCGCCTTTGTAGGCTTTCTCAACAGCGGCATCAACCACTTTCAGCATTGCCGGGGTAACGTCTACACCGATACCGTCACCTTCGATGAACGGGATAATCGGGTTGTGAGGAACGTTAATCTTGCCGTTTTGCAGGGTGATCTTTTTACCTTCCGCCGGAACAACTACTTTGCTTTCCATTAACCTCTCCTTCGAGCGCTTCTGGTTGTTACTGATCTTATGTTAATAAATTGTAATGAGCCTTCCGATAGTACCTGATTGTCCGACGCCATGAAAGGTCTTCGTTATTAGGCTATAATGCGGCAATTGATAACGCCTGAAAATACCATGAAGAAAACTTCTTTTAGAAAACACCGGGTTGAGCGATTCAGCTCACGACAAGCCACCAGAAGAACGCCAGAACCCCAGCCAACGCGGGTCATACTGTTCAATAAACCCTACGATGTATTGCCGCAGTTTACCGACGAGGCCGGGCGCAGCACGCTGAAGGATTTTATCCCCGTTCAGGGGGTCTACGCGGCCGGGCGTCTGGATCGCGACAGCGAGGGGCTGCTGGTGCTTACCAATGACGGCGTGCTCCAGGCCAGGCTTACTCAGCCGGGCAAACGTACCGGAAAAATTTACTATGTGCAGGTTGAAGGCGAGCCGGACGACGCGTCGCTGGCAAAGCTGCGCAACGGCGTAACGCTGAGCGATGGTCCTACCCTGCCAGCTGGTATTGAGCGCGTGAATGAACCCGAGTGGCTGTGGCCGCGCAACCCGCCGATTCGTGAGCGCAAATCGATTCCCACCAGCTGGCTTAAAATCACCCTTTATGAAGGCCGCAACCGACAGGTCAGGCGCATGACTGCGCATGTGGGCTTCCCTACCCTGCGACTCATTCGCTACGCCATGGGCAGCTACACGCTGGACTCGCTGGCTAACGGGGAATGGCGGGATGTTACCCCTAAGGAGAATTGATGTTTAAACCCCATGTTACGGTCGCCTGCGTGGTCCACGCGCAGGGGAAATTCCTGGTGGTGGAAGAGACCATCAACGGCAAAGCGCTTTGGAATCAGCCAGCCGGGCATCTTGAAGCCAACGAAACCTTATTGCAGGCAGCGAAACGCGAGCTCTGGGAAGAGACGGGTATCCGCGCCGAACCGCAGCACTTTATCCGTATGCATCAGTGGATAGCGCCTGACCAGACACCTTTCCTGCGCTTTTTATTCGCCGTTGAGCTTAACGAAACGTGCGCCACTGAACCGCACGACGACGATATCGATCGCTGCCTGTGGGTGACCGCAGACGAGATCCTGAACGCGCCAAACCTGCGCTCGCCGCTGGTTGCGGAAAGCATCCGCTGCTGGCAGTCTACGGCTCGCCTGCCGCTGGATGTCATTGCAGAATTTAACTGGCCGTTTACAGAGGGTGTCAATGGTGGGGGGGCGTGATAGAATACGCCGCCTTGAAGTTCAATGTCGTGAGTATTCCATGTCAGATAACAGCCAGAAAAAAGTGATCGTCGGCATGTCCGGCGGTGTCGATTCCTCCGTTTCCGCCTACCTGTTGCAGCAACAGGGCTATAAGGTGGAGGGCCTGTTCATGAAGAACTGGGAGGAAGACGATGGCGAGGAATACTGCACTGCCGCTGCGGATCTCGCCGATGCGCAGGCCGTGTGCGATAAGCTCGGCATCGAACTGCACACCGTTAACTTTGCCGCAGAATACTGGGACAACGTTTTTGAACTCTTCCTCGAAGAGTACAAAGCGGGCCGCACGCCAAACCCGGATATCCTGTGCAATAAAGAGATCAAATTCAAAGCCTTCCTGGAATTCGCCGCGGAAGATCTGGGCGCAGACTACATTGCGACCGGCCACTACGTGCGTCGCGCGGATGTGAATGGTAAAAGCCAGCTGCTGCGCGGTCTGGATGGCAATAAAGATCAGAGCTACTTCCTCTACACGCTGAGCCATGAACAGATTGCCCAAAGTCTGTTCCCGGTCGGCGAGCTGGAAAAGCCGGAAGTGCGTAAGATTGCTGAAGATTTGGATCTGATCACCGCGAAGAAAAAAGACTCCACCGGTATCTGTTTTATCGGCGAGCGTAAATTCCGCGAGTTCCTGGGGCGCTACCTGCCTGCACAGCCGGGCAAAATCGTCACCGTTGACGGTGATGAGATTGGTCAGCACCAGGGGCTGATGTACCACACTCTCGGCCAGCGTAAAGGTCTGGGTATCGGCGGCACCAAAGAGGGCAGCGAAGATCCGTGGTACGTGGTCGACAAAGATGTCGAAAACAATATTCTGGTGGTGGCTCAGGGTCACGACCATCCGCGCCTGATGTCCGTTGGACTTATCGCGCAACAGCTGCACTGGGTCGATCGCGAGCCGCTGAAAGGCACGCTGCGCTGCACCGTGAAAACGCGCTACCGCCAGACGGACATCCCTTGCACCGTCACCGCACTGGATGACGATCGCATTGACGTGCGTTTCGACGAACCGGTTTCCGCCGTTACCCCTGGCCAGTCAGCTGTTTTCTACAGCGGCGAAATTTGCCTCGGCGGTGGGATCATTGAACAGCGCCTGCCGCTGCCTGCTGTTTAAACCGTTTGCACACATAAAGGAGACCGTGTGGCGAAGAACTATTACGACATCACCCTGGCGCTGGCGGGAATTTGCCAGTCAGCCCGTCTGGTGCAACAGCTGGCGCATCAGGGTCATTGCGACGCTGATGCCCTGCACGTTTCACTCAACAGCGTTATCGATCTTAACCCAGGCTCCACGCTGGGCGTCTTTGGCGGCAGTGAAACCAATCTTCGTCTCGGTCTTGAAACCCTGCTCGGCGTGCTCAACGCCAGCAACCGTCAGGGGTTGAACGCGGAACTGACCCGCTACACCTTAAGCCTGATGGTGCTGGAACGTAAGCTGAACGCGGCGAAAGGCGCAATGAATACCCTGGGCGATCGCATCGCCGGGCTACAGCGCCAGCTCGACCACTTTGACCTCCAGTCTGAGACCCTGCTGAGCGCGATGGCCGGTATCTACGTCGACGTAATTAGCCCGCTCGGCCCGCGTATTCAGGTCACCGGTTCGCCTGCCGTATTGCAAAGCCCACAGGTACAGGCGAAGGTACGCGCTTCGCTGCTGGCAGGCATCCGTGCCGCCGTGCTGTGGCAACAGGTCGGCGGTGGCCGCCTACAGCTCATGTTTTCTCGTCATCGCCTGACGACTCAGGCAAAACAAATTCTTGCTCATTGTTAACCTCCCGGAGTTGCGAATTATGGAATTATCCTCACTGACCGCCGTATCCCCTGTCGATGGACGCTACGGCGATAAAGTCAGCGCGCTGCGCGGGATCTTCAGCGAATATGGCCTGCTGAAGTTCCGTGTTCAGGTTGAAGTGCGCTGGCTGCAAAAGCTGGCCGCCCAGACAGCAATCAAGGAAGTTCCTGCTTTTGACGCAAAGGCAAACGATTACCTTGATAAAATCGTTGCTGAGTTCAGCGAAGAAGATGCCGCGCGTATTAAAACCATCGAACGCACCACCAACCACGACGTGAAAGCGGTTGAATACTTCCTGAAAGAGAAAGTGGCAAGCGTCCCTGCCCTGCACGCGGTATCTGAATTTATTCACTTCGCCTGTACCTCTGAAGATATTAACAACCTGTCTCACGCGCTGATGCTCTGTACTGCACGCAAAGAGGTGGTACTCCCTTACTGGCGTAAAATCATCGATGCGGTGAAAGCGCTGTCCGTGGAGTACCGCGATATTCCGCTGTTGTCCCGTACTCATGGCCAGCCAGCAACCCCATCCACCATGGGTAAAGAGATGGCGAACGTGGCGTACCGCATGGAACGCCAGTATCGTCAGCTGGAGCAGGTTGAGATCCTCGGCAAAATCAACGGCGCGGTGGGTAACTACAACGCCCACATTGCGGCGTACCCGGAAGTGGACTGGCACCAGTTCAGTGAAGAGTTCGTGACGTCTCTGGGGATCCAGTGGAACCCGTACACCACCCAGATTGAGCCGCACGACTACATCGCTGAGCTGTTTGACTGCATTGCGCGCTTCAACACCATCCTGATCGACTTCGATCGTGATGTCTGGGGCTACATCGCCCTGAACCACTTCAAGCAGAAGACCATCGCCGGGGAAATCGGTTCGTCCACCATGCCGCACAAAGTGAACCCAATCGACTTCGAAAACTCCGAAGGTAACCTGGGCCTGGCGAATGCCGTGTTGCAGCATATGGCGAGTAAGCTGCCGGTCTCCCGCTGGCAGCGCGACCTGACTGACTCCACGGTGCTGCGTAACCTGGGCGTGGGTATTGGCTACGCGCTGATCGCCTACCAGTCCACCCTGAAGGGTGTGAGCAAGCTGGAGGTGAACCGCGACCGTCTGCTGGACGAGCTGGATCACAACTGGGAAGTGCTGGCGGAGCCGATTCAGACGGTGATGCGTCGTTATGGCATCGAAAAACCGTACGAGAAACTCAAAGAGCTGACCCGCGGTAAACGCGTTGATGCTGAGGGTATGAAACAGTTTATCGATGGTCTGGCGCTGCCCGAAGAAGAAAAAGCGCGCCTGAAAGAGATGACCCCGGCAAACTATATTGGCCGCGCCATTACTATGGTTGACGAGCTGAAGTAATCACCCTCCCCCTTTCCACCCGGAAAGGGGGCTGCTTTTCATCATCGTGTCGACGTTCACACCCCGTTACAGGCTCTGCCGGGATTACAACCTGTTGTCAGGCTGGTTGTTATTTTTCGCCGTGGAATAACTTTCCGGAATATATCGTTTTAAGCCGAACGGGCACAGCCTGAACTGGCACGGGGTCTCAACCGTGCATGGACGATCCATCTCCTGCCGGTTACCTGGACACGCGTTTTTCTGTTTGAACCCCATCCAGCCTATTGATGTATAGGGCATTGCCTGCGCTATCCATACCCTACGCCGCCGATCGTTAATCAGGATACCCTGGTTTGAGGTGGTGATGATTTCACCGGCACGAACGTAATAATCCCCTTTTAGCCAAAGGATATAATTCAGGCCATATTGTGTTTCAACTTTGCAAAAGATGGTTCCACTTTCCGGGCTCGCAATAGTCTCAACAACCTTCCATTCCATAGAATCCTCTTTACTCGCTATATTGCTGTTTTGTTGTGTAAAAATGCTGATTTTCTGGCACATCTTATGCAAATCTAATTTCGCACCATAAAATAAGCGTAGACAAAGACAGACATAGTGAGAACATCCTTACAAAAAAAAGGGCAATCTTTACAAAACTGGCGTGCCCGTTCTGTCAAAAAAGCGACTCGCCTTCAACCGTTCATAAACGGATGGATGTTTTATCCGGATTGCGAAAGCGTGCGAAAACAAGTCAGTTTATATTACCCGCGCCTTCTGGGGGCGTATGAGGCTTATGTGAGGTGGGTGGGCGATATGAAACAGGATCAGGTCAACATACTTAATAATCAGATGCCTGGCGTAATGCCACCTGTCTTCGGAAGCATGAAAAAAATCATTTAATTTCATAACGCTGGTGTCAACCTGGATAATCAGCGTTAAACTATTCATACCATTTATAAAGGGAGAAATGATGATGCGCGTACTGGTTGTTGAGGATAACGCATTGCTACGTCATCACCTGAAAGTTCAACTTCAGGAGATGGGTCATCAGGTGGACGATGCTGAAGACGCAAAAGAGGCCGATTATTATCTCAATGAACACCTGCCGGACATCGCCATTGTCGATTTAGGGCTGCCGGATGAAGACGGATTATCTCTTATCCGCCGCTGGCGTAGCCATGACGTTTCCCTGCCGGTACTGGTGCTGACTGCTCGCGAAGGCTGGCAGGACAAGGTTGAAGTGTTGAGCGCAGGCGCAGATGACTACGTGACCAAACCCTTCCATATTGAAGAAGTCGCCGCGCGTATGCAGGCGCTGCTGCGCCGCAACAGCGGGCTGGCGTCACAGGTGATCTCTCTGCCGCCGTTCCAGGTGGATCTCTCCCGCCGCGAATTTTCAATAAATGATGAAGTAATCAAGCTGACCGCATTCGAATACACCATCATGGAAACGCTGATCCGTAACAACGGTAAAGTGGTGAGCAAAGATTCCCTGATGCTTCAGCTTTATCCGGATGCCGAACTGCGCGAAAGCCACACCATTGACGTGCTGATGGGCCGCCTGCGCAAAAAAATTCAGGCACAGTACCCGCACGACGTGATTACCACCGTGCGTGGTCAGGGCTACCTGTTCGAATTACGCTAAATGAAAGGGATTTTGCGCCACATTTTACCCCTTTCACTGCGGGTTCGCTTTCTGCTGGCAACCGCCGCCGTCGTGCTCGTGCTGTCCCTCTCTTACGGAATGGTGGCGTTGGTCGGGTACAGCGTAAGCTTCGATAAAACCACCTTCCGCCTGCTTCGCGGCGAAAGTAATCTGTTCTATACCCTGGCGAAATGGGAGAACAACCAAATCACCGTCGAGATGCCGGAAAACCTGAACCAGCAGAGCCCAACGCTGGCACTCATTTACGATGAAAAAGGAAAATTGCTGTGGGCGCAGCGCGACGTCCCCTGGCTGAAAAAGCGCATCCGTCCGGAATGGCTTAAAACCAATGGTTTTCACGAAATAGAAGCCGACCTCAACTCTACCAGCATCCTGCTGCGTGACGATCGGGCGTTACAGAACAAGCTCAATGAGATTCGCGCTGAAGATGACGACACGGAGATGACCCACTCGGTGGCCATCAACCTGTATCCCGCCACTCTGAACATGCCGCAGCTGACCATTGTAGTGATCGATACCATACCGGTTGAGCTAAAACGTTCGTATATGGTCTGGAACTGGTTCGTGTACGTTCTGGCTGCCAACCTGCTGCTGGTGATCCCTCTCCTGTGGGTTGCTGCGTGGTGGAGCCTCCGCCCGATTGAATCCCTTGCCAAAGAGGTGCGCGAGCTGGAGGAACATCACCGCGAGAAGCTTAACCCGGAAACTACGCGCGAACTGACCAGCCTGGTGCGCAACCTCAACCGCCTGCTGAAAAGCGAACGTGAACGTTACGACAAGTATCGCACGACGCTCACCGATCTTACGCACAGCCTGAAAACCCCGCTGGCAGTGATGCAAAGTACACTGCGTTCAATGCGCAGTTCGAAAATGAGCGTGGATGACGCCGAGCCGGTAATGCTGGAGCAAATCAGCCGTATTTCACAGCAGATTGGTTATTACCTGCACCGCGCGAGCATGCGTTCCGGAAGCGCCTTATTGAGCCGTGAACTGCACCCGGTAGCCCCGCTGCTGGATAACCTCACCTCTGCGCTGAACAAGGTTTACCAGCGTAAAGGGGTAAACATCAGTCTGGATATCTCACCGGAAATAAGCTTTGTTGGCGAGAAGAATGACTTTATGGAAGTGATGGGAAATCTGCTCGATAACGCCTGCAAATATTGTCTGGAGTTTGTCGAGGTGTCCGCGCGCGTAACGGATAACGAACTGCATATTATCGTTGAGGATGATGGTCCTGGCATTCCCCATAATAAACGCGAAGTGGTATTCGATCGCGGTCAGCGCGCCGATACGCTGCGCCCGGGCCAGGGTGTCGGATTATCCGTCGCCCGGGAAATTGTCGATCAGTACGAGGGCAAGATTGAAACCGGCGAAAGTCTGCTGGGCGGTGCCCGTATGGAAGTCATTTTTGGCCGCCAACAGCCCGTATTGAACGATAGTTAACCCGAAATGTGAAAAATACGCGGATCTCGCAGCCAGGGGTCGGTGCTTCCGTTATAATCCGTCTCAGTAAGAGCCTGCGGAATACAAAAATATGGATTATCAATTAACGCTTAACTGGCCCGAATTTATTGAACGTTACTGGCAAAAACGCCCGGTCGTTCTTAAACGCGGGATCAGCAATTTTATCGACCCTATTTCTCCTGACGAACTCGCTGGTCTGGCGATGGAAAACGAGGTAGACAGCCGTCTGGTGAGCCATCAGGACGGGAAATGGCAGGTCAGCCACGGTCCCTTTGAAAGCTACGATCACCTGGGCGAAAGCAACTGGTCTTTACTGGTGCAGGCGGTCAACAACTGGCACGAACCCACCGCAGCCTTGATGCGTCCCTTCCGCGCCCTCCCAGACTGGCGAATGGACGATCTGATGATCTCCTTCTCTGTTCCCGGTGGCGGCGTGGGTCCGCATCTTGATCAGTACGACGTGTTTATCATTCAGGGTACCGGTCGCCGTCGCTGGCGAGTGGGTGAAAAAGTGCCAATGAAGCAGCACTGCCCGCACCCGGATCTGCTTCAGGTTGATCCGTTTGAAGGGATCATTGATGAAGAGCTGGAGCCAGGCGACATTCTGTATATCCCGCCAGGCTTCCCGCATGAAGGTTATTCCCTGGAAAACTCGCTAAACTATTCGGTTGGTTTCCGCGCGCCAAGCGGCCGCGAGATGATCAGCGGATTCGCTGACTATGTTTTACAGCGCGAGCTGGGCAGCCATCGTTACAGCGATCCGGATGTTCCGGCGCGTGAGCACCCGGCCGATATTCTGCCAGAGGAGCTGGATAAGCTGCGCGGTATGATGCTGGATCTGATCAACGAACCGGAGCACTTCAGACAGTGGTTTGGCGAGTTTATCAGCCAGTCGCGTCACGAACTGGACGTCGCACCGCCAGAGCCGCCGTATCAGGCAGATGAAATTTATGATGCCCTCCAGCAGGGCGATAAGCTGGTTCGTCTGGGCGGATTACGTGTATTGCGCATTGGCGAAGAGGTATTCGTCAACGGCGAGCGCCTGGACTCTCCACACCGTCCGGCACTGGAAGCGATTGCCAGCCATATGGTGCTGTCTGCGGATACCTTTGGCGACGCGCTGGACGATCCCTCCTTCCTCGCCATGCTGGCCGCGCTGGTTAACAGCGGGTACTGGTTTTTTGAGGACTGAGTCATGATGTTTGCCGGGTGGCGGCTACGCCTTACCCGGCCTACAAAAGCCGTTCCCGTAGGCCCGGTAAGCGATGCGCCACCGGGCTTTTTTTACTTCCGCTCCCCCGCCGCAAAATCCTCAATCTCACCCGCCCAGTCTGCCGGATATAACCCCTCCCGCACGTCCCGATGAAACGTTGAATAGGGCCAGTCGACGACTTTCCCGACATAGCCATGCTTCAGCGGATTGATGTAGACGTAATCCATATGCCGCCGGTAATCCTGTTCATTGCGAATGGTGTGTTCCCAGAAACGCGGCTGCCAGACGTGGCGCATCTCAATGTTGCGGCTAAACATTTTTTTGATGTCGCGCCAGCGCGCCGAAAAGTCACTGTCACCTTCCGGTAAGGTCCAGATACAGTGCATATGTTCAGGCAGGATAACCCAGGCGTTAATGGTGAAGGGCTTCGCATGCTTAACCGTGGCGGTAGCGGAACGCAGGCTGTCGATGTGGCGGGTAAGTAAATCGCTCTGGCGGTTTTGCAGATTGACGGTGAAAAACCAGGTCCCACCGGGGATGTAGTGGCGGCGGTAGTTTGACATTGGCACTCCTTGCCCATTGCCCGGTGGCGCTTCGCTTACCGGGCCTACGATCGAAATGTAGGCCGGGTAAGGCGTAGCCGCCACCCGGCATGAAACATTACCGCTTCGCGGTTAACTCTGCTATCCGCACAATCACCTGCACCGCTTTTTCCATCCCTTCCAGCGTCACGAACTCATGCTTGCCGTGGTAGTTATATCCACCGGTAAACAGGTTCGGGCACGGCAGGCCCATAAATGACAGCTGCGAACCATCGGTTCCACCACGGATCGGTTTCATCACCGGCTCGATATCACAATCGCGCATCGCCTGTTGGGCGATATCAAGAATGTGCGGATGCTCCATCACCTTCTCGCGCATATTGTAATAGCTGTCTTCGATGATGAGCTCAATATAGCAATCCGGATGCAGCCCCTTGCCGACCTTTTTCGCGATCTCCATCATCTTACGCTTGCGCGCTTCAAAGGCTTTGCGGTCAAAATCGCGGACGATATAGTGCATCTGGGCGCTGTCCACGTTCCCCTTGATGCTGGTCAGATGATAAAAACCCTCATACCCTTCCGTCATCTCCGGGCTCTCTTCGGCAGGAACTTCCGCATGAATACGCGCAGCCAGCGACAGCGCATTCACCATCACCCCTTTCGCAGAGCCCGGGTGCACGTTATTCCCGACGATTTTGATCGTCACCGATGCCGCGTTAAAGTTTTCATACTCAAGTTCACCCACGCCGCCACCGTCGACGGTGTAGGCCCACTGAGCGTTAAACGCCTCAACGTCAAAATGTTTCGCGCCTTTTCCTACCTCTTCATCCGGCGTGAAGGCCACGCGGATATCGCCATGCGGGATATTTTTGCCCTTCAGCACCGCCAGCGCCGTCATGATCTCGGCGATACCCGCTTTGTCATCGGCCCCCAGCAAGGTTTTGCCGTCGGTGGTGATTAACGTCTGCCCCAGCAGCTGATGCAGTACCGGGAACATCACCGGCGACAGCACTTCGTCGCCAATGCCCAGCGCAATATCTCCGCCGCGGTAGTTTTCAACAATCTGCGGATTAACGTGTTTACCGCTAAAATCAGGTGAGGTATCGACATGAGAAATAAAGCCAATCGCCGGGATATCTCCCTCAACGTTGGCCGGCAGCGTTCCCATCACGGTCCCTTTTTCACTGAGCGTGACATCAACCAGCCCCATGGCCTCCAGCTGCTCTTTCAGCAGATTTAGCAGCTTCCACTGGCCTTCGGTGCTTGGCACCTGTCGGACCCCCGGCTTAGATTGGGTATCCAGCGAAACGTAATGTAAGAAACGCTCAAGTAGTTTATCCATGCAGTCACCCTCACTTTTTGTGACAACATTATCATTAAGCAGCAAAACGCAAATATTGCGTCAGGTCACTTTTATCCCGCAAACGAGAACTTTTTACGTTTATATCGTTCTGCGTTAATAAATGTAGCTTATGAATAAGTGAGAAGGATTGGCGATTCAATGGGTTTGCCGTAGAATGTCCGCCCTCATTACGAGTCACCAAGGTGGTTACACACAAACCCCGCTTCAGTCTGCTGCCTGAGGCGTCTATATGGGACAGCGCGAAAATTGAATACACAACCCCGTTCCCTTTCACCGCTGGTGCAACTGGAACGAATTCGTAAAAGTTTCGATGGCAAAGATGTCATTTCCGATCTTAATCTGACCATCAATGACGGTGAGTTTCTCACGCTGCTTGGCCCCTCCGGCTGCGGCAAAACCACCGTCCTGCGCCTTATTGCCGGGCTGGAAAGCGTCGATAACGGCCATATCCATCTTGAGAACCAGGACATTACCCAGGTCCCTGCCGAAGATCGCCACGTCAATACCGTCTTTCAGAGCTATGCCCTGTTCCCGCACATGACCGTGTTTGAGAACGTGGCGTTTGGCCTGCGGATGCAAAAAACACCCGCCAGCGAGATCCCGCCGCGCGTTACCGAAGCCCTGCGCAGGGTGCAGTTGGAGGCATTCGCCCAGCGCAAGCCGCATCAACTTTCTGGTGGTCAGCAGCAGCGTGTTGCCATTGCCCGCGCCGTGGTCAACAAACCACGCCTGCTCCTGCTGGATGAATCCCTCTCCGCGCTGGACTACAAGCTGCGCAAGCAGATGCAGAACGAGCTGAAAGCGCTTCAGCGTAAGCTCGGCATCACGTTCGTGTTTGTCACTCACGATCAGGAAGAAGCCCTGACTATGTCAGACCGTATCGTGGTGATGCGTGAGGGTAAGATTGAGCAGGACGGCACGCCGCGTGAAATTTACGAGGAGCCGAAAAACCTGTTCGTCGCCAGCTTCATTGGCGAAATCAATATTTTCAACGCCACGGTGATTGAGCGTCTGGACGAGCAGCGCGTGCGCGCCAACGTGGAAGGCCGCGAATGCAACATCACGGTGAACTTTGCCGTGGAAAAGGGTCAAAGGCTCAACGTTCTGCTGCGCCCGGAAGATCTTCGCGTCGATGAGATCCACGACACGGCTGATGCCGAAGGTCTGATCGGTTACGTTCGCGAACGCAACTACAAAGGGATGACCCTCGAATCCGTTGTGGAACTGGAAAACGGCAAAATGGTGATGGTTAGTGAGTTCTTCAACGAGGACGATCCGGACTTCGACCACTCGCTGGATCAGAAGATGGTCATCAACTGGGTAGAAAGCTGGGAGGTTGTACTGGCTGATGAAGAACACAAGTAAGTTCCAGAATGTGGTGATTGCCACGATCGTCGGTTGGCTTGTGTTGTTTGTCTTTCTTCCCAACCTGATGATCATCGTAACCAGCTTCCTGACCCGCGACGACGCGAACTTCGTCGCGATGGTCTTTACGCTGGACAACTACGCACGCCTGCTCGATCCGCTCTACTTTGACGTGCTGCTGCACTCGCTCAATATGGCGCTGATTGCCACCGTTGCCTGTCTGGTGCTGGGGTATCCGTTCGCGTGGTTCCTGGCTCGCCTGCCGCAAAAAGTGCGTCCGCTGCTGCTGTTTTTACTTATTGTGCCATTCTGGACCAACTCGTTAATCCGCATCTATGGGCTGAAAATCTTCCTCAGCACCAAAGGTTATCTGAACGAGTTTCTGCTGTGGCTTGGGGTTATTGATACGCCGATCCGCATTATGTTCACTCCGAGCGCGGTGATCGTCGGCCTGGTCTATATCCTGCTGCCGTTTATGGTGATGCCGCTTTACTCAAGCATTGAAAAGCTTGATAAACCACTTCTGGAAGCCGCGAGAGACCTGGGGGCCAGCAAGCTGCAAACCTTTATCCGCATCATTATCCCGCTGACCATGCCGGGCATTATTGCCGGATGTCTGCTGGTCATGTTGCCTGCGATGGGCCTGTTCTACGTGTCGGACCTGATGGGCGGGGCGAAAAACCTGCTGATCGGCAACGTGATCAAGAGCCAGTTCCTGAACATCCGCGACTGGCCGTTCGGCTCGGCCACCAGCATTACGCTGACGGTGGTAATGGGGCTGATGCTGCTGGTTTACTGGCGTGCCTCACGCCTGCTGAATAAGAAGGTGGAGCTGGAATGATCGGTCGACTGCTTCGCGGCGGTTTTATGACCGCCATTTATGCCTATCTCTATATTCCAATAATCATTTTGATCGTGAACTCCTTTAACAGTTCACGCTTCGGGATCAACTGGCAAGGGTTTACCACCAAATGGTATGGCCTGCTGATGAACAATGACAGCTTGCTACAGGCCGCACAGCACTCGCTGACGATGGCGGTATTCTCTGCCACCTTCGCGACGCTGATTGGCTCGCTGACCGCCGTGGCGCTGTACCGCTACCGTTTTCGCGGTAAGCCGTTCGTCAGCGGTATGCTGTTTGTGGTGATGATGTCCCCGGACATCGTGATGGCCATTTCACTGCTGGTGCTGTTTATGCTGCTGGGCGTCCAGCTCGGTTTCTGGTCGCTGCTGTTTTCGCATATCACCTTCTGCCTGCCGTTTGTGGTGGTAACCGTCTACGCGCGACTGAAAGGGTTCGACGTACGCATGCTGGAAGCGGCGAAGGATCTGGGAGCCAGCGAGATGACCATTCTGCGCAAAATCATCCTGCCGCTGGCGATGCCTGCCGTGGCAGCCGGATGGCTGCTCAGCTTTACCCTGTCGATGGACGACGTGGTCGTGTCCTCCTTCGTCACCGGGCCGAGCTACGAAATTCTGCCGTTGAAGATCTACTCAATGGTGAAAGTCGGTGTTTCGCCCGAAGTGAACGCGCTGGCGACTATTCTGTTGGTGTTATCGCTGGTTCTGGTGTTTGCCAGCCAGGTTATTGCTCGTGATAAAACAAAATCTCAGGGGACACAGAAATGAAAAAAATGCTTGCCGCTGCGGCACTGGTGCTCGGAATGGGTGCCGCGCATGCTGATGACAGCAAAACGCTCTATTTCTACAACTGGACCGAGTATGTGCCGCCGGGCCTGCTGGAGCAGTTCACCAAAGAGACGGGCATCAAGGTGATCTATTCGACCTACGAGTCGAATGAAACCATGTACGCCAAGCTCAAAACCTATAAAGATGGCGCGTATGACCTGGTGGTGCCGTCGACCTATTTCGTCGACAAGATGCGCAAAGAAGGCATGATCCAGAAGATCGATAAAACGAAGCTAACCAATTTTTCAAACCTCGATCCTGAGATGCTAAACAAGCCATTCGACCCGAACAACGATTATTCCATTCCGTACATCTGGGGCGCGACGGCAATTGGCGTCAACAGCGATGCCGTTGATCCAAAAACGGTTTCATCCTGGGCTGATCTGTGGAAGCCGGAATACAAAAGCAGCCTGCTGTTAACCGATGATGCGCGCGAAGTGTTCCAGATTGCGCTGCGTAAACTCGGCTACTCCGGCAACACCACCGATCCGAAAGAGATCGAAGCGGCGTATAACGAACTGAAAAAGCTGATGCCAAACGTGGCGGCGTTCAACTCGGATAACCCGGCTAACCCGTATATGGAAGGTGAAGTGAATCTGGGGATGGTCTGGAACGGCTCTGCGTTTGTGGCGCGTCAGGCCGGTACGCCGCTGGAGGTGGTCTGGCCGAAAGAGGGCGGCATCTTCTGGATGGATAGCCTCGCGATCCCGGCTAATGCGAAAAACGTCGATGGCGCCCTGAAGCTGATTAACTTCCTGCTGCGCCCGGATGTGGCAAAACAGGTGGCGGAAACTATTGGTTACCCGACACCAAACCTGGCCGCGCGGAAGCTGTTAAGTCCTGAAGTGGCGAATGATAAATCGCTTTATCCGGACGCTGAAACCATCAGCAAAGGGGAATGGCAGAACGACGTCGGTGACGCGAGCCGCCTGTATGAAGAGTATTATCAGAAGCTAAAAGCAGGCCGTTAATGCACAACGGGCGACGCAAGGTCGCCCGTTACCCTTACAGCCCCTTCAGGAGTTTATCAACAAAGGCTGGCACCACCTCGCTGGCCAGACCGTAATGCTTCTCTTCAAACTCACTCCCGACCTGGCTTGGCTCAAGATTAAGCTCCACCGTATGGGCACCTTGCAGTCGCGCTTCGTGAACAAACCCCGCCGCCGGATAGACATGTCCTGAGGTACCAATGGCGATAAAGACGTCCGCCATGGCCAGGGCGCTGTAGATCTCATCCATTCCCAGCGGCATTTCGCCAAACCAGACCACATGGGGACGCAGACGCGAAGGGAACTGACAGCAGTGGCAGCGGTCTTCGTCCAGCACGTCCTCTTTCCACTCCAGCACCTGCCCACTCCATGCGCACCGCACCTTGAGCAGTTCGCCGTGCATGTGAATGATGTTGTGGTTTCCGGCTCTTTCATGAAGATTGTCGATGTTTTGCGTCACCAGCAGAAAACGATCCCCCAGCGCCTCCTCCAGCTTTGCCAGCGCCAGGTGCGCCGCGTTTGGCGCAATCTCCGGCTGCTGAAGCTGGCGACGGCGGGCGTTGTAAAACGCCTGAACCAGAGCCGGATCGCGGGCGAAACCTTCCGGCGTCGCCACATCTTCTACTCGGTGTTCTTCCCACAGCCCGTCCGCCGCGCGGAAGGTCTGAATACCGGATTCGGCGGAGATCCCCGCCCCGGTCAACACCACCACTCTGGGTTTATCCATCGCTTCTGGCATCATCCTGTCTCTGAAAAAGATCCGCTGACGCAGGCGTTCACGTAAGCGGCGTTTATTTTTGCGAAAACGGCTGAGTCGACCCTGGCGACGCGACAGCATAGTAACCTCGTAAACTAATCGGTGAGATGAAGGAATGCGGCTCCGCGCATGCCTCCTGCGTCCCCGTGTCGCGCACGCTCAATGCGCGGCACGCGGGCGACCGGCAATAAATGTCGGGGCAAACGCCCGGACAGTTGTTCCGTAATCGCAGAGTAATTTGACAGCCCTCCCCCGATCACCAGCAGATCCGGGTCGACGATGGTCAGGATATTCCCCAGACACACCGCCAGCAAATCAAGATAGCGCTCAACGTGCTCACGCGCCTGCGCGTCTCCCTGCTCCCACAGCGTAATGATTTGAGGGGCCTCAAGTTTCTGATGATAGAAGTGTTCATAAAGCCATGCAAACCCGCGCCCTGAAAGGTAACTCTCAATGCAGCCGTGCTGACCACAGCCGCAGCGGGTAAGCGGGAAATCACGACCAACGACGTCCAGCGCATCCACCGGCAGACGGATATGACCAAATTCTCCGGTAATGTAGCTGCGCCCGGTAATGGGCTTACCGTTAATGACAATCCCGCCACCGACGCCCGTTCCGAGGATCAGCCCCATCACCAACGGATAGCGACGAAACTCGTCGTCCCAGGCCTCTGAGAGAGCAAAACAGTTGGCATCGTTGTCTAAGCGCACGTCGCGCTCAAGGAGAGCAGAAAGATCGGCACGCAGGGGTTTGCCGCTGGCAGCAGGAACGTTGGCGGCATACAGCGTGCCGTCGTCGGTTTCGGGCATACCCGGTATACCAATGCCGACGCTGCCTTTGACGCCAAAGCGTTCATCCGCCTGCGCCACCAGCGCGGCAATGGCGGTTAAAAATTCATCGTAGCTATCGCGCGGCGTAGGCACGCGGGTTTCCCATTGTAGCTTAAGGTCTTTATCGAACACGCCGAGCGCAATCTTGGTGCCGCCAATATCAAATCCGTAATACATGATGCATTCCTCTGTTTGATTCAGCGGCCAAAAGACCGCTAAACCATGACGAAATTACTGGCCACTTAATACCCTCGCCGGATCAATTCGGCTTGCGCGACGCGCCGGATACCAGCTTGCCAGCAGACTCAGTAAAAGTGCTGTAACCAGCACATAAATGACGTCCAGCCAGTGCAGTTCAGACGGCAGGAAGTCAATAAAATAGATATCGCCTGACAGGAATTGATGGCCGATAAGCGCCTCAATCCCGTTGATAATCGGCGTCAGCTGAAGAGACACCACCACGCCGATGACCACGCCGCAGAGGCTACCAAACAGCCCCGCCAGCAAACCGTACCAGACGAAGATGGCGCGAATAAGACCGTCTTTCGCCCCTAAGGTACGCAGCACGGCAATGTCGCCGCTCTTGTCCTTAACGGCCATGACCAGCGTAGAGACGATATTAAAGCACGCCACGCCAATCACCAGCACCATCGCCAGATACATAATCGCGCGGATCATCTGGATATCACGGTACATATACCCGTAAGTGCCGATCCAGCTTTTGATGTAGACATAGTTATTGGTCACGCTGCCAGCGTCACGCACCAGTGTATTGGCGTTGAAAACGTCGTTAACCTTAATGGCAATGCCCGTCACGCTGTCGCTCATATCCAGATACTGGCGCGCATCTTCCAGCGGCACCATCGCGAAGCTGTGATCGAGCTGGCCGCTCAGCTGCAAAATACCGGTGACGTGCAGACGCACGCGCTTAGGCTGCTGCAATTTGTGATCAGCGCTGGCGTTCGGGATCATGATCGAGACCCAGTCGCCCTGCTTCACCTTCAGTGCATCGGCAACGCCTTTGCCCATGATGATCTGCTGTTCGCCAGCCTTAAAGTTTGCCCATGCACCATTTTGCACATAGCGAGGCAGCGCGCTCAGACGCTCCTCCTGACGTGGATTCACCCCTTTCACCTGAATGGCGCGCAGGTTTACCCCGCTCTCTACCAGCCCGGTAAAGTTGATGTAAGGTGCAGCCGCCGCAATGCCGGGTACCTTTTCCACTTTGTTAAGGGCATCACGCCAGCTGGACCACGGCTGGTTAACCGGCTCGATTTCACCGTGGGGTACAACGGCCAGAATGCGGTTATTCAGTTCGCGCTCAAAGCCATTCATGGCGCTTAAGCCCACGATTAGAACCGCCACGCCCAGGGCGATACCGATGGTGGAGATCACGGAGATAAGGGAAACCATCCCGCTCCGGCGACGACCGCGGCTAAAGCGTAACCCAATGAGTAACGATAACGGTGAAGCCATTACTCCGCTCCCATCAGCGTCAGTTCTGCATTCAGACGACCGTCGCGCATTTCCAGCTGACGGCCCATCCGCTTAGCCAGCTGCAAATCGTGCGTGACCACCAGAAACGCGGTTCCCTGCGCGGCGTTCAGTTCGCCGAGAAGCTGGAAAATGCTGTCTGCGTTACGCGCATCGAGGTTACCTGTCGGTTCATCCGCCAGCACCAGGCGCGGGTTGTTGACCAGCGCACGGGCGATGGCCACACGCTGACGCTCGCCGCCGGAAAGCTCAGACGGACGATGATTCCCGCGATGACCCAGCCCTACCGCGTTTAGCATGTCGCTGGCGCGGGCATTGATTTCTGCGGGTTTCTTTTTACCAATCAGCAGCGGCATCGCCACGTTTTCCAGCGCCGTAAAGTCCGGCAGCAGGTGGTGGAACTGATAGATAAAACCCAGCTCACGGTTACGCAGCTCGGCTTTCGCCGTAGACGACATTTTACTCAGCGGCTGCCCGGAAAAGATCACATCGCCTTCGGTTGGCGTGTCCAGCCCGCCCAGCAGGTGCAGCAGCGTACTTTTGCCGGAGCCGGAGCTGCCAACAATTGCCATCATCTCGCCTTCACCCACGCTAAAACTCACATTGTGCAACACGTCGGTCTGCACAGTGCCTTCCTGATAGCGTTTGGACAGGTTGTCGCACTGCAACAGGATCTTATTCATAACGTAAAGCCTCAGCGGGTTGAGTGGCGGCAGCCCGCCAGGAAGGATAAAGCGTAGAGAGCAGCGCAATAGCCATCGCGGCCAGCGCAATACCGACCACCTGGAGCGGCTCGATAGCCACCGGCAGCGCCGCACCATCAAGCAGCGCGCCGATAATCGGCATGAGATTGTTGAGCTGGCTGGCGAGCAGCGCACCCAGCGCCGCGCCGAGCAGCGCGCCGATGATGCCAGCGCTGGCGCCCTGAACCATAAATACCGCCATGATCTGGCGCGGCGTCAGCCCCTGGGTTTGCAGAATGGCGACTTCGCCTTGCTTCTCCATCACCATCAGCCCGAGCGAGGTGATGATATTAAACGCGGCAACGGCCACGATCAGGCTCAGCAGCAGCCCCATCATGTTTTTCTCCATGCGCACGGCCTGGAACAGTTCGCCTTTGCGGTCGCGCCAGTCCTGCCATTTCGTTCCTTCCGGTAGCGTCTGCTGGCTAAGGGTATCCACCTTCAGCGGCGCATCAAGCCACAGACGCCAGCCGGTGATATTTCCCGCCGGGTAGCGCATCAGACGCGAGGCGTCCTGAATGTTAACCAGCATCTGGTAACCATCGACTTCGCTGTTCGCCGCAAACGTGCCAATCACGTTGAACAGGCGCTGGCTTGGCAGACGCCCCATCGGCGTAAACTGACTGGCTGAGGGCACCATCACGCGCAGTTGATCGCCACGGTTGACCCCGAGCTGCCCGGCAAGCTGCTCACCGAGGATGACGTTGTATTTACCCGCTTCCAGGTCGGTTTGTTTCACATTGACCAGGAACGGCGTCAGCGGATCTTTTTGCGCCGGATCGATACCCAGCATCACCCCGACCGCCACGCTGCGGGCGCTTTGCAGCACCACATCGCCCGTCGTGAGGGGCGCAACGCGCGTGACACCCTGTAACTTCACCGCGCTTTCCGGCAGCTGTTGCGGGTTAACGGAGCCCTGAGTGGAAGAGAGAACGGCCTGCGGCATCAGCCCCAGGATATTGTTTTGCAGCTCGCGCTCGAAGCCGTTCATGACGGAAAGCACCGTCACCAGAGCCATCACGCCAAGCGTAATGCCAATAGTCGAAAGCCAGGAGACAAAGCGACCGAAGCGGTCCGCGGCGCGCCCACGCATGTAACGTAAGCCTATGAAGAGTGCGACAGGTTGATACATGAAATCCGTCTGTTTGCTGATAGCAGACCCACGAGTATATAAGCGAATCCGCTAAGCGTAAATGACTGAAACCGTAAGATTCGGTAATCATTTTTCCGAAAAATTCAGATAAATCATCATGCTACTGACTGAACTTCCGCCATACAGCCTCCACCTTTTCCGAAAATCGTCCTGATACAGACTGTTACCCGTTACATCGGGGCTTCATTTTACAACAATCGACCTTTCGTTTATGGCAACAAGGTCGTCACGCACAATGAAACAAAAAGCATTATGGATTAACCAGATAAAAGGGCTGTGCATCTGCCTGGTGGTGATTTACCACTCGGTGATCACCTTTTATCCTCACCTGGACGGGCTACAGCATCCGTTGTCGGGCCTGCTCGCCAAATGCTGGGTCTATTTTAATCTTTACCTCGCCCCGTTCCGTATGCCGGTGTTTTTCTTCATCTCCGGCTATTTGATTCGTCGATATATTGACGAGGTGAACTGGCGCACCAGTCTCGACAAGCGGATCTGGAGCATTGTCTGGGTGCTGGCCCTGTGGGGCGTCCTGCAATGGCAGGCGCTGACCCATCTGAATGCCTGGCTCGCCCCCGAGCGTGAACTGGCGACAGCATCCAATGCGGCCTACGCCGATTCCGTTTCAGGTTTTGTACTGGGAATGCTCACGGCCAGCACCAGCCTGTGGTACTTGTACGCCTTAGTGGTCTACTTCACGCTCTGTAAACTGCTGAGCCGCTGGAAACTGCCGATGCTGGGGCTTCTGGCGCTGGCAAGCATCGCCATTAACTTCCTGCCTTTACCGTGGTGGGGAATGAACAGCGTGGTGCGCAACATGATCTACTACAGCCTCGGCGCATGGTACGGCGCGCAGTTGATGACGTGGATGAAAGGGATGAATTTGCGCCGCAGCTGGCTGGTACTTATCGCCTCTGGCGCGGTGGCGGTTGTGCTGTGGTTCGCTAATGTTCCTCTGCCGCTATCACTGCTGTCGATCGTGGTCATCATGAAGCTCTTTTACAGCTTCGAGCAGCGTTATGCCGTTCATCCCAATAATCTGCTGAACGTCATCGGTTCAAACACCATCGCGATTTATACCACCCACCGCATTTTAATTGAGGCGTTTAGCCTGCTCCTGATTCGCGAAATGAATGCGGCGTACTGGCCGATCTGGGCGGAGTTAACGCTGATTTTGGTCTATCCGTTCGTCAGCCTGCTCGTCTGCACGCTGGTTGGACTGGGCGCACGTAAGCTCTCGACCGCCCTCTTTGGCGACCTTTTCTTCTCCCCTCCCGCACGGCTTACGCCACAGCTCGCCAGCCGCTAACCTACCCTGCCCCCATCCGGGGGCACTTTTCCTCTTGTGCGGTTACGATTTGCTTATGCATAACGATCGAGGATAATAAAGACATTGCGTATCAGTGATATGCCCCAATACTGTTGGTATATCCCCAAGAGACCCTGACATAGCCATGCCTGAACACTATCGTTTTTCCTTGCCTGTAAAAGCAGGTGACCAACGCCAGCTGGGCGAACTGACAGGCGCGGCCTGCGCCACGCTGGTGGCGGAAATTGCCGAGCGCCATCCGGGGCCGGTGGTGCTGGTTGCCCCGGACATGCAAAACGCCCTGCGCCTGCACGACGAAATTCGTCAGTTCACCGACAGTCTGGTATTCAGCCTGGCCGACTGGGAAACGCTTCCCTACGACAGTTTCTCTCCGCACCAGGAGATCATCTCCTCACGCCTGTCGACGCTGTATCAGCTCCCCACCATGCAGCGCGGCGTGCTGATTGTGCCGGTGAATACCCTGATGCAGCGCGTCTGTCCGCACAGCTATTTGCACGGCCATGCGCTGGTGATGAAAAAAGGCCAGCGCCTGTCGCGCGATGCACTGCGCGTGCAGCTTGATGGAGCCGGTTACCGTCATGTCGATCAGGTGATGGAGCACGGCGAATACGCGACGCGCGGTGCGCTGCTGGATCTCTATCCAATGGGCAGCGACCAGCCGTATCGTCTGGATTTCTTCGATGATGAGATCGACAGCCTGCGCGTGTTCGACGCCGACACCCAGCGCACGCTGGAGGAAGTGGACTCCATTAATCTGCTGCCCGCCCATGAGTTCCCGACGGATAAAACCGCCATCGAACTGTTCCGCAGCCAGTGGCGCGACAGGTTCGACGTGAAACGTGATGCCGAACATATCTACCAGCAGGTCAGCAAAGGCACCCTTCCGGCCGGGATCGAGTACTGGCAGCCCCTGTTCTTTAACGAACCGCTGCCGGCGCTGTTCAGCTACTTCCCGGCGAATACGCTGATTGTTAACACCGGGGATATCGACGCCAGCGCCAGCCGCTTTGAAAGCGAAACGCGCGCCCGCTTTGAAAACCGGGGCGTTGACCCGATGCGTCCGCTGCTGCCGCCGGAAATGCTGTGGCTGCGTACCGACGAGCTCAACGCCGAGCTAAAACGCTGGCCGCGTATGCAGCTCAAAACCGATTCGCTTGCCGATAAGGCGGCGAACACCAATCTCGCGTTCCGGACGCTGCCCGATCTGGCCGTCCAGGCGCAGCAGAAATCCCCGCTCGATAACCTGCGCAAGTTTCTTGATTCCTTCACCGGGCCAGTGGTGTTCTCCGTTGAGAGTGAGGGTCGTCGTGAAGCGCTGGGCGAACTACTAGGGCGGATCAAAGTTGCACCGAAGCGCATTCATCGCCTGAGCGAAGCGACCGGAAATGGTCGTTACCTGATGATCGGCTCCGCCGAACACGGATTTATTGATACGCTCAATAACCTGGCCTTGATTTGTGAAAGCGACCTGCTGGGCGAGCGCGTGGCGCGCCGTCGTCAGGACAGCCGTCGCACCATCAACCCGGACACCCTGATCCGCAACCTGGCCGAACTGCACCCCGGTCAGCCGATCGTTCACCTGGAACACGGTGTGGGTCGCTATCAGGGAATGACCACCCTCGAAGCAGGCGGCATCAAAGGTGAATACCTGATGCTGACCTACGCGAACGACGCCAAACTGTACGTGCCAGTGTCGTCCCTGCACCTTATCAGCCGCTACGCCGGTGGCGCGGAAGATAACGCGCCGCTGCATAAGCTGGGCGGCGACGCCTGGTCACGCGCGCGGCAGAAGGCGGCGGAAAAAGTGCGCGACGTGGCCGCCGAGCTGCTGGACATTTACGCCCAGCGTGCGGCCAAAGAGGGTTATGCGTTTAAGCATGATAAAGAGCAGTACCAGCTGTTCTGCGACAGCTTCCCGTTTGAAACTACGCCGGATCAGGCTCAGGCCATAAATGCCGTGCTGAGCGACATGTGCCAGCCGCTGGCGATGGATCGCTTAGTCTGCGGCGACGTGGGCTTCGGTAAAACCGAGGTAGCAATGCGTGCCGCTTTCCTGGCGGTGGAAAACAACAAGCAGGTGGCGGTGCTGGTGCCGACTACCCTCCTCGCCCAGCAGCACTTCGACAACTTCCGCGACCGCTTCGCCAACTGGCCGGTACGCATTGAGATGCTGTCGCGTTTCCGCAGCGCCAAAGAGCAGACGCAAATCCTGGAACAGGCAAGCGAAGGCAAAATTGACATTCTGATCGGCACCCACAAGCTGCTGCAAAGCGACGTGAAGTGGAAAGATCTGGGGCTGCTGATCGTCGATGAAGAGCACCGCTTTGGGGTGCGCCACAAAGAGCGCATCAAAGCGATGCGCGCCGACGTCGACATTCTGACCCTGACCGCCACGCCGATCCCGCGCACCCTGAATATGGCGATGAGCGGCATGCGCGATCTGTCGATTATTGCCACCCCGCCGGCGCGCCGTCTGGCGGTGAAAACCTTTGTTCGCGAGTACGACAATCTGGTGGTTCGCGAGGCGATCCTGCGTGAAGTGCTGCGCGGCGGCCAGGTATATTACCTGTATAACGACGTTGAAAACATTCAGAAAGCCGCCGACAGGCTGGCAGAGCTGGTGCCGGAAGCGCGCATCGCCATTGGTCACGGCCAGATGCGCGAGCGCGAGCTGGAGCGGGTGATGAACGACTTCCACCATCAGCGTTTCAACGTGCTGGTATGTACCACCATCATTGAGACCGGGATCGACATTCCGACTGCGAACACCATCATCATCGAACGCGCGGATCACTTCGGCCTAGCCCAGCTGCATCAGCTGCGCGGGCGCGTCGGGCGTTCGCACCATCAGGCCTACGCGTGGCTGCTGACGCCGCATCCGAAGGCGATGACCACCGACGCGCAAAAGCGTCTGGAAGCTATCGCCTCGCTGGAAGATCTGGGTGCTGGCTTTGCGCTGGCGACGCACGACCTGGAGATCCGCGGCGCCGGTGAGTTGTTGGGTGAAGACCAGAGCGGCTCCATGGAAACCATCGGTTTCTCTCTGTATATGGAGCTGCTGGAAAATGCCGTCGACGCGCTTAAAGCCGGACGTGAACCGTCTCTGGAAGATCTCACCAGCCAGCAGACCGAAGTGGAACTGCGCATGCCTTCCCTGTTGCCGGATGATTTTATTCCTGACGTGAATACCCGTCTGTCGTTCTACAAACGCATTGCCAGCGCGAAAAGCGAAGGCGAGCTGGAAGAGATTAAAGTCGAACTGATTGACCGTTTTGGGATATTGCCCGATGCGGCGCGCAACCTGCTGGATATTGCCCGCCTGCGTCAGCAGGCGCAGAAGCTGGGCATTCGCAAGCTTGAAGGCAACGAGAAAGGCGGCGTAATTGAGTTTGCCGAGAAGAACCACGTCGATCCGATGTGGCTGATTGGCCTTCTGCAAAAACAGCCGCAGCATTTCCGTCTTGATGGCCCGACGCGTCTGAAATTTACTCAGGATCTGACGGAACGTAAAATCCGCATGGACTGGGTGCGTAACTTTATGCGTCAGTTGGAAGAGAACGCCATCGCATAACGGTTTCCCCCGCCAGCGCCCGGCTGGTGGGGGACAATTTACAAACTCTTTGCACTTCGCCCGATCTTCCCGACCATACATTCGCCATAATTATCATTAACGCCTTATAAAACAATAACCTTATCATTTGTATGGATTATGATAATGATGATTTCTTCGCGTTTTACCCGCTGGTTAACTCTGGTTGCGCTGGCCGCGACGGTTGCCGTCGCGCTCCCTGCTCGCGCCAATACCTGGCCTCTTCCGCCCGCCGGCAGCAACGTCGTAGGTGAAAACCGCTTTCACGTGGTTGAAAACGATGGCGGTTCGCTGGAAGCGATTGCTAAAAAATATAACGTCGGGTTCCTGGCGCTGTTGCAGGCCAACCCGGGCGTAGATCCCTATGTGCCCCGGGCGGGCAGCGTACTGACGATTCCGCTGCAAACCATCCTGCCGGACGCGCCGCGTCAGGGCATTGTAATTAACCTCGCCGAACTGCGTCTGTATTACTACCCGCCGGGCAAGAACGAAGTGACCGTTTACCCTATCGGTATTGGTCAACTGGGGGGCGATACGCTGACCCCTACCATGGTCACCACCGTCTCCGACAAGCGCGCTAATCCAACCTGGACTCCGACGGCAAACATTCGAGCCCGTTATAAAGCTCAAGGTATCGACCTGCCTGCCGTGGTGCCCGCGGGCCCGGATAACCCGATGGGGCACCATGCCATTCGCCTGGCGGCCTACGGTGGGGTTTATCTTCTGCACGGAACGAATGCGGATTTTGGTATCGGGATGCGCGTCAGCTCCGGCTGCATTCGCCTGCGCGATGACGACATCAAAACGCTCTACCGCGTGATCGCCCCTGGCACGAAAGTGAATATCATCAATACGCCGATTAAAGTGTCTGAAGAGCCGGGTGGCGTCCGTCTGGTTGAGATCCACCAGCCGCTATCGAAAAACATTAATGACGATCCGCAGACGCTGCCGATTAATCTGAATGCCTCGATGGTGAGCTTTAAAACGAATGCAAACACCGATGGCGCAGTGATGGAGCGGGCGATGGAAGCGCGCTCGGGGATGCCAACCGATGTCACGCGGCATCATGAGGTTGCTCAGCAGTCAATGTAGAACGGTAATAACGACAAACGCCCTGCATTAGCAGGGCGTTTTTTTTGCAGTGGCATAACGGAGGGTTGCGTTACGCTTATTTGTAGATAACTGCGGTACCGTGCAGGGTGTTAGGACCGGTCACAGAGGTGATGCGGAATGATTTCGCACCCATTTCGTCAGCTTTTTGTGCCAGCTGATCTTCCAGAGAGCCGAGGTTAGTCCCGGCAGTGGCAGAGATGGTACCGACTTTCTGCTGGTCTGCTGGAGTGGATTGCACTTCAACAGCAGCGAAGCTTGCGAAAGAGAGTGAACTCAGAACGGCGGCAGCGATGAGGGTTTTAACGTTTTTCATGATTTTATACCTTTGGGCAGATGATGTAGTGGTCGTTAGTTATTTAGTTAACGATCGATAGGTAAATGATAGATGTGATCCAGGTCACACGTCAACCCATTTTTATAATGGTCGTTAAATTAATTTCATTTTCCTTATATTTCATAAAGATAAAATTAAATTATTTTTAAGAAATCACCGCTGGTCGTCGCAGACGTTTATTTTTATAATGACTATTCAACAAAACAACAGAGGACCAACGGCACATGACAACCGATGTCACGCGTTGCGCAAAGAAAAGCCGTGGCCGACCAAAAGTGTTCGACAGGGATGCGGCGCTCGATAAGGCCATGACGCTCTTCTGGCAGCATGGGTATGAAGCCACGTCGCTCTCCGACCTGGTGGAAGCAACGGGCGCGAAAGCCCCTACCCTGTACGCAGAGTTCACCAACAAAGAAGGCTTATTCCGGGCCGTTCTGGACAGATACATCTCGCGCTTCGCGGCAAAACACGAAGCCCAGCTATTCTGTGAAGAAAAAACGGTTGAGCAGGCATTGCAGGATTATTTCTGCGCAGTCGCAACCTGCTTTACCAGTAAAGACACGCCCGCGGGCTGTTTTATGATCAACACCTCCGCGACCCTCGCGGCATCGTCGAAAGAGATTGCCAACACGGTCAAATCGCGCCATGCGATGCAGGAGGAGACGCTCAGCACGTTTCTGGCTCAACGCCAGCAGCGCGGTGAAATTCCGGCGCATTGCCGTCCGCAGGAGCTGGCCCAGTATCTGAGCTGTATTCTACAGGGGATGTCCATCAGCGCCCGTGAAGGCGCGACGCTGGAAAAACTGCAGGGGATTACGCAAATAACGCTGCGCCTGTGGCCTGAACTTCTTAAACTCTGACGCAAAAAAAAGCTCCTCAGCCTGAGCGCATGAGGAGCTAAGTTCAGAGAACATCTTTTTTACACTTTGTTATTCAGTATCAGCTGACCATTGCTGTCGAGAGGGATCTGCGTACCAGGATCTTTATCCATGCGGATTTTGCCCTGCTGATCGCCAATTTTGTAGGTTACGTCGTAGCCCAACATTTTTTCAGACTTGTCATATACGGTTTTACAGCGCTGCTGCGTTGTGGTGTAGGTATCATTTTCCTGCATCGCGCCCTGCACCTGGTTACCGGCATAACCGCCACCCAGCGCACCAACTACCGTCGCGACATCCTTACCACGGCCACCACCAAACTGATGACCAATCACCCCACCAGCAACCGCGCCCAGCACGGAGCCAGCGATACGGTTTTCATCCTGAACCGGACGACGATGGGTGACAGAAACATTACGGCACTCCTGACGAGGCGTCTTGACCGTCTCTTTGATCGGTGTAGCGGAAACCACCTGCGCATACTGCGGGCCACGATCAAGTACGTTCAGACTGGCAACGGCAGCCACACCTAACGCAGCTGCGACGCCAATCCCTATACCCGCCAACATTGATTTATTCACGGGACTTCCTCCTTTGTTGCAATTGGTAGCAATTTTGCAGCGCAATAAACGCTTCGCCAATAAGATAAAGGATCAAAAAACCGGGGGATGAGCTGGGATAGCGTCTGTTTAAGAGAACTCTTAAGCGTCAGGAGCGAAATGCACAGCATGATGTGCTAAGAATTCCCTCCGGAGAGCCCGGAGGGATGGAGAAATTAGTGCAGCTTCAGGCGTGGGCGGATAACGCGGTTGATGCGGCCGACCAGCATCATCAGGCCGGTTTTGAAGTAGCCGTGCAGCGCAATCTGGTGCATACGGTACAGAGAAATGTACACGAAGCGGGCGATGCGCCCTTCCACCATCATGGAGCCGCGCATCAGGTTGCCCATCAGGCTGCCCACGGTGGAAAAGTTTGAGAGCGACACCAGAGAGCCGTGGTCTTTGTAGACATAGGCTTTCATCGGTTTGCCTTTCATCTGCGCCAGGATGTTATGCAGCACGAGGCTTGCCATCTGATGCGCGGCCTGAGCGCGAGGAGGCACAAACCCGCCTTCCGGACGCGCGCAGGAGGCACAGTCGCCGATAGCGAAGATGTCCGGATCGCGCGTGGTTTGCAGCGTCGGCTCTGTCACCAGTTGGTTAATGCGGTTTGTCTCCAGCCCACCGATATCTTTCATGAAATCAGGCGCTTTGATCCCCGCAGCCCAGACCATCAGGTCGGCCTGGATGTATTCGCCATCTTTGGTATGCAGTCCACCCTCATCCGCGCTGGTCACCATGGTCTGGGTCAGCACGCGCACGCCCAGTTTGGTCAGCTCGTTGTGCGCCGCGCCGGAAATACGCGGCGGCAGCGCAGGCAGAATACGTTCACCTGCTTCCACCAGCGTCACATTCAGCGCTTCATTAGTCAGCCCTTTGTAGCCATAGCTGTGCAGCTGTTTGACCGCATTGTGCAACTCCGCCGATAATTCAACGCCCGTTGCGCCGCCGCCCACGATAGCAATGTTAACCTTGCCGTTAGCACCCATGTTGTTGGTGTACTTCAGGAACAGGTTAAGCATCTCCTGATGGAAACGACGCGCCTGATGCGGGTTATCCAGGAAGATACAGTGCTCTTTTACGCCTGGGGTGTTGAAATCATTGGACGTACTGCCCAGGGCCATCACCAGCGTGTCATAGGCCAGCTTGCGCTCAGGAACCAGCAGCTCGCCTTTATCATCACGCAGCTCAGCCAGCGTGATGGTTTTATTTTCACGGTTGATGTCCACCACCGAACCCAGCTGGAACTGGAAGTGGTGGTTACGCGCATGTGCCAGATAGCTGAGCGCATCCACGCCCTCATCCAGCGACCCGGTCGCCACTTCGTGCAGTAACGGCTTCCACAGATGGCTGTGGTTACGATCCACCAGCGTGATTTTGGCTTTCTTACCGCGACCCAGTTTCTTACCCAGCTGCGTCGCCAGCTCCAGTCCGCCAGCACCACCGCCGACAATCACTATCTTTTTCAATGGCGTAGTCAACGTGCCCCCCTCAAATTATTAACCAATTGTTAATTAAAAGTTATATAAATAACCCTTAATTAACAACAGGTTACTGCGCTGAAACCATTCAGATTCATTGAGAATAGCACGTCAGGCGCATTGGTCATACCAAAATTGATATGTATCAAGTTTTGATGGTTTAAAAGTAGACAACTCTGACAAAAAAGAGGCCCGGCACGCTTTCACGTACCGGGCCTTTGTCATGTTCAGGGAGTTCAGCCCAGCGTCTTAAAGGCCTTAATACGCTGCAAGTGCGGGGAAATATTTTTGAACTTGTGGGTCTGCTCTTCATCCCAGACAATTTCGTAGTAATGATGCAGAAGTTCGGCAGCGCGGGAGCTGTCCAGCGCTTCATCGTTGCGGGAGAGGATCGCCAGACACCGGTCGCGGTTCTTTTCGCGGAAATTGCTCACGCATTTTGTTGCGATATCGGCGTACTCTTCCGGACGGTCAATCTTGCCTTCCATGTTTTCGTTTGGAAACAGGTTAGGATTAAAAATGACCTGACGGATATCGCACAAAAAACCGATGCGCTCTGCCCAGTATCCCCCCAACCCCACGCCGCAGATCAGCGGACGATCGTCGATATTGAGCTGCAACATTTTGTCCACTTCTTTAAGCAGATGCTGCATGTCATGTTTCGGATGACGCGTGCTGTAACTGATCAGCCGGACATCCGGATCGATAAACTGCAATTGCAGCACTTTCTCATGATTACCAGGACTGTTTGAGTCAAAACCGTGTAAATAAATGATCATCGTCTCACCACGCTACGCCTTCCGGGATGAATTAAAGGGCTGCTTTATGTGCCTGCCAGCGCTCGTTCAGGGCTTCAAGCCGGGCGTTTACCGTTTTCCAGCGCGCCGAGTCCATCAGCTCCTGACGACTAAATGAACCTTTATGATACAATTGTGTAACACGTTCAGCATTGATCGGCGACAGGTTATCCAGCACGCTCACCGCCCCTTTACGATTATTGCAGACGAGGATCATATCGCAACCCGCATCCAGCGAAGCCTGCCCACGTTCGGCATAGCTGCCCATGATCGCCGCCCCTTCCATGGATAAATCGTCAGAGAAAATTACGCCATTGAAGCCTAACTCGTGACGCAGCACGGTTTTAAGCCAGTGCGGAGAGCCGCTGGCCGGACGCGGATCAACGTCACTGTAGATGACGTGCGCAGGCATAATAGCGTCCAGCTTGTTATCGGTAATCAGCGATCGGAAAACAGACATATCTTTAGCGCGAATGTCTGCTTCCGGGCGCGGATCGCGCGGGGTTTCCTTATGGGAATCCGCCGTCACCGCCCCGTGGCCCGGGAAATGCTTGCCGGTGGTTTTCATGCCCGCATCGTGCATACCGTCAATGAAGCGCGTCGCCATTGCCAGCGCGATACGTGGATCGTCATGATACGAACGCTCACCTATTGCCGCACTAATGTGTCCTACGTCCAGCACCGGGGCGAAGCTGATATCGATATCCATGGCGATCATCTCGCTGGCCATCAGCCAGCCTGCGTCCTGCGCCAGTTGACCGCCCTCTTCAGTTCCCAGCAGCGCAGCAAAAGATTGTGCGGCGGGTAAACGCGTAAACCCTTCGCGGAAACGCTGCACGCGTCCACCTTCCTGGTCGACGGCCACCACCAGGCGATTGCGTGACGCCGCGCGGATCTGGCGAACCAGCTCGCGCAACTGCGCCGGATCGTGATAATTGCGGGTGAAAAGAATCAGCCCCCCTACCAGCGGGTGCGCCAGAATTTCGCGCTCTTCCGCATCAAGCTCAAACCCTTCAACATCCAACATTACTGGACCCACACCAACCTCTCTTATCCTTTCGTTTGTAACTGACGCCAGGCATCATTTGCCAGCGCAATAAATTGTTCGTCATCTGTCTGCTGAAGGCGCATTTCAAACCATCCCGCCATCAGCATCAGCACCCACGGACGCCAGCGCGCGACCTGCCGCGCAAGGGTGAGTACATTTATGTTGGCGTTTCGGGCATAGGCGGTTATCAGCTGCACGCGCGAAGCCTCATCAGGCATCCAGACCGCAGCGAGTTCAAGCGCCACGTCACCGTCCCCGGCATATTCCCAGTCGATAAGTTTCTCGCCCGCCGTGGTATGAACGATATTCCCCGCATGGACATCCATATGCAGCGGCGCCAGACGTAACGCCTTCGGCTCTCCCGCTTTACGCAGCCGCTTAAGCTGCGCCAGCCAGAAGGGCGTGCGTCGTCCAGGCGCAGCCTGCTGCCAATAGCTATCCAGTAATGGAAGTAACGTCACCCGCCAGCCCAGACGCGGCTGTCGATGCAGATGATACAGCATGGCTGCCAGCGTGGGCGTATCGGGAAGCTCGCTTTTGATCTCACCCGCAATAAACGCCACCGTCATCCAGTCCCTGATAAAGAAATGAGGTTTCGGGGCAAGGTCGGCGGGAAGGCGCTTCAGGGCGCGGAACTGGCGACGAAAATGGGCGGCAGGCGCGGCGGCATCGTGATGCTGACGTAAAACCAGCCGATGGTCGCCACGCTCAATAATGCAACTCGCGCCGCCAAGCCCGACGGGGGCTTGCGGCGCGATAACACGGTACTGGGGGAAATAACGCGTCTGGACATCCTGACGCGTGCGCTTATTGTTGCGTAACGGCACCTTTACCTGACCAGATAATTTCGCCGGTTTGAACCAGCATTAACTGCATCTGCAACGACGGCGTGTTCACGTTGCCTGTCGCGTTAGAATAAAGGACATACTGCGCGCCAACGTTGCGGGCGATACCAATCGCTTTACTGCGCGAACCCAGGCTGTCCTGAGGCGACAGACCAAGCTGTTGCTTGGCGACCGCGAGCTGCTGGGCTGAGACCAGCGTAAATTTACCGTTGTTTGCCAGCGCGTTGCGCAGGGTTTCCGTCGCTTCTCCCGCATTCAGGGAACCGTTTGTACGGTTGTTCACGCTGTCCACCAGCAGCACACTGCCAGGCGTAACACCCTGTGCCTGCAACATTTTGCCCACCATCGGCTGCATCGCGCCGTTCCAGTCATAGTGCCGCACTCGCGGCGCAGGCTGCGCGGTATCGTCCGGATGTTCGATCCGGCCAGGCTGCGCCGGAATAGTCGGTACAGACGGCACGGTTGGAACAGGTTGCGCCGGTGTTGTTGGCTGTTCCGTTCCCGGCTTCGCCTGATCCACCGGTGCAGGTTCTTCCGTTCGCGTCACACAGCCTGCCAGAAAGAGTGCGAACGCACTCAGGAGCGCATAACGGCTCATTGTTTTAATCAAGGTTCACTCCTTACAAATAAAGATAAAGTCTCACCTTATGTGCACCCAGATAGCTGGCGCTGCCGTAGAGCGTGACCGACGATCTTGCCGGGACCGTCACGCTACGCGGCGCCTCAAGCGGGTGCATCTCAAGACCTCTCACGTCATACCAGTAGAAGCGATAATGCACCGTCACTGGCTCTTGCCTTTCGTTATAGAGCGTAGAGGAGGCAGAAGACTGGATTTCGCTTATGGTCAACGAAGGATTTTCCGCCGTGATGCCCGCAGCAAGCACTGAGGACTCCATCACCAGCGTCTGTTCTTCACTGACCGGGATGGCGGGACGCGCGCTGCACCCAACCATAACCAGCGTCACGATCAGCGCTGCAATACGCCCAGTTAACATATTAAAGACCTTTATGTGCCAGCATCGGTCCCAGTGGACGTCCACCCAGAAGATGCATATGAATATGATAGACTTCCTGGCCGCCATGGCGATTACAGTTCATGATCAAACGGTATCCATCTTCAGCAATCCCTTCCTGCTCAGCAATTTTCGCGGCCACCGTAAGCATACGGCCCAGCGCCACTTCATGCTCGGTTTTAACGTCATTGACGGTCGGAATCAGAATATTGGGAATAATAAGGATGTGCGTCGGCGCCTGGGGAGAAATGTCGCGGAAAGCCGTGACCAGTTCATCCTGATAGACAATATCCGACGGAATTTCGCGGCGGATAATTTTACTGAAAATCGTTTCTTCAGCCATGACCTTTTCCTTTTATGTTTAATCTGGCGTCGTGCGTCCGTTGTTAACACACATTGTCTGTTTTACTGTGTGACACAACACAAGAGTATGAGCGAGTTTCTCCTGTCCTTTCAACCTTCTCCCGTGATTTCTTTCCTGATTATCGCCCATCTGGCTGAAGAGGCATCGCTTTAGGACATTTCTTTTCTGAAACCTGATTTCAGTTCATCCCGAAACATCTGTTTACAGCGTTAATCACAATGCGTATATTTCGCATTTGCATTTTCATGCGCATTTTTAACATAGAAAACGACGTCAGCCCGTGCTAGCGGGACTGTCGCGCACTACCTTCACCATTCACTAAGGGTTTGATGATGTCTTTCATTAATCACACCAGGGATGGGCAACGTCAGCCTGCCGCAACACCTTCGTTGCTGGCCGCCTGCATTGCTATGGCATTGACGCCAACCACCGCTTTCGCTGCTTCAACAGCCGAAGATACCGTCGTCGTTGATGGGGGTTTTGATAACACACAGGATCTTTCTGCCAGCCAGGATCAGGATTACAGCGTAAAAACCACCACCACCGGCACCAAACTGTTGCTGGTTCCCCGCGACATCCCACAGTCCGTCAGCGTTATCAGCCAACAACGTATGGCTGACCAGAATCTGCAATCCATCGGCCAGGTGCTGACGAACACCACGGGCATTACGGCGCAGGTGCAGGACAGCGATCGTACCGTATTTTACTCACGCGGATTTTTCGTCAGCAACTACGCCTATGACGACCTTCCAACGTCCATCAGTGAAGTGTGGAACTTTGGTGATACGGCCGCCGATACCGCAATTTATGACCGCATTGAAGTGGTCCGCGGCGCCACAGGCCTGATGTCCGGGACGGGCAACCCGGCGGCGTACGTTAATATGGTGCGCAAGCATGCGGACAGCCAGGAATTTAAAGGCAACGTTTCCGCCAGCTACGGCAGCTGGGACAAGCAGCGTTACGTGCTGGATCTCCAGGCGCCGCTGGTGGAATCAGGTAAGGTACGGGGTCGTCTGATCACGGGTTATCAGGACAACGACAGCTTCGTGGATAACTACCACTACCGGAAGAAATTCCTCTACGGCGTGATGGATGCAGATGTTACCGACAGCACGACCCTCTCGGTAGGGTATGAGTATCAGGAAAGCCATACCGCCGACCCAACCTGGGGCGGGCTGCCGACCTGGTACAGCGACGGAAGTAAGACCAACTACAATCGCAGCCAGACCGTCGCGCCTGACTGGGCCTATTCAGATAAAGACAGCACCCGCATCTTCGCTAACCTGACCCAGCGTTTCGATAATGGCTGGGAAGCGCACATCAACGGCATGCATGCTGAAACCAACTTTGACTCTAAGCTGATGTATATGTCCGGTTATCCGGATAAAGAGACCGGCGCGGGCCTGGTGGGTTACGGCGGCTGGAACCGCGGGGAACGTAAACAGGATGCGGTCGATGCCTTCCTGCGCGGCGGCTTCGATCTCTTTGGCCGTCAGCACGAGATGATGTTCGGCGGCAGCTTTAGCCGTCAGCGTAACCATTACGACAACACCATGCCGGATGCAGTATACGGCATGGTTGATGTCGGCAACTTTAAGAACTGGAACGGGAACATTGCCGATCCGCAGTGGACGCCGTGGAAACTCTACAGCAAGGATGATATTCGCCAGTCTTCAGCCTATTCCTCTGCGCGTTTCTCACTCGCCGATCCGTTGCACCTGATCCTGGGGGCGCGTTACACCCAATACAACATTCGCTATAACCCCGCTGGTTCGCCGAATACACGTCTGGAAAGCACCAAAGATGATGTCACGCCGTATGCCGGCCTTGTATATGACATCAATGAGGACTGGTCGACCTACGTCAGCTATACCTCTATCTTCCAGCCGCAGGATAAGCGCAATGCCAGTGGACGTTATCTCGACCCTACCACGGGTAAAAGCTACGAAGCCGGGGTGAAGGCAGACTGGTTTAATACCCGCCTCACCACCTCACTGGCGATTTTCCGCATTGAGCAGGATAACGTGGCCAGCAACACGTATACCTACATGCCGAGCGGTGAGTCGATTTATGAATCGCTGGACGGGGTGGTCAGCAAAGGGGTCGAGTTTGAGCTCAACGGTGCACTGACCGATAACTGGCAGCTGACCTTTGGCGCGACGCGTTACATTGCAGAAGATAAGAATGGCAACGCCGTCAGCTCCGATCAGCCGCGCACAACCATGAAGCTGTTCACCCGTTATCAACTGCCAATGCTGCCGGAACTGACCGTGGGCGGTGGCGTAAACTGGCAGAACAAAGTGTGGACGGACGTGGAAGGCGGTCCGGCAGGACGTTCCCGCGCGGAGCAAGGCAGCTATGGGCTGGTGAACCTGTTCAGTCGCTATCAGGTCACCAAAGACTTTGCTGTTCAGGCTAACGTCAACAACCTGTTCGACAAAGAGTATTACGACTACGTCGGATCGTATGTAGTGTATGGCGCGCCACTGAACGTTTCGGTTAGCGCGAGCTACGATTTCTGAGTATTAAGCCCGGTGGCGCTGCGCTTACCGGGCCTACCCATCACGTAGGCCGGGTTAGGCGCAGCCGCCACCCGGCACCACAAACCGCAATAATAAAAAAGGCAGCCAATCGGCTGCCTTAGTCTCCCCAGATCACAGCTTAGTTGTTGCGGATGTACTCATCCATTTCGGTTTTCAGGTTATCGGATTTCGTTCCGAAGATTGCCTGAACACCAGAACCTGCAACAACGACGCCTGCTGCGCCCAGTTTTTTCAGACCCGGCTGGTCGACTTTCGCAACGTCGGCAACGCTCACACGCAGACGAGTGATACACGCGTCCAGGTTAGTGATGTTCTCTTTACCGCCGAAAGCAGCAACCAGAGCAGGTGCCATTTCGCTGGTCACACCGGCTTTGCTGTCTTCCGTTGCATCTTCACGACCCGGCGTTTTCAGGTCCAGTGCTTTGATCAGCACGCGGAAGACGGTGTAGTACACCACTGCGTAGCCCGCACCCACGATTGGGAACAGCCACAGCTTGCTGCTGTTACCGGACAGAACGATGAAGTCGATCAGGCCGTGAGAGAAGGATGTACCGTCACGCATACCCAGCAGGATACAGATTGGGAATGCCAGACCTGCCAGTACCGCGTGGATAATGTACAGGATCGGCGCAACGAACATGAAGGAGAACTCGATCGGCTCGGTGATACCGGTCAGGAACGAGGTCAGCGCTGCGGAAATCATGATACCGCCCACTTTTGCACGGTTCTCTGGTTTAGCAGAGTGCCAGATCGCAATTGCGGCAGCCGGCAGACCGTACATTTTGAACAGGAAGCCACCAGACAGTTTACCTGCCGTTGGGTCACCCGCCATGTAGCGTGGGATGTCGCCGTGGAACACCTGGCCTGCTGCGTTGGTGTATTCACCAATCTGCATCTGGAATGGAACGTTCCAGATGTGGTGCAGACCAAATGGTACCAGGCAGCGCTCAATGAAGCCGTAGATACCGAACGCCACAACCGGGTTCTGGTAAGCCGCCCACTGGGAGAAGGTCTGGATTGCCGTACCGATTGGTGGCCAGATGAAGGACAGAACCACACCGGTGAAAATCGCGGCCAGACCAGAAATGATCGGCACAAAACGTTTACCCGCGAAGAAGCCCAGATACTCAGGCAGCTTGATGCGATAGAAGCGGTTAAACATATACGCTGCAATCGCACCGGAGATGATACCACCGAGAACACCGGTGTCCGCCAGGTGCTTAGCGGCAATCTCTTCAGCAGGTAAATGCAGTACCAGCGGCGCAACCACAGCCATGGTTTTCACCATGATGCCGTAAGCAACAACGGACGCCAGAGCGGAAACACCGTCGTTATTGGTGAAGCCCAGAGCAACACCGATAGCGAAGATCAGCGGCATGTTAGCAAAAACAGAACCGCCTGCTTCGGCCATCACGTGGGAAACTACGGCTGGCAGCCAGCTGAAGTTTGCAGAACCGACACCCAGCAGGATACCTGCGATAGGCAGTACGGATACTGGCAGCATCAGCGATTTACCGACCTTTTGCAGGTTAGCAAATGCATTCTTAAACATAATTGAGAGTGCTCCTGAGTATTTGTGCTTTTTTTTACGTTTTCACGCATTGGCCCGGGGGGAGTACCGCGCCGTGGACAGGACATCTAAGCGCCCTTTATTTATTACACAGAGTAAAATAATTCCCTCTGAGTTTGTTTGACGGCTATCACGTTTCAGTTCAAGACGGCCAAAAAACTTGCAGATATTTACATAAAACATGTCTGGATGTGTCTAAAAACGCCATCACCGCCCCGAATGAGGCGGTGAACTTTACTCGCTTTACTTATTAATTACGAGCCTAAAAATAACAGGTGTATCAGACAGATTGCAGGCGGGCGGGGTCAATATGGAACAGGCTGGCGAAGTTTTCCGTTGTCACGCGAGCCAGTTCTTCAATACTGACACCTTTCAGAACGGCCATATACTCAGCGACATCCCGGGTCATCGCTGGCTGGTTCTCTTTGCCACGATGAGGCACCGGCGCCAGGTACGGGGAATCGGTTTCCACCAGAATACGATCCAGCGGAACATAGCGCGCCGCATCACGCAGTTGCTCAGCATTACGGAACGTGACAATCCCCGAGAACGAGATATAAAAGCCCAAATCAAGCAGCTTACCCGCCGTTTCTCTGTCTTCTGTGAAACAGTGTAGTACGCCACCGCAATCCGTCACCTTTTCTTCCCGCAGGATACCCAGCGTGTCGGCGCGCGCATCTCGGGTGTGAACGATAACCGGCTTATTCAGTTCCCGGCCAATGCGGATGTGGTTACGGAAGGATTCCTGCTGGCGAGGTTTCGTTTCCGGAGTGTAGAAATAGTCCAGGCCGGTCTCGCCCATCGCCACTACGCCCTCTTCTGCGGCAAGACGGCGTAAATCCTCAATGTCGTACGCTTCATCCTGATTCAGCGGATGCACGCCGCAGGAGAAGACGACATTATCGCGCTCGCCTACCAGTTCACGCATGGAGCGGTAACCCGGCAACGTGGTTGCCACGGCCAGGCAAAATTTTACATCGCGCGCGGCGGCTTTCGCCAGCACGTCGTCCACATTTTTATGCAGGGATTGATAATCCAGGCCATCGAGATGGCAGTGTGAGTCGACTAAAAACATAATGTCTCTCTCAGAGGTGGGAAACCGGCGGTATGACACCCGGTTGCAGGTAGTGTTCGATACGCAGTAACTGGTCAGTCAGTAAAAGCTCGCGATTGAGACCGGTTACCGTCAAAAGTTGTTCACGACTCTGGCAGATATCATGAAGGATAGCGTGCAGCGACTGCCCTGACAGGCGATTCGCCAGCGTGGTGACCAGCGCCCACACGTCAGGGTTAGTCAGAAGCGTAGCCCCCTGCTGAATTTTGAGCGCATCCAGCAGTAGTGCGGCCAGCCAGTGCAGCCGTTCCGGAGCCTGATCGCTGTTCAGCGCTGGCAGCACGCTCAGCCAGTCATGGCTGTCGAGGGCTGATTCAACCGCACGACACAGCGTTTCACGCTGGGACCACACCTCGGGCTGTAATAAGGCCAGCGCAGCCGCAGGCGCACCGCTGCACAGGCGCAACGCTGAGAGCGCCGCGTCTTGTGACACCGTCACTTCTCGTTCAAGCCAGGCGAGTGCCCAGGATTCCTGAGGGACAGCAAGGTGGTGAAGACGGCAGCGACTGCGCAGCGTCGCCAGCAAGCGTTCCGGCTCGCGGCAGGAGAGGAAAAACCAGGTGTTTTCTGGCGGCTCTTCCAGGGTTTTTAACAGCGCGTTGGCTGCGGCTTCCGTGAGCAGCGCGGCATCTTTCAGCCACACCACTTTCGCCCCCCCCAGACGCGCATATTCGTACAGTTTCTCACTGACCTCACGCACCGCATCGATACCGAGCGTATTTTTGCCCTTCTCAGGTTCGAGGGTGTAATAGTCAGGATGCGTGCCCGCCTGCATGAGCTGGCAACCCCGGCACTTACCGCAGCTTTTATGTCCTTCCGGCTGTTGGCACATCAGAAAGCGGGTGATGGCGTAAATCAACGCATCATCACCCATTCCCGGCAGCGCCTGGATCAGTAACGCATGATGCCCCCGACCAACCTGATAGCTGCCGATCAGCTGTTCAAAGTGTGGGCGCAACCATGGATACCATTTCATGCCTGCTGCTCCTGTAGCCACTGCGTAACGGTCTGCTGAATATCACATGTAACGTCTTCAAGGGATTGCGTCGCATCGATGGTACGAATGGTCTTGTCCTGCCCGGCCAGTTCCAGATAACGCGCACGGGTGCGGTTAAAGAAATCAAAAGACTCCTGTTCAATGCGGTCCAGTTCGCCGCGGGCACGGGCGCGCTTCAGGCCCACCTCAGGGGTCACGTCCAGATACAGCGTCAGGTCAGGACGGAAATCGCCCAGAACCGCGTCGCGAAGCGTAGCCAGCATGGCCTGATCGATACCCCGTCCACCGCCCTGATACGCCTGGGTTGAGAGATCGTGGCGATCGCCAATCACCCATTTCCCTTCTGCCAGAGCGGGTTTGATCACCGTCTCCACCAGCTGAACGCGCGCCGCATAGAACATCAGCACTTCCGCTTTGTCGGTAATAACTTCATCGCCAACGGATTTGATATCCAGAACCAGGCTGCGCAGTTTTTCCGCCAGCTGCGTACCGCCCGGCTCGCGGGTGAAGACCATGTCGGCGACGCCAAGCGATTTCAGCGTATCCACCACCACGTTACGGGCGGTGGTTTTGCCCGCCCCTTCGAGTCCCTCAATGACAATGTATTTACTGCGCATTTTTTTCCTTAAGTGCCTTCAGATAGTCCTGAACGGAGCGATTGTGACTGGCCAGGTTGGTATTGAACGTATGCCCCCCTTTTCCGTCAGCCACAAAATAGAGATACGGCGTTTTGGCCGGGTGCGCGGCGGCCTTCAACGATGCTTCACTCGGCGTCGCAATCGGTCCAGGCGGCAGGCCGCTAATCACGTAGGTATTATACGCCGTTGGCGTTTCCAGATCTTTTCTGGAAATCCTGCCGTTGTAGTTTTCGCCCATGCCGTAGATGACGGTAGGATCGGTTTGCAAACGCATGCCGATGCGCAGACGGTTAATAAACACCGAGGCAACCTGGTCACGTTCGGCAGCAACGGCCGTCTCTTTCTCGATGATCGAGGCCATCGTCATGAACTGGTTTTGATCTTTATAAGGCAGGCCCTCTGCTCGCCCTTTCCACGCAGCGTCTACCGCCGCGACCATTTTGTTGTGCGCGCGCTTCAGAATTGCCACATCCGTCGTGCCTGCCGTATACATCCACGTATCGGGCCAGAACCAGCCTTCCACCCACTCGGGATGTTCGAATTTTAAGGCGTCTGCCACGGTCTGGTAGCGGTCATCTTTCAGCGTATGCTTGATGTACGGCGCGTCACGCAGTTGCCTGAGATAATCGCTCAGACGCATACCTTCCACAAAACGCAATGGAAACTGGGCTTCTTTACCACTCTCCAGCAGTTTCAGCATCTCGCGCACGGTCATGCCAGGGGTGAAACGATAGGTACCGGCCTTGAAGTGGGACAGGTCCGGCTCAATACGCAGCAGCCACTGGAATACGCGTGGGCGATTGATAATTTTGTCGTCATACAGCTGCTGACCAAGCGCCTGCCGCCCGGTCCCCGCTTTCAGGGTAAAAATCGTCTCGTCTTTAATCAGGATCTGACTTTCAGCCAGCTGACGGACTTTCCACACTCCCGCTCCGCCAGCGATTCCGAACGCAACGATAAGAAGGAGGACAAAGCGTAACATTTTCTTCATGACTACCTGGTTTGCTCACATAACGGGGCCAGAAACTGGAACAGCTCGCGGGATGACCAGCACTTGCGGTCATAAGCGCGAACGGGGACAACGGGCATCAGCGCATTGCAGATAACAACTTCTTCGGCAGCCAGCAGCGCCTCTTCCTTAGCGTTAACTTCGACAACGCGAAAGCCTGCGCGTGCCAGCTGTTGCAAACAAAACTGCCGCATAATGCCGTTGACTCCGGCCTGCTCCAGCGAAGGCGTGAATACGTCACTGCCCTTCCGCCAGAGTAAATTAGCCGCACAGCATTCCGTAATGTACCCTTCGCTGTCAAGAACCAGCGCCTCCCCGGCCTCCGTCTGCTCAAGATGAGTACGAATAAGCACCTGTTCAAGACGGTTAAGATGTTTTATGCCAGCGAGCATCGGGTTTCGCCCCAGACGTACCGGGCTAAGCGCCAGGACTACGCCCTCTTCACGCCAGTGCGCGTAATGGGAAGGATAATCTGAAACGGAAAGGATCCGCGCAGGATGCTGGCAGGCAGAGCCGCTATAGCCCCGACCACCGCTGCCGCGGCTGATAATGACTTTCAGGACGCCGCTTGCTTTCTCTGACGCCAGCCGACGCATTTCACTTTCAAGAATGTCCCACTGCGAGAAGGGGATCAGTAATGCTTCGCAGGCTTTTTGTAAACGAAGGATATGGGCCCCGAGCAGGCACACGCCACCGTCGAGAATACGCGCGGTCGTGAAACAGCCATCGCCAAACTGGGTCGCCCTGTCGCTTGCCGGCAGCATTTCTTGCTCAAGGCCATTAATTAAAAACATAGTGGCTCCTTATGCATGGAGGCTCAGTCTGGCAGGATGTGGTTAGCCGGACAAGGGGATATCACCTAATAAAAAAGGCCCGGCAAGCGGACCTTTATTATCGTCAGCGACTAACCAGACTCAGACCTTTTTGAAGATCAGAGAACCGTTAGTCCCACCGAAGCCGAAGGAGTTACACAGGGTGTACTCCATACCGCTAACCTGGCGCGCTTCGTGGGGAACGAAGTCCAGATCGCAACCTTCATCTGGATTATCAAGGTTGATGGTTGGCGGTACAGCCTGATCGCGCAGCGCGAGAATAGAGTAGATTGATTCTACTGCACCCGCCGCACCCAGGAGGTGACCGGTCATGGATTTCGTGGAGCTCACCAGTACACGGCTGGCAGATTCGCCGAAGATAGACTTAACCGCCTGCGCTTCTGCTTTATCGCCCGCAGGGGTAGATGTCCCGTGCGCGTTAACGTAGCCAATCTGTGCCGGCGTAATGCCCGCATCACGGATGGCGTTTTCCATCGCCAGCGCAGCACCTGCGCCGTTCTCTGGAGGAGACGTCATGTGGTAAGCATCGCTGCTCATGCCAAAGCCAACAACTTCAGCATAAATTTTCGCGCCACGTTTTTTCGCGTGTTCGTACTCTTCCAGTACGATCATGCCTGCACCGTCACCCAGCACGAAACCATCACGGTCTTTATCCCACGGACGGCTCGCCGCCTGAGGATTATCGTTTCGGGTAGAGAGCGCACGCGCTGCACCGAAGCCACCGACGCCCAGCGGGGTACTGGCTTTTTCAGCACCGCCCGCAACCATAGCATCTGCATCGCCGTACGCGATGATACGCGCGGCCTGGCCGATGTTATGCACGCCAGACGTACAGGCTGTCGCGATTGAGATGCTTGGGCCACGCAGGCCGAACATAATGGTCAGGTGACCTGCCACCATGTTTACAATCGTAGACGGAACGAAGAACGGGCTGATTTTACGCGGGCCGCCATTCACCAGAGATGTATGGTTTTCCTCGATCAGGCCAAGACCGCCAATCCCGGAGCCGATAGCAGCGCCGATACGGGTAGCGTTCTCTTCCGTAATCTCAAGGCCAGAATCCTGCATGGCCTGAACGCCAGCGACAATTCCATATTGAATGAAGGCATCCATCTTGCGCTGTTCTTTGCGCGAGATAATGTCATCACAGTTAAAATCCTTTACTAAGCCAGCAAATTTCGTTGCATAGGCGCTAGTATCGAAATGGTCGATTAGGCTGATGCCGCTCTGACCGGCAAGGAGAGCTTTCCAGGTGGACTCTACGGTATTGCCGACAGGAGACAACATGCCAAGTCCGGTCACAACTACACGACGCTTAGACACGTTTGTCCTCCAGGGAGGGATAAAAAAAGAGATTCGTGGGACTACAAAAGATAAAACTCAGGCGGTCGAATGACCGCCTGGAGATGTTCACTTACGCCTGGTGGCCGTTGATGTAATCAATGGCAGCCTGAACGGTGGTGATTTTCTCAGCTTCTTCGTCCGGAATCTCAGTATCAAACTCTTCTTCCAGAGCCATTACCAGCTCAACGGTGTCAAGAGAATCTGCGCCCAGGTCTTCAACAAAGGAAGCGGAGTTCACAACTTCTTCCTGCTTAACGCCCAGCTGTTCGCCGATAATTTTCTTAACGCGTTCTTCGATAGTGCTCATACTCTTAAATTTCCTATCAAAACTCGCTTTCGCGATGGTTTTCGTAGTGTATAAAATGTTGAAAAATTTGCAACTAAATCCCGGCAGGTCTTACCACGATTTTACGTTATTTTGAGGCCATTGGCCCAAATAACGCAAATATTTTCGATCGTGATTAAACCATGTACATCCCGCCGTTGACGTGGAGGGTTTCACCAGTGATGTAACCCGCTTCGTCAGAGGCTAAAAATGCAACCGCGCTGGCGATTTCTTTAGGGTCGCCAAGACGACCCGCTGGAACTGCCGCCAGCGTACCCGCACGCTGATCATCGGTCAGCGCACGCGTCATGTCCGTTTCAATAAAGCCCGGAGCAACAACGTTTACAGTAATTCCGCGGGACGCGACTTCGCGCGCCAGCGACTTACTGAAACCGATCAGACCTGCTTTCGCCGCAGCGTAGTTAGCCTGACCAGCATTTCCCATGGTACCAACCACAGAACCTACAGTGATAATACGTCCATGACGCTTTTTCATCATAGCGCGCATTACCGCTTTTGACAGACGGAATACCGATGACAGGTTGGTTTCGATAATATCGTTCCACTCATCATCTTTCATTCGCATCAACAGGTTGTCGCGAGTGATCCCGGCATTATTGACCAGAATATCCACTTCGCCAAACTCTGCGCGAATATTTTCCAGAACAGATTCGATAGATGCTGGTTCAGTCACATTCAGTACCAGACCTTTGCCGTTCGCACCCAGATACTCGCTGATGGCCTGTGCGCCATTCTCGCTGGTCGCAGTCCCGATCACCGTCGCGCCGCGCGCAACCAGTGTTTCAGCAATAGCACGCCCGATACCGCGGCTTGCGCCGGTCACCAGGGCAATTTTTCCTTCAAAACTCATGGTATTCCTCTTTTATTGCGAGAGTGCCGCTTTCATTGCTTCCGGCTCGTTAATCGCCGAGGCAGTCAGGGTGTCTACAATACGTTTTGTCAGACCGGTAAGTACCTTACCTGGACCGACTTCATACAGATGTTCAACGCCCTGAGACGCCATAAATTCAACGGTTTTGGTCCACTGAACTGGGCTATAGAGCTGGCGAACCAGCGCGTTACGGATAGCCTCCGGCGCGGTTTCGCACTTCACATCGACGTTATTCACAACGGAAATCGTCGGTGCGTTAAAGGTCATTTTTTCCAGCTCAACCGCCAGCTTATCGGCAGCGGGCTTCATCAGCGCACAGTGAGACGGCACGCTCACCGGCAGCGGCAGTGCACGTTTTGCACCCGCAGCTTTACAGGCAGCGCCTGCACGCTCAACCGCTTCTTTATGACCCGCGATAACTACCTGGCCTGGCGAGTTAAAGTTTACCGGAGAAACGACCTGACCTTCAGCAGATTCTTCACAGGCTTTAGCAATAGAAGCATCATCCAGACCGATGATGGCAGACATGCCGCCCGTGCCTTCTGGCACCGCTTCCTGCATAAACTTACCACGCAATTCAACCAGACGGACCGCGTCAGCGAAGGCAATCACCCCTGCGCAGACCAGCGCAGAGTATTCACCCAGGCTATGACCCGCCATCAGCGCCGGCGTTTTGCCGCCCTGCTGCTGCCATACGCGCCACAATGCGACGGAGGCTGCCAGCAGTGCCGGTTGAGTCTGCCAGGTTTTGTTCAGCTCTTCAGCTGGGCCCTGCTGGGTCAGCGCCCACAGATCATAACCCAGCGCGTCAGAAGCTTCACGGAAAGTCTCTTCAATAACTGGATAGTTTGCTGCCATTTCAGACAACATCCCAACAGTTTGTGAGCCCTGTCCCGGGAACACAAAAGCAAATTGCGTCATTTTTCAATCCTTATCCTAGAAACGAACCAGCGCGGAACCCCAGGTGAACCCACCACCAAAGGCTTCAAGCAAGACCAGTTGGCCCCGTTTAATTCGTCCATCGCGTACCGCTTCGTCAAATGCGCACGGTACCGATGCCGCAGAGGTGTTGCCGTGGCGATCAAGCGTCACCACAACGTTATCCATAGACATGCCCAACTTCTTCGCCGTCGCGCTGATAATACGCAGGTTAGCCTGATGCGGTACCAGCCAGTCGAGTGCGGCGCGATCCAGATTGTTCGCTTCCAGTGTCTCATCAACAATGTGAGCGAGTTCGGTCACGGCCACCTTGAACACTTCATTACCCGCCATTGTCAGGTAAATCGAACTGTCCGGATTAACGCGATCGGCGTTAGGCAGCGTTAAAAGCTCGCCGTAGCGACCGTCAGCGTGCAGGTGCGTGGAGATGATGCCTGGTTCTTCGGACTGCCCCAGCAGCACCGCGCCCGCGCCATCGCCAAAAATAATGATTGTGCCGCGATCGGTTGGATCGCAGGTACGCGCCAGCACATCAGCACCGATCACCAGCGCATATTTTACGGCACCCGATTTAACATACTGATCGGCGATGCTCAGCGCATAGGTGAAACCCGCGCACGCCGCTGCAACATCAAATGCCGGGCAGCCTTTGATGCCGAGCATGTTCTGCACCTGGCACGCTGCGCTTGGGAAGGCATGCGTGGCAGATGTTGTCGCCACCACAATAAGCCCGATCTGTTCTTTATCAATGCCAGCCATCTCAAGCGCTCGCTGAGCGGCTTCGTAGCCCATGGTGGACACAGTTTCGTCTGGCGCGGCGATACGACGTTCACGGATACCTGTGCGCGTGACAATCCACTCGTCAGACGTATCTACCATTTTTTCAAGATCGGCGTTGGTACGCACTTGTTTTGGCAGGTAGCTGCCGGTACCTAAAATCTTCGTATACATGTACGCTCAGTCACTTTTAGCTAATACAGATCCCAGGCGAGCGGCAATCCTCTGAGGGACTTGTCGCTGCACCGCCTGCACTGCCTGTTCAATCGCGACGGTAAATGCTCGCTGATTGGCGGCGCCATGACTCTTAATCACGATGCCGCGCAATCCTAACAGACAGGCGCCATTATACTGGTCGGGGTTGAGGTGACTGAATCGCCGCGTCAGGCTTTTTTGTAACCAACGCTTTAATAAAATCAGCCACCAGGACCTTTTTTTACCTTCTCCCTGCGATTTCAGCAGAGAAAGGAACATTCGTACGACCCCTTCCATGGTCTTCAACGTCACGTTTCCGGTGAAGCCATCACACACTAATACATCCGTTTTGCCCGTCAGCAACTCATTGGCTTCGAGATAACCAATATAGTTGATGGAGGGAACCTGTTTGAGTATTTCCGCAGCGTCGCGGATACTGTCCAGGCCTTTGGTCTCTTCTTCACCAATATTCAATAACGCAACGCGGGGATTAGTAATCCCGACCACGTCTTCTGCCAGCACCGACCCCATCACGGCAAACTGAGCCAGCATTGTACTATCACAATCTACGTTAGCGCCCAGATCGAGCACCACCGTTTTGCCCTTCTGCTGATGCGGTAACACCGTCACCAGCGCCGGACGCTCAATGCCCTCAATCGGCTTGAGCAATAATTTCGACAGCCCCATCAGCGCGCCAGTATTTCCCGCGCTGACGCAAGCCTGCGCTCGCCCTTCTTTCACCAGCTCCAGCGCTATGCGCATAGAGCTGCCGCGGCTATTACGAATAGCCTGCGATGGCCGGGCATCACTGGCAATAACTGACTGCGCAGGAATAATCTGCAGACGCGAACGTTGTTCAAAGTCAGCTTTTGCAAGTAATGGCGTGATTGTGTCGGGATTACCGACTAAAAGAAGTGTGAGTTGCGAATTAGAATTCAGTGCCTGCAATGCTGCAGGCACTGTCACGGTAGGGCCAAAATCTCCCCCCATGACATCTAACGCCAGGGTTAGACGTGTCAAGGTATCGTCGCAGCCTGGTTCGGTAAACTCCCCGTTTTCACGGGGAAGTTCCTCACTAAGCCTAATCACGCTGACGCGTGATTACTTAGTGATAACCTTGCGGCCGCGGTAGAAACCGTCAGCGGTGATGTGGTGACGCAGGTGTTTCTCACCAGAAGTCTTGTCTACAGACAGGCTGGTAACTGCGGTCAGCGCGTCATGGGAACGACGCATGCCACGTTTGGAACGGGTTGGTTTATTCTGTTGTACGGCCATGGACCTTACTCCTCAATTACTTACGCTTTAAGCTGGCTAATACGGCAAATGGATTTGGTTTTTGCGCTTCATCAGGCAGTTCCCCAAAGACCATGTCCGCCTCGGACACTTCACAGTGTTCAGAATCATGCACCGGAACGACTGGCAGGGAGAGGATGACTTCATCTTCAACCAGCGCCAGAAGATCGATTTCACCGAATTCGTTAACCTCAATCGGTTCATACGCTTCCGGGAGTGCTTCAGCCTGTTCGTCAGAACGAACCGGACTGAAACAATACGTTGTGTGAACATGCTGTACAAACGGTTTCCCGCAGCGCTGACATTCGAGCGTTACCGTCACCTTTGCATCACCGGTTAAAACGGCGAGGCGCTGGTTGTCGATAGCGAACGACATGGAGCACTCTACATCACTGTCCACACTGACTACAGATTCGGCAATACGCTCAGCCTGATCGGAAGAATAGATTCCTTCGTAATCGAGGCGTTTTTGAGCCGTACGAACCGGATCAAGAGTCAGGGGTAATTTTACCTTTTGCATAGGGCGCGCATATTAACTTTGTAACGTCATAGAGTCAAAGAAAAAGGCAACCAGAGCTGCCTTTTGCCAATTATTCGCACACATTGCGGCCTGTAGTTTAAAATGGCTGGCATCGATACGCTATATCTGGTGATAAAAATATGCCAAATCTCGTCCTTGCTTCCACTTCACCTTATCGCCGAATGCTGCTGGAAAAGCTCGGGATCCCGTTTGAATGCGCCGCGCCGGAGGTGGATGAAACGCCACAGCCGGGCGAGTCACCTCGTCATCTGGTGACCCGTCTCGCGAAAGAGAAAGCGCAGTCGCTGGCCGTACGTTACCCCGCTCATCTGATTATAGGCTCCGATCAGGTTTGTGTGCTGGACGGCGAAATCACCGGTAAACCGCATACGGAAGAAAATGCCTGCCAGCAGCTTTTGCGTGCGCGAGGCAGTATCGTGACCTTTTATACCGGCCTGGCGCTTTATAATTCGGCCTCCGGTCATCTGCAAACCGAGTGCGAGCCATTTGATGTGCACTTCCGTCATCTCAGTGAGGGGGAGATTATGGATTACGTGCGTCGGGAACGTCCTCTGAACTGCGCAGGGAGTTTCAAAAGTGAAGGACTGGGAATTGCACTGTTCGACAAGCTGGACGGGCGGGATCCCAACACGCTGGTGGGGTTGCCGCTGATTGCGCTCTGCCAGATGTTAAGGCGAGAAGAGTGTAATCCGCTGACGATGTGATTTTTGCCCAGCAGCGCTTCGCTTGTATGGGCCTACGGGTTTCGTAGGCCGGGTAAGCGCAGCGCCACCCGGCACATAATCAGCCGCGCAGAACTTTCAGGCAGCGTTTCAACTGATCATCCAGCGGCGCTTCAATACGGATAACTTCACCGGTATTAGGATGGGTAAACTTCAGCGCTGCCGCATGCAGGAACAGACGCGACAGCCCCGTACCCGCCAACTGCTTATCAAACTCGCGATCGCCATAGCGATCGTCGAACGCAATCGGATGGCCTGCAAACTGGGTATGGACGCGAATCTGGTGAGTACGCCCCGTCACCGGACTACAGCGCACCAGCGTGGCGAATTCGTAGCGCTCTTCTACTTTAAATCGCGTCTCAGACGGTTTCCCTTCCTGATTAACACGAACAATGCGCTCACCGCTTTGCAGAATATTTTTCAGCAGCGGCGCCTGCACCACTTTCACGTGGGACTGCCACTGGCCGCGCACCAGCGCCAGATAATCTTTCTGCATCCCTTTTTCGCGCAGCTGTTCATGCAGGGAACGCAGTGCAGAACGTTTTTTCGCCACCAGCAGCACGCCTGAGGTATCACGGTCAAGACGGTGAACCAGTTCGAGGAAACGCGCTTCCGGGCGCAGCGCACGTAAACCTTCGATCACGCCGAAGCTCAGACCGCTCCCCCCGTGTACCGCCGTTCCGGACGGTTTATTCAGCACCAGAATGTGGTCGTCCTCATAAAGGATAACGTCACTCAGGGCCGCGACTTTTTGCAGCTTCGGAGAAACGACCCCTTCTTCACGCTCTGCAACACGTACCGGTGGAATGCGGACTTCATCGCCCGCCTCGAGCTTGTACTCGGGCTTCACACGTTTTTTGTTCACCCGCACCTCACCCTTACGCAAGATGCGATAAATCATACTTTTTGGCACACCCTTCAATTGGGTGCGCAAAAAATTATCGATACGTTGCCCCGCCTCGTCGTCGGCGATGGCAACCATTTTTACGGCTGGAGTCTCTGTTTTCATGGTTGGCGATTCTAAATAGCGTCTGACATTAGCGCCACTCATTTTTCTATGCTTATATTTACTTTTATCCGGACCACTCCCCTTTCGCGCAATCGATTTGGTGGTTATTAAACCAATCACCCCGTTGAAGTGAAGAAACTGTGAGTAACCGGGTGATAATTGGTAAAAGTCATCTTGCTATAACCCGGCGAGCAGTGGAATAATGAATCCGTTTTCCGCGTTAAATCCGGGTTTTGTAAGGATGTCGACGGAATGACCAATTTTGTCTGACCGATCATCCACGCAGCAATGGCGTAAGACGTATTGATCTTTCAGGCAGTTAGCGGGCTGCGGGTTGCAGTACTTCCCGGTATAAGGATTGTTCTCTGGAGAGTTTTCCCAGGCAATTCCCCTGATAATTGCGCTGTGTTTCCCTATGAAATACAGGCAACCGACACTCTGCGCCTCTTAAGCGAGCGACAACCGTGAGGTTGGCGACGTGAATAGACACGAGGCCATCGGTTCATACCCCGGAAAGCGTCACCTTGCCCGCAGCTTTGTCGTCAATGTAAGAATAACGAGTAAGTTACGATGAAAAGAATGTTAATCAACGCAACTCAGCAAGAAGAGTTGCGTGTCGCCCTTGTGGATGGGCAGCGCCTGTACGATCTGGATATCGAAAGTCCTGGACACGAACAGAAAAAAGCGAACATTTACAAAGGCAAAATCACCCGCATTGAACCAAGCCTTGAAGCTGCATTTGTCGATTACGGTGCTGAGCGTCACGGTTTCCTTCCTCTCAAAGAAATCGCCCGCGAATATTTTCCTGCAAACTACAACTCCCATGGCCGTCCGAACATCAAAGATGTTCTGCGTGAAGGTCAGGAAGTTATCGTCCAGATCGATAAAGAAGAGCGTGGCAACAAAGGCGCCGCGCTGACCACCTTTATCAGTCTGGCAGGAAGCTATCTGGTATTGATGCCAAACAACCCGCGTGCGGGTGGCATCTCTCGCCGTATCGAAGGCGATGACCGTACCGAGCTGAAAGAAGCACTGGCAAGTCTTGAACTGCCAGACGGCATGGGCCTTATTGTGCGCACCGCAGGCGTTGGCAAATCTGCCGAAGCGTTGCAGTGGGACCTGAGCTTCCGCCTGAAACACTGGGAAGCCATCAAGAAAGCGGCAGAAAGCCGTGCTGCGCCGTTCCTGATCCACCAGGAAAGCAACGTCATCGTGCGTGCCTTCCGTGATTATCTGCGTCAGGACATCGGTGAAATTCTGATTGATAACCCGAAAGTGCTTGAGCTGGCTCGCCAGCACATCGCCGCACTGGGTCGCCCGGATTTCACCAGCAAAATTAAACTGTACACCGGTGAAATCCCGCTGTTCAGCCATTATCAGATTGAATCCCAGATCGAGTCTGCCTTCCAGCGTGAAGTGCGTCTGCCGTCCGGCGGTTCTATCGTTATCGATACCACCGAAGCGTTGACCGCCATCGACATCAACTCCGCGCGTGCAACCCGCGGCGGCGACATCGAAGAGACCGCCTTCAACACCAACCTTGAAGCCGCTGATGAAATCGCCCGCCAGCTCCGCCTGCGCGACCTGGGTGGTCTGATCGTTATCGACTTCATCGACATGACCCCGGTTCGCCACCAGCGTGCGGTTGAAAACCGTCTGCGTGAAGCGGTGCGCCAGGATCGCGCGCGTATCCAGATCAGCCATATTTCTCGCTTTGGCCTGCTGGAGATGTCCCGTCAGCGCCTCAGCCCGTCTCTGGGTGAGTCCAGCCATCACGTCTGCCCGCGCTGTTCCGGTACAGGTACCGTGCGTGACAATGAATCTCTCTCCCTCTCTATTCTGCGTCTGATTGAAGAAGAAGCGCTGAAAGAGAACACCAAAGAGGTTCACGCTATTGTTCCAGTGCCGATTGCCTCCTACCTGCTGAACGAAAAACGTGCAGCGGTGAGCGCAATCGAAGCGCGTCAGGGCGGCGTTCGCTGCATCATCGTGCCAAACGACGAGATGCAAACCCCGCACTATCACGTGCTGCGCGTGCGCAAAGGCGAAGAGACAAGCACCCTCAGCTACCTGCTGCCGAAGCTGCATGAAGAAGAAATGGCGCTGCCGTCTGATGAAGAGCCTGCCGAGCGTAAACTGCCTGAGCAGCCAGCTTTAGCGACCTTCATCATGCCGGAAGCACCGCCAGAAGCGACGCTGGAAAAACCAGCGGAAAAACCTGCTGTGCAGAAAGTGGCTCCTGCCGCGCCAAAAGCGCAGCCTGAGCAGCCTGGTCTCCTGAGCCGCATCATCGGTGCGCTGAAAAAAATGTTTGCCGCCGAAGAAGTTCAGCCTGAGGAGCCGAAAGAAGCGCCAAAAGAAGCGAAACCAGAGCGTCAGCAGGACCGTCGTAAGCGTCAGAACAACCGTCGCGACCGCAACGACCGTGGCGATCGTAATGAGCGCCGTGATAATCGTTCCGATAACAACGAAGGTCGTGAACAGCGCGAGGACAACCGTCGCAACCGTCGCGAGAAGCAACAGCAGAACGTTGAAGATCGTGAGATTCGCCAGCAGGCGGGCGATGAGTCCGAGAAGAGCAAACAGCGTGACGAGCAGCAGCCTCGCCGCGAGCGTAACCGTCGTCGTAACGATGACAAACGCCAGGCTCAGCAGGAAGTCAAAAACCTGAATCGCGAAGCGCCTGTAGAACAGCAGGACACTGAGCAGGAAGAGCGTACTCAGGTTATGCCGCGTCGTAAGCAGCGCCAGCTGACCCAGAAAGTACGTGTGGGTGTTGTTCAGGCCGAAGAAAACGACGTTATCGCGGTTGAAGCGGCTGAAAGCACAACGGGCACTCAGGTTGCGAAAGTTGACCTGCCAGCCGTAGTGGAAAATCAGGTTGAGCAGGACGAAAGCAGCGAAAACCGTGATAACGCAGGTATGCCGCGTCGCTCCCGCCGTTCTCCACGCCATCTGCGCGTGAGCGGTCAGCGTCGCCGTCGTTATCGTGACGAGCGTTACCCGACCCAGTCTCCAATGCCAATGACCGTGGCGTGCGCGTCACCTGAGATGGCATCCGGTAAAGTCTGGATCCGTTATCCGGTTGCACGTCCGGAGCAGGCTGTTGAAGAACAGGCTGTGACCGAAGAGGTGATTGCACCGGTCGTCGCGGTGGAAGACGTCGTGACTGAAGCGGCAACCGTGGTCGAACCGCAGGTTGTTGAAACAGCGCCGCCGCAGGCTGTGGAAGTGGAAACGACCCATCCTGAAGTGATTGCTGCGCCGGTTGATGCCGCACCGCAGATCATTGCCGAAGAAGATACCGTGGTGGCTGAAGAAGTCGCGGAAGACGCTAAGCCTGTATCCGCAGCAGAAGAGCCCGCAGACGTTGCCGTCGAAACGGTGACGGAAGAGGTTGTTCAGGACGTCGAGATTCAGGTTGAACCTGTTGTCGAAGAGGTCAAAGCGCCTGAAGTGAAATCTGAGCCGGTTGAGATCGTTGAAGCTGTAGCGCCTGCTCACATTGCTACCGCGCCAATGACTCGTGCCCCGGCACCTGAGTACGTGCCTGAAGCACCACGCCATAGTGACTGGGTTCGTCCGGAATTCAACTTCGAAGGTAAAGGTGCTGCCGGTGGTCACAGTGCGACGCACATGGCTACTGCCCCAGCTACTCGTCCTCAGCCTGTTGAATAACGCACGCTAAGACTGAAAGCCGACCTTCGGGTCGGCTTTTTTATGGCTGTTGCAGGGGCTTTCTCATACCGGTGACCTCCGGCATTATCTGCCGCATCAGCTCCAGAAAACGCCGCAAGCGCGCCGGATAATAGCGTGACCAGGGATAAACCAGATGTACCGGTAGCGCTGCTGGCTGCCACTCTGGCAGTAAATGCACCAGTCGCCCTTCCCGAATATCATCCTGTACCGTCCAGCTGGATACCACCGCCACGCCTAGCCCGGTGAGTGCCGTATTGCGCGCTACATACAGGCTGTCGGTACTCAGGCGTGGCGTAATGGTAACTCTCGCCGGGGTGGGTGTTGCCTCGTGGAAGAGTTCCACATGGCGTTGATAAAAAGAGCTGATGGCAATCCAGGGGAGATGTTGCAGATCGTCCGGCGTGTTAACCGCGGGAAAACGGGCAAGGAGTGCCGGTGACGCTACCACCGAGCGCGGCACTTCAGCCAGTAGCACAGACACGGTTGCCGGATCGACTTCCACGCCCACCCGAATAGCACAGTCAAGGTTGTCGCCGAGGAAATCAACCGAGCGATCGTTAAGCATCCATTCGATTGAGAGTAGCGGATAGCGCTGCAAAAATTCGGTTAACGGTTTTAGTAGCTGATCCTGGCCAAACGCGTGAGGGGCGCGCACCCTCAGCACCCCGACCGGTTCATCTTCCGTCTGCCCCACCTCGTCTTCCAGCGCCAGCCAGCTGTCAATTACCCGTCGGGCATGCTGATAGCAACGTTCACCGTCATCGGTAAGCCGTGTGGTATGGGTTGTGCGCAGCATCAGGCGCACGCCCAGCATGGTTTCAAGCGACTGCAACCGTCGGCTCACCGTGGCCTGGGTTGTTGCCAGCTGACGTGCCGCCGCAGAAAGGGACCCCGCCTCCACAATGCGAACAAAGGTTCGCATCAGTTCTACACGATCTATACGCTCAGTCCGTTTCATATCATTTGCACCTATACGCTACACGTATAAGCGTTTTACCACCGCGCCCGCTACCGTCGCAAGGCGTACTGATAAAAAATAGCCGCACACGACGAATGAGGAACATCTTATGAACACAACCGCCACCCGGGCCATAAGCCGCTGGGTAATCTTAATGCTGGCGCTCGGTGCGGGCTTCAGCGTGGCATCCATCTATTATGCCCAGCCTCTGCTGCCGCTGATGGGCTCAGACCTGCACCTGAGCATCGAAGGCATGGGCATGGTCCCGACGCTCACCCAGGCGGGTTATGCCTTAGGTATCCTGTTTCTGCTCCCGCTCGGCGATCGTTATGACCGCAGAACGTTGATCCTGATAAAAAGTGCAGCTCTGGCGCTGTTCCTGCTGGGTTGTAGCCTGACCGGACAACTGCACTCCCTACTGCTCACCAGCCTGCTGATTGGCATGGCCGCCACCATGGCGCAGGATATTGTCCCGGCCGCAGCGATCCTCGCGCCGGAAGGCAAACAGGGAAAAACAGTCGGCACGGTGATGACCGGCCTGCTGCTGGGGATTTTGCTCTCCAGAACCGTGAGCGGCGTGGTGGGTGAAGCCTTTGGCTGGCGAGTGATGTATCAGCTGGCCGCCGCAAGCATTGCCTTTATCGGCGTGGTGATGTGGGCCGTACTTCCCCGCTTCGCCGTTCATTCCACGCTGAGCTACCCGGCACTGATGCGCTCCATGGAACACCTCTGGCGTCGCTACCCGGCGCTGCGTCGGGCTGCGCTGGCTCAGGGTTTTCTGTCGATTGCCTTTAGTGCGTTCTGGTCGACGCTGGCGGTCATGCTGCTGGAACGGTATCACCTTGGCAGCGCCGTGGCGGGTGGTTTTGGTATTGCCGGAGCCGCAGGCGCGCTGGCCGCACCGCTGGCAGGCGGTCTGGCCGATAAGCTGGGCGCCGGTAAAGTGACCCAACTGGGTGCCGCGCTGGTGACCCTCTCGTTTGCTCTGATGTTCCTGATGCCAGCCCTGGGTGTACACGGCCAGTTGCTCCTGATTGCCCTCTCCGCGGTCGGTTTCGATCTCGGTTTGCAGTCCAGCCTCGTGGCGCACCAGAACCTGGTCTACAGCCTTGAGCCGCAGGCCCGTGGGCGCCTTAACGCCCTGCTGTTTACCGTCATTTTCATCGGAATGGCGCTGGGTTCGGCATTAGGCAGCAATATCTATACGCTGGCAGGCTGGACGGGCGTGGTAGCACTGGCAACCCTGTGTGGTGCCATTGCGCTGGCTATCAGAGTGATTGAAAGCGCCCGGGTGGTGTCCGCTCAGGCAGAAAGTGTGTAAAAAAAATGCCCAACCCGGACGGGTTGGGCAGTCAAAACATGCCCAGTTTCAAGACATGTCAAACAGGTCAGAGTCTTATCTGTTCATCTGGAACAAAGACATACCCTGCATATCGCTAAAGGCTTTATACGAGGCCTGCAACGCCGCCTGCTGCATGGTGTAGGACGAAATCACCGAGTTCCAGTCCACGTCAACCAGGTCGCTCATCTGCTGAGTCTGGCCCAGCGCGCGGTCTTCACCCAGAGAATCCAGCTTGCCCAGCTCGTCCAGCTTGATGCCGAGGTCGGCGCGCACGGTCAACACGTTGTTGAGGGAGTTGCTCAGGCCACGGTTGGCTTTATCAATAGCCGCCGTAAATGCTTCAGCCTTCGTTTCGTCATCGCCAATCGGCTTATTCAGCGCTTCAATTGCGGAGTCGAGGATCTTGAACAAATTCGTTTCCGGCGCACTACCATCTGGCTCTGGCTTCGCATTGCTGGTGAAGCTATCGAAAACTTCAGTGCCCGTATGGCTGATTTGCATCGTGCGCGCAGAGTCAACCTGCTGGCTGATTGGCGTTCCGCCACCCTTATAATCACCCGTAGCCTGGTCGAAAGCCGCCGCTTCGGTTTTGTAACCGGAAAAAATATAGCGACCGTTACCGTCCGTGCTGTTAGCCAGGTTCATGAGCTGATCGCGAATACCTTGCAGGTTCGTTGCCAGCGAAGCGCGGTCATCGTCACTTAACGTACCGTTGCCCGCATTGACAATCTTTTCCTGAGCAGCCTGGATAGCGGTTGTCACTTGCGATAACACGTTTTCTTCCAGCGAGACTTTCGTCGTAGCGAAGGAGCGCGCCAGCGCATACTGGCTATTTTGCGTTTGGGCCTGAGAGAGCACAACGGCCTGCGAAGCGGCAATCGGATCGTCAGACGGACGGTTGATACGCTTCCCCGTAGACATCTGCTCGCCGTAGCTGAGCCAGAGACTTTGGGAGTTCGTCACGCCGCGCATGCTTTGCTCATACATCATTTGAGTACTAATACGCATTTTTTATGCCTCAGCCTTAGCGGATATTGATCAATGCATCAAACAGCGTGCTCGCCGTTTGCAGCACCTGCGCATTCGCCAGATAGTACTGCTGATAGCGTTGCAGGTTGCCATACTCTTCATCCAGGTTAACCCCGGAGATTGACTGCTGTTGTTTGGTCAGCTGCGTAACAACGTTAACTTTGGTTTCGCTGCTGGTTTTCAGCGACGCCGTGGTGCTGCCCACCGTACTGACCAGCGCGGCATAAGCATCGTTAAAGGTTTTGTTCCCCCCCACCAGCTTGGCGCTCTGCAAATCCAGCAGCTTTTGGCCATTGGTATTGTCGCTTTCGCCGCTTCCTTTCGCGGAAGCCATCGCCAGTTTGGATTCGTCGCTGATCGCAACGTCCATATTCACGATAACGTCATTCACCGGCTTCACGATAAAGCTGTCTTTATTATTGGCCGAGCCGCTAATGTTGACGTTGAGGCCATCAAACGAAAGATTACCGCTGGTATCCGGCATAGCCGTGAAGCTGGTGTTGTCTGACAGACGCGTGATTGTCCAGTCAGTACCGTTATACTCAACTTTGTAGTTTGTCGCCTGGACCTTGGTACTGTCCGTCATCGTTGCCGTCACGGACGCGCTTCCGGTGTTCTTACCGTTACTCAGCACTGCCGGGGAGCCAAAATCAAACAGCTTGCCGCCTGGGTCCCCGTTGGCATCAAAGCCCGCCTGGTGCTGGGTATTCATGGCATCCGCAAACGCCAGCGCCATCTGGTTAAGCGTATTTCGCGCCTGATCCAGATCCTGAGAACGGAACGTTAACAGCCCCCCAAGCGACCCCGTGGTAATCTGTTTTTCTGAGATCTCCACGTTGCCTGCTGCGGCATCCACATACGCAATCGTTGTACGTGCAGGGTCCGCGCTGGATTTCACCGCAGCCAGCTGGCTGGCGTTGCTGCCCTGTACCAGGGTGTAGCCGTTGGCGATAGAGATGTTGTAGGTGCCGCTGTCCTGTACGGTCACGTCCACACCGACAATTTTGTTCAGCTCACTCACCAGCTGATCGCGCTGATCGAGCAGTTCGTTCGGGGATGCGCCCGCCCCTACGCCAGTCAGCCGGGAAATCTGATCGTTAAGGTTGGCAATCTGCTTCGCATAGTTATTGATCTGATCGACGCTGGTAGAAATCGCCGTATTGACCTGCGCATCCTGATCGCGGAGATATTGATCGTTAGTTTTGAACTGGTTTACCAGACCATCTGCCTTCCCGAGTACCGTCTGGCGTGCAGCCGGATCTTCTGCGTTACTCACCAGCGTTTGCAGGCTTTTAAAGAAATCCTGGAGGTTGGCAGAAAGCGAGTTCGTGGTATCCGACAGCACGTCGTCAATTTTCGACATCTGCTGGTAGCGCGTGGTCAGGCCGCTGCTCTGGTTCTGCGCCGCGCGCAGCTGGTTGGTAATAAACGCATCATATTCACGCTGAACGCCGGAGACATAGACCCCGTTACCCACCCAGCCGCCGCCGGTCAGGGTGCTGTTTGATGCGCCCAGAATGGTAGTCTGGCGGGTATAACCTGCCACGTTGTAGCTTGAAATATTATTACTGACGGTATTGAGTGCCGACTGCGCAGCACTGAGGCCACTCATGGCGCTGTTAATCAAACTGGACATGGGGGTTCCTTTTATACTTTCAGACACGAGTCCTGATGAAGGTTATCGGCAACCTCCACCGGGACTTGAGAACTTTCAGAACAGATTTTCGAGATCTGTGCTATACGCTTTGCTGACCTTCTCTGACATGGATTTCAGCTGCTGGATCATGCTGGTCAGCTTGCGTGCATAGTTTGGATCGGTCGCGTAGCCGGCATTCTGCAATGCCTGAGCGCCCTGCTCTGGCGTGGTGGCCTGGGTCACGGCGGTGTAGCGCGGATTCCGGCTCAACAGCCCGACATAATCCGACAACGCTTCCAGATACGAGCTGTAGACGCGGAATTTGGCTTTCACCTTCACTGCCGCACCGTTCTCATATTCGGTGGTGGTAATTTCCGTGGTCGGCCCCTTCCAGCTGGAGGTGGCCTTCACGCCAAAGATGTTGTAGCTCGGCTCGCCGTTCTCCCTGCGGATCTGACGTTGCCCCCAGCCCGACTCCAGCGCCGCCTGCGCCAGAATCAGATGGTGTGGCACGCCGCTTTCTTCACTGGCAAGACGCGCCGGCAGGGAGAGCTGCGCCAGGAAGTCTTTGCTGTCGCCGGAGAGCGGCTCGTCACGCGTTTCTGCCGGCTTCGGCATCGCCTTACGCACCATCTGGGTCAGCGCCTGATTTTGATAACTGGTCACCTTTTCCAGATCAAACTTCAGCGGCACCTGCGGCGGAGCCTCTTCAGGTGGCAGCCCCTGAGCGGCTGCGGTCTGTTTCACAATCATGTCTGCCAGGCCGAGCCCCTTTCCGGCGGTCATTTGCTGGGCAATCTGCTGATCGTACATGCTGGTGTAAAGCCGTGTGGAATCGCTGCTGAACATGCCATCTTTCGGCAGGGTTTCACGCATGCTTTTCAACATCATCTGCACGAACATGCCTTCCACCTGACGGGCAACCGGGCGGATATTCGCCGCCGGATCATTGCCCGCTTTGGTTTTCAGCTCGTTGAGCGACTGGGCATCCCAGGCGGCACTGGTCAACAGTTTGCTATCGGTCAGCATTTAGATGATTTCCAGTTTAGCGCGCAGGCAGCCTGCACTTTGCATGGATTGCAGAATGGACATCAGATCCATTGGCGTTGCACCCAGCGCGTTCAGGGCACGCACCACGCTGTTCAGGTTGGCGCTGGAGCGCACGCTCTGCAACGATCCGCCGCTCTGTCGTAAATCAATCTGCGTTTGCGGGGTCACTACCGTCTGACCGCCACCAAACGGGGTATCCGGCTGGCTGACGTTGGCCGAGCGGTTAACCGTGACGGAGAGATTGCCCTGAGCCACGGCGCAGCTGTCCAGCGTCACTTCGCGGTTCATCACCACCGATCCGGTACGGGAGTTGATAATGACTTTTGCATCCTGCACCGACACGTTCACTTCCATATTCTGGATATCGGCCAGCATCCGCACCTGGTTGCTGCTACCGGTTGACGTGCGGATCTGCACGGTGCGGGCATCCAGCGCGGTGGCGCTGCCGTAACCCCGGCTGCGGTTGATGGTGTCAGCAATCTGCTGCGCCATCGTGAAGTCTTCGTTATTCAGTTGCAGGTTAATGGTGTTGCCGGTGCCGAACTGGGTCGGCAGCTCACGTTCGATGATCGCGCCGTTGGTAATACGTCCCCCGTTCAGCTGGTTCACCTGCACGCTGCTGCCGCCCGCCGACGCACCTGCCCCGCCAACCAGAATGTTGCCCTGCGCCAGAGCATACACCTGGCTGTCGACGCCTTTCAGCGGCGTCATCAACAACGTACCGCCGCGCAGGCTTTTGGCGTTACCCATCGACGAGACAACCACGTCGATGGTTTGCCCCTGACGCGCAAAGGCCGGATAAGACGCGGTCACCATCACCGCCGCCACGTTTTTCAGCTGCATGTTGGTCCCCGCCGGTACGGTAATACCGAGCTGAGAGAGCATGTTGTTCAGGCTCTGGGTGGTGAACGGCGTCTGGGTCGTCTGGTCACCCGTCCCATCCAGCCCCACCACCAGGCCGTAGCCAATCAGGGAGTTTTCGCGCACGCCCTGCACGCTGGTGAGATCGCGAATGCGATCGGCCTGCGCAACGGTAGCGACCAGCGACAGCGCCACGGCGAAGAGAAATTTATACATAGGTCACCTCGCTTACATCGGCGATAAGTTAAGGAAGAAGCGTTGCAGCCAGCCCATATTTTGCGCTTCGTTGATGTAGCCGTTGCCGACGTACTCAATGCGCGCATCCGCCACCTGTGTGGACGGTACGGTGTTGGTGCCGCTGATAGTGCGAGGGTTAACCACACCGGAGAAGCGAATGAATTCCGTACCCTGGTTAATGGCGATCTGTTTTTCGCCCACCACGTGCAGGTTGCCGTTCACCAGAACCTGGTCAACCGTTACCGTCAGCGTTCCGCTGAAGGTATTGCTGGCGTTCGCGCCACCTTTACCGTTAAAGGTGTTGCCGCCGGAGGCTTCCACATCCGCACGGGCGTTGCCGAACAGCCCTTGCAGATAGCGCGGTACGGTGTCGAAGCCAAAATTGGTTTTGCCGTCGCGGCTGGCGTTCGCCGACGAGCTCTTGCTCGCGCTGACGTTTTCCTGCAACACAATGGTCAGCGTATCGCCGACGTTACGCGGACGACGGTCTTCAAACAGCGGCTGATAACCGTAGTTAATCGGCTGCGCGGTCTGGAAAATAGAGCCGTTCACCACCGGCGCGGGGCCGGGAACGGGTTGGGCGGTAGTCGCACCCTGTACCAATGGTTTAGACGGGATCCAGGCACACCCGCTGAGGGTGACAGCCAGAACAGTCAGGATCGGATAACGAAACGCCGCGTTTTTTTGCATTGCCTTCATCTTCGAAAACAGGGAGCCGGTGCGACGTTTACCGCACCGGGCTACACCTTAGAGTTGCGTCAGTTTTTGCAGCATCTGGTCGGTCGTCGACACTGCTTTACTGTTAATTTCATAGGCGCGCTGGACCTGGATCATATTCACCAGCTCTTCCGCCACGTTAACGTTCGAGGTTTCCACATACCCCTGGTACAGCAGCCCCGCACCGTTCAGGCCGGGGGTACTTTCATTTGGCGTGCCGGAAGACTGCGTTTCGGTGTAGAGGTTCTCACCGATGCTTTCCAGTCCGGTATCGTTCATGAAGGTCGTCAGGTTGAGCTGACCAACCTGGACCGGCGCGGCCTGACCTTGCTGAGTGACACTGACGATACCGTCACGGCCAATGGTGATGCTCAGCGCGTTCGCCGGGATGGTGATCGCAGGCTGAACCTGGAAGCCGCCCGCCGTCACCAGCTGACCATTCTGATCCACCTGGAACGAACCATCGCGGGTATAGGCGGAGGTCCCGTCAGGCAGTTGCACCTGGAAGAAACCCTGACCTTTGATGGCAACGTCTTTGCTGTTGTTGGTCTGGGACAGATTGCCCTGGCTGTGCAGACGCTCGGTAGCGACCGGGCGGACGCCGGTACCAATTTGCAGACCGGACGGCAGCGTGGTTTGCTCAGAAGACTGCGCCCCTGGCTGACGAATAGTTTGATAAAGCAAATCTTCGAAAACCGCACGCTGGCGCTTGAAACCATTGGTGCTGACGTTTGCCAGGTTGTTGGCAATTACATCCATATTGGTTTGCTGTGCGTCCAGACCGGTTTTCGCGATCCATAAAGAACTGATCATAGGGAGTCCTGTTAACTCATAGCCAGAAGTTGGTTAGCCTTGCCTGCGTTTTCATCGACGCTGCTGATGATTTTCATCTGCATTTCGAAGCGGCGGGCGCTGGCGATCATGTCGGTCATGGCTTCGACCGGTTTGACGTTACTGCCTTCCAGCACGCCGGACATCACGCGGATGGTCGGGTCGGCCTGTAACGTGGCGCCACGCGTGGCCTGCGCCGCCTGGGTCAGACGGAACATCCCGTCATCACCACGCTGCACTTCGTTGCCTTCCGCTTTCACCAGCTTCAGACGACCGACAGGCGCAACGGTGTTGGCCGGGTCGCCCGGATTCAATGCCGAGATCGTCCCGTCTGCCGCAATGGTCAACTCTGACCCTTCCGGCACCGTCAGCGGACCGGCTTCGCCCATCACCGGATGCCCCTGAATCGTCAACTGTCCGGTGGCGCTCACCTGAATGTTACCGTTGCGGGTATACCCTTCTGCGCCGTCAGCCGTTTGCACCGCTAGCCAGCCGTCCTGCTGAAGGGCAACGTCCAGCGGACGCGCGGTGTAATCCATCTGGCCTGGCGTCATGTCGGCGCCGGGCGTGGAGGCGGTGACCAGCGTACGCGTGGGCAATGACAGCCCTTCTACCGGCACCGCACGCAGTGCGTTGAGCTGTGCACGAAAACCAGGCGTGGAGGCGTTCGCCAGGTTGCTGGCGGTAACAGCCTGCTGATTGAGCGTCTGGCTTGCAGCCCCCATCGCTGTATATATTGCGTGATCCATTGCGCTTTCCCGTCAGCCGCTTAACGCAGGTTAACCAGCGTGTTGAGGATCTGATCCTGGGTTTTGATGGTCTGCGCGTTGGACTGGTAGTTACGTTGCGCGACAATCATGTTCACCAGCTCTTTACTCAGATCGACGTTGGAGGCTTCAAGCGCGCCGTTGGTCAGCGTGCCGAAGTTACCGGAACCCGCGGTACCCAGCAGGGCAACACCGGAAGACTGCGTGGCAGACCAGACGTTATCCCCTTCGGACTTCAGGCCTTCGTTGTTGGCAAAGTTTGCCAGCACGATCTGGCCCAGCACCTGGGTCTGTTCGTTGGAGTAGTTACCGACAACGGTGCCGTCATCGTTGATCTGGTAGCTCACCAGATCGCCCGGCTTATAACCGTTCTGGCTCGTCGCCACGATGTTGTTCGCACCGGTGTTCTGCTGCATGGAGTTCGCGAAACTCATTTTGAAGGTTGCCGCCGTTGCACCAGTGATCTCCCCGGTCTCGATATCGACTTCCCCACCGCCGGTCAACACACCGCTCTCATTAAAGACCAATGTGGTTGCCAGTTTCGCTGCATCTCCCGCTACGCTGCCGTCCTGTGAATACACCTTCCAGGAGTTAGCTGGAGTAGCGTCTTTGACATAGAACAGGTTCATGTTGTGCGCATTACCCTGGCTGTCAAACACCGTCACGGTGCCTTTCTTGTTGTAAGAGTCAGGGTTGGCCGGGTCGAATGCGACGGTTGGCGCGGTATCGGTGGAGTTCAGGTTGATCTGCTGAGAGGCCGTGGTGGTGGACTTCGCCGCCATCAGCGTCGTTGGGATGGTGATCGCCTGCGGATTCGCACCGGTTTGCACCGTCGGCGGCGTGCCGGCAACCGGATAACCGGTTAACTGTAGCCCCTGCATGTTCACCAGGTTACGGTTTTCATCCAGCTTAAACTGGCCGTTGCGGCTGTAGAACACGGAACCGTTGGCATCCACCATACGGAAGAAACCGTTCTGGCTGATGGCGACATCCAGACCACGACCGGTGTTGGTGGTCGTCCCGTCGGTGAAGTCCTGGGTGATACCCGCAACCTTCACGCCCAGGCCCACTTTAGAGCCTGCAAACATATCTGCAAAAGACGCAGAACCGGATTTAAAACCATAGGTCGCGGAGTTGGCGATGTTGTTGCCAATGACGTCCAGGTTGGTGGCCGCAGCATTCAGGCCGCTGACCGCTTGAGAAAAGGCCATGACTTACTCCTGATAAGTATGAAGGCTTAGATAATCTGCCGAACTTCGTCGAGTGTGGTGGTACCGGAGGTACCCAAATCCAGTTTGTTGCCATCGCTACCTTTGATGACGCCCTGAACCAGGGCAAACTGTAGCGGCTGAGCCACCAGCTGCGTGGTGCCGTTGCTGGCGCTAATCGCAACCTGATACGAGCCGTTAGGCGCTTTAGTGCCGTCGGTCAGGCTGCCATCCCAGGTAAAGGTATGAACGCCCGCTTTAAGCTCGCCAATCTCAATCGTGCGCACCACGTTGCCGCTGGCGTCTTTGATGGTGGCGGTGACTTTGTCGGCCGGTTGCTGCAACTCAACGCCAAACGGCGTCGTGGTGGTGGTGGACGTGCCATCGGTGGTGCTGGTGCCCGCCAGAATCGTGGTCCCCGGGATCATCACCCCGTGACCGATCAGGTTGGCGGCCTGCAAGGACTGGCTGTTATCGATTTGACCGGAGACCGAGCCGAGCGTGGTATTCAGTTTCTCAATGCCGCTGACGGTACTGATCTGCGCAAGCTGCGTGGTCAGTTCGTTATTCTGCATCGGATTGGTCGGGTCCTGATTTTTCAGCTGTGCCACCAGCAGGGTCAGAAAGCTGCTCTGTAAATCGGAGGCATTGCTCCCGGTGAGGGAGCTGGAACCGGTTGCACTACTGGTGCTGTTGACGCCGGTATTTGTCGGGTCATTCACGTTTACGGCGATGGACATGCGTGTCTCCTTTACTGGCCGAGAGTGAGTGTTTTGAGCATCATGCTCTTCACGGTATTAAGCACTTCGACGTTTGCCTGGTAGCTGCGTGACGCGGACATGGAGTTCACCATCTCCCCGACCACATCCACGTTCGGCATTTTCACGTAGCCGCTGGCATCCGCGAGCGGGTTGCCTGGCTCGTAAACCAGCTTGTCGGGCGCCTGGCTCTCAACCACGTCCGCCACTTTCACGCCGCCCGTTGCCGCACCCGGTGCAGCATCAACCTGGAAGACGACCTGTTTAGCGCGATACGGTTGTCCGTCAGGGCCGGTCACGCTATCGGCGTTGGCCAGGTTACTGGCTGCCACGTTCAGTCGTTTGGACTGCGCCGTTAATGCCGAACCGGCGATATCAAAAATATTCAGCAAGGCCATTTACTAATTGCCCCCCTGTAGGACGGTCATCATGCCTTTGATTTGCCCGCCGAGTAGCGTCAGGCCTGTCTGGTATTGCAGGCTGTTATCGGCAAACTGTGTGCGCTCCCGGTCCATGTCGACGGTATTGCCGTCAAGCGAGGGCTGATCGGGTACACGATAAAGTAAGTCAGTTGTTGGCGCGGTCATCGCCTGAGCGGGAATATGCCGTGAGGATGTCAGGGCAAGTGAGACACCCGTCCCTTCGGCACGTCCACGCTCCATCACTTTTTTGAGTTCACTGGAAAAATCAATATCGCGCGCCTGATACCCGGGGGTGTCCGCGTTGGCGATATTGGCGGCTAAAATTTCCTGCCGCTGGGCGCGTAAGTTGAGCGCTTCCTGCTGAAAACGTAACGCGGCGTCGAGTTTATCGAGCATGTCTCCTCCGCTGATGAGAAAATTTCAGTTCACAGCTTAAATCTCACCCCGTCTCCCCTATCGACGGAATAAGCGCAAAATGCGTCGCTATTTGTTGCGTTGATGGAAAACCACTGCGGGTAGAATTTGCTTAATTCTGGACATGGTGGAACGTGCGATGCGGACTTTTAAACGTGGCCTTGCGGCGACCCTGCTGCTTTTGAGCCCTCTTGTGCAGGCTGAGGGGTTAGAGAACCAGCTCAATGCATTCTTTGCGCAGAAGCTGGCCGGTTTCAGCGATGACATACGCGTGACCGTACGCACCCCGCCTAACCTTTACCCTTCCTGCGAAGCCCCGTCATTTAGCGTGACCGGCAGCACCCGATTATGGGGCAACGTGAATGTGCTGGCGCGTTGCGCCAACGAAAAACGTTATTTACAGGTTGCGGTTCAGGCGACAGGCAATTATGTTGTCGCCGCCGTTCCCATTCCCCGGGGCAGCCTGCTGCAACCAGACAGCGTAACGCTGAAGCGAGGCCGTCTGGATCAGCTTCCACCGCGGACGATGCTGGATATTAACCAGGCTCAGGAGGCAGTCAGCCTGCGCGATGTCGCTCCTGGACAGGCGATACAGCTCTCTATGCTGCGACAGGCGTGGCGGGTGAAGGCGGGACAACAGGTGATGGTAGTCGCCAATGGCGAAGGCTTTAGTATCAACAGTGAAGGAAAAGCGCTGAATAATGCCGCAGTGGCGCAAAATGCCCGGGTCAGAATGTCCTCAGGCCAGGTGGTCAGCGGCACAGTCGGTCCTGATGGGAATATTCTGATTAACCTGTAATCTTTTTAAAGATTTCGCGGCGACTGCCGATAAATATTCAACAAATGATGATGTCAGGCGCAAACGCCGCGAACCCTCGATGAGGACAACACTATGAGCATTGATCGTACATCAGCCCTGAAGCCGGTTAGCACTGTACAACCTCGCGAAACGAATGAGGCTGCCCCGCAAAAAACGCGTCTGGAAAAAACCTCGACGGCTAACAGCACCAGCGTCACGCTGAGCGATGCGCAGTCGAAGCTGATGCAGCCAGGCAGCAGCGATATCAACATGGAACGAGTTGAAGCGCTGAAAACGGCTATCCGTAACGGCGAACTGAAAATGGATACCAGCAAAATCGCTGATGCGCTGATTCAGGACGCACAGAGTTTCCTCCAGAGTAACTAACCGTATGAGTCGACTGTCAGAAATACTGGATCAGATGACGGTGGTCCTGAACGACCTGAAAACGGTGATGGACGCAGAACAGCACCACCTCTCTTCTGGTCAAATCAACGGCAGCGCGTTGCAACGCATTACTGAAGATAAAAGCTCGCTGCTGGCGACCCTGGATTATCTGGAAAAACAGCGACGCGCTGAGCAAGACACGAAACGCAGCGCCAATGATGAGATCAACGAACGCTGGCAGACCATTACAGAAAAAACCCAGCATCTTCGCGATCTCAACCAGCATAACGGCTGGCTGCTGGAAGGTCAGATTATCCGTAATCAGCAGGCGCTTGAGGTGTTAAAGCCCTATAAAGAGCCGGGGCTGTACGGTGCGGATGGTCAAACGGCCACGGCACGTATCACGGGCGGGAAAAAGATTTCGATTTGACGCACTAGCGGCATGTCATGAAGCGGGGAGCACCTTCTGGTGACTCCCCTTTTGGCGTTTATACCGTGCGGCGGGTAAACTCTTTCACCTTGAAGCCAAGCACCGCCAGCGTGGCAAAGTACACCACCACCCCGACCACCACCACGGCCATCAGACGCATCAGGCGGTAAGGCATGGTGCCCTGCGCCCATTCAGGCATGACATACAACATGCCAACCAGCGCGGCCGCCATCACTACTACCGCGATCGCCAGACGCAGCAGGAAGCTTGCCCAGCCCGGCTGCGGGGTGAAGATATCCTGCTTACGCAGCTGCCAGTACAGCAGCCCGGCGTTGAGACAGGCCGCCAGACCAATCGACAGTGACAGACCCGCGTGTTTCAGCGGACCAATAAACGCCAGGTTCATCAGCTGCGTCATGATCAGCGTCACAATGGCAATCTTAACCGGCGTTTTGATGTCCTGACGTGAATAGAAGCCGGGCGCAAGCACCTTCACGACAATCAGCCCCATCAGCCCCACCGAGTAGGCTACGAGCGCACGCTGGGTCATGGCGGCATCAAAGGCGGTGAATTTTCCATACTGGAACAACGACACCGTCAGCGGTTTCGCCAGGATCCCCAGCGCCACCGCGCTTGGCAGCGCCAGCAGAAAACAGAGACGCAGACCCCAGTCCATCAGGCGGCAGTATTCATCGTGGTTGCCGCTGGCGAAACTTTTCGACAGCGACGGCAGCAGAATAGTCCCCAGCGCCACGCCCAGCACCCCGGATGGAAACTCCATCAGCCGGTCGGCGTAGTACATCCAGGACACCGAGCCCGACACCAGGAAAGAGGCGAAGATGGTATTGATGATGAGCGAGATCTGGCTGACGGACACGCCGAGTATTGCCGGTCCCATCTGTTTGATAACGCGCATTGCGCCCGCATCTTTGAAATTAATGCGCGGCAGAACCAGCATGCCGATCTTTTTCAGGTGCGGGAGCTGGTAAGCAAGCTGTAACACCCCGCCGACGGTCACGGCCCAGGCCAGCGCCAGCACCGGTGGGTTAAAATGCGGCGCGGCGAACAGCGCAAAGCCAATCATGCTGACGTTGAGGAACGTGGGGGCAAAGGCCGGCACGGAGAAGCGGTTCCAGGTATTCAGGATGGCACCCACCAGCGACGCCAGCGAAATCAGCAGAATATAGGGGAAGGTTATCCGCAGCAGTTGCGTCGTCAGGGCAAATTTATCCGCCGTGTCGGCAAAGCCCGGCGCCGTTACCATGATTACCCAGGGCGCTGCCAGCATCCCCAGTACGGTCACGATCGCCAGCGCCAGCGTCAGTAAACCGGAAACGTACGCCACAAAGACGCGGGTGGCATCTTCGCCCTGCTTGCTTTTATATTCCGCGAGGATCGGGACAAATGCCTGTGAGAAAGCCCCTTCGGCAAAAATACGGCGCAGCAGGTTCGGCAGCTTGAACGCAACGAAAAAGGCGTCAGTCGCCATCCCTGCGCCAAAAACCCTTGCCACAATGGCATCGCGCGCAAAGCCAAGCACGCGGGAAAACATGGTCATCGAGCTGACGGCCGCCAGCGATTTTAATAAGTTCATTAACGTGAAGTTCCACAACCCTACGGATTTCCAGGACGGATAAGCGAAAGCGCCACCCGGCAAAGCCAACAAGCGGCGCTTAGTCTAACCGGATTTCAACGAATTACTATCGGCAGATGTTACAGCGAGTTATTCCGACATCGCTTCGCGCCAGAGTCGTTCCACGATGCGCTGCGCCAGAATGGCCTGCTCCCCGGACGTTTCAGGAACCGTCTGATTCTGCACGCAGGTAATGAAGTGACGCGCGCAGCCCACAAAGCCACGCTGCTCCAGGGTGCTCTGCCAGCCGGGAACGGGTAACGCGAGCACGCCATTGCCCTTCTCTTCCCGCCACTCACGCATATCGGTGACGTCATACAGCGCGCCATCCGTAACGGCCTGCACGGACTCGCGCTGGCTGCCCGCCCGACGATGCATGCTGGTCGTCACCTGTAAATGCTCAACGGCAAAATGATGTTCGGCGTAAACCATTTCACCCTGCTCGTTGGTCAGCAGCGTGCCGCTTTGCAGCTGGGCTTTTCCGTTACTCAGCCACAGGGCCGTATCCACGACGTGGAGATAATCATCCAGCAGCGTGAACCGCAGATCGTTCGGCCCCACGCTGTCGGTACGGTGCTTATCCATACGCAGAGAGGCAAACGAGCCGGACTGCGCTTTAAGCTGCTGATAGAGCGGCGCAAAACGGCGGTTGAAGCCGACCATCAGCGTCAGCTTTTTACGCGCGGCCAGCTCAATCAGTCGTTCAGCATCCTGCACATTTTCCGCCAGCGGCTTATCAACGCAGACGTGAACGCCTGCGTTCAGCAACTCGCTCACCACCTGGAAGTGCGTCGCGGTTGAGGTATGCACAAATACCGCATCACATTCACGGGCTAAATCCTGGAGTGAGCCAGCATAAGGGATGCGCCAGGTTTTGCAGATGCGCTCTGCTTTCTCGCGAGTGGGCGACCACGCCCCTTGCAGCGTCCAGTCTGACGCGGCGCCTAAAACGGGCAGCCAGGCTTTTTGCGCAATCCCGCCCAGCCCCACCACTCCAATGCGTAATGTAGTCACGGTTAATCTCCCAGGTGTGCGAGTAAAGCATCCAGACGCTGCTTCAGCCCGGCAACCTCGTCTTCCAGAGCTGCCACGCGCGCAGTCAGGCTGTCGTTTGATGCTGGCGTGTCGGATTCGACGGCAAGCGTAGAGGACTCCACGTCGCCGCTAAACAGGTGCATGTAGCGGCTTTCACGCTTGCCCGGCTCGCGGGCCAGACGCACCACGTAAGGACCGTCCTCGCGTGAGGCTAATCCCTCCAGCGTCTGTTCAACGTCCTGCATATCCTGAAACTCATGCATGCGGGAGGCGCGTGTGCGCAGTTCACCCGGCGTCTGCGCCCCGCGCAGCAGCAGCGTGGTGATAACCGCCACTTCTGCGGCGCTGAGTTTTAAATCGCCAAATTCGGAATTACAAAAGCGCTGTTCATATTTAGTGACGCGATTACCGAAGCCGCTGACGGTGCGCAGGTAGTGGCGCTTCACCAGCTCATAAAGGATATCCTGCACCTCGTACTCGCCAAGGTTCATCACCGGCTCACGGTTCGTCTTTTGGTTGCAGGCCATCGTGACGGCATTCACGGAAAGAGGATACTGCTCCGGCGTCGTAACCTGCTTTTCCAGCAGGCAGCCAATCACGCGCGCTTCGGCGCCATTTAACTGATATTTCATCTTTTCTCCTTAACGACCCGCGGTCCACTCCTGCGCGGTGAGCGCGGTGAGGACATGGTCCCGCCACTCGCCGTCAATCAGCAGATAATCTTTGGCATAGCCCTCTTTCTCAAACCCCAGGCGGGCCAGCAGATCGCCGCTGCGCTTATTGTGCGGCATGTAGTTCGCCATAATGCGATGGATATGTTGCGTGCGCTGCATGTAGCGAATCGCCGCCGTCAGCGCCTCAAACATGAGCCCCTGCCCCTGCCATTTCTGGCCGATGGAATACCCGAGATAGCAGGCGTGAAACGACCCGCGTACTACGTTTGAAAAATTGGCAATGCCAACGATCTCTTTCTCTTCCGGATCGAGAAGCGCGAAATAAAACGCACTTCCCTGTTTGTGAAATTCCGCAATCATACTGAGGCGCGCCTGCCAGCCAGAGGGGTAGCAATGGCTCTCGTCCCGAACGGGTTCCCAGGGTTTTAAAAACTGGCGATTCTCGGCGTAATAATCCGCCAGACGCCAGGCATCACGCTCATGCACCAGACGAACGACCAGCCTGTCCGTCGTCAGACGCACTTTTGGCACATTACTGCGATAGCCAAACATCGATACCACTCCTTCCCGTCGCTTCTGCTCTGCCTGTTAGCTTTACTATACCTGCGCCTGTGCCTTCTGTGAAAACAGTGACATACCATTTTTATCGCTTTTCACATTTTTCGATGAGAACTCTCTATCAAAGCACCTTTTTGATAAAAAAATATTGTCGCCAGCAGGTATGTGAAAAAGCGCGGCGACACCGCAGAATATTAGCGTGCTCACCTTTTATTTTCCCTGGAGGGAAAATGTCCCGCGTATCACAGGCCAGGAGCCTGGGTAAATATTTCCTGCTCGTCGATAACATGCTGGTCGTGCTCGGCTTTTTTGTCGTTTTTCCACTTATATCGATTCGTTTTGTCGATCAAATGGGCTGGGCGGCGCTAATGGTCGGGATCGCGCTGGGCTTACGCCAGTTTGTACAACAGGGTCTTGGCGTGTTTGGCGGGGCAATAGCCGACCGCTTTGGTGCGAAACCGATGATCGTCACCGGCATGCTGTTACGTGCGGCGGGATTCGCCACGATGGCAATCGCTCATGACCCCTGGCTGCTGTGGTTCTCCTGTTTCCTTTCCGGGATTGGCGGCACCCTTTTCGACCCACCGCGTACCGCGCTGGTGGTTAAGCTTATCCGTCCGCAACACCGGGGGCGTTTCTTCTCAATTTTGATGATGCAGGACAGCGCTGGCGCGGTAGTGGGCGCCCTGCTGGGAAGCTGGCTGCTGCAATACGATTTCCGCCTGGTCTGCGCCACCGGCGCGGTGCTGTTTATTCTCTGCGCGCTGTTTAACGGTCTGTTTCTGCCTGCATGGAAGCTGTCGACGGTAAAAGCGCCGGTGCGGGAAGGGCTTGACCGCGTGCTGAGCGATAAACGCTTCGTCACCTATGTTTTAACGTTGACCGGCTACTACATGCTCGCCGTACAGGTCATGCTGATGCTGCCGATTATGGTTAACGATATTGCCGGCACGCCGGCGGCGGTAAAATGGATGTATGCCATTGAGGCCTGCCTTTCTCTGACTCTGCTCTATCCGATTGCCCGGTGGAGCGAGCGCCGTTTCCGGCTTGAGCACCGTCTGATGGCCGGGCTGTTGCTGATGACGCTGAGCATGATGCCCATCGGCCTGGTGAGCTCACTCCAGCAGCTGTTTATGCTGATTTGCACCTTCTATATTGGCTCAATCATTGCCGAGCCGGCCCGTGAAACCCTGAGCGCGTCACTTGCCGACGCCCGGGCCCGTGGCAGCTACATGGGCTTCAGCCGTCTCGGACTGGCGCTTGGCGGCGCGCTGGGTTACACCGGTGGCGGCTGGCTGTTTGATGCCGGAAAAGCGCTCCATCAGCCGGAGCTGCCGTGGGTCATGCTCGGTATGGTCGGCTTTATGACGCTGATTGCCCTCTGGTGGCAGTTCAGTGATAAACGCAGCACCCGCGGGATGCTGGAACCTGGCGCCTGACCTTCTGGGGGAGGATATTTACCTCCCTGCACTATCAGTTTTTTCTGCTGGTTTCTCCAGGATCACCCTGACATACTGGCGTATCAGGACAGATGCGCCGATTTTATGTTGAGGAACACCATGAAAAAGATCGTTATTGCCGCTGCGTTAATTGTCAGTGGGCTGCTGGTGGGATGTAACCAGCTTACGCAGTACACCGTCAGTGAGCAGGAAATTAATCAGGCGCTGGAAAAACATAATAACTTTTCAAAAGATATCGGCGTGCCCGGCCTTGCGGATGCACATATCGTCCTGACGAATCTCGCCAGCCAGATTGGGCGCGAGGAGCCTAACAAAGTCACCCTGTCCGGCGATGCCAGCCTGGACATGACCTCGCTCTTCGGCAATCAGAAAGCGGATATCAAACTGAAGCTCAAGGCGCTGCCGGTCTTTAATAAAGAGAAAGGGGCAATTTTCCTGCAAGAGATGGAAATCGTCGATGCGGTCGTCACGCCGGATAAAATGAAACCGGTGCTGCAAACGCTGATGCCTTATCTCAACCAGTCGTTACAGAACTATTTTAACCAGCAGCCCGCCTACGTTCTGAGCGAAGACAAGAGTAAGGGCGAATCTCTGGCGAAAAAATATGCCAAAGGGATAGAGGTGAAACCGGGTGAAATCATCATTCCTTTCACCGACTAAATACTCCGGGCGCTCAGGCGCCCGTTTTTTTTAACGGAATAGTGTGCAAACGAAAACGTTTCCGCTTATGATTTGTGTCCGGCAAAAACAGCCCTCTTATGACTGATCTCTTTCAAGCCGGAGCTTCCATGACTGTACAATCCCAGGTTCTCAAAATCCGCCGCCCAGACGACTGGCATATCCATCTTCGTGATGGCGACATGCTGAAAACCGTCGTGCCGTATACCAGCGAAATTTATGGCCGTGCGATTGTTATGCCTAACCTGGTTCCGCCAGTCACTACCGTCGAGGCCGCGATTGCCTATCGCCAGCGTATCCTTGACGCCGTTCCGGCCGGACACGATTTTACCCCATTGATGACCTGCTACCTGACGGACTCGCTGGATCCGAATGAAGTTGAGCGCGGGTTTAACGAAGGTGTGTTCACCGCCGCGAAGCTCTACCCGGCGAATGCCACCACCAACTCCAGCCATGGGGTGACCAGTATTGATGCCATCATGCCTGTTCTGGAGCGTATGCAAAAACTGGGCATGCCGCTGCTGGTGCACGGGGAAGTGACCCACGCTGACATTGATATTTTCGATCGCGAAGCACGTTTTATCGAAACGGTCATGGAGCCGCTGCGCCAGCGTCTTCCTGGGCTGAAGGTAGTGTTTGAACACATTACGACCAAAGATGCCGCAGAGTATGTCCGGGATGGAAACGAATTGATTGCCGCCACCATCACCCCGCAGCACCTGATGTTTAACCGTAACCACATGCTGGTGGGCGGCGTTCGCCCACATCTGTATTGTCTGCCGATCCTCAAGCGCAACATCCACCAGCAGGCGCTACGTGAGCTGGTCGCCAGCGGCTTCCCGCGCGCGTTCCTCGGCACGGATTCCGCCCCGCATGCCCGTCACCGTAAAGAGGCGAGCTGCGGCTGTGCAGGCTGTTTTAACGCCCCGACCGCCCTGGCAAGTTACGCAACCGTCTTTGACGAGATGAACGCGTTAGGCCATTTCGAAGCCTTCTGCTCCCTTAACGGCCCGCGTTTCTACGGTCTGCCGGTTAATGACACGTTCATTGAGCTGGAGCGCAAAGAAAGCCAGGTTGAAGCGTCGATTGCGCTCACCGACGATACGCTGATCCCCTTCCTGGCAGGTGAAACCGTAAGCTGGACGGTAAAAGGCTAAAAAATTGTCATCCCCCTGTTGTCAAACCGCCAATATAACTGTATAAATAAACAGTATATTACACAGGGGGCATTTATGCGTATTGAAGTCACCATTGCCAAAACCACCGTCCTGCCTGCTGGCGCACTCGACGCTCTGGCGGGTGAGCTATCCCGACGTATTAACAGCACTTTTCCTGAAAACGATGGCGCCATAACGGTACGTTATGCGACAGCAAACCATCTTTCCGTCATTGGCGGCGCGAAAGAAGACAAAGACCGCATCAGCGAAATTTTGCAGGAAACATGGGAAAGCGCCGACGACTGGTTTATCACTGATTAAAATTTGCTCCCTCATTGTGTTTTTTTGCCGGGTCGCCCCGGCTTTTTTTCGTTTCGTCTCCTGAAAGTTCAAAATATTTCAGTATCTTCTTAGAAAATCGTGAACAAGATGACGTTTTATTGTTCGAACAATCCTAAAAAGCAGAAAAATGTGTTGCTACCCGTTTATTTTTTCCTGCGGAACCCTTATTAATTGATATACTGAAAAAGCTTTCAGAAAAACATGCATTGAACCTCAAAGTCGTTGTCTTCTAACACGCATTAAGGGGGTTATAATGGAAAAGAATAATGAAGTCATCCAGACCCATCCACTCGTTGGCTGGGATATCAGCACCGTAGACAGCTACGATGCGCTGATGCTGCGTTTGCACTACCAGACCCCGAATCAGCTAAACCGTGACGAAGCGGAAGTTGGACAGACGCTGTGGCTTACAACAGACGTCGCCCGTCAGTTTATTTCTATTTTGGAAGCAGGCATCGCAAAAATAGAATCTGGCGACTACCAGGAAAATGAGTATAAACGGCATTGACCTTATGCCCCTTTTCCCTCAACAGGCACCCTCGCGGTGCCTTATTTATTTCGCTCTTGTATAAGCCCACATAGTTAATTACTCTGCTAACAAAGCGTTAGTAAAGAGAAGCCTATGAAATACGATTTGATCATTATCGGAAGCGGCTCCGTTGGATCTGCAGCCGGTTATTACGCTACGCAGGCGGGTCTGAATGTGCTGATGATTGACGCCCACCTTCCCCCTCATTCTGAAGGAAGCCATCACGGCGATACCCGTCTCATCCGTCACGCTTACGGCGAAGGTGAGCGCTATGTACCGCTGGTGCTTCGGGCTCAGACGCTGTGGGATGAGCTAGCCGCACTCACCGAAGAACGCATTTTTGAGCGCACCGGGGTTATTAATCTGGGGCCCGCCAACTCCACGTTTCTGGCGAATGTCGAGGAGAGCGCGAAAGCCTACCGTCTGGACGTTGAGCGTCTGGATGCGAACGACATAATGGCGCGCTGGCCGGAAATTTCTGTCCCTGAAGACTACATTGGATTGTTTGAAGCCAATTCCGGGGTACTGCACAGCGAAACGGCCATTAAGACCTGGATTGATCTCGCCGCCAAAGCGGGCTGCGCACAGTTGTTTAACTGTCCGGTCACGGGTATCACCCACCATGCCGGGGGTTCAACCGTCACCACGTCTGAAGGTGAATATACCGCCACGCGCCTGCTGGTGAGTGCGGGAACGTGGGTGACGAAACTGCTGCCGGATCTGCCCATCCAGCCGGTACGCAAAGTCTTCTCCTGGTTCCAGTCTGACGGGCGTTACAGCAGCCAGAACAAATTCCCGGCGTTCACGGGCGAGTTACCTAATGGCGACCAGTACTACGGTTTCCCCTCGGAAAAAGACGCGCTCAAGATTGGCAAACATAACGGCGGACAGGTAATTTCCTCTGCGGAAGAACGCAAGCCGTACGGAGCCTATCCGCAGGATGGTTCCGAAGCCTTCACGTTCCTGCGTAATATTCTGCCGGGCGTAGGCGGGTTGCTTTATGGCGCAGCGTGCACCTACGACAATACGCCGGATGAAGACTTCATCATCGACACCTTGCCTGGGCACGACAACACCCTGATCGTAACCGGGCTCAGCGGTCACGGGTTTAAATTTGCCTCTGTGTTAGGTGAAATCGCCGCCCAGTTTGCTCAGGGGATTGCGCCTTCGTTTGATCTCAAACCCTTCGCGCTCTCGCGCTTTAGCCGATAATACCGCTACAGGCTCCGAATAACCGGAGCCTGATTTGCGAGAGGATCATGATGCGCAGACTGGTGAATTACCTTATCAATAACATCCGCGAGCATTTCATGCTCTACATTGTCCTTTGGTCGCTGCTGGCGATTGTTGACGTCATCTTTATTGTATTCTTCTGAAAACCATCACTGACGTTTATTGACACTCCTTTAAACTTATTTAACTTATAGTTTTTATAAAAAGTCATCTCAAATTTATTGAACGAAGCGATTGAAATACATTGCGGAAACATATTCAAATTCGCTGAAATAAAATAACTAAATAACATTATTCCTTTTTTTCAGTTGCATTATTTAATTAATCCGGCCATTTTTATTGCTCAGTCATTTGAGAACGGAAATTCATATGCAATGGCGTAACTCCTCCAGCCGCTACGGAATAATATCCATGTGTTTACACTGGCTATTTGCACTTGCTGTCTATGCCATGTTTGGTCTCGGCCTCTGGATGGTGACATTAAGCTATTATGACGGTTGGTATCATCAGGCCCCCGAATTGCACAAAAGCATTGGGGTTCTGCTGATGATGGGTCTGGTTTTTCGCGTGATCTGGCGACATCTCTCTCCGCCCCCTCCTGCCCCCAAAAGCCATGGCCGTCTTACCCGCATAAGCGCTGTTGGCGCACATATCGCACTCTATGCCCTGCTGTTCGCCATTCTGATCAGCGGCTATCTCATTTCGACCGCAGACGGCAAACCGATCAGCGTGTTTGGGCTCTTTGACGTCCCTGCCACGCTGGCTGACGCCGGTTCACAGGCTGACACCGCAGGTGTGGTTCATCTGTGGCTGGCATGGAGCGTGGTGATCCTGTCTGTTCTGCATGGCCTTGCGGCCCTGAAACACCACTTTATCGATAAAGACGATACGCTGAAGCGCATGCTTGGCCGTTCGTCAGTTGACTCTGGAGCATAAAATGAAAAAACGCCTGTTGGGTATCGCATTAGGTTCGCTGTTATTTACCACCGGTTCGGCCATTGCCGCCGACTATAAAATTGATAAAGAAGGCCAGCATGCCTTCGTCAATTTCCGTATTCAGCATCTGGGTTACAGCTGGTTATATGGTACGTTCAATGATTTCGATGGCACATTTAGCTTCGACGAGAAAAACCCTGCTGCCGATAAAGTAAACGTCACCATTAATACTAACAGCGTCGACACTAATCACGCCGAGCGTGATAAACATCTGCGCAGCGCTGAATTCCTGAACGTAGGCAAATTCCCGCAAGCTACTTTCGCGTCGACAGAAGTGAAGAAAGACGGTGATAAGCTCGCTATTACCGGTAATCTTACGCTGAACGGCGTAACAAAACCGGTAACACTGGATGCGAAATTAATCGGCCAGGGCGACGATCCGTGGGGCGGAAAACGTGCTGGCTTTGAAGCCGCCGGCAAAATTCATCTGAAAGATTTTAATATCACCACAGATTTAGGACCGGCATCGCAGGATGTAGAGCTGATTATTTCGGTGGAAGGCGTTCAGCAGAAGTCATAAAACAGGCCCGGCAGGCTTTTACGCCGCCGGGCAAAGTTTTACTCCGGGTCCGGAATACCCAGTTTGGTATTCAGTCGGCCCCGGGATTTATTAAAGATCTTATTCCCGTTCTCGCGCCCGGCACGGCGACGACGTTGCTCTTCTTCAGGCAGGATACTCTCTTCACTGCACAGCTCGCTACAGCAGCCATTAAACTTCTCGGCACATGCAGGACACTGAATAAACAGAAGATGACAACCATCGTTTTTGCAGTTGGTATGCGTGTCGCACGGCGTACCGCACTGGTGACAGTGAGCGATTACGTCCTCTGAAATTCGCTCGCCCATACGCTCATCAAACACAAAGTTTTTACCGATAAAACGCACCGGTAACCCCTGCTCGCGGGCGCGGCGGGCATATTCAATGATCCCACCCTCAATATGCCAGACTTTATTAAAACCGTTGTGTTTCATCCAGGCACTGGCTTTTTCGCAGCGGATCCCACCGGTGCAATACATAACGATCTTTTTGTCTTTATGCTCCTGCATCATCTCAACCGCTTTCGGCAGCTGTTCGCGGAAAGTGTCGGCAGGAATTTCCATCGCATTCTCGAAGTGGCCCACTTCATATTCGTAGTGGTTACGCATATCGATGAACACTGCATCCGGATCGTCGAGCATCGCGTTCACTTCAGCGGCCTTGAGGTACTCCCCCACATTCGCGGCATTGAAGCTCGGATCGTCGATGCCATCCGCCACAATACGCTCACGCACCTTCATGCGCAGCACCCAGAACGATTTGCCGTCATCATCCAGCGCAATGTTCAGGCGTAAGCCGTTAAGCGCCGGATCAAAACCATAAAGGAGATCGCGGAAGGCGCTGACTTTGCTTTCCGGCACGCTGATCTGCGCGTTAATACCCTCACGCGCCAGATAGACGCGACCAAACACGTTCAGGGCGGTGAAAGCCTGGTAAAGCGCATCGCGGGTCGCCTGTGGATCGTTGATGGTAAAATATTTATAGAAAGAGATCGTTGTGCGCGGTTCGGTTTCGGCCAACATACGCGCTTTCAACATCTCATTCGAAACGCGGTTGTGTAACACTGGCATGGTGTACAAGTCCTGCAATCGTTGAGAAATTAAAAATCGGTCGGCATGATATAGCAAACAAAGACAATTTACATCCACACAATTTACGCTACATTTCAGTCAACCTGATTAATCAGACTTAACACTTGCATATTCTTTCATGTTTCGATGACAGACATTTTGGCTATGCCTCAAAAAATGAGACAATAGCCCTTCAGGACGTTAGAACACAGGACAGACATGACCCAGTTACCGAAATTTACTGCCGCGCTTTTACACCCACGCTATTGGTTAACATGGTCAGGCATTGGCTTGTTGTGGCTAATTGTACAGCTGCCTTATCCCGTAATTTTCCGCATGGGTAAAGGACTGGGCCGCATTGCTCAACAATTTATGAAGCGTCGCGCCAGGATCGCGTATCGAAATCTTGAGCTTTGCTTTCCTCAGATGAGCGAATCTGAGCGTCACGACATGGTGGTTAAAAACTTCGAATCTGTCGGCATGGGACTGATGGAGACCGGTATGGCCTGGTTCTGGTCGGATAAGCGCATGGCGCGCTGGACGGAAGTGGCCGGAACCGGCATGGATCCGGTGCATAATCTCCAGGCCAACCAGACTGGCGTCCTGCTGATTGGCGTTCATTTCCTGACGCTCGAAATTGGCGCACGCATGTTCGGCATGCAGGCGCCGGGTATTGGCGTTTATCGTCCCAACGATAATCCGGTGATCGATTTGATCCAGACCAACGGACGCATGCGCTCCAACAAAAGCATGATCGACCGCAAAGACCTTAAAGGGATGATCCGCGCCCTCAAATCAGGTGAAGTGGTCTGGTATGCCCCGGATCATGACTACGGCCCGCAATCCAGCGTGTTTGTCCCGTTCTTTGCGGTGGAAGAGGCCGCGACGACCACCGGGACCTGGATGCTGGCGCGGATGTCCAAAGCCGCTATCGTGCCGTTTGTGCCGCGCCGTAAGCCGGACGGTTCAGGCTATCAGCTCATCATGCTGGAGCCGGAACTCGCTCCGCCGCTCGACGACGCGGAAACTACCGCGCGCTGGATGAACGGCATTGTGGAGAAATGCATTATGCTCGCTCCCGAGCAGTACATGTGGCTGCATCGCCGCTTTAAAACCCGGCCTCAGGGCGTCCCTTCTCGTTATTAATCTGCATGCGGTCTTCCGGGCCGCAAGCTGTTTTAGCTTTAAAAGCTCCCCGTCATTGCGGCAATCATACCCCAGGCGCATAATTAGCAGGCTTATTACCTCACTGGTCACGGTGCCCTGCACCTCATTATGCGGATAGTTATGTCCTCCACAGATGCTCCCATAAACTGGAAACGCAACCTGACGGTTGCATGGCTGGGTTGTTTTCTTACTGGCGCCGCCTTTAGCCTGGTAATGCCCTTCCTGCCCCTCTACGTTGAACAGCTCGGCGTCACCGGCCATAGCGCACTGAATATGTGGTCCGGCCTGGTGTTCAGCATTACGTTCCTGTTCTCCGCCATTGCGTCGCCTTTCTGGGGTGGGCTTGCGGATCGCAAAGGCCGCAAAATTATGCTGCTGCGCTCCGCGCTCGGCATGGCGATCATAATGCTGTTGATGGGGGTGGCGCAAAATGTCTGGCAGTTCCTGATATTACGCGCGCTCCTGGGTCTGCTCGGGGGATTTATCCCCAATGCCAACGCCCTGATCGCAACCCAAATCCCACGCCATAAAAGCGGCTGGGCATTGGGTACGCTCTCCACTGGCGGCGTAAGCGGCGCACTGCTGGGTCCGCTGGCGGGCGGGCTGCAGGCCGACCACTACGGACTGCGGCCGGTATTCTTCATTACCGCCAGCGTGCTGTTTCTCTGCTTCCTCGTGACGCTTATCTGCATCCGTGAGAATTTCACGCCGGTAGCCAAAAAAGAGATGCTGCACGCCCGGGATGTGCTGGCCTCGCTGAAAAACCCAAAGCTGGTGCTGAGCCTGTTTGTGACCACCATGATTATTCAGGTGGCCACCGGTTCAATCGCGCCTATTCTGACGCTCTATGTCCGCGACCTGGCCGGCAACGTCAGCAATATCGCCTTTATCAGCGGCGTGATCGCCTCTGTTCCCGGCGTGGCCGCGTTGCTGAGCGCGCCACGGCTCGGTAGGCTGGGCGATCGCATTGGCCCGGAAAAAATCCTGATCTGCGCCCTGATCGTCTCCGTTCTGCTGCTGATCCCCATGTCGATGGTGCAGTCTCCCTGGCAGCTCGGCGTGTTGCGCTTTCTGCTGGGCGCAGCGGACGGCGCGTTGCTTCCGGCGGTGCAGACGCTGCTGGTCTATAACTCCACCAACCAGATTGCCGGACGTATTTTCAGCTACAACCAGTCGTTTCGCGATCTGGGTAACGTCACCGGGCCGCTGGTCGGCGCGGGGGTTTCGGCCAGTTTCGGTTTCCGGGCGGTCTTTATCGTGACGGCAGGCGTCGTGCTGTTCAACGCTGTTTATTCCTGGCTCAGCTTATCCCGGGCGCTACGCCCGGCGCGCATAACACAACATCGTGACGGCTAATTTACGCATTCATACTTGCACAATCATATAATCAGCTATTCTTTCCCTGAATACCTTCACGAAAAACAGGGAGACACCAATGACCATGTACGCCACGCTGGAAGAAGCTATCGATGCCGCTCGCGAAGAATTCCTCGCCGATAATCCCGGCATTGAGGAAGAAGATGCTGACGTGCAACAACTCAATATCCAAAAATACGTCCTTCAGGACGGCGATATTATGTGGCAGGCCGAATTCTTTGCTGATGAAGGTGAGGACGGAGAATGTCTGCCGATATTGAGTGGTGAAGGTGCGCAGGCGGTATTCGACGGCGACTATGACGAAATTGAGTTACGTCAGGAGTGGCTGGAAGAAAATACGCTGCATGAATGGGATGAAGGTGAGTTTCAGCTCGAACCGCCGCTGGATACCGAAGAAGGTCAGGCCGCAGCGGACGAATGGGACGAGCGATAAGCTCTCGTTACTCGTAAGGGCCGTGGCTGGCATCGATGGGCAGCAGTAGCGTGTCGAAAATCAGCGAAAACGGCAGATCGAGCACGGTGAGATAGCGCCATGCGGAATCGCGGACATCCCATTGTACGCCGGGGTAGTACTGATTCCCGTGGCCCTGTCCGGGAATGGTGCGGCTGATGATGCTGCCGCAGCCGCTGAGCAGGCATGCCATCATGACGACGATGATTACTTTCATTTCTGACCTCTAAAAAAATACCGGCCTCACAGCCGGTATTTTATTTGGCAGGTGGCGCTTCGCTTACCCGCCCTACTTAACAACTTACTTCGTCTTCAGTGCCAGCGGATTCAGCTTCACGTCCTTGTAGTAGTTCACCCACGAAGAGTATCTCTCCGGAGAAGTCCACACGCGGTAGTGAAGCCGTGCCATCGTCACCGGATCGCTCAACAGCACCAGACGACGGTCGCGGTTAAGCTTTTCTGGCGTCTCGTTCAGCGCCTGCTCAACGTGGCGATCGCGGGCGATCTCCAGCACCTGGCTGGCGCGGTGACGCGCAGTCGCCATCGCGGTTGCCAGCGCGTTGAATGACGGGTTAAACACGGCGTGCATAAAGCCATCATCCAGCGTGCGTTTGCGGTTCTGCTCCAGATAGGTATCGGTATCCACCAGCACCTGCGGCGGAGAATACTCTTCCGGGATCAGGAACAGCTTCCAGCGTTTGGTACGCAGGCCCACCGTAGAACGGCTGGAAATCACCGACACAAACGGCGACAGGATCAGCGAGAAGACGATTGGCGCCAGCCAGAACAGGAAACGCAGATCCAGCCAGGCCATACCAACGGCCCACACCAGGCCCAGCAGCAGCTGAGAGCCGTGGCGCATAAAGGCTTCACTCCATGGCGTAGAGTCATCGTCACGCTGCGGTGAATTCCACACCACTTCCCATCCCAGGAACGCGCTCACCACGAATACCGTGTGGAACAGCATACGCACCGGTGCCAGCAGGACCGAGAACAGCACTTCCAGCAGCAGTGAAAGGGTTACGCGGCAGAAACCACCGTACTCCTTCGAACCTTTACACCAGATCAGAATGATACTGAGCAGCTTAGGCAGGAACAGCAGCACCATGGTCGACGCGAACAGCGCAATCGCCAGCTCCGGACGCCACTGCGGCCACACCGGGAACAGCTGGCGCGGTTGCAGGAAGTACTGCGGCTCCGTCAGGGCATGCACAACCTGCAACGCGGTCGAGAGTGCCAGGAACATAAACCACAGCGGCGCAGACAGATAGGACATGACGCCCGTCAGGAACACCGCACGGTGAACAGGGTGCATCCCCTTCACCAGAAACAGGCGGAAGTTCATCAGGTTACCGTGACACCAGCGGCGGTCGCGCTTAAGCTCATCCAGCAGGTTCGGCGGCAGCTCTTCATACGAGCCCGGCAGATCGTAGGCAATCCAGACGCCCCACCCTGCGCGACGCATCAGCGCGGCTTCCACAAAGTCATGCGACAGAATGGACCCGGCAAACGATCCTTCACCCGGCAGCGGCGCCAGGGCGCAGTGCTCGATGAATGGCTTCACGCGGATAATGGCGTTGTGGCCCCAGTAGTGAGATTCACCCAGCTGCCAGAAGTGCAGACCGGCAGTAAACAGCGGCCCGTAGACGCGGGTCGCAAACTGCTGGCAGCGCGCATACAGCGTGTCCATACCGGACGCTTTTGGCGAGGACTGAATAATACCCGCGTTCGGATTGGCTTCCATCAGACGGACCAGCCCGCTCAGGCAGTCGCCGCTCATCACGGAGTCCGCATCCAGTACCACCATGTAGCTGTACTGGTTACCCCAGCGACGACAGAAGTCATCGATGTTCCCGCTCTTACGCTTAACACGACGACGACGACGACGGTAGAAGATCTGCCCTTCGCCCTGCACTTCAGCAATCAGCTCCATCCAGGCTTTTTGCTCTGCCACGCAGATATCCGGGTTGTAGCTGTCGCTCAGGATGTAGACGTCGAAATGCGCCGCGTTACCGGTCGCCTTTACGGACTCCCAGGTGGCACGCAGCCCGGCGAATACGCGGTCAACATCTTCGTTACAGATAGGCATGATCAGCGCGGTACGGTGCTCAGGATTGAGGGGTTCATCCCCGACCGTCGACGCGGAAATGCTGTATTTGTCACGCCCCATCAGCAGTTGCAGGAAGCCCATCAGCGCCGTCCAGAACCCGGCGGAGACCCAACAGAACAGCACGGCAAACAGCAGAAGGATGCCGCTCTGTAAAATATACGGCAGCAGCTGCATGAAGGAGACCCAGATATCCTGGCCAATCATGTCAGCAGGGTTAATCAATGCCCAGCCCTGGTACGGCAGAATAGTTTTCATGTACCAGGTGGCGACAACCGTCTGTGCCAGCGTCAGCAGCAGCAGAATGTAACGACGAATCGTTCCCACGGTACGCCATTTCTGCTCGGACGCCTGCTGTTCTTTGGTCAGACGTGACAGATAGCGCGGCGTCACGTCACGCCCACGCAGGCGATCCCAGAAGCGACCCACCGGGTTGGTGCGCCACGGATCGGGGAACATAGAGGAACGCGTGGCCTTCGGCATCGCCTGTAGCTGGTCACGCCCTTCGTCATCCTTGATTAACTGCCCTTCTGCCAGCGAGTCTGGCCATGCCTGCTCCAGACGTGCCTTCACTGACCCCAGCGGCGTATCATCATCACGGGAAAAGTGACGATGTTCACCATCCAGCGCGGTGTGAACCGCGCGGATGTCGCTCGCAGGGAGTGCCGCTTTTTCAATGTCCGTTAGCGGCATGGCATCAATATATTCAGATGTATTATTCATTGGCAGGTAGCTGATAGCTCCAGGTTTCACTCAGCGGCTTATCGTTACTGACCAGCGCGGCGCGCATTTCAGTGGTCTGTTTCGGATCTTTCACCTTCACGCGCAGGGTCAAACGCCACCCTTTGGTGACCGGATTGTAACGCACGGCGTTCTCAACGATTTCACCGTTATCGCCAATGCTGGCCTGTGCCGTCACGGCAGTATCCGGCGCCAGTTTTTTCATATCCTGCCCGGTGAAGTCCACGATAAATGCCAGCGTGCCATCCGGCTGACGAATCAGGTTGGACTGCTTCACGTCCCCCGTAGAACGACGCGTCTGCATCACATACGCGTTATCCGGTGCGTGCAGTTTGTCTTCGTCACGGCTGAAGGTGATCGCATACTTGAAGTTCATCTCTTTACCGGCTTCAGGCAGCTGATCCGGTGTCCAGTACGCCACGATGTTATCGTTGGTTTCATCATTGGTTGGAATTTCAACCAACTCAACCTTGCCTTTACCCCAGTCGCCTTTCGGTGTAACCCAGGCGCTTGGGCGCAGATCGTAGCGGTCGTCCAGATCTTCAAAGCGGGAGAACTGACGGCCACGTTGCAGCAGACCAAAGCCCTGCGGGTTTTCCATCGCAAAGCTGCTGACGGCGAGGTGTTTCGGGTTGTTCAGCGGACGCCAGATCCACTCGCCGTTACCAGCATGAATGGAAAGGCCATTAGAATCATGCAGTTGAGGGCGGAAGTTAGTCGCCGGAGACGGCTGATTCGGCCCGAACAGGAACATGCTGGTCAGCGGCGCGACGCCCAGTTTGCCCACTTTATCGCGCAGGTAAACTTTAGACTGCACGTCAACCACCGTGTCACGCCCTGGCATGATCACGAAGCGATAAGCGCCTGTCGCACGAGGGGAGTCCAGCAGCGCATAAATTGTCAGACGTTTGTCGGTTGGTTTTGGACGTTCGATCCAGAACTCGCGAAAACGTGGAAATTCTTCACCTGATGGCAGCGCGGTATCAATTGCCAGACCGCGCGCAGAAAGCCCGTACACCTGCCCCGCGCCAATCACGCGGAAGTAGCTGGCACCAAGCATGCTGACGATTTCGTCGTTTTTATCTTTGCTGTTAATCGGGTAAAGCACCTTGAAGCCTGCGAAGCCGAGGTCTTTCACCGTGTCTTTATCGTGTTGCACATCGCCAAAATTGAAATAATCCGGGCTGTACTTGATTTTACGTACCGCGGTCGCCGTCACTTCATTGATGGCAACCGGCGTGTCGAAGTACATACCCTGGTGGTAAAATTCAAGCTTGAACGGGGTTTTAATATTGTTCCAGTACGCTTTATCGTGATTGAACTGGATCTGCTGATAGTCCGCATATTTCATGTCGCGGAAAACGGAGGGCAGGTTACTTTTTGGCGCTTCGTAGCTCTTGCCCGCCATCGATTTAGCCTGTTTTGCGACATCATCGATGTTAAAGGCCAGTGCAGATGAGGTATACAGTGACAACAGCACTGCTACACCCAACCAACGCATTTTCATCATTTGTGGTTTATGTTTCATAATAAGTAAGCACTTCCCCCTTTGTGTGCTTATATCGATCCGATCCATTTTAATGGAAACTCAGGCAATCCGACAACATTATCACTGCTTTGTTCAGCTCGCTGGCTCATGGATTAAGCAAATGAAAGAACCCGCTTTTCACTTTGCGTGCTTATCCTGGAGACAGGGTGTCGGTCTTGGTGTAGGGTTGGCTCCGAATGTAACCATTATGAGCCTTAGGGATAAGGCGAAAAGTCTGAGAATGCGCAAAGTTATATGAGCACAACCCCTGTACAACGTGAATATTTCCTCGACTCGATCCGCGCATGGCTCATGCTATTGGGGATCCCTTTTCATATTTCACTGATCTATTCCAGCCACACCTGGCATGTGAACAGCCAGATGCCCTCCTGGTGGCTGACGCTGTTCAATGATTTTATCCATGCCTTCCGCATGCAGGTGTTTTTCGTCATTTCAGGCTATTTCTCTTACATGCTCTTCTTGCGCTATCCCCTCAAGCGGTGGTGGAAAGTGCGCGTGGAGCGCGTGGGCATACCAATGTTGACGGCCATTCCGCTGCTGACGCTGCCGCAGTTCATCATGTTGCAGCATGTTAAAGGCAGGGCGGAAAACTGGCCTAATCTCTCGTTCTATGAGAAATACAACACCCTGGTCTGGGAGCTGATTTCCCACCTCTGGTTCCTGCTGGTACTGGTGGTGCTAACCACGGTGAGTTTGCTGATCTTCAGTCAACTGCGCCAGCGCGCGAGCGCCGCAACCTCGACCTTCTTCGCCAACATCACCCTGGGCAAGCTGTCGCTGCTGTTTCTTGCTCTGGGGGTCGCGTATGCCGCCGTCAGGCGTACGCTGCTCATTGTCTACCCTCCCATTCTGAGCGATGGGCTGTTTAATTTCGTGGTGATGCAGACCCTGTTCTACATTCCCTTCTTCCTGATTGGGGCGCTGGCATTTATTCATCCCCGGCTTAAAGCGCTGTTTACCACCCCCTCCCCCTGGTGTGTGGTGGGTGCTGCGCTGGCCTTTGCCGCCTATCTTCTCAATCAGCGCTTTGGCAGCGGGGACGCGTGGATGTATGAGACAGAGAGCGTGATAACGATGCTGATGGGCCTGTGGATGGTTAACGTGGTGTTCGCCCTTGGCCATCGTCTGCTGAATTTTAAATCCAGTCGCGTCACCTATTTCGTTAATGCTTCACTGTTTATCTACCTGGTCCACCATCCGCTGACGCTGTTTTTCGGGGCGTACATTACGCCGCATATCAAATCGAATGCGCTGGGCTTCTTCACCGGTCTGGTCTTTGTGGTTGGCATTGCCATCGTGTTGTATGAAATCCACCTGCGGATCCCGCTTTTGCGTTTCCTGTTCTCAGGCAAACCTCAGGTTAAAGCGGGATAACAAAACGGCGCCTCCAGAGCGCCGTTTTTGCTTTTCAGACATCAAAATGCCTGGCTGCGCGCGGTCAAAAGCCGCTGATACAGGTCGGCGGTGTGCTCATCGAAACAGACAAAAATGACTTTTTCCGGCATGGGTTTGAGGGAAAGGTAGTGATAAACGGTATTCACGGCGATCGTAGCTGCCGCTTCCTTTGGATAACCGTACACCCCGGTGCTAATGGCGGGGAACGCCATGGTCTTATAGCCGTTATCTGCCGCAAGCCGCAGGCAGTTACGATAAGCCTGCTCCAGAATCTCAGCCTCATGGCGGTCGCCACCGTGCCAGACGGGTCCAACGGTATGGATCACCGCTTTGGCCGGGAGATCGCCCGCAAGCGTAATAACAGCATGCCCCGGCGGGCACTCTCCCTGCTGCTGGCGCACGGTTTTGCATGCTTCAAGGAGCTGAGGGCCCGCGGCCCGGTGAATGGCACCGTCTACCCCGCCCCCACCCATCAGGGAGGAATTGGCTGCGTTGACGATCACGTCAACGTGCACCGTCGTGATATCGCCATGAATAACGTCGATTTGCGGTCTCATAAACACCCTCTGCAACCCGCCTTTTTCATCAGTGTATCGCAGAGGGAGAAGGAGAAAAACTGTCGCGAAAAAAACGGCGGTTAACGGTAATCCACCTGAACGACCGCAAGCGTTTTCTTTTCATTCAGGTATTTCATGGTGACAGCGGCCAGCGCTGAGTGAGGATGATGGCCCCGGAGCGCCTCGTCATAACTGATGGTATGCGTTTTCATACGGTTATTTTCCGGGCAGGAAATTGCAAACTGCTGATGCCGGGGCGTGACTTCGCACGGGTCAGCGACCACCGCGCCACGAAAATGAATCACCCCACCATTCTCTATAGTTGCTGAATAAGCCGGAGAAAAAAAAGAGGACAGGATCAGTCCCAGACCAGAAATAATACACGCTGCGGATTTGAACATTATTTGTACTCCTCAATGAAATTCGTCCTTGAGGGGTAAAAACGCTCCGTTATGACGTATCAATTTAAGTAACCCGTTTGCTGGGTTCTTGATATCAGCATAGCTTACCTGTGCAGCGCCGCCACTTTATTAAATCATTGATTTTATGAATGATTAAAGCGTCCTTGCCGGTGCGTTCCACTGCTGTGATAAATGAAGCGATTTTCCATCGGAAACGGTGACGATTATTTTTACCGCATCCCCTGAGCGAATATTTAAACTGATTCGCGTTAGATCAATCGGCTGATTAGCGGGTATAAAAAGAGTATTTTTCTGCCGCGATGTGCTTTGTCCCCCCTGCCCCTGCCGGACAGATAACACCTCAACCTGACATTCGCAGGCGTCTGCCAGCGTGACCTGAGGAATAATGGTTGTCACATTTGCCTGCTGTGAGGTGCTGAACGTTATCTGGCTGGCAAGCGCGGCAAGGAGAATGAAGGTGCTCATGAGATCCTCCCGAAAAAAAACAGGGCGCATGCCCTGTTTTTTGGTACAAAAATGAATCAGTACTGGTGTGCGGTCGCGTTGTTGCCGAAGCCAACCTGGTGCACAGTCACCGTTGAGCCGGACGCTGTCTGGTCTACCGCCGCGCCGTTGCCGCCGCCGAACTGTTTCACGTTGATAACAGAGTCTTTGCTATTCCACTGGTCGATGGTGGCGCTGTTACCAAAGCCTTTTTGCAGCAGATCGATAGAACTGTCATCAGAGCCCTGGCCAACGTCTGCGCCGTTACCGCCACCATGCTGGGTAATGGTCAATTCAGAATCTCGGGCGTCCGTCTGCAAAGCAAGCGCGGAGTTACCGCCGCCGTACTGGTAAATGCTCAGGGTTGAGTCAGGGCCGTTATTGCCGCCACCCCAGCCACCACCGTGACCGCCGCCAAATTGTGGTACCGCACCTGCGAAAGCACTGCCAGAAACTACGATTGCTGCAATAACTGCCACTTTGAAAAGTTTCATGGTAAACCCCCATCGGATTGATTAAGGCGTCACAAATCGCTAGCGTTGAATAACGCGAATAGCCATTTGCGACTGTCTCTGTACTACAACTGCTGTTTTCTGCGTACCATACTGCGTTATATTCGCCCTGTTACCCGAGCCTTTCTGGATAATCATGGCGGTGTTGCCAAAAGCGCCCTGCTTAATACTCGCATCGTTGCCGTTGCCGGTCTGATCGATATAAGCAAGGTTATACGTCCCTGACTGATCAACATTCGCGCGGTTATTCCCGCCCTCCTGGGAAATAACGGACAGCAATTTAGAACCGCCCTGGCGTACATCAGCATTATTTCCTGAACCCTGCTGACCAATAATGGCTGCCTGATTGTATGAAGCTTTACTTAATTCATTTATCGCAAAATTAAATTCAGAACTGGCTAAATCTGAATCACCTGCGATTACAAACCCAGGCGCACCCAGTAATGTAAACATCATAAACAACGTTTTGTTTTTCATGCTGTCACCCTGGACCTGGCTATAAAAAGGTATTCCTTACTCCGTTAACGCGATTCGTTTTGTTAACGCCGCGTTACGGAAAAGAGTATGTCTGCCGAAACATGTTTAATATCTCACCCGTGCGCCTTATTTTTATATTCCCCTTCACCTCAAAGTCGTAAATCTCGCCTGAAACGACGGGATACTCGCCTAAAGCAGAAACCAAAAATGTCTTCCTGCGCTTGTACAACAGCGAGACAGGCTGTCCAACCTGTACCGGCTTCTTCAGACAAAAACGACAATGCCCTTTGTCACGCGCGTGACACGAAGCAAGTTTTCTTAAGAAAAAATTCCGGCTTAGGGAAGTCTTATGTTTTTAGCAGAGTTCATACTTTTTACCGGCTGGCTTACAATAATAAAAAACCAGATAATACAACTCATTATAATATACCGTATGGTTTTTAAAATCTGTGCACGTTTATACACCTGTACAACTTTCCCCTTATCTTAAAATCTATTAACCCTGCAAAATACACAAATAAATATCGAATTTTACATTCTGTTACACGATTAACACTTGCTTTAAAGTTTGCAATAGCTAGATTGAAAACAGCAGTACGTTATTTGTTTTTAATTTTACCGCCTCCTTTGGAGGAAGGTTTTTTAACTACACACAGCAGTGCCACACCTGCAGTACTTCTGGTGCCCTTTTCAATAAAACGAGGGCAACTGCCGGGTGTCATAAATAACGTGGGGTTTCATCATGTTTAATGAAGTCCATAGCTTACCCGGTCATACATTATTGTTGATCACAAAACCTTCCTTACAAGCGACAGCGTTATTGCAGCATTTAAAACAATGCCTGTCACTTAACGGGAAACTTCATAACATTCAACGTTCTTTTGATGATATCGCTCCTGGCAGCATCATTCTTCTCGATATGATGGAAGCGGATAAAAAACTGATCCATTACTGGCAAGATAATTTAAGCAGGAAAAACAATAATATCCGCGTGTTGTTATTGAATACGCCTGATGAGTATCCTTTCCGCGAAATTGAGAGCTGGCCGCATATTAACGGCGTGTTTTACGTTACAGAAGAAGAAAACCGTGTCGTGGAGGGTTTGCAGGGCATATTGCGGGGGGAGTGTTATTTCTCGCAAAAACTGGCCAGCTACCTCATTACCCACTCCGGAAATTATCGCTATAACAGTTCGGAATCGGCCCTTCTGACGCACCGTGAGAAAGAGATCCTGAACAAACTGCGTATTGGTGCTTCAAATATTGAAATCGCCCGTTCGTTATTTATCAGCGAAAATACGGTTAAGACGCATCTTTATAATCTTTTCAAAAAGATAGCTGTTAAAAATCGCACGCAGGCGGTGTCGTGGGCAAACGATAACCTCAGGCGTTAATAGCATGAAACGCACCCTAAGTTGGATTGCCGCCGCAGGCATTATGCTTGCTGCCGGAAACCTTCAGGCTGTTGAGGTGGAAGTTCCTGGACTGTTGACCGACCACACCGTCACCTCTGTCGGACACGATTTTTATCGTGCCTTCAGCGATAAGTGGGAAAACGATTATCCGGGTAATTTAACCATCAACGAACGGCCCAGTGCGCGGTGGGGAAGCTGGATCACAATAACCGCTAATCAGGACGTTATTTACCAGACTTTTTTATTCCCAACGAAAAGAGACTTCGATCAGAACGTCGCTTTCGCACTGGCACAAACAGAAGAAGCTATTAACCGCCTACAGTTAGATAAAGCCCTTTTGAGCACAGGCGATTTAGCAAAAGATGAGTTCTAGCAACGACACCTATTTCGGAGGCTGTAATGCGTCTCGCACACACAGTGATTTCGTTAATGCTCATTGCGCCGTTGAGTTGGGCCGGAAATATGACATTCCAGTTCCGCAACCCTAATTTTGGCGGCAACCCGAATAACGGAGCCTTTATGCTTAACCAGGCGCAGGCTCAAAACTCCTATAAAGACCCCAGCTATGACGATGATTTCGGTATCGAGACCCCGTCAGCTCTGGATAATTTTACTCAGGCCATCCAGTCGCAAATATTAGGTGGCTTATTAACCAACATTAATACCGGAAAACCCGGCCGGATGGTCACTAACGACTTTATCGTCGATATTGCCAATAAAGACGGGCAGCTTCAGTTAAATGTGACAGACCGAAAAACCGGTAAGACGTCGACAATCCAGGTTTCCGGTTTGCAGACCAGTTCAACTGATTTCTAAACAACCCCGAAATAAGGACAATTATCATGCAGCGCTTTTTTATTTTAGTTGCAGTGTGCTTATTAAGCGGTTGTTTAACTGCCCCGCCAAAAGAAGCCGCTAAACCCACCCTAATGCCCCGTGCCCAGAGCTATCGGGATCTGACGCATCTGCCCGGCCCTACCGGGAAGATATTCGTCTCGGTCTATAACATTCAGGATGAGACGGGCCAGTTCAAACCGTATCCGGCCAGTAACTTCTCCACGGCCGTACCGCAGAGCGCCACCGCGATGCTGGTTACCGCCCTGAAAGATTCGCGCTGGTTTATCCCGCTGGAACGCCAGGGGCTGCAAAACCTGCTTAACGAACGAAAAATCATTCGTGCTGCACAGGAGAATGGTACCGTTGGCGTCAATAACCGCATGCCGCTACAGTCTCTCACCGCAGCCAATATCATGGTGGAAGGCTCGATTATCGGCTACGAAAGTAACGTGAAATCGGGCGGCGCGGGTGCCCGTTACTTTGGTATCGGGGCCGACACGCAGTATCAGCTGGATCAGATTGCCGTCAACCTGCGCGTGGTTAACGTGAGCACGGGTGAAATTTTATCCTCCGTGACCACCAGCAAAACGATTCTCTCATATGAAGTGCAGGCGGGGGTATTCCGCTTTATCGACTACCAGCGTTTGCTGGAGGCTGAAATTGGCTATACCTCTAACGAGCCGGTCATGCTGTGTCTGATGTCGGCCATCGAAACCGGGGTGATTTTCCTGATTAATGACGGTATCGATCGCGGCTTGTGGGATCTTCAGAATAAAAGTGACGTGAGTAATGCGGTGCTGGTGAAATACCGTGAGATGTCGGTTCCGCCGGAGTCATGATTGGCGGCGTATAAAAAGGCGAGATTTTCGTCTCGCCTTTTTTTATTTACCTACCACAGGAACGTTCTGGCTCTTCACGCGTCGGGCTGCAAGCCAGAGACCGCTGTTCTTCATAGCGTAGCCAAACAGTAATCCCAGCATGAGCGAAGGGACCACCAGCTTCCAGTCCCCCTGGCCTGCAAAGGTCGCGCAGGCACCCATGAACGTGCCGGGCACAAAGGACAACAGCAGATGTTTTGCCTGAACGCACATCAGGAAAGCCACAATACCGGTCATGACGTACCCCAGGATTTCCACATGCGGCGCCAGCGCGCTGCCCTTCATAATGATCAGCGCCCAGACCACGCCACTCAGTAACGTGCTGCCTGAAATAAAGAGCCCTTTAAAACCACCCTGCGGACAGGCGAAATAGGCCGTGCAGCCAAGAAAACCGGCCCAGCTCAACAAACCGAGAGATACCGCCACCCAACCCCAGAGGCCGGAGAGGATGCCAGTCGTGATTGCAATACAAAGTAATATGTTCATGGTGCGCATCTTAGCAGATGCGCACCCTAGAAATGAGATCAGAAGCACGTTACGTGCAAGTTGAAATGTATCGTTGCAGGATTTTTGTGATTTAAATCACTCTTCACTCTCTTCTTCCAGCTCATCCCACATGGCAGCGATAGCGTCACGCGTCAGCGGAGCCAGCGTTCTCCAGAACGGAGAGGTGGCGTGGGCTTCAACTTTACCCAGGAAGGTTCCGACCCACGGCAGCAGATACGTTTCGAACAGGGTTTCAATCGCCTCATTCTCATCATCACCTGCTTTATCTTCAATCCATGAGGCCGCCAGCAACAGGGTACCGATATGATCGGCAGGCATATCCGTCAGCGGCATGCCGCGTTCTGAAAGAAACGCCCGAACTTCCGCTTCGGTCGCACCTTCCTGCCAGGCAGAACGATACGGCGACACGCGACACTCTTCCCCCACGAACAGCGCGTTGTAATCCGTTGAAATCTGCTGCATATCGCAATTTTTTTGCAAGCGTTCCAGCAACTCATCCTGTTCCAGCGGCCAGCTCTGCGCCAGTTTACCTTCACGAATCAGGGTAAACAGCGGAACCAGCAGCGGATCCTGCGGCTGGCGGTAATATAAGGTGCCCAGCACGCGGCAAAGGATGGAAAACTCATTCATGTTTTTATTCCGTTATTAATTAAAGATCGGCAAATTCATCAATCGGCGCCATGCCGCGCGACTCAAGGAAGTCGAGCATACGACGCGGCGTGACGTTCAGGATCTGTTCTTCCGGGAAATTCACGTCCCGCAATATTTTCAGGCACTCGCTGAAATCACCCAGCGTGAAGGCCGTGTGTGAATCAGAGCCCAGCGCCACCATTCCGCCCGCGTCACGCACGGCCGCCGCAACGTCGCGGCAGTTGGCCTCACTGCCCTTACGCGAATGCACGAACGAGGAGTTGTTGATCTCCAGCGCCACGCGGTGCTTCGCTGCGGCCTGTGCCACGGCCTGAATATCGATCGGGTATTTCGGATTTCCCGGGTGGCTGATAATGTGCACATTGCCGCTGGCAATGGTGGCAATCATCGCCGCGGTGTTGGTCTCTTTATCCTGGGGCGCAAAGACCGGCTCGTGGAAGCCGGCGAGGATCAGATCTAACGAGGTCAGCATCGGGCCGGTGCAGTCAATTTCACCGTCGGTATTTTTGATGTTCGCTTCGATGCCTCGCAGTATCCCGATACCGTCAACCAGACGTGGCCAGATACGCATATTCACAAAATGCCAGTAGTGCGGCGCATCCGCCATATCCGGACCGTGATCGGTTATCGCAAACAGCTTGATGCCTTTCAGCTTCGCCTGAGCGATATAATCATGGAGGTTACTGTAAGCGTGAGTACTGGCGACGGTGTGCATATGCAGGTCAACGGGATACATCTTTCTCTCCTCTGCGGTTTTTCCAAAGGATAGCAGTTATCAGCGGCGAATATTAGCAAAAACCCGGCGAACGCCGGGTTTCTCTCAGTAGCCTCGCTGTCTGTCGACCTGTCCGGTCACCGCGTTGCCCTTCTCTATTTCGCTGATGGTATGCGAGATATACGCCACGGCCTCCGCCGGGCGCGTCACGGCCGCAATATGGGGCGTCATCGCCACGCGCGGATGTGCCCAAAGCGGGCTGTCTGTCGGCAGCGGTTCGCGGCTATACACATCCAGCATTGCGCCTTTCAGTTTACCGCTATCCAGCGCTTTCAGCAGATCGTCTTCCACAACGTGTACCCCGCGCGCCAGGTTCATTAAGTAGCTATCTTCTGCCAACTGGTTGAGGAGCGTGCCATTGATAATGCCGACCGTTTCCGCCGTATTCGGCAGCAGGTTAATGAGAACGCGTGTCCCTTTCAGGAACGCCGGGAGTTCGTCCGTTCCGGCAAAGCTCTCGACGCCCGGATAATCCTTACGGCTCCGGCTCCAGCAGCGCAGTGGGAAGCCCCACGGGGCGAGCGCTTCGGCGACTTTCGAACCCAGCACACCCGCCCCGAGGATGCCGATGATGAAATCTTCACGCTGATAATCCGGGAGAGGTTCCCAGTGGGATTGCTGTTTAAACGCCTGATAATCGTCGAAGCGGCGGAACCAGTGCAGCACCTGGCTTACGGCGTATTCCTGCATCTGCTCCCCCATACCGGTATCTTCCAGACGAAACAGGGGAATATCTTCCGGCAGCATTTCAGGGTGAGCCTTCAGCTTACTGAGAATGGAATCCACCCCCGCACCAAGAGCAAACACCGCCTTCAAACGGCGTCCCTGAAGCATTTCGACCGGGGGATGCCAGACCAGCGCGTAGTCGGCATGTTCATTATCGCCCTGTTTCCATTCGCGAACGCGTGCGCCAGGCAGTGCCGCCGTGAGCGCCTTAATCCAGTAAGCCGTATCAAAAGTGGGGTGATAGAAGATAATATCCATAGTCATTGCCTTTTAGTGCGCTGTTTTATTTTCATTTTTAACTGGCTTGTCAGCATAACAAATTTATCGCTAAACCGCGTTGCTGATAAAAGAGGCGCTTTTCGCACATTTCGAAATCAGGTTGCCTGAAGTTTGTCTAAACACGCTAAATTACTGAAAAAGTGGGTTGACGGCAGTACGGCTTTTCCTTACATTAGCGCCCGTCCCGACAACAACGGGATGACAATATGGTGAGGTGTCCGAGTGGCTGAAGGAGCACGCCTGGAAAGTGTGTAT